>Ga0209673_1000068_pt1 | contig 245891 bp, 243 predicted proteins | sample AraplaCol_mMS_r2_2_FD_184274 | JGI IMG/M metagenome (GOLD analysis project Ga0209673, IMG submission 184274) | Arabidopsis root microbial communities from North Carolina, USA - plate scrape MF_Col_mMS_r2 (SPAdes) (version 3) | ecosystem: Host-associated > Plants > Roots > Endosphere | place...
TGCCATTGTGGTTCGAGCACTACAACACGCTTCACCCGCACAAAGCTTTGGGATATCGCTCACCGCGCGAGTTCTTAGACCGTCAAACAGAAATCTGATCCTGTCCGGTTTTTATGGGGCAACTCCATTGACGAACATCGAGAGCGGACATATCGCCGCCGCGTGGGCCGACTAAATCGTCCTTTTCGAAGTAGACGCCGTCATCGATGTCGAAATCGCCGTCATCTTCCTGGATCATAGTCTTCATCGAATACGATCCCTGAGTGTGCATGCCGATTGGCTTCGGCTTTTCGCCCGCCCGCAGCCCGCCCTTCAGGCGTTCGCGGTTGGTGTCAGCTTTTTCTTTGATGTCGAGGCGCTCCTCGTCCGACAGCTTCACTTCGTTGCGCTGATATTTCAGGACCTGGCTATCGCAGTTTTTCATTGGAACACCTCCCTCGGCACACCCGCCTTCGGCATCGGCGGTATTTCGCTGAACAGTTTGCGGATCATTGCGCCTTCCGCATGATTGGGACGGTCGCAGAGGCTCTTCACCATGTCAGCGTCACCATGGCCATGGGCGATAAGAGCCTTCAGCGCATCGTGGCGAGACTCATCGAGGCTCAGATATTGAAGGATGCTTGCAGCAGCTTCCTGCTGGGGTATGCGCACATGCGTAATTGGCCGTCCGAACTTCGAGATGTGCTCGGCGAAGAACCGAGCCATATGATCGTAGGCGAACTGCTGGACGTCGATCGCCAAGGGCCCAATTTCGGCGCCGAGCTTCCATGAAAACATGGAGCGATGAACCTTGTCGGGTGTGATCTGCGAACCGGGAGGTCGTGCAATGTTGCCGAAAGAGAAGATCTCGATAGGCTGATCCGGAGCTGCACAATCGAGCGCGTCGATCATCGCAACGAGCACGGGATTGTTCGCCCACAAGCCGCCGTCCGCGAAGATCCGAAAATTGTCTGAGTCCGTATCGGGATCGCGGATAGCTGCCAGGGATCGATAGATCGGCGCTGCACTCGACGCCAAGCAGACGTCGGCAAGGCGGTAATTATCGTCGCGACGGCCGCTCTTCGGAGTTTTTTTGAAAACCAATGAGCGGTGCTTTTCCATCGAAACCGCCGGTATGGAGAGAGCGATGCCGCGCTTGTCCAATACCTGCTTCATTGTGACATCCTGCAGCTCACTATTGAGAGCTGACTGCAAGGCTGCGTCACCAGCGCGGACAATGCGGTCTCCCTTTGTCAACGCACGCCAAAGGGGGCTGAGGATGCCGTCCTTGATCCTGTGCGGGAAGATTGAGGAGCCGTGATCCTCGTACAGCTTTACGACAGCTGACATCGGACGGCCGATAGCCGCGGCGCAGCCGAGGATCGCACCAGTGCTCGTCCCAGCTATAAGGTCGAAGCCTTTGCCGATGTCGAGAGCCTCCTCATTGCGAAGAGTGGCGTAGTAGCGAGTGAGCCTGTCGAGCAAGGCCGCGGTGTAGATCCCGCGCATGCCTCCACCATCGATGCAGAGAACCCGATAGGGCTTGGATTGCGAGATTTCACTTGCATTCATCGTGAATACCTACGGCCGTTCCGGTCTGGTGGAAGCTGGATAGTGATTCCAACCATTCCGCTTGTTTCACTATTTGTTCCCTAAGGTATTTTCCGGACACCGAAGTGTCCGGAAATTCGTTACAGGTTGACCAAAATGGTCGACGCAATGTGGTTCTCAGTGGCGCAATGCAGTTCTCAATGGCGCGCTACATTCACTCTCCGCTGAAAAATCAGCTGCAGCCGCTTGTCGCGCCGCACGTGTCGCACTTCTCGCAGGTGCCGTTGCGGACCATCGTGAAGTTCTGGCACTCGGAGCACATGTTGCCCGTGTAGCCCTGCATGATGGAGCGGGCGCGGCGTTCGGCTTCGACCTTCTTGGCTTCCGTCTTGGCGGTCGCAGCATCGGCGGCGGCCTTGTCAGAGAAGAGGGCGGTGGCCTGCTGCTGGGCTTCGGAAGCGAGCTCTTCGTTCACTTCGTCGGCGATTTCCTCCGCCAGTTCCTTGGCGCGTTCCTCGTAATCGCGCTTGAAGGCGACGATTTCGGAGGTGGCGACGGCGGTTGCCGGTTCGAGCTTGCGGGCAGCAGCGCCCGCAAAGGCGGTGACCGTGCCGGCCGAGGAGGCGCGGACAGGCGTTGCCGCCGATGCGCCCTTCGGTTCGCCGACCAGACGGTCGCCGGTGCCGGGAACGAGCGTCGGCTTGTAGCCGCGGGTCCAGCCGGTCGAGACGAGGTTGGTCTTGCCTTCCTGGATGCCCTTGCCGAGTGCCGTGTTCGAGAAGTCGGACGTATCGACATGCGCCAGGTCATGACGGCCGAGATAGGAGACGGCGAGTTCGCGGAACACGTAGTCGAGGATCGACGTGGCGTTCTTGATCGCGTCGTTGCCGATGACCATGCCGGCCGGTTCGAACTTGGTGAAGGTGAAGGCCTCGACATATTCCTCGAGCGGCACGCCGTACTGCAGGCCGAGCGAGATGGCGATCGCGAAGTTGTTCATCATCGCACGGAAAGCAGCGCCTTCCTTGTGCATGTCGATGAAGATTTCGCCGAGGCGGCCGTCACCGAATTCGCCGGTGCGGAGATAGACCTTATGTCCGCCGACGGCAGCCTTCTGGGTGTAACCCTGGCGGCGGTTCGGCAGCTTTTCGCGTTCGCGGGTCACACGCTCGATGACGCGCTCGATGATCTTTTCGGTGACGGTGACGGCTTGGGCCGCGACCGGCTGCTGCAGCAGTTCTTCGAGCGCATCCTCATCGGCTTCGTCTTCGATCAGCGAAGCGTTCAGCGGCTGCGACAGCTTGGAGCCGTCGCGGTAGAGGGCGTTTGCCTTCAGGCCGAGCTTCCAGGAGAGCATGTAGGCGCTCTTGCAATCCTCGACGGTGGCGTCGTTCGGCATGTTGATCGTCTTGGAGATCGCACCCGAGATGAACGGCTGGGCAGCCGCCATCATGCGGATATGGCTTTCGACCGAGAGATAACGCTTGCCGATCTTGCCGCAGGGATTGGCGCAATCGAAGACCGGCAGGTGCTCGTTCTTCAGGAACGGTGCGCCTTCCAGGGTCATCGCGCCGCAGACGTGAACGTTGGCGGCCTCGATGTCCTTCTTCGAAAAGCCCATGTGGTCGAGCAGGTTGAAGCTCATGTCGGCGAGCTGCTCGTCGGAAACCTTCAGGGTGTCCTTGAGGAAATCGGTGCCGAGCGTCCACTGGTTGAAGACGAACTTGATGTCGAAGGCGTTCTTCAGCGCGGCGTTGACGGCTTCCACCTTCTCGTCGGTGAAGCCCTTAGTCTTCAGGGTCGAGGGGTTGACGCAGGGCGCCTGGTTCAGGTTGCCGTGGCCGACCGCGTAGGCCTCGATCTCGGCGATCTGCGCTTCGGAATAGCCGAGCGAACGCAGCGCATCCGGAACGGCGCGGTTGATGATCTTGAAGTAGCCGCCGCCGGCGAGCTTCTTGAACTTGACGAGTGCGAAGTCAGGCTCGATGCCCGTCGTATCGCAGTCCATGACAAGACCAATCGTGCCGGTCGGGGCGATGACCGAGACCTGGGCGTTGCGGTAGCCATGCTTTTCGCCGAGTTCGATCGCCTTGTCCCAGGCGCTCTTGGCGTGAGCGGCGAGGTCCTGATCCGGGTTTTCGGAATGGATCAGCGCGACCGGGTTGACCGACAGGGCCTCATAGCCCGAGGTCTCGCCGTAAGCGGCGCGGCGATGGTTGCGCATGACGCGCAGCATGCTCTCGCGGTTTGGCGCGAAATTCGGGAACGGGCCGAGCTCGGAGGCCATTTCAGCCGAGGTTGCGTAGCAGATGCCGGTCATGATCGCCGTCAGCGAGCCGGCAATGGCGCGGCCCTCTGCAGAGTCATAGGGGATGCCGGAGGACATCAGCAGGCCGCCGATATTGGCGTAGCCGAGGCCGAGCGTGCGGTATTCGTAGGAGAGTTCGGCAATCCGCTTCGACGGGAACTGCGCCATCATGACCGAAACTTCGAGCACGACGGTCCAGAGGCGGACGGCATGTTCGTAATCGGCGATGTCGATGCGCTTCGTTGCCTTGTCCTTGAACTGCAGCAGGTTCAGCGAAGCCAGGTTGCAGGCGGTGTCGTCGAGGAACATGTATTCCGAGCACGGGTTCGAGCCGCGGATCTGGCCGCCGGCCGGCGAGGTGTGCCAGTCGTTCATCGTCGTGTTGAAGTGCAGACCCGGATCGGCCGATGCCCAGGCGGCGTAGGAGATCGACTCCCAGAGGTCGCGGGCCTTCAGCGTCTTCATGACCTTGCCGTCCTTGCGGGCGGTCAGGTGCCAGTCGCCGTCGTTTTCGACAGCGCGCAGGAAGTCGTCCTTGATCGAGACTGAGTTGTTGGAGTTCTGGCCCGAAACGGTCAGGTAGGCTTCGCTATCCCAGTCCGTGTCGTAGGTCTTGAATTCCATGTCCGTGTAGCCCTGGCGGGCGAACTGGATGACACGGCCGATATAGTTTTCCGGAACCTGGTCCTTCTTGGCAGCGCGGATTTCGCGCTTCAGGGCCGGGTTCTTGGCCGGGTCGAAGCACTCGCCGTCATCGCCGCCGTCGCAGTTGACGCAGGCCTTCATGATCGCCTTCAGATGCTTGGCGACGACCTTCGAACCGGTGACTAGAGCGGCAACCTTCTGCTCTTCCTTGACCTTCCAGTTGATGTATTCCTCGATATCCGGATGGTCGATGTCGACGACGACCATCTTGGCCGCACGGCGGGTCGTGCCGCCCGACTTGATGGCGCCGGCAGCGCGGTCGCCGATCTTCAGGAAGCTCATCAGGCCGGAGGAGCGGCCGCCGCCGGAAAGCCTTTCGCCTTCGCCGCGCAGCATGGAGAAGTTGGAGCCGGTGCCGGAGCCGTACTTGAAGAGGCGCGCTTCGCGCACCCAGAGGTCCATGATGCCGCCTTCGTTGACGAGGTCGTCTTCAACCGACTGGATAAAGCAGGCATGCGGCTGCGGATGTTCGTAGGCGGACTTCGACTTGGTCAGCTTGCCGGTGAACGGATCGACGTAATAGTGGCCCTGGCCCGGGCCGTCGATGCCGTATGCCCAATGCATGCCGGTGTTGAACCACTGCGGCGAGTTCGGGGCAACGCGCTGCGTGGCGAGCATGTAGGCGAGCTCGTCCTTGAATGCCGACGCATCTTCTTCCGAAGAGAAGTAGCCACCCTTCCAGCCCCAGTAGGTCCAGGTGCCGGCGAGGCGGTCGAAGACCTGACGGGCGTCGGTTTCCGAGCCGTACTGCTGGTCCTTCGGCAGATCCTTTAGCGCTGCTTCATCGGCAACCGAGCGCCACAGAAACGACGGAACGTCGTTTTCCTCGACCTTCTTCAGGCGGGCGGGAACGCCGGCCTTGCGGAAATACTTCTGCGCCAGGATATCGGCGGCGACCTGCGAAAACTGCGCGGGAACGTCGATGTTCTCGAGGCGGAAGACGATCGAACCGTCGGGGTTCTTGATCTCGCTGGTCGCCTTGCGGAATTCGATTTCCCCATAGGCACCTTGTTCCGCTTTCGTGAAACGCCGTTCAATGCGCATGTCGCCAACCTCTAATCTGCGCGCCCGTCCCCGATGACCAAGGCGCAAGTTTCCTCATCCGGCAGCGCGCCAGGAAGGGCGCAGCCAGTTCTCGTATCCGTATTGTGACAGGGGTGTCATCCGGAGATGTCCTTCCTGTATATTGTGGTGATGATGGCTGCTAGCACTAAATATAGTATTAACAGCTATTTTTCGCCAGCCCCAATGTCACTGCCGGGCGGTCAAAAATTTGCGCAGGGAATGCCACGCAGCGGTCATCCGTCATAGATGCAACGCCCTGATTCCACGCTTGAATTTTGAAGAGAACCGGCCTCGTTAATTCCGGTCCAGTTGCCGCCGCAACATCGGATCCCATTAAGTTTGAAACACGCGATTCCGTCAAGGGGTGGTTTTTAACGAAGCGTTCACCACAACATATTGTGGATGGGGCTGTGGACACTGGGGAAAAGCCTGGAGGCCTTGTTTTTCAAGGGCTTGGCGCGGTCAAGCCGGGAAATGATACCGATGTCATCAAAAAAACACGAAATTTTAAATCTAGCGATGGTGTTTCGCCGGCAAATCGGTCTAGCGATTCGAAACGCGAAAAAGCTTCAGATTGCGTCCAGCGCGATCGTCACCGTGGCGATGCCGATGGCCTTGCCGGTCTCGTCCCGGATCGTGAAACTCGCTTGTGTTTCAAGGATTTGCGTCACGTCATCGCGCTCGGCGCGGTCGATGAAGGTCTCATCCGAATCACGCGCGAAGGTTCGGAGGTATTTGTTCTCGTCGCCCTGCCAGTAATCCATCGTCGTGCGGCTCTCGCCGACATTCAATCCATTCTTGTCGGTGACGAAGAACTCGATGATGACGCCCTGGGAATTGTCCTGCTTCGATTTCAGATAGCGGGAGACCGGGTTCATCATCAGCTTCGAGATCATCTGGAACTGGCCGGTCTCGACCTCGGAGCGGTAGGTGCCGTCCAGAACCTGGATATCGGTCTTGCTGACATCGCCGAAGCGGACGTTCTGGTCCTTGATGGCCTTCAGCACGACGGGATTGTTGACCATCGGCCGGACCACGGTATCCACATATTCGCGCACGACGGAGATATAGGCGGGTTCGGCATAGGACGGCGCGGGCAGCGCAAATGGCGAGATCGAAAGCCCTGAAGCTACGACCGCAATGACCCAACCCCCGTAGCGCATTGCCCTTCCTTGCTGCGCGCCTGACGGCACGCGGTTGCCCATATAGTCTATGCAGCGGGGGCATGTTTTCCGGCGCGCCCTGATGCCGGTAAACTGTGGATGCCCTTGCCGAGCATCCACTATACATTCGCAATATTACTAAGATAACAACCAATACCCGCAGCGGCTGCTGCTTCGGATATTATCATCTTTAGGTTTATTTCGGGCCTTTTGCAATCGGCTCCTGATAGGTGAAGCCCATATCCCACGGGAAATAGATCCACGTATCCTGGCTGACTTCCGTGACAAAGGTATCAACGGTCGGCACGCCCTGGGGCTTGGCGTAGACGCAGGCGAAATGCGCCTTGGGCAGCATGCCGCGCACCTGGGCCGCCGTCTTGCCGGTGTCGGTCAGGTCGTCGATGACGAGAATGCCTTCGCCGCCGTTTTCCTGCAGCTCGGGGGCGATGCCCTTCAAGACGACCATGTCACCCTGGTTCACATAGTCGTGGTAGGAGGCGACGCAAACCGTCTCGATCAGGCGGATGTTGAGCTCGCGGCAGATGATCGCTGCGGGAACCAGACCGCCGCGGGTGATGCAGACGATGCCTGTGAATTCCTTGTTCAATCCTGCGATCCGCCAGGCGAGCGCGCGCGCATCGCGGTGAAACTGGTCCCAGGAAACGGGAAAGGCTTTATCGGGAAGGGACATGGGACTGCTCCGCGGCATGATGGAAACCGCCGGCGACCTCAGGGCGACCACAAACGCAAATCGCGCAGCCGGAGCTGCGCGAATGATTGCCGGGGCCCGTCACCGGTCGCCTGAAATAGCGGCATTTGCGGCCGGAACGCAAGTCCCGGCACGCAATCATCAACGGGATAGCAGCGTCAGCGCCGTCATCGACTGCAAGAGAGACTTGGTCGTGCCGCCAAAGATCGTCTGCCAGAGCCAGGAATGCGTATAGGCGCCCATGACCAGAAGATCGATGCTGTTGTCGGAAAGCCGGTTCTCGATCACCGACGACGCACTCTTGCTGGCGCTCTCGGCAGTCGCAAGCGTCGCGTTGACGCCATGGCGGGCGAGGGTGGCGGCGATATCGGCGCCGGCGAGACCGGCACTCTGCGTTGCGCTATCGACCGGATCGACGGAGAAGATCTCCACCGCATCGGCACCCTTGAGGATCGGCAGCGCGTCGAATGTGGCGCGTGCCGCTTCCTTCGAGCCGTTCCAAGCGATCAGCACCCGCTTGATCGGCTTGGGGTTGCGGATGATGTAGGGGATCATCAAAACGGGACGGCCGCTTTCGAACAGGAAGTTGTCGACATCGACATGGCTGTCGGAGGGCCGCGCTGGATCGGCCTGCGAGGCGATCAGCAGATCGGCGCTGCGGGCGGTTTCGATCAGCGGCGCCGAGCCGTAGCCGGTGGAGGTGGCGAAGCTGCGCCACTCGAAGGAGACGCCGCTCGCCGCCGCCTTCTGTTTGAAGATCCGCTCGACCTCTATGGTCTCCGAATGCGCCATGTCCTGCAGCGCCTGCACCGCGACGGGATCGGGAATCTCCATCGGCGCCACCAGCGGCACGGCCGAGATCGTCTCGGCATGCAGCCCGATCACATGCGCGCCGTGGGCAGCAGCAAGCGTCATCGCAAAATCGGCGACGGCACCGCTGTTATCGGCAGTATCGAGAATGGCGAGTATGGTTTTGTAGGACATATCAAATTCTCCTTGGGCGGCTGAAATGAACTTCCGCATGAAAAGAATGCGTTGGCCTGCGTTGCGGTTCCTTGACTGAGATCAATGGTTTGAGAGGAGGGGCCTGGGGCTTACGCTTCCGCCGAATGGTTCTCGGCGATTTCCTTGGCCTTGCGGATATCCTCGATCATCGCCTCGACATCCTTGCCGGCAGCCTCGATGACATCCTGCGAGCGGCCGCGCACGACGATCTCGGTGGAGAATTTCTGGCCGACATAGCGCGGATAGGAGCCGATGCTGGTTTCCGGGTGCGCCTTCTGGATAGCCGCGAGCGGCGTGCCGATATCGCCTTCGCCGTAAGGGCAGGCGATCGCCAGCGACAGAACCTTGGCACCGGTCTTCAGTGTCGGCAGCACATTGCCGATCATCGCCTGGAACACCTGCGGCACCCCGGCCATCACATAGACATTGCCGATGATGAAGCCCGGTGCCGTCGAGACCGGGTTCTCGATATGGGCGGCACCGCGCGGCATCCGCGCCATGCGCTGGCGTGCCTCGGTGAATTCCAGTTCGCGGCGCTTGTACATGTCTCCGAGCAGGGACATCGCCTTTGCATCGTGCTCGCAGGGCAGGCCGAAAGCCTTTGAAACCGCGTCCGCGGTGATGTCGTCATGGGTCGGGCCGATGCCGCCGGAGGTGAAGACATATTCGTAGCGGGCGCGCAGCGCATTCAGCGCCTCGACGATGGCATCCTCCTCGTCGGCAACGATGCGGACTTCCTTGAGGTCGATGCCCGACAGCGTCAGCAGATCGGCGAGGTAGCCGATATTCTTGTCCTTGGTGCGGCCCGAAAGCAGTTCGTCGCCGATAGCGAGCATGGCGGCGGTAACGATGGTCTGATTGGTCATGGAAAACGTCCGGAATGAAATGGGTTCGCTATAGGTAGCGCCGATTTCCCCGCTTGCAAATGCGGCTGAACGGCAAAGCAATATCACAAAAATAAGACAGCAAGCACTTTCGCGTCTCCGCTGAGTGAACAGTGAGTTCTTGCCGGAAGGGATGCGCCATCACCGCCGCGCTGGTAGAACCATCGCCGGTTTAAATGCACATCAACCCAGACGGAGCTTGAAAATGGCAAAAGTCCTCGTTCTCTACTATTCGGCTTACGGCCACATCGAAACCATGGCCTATGCCGTTGCAGAAGGCGCGAAGTCGGCTGGTGCCGACGTAACCGTCAAGCGCGTTCCGGAACTCGTGTCGGAAGAAGTCGCCAAGGCTTCCTACTACAAGCTCGACCAGAAGGCTCCGATCGCAACGGTAGACGAACTCACAGAATATGACGCGATCATCGTCGGCGCCGGCACCCGCTTCGGCACCGTTGCCTCGCAGATGCGCAATTTCTGGGATCAGACCGGCGGTCTGTGGTTTGGCGGCAAGCTCGTCGGCAAGGTCGGCTCGATGTTCACCTCGTCCGCTACGCAGCACGGTGGCCAGGAATCGACGATCCTCGGCTTCGTGCCGACCTTCCTGCATCACGGCATGGCCTATGTCGGCCTTCCCTACGCCTTCCAGGGCCAGATGGGCACCGAAGAAGTCAAGGGTGGCTCGCCCTACGGCGCGTCGACGATCACCAACGGTGACGGCTCGCGCCAGCCTTCCGAGATCGAACTCGAAGGTGCACGCTTCCAGGGCGCCCACGTCGCCAAGATCGCTGCGAAGCTCGCCTAAGCTTCATACGGCCTGAAAAATTGAAAACGGCGCGGCCCGAGGCTGCGCCGTTTTCACGTCTTCGTGCGGGCGGCGTTTTGGCGCATTCCATGCGTATATGATAAAATCATAAGGAGACGCGTAAGGAGGCCCTGATGGACCGCTATATGATGAAACTGCTGGCTTGCGTGATCGCCGGGCTGGTGTGCCTTTCGGTGATCCTTCTCGCGCTCACCATCGATTTCGACGGTAAGGACGATGAAAGCGCCAAGCTGAAGGCGGGTTCACCCGCCGAGATTGTGAAGTTGCGAAGCTAACGCGAAGAACGAAACCGCGACAACCGCCGTTGCAAACAGGCAGGCCATCGTCGTCTTATAGAATTTCAAACGCTTCGTTCTGACGCCATCCCAATCGTAAACCACCGTCTTACTCCCACAAGACTAGCTTTACCCATACGCCGCATCGTCATTCTTGCATGCTGAACCCGGCTTTCAACCGCCCGGGCCTCGTTTTCCCCGGTATACAAGCACATTCGAACAGCATGATAAAGCCTTCGGCAAATCACCCGCTTGCTCAAAAATGGGGCAATCGCCGCTGACACCCTGAGCGAAGCTCCTATATGGCTGAAGGAAAAGGAGATTCGCCGATGCGCGCCATTGTCCCGCTGATGCTTTTGCTGGCTCTCGCGAGCTGCAACGCGACGATGCCGCCGCCCGAACCGATGCGTGGCAGCCTGACTTATGGCGGCCGGGTGGTCTATTATGAGGCGGCGCCCGGCCATGTCGTCGACCACGAATTCCCCGATAAGTTCGGCTATCGCGTCTTCGAGAAATATGTCGTCCAGCCCGATTGCACGCTGAAACTGATCTCGCGCCGCACCGGTTCCGACTACTGGAAGATTCGCCACTGGTGAGATCGGCGGTTTGACTTCACCGCCATCCGCGCCAGCTTTCGGGCAGATCCCGCCCACGGAGTTTCGCGCCATGGTGACAAGAATTGCCAAATGCACCTGCGGCCAGCTGCAGATCACGGTCGAGGGCGAGCCGCTGGGCGTCGGCGTCTGCCACTGCTTCGCCTGCCAGAGCCGCACCGGCAGCGTCTTCGCCGCCCTCGCAGCCTTCGGCCCTGGCTACAAGGTAATCGGCCGCGCCACCGATTATGTCCGCACCGGCGATCAGGGCGCCAAATTCCGCTTCCGCTTCTGCCCGGTCTGCGGGACCAATCTCTATCATACGGAAGAAGGCGGGGATCACCGCTCGGTCGGCATCGCCGTCGGCGCCTTCGCCGACCCCGATTTCCCGCCGCCCCGGGATTCTGTCTACGACTGCCGCAGGCACCGCTGGGTGCAACTGCCCGAAGGCATCACCGTCTACGACAAGGATCCGGAGTGAACGCTTGGTGCGGGCGGCGGGGATCGAACCCGCATAGCCTAAGGCCGAGGGATTTTAAGTCCCTTGCGTCTACCAGTTTCGCCACGCCCGCAGCGCGCGCTACTCAATCAACGACATCAGCGATTCAGTCAAGGGCGGCGCTGGAGGAGGCGGGTTCGGCGGGGGCCGATTTGCATGCGTTGATTATTAAGCCGTGGATTGAAGGCGGCCCCCTTGAAAAGAGTGCATACCATTCAAATCTAAGTTGCATTGTAACCTAATTTGGAGGTTTTCATGCAAAGTTTCAGAGCGGCAACGCAGTACAATGACTACACTGGGACTGTGGCCGCCGATCGCAGCGACAATTTGAGCTTCGGCGACCTTCTTGTGGAGCGCGGCCTGAAGCACGCCGACGAGCATGTCGTGGGCTTCGAAATTGTCTTTAATGAAAACAGTGGCCAAGCAATTCCAAATCCGGGGATCGTTGCCTTCGTTGGCCAGGGAAGCAGCATTGCCGAGGTTGCTCAACAGATGGAAAATGGCGGCTCGTTCAAGCTCCGAGCGATTGAAGTAGATTTGTCAATTGCTGATTTTTTCCGGTACTTCAAGCGCTTTAATGTGATGCTCTCTAACAGCAGCCTGAAGCTCAATGATGCCGAATTCGAAACTGTGTAGCGTTAAGAGCTTCCTTATTTGGTGCGCTAGCTGCCAGCGAAGACCAACGGCTTGATTGCTGTTCATATCCAGCTTCGGACCAAAGTCCCTTGCGTCTACCAGTTTCGCCACGCCCGCAGCGCGCTACTCAATCAACGACATCAGCGATTCAGTCAAGGGCGGCGCTGGAGGAGGCTGGTTCCGTGGGCGTTTTGGGCGCGGCCTTGCGGGCGCGGATTTTCAGGAGGCCGTGGGCGGCCATGGCGCCGATGGCAGCGCCGATGCCCTTGATGATGCCGTCATGCAGGCGGGCGTGGCGGGTCGGCGAGAAATATTGCAGCGCCTCGATGGCGATCGCGCCGAAGGCCAGCAGCAGCACGATCAGCTTCCATTGCTTGGGATAGCCGAGCACGAAGATGAAGCCGGTCACGGCATAGGCGAGTGCCCGGTCGAAATCGACGGTGGTCACGGTGTGCGGGCGCAGGCCGATCGGGGAGATCGTGACGAAGATGATGCCGGCCAGCACCAGCCAGGCCAGCGGCCTCATGAATTTCGGTGTTATCATCCTGTCATATTAGCAGGGTGCGCCGCGTGGTGCACTGCAAAAAGCCGTGTCCGCCGCGTGTTCGGCGGGTGCGCTTAAGAAATGCTTTCGGCAGGGGCGAACCGGCTTGCCCGGTTTGAGGCTTTCTTTCGGGCGCCGCTCTGTGCCATAGCGGGCGGGCGAAATGAGGAATGGACCGATGACCGTCAACCGTCAGGATGTTGAAAACGCCGAGGAAGCGCTGCGCAGCCTTTTCCCAGCTACGCCGCTGCAGCTCAATGATCATCTTTCGGCACGCTATGGCGCCGATATCTGGCTGAAGCGCGAAGACCTTTCTCCGGTCCGTTCCTACAAGATTCGCGGCGCCTTCAATTTCTTCCGCAAGGCGATCGCCGAAGGCGGCGAGGGGCGCACGTTCGTCTGCGCCTCGGCCGGCAATCATGCCCAGGGTTTTGCCTTCGTCTGCCGTCATTTCGGTGTTCCCGGCGTCGTCTTCATGCCGGTGACGACGCCGCAGCAGAAGATCGACAAGACCCGCATGTTCGGCGCCGAATTCATCACCATCAAGCTCTACGGCGACTTCTTCGACCAGTGCTACCAGGCAGCGCGCGATCATGCGGAGCAGGCGGGTGGCGTCATGGTGCCGCCCTTCGATCATGAGGATATCATCGAGGGGCAGGCGACTGTTGCCGCCGAGATCATGCAGCAGCTGCCGGATGGCAAGGTGCCTGACATGATCGTCATGCCTGTCGGCGGCGGCGGTCTGGCAGCCGGCATCACCGGCTATCTCGACGGCATCGTCGCAAAGTCCGGCTTCGTCTTCACCGAGCCCGCGGGTGCCGCGAGCCTGAAGCGCAGCATCGAGGCGGGCGAACCCGTGACGCTCGCCAAGGTCGACAATTTCGTCGATGGCGCAGCCGTTGCCCGTATCGGCGATCTGAACTTCGCGGCGCTCAAGGATTTCCCGGCGGATCAGGTGATGCTGATGCCGGAGAACGCGATCTGCGTGACGATCTCCGAAATGCTGAATGTCGAGGGCGTCGTGCTCGAGCCGGCAGGTGCCCTGTCGCTGACGGCGCTGGCGTCGATGAACCCGGAAGATATCCGCGGCAAGACGATCGTTGCCGTCGTCTCCGGCGGCAATTTCGATTTCGAGCGCCTGCCTGACGTCAAGGAGCGCGCCATGCGCTATGCGGGGCTGAAGAAATACTTCATCCTGCGGCTTGCCCAGCGCCCCGGCGCACTGCGCGATTTCCTCAATCTGCTCGGTCCCGACGACGATATCGCCCGCTTCGAATATCTGAAGAAGACGGCGCGCAATTTCGGCTCGATCCTGATCGGCATCGAAACAAAGGCGCCCGAGAATTTCGCCACACTGGTCGAAAATTTCGAGAAGTCGGGCATGGGATTCGAGGACATTACCGAAAACGAGATCCTGGCAAACCTCATCATTTGACTTTGCGGCAGCAAGTCCCGCGTGTTAAAGGCGAAACATGGCTTCGATATTCTCCAGCATTGTCTCGATATTCTCAGGTGGCGCAAAGCCCACCGAAGGCGGCGGCAGCAGCGCCAAGTCGGTAGAGGCGCAGCTCTACGGTGACTGCGCGATCTATGCCGAACCGCAGAAGGAAGGCGGCCAGTATCGCCTTGCCGGCCGCATCGAAAAGACATCCGGCGATGAGGTGCTGGTGCGGACCTTCATCCGCGCCGACATGTTCTCCTCGCTCGACGATGCCAACGAATGCACGGTGCGCAAAGCCCAGCAGATCATCGATCAGCACGGCGCCTCGCTGTTCGGCGATGGTGTCAAGCAGCGTCAGGTCTAAATCCACAAGCGGCTGCTTTGTCACTTAATTTTAAGTGATTGCCGTCAAAGGTGCTGCGAAAGGAATCGCAGGATCATTTCGTGGTTGTTGCAGCCCGTCCCAAGACCGGAATGAAGCGCCGCTGGCAGTTCTGCCAGGGCAGGGTTTCCGGCGCATGATAGAGGCCACCAATCTCGGTCTCTTCGTTCTTGAAGCCATCGGCTACTTCGGGCTGATGGTGACACTCCTGCATTTCCGCAATCGCCTCGGCCTCGGTGTTTTCGTCACCGCGCTCGGCGTCATGCATTTCATGGAAACCTATCTGGCGGCGGTCTTTTACGTGAACCTGCCGTTCGGCGTTGCGTCACCGGGTTCGTCGGTGTTCTTCGCCGGCAAGCTGATGATGATCCTGATGCTTTATCTGCAGGAGGATGCCTCGACGGTTCGCCAGCCGATCTACGGCCTATTCATCGGCAACCTGCTGACGGTGGCGATCGCCTGGATCCTGCAACTGCACCACACGATCGAGATGTCGCCGGGGAACGAAGCGGATTTCGGTTTTCTGAAGGAAATGGGATGGCTGATGATCTGGGGTACCGCCATCCTCTATCTCGATTCCATCGGCATCATCCTGCTCTATGAGCGGCTCGGCCGCTACATCAAGCGCAAGGTCATCCTGCGCTTCATGATCTGCGGCTTCGTGCTGCTGACGTTTGACCAGGTCGGCTTCTTCGGCGGCCTGCACTATTTTCTCGGCGTGCCGCTGTCGGCCTTCTGGGATGGCTGGAAGGCGAAGATGTTCGCCGTCTGCGTCTACACCGTGCTGTTTGCGCTCTACGAGATCTACGTCCGCCGCGACGGCGTGCCGGCCGCCGCCCGCTCGATCAGCGACGTCTTCGGCGACCTGACCTTCCGCGAGCGCTACAACGATCTCCTCGACCGCACCGGCCGCGATATCCTGACCGGCGTCTATGACCGCAGCCGCATGGAGTTGGAAGCGCCGGTGATGATCCGCGAGGCGCAGCGCCAGGGTCTCTACGGCACCGTGATCATCATCGATGCCGACCACTTCAAGGACGTGAACGACAATTTCGGCCACCTGCAGGGCGACGAGGTACTGAAGGCGATCGCCGCACGGCTTGGTACGATCCTGCGTTCAGCCGACCGCGTCTTCCGCTTCGGCGGCGAGGAATTCGTCGCCGTCTGCCCAGGGACGGATCACGAGGAAGGCCTGATCGTCGCTGAGCGGTTGCGCTGGACGATCGCGACGAGCGTCAAGACCCCGGATGGCAAGCCCGTCACCGTCAGCATCGGCGTCGCCACCGCCGACGAGGACGGCGTCAGCTTCACCACCGTTCTCGCTGCCGCCGACGACCGGCTCTACCAGGCAAAGAAAAGCGGCCGCAACTGCGTTGTCGGCCGCTCCGGTCTCGTCAAGGTCGGCTGATATCAGCCTTCACGGAACAGTTTCGCGCCTGAAGGCGCATTGGTCATGCCGCCATCGACGGTGATCTCGATCGCCGTGACATTCGCCGCATCGTCAGACGCCAGATAGAGCGCCGCCTTGGCGATCTCCTCGGCTTCGCTCATCCGGCCGAGCGCGCTGAGGCTGCCGAGCTTTTCTTCGAGAGCAGCACTCGCATCCGCCGTCGGCGCAAAGGGCGACCAGATCGGCGTCTTCGTGCCGCCGGGTGTCACCTGGTTGACGCGGATGCCGCGCGGGGCGAGTTCCGAGGCCATGGTGCGCGTCATGGCGCGGATCGCGCCCTTTGTGGCTGCATAGGCCGTCCAGCCCGGAGCGCCGAGCACGGCGTGAACCGAGCCGTTGAGAATGATCGAAGCGCCGTCATTGAGATGCGGCAGGGCGGACTGAACCGTGAAGAACACTGAGGTCAGGTTGGTACTGACGAAGCGCTCGAACTGTTCGAGCGACGTCTGGCCGAGCGGCGTGACGCCGCCGATGCCGGCATTGGCGAAGACGATATCGAACTTGCCGAACTTGGCGGCGGCTTCCTCGAAAGCCTTGTCGATCGCGGCAACATCGGTGAGCTCGAGCGAAATGGCGAGCACGCCATCGCCGAGCGTCTTGACGGCGGCGGCGAGCGTATCGGGGTTGCGGCCGGTGATGATCACCTTGGCGCCTTCGGCGAGAAAGACCTTGGCCGTTGCAAGGCCGATGCCGCTATTGCCGCCGGTGATCAGGGCGACCTTGTTCTTGAGACGCATGGGAGCACTCCTCTTGGAATTGACTGCGTTCTGGATTATGATTGAAATCCACAAATAGGATTATGAGTGTAATCCAGAATTGTCAAGCAGCATTGCGGGAGCGTCGCATGGGTCATTCGCAGGTCGAAAAACAGAAGACGCACGAGAAGATCGTCGAGATCGCTTCCCGCCGTCTCCGGGAAAAGGGACTCGAAGGCATCGGCGTCGCCGACCTTATGAAGGAAGCGGGGCTGACGGTCGGCGGCTTCTACAAGCACTTCGAATCACGCGACCAGCTGGTTCGTGAGGCGATGCAGCTGGCCTTCGGCTCCTGGGAGGCGAAGGTTCGGGCCGAAGGCGTCGACCCGGCCGATATTCCCGTCAGCGCTTATGCGGCAACCTATCTCGGCGGGGATCATCGCGAGGGTGTTGGCGAAGGATGCCCGTTTGCGGCGCTGACGGCCGATCTCGCGCGCTCCGGCGACGAATGCCGGACGCTGGCGACCGATCAGTTGAAGACCAATGTCGGACGGATGACGGCGCGCATTTCCGGCGGTGACGAGGGGGATGCCGAGGCACGCCGCAAGGCAATCATCCTCAGCGCGCTGATGACCGGCGCGGTCGGCCTGGCGCGGGTCGCCAATGACGAGGCATTCGCCGCCGAGATCTTGAAAACCGCCGAAAGCTTCGTCAACGACTTCGCCGGGAAATGAAAAACGGCCGGTAATGAACCGGCCGTTTTCCTCGAATATGCGTTGCGCCGATTAGGCTGCGAGCGCGATCTCTTCGGCGCGGGCCTTGGCCGCACCGATTGCCTTTTCGGCAGCTTCCGGACCGAAGGCCAGGCCTTCGACATAGATGGTCTCGACATCGGCGATGCCCAGGAAGCCGAGAACCGACTTCAGGTACGGGACGGCGTGGTTCATGCCGGCGGCCGGACCCTGCGAATAGACGCCGCCCGAAGCCAGAACGACATAGACCTTCTTGCCGGTAGCGAGGCCGACCGGGCCGCTTTCCGTGTACTTGAAGGTACGGCCGGCGCGGGCAACGTTGTCGATCCAGGTCTTCAGCGACGAGTAGATATTGAAGTTGATGAGGCCGGTGCCGATGACGACGGTGTCGGCAGCGAGCAGTTCGTCAACCAGAGCGTCGGAAGTCTTGACCGCTTCGGCTTCCTGCGCTGTGCGCTGGTCGGCCGGCTTGCGGATCGCGGCGGTGAAGAGGTCGTCGATATGCGGCAGCGGGTTGGCGGCAAGGTCGCGGCGAACGACGACGCTGCCTGCGTTCTGTGCGGCGATCTTGTTGGCGAGATCGGCAGCGATCGTCGTCGACAGCGATTCCGCACGCGGGCTGGAGGTCAGAAGAAGGATGGAAGACATGGCAGGCTCCTCATTTCGAATTGGGTTTGCCGTGGCTGTCGGGGAGGTTCGCCGCGGCTTCGAGGAGAGAAATAGGACTGGCCTGCTATCGAAAAAACTGGGATAATATAGATCGAAACTATCGATGGATTAGATATGCTCCCCAACCCGACGCTGGACCAGTTGCAGGTCTTTCTGACCGTTGCCGATAGCGGCAGCTTCTCGGCTGCCTCGCGCCTTTTGAACCGCGCGCAGTCCGTCATCAGCTACACGATCGCCAATCTCGAGGCGCAGCTGGAGGTCGAGCTTTTCGAGCGTTCCGGCGCCCGCCAGCCGAAGCTGACCAAGGCCGGCCACGCCATGCTGGCCGATGCTCGCCGGCTTGTCGCCGATCTCGAAGTCATGCGCGCCCGCGTGAAAAACCTGAAAGAGGGGCTGGAAGCCGAACTGTCGATCGCCATCAGCGTCATGGTGCCGTCGCAGGCCGTCGTGATGGTGCTGCGCGAGTTCCGCACCAAATTCCCGTCGGTGACTGTCAACCTGATGGTCGGCGAGCTCGGCGAAGTCATGAACATGGTGGCAACCGGGGAAGCGACCGTCGGCATCGGCGGCGCGCTGATGAAGCAGGACGATACGCTGGTTGCCGAGCGCATCGGCCATTCCTTCATGATCCCCGTCGCCGCACCCTTCCATCCGCTTGCCAAGCTGCGCCGTCCCCTGACGCTTTCGGATGTGCGAGAAGAGGTTCAGATGGTGGTGCGCGATACCTCGGGCATCACCAACGGGCGCGATTTCAACGTGCTCTCTTACCGGACCTGGCGGGTCAGCGACATCGCCATCAAGCACCAGCTGATTGCAGGCGGCCTCGGCTGGGGTGGTCTGCCGGCTTCGGTCTCACGCGACGACCTGAATTCCGGCAAACTGGTGCAGCTCGATCTTCCTGCCTACGAGCAGGGCGAATATCCGATCTACAGCCTGCACAAGATCGCCAATCCCCCGGGACCGGCGACGGCCTGGCTGATCGACCGCTTCCGCAATCTCCTGTCCATGTGCCCGAGCCACAGTGAATTCCAGGAGCAGCTTGCCGCGCTGACCTCGATGCAGGAAGCGGCGGAATAGGCCGGCGTCGCCGCCGGCCCCGTTGTCGATCAAATCTCAGAGCACCAGCCGGAACTTGGCAAAGCCTTCTGCGGCGTCGCCGGCTTCCTCGATCTTGGCGCCCTTGACGTCGGCCATGAACTGTTTGGCCTTCGGTCCGCTTTCGAAGACGGCCGTGGTGCCGGGCAGGGGCTTGAAGGTCCAGTTACCGTCGGCAGAAGGGTTGATCGTGCCCTGGTCGTGGATGAAGCGTACAATGACGTCGCGGTTCGTATCCGGCGCCTGGAACACCACCTTGTCCGCGGCAATATCCGGGAAATGCCCGCCGCCGCCGGCGCGATAGTTGTTGGTCACCACCACGAATTTCTGCTTGGGATCGATCGGCTTGCCGTCGAACTGCAGGTTCTGGATGCGGTTCGACGCCTCGTTCACCGCCTTGCCGTCATTGTCGTATTTGCGCGGCTGGGAGAGGTCGATCTGGTAGGTCACGCCGTCGATGACATCGAAATTGTAGGACGGGAAATCGTTGTTGAGCAGCGGCGCGTCCTTGGAACCTTCCTTCACCTCGTTGAACATCCCAGCCGACATTTCGAGCCAGTTCTTCACCTGCTCGCCATTGATGACGACGGCCTGCACGGTGTTCGGATAGAGATAGAGGTCGGCGACATTCTTGATCGCCACGTCGCCCGCGGGAACGTCGGTATAGTAGTCGGCACCGTTGCGGCCGCCCGCCTTGAAGGGGGCTGCTGCCGAGAGCACCGGCAGATCCTTGAACTCGGTATCGGCGAGCATCTGCTTGATGTACCAGGTCTGTGCCTGGCTGACGATCTGCACCGAGGGGTCGTCGGCGACGAGTGAGAAGTAGGAATAGAGCGGCGCCGAAGTCTTGCCGACAGGGGTGCGGACATAGGCGAGCGTCGCCTCATGCTCGGCCTTGGCCGCTTCGACGACTTCCTTCTTGTCGGCAACGTCGGCGATCACCTTCTTCTTGTCGTCGCGGTGATAGATCGGCCGCGCCTCGGCGGTGAAATCGACGATCTTCCAGCTCTTGCCGTCCTTTTCGAGCAGCAGGTCGATCAGGCCGAGATGCGAGCCCCAGAAGCCGGCCATGACGGTTGGCTTGCCGTGCAGCGTGCCCTTGACCGGATCGGCATTGGCAATGCCGTCCCAGGTCTTCGGGCCGGGGAAGACCAGATGCTGGTGGCCGGTGAAGATCGCGTCGATGCCGTCGACGGCCGCGAGATAGAGCGAGGCATTTTCCATCTTCTCTGATGGTGCCGCGCCGTCGATACCGGAATGGGAAAGCGCGATGACGATATCGGCACCTTCTTCCTTCATGGCGGGTACCCAGGCCTTGGCAGCCTCGACGATATCGCGCGTCTGCGCCTTGCCTTCGAGGTTCTTGATATCCCAGAGCATGATCTGCGGCGGCACGAAGCCGATGAAGCCGATCTTGACCGGGCTCTCGTTGCCGGCGCCGTCCTTGATCTGCTTTTCGACGATCATATAGGGCTTGAAGAATAGATCGTCCTTCTTGGGATCGGCGGCGAGCTGCCCCTTCGTCAGGTTGGCGCAGACGAACGGGAAGTTCGCGCCGCCGAGCACCTTGAACATGAAATCGAGGCCGTAATTGAACTCGTGATTCCCGAGCGTGCCGACCGTGTAACCGAGCGTGTTCATCGCCTTGATGACCGGGTGGACGTCGCCATCCTTCATGCCGTGCTGATAGGCCATGTAATCGCCCATCGGGTTGCCCTGCAGCACGTCGCCATTATCGATCAGCAGCGAATTGGCGGCTTCGGCGCGGATCGAATCGATGATCGTCGCGGTGCGCGAGAGGCCCATCGTGTCGTTCGGCTTGTCGGCATAGTAGTCGTAGGGGAAGACGTTGACGTGGATATCCGTCGTTTCCATCAGCCGGAGATGCGCCTGGTTGGCGGCGGCGCGGGCGGTGAAGGGATGGAGTAGGACGAGGGCCGAGGTGGCAGCGATTCCGCTCAGCAGCGACCTGCGGCTGATCGGGTGCAAATCGAGAATGGAAGACATCAAAACACTCCTTCAAAAATCACGCAACGCCCAGCCCGGGGTCGAACGTAGAATGATTTACACGGGAGTGCATCCGTAAAATGACAGTGGGCGCGCCCGTTCTGTCGGGCGCGCCCACTGTAGTTCAACTCTCTGTGTCGTCTAGCGCGCCAGCACCGGCTTCACGTCTCTGTGGAAGAAACGGAAATAGGAGGCGACCTGGGCGCGGGCGTTGGAATTCGGGTCGAAGTGGATGCCGAGGCGGCCGTTGTGGCTCCAGCGGATGATGCCTTCGAGCGAACCGAGATCCTCGGCTTCGATGCGCACTCGGCTGCCGGATGCGGCGGCAACCGGTGTCCTGAGGTCGACGGCGATGCCTGTCGTCGACAGGTTGACGATACGGGCGTCGATCTCCTGGTTCAGGTAACGCAGCTTGCCGAAGAGACGGCAATACTTGCGCTCCGACTTGCGCGTGATGATGTTGAGATTGCGTTGCATGCAGGGTCTCCGAAAATATACTGCAGAGACCGTAGCAACGAAAAATTGAAATCCGTTTAGACTGTTCGATAAAATTGCGCGAAATCTAATGCGCCTTTGCCGCCTGCCGCGAGACCACGTGTTCGCGCCAGATGGTGAAAATCCCGGCCGCCACGACGATGACGGAGCCGATCACCGTATTGAGGCTGAGGCTCTCGCCGAAGATGGTGACGCCGAGGATCGAGGCATAGACGAGTTGCAGGTAGGTGAGCGGCTGCACGGCTGCCGCATCCAGCATGTCATAGGCGCGGATCAGGCAATAATGGCTGGAGATGCTGGTCATGCAAACCAGCGCCATCCAGCCCCAGTCGCCGGGCGACATCCATGTCCAGTAGAACGGGCCGATCAGCGTCATGGTGATGCCGCCGACGACGCCGGTATAGAAGAAGCTGGTCATCGATGAATCGTCGCGGGAGACGAGGCGCGTGGCGATCACATAGAAGGCGAAGATGAAGCAGGAGACGATGGCGAGCAGCAGCTTCAGATCGAAGAATTCGCCCTCCGGCTTCAGGATCAGCAGCACGCCGAACAGGCCGGCGCCGATCGCCGTCCAGCGCCGCCAGCCGACGCGTTCGCCGAGGATCGGCATCGACAACAGCGCAATGACGATCGGCGTTGCCGCAAAGATCGCCTGCGAATGGGCGAGCCCGATGACCGCGAAACAGGTGATGGCTAGCACGACCTGAACGGCGAGCAGGATGCCGCGTGTCACCTGCAGCAGCGGCCGCTTGGTTTTCGCCGTCTGCCGGATGCCGCCGCGCATCTTCGACGCGAGGAGAATGGTGAACAGAGCGAAGGCCCAGTAGCGGATCATCGTCACGAAGATAGGCGGATAAAGGCCGCCGAGATGCTTGGAGATCGCATCCTGCGTCGAGAAGATCGTCAGCGCCAGAAGGACGAAGATATAGCCTTGCGTCTTGGATTTCATGTCTTGCCGTCAGGCGGAGGGAGCATCCGCATCGGCAAAACTTGGTCAGGATTCCCGATCCTTTGCAAGGTCTCAGAAGCCAACATTGGGTCGATCGAAGATTTCGCGCAGCGCAAAGCTGGAATTGATCTTCACCACATGCGGCAGCGCCGAGAGCCAGTCGCGGTGGATCCGCTCATAGTCTTCCAGGTCGCGGGCGGCGACCCGCAGGATGTAGTCATACTCGCCCGACATCAGGTAGCAGACCAGCACGTTCGGGCAGCGCTTCACCGCCACCTCGAATTCCGAGAGCGTCTTGGCGAACTGCCCTGAAAGCGAGATATGGACGATGGCGATCATCTTGTATTCGAGCACCTTGTTGGAGAGGCGCGCGTGATAGCCGGCGATGGCGCCGTTCTTCTCCAGGATGTCGAGACGCCGCGAGCAGGCCGAGGCAGAGAGGCCGACCTTGTTGGCAAGCTCGGCGTTGGTGATCCGGGCGTTTGCTTGAAGTGCTCTCAGAATCGCAAGATCGATACTGTCGAGTTCAGACATTCGAAGAACCTTCGATTTGGTTTGATCAAACCGCACAATCTTCGAAAAATAGCTTTCAAGCAATGCCTCTTTGCAAGGACATTTCGCGGCGGCGGTGGTTGGATTTGTCCATTGAAAACGTCCCGCGCCAAGCGGGCATATATGAGAGGAACGCAGTATGCGTGTCGGTTGCCCGAAGGAAATCAAGAACCATGAATATCGTGTCGGTCTGACACCCGCTTCGGTTCGTGAATATGTCGCCCATGGCCACGAGGTCTGGGTCGAAACCAAGGCAGGCGCCGGCATTGGTGCCGATGACGCCGCCTATATTGCCGCTGGCGCAAAGATTGCCGCCTCCGCCAAGGATATCTTCGAGAAGTGCGATATGATCGTGAAGGTCAAGGAGCCGCAGCCCTCCGAATGGGCGCAGCTTCGCGATGGCCAGCTTCTCTACACCTATCTCCACCTTGCTCCCGATCCGGAACAGACCAAGGGCCTGCTCGCCTCCGGCGTCACCGCGATCGCCTATGAAACCGTCACCGACGAGCGCGGCGGCCTGCCGCTGCTGGCGCCGATGTCGGAAGTTGCCGGCCGCCTGTCGATCCAGGCCGGTGCAACTGCACTGCAGAAGGCCAATGGCGGCCTCGGCATCCTGCTCGGTGGCGTCCCCGGCGTTCTGCCGGCCAAGGTCGCGATCATCGGCGGCGGCGTCGTCGGTCTGCATGCTGCGAAGATGGCGGCCGGTCTCGGCGCCGATGTCAGCATCCTCGACCGCTCGCTGCCGCGCCTGCGCCAGCTCGACGATATCTTCGGCGGCCGCGTCCACACCCGCTATTCCAGCATCCAGGCGCTGGAAGAAGAAGTCTTCACTGCCGATCTCGTCATCGGCGCCGTGCTGATCCCGGGCGCTGCAGCACCGAAGCTCGTCACCCGCGAAATGCTCTCGGGCATGAAGAAGGGCGCCGTCATCGTCGACGTCGCAATCGACCAGGGCGGCTGCTTCGAGACCTCGCATGCGACGACGCATTCTGAGCCGACCTACGAAGTCGACGGCATCGTCCACTATTGCGTCGCCAACATGCCGGGCGCCGTTCCGGTCACCTCGGCCCATGCGCTGAACAACGCCACGCTCGTCCACGGCCTGGCGCTCGCCGACCGCGGCCTGCGCGCCATTGCCGAAGACAAGCACCTGCGCAACGGCCTGAACGTCCACAAGGGCCGCGTTACCTACAAGCCGGTCGCCGAAGCGCTGGGCTACGAAGCCTACGCACCGGAAAGTGTACTTAACGTGGCGTAATTCCCATCGCGTTACGTTAGATGAAGGCGCCGGATTCCTTGTGATCCGGCGCCTTTTCTATGCGGCACTGGAAGCAGTTGTTGCGTGCCGAGCGAACATGCACATAGGCGATGTCGCCCCTTGCGAGTAGGCCACCGGCGTAAGCGGCAATCTCATGCGTCGGCGTGACGGCGCCGGTGCCGTAGACGATACGGTTGTTCTCACCATAGCCGCGCACGATATAGTCGCTGCTACTCAGCGCCGGCGGTGCAATTTCTTCGGCCGCATAGCGCGCGCAGCGTCGTTTGTGCAGGAAGATCGGCCCGGTCTCGGCATAGGGCTGCATCTCCGGGAAGGGACGATAGGCAAAGACCAGCAGCTCTTCGCCTGCATCGATATTCCCAAGGCAGTGACGGCAGGGATGACCCGGCCCATCGGAGACCATCGTCTCCGGCAGGAAGCCATAGGAATCGCTGCCGCCATTCCAGAGATGGTCGGCGTCGGCAGTCGGCATTGCTGAAAAACGGATATCGGTCATGGCGGTCTCCTCTGGGGTTCCACCATGAAATGCGCCGATCGGGCGGCCGAAACCACCCGATTCCTGCAGGCTCAGCTTTTGCGCGCGATCTCCAGCAATTCCTTGTCGCTCAGCGGCCGGACGATGCCGGTGCCGGTCGAAACCGGCGAGAAGCCGAACATCTGGTAGAGCTGCAGGGCGCGCGGATGGTCGAGATTGTTGGTGGTGGTCAGCACGCGCTTCGGGTTCAGCGTCCAGATAGCGTAGAGCGCCTGCAGCAGAAACCATTTGCCGATCCCGAGGCCGAGCGCATGCTCGATCAAACCGAAATGCGAAAGCTCGATCGTATCCTCGTCCTGACAGAAATACTCGTAGAACCCGGCGGGCGCGCCGTTGACGTAGAGCACGCTGATATTGTTGCGCTTGTCGTGCAGCGCCGCCGTCAGTTCCTCGTCGCTCATCCGCAGGCGGTCGACCCATTGCCAGCGCGCGCCCACCTGCCGGTAGAGATGGCGGTAGAAGGGCAGCGGGATCTCGCTGGTGCGCATGATCGCCGTCTGGATGTTGACCGGCATCGGCAGGCTGCTCTTAGGCGGCGCCGTCATTTCGAGGCGGGTAATGTGGGCCGTCAGCGACGCGGGAGATTTCGCCATGCCGCTCAAACCTTGATCGGATCGGCAGGGCCGGTGACGACAGGCGTGTCGTCTCGGCTGCCCCACTCGCTCCAGGAGCCGTCATAGAGCTTGTTATCGCTATGCCCGAGTGACTCCAGCGCCAGCGTGATGATGGCGGCGGTGATGCCGGAGCCGCAGGAGGTGACGACAGGCTTCGAAAGGTCGATGCCGGCATCCTCGATCGTCTGCTTCAGCTCAGGCAGCGACTTGAAACGGCCCTGCGTGGCGAAGGAGCCCGACGGCAGGCTGCGAGCGCCCGGCATATGGCCGGAGCGCATGCCGGCGCGGGGCTCGGGCTCGGTTGCCGCGAAACGGCCGGCGCTGCGGGCATCCGCAATCTGCAGCGCGCCGCTCGAAACGATGTCGCGCATCCGCTCGAGCGTCACCACGCGGGCTTCGTCATAATTCGTCTTGAAGGTCGCGGCCGGGTAGGCGGGCGTTGCCGTTTCCAGCGCACGGCCCTCGGCCTTCCAGCCATCCAGGCCGCCGTCGAGCACGAAGACGTTCTTGGCGCCCATTACCCGGAACAGCCACCAGACGCGCGGCGAGGCGAACATGCCAATGCCGTCATAGACGACGATCCGGTCGTTTTCGCTGATGCCGAGCTTGCCCACTTCGGCGGCGAATTGATCGGGCGAGGGAATGGTGTGCGGCAGGTTGGTGGAGTGGTCGGCGATCTTGTCCTGATCGAAACGGATCGCGCCCGGGATATGCCCCGCAGCATATTCGGCGTCCGCATCGCGCTTCTGCGCCGGGAGATAGAAGGAGGCGTCGAGGACGCGCAGATCCGGCTTTCCGAGTTCGCCCTGCAGCCAGTCGGCCGAAACCACGAAGCGGCTTTTCTCGTCACTCATTCCAATCTCCCTAGAATACACGGTCGCAGTCACGGGGACTGCCTTACGCCTCGTCGCCGGGAGCGCCGAAGCGAATGCGGAAGCGGCGGTTTTCCTTGCCCTTCTTCTCGATCTTGGCGATGTGAATCTGACCGACTTCCTGCGTTTCGGACACATGTGTGCCGCCGCAGGGCTGGCTGTCAATTGAAGAGTTCTCGCCGATGCAGACGAGGCTGACGCGCCCGAGGCCCATTGGCGGGCGGACGTTCTTCGACTTGACGATACCGGGGTTGGCCGCAAGCTCTTCGTCCGTGATCCATTGCAGGTAGACGGGATGGTTCTGGCTCACCAGTTCCATCATCTTCGCCGTCACCTCGTCCTTGTCGATCGTCTCGCTCATGTCGAAATCGACGCGGCTTTCGTCCTCGCCGACGGCGGCACCGGTGATCGGGTAGGAGCAGACGACGGAGAGCAGGTGGCAGGCGGTGTGCATGCGCATCAGCTTGTAGCGGCGCGGCCAGTCGACATGCAGCACGAGCTTCTCGCCGATTTCAGGGCGCGGCTCACCCTCGAGCGGCACATGGATGACGATATCCTTGGTGGCGCCGTGCTTGGTCTGCCCCAGCGCTATCTTCGAGCCATCGGCGCGTTCCAGGAAGCCGGTATCGCCCGGCTGCCCGCCTGATGTTGCATAGAAGCAGGTCTGATCCAGCTCGATGCCCCCGTCTTCGTGAACGGCGGTGACGACCGCCTCGCATGTCGAAAGGTAGAAGTCGTCACGATAGAGGGCATTGACTGGCATCGGGTCTCACGCTGCAGGTTCGTAGGGTATCTTGAGGTCGCTGGACGACTTGATGAAGGAGGGGACCGGCAGGCCCTTGGACTTCAGGAAATCGGCATTGAAAAGCTTCGACTGGTAGCGGTTGCCATAGTCGCAGAGGATCGTCACCACGGTGTGACCCGGGCCGAGATCTTTCGCGAGATGCACCGCGCCGGCAATGTTGATGGCGCTGGAGCCGCCGAGGCAGAGGCCTTCGTGCTCGACCATGTCGAAGACGTAGGGCAGGGCTTCCGCATCGCTGATCTGATAGGCGAAGTCGGGCGCAAAGCCTTCGAGATTGGCGGTGATGCGGCCCTGGCCGATGCCTTCGGTGATCGAGTTGCCGGAGGATTTCAGTTCGCCGTTCTTGTAGAATTCGTAGAGGGCCGCACCCTCAGGATCGGCAAGCCCGATCTTGATATCCTTGCTGAAGCCCTTGAGGCCGGCCGCGACGCCGGCGAGCGTCCCGCCGGAGCCGACGGCGCAGATGAAGCCGTCGATCTTGCCGTCGGTATCGCGCCAGATTTCCTTGGCGGTGGTCTCGATATGCGCCTGGCGGTTGGCGACATTGTCGAACTGGTTGGCCCAGATCGCGCCGTTCGGCTCGCTCTTCGCCAGCTGTTCGGCCAGACGCCCGGAGACCTTGATGTAATTGTTAGGGTTCTTGTAGGGAACGGCAGGCACTTCGACGAGCTCGGCGCCGAGTAGCTTCAGCGCGTCCTTCTTTTCCTGGCTCTGCGTCTCAGGAATGACGATGACGGTGCGGTAGCCGAGCGCCTTGGCAACGACCGTGAGGCCGATACCGGTATTGCCGGCGGTGCCTTCGACGATGACGCCGCCCGGCTTCAGCAGGCCCTTCTTTTCCGCATCGCGGATGATGTAGAGCGCCGCGCGATCCTTCACCGACTGGCCGGGATTGAGGAATTCCGCCTTGCCGAGAATGGTGCAGCCGGTCGCTTCGGAAGCGCCCTTGAGCTTGATGAGCGGGGTGTTGCCGATCGCCTCGATCACGGAGGGGTAGAAGGTCATGGAATCTGCCTCTTTGGAGCTCTTACTGTAAGAACGGTCTTTTCCCTTCACAAGGCAGGGTTGGCAAGAAATGCTATTCCACGCCTTCGCCCGCGCCGGTAAAATTAGTCTTCGTCTTGAGGAAGTCCCGCAGTCCGCCCAAAAGTGGCAGGTGATCCGAAGATTGACTTTCGGCGTATGCACGACGACAAAGCAAACGCGGAACGCAGGAAAAAGGCGTGGCCGAACCCGACATGGTTCACGAGCATATCGACACGGTCGATGCATTGATGGCGCATTATGTCGCCGGTTCTTTACCTGAACCGGCGCGGGTTCTCGTGCAATCTCATCTTGAAATTAAGCCGGATAACCGTGCCCTGGTCCAGGATCTGGAACTGCTGGCAGGTGAAGCGCTCGAGGATACGGCGGGCACGCCGATAACAGGCCGCGATGAATGCCTCGCCGCGATCTTCGCTTCAAGCGCGCCGGCAGGCGCGACAAAGGATAAGCAGCAAGGCGTCTTTCCGCGCCCGATCCGCGATCTCGTCGGCTTCGACGCCGATACGGTGCCGTGGAAGACCAAGTTGCCGGGCTTCAAGGAATATTCGGTCGATATCGACGGCTGCGAGGTCAGCCTGATGTGGATCCGGCCGGGCCGTGCGCTTCCCGCGCATACCCACAAGGGCATGGAGCTGATCCTCATCCTCGACGGCGCCTTCATCGATGAACGCGGCCGTTTCGGCCCGGGTGACATTTCCGTCGCCGACGAGACCCTCAACCACCGCCCGGTCGCCGAAAAGGACCGTCCCTGCATCGCCTTCTCGGTTCTCGATGCGCCGATCAAGCTCACCGGTTCTTTCCGCCAGCTGATCGGCGACCTGATCGGCTGAAAGCAGCCACATTAGCGTGATAGAGGCTTGAATCCGGGAGGCAGTGAGGAACTTCCGGACATGGTTTCGTGTTGAATCTGAAGTCCCGGAGGATTGCATCATGCGCGATTTCATTGCCCGCCCCGAACACGGCATCGTCTGGATTACCGGTGCAAGCTCGGGAATCGGGCGTGCGCTGGCGCTGAAGCTCGCAGGCGAGGGCTATAAGGTCGCCGTGACCGCCAGGGATCATGAAAAACTCGCCGACCTCCAGGCCGAGGCAAACGGTCTTTCGGGCAGCATCATCGTGCTCGACGGCGATGTGACCGACCCCGAAGACATGGAACATGCCTTTGCCTCGATCGAATACGAGCACGGCGCTCTCGCCATGGCGATCTTCAATGCCGGCGTCTATCTGCCCGTCCATGCCGAAGATCTCGATCGCGACGATTTCGAGAAGACCTTTGCCGTCAACCTGTCGGGCGTCGTCAACTGCCTGGTCCCCGCCGTCCGCCACATGAAGGCCAAGGGGCAGGGCCAGATCGCCATCGTCTCCTCCGTCACCGGATATGGTGGCCTGCCGACGAGTGCAGCCTACGGTGCCAGCAAGGCGGCGTTGATCAATATGGCCGAGAGCCTGAAATTCGACCTCGACAAGATGGGCATCCGCATCCAGGTCATCTGCCCCGGCTTCGTCGATACGCCGGCGACACAGAAGAATGAATTCTCGATGCCGTCGCTGATTTCGGTCGATGAAGCCGCCAGCGAAATCGCCGCCGGGCTCAAGTCGCAATCCTTTGAGATCAACTTCCCGAAGCGCTTCACCTATCAGCTGAAGCTGCTGCGCATGCTGCCCTACAGCCTGTATTTCTGGCTGCTGAACCGCTCGACGGGATGGCGTGAACGTCCGCTTGTCAAGCATGGTCACCATCCGGCGACACCGCATCCTGCGGAGTGATCAGCGGTTCTCGATCCGCTGGCGCAATTCTCGATGCTTCGCCTCGTCGAGCGGGAAATTCCACATCAGGGCGACGGCCGCGAGTTTCAGCGCAATCGGTAGCCAGGCATAGATGATGGCAAGTGCCGTCAGCGCTTCGGGCGCGTTGCCGGCGCCTTTCGCGGCATCGAAGCCGAAGGCGGCGAGAACAGGAAAGACCAGCCCGACCCCGGCCGCAAGCGACGCCTTGGTTGCGAGCCCCCAGGCCGCGAAATAGAGCCCGCTGCGCTGCTCACCGGAATTGGCGGTATCCTCATCGATGACATCGGCCTGCATTGCCGGCGGCAGCGACAGGTCAAAACCGAGCATCAATCCTGTGAGCACGCAGATTGAGGCGAAGGCATAGATCGCGCCGGGCTGCAGAAGCGGTGCAGCGGCAAAGACCGCGCAAGCCGCGATCATTGCCAGGCACCATGCGCGATGCTTGCCAAGGCGCTTTGCGGTCAGCGCCGCGAGCGGCACGCCGGCGATACCGGAGAGGAAATAAAGAAACAGCAGCGGTCCGCGAGCCTCCGGCATGCCAAGCCTGTCGGAGACGAAATAGAGAAACAGCGTTGCCGGTATGCCGTTGGCAAAACCATTCAGGAAATAGGCGGCGAGCAGGCGGACGAACGGCCGGTTCGCCGCGAGATAGCCAAGCCCTTTGCGTAGTCCGACGATCGCGGCCGTATGCTCCGCCGGTTCAGGTACCTTGGCGACCGCTAGTGCGCCCGTGAGCGGCAGGGCAATGGCAACGATGACGCCGAGCACGGCAAGGCCCGAAAGCCCGCCCGCCGGATCAAGCCCGATCGCGAAGGGCACGACGATGGCGATCAGCGTGCCCACCAGCGTCGTTCCCTCCCGAAGTGCTGCCAGCGAGGTGCGCCCGGCATAGTCGCTGACGAGCTCTGCACCCCAGGCGGAATAGGGAACGGTCGCCAGCGTGAAGCCGAGGGAGAGAACACAGCCCCAGAGCCCAAGCCAGAGCACGCCCGCGCCCGCAGGCGGCGCATAGAGCGCCAGCGCCGATATAGCGGCCACCGGCAATGCCAGCGCAAAGAAGAAGCGTCTGCGCCCCATTTTCGGCCTGTACCGATCGGCAATCACGCCGATTGCTGGATCGCAGACGGCATCGAAAATCCTGACCAGCAGCAGCGTCAAGCCGACAGCCGCCAGCGGCAGGCCGAGCGTCTCGGTGTAATAGGTGGGCACGACGGCATAGAGCGGCAGGCCGAGGGCTGCGAGCGGGGCGGCGGGAAGAGCGTAGGCGAGGCGCTTGCCGGGTGTCATACTCTCGCTCCGCCGCGGCTTTCCCATCCGCGGCCGTCAGCTACGCGAAAAGACGACCTGGCGGACGTCGATATTCTTCGCCCGGAAGCCCGCCTCGCAATAGAAGAGATAGAACTCCCAGAGCCGCTTGAAGCGATCGTCGAAGCCGAGCGGCCGCACGCGCTCCCAGACGTTCCAGAAGCGCTCGCGCCATTCGGCGAGTGTACGGGCATAATCGAGCCCGAAGCCGAAATCCTTGACTATCGACAGTTCGACCTTGCGCCCGAGTTCGGCGAGATGATCCGGCGTCGGCAGCATGCCGCCGGGGAAGACGTATTTCTGGATGAAGTCAGGATTGCTGCGATACTGGTCGAAAGCCTCGGGCTTGATGGTGATGATCTGCAGCCCGGCCCTGCCGCCCGGCTTCAGGCATTCGCGCAGCTTGGAGAAATAGGCCGGCCAGTATTTCTCGCCGACCGCCTCGAACATCTCGATCGAGACGATCCGGTCGTAGAGGCCCTTCTCGTCGCGGTAATCCTGGAAGCGCAGATCAACGCGATCGGAAAGACCGGCCTTTCGGATGCGCTCCTGCGCGAAAGCCAGCTGCTCGCGGCTTATCGTCAGCCCGGTCACCTTGCAGCGCATTTCGCTGGCTGCAAATTCGGCGAACCCGCCCCAGCCGCAGCCGATCTCCAGCACATGATCGCCCGGCCGGATGCCGGTCGCTTCGGCAAGCGCCCGGTACTTGGCATTCTGCGCCGACTGCAGATCGTTGGCGCCGGTGGAATAGAGTGCTGACGAATAGGTCATCGTCGGATCGAGCCACTGCTTGTAGAAGTCGTTGCCGAGGTCGTAATGCGCGGAGATATTGCGCTTGGAGCCCTTGCGGGTATTGGCATTCATCCAGTGGCGGACGCGCTCGACGACGCGCATGATGCCCTGCTTGCCGTTGAAATGCCTGTCCGCCGATTCACTGTTGATCAGGAAAAGCTCGAGGAAAGCCGTGATATCGGGGCTCTGCCAGTCGCCATCCATATAGGTTTCGGCAACGCCGATCGTTCCGCTGTTCATCGCCCGGCTGGCGAGGTTCCAGTTGTTCAGCCTCACGGCCGCCTGCGGTCCCTCGACGCTGCCCTTGATCAGGGCCTTGCGTCCATCGGGAAGTTCGATCGCCAGCGCGCCATGCTGCATCTGCAGAAGACCGCGGAGCGCCAGCTTCGCCTTGAGCGGCAACCCCTTCGTGAAGCGCCCGACATTCTCGGCCGTCAGCGCCACCGCGCCGCGGGCAAAGGAATTCCAGTCTTCTGCAGTCATGATCGGCTCCTCCAGCCTCTTAGCCGGTTAAGGACAGCGATTGCATGAGCCAGCCCCCCGGCATTTGTAGAGAACGCTAATGTCATTCAGCAGCTTCTGCAATATGCCGCGGACGGCGCACACTCACCGGTGGCGGGGGAGCCGGCCGGGAGATGTATTTCGCGCCCTTGATCCAGAGTTTCAGCGCCTCCCAGTGGATGCCGGCAACGATCTTGAAGGTCAGGAACGGGATGCGCGCCGTCAGCCGCGCCAGCGCCCGGCTGGTGAGCGGCATCTGCGCCCCCGAGAAGGTCGCAGCGAGGAGCGGGCCCTCGCTGTCGGTCTCGAGAATGCGCCAGCGGATCTCGTTGCCGGGCGGCAGCATGCGGAAATGATAGTCCATCTCCATGCCGATAAAGGGCGAGACGTGAAACAGCTTGGTGCAGCTCTGCCGGATGCCGCTTTCCGAGAGATCCCCCGGCGCGACCGGGCAGACATACGTGTGCCGCTCACCGAACGTGTTGCGCACTTCATAGATGACGCCAATCAGCCCGTCCGCGCCATCATAGGCGTAATAGACCGAGAGCGGATTGAAGACATAGCCGAGGATCCGAGGGTAGCAGACCAGCAGGATGCGCGCTGCCCGCTGGCCCAGTCCGGCATCATCGAGAAGCCGGTCGGCATAGGCGCGCAGGGAGAGGCCATCGTGGCCGGTATGATCGGCTTCATGGAAGGAAACGAGATTGCGCCGGTTGACCGAGAAGACCGGCGACATTTTCCCAGCGTCATCAAGCCTGTCGAGATCTACCATCAGCGAGTAGACGCTGTAGCGGAACCGGTGGCCGAACGGCTTCATCCGCTGGTGCATGACATGGCCGCAATAGAGCACGGCAGGCGCGTCGGGTGGCGGACCGTTCCGCTCCATGCTGGCACCAGAACTCTGCGGCCGCATCGTCACGCAACGGCCTCCAGGAGAGGGGCGCGGGAGGAGGCTCCGGTAGTCCGCCAGGGAATGACCCCGCCCAGAGCCTCTGCCGCCGCCAGACCGGATACGAGCCCATCCTCATGGAAGCCGTAGCCCGTCCAGGCGCCCGCGAAATAGCAATTGTTCTTGCCCTGGATTGCCGCGATCTCCTGCTGCGCCTTCATGCCATCGGCGGAGAATTGCGGATGTTCGTAGCTGAACTCGGCAAAGACCTTGGAAGGATCGGGCTCGCGGTCCGGGTTGAGCGTCACGAACAGCGGCAGCTTCTGGTCGATGCCCTGCAGCCGGTTCATCCAGTAGCTGACGGCGACACCGGCCCGGCCATCCTCGTGGCTGGAGCGCAGGTAGTTCCAGGAAGCCCAGACCTTCTGCCGCTTCGGCATCAATGCCGCGTCGCGATGCAGCACGACCCGGTTCGGCTGGTAGGGAACCGCGGCGAGCAGCCGCTTTTCCCGGTCGCTGGCATCGACGAGCATCCGCGCCGTCTGGTCGCTATGCGAGGCGAAGATCACCTTGTCGAAATGCTGCTCGTTGCCGCTCTCGTCGATGACCGTCGCGCCATTGGCATGCCGCATCACTCCGCGCACGCCGCAGGAGAGCTTCAGGCGGCTGCCGAGCGGCGCCAGCAGCTTTTCGAGATAGTTGCGGCTGCCGCCGGTCACCGTGCGCCACTGATGCTGCTTGCTGTAGATCAGCCGGTGATTGTCGAAGAAATTGACGAAATGCTCGGCCGGGAATTGCAGCATCCGCTGCGACGGCGTCGACCAGATCGCTGCCGCCATCGGCACCAGATAATTGTTGGTGAATCCCGGCGAGAAACCGCGCCAGTCGAGATAGTCGCCGATCGAGCGCGAGGCGAGGTGGCCCGCCGCCCGGTCTTCGAGACAGGTCCGGTTGAAGCGCAGGATCTCGCGGATCATCAGCAGGAAGGAGGGACGCAGCAGGTTTCGCTTCTGCGCAAAGAGCGAGGAGAGCCCGCAGCCGCTCCATTCCAGCCGCCCCTGATCGAGCGACAGTGAGAAGCTCATGTCGCTCGCGTGGGTCGCAACATCGAGTTCGGCAAACAGCGCCGTCAGGTTCGGATAGCAATGTTCGTTGTAGACAATGAAGCCGGTGTCGACGGAGACACGTTGTCCGTCATAGTCGATATCGACCGTCGCCGTGTGCCCGCCGGGTAGGCTGCTCTTTTCGAACAGCGTGACGTCGTGCACCGGGTTCAGCGCCCAGGCAGCCGATGCCCCCGATATTCCCGAGCCGATGACGGCGATCTTCAAGCGGCTTTCGGGCGGCCGGGCGAGATGAAAATGCGCGTTCATGCAGCGTCCTTTATGGCGTTGTAGGCCTTCAGCGCCCGGTCGCGGGCCTTGGCGTGATCGACGATCGGTTTCGGGTAGGTCTCGCCGAGCACGATGCCGGCCCTTTCAAGCACGGCCACCGGCGCCTCGAAGGGGCGGTGGATATATTTGTTGTCGAGCTTTGCGAGCTCCGGGACGAACTCCCGCACATAATCTCCGTCGGGGTCGAACTTCTCTCCCTGGAGGATCGGGTTGAATATCCGGAAGAACGGCGAGGCATCGGCGCCCGATCCCGCCACCCATTGCCAGTTGGCGGCGTTGCTTGCCGGATCGGCATCGACGAGCGTGTCGCGGAACCATTTCTCGCCGCGGCGCCAGTCGATCATCAGGTCCTTGATCAGGAACGAGCCGGTGATCATTCTGACACGATTGTGCATGATCCCGTGACGCCAGAGCTGGCGCATGCCGGCATCGACGATCGGGTAGCCGGTCAGGCCACGCGTCCAGGCTTTGAAATGTCCCTTGTCATTATGCCATTCGAAGCCGTCGAAGCGGTCGTTCCAGTTGGCATAGGGAAGCTTCGGGAAATGAAAGAGCAAGTGGTAGCAGAACTCGCGCCAGGCAAGCTCCTTGCGGAAATGGACGAGATCGTCTGACGGTACCCGCTTGGAGAGACCGCGCGTCGCTTCCCAAATCCGTGCCGGCGAGATTTCGCCGAGTGCCAGATGCGGCGAGAGCATCGAGGTCGCGGCAACCGACGGGAAATCGCGGTCCTTCTTGTAGCCGTTCAGCCGCTCGTCGACGAAATCCTGCAGCTTCTCCAGCGCCGCATCTTCGCCCGGCGTCCAGATATCGCTGAACTCCGATGCCCAGTCGGGCTTGACCGGCAGCAGCTTCCAGGAGGCGAGGGGCTCCGAATGCGGCCAGTGGCTGGGGAAGGAGAATTTCTTCGGTGCATCGAGCGGATGCGGGGGCTCGCCCGAGCCTTCGAGTGCCCGCCAGAACGGCGTGTAGACGCGATAGGGCGTACCGCCGCCGGTCTTCAGCTTCGACGGCTCATGCAGCAACTGTCCCGCAAAGCTGCGCGCCTCGACCGCCTGCCGCTCCAGTTCGTGCTTGATCCTCATATCGACGGCAATGCCCGGCGGATCGTAGCGCCGGTTCCAGAGCACCGTCTCCGCGCCGGTGGATTTGACCAGCGCCTGGAGCACCTCCAGCGCATTTCCTGTGATCAGCACCAACTTGCCGTGGTGCTTTTGCAGCGAGGTCTCCAGCGCCCCCAGCGAATGGTGCAGCCACCATGCCTGGGCCGAACCCAAAGGCCCGTTGCCCGACGTTTCAGGCTCGCGGATATAAAGGGGGATAATCGGGCGGCCGGAGGCGCAGGCTTCGTGCAGCGCGTGATTGTCGTCGAGACGCAAATCCTTGCGAAACCAGAGAATAACCGGTTTTTCCGCTGCCTTCGCCAATGCTTTCGTTCCCTGTCCCGTTCTTTTGGTCTGCTACGTATCTACGGTAGGCTTGGATCAAAAGTTTCAGTTGGGAAGACAGTTTTATTCGCCTTGCCGCGCACATGAAAAAGGCCGGTGAGAACCGGCCTTTTCGCTTGGCTGTTTCGAAGATCAGTTGTCGTATTCGCGGCAGCGCTCGCTGATCGAAGCGCCGCCCTGGCCGGCGCGACTATCCACACCCTGGCCCTGACGCGGCATGTTCGGGCATTCCAGAACGCCGCGGGGCTCCGCAATGCTCTGTGTCGTTGTCGGATCGACGCGCTCGATGCGGACAGGATGGGAGCCGTTGCTGTCGTTGCTCGCGTCGGAAGAATAGAGCGGCGCATCGGGCGCCGTGGTGTCGTAAGCCGGTGCCGACTGGGCGAAGGCCGGAGCGGCAAGGCCGAGGGCGAGCAGCGAGGCTGCGGCAAATGTCTTACGCATGGAGAAACTCCTCCTTGGTCTGCTTTTTCTCTAGGGGTGACAGAAACGGAACCCGCGGGCCGCGTCATTGTTCCGAACTTTCCCGCAGAGGTTTCAGGCGCCGCGGGGCAGCGTGGTTACGCGTAAACCTTAACAGGCAAAGCCGCTGGCAGATGCGTCGGGGCGCCGCTAGGAAGCCCTCAGCCGCATGATGCAGTGCCGGGGTCTCCAATGGTCATTTCTTTTTTCGAAGCAGCGGATATGTCGTTCAAGGCAGCCTTGTCGGTCGCCGTGACGATCGGCGGCATGATGGCCGCCACCGCGATGCTGAAGGCCGAGGCGACGGAGACCACGCGCCTCGACCTCTCCCGGCCGGTCCTCTGGCCGTCCGAGCCGACACGGGTGCCCGCACCCTTCCGCTTCGCCGCCAATGATCCCGCACAGGTCGCCGCCGATGCCGGTGCCGTCTGCGTCAGTAATATCGGCCTCAGAATCGATTGCGACCTGATCGGCGCCTCGGCGCTCTGATCAAAGGCTGCCGCCATCCTTGTAATAGCTTGGGTATTGCACGAATTCAGGATCGCGGCCGTCCGCGCGCTCTTGCGTGCCGTCAGCCTCGTCTGCGGGTTTCGTATAGCCGTGGCTGATCAGCCAGTCCTTGACGATATGACGCATCGCCCGGTCGCGGTCGGTGATACCGAACTCCCGCATGAAGGCCTGGAGCGCCTGCTCGCAACGTTCTGAAAAATCATTTGCCATAAAGCGGTAAGAGGCGAGGCGAATGATTGTTCCGAGTTTCGATGTCGTGGAAAAAAGAAGAGCCGGTTCGTGGTCGAACCGGCTCATTCAATCTGTCAGCTTATCGCTGATGAAACTGGCTCCCCGGGCCGGATTCGAACCGGCGACCTGTCGATTAACAGTCGAATGCTCTACCGCTGAGCTACCAGGGATCACCGCTTGCCGCGGTGTGAGTGGGCTAATACAAATGCTTGTTCGATTTGCCAAGCGGTTTTTTCAAAAAAATGACATCTCCTTGCAATTATTGGACTTATCCCCATCTCCTGTGGATGACTGACGGGAAAAACAACACGGATAAAAAGCGCGAAAAGCGTTTCGGCATTGATCACGCGACCGGAGAACTCATTCTTGGGTCATGGCGCATACCGCTGCCGCGCTCGCGCATCGCACGCATGGCCATCGGCCTGTTGCTGATCATCTGCGGTTTGCTGGGATTTTTGCCCATCCTCGGCTTCTGGATGCTGCCGCTGGGTTTCATCGTGCTGTCGCACGACCTGCCGATCGCCCGGCGCTGGCGCCGCAGGCTGTCGGTCTGGTGGCACCGGCGGGGCAGGCCCGCCGGTAACTGAGGCCTCACATCAGGCGAAGAGGCTGGCGGCCCAATAGAACAGCGCCGAGATCAGCGCTGCCGCGGGCAGGGTGACGACCCAGGCAACCACGATATTGCCGGCAAGCCCCCAGCGGACGGCCGAGACGCGCTTGGCAGCACCGACACCGATGATCGCGCCGGTGATCGTGTGCGTCGTCGAGACCGGAATGCCGAGCCAGGTGGCGCCGAACAGCGTCAGCGCGCCGCCGGTCTCGGCGCAGAAGCCCTGCATCGGATTGAGCTTGGTGATCTTCGAACCCATCGTATGGACGATTCGCCAGCCGCCGAAGAGCGTGCCCAGCGCCATCGCCGCCTGACAGGACAGCACCACCCATAGCGGCACATGGAAGCTGCCGCCGAGATAGCCCTGCGAATAAAGCAGCACGGCGATGATACCCATCGTCTTCTGCGCATCATTGCCGCCATGGCCGAGCGAATAGAGCGAGGCCGAGACGAATTGCAGGATGCGGAAGGTGCTATCGACGGCAAAGGGCGTCTGGCGCACGAAGATCCAGGACACAGCAAGCACGAGGAACAGTGCCAGCAGGAAGCCGATCATCGGCGACAGCACGATGGCGCCCGCCGTCTTCAAAAGGCCGCCCCAGACGATCGAGCTGAAACCGACCTTGGCAAGCCCCGCGCCGACGAGACCGCCGACCAGTGCATGCGAGGAACTCGACGGTATGCCGAAGACCCAGGTGACGATGTTCCAGATGATCGCGCCCATCAGTGCCGCAAAGATCACCATCGGACTGACGATCTCAGGATTGATGATGCCGGTGCCGAGGGTCTCGGCGACATGCAGGCCGAAGAAGAGGAAGGCGATGAAGTTGAAGAATGCCGCCCACATCACCGCATATTGCGGCCTGAGAACGCGTGTCGAGACGATCGTGGCGATCGAGTTCGCCGCGTCATGCAGTCCGTTCAGGAAGTCGAAGAACAGCGCGACGGCGATCAGCCCGGCAAGCAGCGGAAAGGCGAGGGTGGCATCCATCAGACGTTCTCGATCACGATGCCGCTGATTTCATTGGCGACGTCCTCGAAACGGTCGACGACCTTCTCGAGCTCGGCATAGATCTCGCTGCCGATGATATAGGCCATCGGGTTTGAAGCGCCGTGGCGGCGGAAGAGATCCTTGAGGCCGAGGTCGTAGAGCTCGTCGGACCGGCCCTCGACGCGCGTCACCTCTTCGGCGATCGCCGTCAGCCGCGGCGCGTTGGCGCCCATCCGGTCGAGCAGCGGGACGGCCTCGGCGATCAGATGCGCCGCCTTGACGATTTCCTTGCCCATCTCCTGCATGCCGGGATCGAAGCTCTTCTGCTCGAACAGCCGGATCGTCTTGACCGTCTTGTGCATCATGTCGATCGCATCGTCGAGCGACTGGATCAGATCCTTGATGTCGCCGCGGTCGAAGGGCGTGATGAAGCTGCGGCGGACCGCGAGCAGAACGTCGCGGGTAATATCGTCGGCCTCGTTCTCGAGCGCGACGATGCGCTCACAATGGCGCTCCGGATCATTCCCGGCCAGAAGTTCGTTCAGCGCTTCTGCTGCGCCGACGACGGTGCGGGAATGCTGAGCGAAGAGATCGAAGAATCGGTCTTCGCGCGGAAGAAGTTTGCGAAACCAGCTTAACATGGTGACCCCGTGGATGCTTGAGTTGTCACGCAACTGTCACAAATGGGGTTCTGTTGCAATAAAAGCTGGCCGGGAAGGGCCGCAGCCTCGGGCTTTTCCACGCGTTTGCGGCTGAGATCACACAGGCCGCCACAGCTGTCACACTCTCAATGAAGATCGAGCGTCAGCTGCCTGTTCTTGATCTGCGGCAGCGGCAGGCCGATCTCGATCTTGCCGAAAACCCGCCTGCGGCGTTCCTCGTCCTTCTCCCGTTCCGCCCGGCTGGCGGCGACGGTCGCGAGGGCATTTGCGATAACCTGCTCGGCATGCGTCATAGGAACCTCCGTCGTTTGTTCCTATTTTGTTCTCATGAATGCAAATGTCAAGAGCTTCACTCACCGAAGTAGAAAACCGGATCGCGCGTCAATTCGCCATTGCCGAGATGGCCGTACAAATCCCTGCCGAGAATCCAGTAGGTGATCTTCTGCGTCGCAAGAGAAAAGACATAGTCGCCATCCACCCAATGTTCGGCCTTGCTGCCGCCGATCGGGAAGAGAAACTTGCCGGCTTGATAGAGAACGGCCTTTTCGGATCGATGATCGAAAATATATCGTGTTTTCGCCATGTGTTATCCTGCCGCTATACGCAAGATACAACGTCACATGGGATTTTAGATCTGTCTATATTATCAGAAGTTGAGGATTGGTCTATTCACAAATAAGATAAGCCTAAAACAGCATTATCCCAAAAATGGGCAATGCGATCCCGCGCGATGAAATCATCGCGATTATATTCGGAATCATTCAAGCGGGGATTGTTTGAAGTTGGAGGCCTCGCCCGGAATTGAACCGGGGTACAAGGATTTGCAGTCCTCTGCGTCACCACTCCGCCACGAGGCCATCCGTGAACGACTTGTTCAGTGGTGGCGCGGATTTAGAATGATCCAAAGGAAACCGCAAGAGGTGTTTTCCGAAAAAAATCGGGCCGTCATCAGGCCGTCGCATTCAATGCGCTTGATCATTCGGCGAATCCGCTCATTATCCTTATATGAGGAATATCTCAAAACCCTTTGTCACCAGGGATGATCCGGACCGGCACATACGCTGTCAGGATGCGCTTCAATATGCGTTCCGCGATCTGATCGAGGCCGCGGTTGAGGCCGGGTGGAGCGAGCAGGAAGCCGTGGATGCCGTCGGCGAACTGGTCGAGGGCCATATCCAGGACCTTATGGCGCGCGCCGATTCCGCCGCTCTCATGGCGCTTCTGAAGACGATGCGCTGATTCTGCCGGCCGCCGGTCGGCGAGGGCAGGCTCTCAATTCACGCTTCTGAGCGAGGGAAGGGGCGAAATGCCGCCGGTGATGACACCGGGCGCGCTCGACGCAATCAGCGGAATGCAGAGAATGATGACGATGAGCCCGCCGATGAAGCAGGCGCCGAGCATCAGGGATCTGTTCATGCGGGCTCCGTCTCTGCCTTTGTTTTTTAGCTTATGCTGTACAAAGCTGACGGATTCCTGAAGGCTGCAATCAGCGCTTCGGGCCGGATCTCACGTAGAGATAGCTGCCGACGGCGAAAAAGATCAGCGTAAAGCCCGGCCAGGCCACGAACACGGTCGTGTAGCCGCAAGCGCCCTCGAAGCAATCTCCTAGCGTTCCCGCCACGGATAGCCGCAAGGACAGCACGCCCGCGAGGATGACGCTCGCGGCGGCGATCAACAGCAGAATGAAAATCGTAAAACCCGTGCTTCGCATTCAAACCTAAAGAGCGGGCCGTCTGATTCCTGCCTGTTGCGCTGTGTTTATCTTCAACTCGTCCGGCTGTTGACGAGCCCGCAACAAAGTACGCCGACGAGCGCCACAGCGATGAAAAGGTCGAAGAACGTCAAATGTACGAAAAAGGCAGACATGGCCTGCTCCTCCTCATTTCCTCCGGTTGCAATAATACCACAGGGGAAAGCTTTGTTCCACTTCGGAGTTCAGAAAGCGCTCCTGCACCGCAAAGGCGGCCGATATGCCGCAAGGATTCTTGCCGCAGGCGCGAACGGAGCCTTGAAAGCATCCGAACCCGGGATTAAGAGACGGAACACATGGCCGCGGTAACCGGGCGAGAGGATACGATGGATTTCGAAGCAGCACGCGTAAAGATGGTCGACAACCAGATCCGTACGACGGACGTGACGTCCCATTCCGTGTTGAGCGCGTTCCTCACGGTTCCGCGCGAGGCGTTCGTTCCCGAGAAGGCCAAGGTTCTGGCCTATATCGATAACGATGTCGAAATCTGTCCCGGCCGCTTCCTGATGGAAGCTTCGCCGCTCGCCAAGCTGCTGCAGCTTGCCGCGATCACCAAGGAAGACACGGTTCTCGAAGTCGGCTGCGGCACGGGTTATACCTCGGCGCTGCTGTCGCTGACCGCAGGCTCCGTCGTCGCGCTCGAATCCGACGCGTCGCTTGCCGAACAGGCCAAGGCCAATCTCTCCGGCTATGCGAATGTCTCGGTCGTTGCAGGCGATCTCGCCAAGGGCCACACGGCCGGCGCCCCCTACGATCTGATCTTCGTCAACGGTTCCGTCGAGGAAGTTCCGGCTTCGCTTCTCGGCCAGCTCGCCGAAGGCGGCCGTCTGGTCACCGTCGAAGGTTACGGCAATGCGGCCCGCGCCAAGGTTTTCGTTTCGGAGCGTGGTGCCGTTTCCGAAAACGTCTTCTTCAACGCTTCGGTCAAGCCGCTTCCGGGCTTTGCCAAGCTTCGCGAATTCGTATTCTGAGCCTTTCCTAAAGGGCTTTTTCGATGCGGGCGCCACGGGCGCCCGTTTCTGTTTCCAGGCTTCATTTGCTGCCCGCCAGTTCATCCAACAAAACTGTGCATGGACGCATTCATTTGATTCGCGATGATTTTTTTCGCGTCTGGGGTATTCTACTGTCTGGGTGATTCGGATGCCCACTCCATGCAATCCGATCGTTGCTTTAAGCTTAACGGGGATAGATATGGCTCAGCCAAGCGTAGCGCGTGAACCGTCCATGGAAGAGATCCTGGCGTCGATCCGCCAGATCATCGAGAGCAATGAGCCGGGCGCCGGCAAGGCCATTTCTCCGTCTCTGCCTCCGGTTTACGGTGACGATGCCGAGGATGAAGGCCACGATTCCAACATCCACCTGACGGTCGACGACACCTACGCCAATGTCGAATTCCCCGAACCGGTGCTGACGCAGGATCCGCGCTTCGTTGCCGCCAATTCGGCTGGCACCCGCGAGGCCGAGCAGCCGGCGCGCGCGATGTCGCTCGCCGATGTCGCCGCCCGCGTCCGCGCCGCTTCCGAGCGCCTTCCGGCCCAGCCGCCGCGCGAATTGCCGCCGGTCTTCCGTCAGCCGGAACCCGTTGCCGCAACTGTTGCCGAGGAGATCCGCCGTCCGGTCGAGCCGGTCGCCGCTGCACCGGTTGTCGCGCCGCTGCCGGCGCCGAAGCCTGCACCGGTTGTTGCCGAAGTTCAGCCTGTCGAGCCCGAGCCGCTGCCGCAGGCCGTGGAATCCGAGATCGAGCCGGTTGCCGAGCCGCAGGCGTCGATGGCGCCTGAAGCCCCGGTTGCTCCGGCACCCGTTGCGCAAGCACCGGTTCCGTCCTTCCTGCCGCAGGTTCTCGAAGAAGCCCAGGCGCTGATCTCGCAGGATGCCAGCCTCCAGGTTGCGCGCTCCTTCGAAGAGCTGGCGCTGGCGATCGACGGTGCTGAGCGCCGCTCGCTCGGCGAGATCGCCGAGGACATGCTGCGCCCGATGCTGCGCGAGTGGCTGGACGACAATCTGCCGACGCTGGTCGAGCGCCTCGTGCGCGAGGAAATCGAGCGCGTGGCGCGCGGTCCGCGCCGCTAACCGGAAACGCCTTTTGCCGAATGCGCCGCTCCGGTCTCCGGGGCGGCTTTTTTATTGACTTGCCTGCAGCCATCCTATTTACAAACCCGCATCCTAAAACCCCGAAGTTTGGTCATAAAATGCTCGACAAGACCTATGATTCCGCCGCAGTCGAACCGAAAATCGCTGCGAAATGGGACGAAGCCGATGCCTTCCGTGCCGGTGCCAACAAGAAGCCTGGTGCCGAAACGTTCACGATCGTGATCCCGCCGCCGAACGTGACGGGATCCCTGCACATGGGCCACGCGCTCAACAACACGCTGCAGGACGTCATGATCCGCTTCGAGCGCATGCGCGGCAAGGACGTGCTCTGGCAGCCGGGCATGGACCATGCCGGCATCGCCACGCAGATGGTCGTCGAGCGCAAGCTGATGGAACAGCAGCTTCCCGGCCGCCGCGAAATGGGCCGCGACGCCTTCATCGACAAGGTCTGGGAGTGGAAGGCTGAATCGGGCGGCCTGATCTTCAACCAGCTGAAGCGCCTTGGCGCCTCCTGCGACTGGTCGCGCGAGCGCTTCACCATGGACGAGGGCCTGTCGGCTGCCGTTCTCGAAGTCTTTGTAACGCTTTACAAGGAAGGCCTCATCTACAAGGACAAGCGGCTGGTCAACTGGGACCCGAAGCTTCTGACGGCGATTTCCGACATGGAAGTCGAGCAGATCGAAGTGAAGGGCAATCTCTGGCATCTGCGCTATCCGCTGGAAGAGGGCGTCACCTACCAGCATCCGGTTGCCTTCGATGAAGAGGGCAAGCCGACCGAATTCGAAACGCGCGACTATCTCGTCGTAGCCACGACCCGCCCGGAAACGATGCTCGGCGACACCGGCGTTGCCGTCAATCCTGACGATGACCGCTACAAGTCGATCGTCGGCAAGCATGTCATCCTGCCGATCGTCGGCCGCAAGATCCCGATCGTTGCCGACAGCTACGCCGATCCGACGGCAGGGACCGGCGCCGTCAAGCTGACCCCGGCGCATGACTTCAACGACTTCGATGTCGCCAAGCGCACCGGCCTCCGCGCCATCAACGTCCTGAACGTCGATGCCTCCGTTAATATCAAGGACAACGAGGATTTCCTCGAAGGCCTTGATCATCCGGCGGCACTTCATGGCGCATGGGACCGTCTCGAAGGCCAGGACCGTTTCACGGCCCGCAAGATCATCGTCGAAATCTTCGAGGAAGCCGGCCTGCTCGACAAGATCGAGCCGCACACGCACATGGTACCCCATGGCGACCGTGGCGGCGTGCCGATCGAGCCGCGCCTGACGGAACAGTGGTGGGTCGACAACAAGACGCTCGCCAAGCCGGCGATCGCCTCGGTTCGCGAGGGCCGCACCAAGTTCGTCCCGAAGAACTGGGAAAACACCTATTTCCAGTGGATGGAAAACATTCAGCCCTGGTGCATTTCGCGCCAGCTCTGGTGGGGTCACCAGATTCCGGCCTGGTATGGCCCGGATGGTCAGGTCTTCGTCGAGAAGACCGAGGAAGAGGCGCTCGAGGCCGCGATCCAGCATTACCTCGCCCATGAAGGCCCGTGGAAGGCCTGGGTGCAGGACAAGATCGAGAACTTCCAGCCGGGCGAAATCCTGACGCGCGACGAAGACGTGCTCGACACCTGGTTCTCGTCGGCGCTGTGGCCGTTCTCGACGCTCGGCTGGCCGGAAAAGACCCCGGAACTCGCCCGCTACTATCCGACCAACGTGCTGGTCACCGGCTTCGACATCATTCCCTTCTGGGTGGTTCGCATGATGCAGATGGGTCTGCATTTCATGAAGGACGCCGATGGCAATCCGGTCGAGCCGTTCCACACGGTCTATATCCACGCTCTGGTTCGCGACAAGAACGGCCAGAAGATGTCAAAGTCGAAGGGCAATGTCATCGATCCGCTCGAGCTGATCGACGAATACGGTGCCGACGCGCTGCGCTTCACGCTCGCCATCATGGCGGCGCAGGGCCGTGACGTGAAGCTCGATCCGGCCCGCATCGCCGGCTACCGCAACTTTGGTACCAAGCTCTGGAACGCCACGCGCTTTGCCGAGATGAACGGTGCTAAGAGCGATCCGAATTTTGCGCCTGAAGGCGTCAAGCTGACGATCAACCGCTGGATCCTAACAGAGCTTGCCCGTGCGGAACGTGACGTAACGGAAGCCATCGAAGCCTACCGCTTTAACGACGCTGCCGGCGCTCTCTACCGCTTCGTCTGGAACCAGGTCTGCGACTGGTATCTCGAACTGCTGAAGCCGGTATTCAGCGGCGAAGACGAGGCCGCCAAGAAGGAAGCACAGGCCTGCAGCGCCTATATTCTCGAAGAGATCTACAAGCTGCTGCATCCCTTCATGCCCTTCATGACCGAAGAGCTCTGGGCCCATACGGCCGGCGAAGGCGTGGAGCGCGATACGCTCGTTTGCCATGCCGACTGGCCGTCGCCCTCCTTCTCGGATGATGCCGCAGCCGATGAGATCAACTGGCTGATCGACCTCGTTTCGGGAATCCGCTCGGTGCGCGCGGAGATGAACGTTCCGCCGTCTGCAACCGCACCGCTGGTCTTCGTCAGCGCCAATGCCGAGACCAAGGAGCGCCTGTCGCGTCACGACGCAGCGATCAAGCGTCTGGCGCGTGTCGAGAGCGTCGCGCTCGCCGACGCCGCCCCGAAGGGCGCAGCCCAGATCGTCATCGGCGAGGCAACGGCCTGCCTGCCGCTCGGCTCGCTGATCGATCTCTCCGCGGAAAAGGCCCGCCTCGAAAAGGCGATTGCCAAGACCGATGGCGAGATGTCGCGCGTCAAGGGCAAGCTCTCCAACGAGAAGTTCGTCGCCAACGCCAATCCTGAAGTGGTGGAGGCCGAGCGCGAGCGTCTCGCGGAATTCGAGAGCCAGATGGCCAGCCTGAAAGTAGCGCTTGCAAGGGTGATCGAGGCCTAATCCACTCTTGGTAGCAAACTATTCCAAAACGGCGTCCGGAACCCTCCGGGCGCCGTTTTCTATTTCCGGCATCATGAGTCGAAAACGCATGTCTTAATTAGTGCTTAGACCCTGTGGAGTTTGACGAATCTGCGAAATTTTCAGTGGAAGAGGCCGAAAAGACCGACTGTTGTCAGATTGATACAGGGGCTAGGTGGCTTGGAACGATCGTTTAAAAATAATCCGAAATGATTAGTTTGTTAGGATAAAATTTTACCATACCCAAATTTTTGACGTGCTCGTCAATTTCTTACGTCAATTTAACTTCTTGCATGCATTGTGGCGGCATGAAGGCGCGCATTGTCATCCGCGCCATTCCTTTGCAAGGTGCAGCCATCTGCATTGCTTGAGTGGGGGAGACACAATGGCATCTCGTATGTTTTCCAAGGGCGTAGCATCGCTCGTTATCCTTTCGTCCTTCGCATCGCCGTCATTTGCCGGCGGCCTGGAACGCGGCGGCTACAATATCGACCAGCTCTTTGATACGGGGCCATTTTCGTTCAGCAGTGGTGTGACTTACGTCATGCCGCAGCGCAAGCTGAAGAATGTCAACGATATTGATCCTTCAGACGGCAGCCTGAACTCCCGTCCCAGGACCGCTGATGAGACGGAAAACTATGCAATACCTTACGTCGGCATGAAAGGTGGAATTGGACCGGTCGATTGCTTGATCGACTATTCCGAACCATTCGGCGCGTATAGCAATCCTGGCGCTAATTGGGCTGGTGCTAACAGCAATATCAAGACGAAGGTCACCAGCCATAACTACGGCGCGACGTGTTCCTACAAGTTTGATGCGGGTCCAGGGCAGTTTCGCTTGATTGGCGGCGCCTTCTATCAAGAGATTGAAGGCTTCAAGTCGCGCTTGGTTGCGCCGCCGAATGTCGTCGGTAGTCTTGAAATGAGCGATCAGTCGTGGGGCTGGCGCGCCGGTGTGGCGTACGAAATCCCCGAATACGCGATGAGAGCGAGCCTGGTCTATAACAGCAGGGTGGATTATGACCACCTCGATGGCACAGTGGATTTAACAGCTGCTGGTCTCGGCATCATCCCTGTGACGGGTGCGGCCCAAGCCCCAGATTCGCTTGAACTCAAGGTTCAGACCGGTATCGCACCCGACTGGCTGGCGTTCGGCAATGTAAAGTGGACGAACTGGAGTCTTCTCCAGTCCATTGAATTCTGCCCGACTTCCGGTTTGTGTCCCGCTGGAGGCCTGACGTCTCTGGACCTAGCCTACCGTGATGGCTGGACGATCGGTGGTGGTATCGGCCACAAATTCAACGATCAGTGGGCGGGCGCTGTCAGCCTGACCTGGGACCGCGGCACCAGCGACGGCTACGGTTCGCAGACCGATACCTGGATGCTCGGCCTCGGCGCTGCCTACACCCCGACCGAAAACATCGAATGGCGTTTTGCTGGTGCCATCGGCCTTATGACCAGTGGCGAATCCGGGACCTTTACCCGCGATGGCGTGACTTACGGCAACGACGTGACGTATTCGTTCGGCAACGATCTGGTCACGGCACTTTCGACCAGCATCAAGATCAAGTTCTGACGCTGATCACTTGAATACAAAGCCCGGCCCAGTGCCGGGCTTTTCTTTGCTTGATGCCATATTAATCATGCCTTTTGGACATCCCATTTTGTGACGAATCCGCAACAGTTTTTTACGACAGTTGGCGTAAGCTCTCTCCAGGGACAATTTGTCCATTTCCCGCCACAAACAGGGCGCAGCGGTATTTGCGGGCAAGGGAATGGCAGGCGTAGGGTGCGTTTGAAAAGTAAGATGGGTCGAGTTTTTTCAGGGACAGGCGAGAGCCGATCGGAGACCGGATTTCATTCCGCTCCATTTGCGATTCAGCTTTTCCCGCAAGGCGATTCCGCCGGAAAATTTCGCTCTCAAGTCGTGTCTTCCATCTGTCCATTCTCCGATGTTTCCGCGTCCATGACGGGCGCTGACGAGCACCGCGATCACGCCGATACCGGTTTGGTCACATTTGGTGTTTACGGATATTGGGAAGGCGGAAAGACAGACGTTTCTTCCGCGAAAATGACGCCGCAGGCATTGCAGGCGGGCCAGGCCGGAACCCGGGTGGTCTATCGCGATGCGCAGGAAATTCAGGCCCTCGAAGAAGGGCGGAAGGCTGGATGCGACGCGGGCAAAGGAGCCAGAGAGCTCGCCGCGGGATCGCTCGCCTGGAGGAGATACGCCGGGACGCGTGGCAGCGGAGTTTTTGCTGCCGGGCTGGTCTGCGATGGAAGCGAAAGAAACTGATTGAAATGCTGACATCCGAGTTCAGACTTTTCAGATTTGCTCTCATGGGGCTGTCGATCGCGCTTTCAGCAGCGGTTGCCTCCCCAGCCGGCGCTTTTGATATCAATGCCGGCGTCACCAAGGAATCCGGTCCCTTCGATCTCTTCAAGTTCGGCTTCAAGGCTTACAAGAGCGGCCAGAAGGAAGAAGCTGTCGAAGCCTACAAATACGCCGCCGAGAAGGGTCATACCGGCTCGCGCTGGGCGCTGGCCAACATGTATGCCGACGGCGACGGCGTGACCCAGGACGATTTCGAAGCCTTCAAGATTTATAGTGAGATTGCCCAGCAGGGCGTCGAGCCGGGTTCCGAAGATACCGGCTTCTTCATCAATGCGCTGCTGTCGCTCGCGAGCTATTACAAGCACGGCATTGCCGGTAGTCCGGTGAAGGTCGATCTCAACCAGGCCCGCCAGCTCTATTTCCAGGTGGCGTCTACTTTCGGTGTGCCGGAAGCGCAGTTCCAGCTGGCGCAGATGATGCTTTCGGGCGAGGGCGGCAGCCCCAATCCGCTGCAGGCGAAGAAGTGGCTGAATCAGGCCCGCAAGAGCGGTCACCCGGGCGCCATGTCCGTCTTCGGCAACATCCTCTTCCAGGAAGGCCAGTCGGCCCGTGGTCTGGCGATGATGACCGCCGCTCTCGACCGCTGCAAGCCGAAGGACTGTGGCTGGATGGAATCGCTGCAGGAGCAGGCTTTCTCGGTCGCGACCGAAGGAGACCGCCGTGCAGCGGTCTCGCTCTCCCACAATATCGCCACGAGCGGCGATTGATCGTAGCTTAAGCCGCGAAGTCGAAATAGGCGACGACGGGAACGTGGTCGGACGGTTTTTCCCAGGCGCGGACGTGCTTTTCGATCGCCGTCGAGGTCATGCGGTCTGCGGCTTCAGGCGACAGCATCAGATGGTCGATGCGAATGCCGTTGTTCTTCGGCCAGGCGCCGGCCTGATAATCCCAGAATGAATAGAGCTGAACCGCATCCGTCGTGGCGCGCACAGCATCGGTGAAGCCGAGGCTTTCGAGCCTGCGGAAGGCTTCACGGGTCTGCGGCAGGAAGAGCGCGTCATTCGCCCAGACCTTCGGGTCGAAGCAATCATGCGGCTCGGGAATGACGTTATAGTCGCCAGCCAGAATGAGCGGCTCCTCATAGCTCAGCCGCTGCGCCGCAAATTGCTGCAGGCGCTCCATCCAGGCGAGCTTGTAGCTGTATTTCTCGGTTTCGACGGGATTGCCGTTCGGCAGATAGAGGCAGCAGACGCGCAGCGCCTTGTTGCCGGGCAGCGAGAACACCGCCTCGATGAAGCGTGCCTGCTCGTCCAGCGGATCGCCGGGCAGCCCGCGGCTCACTTCGTCCGGCTTGCTCTTGGAGAGGATCGCGACGCCGTTGAAACCCTTCTGGCCATGCGTCTCGACATGATAGCCCATCGCCTCGATCTCAAGGCGCGGAAAGCCTTCGTCGACCGTCTTGATTTCCTGCAGGCAGACGATGTCGGGATTGGAATCCTTGAGCCACTGCGTCAGGTTGTCGATACGCGCCTTGACGCCGTTGATGTTCCAGGTCGCGATCTTCATCCATCACCTCTTGCTTCGTGCCGATCTTGTATCGTGATGGGTAGCAACCGGACAAGACGATAAACCGGCCGGAAGAGATTTCTTCGGCCGGTCGTGTCTGAGATCGGTGGAAAGCTTAGATCGAGAAGCTCGTTCCGCAGCCGCAGCTGGCAACCGCGTTCGGATTCTTGATCTGGAAGGACTGGCCGAGCAGGTTGTCGACGAAGTCGATCTCGGAGCCGGCCATATAGACCAGCGAGAGGCTGTCGATCAGCACCTTGGCGTCGTTCTTCTCGACGATCACGTCATCGTCCTGAACGCCGTCGGCAAGGTCGAACTTGTAGGAAAAACCCGAACAGCCGCCGCCTTCGACGGAAACGCGCAGCGCGCTCTTTCCGGCCTCGGCACCGACGATCGTGGCGATTCGCTTTGCGGCTGCGTCGGAGAGGGTTACTGAAGTCTCTGTCATGTTTCCTCCTGCCGGGGTCAAGATCCGGAGAGAATTGACAAAAGCCGCTGAGCGTTCAAACGGCTGATATCAAAAGAATTTATCACGGGCGCTCGCGGAGCGCATTATTGCGGAAAGCGGTTAAGAAAGCGCCGCTTTGCCTGATATACTGACTATAGGTATGAAGAGCGTGAAGCGGCGTCAATGGGGCGATCTGGCCGCGCGGTTCGAATGACGGTGAAGAATGACGATTGACAGGCGTGCATTGGGCTTCGGCAACAGCGAACGGGCAGTCTATGCGGCTGATCCCTGGACGACCCGCGGGCGGCTCTATCAGGAGAGCTCCAGCCCGACGCGATCCGATTTCCAGCGCGACCGCGACCGCATCGTCCACACGACCGCCTTCCGCCGCCTGAAGCACAAGACCCAGGTCTTCATCGCCCAGGACGGCGATCACTACCGCACGCGCCTGACCCATACGATCGAGGTGGCGCAGATCGCCCGCGCTCTGGCCCGCGCCCTGAAGCTCGACGAGGATCTCGCCGAGGGCGTGGCGCTGGTCCACGATTTCGGCCACACCCCGTTCGGGCACACGGGCGAAGACGCGCTGCACGAGGTTCTGCTGCCCTATGGCGGCTTCGATCACAACGCCCAGTCGCTGCGCATCGTCACCAAGCTCGAGCGCCGTTATGCCGAGTTCGACGGCATCAACCTGACCTGGGAGAGCCTCGAAGGCCTCGTCAAGCACAATGGCCCGTTGCTGACGCCGGACGGGCAGGGCACGCGCGGCCCGGTTCCACAGCCGATCCTCGACTATTGCGAGCTCCACGACCTGCAGCTCGCGACCTATGCCAGCTTGGAGGCCCAGGTGGCGGCGATCGCCGACGATATCGCCTACAACACCCACGACATCGACGATGGCCTGCGCTCCGGCTACCTGACCTTCGACATGCTGGAGGAGATTCCGTTCCTTGCCGGGCTGATGGCGGAAGTTCGCGACCGCTATCCGAACCTCGAAGCTAGCCGCTTCACCCATGAGATCATGCGCCGGCAGATCACCCGCATGGTCGAGGATGTGATCTCGGTTGCGCAGGAACGTCTCGCGCAGATCAATCCGAAGAGCGCCGACGATATCCGCCACGCCGATCGCGTCATCGCCACCTTCTCGCCGGCGATGGCGGAAACCGACAGGCTGATCAAGCAGATGCTCTTCAAGCGCATCTACCGCCACCCGGAGATCATGCGCATCCGCGCCGGTGCGGCACAGATCGTCACCGACCTCTTCGGCGCCTATATGGCGAACCCCAAGGAGATGCAGAGCCACTACTGGGTGGATCACATCGCCGGCCTTGCCGATGCCCCGAAAGCCCGCCATGTCGGCGACTATCTGGCCGGCATGACGGACACCTATGCCATCAGCGCCCACAGGCGATTGTTTGACCACACTCCCGATTTGCGATAGGCAGCACGCGCCCGGCGAGAGCGCCGGTCGATGCCTTGTGGCACAGCCTATGCATGGAAGAGTGCGATGAACCTTTTTACCGATTTCGAAGCCAGGATTAAAACCGCCCTTGAACAGATCGATCTGGTCAAGGAAAAGCGATCCGAGCTCGATTTCGGCCGCATCGCCGTCGAGCCGCCGCGCGATGTGACGCATGGCGACGTCGCGACCAACGCCGCGATGGTGCTGGCCAAGCCGCTCGGCACCAACCCGCGCGCCTTCGCCGAAATCATCCTCGGCAAGCTGAAGGAAGATCCTGATGTCGCCGAGGTTTCGGTCGCCGGTCCGGGCTTCATCAACATCAAGCTGTCGGTAGGGTACTGGCAGCGGCTGCTCGGCTCGATGATCGAAGCCGGCACCGATTACGGCCGCTCGACGCTTGGCGGCGGCCGCAAGGTCAATGTCGAATATGTCTCGGCAAACCCGACCGGCCCGATGCATGTCGGCCATTGCCGCGGCGCCGTTGTCGGCGACGCGCTGTCGAACCTCCTGGCCTTTGCCGGCAATGCCGTCACCAAGGAATATTACATCAACGATGCCGGCTCGCAGATCGATGTGCTGGCGCGCTCGGTCTTCCTGCGCTACCGCGAAGCCCTCGGCGAGAATATTGGCGAGATCCCAGCCGGCCTTTATCCGGGCGATTACCTCGTTCCGGTCGGTCAGTCACTGGCCAGTGAATACGGCGTGCGGCTGCACAACATGCCGGAAGAGCAGTGGATGCCGATCGTCAAGGACAAGGCGATCACCGCGATGATGGCGATGATCCGCGAAGATCTCGAGGTCCTGAACGTCCATCACGATGTCTTCTTCTCCGAGCGCACGCTGCATGACGGCGGCGCCGCCGGTATCCGCACCGCCATCAACGACCTGACCTTCAAGGGCTATGTCTACAAGGGTGCGCTGCCGCCGCCGAAGGGCCAGCTGCCCGAGGATTGGGAAGATCGCGAGCAGACGCTGTTCCGCTCGACCGAAGTCGGCGACGACGTCGATCGCCCGCTGATCAAGTCCGACGGGTCCTATACTTACTTCGCCGCCGACGTTGCTTACTTCAAGAACAAGTTCGATCGCGGCTTCAACGAGATGATCTACGTGCTCGGCGCCGACCATGGCGGCTACGTCAAGCGCCTGGAAGCGGTCGCCCGTGCGGTTTCCGAGGGGAACTCGAAGCTGACGGTGCTGCTCTGCCAGCTGGTAAAGCTGTTCCGCAACGGCGAGCCGGTGAAGATGTCGAAGCGCTCCGGTGACTTCGTGACGCTGCGCGACGTGGTCGAGGAAGTCGGCCGCGATTCGGTGCGTTTCATGATGCTTTACCGGAAGAGCTCCGAGCCGCTGGACTTCGATTTCGCCAAAGTAACGGAACAGTCGAAAGATAATCCGGTCTTTTACGTGCAATATGCGCATGCCCGTTGCATGTCGGTTTTCCGGCAGGCGAAGGAGGCGTTTCCTGATCTCGACGTGGCGCCGGCAGAGCTTGCCAAGGCGGTCTCCGGAATCGCGGATCCCGCGGAATTGCAGCTGATTGCGAAGGCCGCGGAGTTCCCGCGCGTCGTCGAATCTGCAGCCCAGGCGCAGGAGCCTCACAGGGTCGCTTTCTACCTCTACGACCTCGCCAGTTCGTTCCATGCACACTGGAACAAAGGTAAAGACCAGACTGAATTACGATTTGTTAACGATAAGAGCCGAGAATCGAGTATTGCCAGACTAGGGCTGGTGTACGCTGTCGCTTCGGTTTTGAAGTCGGGTCTTGCCATTACTGGTACCGCCGCACCGGATGAAATGCGATAAACGTCACCAAATCCCCACATTGCGCTGGCATTGACCGCGTTGGCTTTTGAGTGGGATGGGTATGGCAGACAAACAACTTGCGTATGACGCGCGACAGAAGACGGAGCTGTTCGATGAAAACGATCCGCTCGCGGAACTCGCGCGCATCGTTGGCTTCGAGCCGCGGGTAGCGGCCAATACTGTCTCAGAGCCAGTCCGGCAGGAGCCGGCCTTCGATCTCGAAGACGAATTGCTGCGGGAATTCGAGCGCTACGACGCGCCGCGCCCGTTGGGTGCACTCGACCATCCGGCCGAGCAGCCCGTTGAAGAAGCCGCAAGCTACGAGCCCGTTGCCTACGAGCACGCTGCCGCTCCGCAGGAGCCGGTAGAAGCTCCTGTTTATGCCGAGCCGGAAGTCTACGAGGCTGAGCCGGTCGCAGCGGCCTATGAGCCCGAGGAAACGCAGGCCTGGACCGGTGGTCAGGTTGCTGCCGCCGAGTGGGCGGTCCAGCCCTCCGAGCCGGTCTCCAACGGCGGCGCCCGCGATCTGATCGAAGAACTCGAAATGTCGATCGGTGCCGCATCGGTTGCCCAGCCGGTTGCTCCGGTTGCCAAGGCGCCGCAGTGGTCTGCCGCCAGCATCAAGCTGCCGCTCGCCAACTTCCATACGGCCCGCCGCGAAGAGCCGGTTTCTGCGGTTGTCGTCGAGCCCGAGCCTGTCGTTGCGCCTGCGCCGCAGCCGGTTGCTGAAGTGGCATCCGCGGAAACCCTGCAGGAACTTGCGGCACTCGACGTTGCCGAGGAATTCGCTCCCGTCGCTTCCGGCTTCCCGGCCGAAATCGATCGCCACGAAGAGCCCGAAGTCGTCGAGCAGGCGCCGGTTGCCGAAGCTGTCTATGCCGAGACGGTATCGCACGAAGCCTTTGATCTCGCGGCTGCCGCCAAGGATGGCATCGTTGCTTCCGACGCAGCGCTGACCGAGGCGCTGCCCCAGGATGAAGCAACCGCCTTCGATATCGACAACCTCCTGGCTGACGTTTCCCGTTATCCTGTGCCGCAGCGCGCTCCGGAGCCGGTTCGCGAAGAACCCGTACAGTTCCACCAACCGGAACCGGTAAAGCCGGTGGCACCCGTCGTGGCCGCCAAGCCCGCTCCGGCCGAAGAGGAAGATCCCTTCGCAGGTCATGATTTCGAGCTCGATCTCGAAGGCATCGAACTGGAACTCGCCGATCTCGATTTCGCCGAGCCCGTCAAGGAAGAGCCGGTCGCAATGGCTCCGGCTCCTGTTCGCGCTCAGCCCGCACCTGTTGCCGCCGCTCCGGCACCGGTTGTCGCTCCGCGCCCGATCGCGCCTGCGCCTGTCGTTGCAGAAGCGCCGCGTCCGGTTCAGCCGGCCTATACGCCTGCACCGGTTTCCTATTCGCCGGCAGCCGTCTTCACGCCTGCGCCGCAGCCTGCGGCTACTGTCCGTGCAGCTGTTGTCGAACCCATCGAAGAACTCCCCTTCGATCCGTCGATGATCACCGACGCCGATGGTCATCCGGAAGCAGTTGGCGAAATGCACGTTCCGGCGCTGCCGCCGGTCGAGCAGCACAAGCCTGCCGCTCCGGTCAACGATTTCGATTTCGACGTCGATGCCGAGATCGCCAGCCTGTTCGATCCGATCAAGTCCAAGGAAGCCGTTCCGGCTGCTGCGCCCGCCTGGGCATCGCAGGCCTCCGCTCCCGCGGCTCAGAAGCCTGCAGCACCCGCCGTTGCCGGTCTCGATGATCTCGAGCGCGCTCTGGAAGAAGATCTGCGCCGCAGCATGCGCGAACCGGTCCAGCGGACCGAGCAGCTTGCCGAGGTTCACATCCAGTCTGCCGGTGCTGCCGAAGACATGCATCGCGCCCGCTCGATGAAGCGGATGCTTGCTGCCGCTGCTATGGTGGTCGTCTTCGCAGGCGGCGCTTATGGCCTCTATACCGTCGTTGCCGATACCGGCATTGCCGGCGGTTCCGGCGAGCCGCGCATCATCGCTGCCGACAAGGAGCCGGTGAAGGTCGTTCCGGATAATCCGGGCGGCAAGACCGTTCCGAACCAGGACAAGGCCGTCTATGACCGCGTTGCCGGCGCCACCGAGACGCCGAAGCAGACTGCACTGGTGTCGTCCGACGAACAGCCTGTCGACGTCGTTCAGCGCACGCTGACGCCTGAGGTCGCACCTGAGGATAACGACGGCGACATCACCGACCAGGCCGTCAGCACGCCGGTCAGCGATACCGAGGATCCGCGCCTGCTGCCAGGCCAGGAGCAGCAGGAAGCCGCTGCCAACAACGATGCAGACCGCGTTCCGGCCGTTTCGCCGCGCAAGGTCCGCACGATGATCGTCAAGCCTGACGGCACGCTGGTTGCCCGTGAAGACGAGGCGCCTGTCGACGCGCCTGCCGTGAACCAGGTCAAGACCACGACCATCAAGCCGAACGGCTCTGCGGCGAACTTCCCGGCAAGCACGGAAGTGGCCTCTGCCGATATCCGCTCGACCCCGGTCGAGAATACGCCGGCTCAGCCTGCCGCTTCGGAATCGGTCCTCGCCAAGGTTGCCGCAAGCAACCCTGCCAATGTCGAGCCTCCGGTCCGTCAGGTTCAGTCGACGCCGGTTCAGCCGCAGGCCGCCGCAAAGCCGGCCGACACGGCGCCGGTCCCGGCTGCCCGCCCGGCCGCAAAGCCTGCTGCCGCAGCCGCTGCACCAGAACAGCCGAAGCCGACCGAAGTCGCCTCCGTCGCCCCGGCTGCAACCCAGCCGCAGGCCGCTGCGCCGTCGGGTGCCTATGGCGTCCAGATCGCATCGCTGCCATCGGAAGCTGAAGCCAACAAGTCCTACGCAAGCCTCTCCAAGAAGTTTGCCAGCGTTCTTTCCGGCCGCAGCTACGAGATCCGCAAGGCCGACATCGCCGGCAAGGGCACCTTCTACCGCGTCCGCATCCCGGCATCCTCGAAGGATGAAGCCGCTGCAATCTGCGAGAAGTATCGCGCCGCTGGTGGTAGCTGCCTGATCTCGAAGTAATCGGCGTCACACTGCATCGAAACGGCGGGCTCAGGCCCGCCGTTTTCGTTTTTGCAGTGCCTTTCCTGTGAATGCCGCTTGACCGGCCTATCGCAATTCGAGCGCACACCTCTATGATTCGGGTATGACCGAATCAAAAGCGATGATCCTGGGCTGTAGCGGCCTGTCCCTGACCCCGGAAGAAAAGGCCTTCTACAAGGCGGAACGCCCCTGGGGCTTCATTCTTTTTGGACGCAACATTTCCGAGCCGCAGCAGATCGCCGATCTCGTCGCCGAAATGCGCGAGAGCGTCGGCTGGCATGCGCCCGTCCTGATCGATCAGGAAGGCGGACGCGTCCAGCGCATCCGTCCGCCGATCCTGCAGCACTATCCGTCCGGTCAGGCGCTCGGCGATATCTATCGCCAGGACCGCGAGCAGGGGCTTCGCGCCGCCTGGCTGATGTCGCGCCTGCACGCTTTCGACCTTCTGAAATTTGGCATCAATGTCGATTGCCTCCCGGTTCTCGACGTGCCGGTCGAAGGCAGCAGTAATGTCATCGGTAATCGCGCCTATGGCGGCGATCCCCGCACGGTGACCGAGATGGGCCGCGCGGCGAGTGAAGGCCTGAAGGCTGGCGGCGTTCTGCCGGTGATGAAGCACATGCCGGGCCATGGCCGCGGTTTTGCCGATTCCCACCACGAACTGCCGGTCGTCACCGTTTCGCGCGCCGAGCTCGAAGCGCATGATTTCCCGCCCTTCATCGCCATGAAGGACGAGCTGGCCGCCATGACCTGCCATGTCGTCTTCACGGCGATCGACGACAGCAATCCGGCGACCACGTCGCGCAAGGTGATCGACGGCGTTATCCGCCAGCATATCGGCTTCAACGGCCTGTTGCTTTCGGATGATACATCGATGAACGCGCTGGCCGGGACGATCGGCGAGCGCGCCGCGAATATCATTGCAGGTGGATGCGATATCGTGCTGCATTGCAATGGCCACATGGACGAGATGCAGCAGGTGGTCGCCAATGTGCCGGCGCTCGCGGGCGCGTCCCTCGAGCGCGCCAACGCGGTTCTGGCTGGCATGCCAAAGGCCGATCAGTCGGACGAGGCCGCGATCCGCAGCGAATTCGACGCCATGTTTGCAGCCGTCTGAGAAACGGAAGAGAGGCAGAGTTGAACATAGTCAAGACTCCGGAGCGGTCGCAGGCGGCAACGCCGATGGACAAGCTTTGGCAGGACAGCGGCACCGAGCGCGGTTCGCATGAACCGGCGCTGGTCATCGATGTCGCCGGCTTCGAAGGCCCGCTTGACCTGTTGCTCTATCTCGCCCGCAATCAGAAGGTCGACCTGTCTCGTATTTCGGTCCTGGCGCTTGCTGAGCAATATCTGCAGTTCGTCGAGAGCGCCCGCCGCATCCGCATCGAGCTTGCCGCCGACTACCTCGTCATGGCGGCCTGGCTTGCCTACCTGAAATCGCGCCTGCTGATCCCGCAGCAGATCAAGGATGACGGCCCCTCCGGCGAGGAGATGGCGGCAACGCTCGCCTTCCGCCTGAAGCGCCTGGAAGCGATGCGCGAGGCCGCGAGCGGCCTCGTCAACCGCAACCGCCTCGGCCGCGATATCTTCGCGCGTGGCGCACCGGAACATATCCCCGATCGCCACCAGTCCGCCTATGAAGCCAGCCTCTACGATCTGCTGACCGCCTATGCGACGCTGCGCCAGCGCCAGGCCGTCACCCAGGTGACGATCGCCCGGCGCACCGTCTGGTCGCTCACCGAGGCGCGCGAGCTGCTGACCCGGATGATCGGCGATGTCTCCGACTGGACGGCGTTGGAGCACTATCTGCTGCGCTACATGACTTCGCCGGAAGAGCGCGTCACGGCGATCGCCAGCGCCTTTGCCGCCTCGCTTGAGCTGGTGCGCGAGGGCAAGCTCGAAATCCGCCAGGACGGCGCCTTCGAGCCGCTCTACATGCGCCGCGGGCCGAAGCATGCCACGCTGCAGGTCATCGAGCAGGAGACGCCGCTATGATCGATCCTGAGGACGATATCGGTGGAGACGAAGGCGAGGGCGCGGAAAGCCAGGACTTCCAGGCAGAGCTCGAGGCCGAACGCATCGCCGAGGCACTGGTCTTCGCCTCGGCGCAGCCGGTCTCCGAAGCCTTCATTGCCGATCGCATCGCCAAGCATTTCAATGTCCACACGATCATGCTCCGCTTGAAGGAGCAATATGCGCCGCGCGGCGTCAATCTGGTGCAGGTGGATGACGCCTGGGCGTTCCGCACGGCCGCCGATCTCTCATTTGTGATCCGCCGTGATGAGAACGAAACGAAGAAGCTTTCGCGCGCTGCTCTCGAAGTGCTGGCGATCATCGCCTATCACCAGCCGGTGACGCGCGCCGAGATCGAGGACATCAGAGGCGTGCAGACCTCGCGCGGCACGCTCGACGTTCTCATGGAGGCCGGTTGGGTGCGTTTCCGCGGCCGCCGACGCACGCCCGGCCGCCCCGTAACACTCGGCACCACCCGCGATTTCCTCGACCATTTCGGCCTTGAGGAACTGCGTGATCTGCCTGGTATTGAAGAGCTCAAGGGAGCAGGGCTGCTCTCCGGCCGTATCCCGGCCAATTTCAACATCCCGTCGCCGTCGATGAACGACGAGCTGACCGAGGACGAAGATCCGATCACCCAGATGGATCTTGAGGAATTGGGGCTTCTTGCGCCCGGCGGCGCATCGGAAGATTAGCACCGGCTTGTCTTTGTTTTGCCACTGAGGGCGAAAACAATACTCATCACCACAATTCGATGGCGCAGTGGCTTGTCACAAAGGTCAAAGCCGTGACATTAAGCGTCAATATAAGGGGAATTTTGATGTTGGAAACGATGTCGGAAACTCTTACATCGAAGAGACATCGCAACAGGGAGTATGCGTAATGGGTTCTTTTAGCATGTGGCACTGGCTGATCGTCCTGGTCATCGTGCTGTTGTTGTTCGGCCGCGGAAAGATTCCGGAGCTGATGGGCGACGTTGCCAAGGGCATCAAGAGCTTCAAGAAGGGCATGAACGACGAAGACGCGCCGGAAACGGCGTCGAAGACCGTCGATCACAAGGCCGACGAAACGAAGTAATCAGTCCGGGGACGGGTGGCTTGCCCCGCTTCCCCTCCAGGAGCCTTGAATGTTCGATATTGGCTGGACCGAGCTGCTTGTCATCGCGGTCGTGTTGATTGTGGTGGTAGGTCCGAAGGATCTGCCGCCGATGTTGCGTGCGTTCGGTAAGATGACGCAGCGCGCCAAGAAGGTTGCCGGTGAATTCCGTGCGCAATTCGACGAGGCGCTGCGTGAGGCCGATCTCGACGAGGTGCGCCAGACGCTCGCCGACGCACAGCGTCTCAACCCCGCCAATACGCTGCGCGACGCGATGAACCCGCTGCGCCAGATGGGCAACGACATCAAGGCCGACCTTCAGAACGCAACGAAGGTCGACAACAAGACCGAGGTGCCGGTCAGTGTGCCGGCTCCCTCGATGAGCCTGCCGGAGACGCCTCCGGTGGTTACGCCGGCACCCGCAGCCGAACCGGTTGCTGCGCCTGTCGTTGCTGAAAAGCCGAAGGCCGTGCGCAAGCCGCGCGCCGCCGCTGAGGCAAAGGCCGAGCCTGTGGCTGCCGCTCCCGCGGCCAAGGCAAAGCGCGCGCCCGCAGCAAAGGCAGTAGCGGCCGCCCCGGCAGCCAAGGCTGCTCCGGCTAAGACGGCAGCAGCCAAGACGGCTGCGCCTGCAAAGAAGGTCGCAGCTGCCCCGAAGAAGGCAGCAGCAAAGAAAAAGGATGAGGCATGAGCGGTGATATCGAAGACAAGCCGCAGCCGTTGATCGAGCACCTGATGGAGCTGCGCAGGCGGCTGATGTGGTCGATCGGCGCGTTCTTCATCGCCTTCATCGTCTGCTTCTTTTTCGCCAAGCATCTCTTCAACTACCTCGTCTACCCCTACAAGCTCGCCGTCACCTGGGCGGGCATGGATGTCGACAAGGCGCAGCTGATCTATACCGCCCCGCAGGAGTTCTTCTTCACGCAGGTGAAGGTGGCGATGTTCGGCGGCGTGGTGATCGCTTTCCCGATCATCGCGGCACAGATCTACAAGTTCGTGGCGCCCGGCCTCTACAAGAACGAACGCGCAGCCTTCCTGCCGTTCCTGATCGCTTCGCCGATCCTGTTCCTGCTCGGCGCGGCTCTCGTCTATTTCTTCTTCACGCCGATGGTTATGTGGTTCTTCCTGGCCATGCAGCAGACGCCGGGTCACGGCGATGTCGCCATCTCGCTCTTGCCGAAGGTCTCGGAATATCTGAGCCTGATCATGACGCTGGTGCTGTCCTTTGGCCTGGTCTTCCAGCTTCCCGTCATCACCACGCTGCTCGCCCGTGTCGGCCTGCTGACGTCCGCATGGCTTGCCGAGAAGCGCAAGTTCGCCATTGTCATGGCCTTCATCGTCGCCGCGGTGCTGACGCCGCCCGATCCGATGTCCCAGATCGGTCTTGCACTGCCGACGATCCTTCTCTACGAGATTGCCATCCACGCGGCTCGACTCGTCGAGCGCCAGCGTGCGCGGCAGGCGGTCGAAGAGGCGGAACGATCCGCGGACGTTGCCAACACGGACAGCGTCTGAGCGGCTTCGCAATCTCTTCCCATACGCTTCCGTATCTTCCGGCCGCAGCCAGGTCAGGCTTCGGCCGGTTCCTGTTTTGCAACGACCCGGAACGACAATGCTTGATATCAAATGGATCCGTGAGAACCCCGAGGCGCTCGACGCCGCGCTCGCAAAGCGTGGTGCGGAGGCTTTGGCCCAGTCCCTCGTCGCCCTCGATGAAAAGCGACGCTCCGCCGTGCAGAAGGCGCAGGACCTGCTGTCGCGCCGTAACGCCGCCTCCAAGGAGATCGGTGCGGCGATGGCGCAGAAGAACAGCGAGCTCGCTGAGAAGCTGAAGGCCGAAGTCGCCGACATCAAGGTCACGCTGCCTGCCGCCGAGGAGGAGGAGCGCCAGCTTAGCGCCGAACTCAACGATGTGCTGTCGCGCGTGCCGAACGTGCCGTTCGACGACGTTCCTGTCGGCGCCGACGAGAGCGGCAATGTCGTCACCCGCACGATCGGCGAAAAGCCGCGCTGGAACCATGCGCCGAAAGAGCATTTCGAAATCGGCGAATCCCTCGGCTACATGGATTTCGATCGCGCCACCAAGCTGTCGGGTTCACGCTTTACCGTGCTGACAGGCCCGCTTGCCCGTCTCGAGCGGGCGCTCGGCCAGTTCATGATCGACCTGCACACCGGCGAGCACGGCTATACCGAAGTCTCGTCGCCGTTGATGGTGCGCGACGAAGCGATGTTCGGCACCGGCCAGCTGCCGAAGTTCGCCGACGACCTCTTCAAGACCACGGATGGCCGCTGGCTGATCCCGACGGCCGAAGTGACGCTGACCAATCTGGTTTCGGCCGAAATCCTCGAGCAGGAAAAGCTGCCGCTACGCTTCACCGCGCTGACCCCGTCCTTCCGCTCGGAAGCCGGTTCTGCTGGTCGCGATACCCGCGGCATGCTGCGCCAGCACCAGTTCTGGAAGTGCGAGCTCGTCTCGATCACCGATGCCGAAAGCGCGGTCGCCGAGCATGAGCGGATGACGGCCTGTGCGGAAGAGATTCTGAAGCGCCTCGGCCTGCATTTCCGCACCATGACGCTCTGCACTGGCGATATGGGCTTCGGCGCCCGCAAGACCTACGATCTGGAAGTCTGGCTCCCTGGCCAGAACACCTTCCGCGAAATCTCGTCCTGCTCGGTCTGCGGCGATTTCCAGGGCCGCCGCATGGATGCCCGCTACCGCGCCAAGGGCGAGAAGGGCACGAAGTTCGTTCACACGCTGAACGGCTCTGGCACCGCCGTCGGCCGTTGCCTGATCGCCGTTCTGGAGAACTACCTGAACGAAGACGGCTCGGTGACTATTCCGGACGTGCTGCTGCCCTATATGGGCGGTTTGAAGAAGATCGAACGGGCGGCTTGAAGAGATGCGCATTCTGCTCACCAATGACGATGGCATTCATGCCGAAGGCCTCGCAGCGCTTGAGCGGATTGCGCGCACTCTGTCCGACGACGTCTGGATCGTTGCACCCGAAACGGACCAGAGCGGCCTGGCGCATTCGCTGAGCCTCTCCGAGCCGCTCAGGCTGCGCAAGGTCTCCGACAAGCATTTCGCCCTGCGCGGCACGCCGACCGATTGCGTCATCATGGGCGTCAAGCAGGTCATGGACATCAAGCCGGACCTGATCCTGTCAGGCGTCAATTCCGGCTCTAATGTCGCCGACGATGTGACTTATTCCGGCACCATCGCCGGCGCCATCGAAGGCACGATGCAGGGCGTGCGCTCCTTCGCGCTGAGCCAGGCCTATGTCTATGCCGATGGCGCGCGGATCGTCCCTTGGGAAGTCTGCGAGGCGCATGCGCCGGCACTTCTCGAAAAGCTGATGAAGGTCGATCTGCCCGAAGGCACGTTCCTGAACCTCAACTTCCCGAACTGCCGTCCGGATGAAGTCGATGGCGTCGAGGTCACGGCGCAGGGCAAGCTCGCCTTTAACCTGCAGGTCGATGCCCGCTCTGATGGCCGCGGCTTTCCCTATTACTGGCTGAAGTTCGGCGAGCGCGCCGGCGCCTTTGCCGCAGGCACCGATATCCACGCTTTGAAGCATAATAAGATTTCGGTAACACCTTTGAAACTGGATTTGACCGATTATTCCGTGAAGGACCGCGTGGAGCGGGCGCTTTCAGGTACGGAGTAATCAGGCATTGTCAGCACGGCTGGTCGAGAAGGAAGGTTTTGCGGCCCTCGTATTACGGCTGCGCGCCGAAGGCATTTCCGACATCGATCTGCTGACCGCAGTCGAGCAGACGCCGCGCTCGCTCTTCGTACCGCCGCAATTTGCTGAAGACGCCTATTCGACGCGGACGATCCCGATCGAATGCGGTTCGTTCGTTGAAGGTGTCGATACAGCCGTCCGCATCCTGCATCACCTGAAGGTCAAGCCGGGCCAGCGCGTGCTCGAAGTTGGCACGGGCAGCGGCTTTATGGCCGCCGTCATGGGCCGCATGGCCGAGCGCGTTCTGACGATCGACCGCTACAAGACGCTGGTCGTCAACGCGCAGAAGCGCATGGACCAGCTCAGCCTGCGCAACATTATCGTCCGCCAGGCCGATGGCAGCAACGGCCTGCAGGGCGAGGGCACCTTCGACCGTATTCTCGTCACCGCCGCTTTCGCCTCGATGCCGCGATTCTACACCGACCAGCTGGTCTCCGGCGGCTCCATGATCGCGCCGCTGATGATCTCGGATGACGAGTGTCGCATGGTGCGTCTGACGAAGACCGGCAGCCGCTTCGAGCGCGAAGAGCTCTTCACCGTTCCCTACCTGCCCATCGTTCCGCGGCTCGCTTCGCAGCTCTGATCTCAGGCGCCACGCGCCGGTCCCTGCGGGCTGCGATTTCTCACCCGCAAAACTATGGTTATCAATTCCTCTAAAAAAACGCTCCAATTCCAGCGCTTTAACCGCGTGGTAATACTAACGCGCTTTAATACTCCCACAAATGGTTGCGTTGTGAGTGGGTCGTGTCATGAGTTTTTGTGTTTCGCCAAAGTTCGGAAAGTCGGCCTTCAATCTTCTGGCCGTCGCCTTGCTGGCGAGTGCGGCGACAGGCTGCAGTTCCGATGTGTCGCGCTTCAGCGGCGGTCTTTTCAGTTCCGGTCAGGATCAGATGACGACGGGTTCGGTCCCGCGCCGCAGCATGAGCGGTCTGCAGGGCGATCCGGTTCCGCAGGCTGATATGCAGGGCGGCGGCGCAATGCAGCCTTCCTACGGCAACAACAATCAGGCCTATAACAACCAGTCCTACAATCAGCCTTACCCGGCTTCGACCGGCGCGATCCGCTCCAATGCCCGCATGGCATCGGCTCCGGTCACCGTTCAGCGTTCCGAGCTCTCGGCTCCGACGGGTGCTGCACCGTCCGCTTCCCGCGAACGTCAGGAAGCGCTTGCTCAGCCGTTCCCGGCGTCGCCCTCGGCTTCCGCTCCGCGCAAGATGCAGGCTGCACCGAAGCTCGCGGCTCCGGACAATCTGACGACGGGTTCCACGCCGAAGGCAAGCGGCTGGTCTTCGTCCAACGCTCCGTCGGTCACGGTTCGTCCGGGCGAAAGCCTCGCCGTTCTCGCCCGCCGCTACGGCGTTCCGGAGAAGGAAATCCTCCGCGTCAACAACATGAAGTCGGCATCGGCCATTCAGCCCGGCCAGACGATCCTGATCCCGACCTTCAACGGCGGCAGCAATGCTGCGAAGTCGGCGGCGCAGACGGCGGATCTTTCCAAGCAGGGCAAGGCTCCCGAGCCCTACAAGGCACCGGAACAGAACGTTGCCGTTCTGCCGGGCGCCAACACGGTCCGCGACAAGTCGCAGGTAACTGCCGACGGTGCCATGGGCAAGGTTGCGGCAGCTGGTGGCAAGGCTCCGGCCGGCAGCGGCAGCTACACGGTCAAGCAGGGTGACTCGCTTGCCAAGATCGCCAAGTCGACCGGCGCCAGCGTCGATGCCATCAAGTCCGCAAACAACCTGCAGGCAAGCTCGATCCGCATCGGTCAGACGCTGACCATTCCGGGCGGCTCTGCCGGTACCGACCAGATGAAGACGGCTTCGATCCCGGCTAAGGCCGCCGAGCCGAAGGCTGCTGCTCCGGCCGCAACCGAAACCGCTTCGAACCAGCCAGCCGCCTACAAGGCACCGGCTGCGACGCAGACCGTCGACGAAGTCGAGAAAAAGTCCGATGTCGCCTCCGCTGCTCCTGAAGCAACGGGTATCGGCAAGTATCGCTGGCCGGTTCGCGGTGCGGTCATTGCCGCCTACGGCGCCAACGTTAACGGTAGCCGCAACGACGGTATCGACATCTCGGTTCCGCAGGGCACGCCGATCAAGGCCGCCGAAAACGGCGTCGTCATCTATGCCGGCAACGGCCTGAAGGAACTCGGCAACACGGTTCTCGTCCGCCACGATGACGGCACCGTCACCGTCTACGGCAATGCCGATACGCTGAGCGTCACCCGCGGTCAGAAGATCCAGCGCGGCCAGACCGTCGCGGTCTCCGGCATGAGCGGCAACGTCAAGCAGCCGCAGGTCCACTTCGAAGTCCGCAAGGATGCTTCGCCGGTCAATCCGATCACGTTCCTCGAATAGTTAGCGCGTACGGGGAAATGCGAAAGCCCGGCTTCGAGCCGGGCTTTTTGCGTTCTGGCGATTTGTCTTATCTCAATCGCGGGCGAGCGCGATGCGCATGCGCCCGGCGAGGTCCTGCACGTATTGCCAGGCAACACGGCCGGAGCGGGCGCCGCGAGTCGTTGCCCATTCCAGCGCCTCGGCATGCAGCTTCTCGCGCTCGAGGGGCAGCTTGAAGTGATCGGCATAGCCGTCGATCATCGTCAGGTAATCTTCCTGGCTACACTTGTGGAAGCCGAGCCAGAGGCCGAAGCGATCAGACAGCGAGACCTTCTCCTCGACCGCTTCCGACGGGTTGATCGCTGTAGACTGCTCGTTCTCCATCATATGGCGCGGCAGAAGGTGGCGGCGGTTCGACGTCGCGTAGAACAGCACGTTGTCCGGCCGCCCCTCGACGCCGCCGTCGAGCGCTGCCTTCAGCGACTTGTAGGCGGTGTCGTCATGATCGAAGGAGAGGTCGTCGCAGAACACGATGATCCGGTGCGGCACATCCTTCATCAGGTCGAGCAGGGCGGGCAGGCTGGCAATATCCTCGCGATGGACCTCGACGAGCTTCAGCGATACGCCGCTCTCACGCCGCACATCCTCATGCACGGCCTTGACCAGCGACGACTTGCCCATGCCGCGCGCGCCCCAGAGCAGCACGTTGTTGGCGGCAAACCCTTCGGCGAAGCGCACGGTGTTCTCATGCAGGATGTCGCGGACATGATCGACGCCGCGGATCAGCTTCAGCGCCACCCGGTTCGGCCGCGCCACCGGCTGCAGATGCTGGCGGGCAGGGGACCAGACGAAACAGTCTGCCGCCGTCCAGTCATTGACCGCCGGTGGCGGACCGGCCAGCCGTTCGACGGCGGCCGTCAGCCTCTTGAGCTCCTGCAGAATGACGCTGTTGATCTCGTCAGTCATGCGATGTCCTCCTGAATTTCGTGCGGCCGGAGACCGCCTGTCGTCCTTCGTGGCGGGGTAGCATGGCCTTTCCACAGCCGAAAGGTTATCAGGCAGCGGATTCGGTACGCCTCACGGCTGTTTTTGTTGCATTCGTTCTTACCGCAACTATAGTCCGGCCACTGAAAAGAGAGGCGGAATTTCGCCGCCCGCAGCTGAGGAGTTTATCAATGTTCATCACCCCGGCATTTGCCCAGGCCGCAACGGATACTGCCGCGTCGCCATTCGGCTCCGGCTTCGAAATGATCATCCTGTTCGTGCCGCTGATGGTCGTCTGGTATTTCCTGCTGATCCGTCCGCAGCGCGCCCAGGCCAAGAAGCGCGCCGACACGCTTTCCGCCATCCGCCGCGGCGACCAGGTCGTCACCGCCGGTGGTCTCGTCGGCAAGGTCACGAAGGTCGTTGACGACAAGGAAGTTGAAGTGGAAATTGCTGAGGGCGTACGTGTTCGCGTCGTCCGCAGCGGTATCGCCGATGTTCGCGTCAAGGGCGAGCCGGTCAAGGCCGACGCTGCATAACATTGCTTTCGGCAGCCAGATCGGAAAGGCAGAATGCGTCAATTTTCCCTTTGGAAAACTCTTCTGATCTGGTTTGCCATCGTCGCGGCGGCACTGGCCGCCGCGCCAAATCTTTTCTCCCCCAATACACTTGCTTCCCTGCCGCAATGGCTGCCGCACAAGGCACTGACGCCAGGCCTCGATCTCAGGGGCGGCGCCTATCTCGTCGTCAAGATCGACCGCGCCGATATCGTCCAGAGCCGGCTTGAAAGCACCGTTGCCAGCGTCCGCACGCGTCTGCGCGATGCCAATATCCGCTATACCGGACTTGCCGGAAACGCCCAGACAGTCCAGGTCCGCATTACCGACGCCGCCCAGATCGATCGTGCGCTGTCTCTGCTCGCACCGCTCGCCGTACCTGCCGGCGGCGTTCCCGATGCTGATATCGCGATCACCAAGGCGAATGACGGCCAGATCAACCTGCAGATCAGCGACAAGGCGATCGATCGTACGCTCGCCTCGGCGCTGGAGCGCTCGGTCGCGATCGTTGCGCATCGCGCCATCGAAGCCGGCGGCATCGATCCGATCATCACGCCGGCGGGCCGCGACCGGCTGGTCGTCCAGATCCCGGGTCTCGGCGATCCGCAGCGCTTCAAGGACCTACTGAGCCAGCCGGGCAAGCTGACCTTCCGCCTCGTCGATTCGAGCGTCAGCGCACAGGATGCGATGGCCGGCAGCGTGCCGCCCGGATCCGAGATCGTCTATTCGCAGGACGATCCGCCGATCGCCTATCTCGTCGAGCGCGCCGAAGTGCTGCATGCGTCCGATCTCGGCGATTTCGCCATCGAACCAGGCCCGACGCCGGATACGTCCTTCCTGACCTTCAATTTCAATCTCGACGGCTCTCGCCGTTTTACCGATCTCGTCGAGAAGAATGCCGGGCGCACGCTGGCGATCCTGCTCGACGATCAGGTGCTGGCCGCACCCGAGCTCAGCAAGCTGCCGGTCGGTGACAGCAGCCGCATTCCGCTGAACTATTCGCCTGACGAGAGCGAAGACCTCGCCGCCATGCTGCGCTCCGGCCCGTTACCCGCGGCGCTGACCATCGTCGAGGAACGGACGATTGATCCCGGTCTCAGTGGTGATGCGATCCATGCCGGTTTGATCGCCGGCATCATCGGCGCCGTGCTGGTGGCCGGGCTGATGATCGGCCTCTACGGCATGCTCGGCGTCATCGCCAGCGTTGCCCTGCTGGTCAACCTTTTGATGATCGTCGCCGTGCTCACCGTTTTCGGCGCGCCTCTGACGTTGCCCGGCCTTGCGGGCATGGTCCTGATGATCGGCATCGCCGTCGATGCCTGCGTGCTGATCTATGAGCGTATCCGCGAGGAGCTGAAGGCCGGCCTGCATCTGGATCAGGCCATTTCCGCCGGCTATTCGCGCGCCTTCATGACCGTCGTCGATGCCAGCATCACCATGCTGGTGGCCGCCGCCATCCTCTTCTATCTCGGCAGCGACGCCATCCGCGGCTTTGCCGTGACGCTGGCGGCCGGGATCATCACCACGGCTTTCACCGCATTCCTTTTCACCCGTCCACTGGTCGAGGCATGGGTGCGCCGCCGCCGCTTGAGGCACCTGCCGAAGAGCGTCCATACCGACGTCTTCGACGGTACCGCAGTCCGGTTCATCGGCATCCGCCGCTACACTTTCACGGCACTCGCAGCCCTCTCGCTCGTCTGCATGCTGGGTGTCGCGACCGCAGGCATGCATCTCGGCGTCGATTTTACCGGCGGCTCGCTGATCGAGGCCCGCTCGAAGGACGGTACTGCCGATGCTGACGATATCCGCTCGCGTCTCAGCGAGCTCAATCTCGGCGATGTCGAGGTCAAGCGGCTGCGTGATCCGGCAAGCGCGATGATCCGCCTGCAGTCGCAGGGTGGTGGCGACAATGCCGAGCAGTCGGCGATCTCGCTGGTGCGCAGCGAATTGCAGGACGAGTATGATTTCCGCCGTTTGGAAGTGGTTGGCCCGGCCGTGTCGGGCGAGCTTGCCCGCACTGCGACGCTCGGCGTTCTCGCGTCGCTGCTGGCAATCCTGATCTATATCTGGATCCGCTTCGAGTGGCAGTTCGCAATCGGCGCGATCATTGCCACGCTGCACGACGTCATCCTGACGCTGGGCTTCTTCGTGGTGACCGGCATCGAGTTCAATCTGACCAGCATCGCGGCGCTGCTCGTCATTGTCGGCTATTCGCTGAATGATACCGTCGTCGTATACGACCGCATGCGCGAAAACCTGAAACGCTATACGCGCATGCCGTTGCCGATCCTGATCGACGCCTCGATCAACCAGACGCTGTCGCGCACCATCCTGACGGCCGCAACGACGCTGCTCGCGCTGCTGGCGCTGACGCTGTTCGGCGGCGAGGTGATCCGGCCCTTCGCGCTGGTGATGCTCTTTGGCGTTGCCGTCGGCACCTTCTCCTCCATCTATATTGCTGCGCCGGTCCTGATTCTCTTCAGGCTTCGCCCGAAATCCTACGACGACGAGGATGAGAACGAGACGGCCGGCGGCACACCTGGAAAGGCCACAGTCTAAAATCATGGCAAAAGGCATCGAAATCCGCGAGGCCCATTTCCCGGGCCGCGCGCCCATCGACACCTATGGCAATGGCGGCTTCCGCTTCGCCGACATGTCGCATCGTGGCTCCATCCTGTGCCTGCCTTCGGGCATCCACGGCTGGGATATGGATATGACCAAGCCGCTGTCGGTCGAGAATTTCACGAAGGTTCTCGATGAAGCCGGCGATATCGAAGTGCTGCTGGTCGGTACCGGCACCGAGCTCCGCCGCCTGCCGCCGGAACTGAAGCAGGCGCTGAAGGCGCGAGGCATCTCGTCGGATCCGATGAGCACCGGCGCTGCGGTTCGCACCTACAACATCATGCTTGCCGAATCCCGCGCAGTCGCAGCGGCATTGATCGCGGTCTGACCATGTCCGAGACGAAGCCTGGAAACCAGGAGATCTGCCTGGCGATGCTGCGCGACAATGATCGCGACCGCTATCTCGCGAGCCTGCTGTCGCCGGAGGACAAGCGCGCCGCACTCGTTGCCCTCTATGCCTTCAATGCCGAACTCGCCAAGGTCCGCGATCTCGTCCATGAGCCGCTGCCGGGCGAAGTGCGCATGCAATATTGGCGCGACCTCCTGGAAGGCAGCGCCCATGGCTCGACCGAAGCCAATCCGGTTGCCGCCGAACTGCTGACCGCCATCGAGGCGCACCGCCTGCCGCGCCAGACACTGGTCAACATGATCGAGGCGCGCATCTTCGATCTCTATGACGATCCGATGGAAAGCCGCAGCGCGCTGGAGGGCTATGCCGGCGAAACTGCCTCGGCGCTGATCCAGCTCGCAAGCCTGATCCTGTCGCCCGAGGATGCCGCGAAGTCCGCCGATGCTGCAGGCCATGCAGGCGTCGCGCAGGCGATCGCCGGCATGCTGCTGTTGATGCCGCTGCACCGCCACCGCGGGCAGGTCTATATCCCGCTTGAAATCCTGAGCGCCACCGGCCTCGACCGCGACAGCTTCCTGGCGGGCGAGGACAAGGCAAGGATTTCGGCGGCCATCGAGGCCTTCGCCGGTCTTGGCCGCGATCATCTGGCAAAGGCACGGGCGGTAACGCTTCCGGCAAGCGTCTTCCCGGCCTTCCTGCCGGCGACGATCGCCGAGCCGGTGCTGAAGAAGGCGCAGAAGGCAGGGGCAGGGCTCTTCGACCAGCCGCTGCAATCCGCCCAGTGGCGCCGCCAATTCGCCATGACCATGGCGATGATGCGCAAGAAAATCTGAGCCGAGTTCAAACTCGCGCAAGGCTCAGGCATTATAAGGCGGCAACCGCAAGTCCTTTTGGAGAACGGCGTTGAGCATCATCGTCTGGATCGTCATTTTCGCAGCCCTGTTCCTCCTTGCCTTCGTGGCGACGCGGATGGCATCGCAGAACCGCGATGAAGAGGGTTTGCGCGACATGGGTCTGGCGATCCTCGAGTTCAATCGCGCCTTCCCGCACGAGGCGATCCGCCAGCTGCAGGCAACGGCCGATGGCCAGGTGGTCTTCGTGCGCCTGCATGACAACAAGGCCGGTTTCATGCGCAGCATGCACCGCCATTTCTCCTGCCACGTGCTTCAGCCGGGCAGGGTCCGTGTTGCAAGCTCGGAAACGGGCAAGGGATTGGTGATCGATTTCCTCGACCATCCGCATCAGAACGGCACCTTCGAATTCGTTTCCGCCAAGGAGGCGTCCGAAGTCTCGCTCTGGCTGCTCGGCAATTATGTTGCCGATGCCGATCTGGTGCTGCCGCCGGCCGAAAAGCCGGCAGCCAACAATCATTGATCTCTGATCAGGCGCTTTCGGCGAACAGTACGTTCTGGCCGAGCCACGCGGCGCAATCGGCAAGCGCCCGCTTCGCGATCAGCTGACGCTTCATGATCGTCTTGTCCTTGCCGCGGAAGCGCTTGACGCCCTCCGGCTTGACGATCGAGCCCGGCTGCAGCTCTGGGAACAGTCCGAAATTGATGTTCATCGGCTGGAAGGACCGCTTGCCCGGTTCCTCGTCAGTCACCAGATGGCCGCCGGTGATATGGCCGAGCAGAGATCCGAGCGCCGTCGTGACGGGCGGCAGCGATACCGCTTCGCCCTTGCGCTCAGCAGCCGCGAAGCGTCCGGCCAGAAGACCGACGCTGGCGCTTTCGACATAGCCTTCGCAGCCGGTGATCTGACCGGCGAAGCGCAGACCGGGCCGCGACTTCAGCGTCAGCGAATGGTCGAGCAGCGTCGGCGAGTTGATATAGGTGTTGCGGTGCAGGCCGCCGAGGCGGGCGAACTCGGCATTCTCCAGGCCGGGGATCATCCGGAAGATATCCGCCTGCGCGCCGTATTTCAGCTTCGTCTGGAAGCCGACCATATTGTAGAGCGTGCCGAGCGCATTGTCCTGGCGCAGCTGTACGACGGCATAGGCCTTTACTGTCGGGTTATGGGCGTTGGTGAGGCCCATCGGCTTCATCGGCCCATGACGCAGCGTTTCGCGACCGCGCTCGGCCATGATCTCGATCGGCAGGCAGCCGTCGAAATAGGGCGTGCCTTCCCATTCCTTGAAGCCGACGGTGTCGCCGGCGATCAGCGCATCGACGAAAGCATTGTACTGCTCTTCGGTCATCGGGCAGTTGATGTAGTCCTTGCCGGTTCCGCCGGGGCCGACCTTGTCGTAGCGCGACTGATACCAACAGATATCCATGTCGATGCTCTCGCGATAGACGATCGGCGCGATGGCATCGAAGAAGGCGAGCGAATCGGCGCCGGTCTCGGCCTGGATGGCTTCGGCAAGCGACGGCGCCGTCAGCGGGCCGGTGGCGATGATCGCCTGATCCCACTCCTTCGGCGGCAGACCGGCGACTTCCTCGCGCACGACGGTGACGAGCGGATGCTCCTCGATCGCCCTGGTCACGGCTTCCGCAAAGCCGTCGCGGTCGACGGCAAGCGCGCCTCCTGCGGGAACCTGATGCTTGTCGGCGCAGGCCATGATCAGCGAACCGGCCATGCGCATCTCCGCATGGATGACGCCGACGGCATTGCTGGTCGCATCGTCGGAGCGGAAGGAGTTGGAGCAGACGAGCTCGGCAAGGCTATCCGTCTTGTGCGCATCGGTGCCGCGAACGCCGCGCATCTCGTGCAGGATAACGGGGACGCCGGCATTGGCGATCTGCCAGGCAGCTTCGGAGCCTGCGAGGCCGCCGCCGATGACATGGATGGGGGAGTGGGAAGAGGTCTTGGTCATGGGCGGCTGATTATCACGCCTCGTCAGCGCAGGAAACTCCCGCGTTCAAAAAGGCAGGGCTTCGCACCACGATCAGGAGAAGGCCGGCTCCCGCTCGAATTTCGGCCGTGACGGTAGCGGCAGCACCCGCTTTGCCTGCTTGGCTTTCTTCGCCCGTACCTTCGGCTCCGGCACCTGCTCGGTGACGATCCGGCGCAGGGCATCGCGCGCCTTCTCTGCATAGGCTTGCTGCTTCGGGTCGTCGTAGTTGAATTGCTCGATCATCGAGAAGGAGCGGGCGGCCTCGTCCTTCCGCCCGGCGCCGGCCAGCGCCACGCCCTGCTTGTAATAGGCCTGTGCATCATAGGGCGCGATCTGGATGATCTTGCCGAAGGTCTTGGCGGCCTGATCATAGGTGCCGAGCGCCAGCTGTGTCTCGCCGAGCTTCAGATAGACGGGGGCGGGGTCCTTGACGCGGCCGATCAGCCCCGCAAAGGCCGCTTCGGCCTCCGGCAGCATGCCGCGGTCGAAGGTCAGGCTCGCGAGGCCGAACTCGGCGCCGATATGGCCGGGCACTGTGGCGAGCAGCTGCTTGAAGGCGGCCTCCGCATAGGCCTTGTCGCCGCGCCGGTACATGTCGAGCGCCCGCTCATAGATGAAATCGACGCTGCGCCGGTTGATGACCTCGCCGAGATTGCGGCCGGTGCGGCTGCGGAAGATGGTGCAGGAGAGCTGCCGCTCCTGTGGCCCGAACATATACTTGTAGGGCTCGGTTCCACGCAGGAAGTCGTAGGTCTTGAAACCCTCGGCGATCGCCTTGCGGATGCAGTGGGCGTGCAGGATGAGACCGGGAGAGGGCGTCTTCCACTCCTCGTCTCGGCCCGTGATATAGAATAGGACCGACTTCTTCTGCCGGTCGATCATGTTGGCCAGCACGCCGAGCGGCCGGTCACCATGCCAGAGAACCGGGACATCGAGATTGCCGGTCGCAAAGCTGTCCATGAGCAGGGTCCGCGTCCCGGCGATCAGCCGGTCGGTCCGTTCCTCGCCCTTCTTGGCAAGCCACTTGATCCGCCAGAACCTGAAGAGAATGTCGAGATCGCGCTCGATCGTCTCCGGCGTCGCCATGGTGATCCGGTAGTTCTCATCGGCCTCGACCTTGCGCATGAAGCGGCGCAGCTTCTGCCGCGTCTGGCTGCTCATGCTGGTGTCGAGATAGGCGTCGAAACTGTCGGGCAGATGGACGACCGGGCAGATGCAATTATCGATATTCTCGGCATTCTTCGGCGAGCTGTCGCGAAACATCACGTCAGGCCCTTCCAGCGCCCGCAGGAAGGCGTCGCGGCGCTCCTGCGGCCCATAGAAGAACTCGACCTTCAGATGCGTCCAGTTCTGCTGCTTGAGATATTGAGAGAAGCCTTCGATGGCGTTCTGCTCATAGGCAGGTTCGGCGAGGAAGCCGGTATAATCGGCCGAGCAGTTACCGGCCATGATGATCTCGTCGATGAACTGGCCGGTCTTCTCGTCGTGCTGGGTGACCATCCGTAACGGGAAGAAGGCGACGTAAGGGGAGCCTTCCGGCTTTTCGCGCAGTGCCAGCACGAACCAGCGGTTTCGCCGCGCGAGATAGGGCTTCAGCCAGATCCAGGAGAGGAAGTGCTGGGCGTAGGGATCGTTGCCATAGACCCGCTCCCACTGTTCGCGGAGCCCGTCGAAACCGGCCTCCGTGTCGATCACGTCAATGCGCATCATCCCCCTCCCAACACCCCTTACACAGTTCGGGAACCTGCATTCTATGGGGAAACGGCAGGCATCAAATATGCCGTTCGGATAAAAACCGGCATCAAATCGGGCTAGCCTTGCGGGTTAGCAGCGTGCCAGATTAGCCCGGCGCAATCACCTCGGTATCCGGCCAGGCAATCCGCCGGCCATCGGCGGCGCGGAGTTCCAGCCGGGAAACCGGCGCGCCGCTCTCGGTATCGACGAGAACCGAGCGGCGCTCCTGCGGTCTGTAGCGATGCGCCTCGCCCCATTGGCGCAGGGCGACGATGACATGGAAGAGGTCGCGCCCGGCTGCGCTCAGCACATATTCCTGATAGGCACTGCCATCGGAGGCAGGCACGAGGTCGAGAACGCCGGCTTCCACCAGGTCGCGAAGCCGGGTTGCCAGCATGCCCTTGGCAATCCCGAGATTCTGCTGGAAGGCGCTGAAGCGGGTGATGCCGTCGAAAGCGTCGCGAATGATCAGCAGCGACCACCAGTCGCCAATCGCATCGAGGCTGCGAGCAACCGGGCACTCGGCCTCGCGAAAGCTCTTCCGCTTCATTATCAGTCCTCCATTCTGGTTCTAAAATAGAACTGGAATGCACGCACCTCAAGTGGTCTCATCATTGAACTGGATTCAATCGGGATCACGCTTATGGACTTCCTCAAGGTCACCCCATCGTCCTCCGGGGCAAAATCGAAACTCGGCCCCTGGACGCTTCTTCTCTTCGCCGTGACCTGCGGCGCCAGCGTCGCCAATGTCTATTACGCCCAACCGCTGCTCGGCTCGATGGCTGCCGATTTCGGTCTAGATACCTCCGATATCGGCATCGTCGTGACGCTGACGCAGATCGGCTATGCCGCGGGTCTGCTGCTGATCGTGCCGCTCGCCGATATCGCCAACCGACGCCGGCTGGTGATTACACAGACGATGCTGCTTTCGGCCGCCGCCGCTGCCGTCGGCCTGGCGCCATCAGCGCTCATGCTGTTCGCCGCCATGACTGCTCTCGGGCTGCTGTCCGTCGTCGTCCAGGTGGTGGTCGCACTGACCGCGTCGCTGACAGGACCCGAGGAGCGGGGCCGGGCCGTGGGGCTGGTGACGAGTGGTGTCGTTATAGGCATTCTCGCCGCACGCCTCTGGGCCGGGCTGCTCGCCGATCTCGGTGGATGGCGGACCGTCTATCTGGCATCGGCAATGCTGATGCTGATCATGAGCATGCTCCTGGCCAAGACCTTGCCGCGTGAAAAGCCACCCGGTTCGAAGGAAGGCTATGGCGCCATCCTCCGATCCGTCCCGCAGCTCTTCCTGCGCGATCCTCTGCTACGCGCAAGGGCAGTGCTGGCGTTCCTGATCTTCGCAAGCTTCAGCACGCTCTGGACGGGAATGGTCCTGCCGTTGAGCACTTTGCCCTTTCTCATGTCGCATACGGCTATCGGCCTGTTTGGCTTGGCGGGCGTTGCCGGTGCCCTGGCGGCAAGCGGCGCCGGTCGGCTCGCGGATCGCGGTCTGGCGCAGCCGGTCACCGGCGCTTCGCTGGCACTGCTGGCAATCTCCTGGGCGGCTATTCTCTGTCTGCCGGCTTCATTGCCAGTCTTCCTGCTTGGCGTCGTCGCGCTCGATTTCGCGGTTCAGGCCGTGCATGTCACCAACCAGACGCTGATCTTCGCCGCCCGCCCGGAAGCACGAAGCCGCCTGGTCGGCGGCTATATGGTCTTCTATTCCGCGGGCAGCGCGCTGGGCGCCATCACCTCGACGATGATCTACGCACATACCGGTTGGCCGGGCGTCTGTGCGCTCGGCTGTTCATTCAGTGTGATGGCGCTGGTTTTCTGGTGGATCACGCGGCCGATGCCGAGGGCCTAGATATGCGCCGAGGCATGCTCGCTGGCATGGATGAACTCCCAGAGCGAATTGCTGATCGCCACGATCTCGCCGATCGAGCGCTCAAGCGCATCGAGCTCCCGCTGGTCGAGCTGCTCCACCTTGCCGTAGCGGATTTCCTTGTCGTCCTCGACGAGCCGCATCAGCTGCGTGGAGGAGATCTGCCCCTTGTCGTCGAAGGAATAGATGCAGTGATTGTATTTGTTGCGCATCTTCGATTCCTTCTTCAGCCGCATCATCATGTGAAGGATAGTCTTGCGATCGGAAGCAGGGGTCGAGTGCAGCTTGGCGAGACGCTCGACAAGGTCGATGCGCGCCCGTGTGGTGTTCAGCGTCAGGAACACCACGATCGCCGCATCCTTCTCCACCCTGAGAAGGTGGGCGATGACATAGATCAGCAGGCTCTCGGTATTGGTCCAGACATAGTTCAGCCGCCCAACCCGCAAGAGCACGTCAGACATGGCCGCCATAGAAGCCTCCACCAACCGATCCTGCGAGCGAGAATACTGCAGATCCGCGGCGGAAGCTCCTAGTCTCTTTGTATTATAAATCTCAGCGCTCCTTGAAGGCACGCGACATGCTGTCGGTGATCGGCTTGGTGATATATTCGAAGAAGGTGCGCTCCGAGGTCTGGATCAACACGTCGGCCGGCATGCCGGGAACCGGGTGGAAATTATGCACTTTGGCGATCTCCGAATCCGGGATTTCGACGCGGACGATATAGACGTCCTTGGTCTGCAACCCGGCATTCTCTTCGATCGAGTCCGCCGAGACATAGAAGACCTTGCCATTGAGTACCGGCGTCGTGCGCCGGTTCAGCGCCGAAAGCCGGATCGCCGCCGTCTGACCTTCATGCAGCTGGTCGATAGAGGTGCGCAGCACCTGCGCTTCGATGATCAGCGGTACATGGGCCGGCAGGATTTCCATGATCGGCTTGCCGGTGGTGATGACGCCGCCGGCGGTATGATAATAGGCGCGCACGACCGTGCCGTTGACCGGCGAGCGGATGACGGTGCGCTCGAGCACGCCCTGGGCCTCGCGCACCTGCTCGCGCACGCTGTCGAGATCCGATTCAGCGGTCTCTAGCGCATCGAGCGCTGCCTGCTTGTTGGAGTTGACGGCAATGATCGCTTCCTGGCGGAACTTGGCGATCTCCGCCTCGCTCTCGTTGAGCTCGCCCTGCAGACGGGAGATATCCCCCATGGCATCGGCCATCGCGCGCTCGATCGCCAGGAGGTCGGTCCTGCGCATATAGCCGACCTTGACGAGACGGGCCTTGGAATCGCGCTCTTCTGTCAGCAGCGCCAGCTGCCGGTCGAAGGAATCCTTCTGGCCGCTATAGCCCTTGTAGCGGTATTCGAGCGAAGCGATGTTCTTCTCGATCAGGTTCAGCTGTTCCTCGAGCTTCACCTGCTTGCTGTGAAAGACGATGTTCTGGCTCTGGATGATCGAGCCGATGTCGGGGTCGCTGGCTTCTGCCATGACGATGTCGGGGATCTTGAAATCCCGGTCGCCGGCGGCCTCCGCATGCAGGCGGGCGACGACGGCTTCCAGACGCAGACGCCGCAGTTTCAGCATGCGGTCGTTGGAGAGCGCTGCAGTCGGATCGAGCGTCAGCAGCACGTCGCCTTCCTTGACGACGTCACCTTCGCTGACGCGCATGTCCTTGATGATGCCGCCTTCGAGATGCTGGACGATCTTGTTGTTGCCGGTCGCGACGAAGCTGCCCTGGGCGATGATTGCCGAGGCAAGCGGCGCAGTGCCGGCCCAGAAGCCGAAGCTGCCGAAGGATATGATCAGCACGGCAAGCCCGATCATCGTGTGATAGCGGATCGAGCGCGGAACCTCGCTATACCATTCGACCGGATTGTTGACCGTCTGCAGACTGGTATGAGCCATTTCGATTACCCTTCGATACGCGGCTGAGGACGATTGTTGCCGTTGCCCTGCAGCGCCTGCAGAACTTCCATGCGCTCGCCGAACATGCCGACCGAGCCGTCTTTCAGAAGCAGGATCTTGTCGACGCATTGCAAAAGGGCGGGGCGCTGGGTGATGGTCACCGTGGTGATGCCCTGCTTCTTGGCATGGATCAGCGCGCGGGCAAGCGCGGCCTCGCCCTGCGTGTCGAGGTTGGAATTTGGCTCGTCGAGAACGACGAATTTCGGATTGCCGAAGAAGGCGCGGGCAAGTGCGATGCGCTGCTTCTGGCCGCCGGAAAGCGGCGCGCCGTCGGCCGCGACGATCGTCTCGTAGCCCTGCGGGAAGCTGGCGATCAGCTCGTGCACGTCGGCCAGAACGGCGGCCTCGTAGATCTGGTGATCGTCGATATCGTCGCGCATGCGCGAGATATTCGCCTTGATCGTCCCGGGAAAGAGCTGCACGTCCTGCGGCAGATAGCCGATGCTTTCGCCGAACTGCCGCTGATCCCAGTTGCGCAGGTCCATCAGGTCGAGACGTACATTGCCCGATGTCGGCAGGATCGAACCGACCAGCATCTTGCCGAGCGTCGTCTTGCCGGAACCGGAATTGCCGATGACGGCAAGGGATTCGCCCTTCCTCAGCGAGAAGGAAATGCCGTTGAGGATGACCTTCTTCTGCGGCGGCGGCACGAACAGGATGCGCTCGACATCGAGACGGCCTTCCGGATTGGGCAGGCGCAGCCGCGGGAAGTTGAGCGGCGAGTTGATCAGCAGCTGCTTGATGCGGCCATAGGCGGCAGCCGAGCGGTTGAACTGATGCCAGCCTTCGATCGCGCCCTCGATCGGCGCCAGCGCGCGTCCCGAAACGATGGAGGCGGCGATTACCATGCCGCCGGTCAATTCACCGGAGAGTGACAAATGCGCGCCCCAGCCGAGCAGTGCGACCTGCGTGATCATGCGGCAGGCCTTGGAGATGCCGGAGAAGATGATGTTGCGGTCCTGGGCGGCCACATGGCTCTTCAGCGATCCGGCCGTCTCCCGGCCCCACATCTTCACCGCTTCAGGGATCATGGCGAGCGCATTGATGATCTGCGAGTTACGCGCCATGGAATCGAGGTGGAAGTTGGCGCGGCTGAGATAGGTGTTTGCGTCGGCGAACTGCCGCGCCGTGAACTTCTGGTTCAGGTAGGCGATGAAGAACAGCACCGCGCAGCAGGCCATGATGATCAGGCCGAGATGCGGGTGCACGAGATAGACGACGACGATGAACAGCGGCATCAGCGGCGCGTCGAGGAAGGCGATCAGCGTCCCTGACGTCAGGAAGCCGCGCAGCTGCTGCAGGTCCTGGAGAATCTGGTAGTCCTTGCCGGTGCCATGAAGCGAGGCGCGGGCGGCGGCGCTGAGGATCGGCGCCCCCAGCTGCACTTCGAGCTCGACGGCGGTGCGCATCAGGATGAAGCGGCGGATCGAATCGAGGAAGGCCTGGATCAGCACGGCGCCGAGCACCGCGATCGTCAGCATGACCAGCGTATCGATCGAGCGGCTGGTCAGCACGCGGTCGGAAATCTGGAAGAGGTAGAGCGGAATCGCCAGCAGCAGAATGTTGATGGCGATGGTGAAGGCCATGACGATCACCATGTTGCGGCGGACTGCAGCAATGCCCTTGGCGAGGCTGGCCGCGAAATTCACCGGCTCGCTGCGCTTGTGGAAGTTCGCGCCGTTGCCGCCGCCACCGCCTCCGCCACCACCGGAATCCGGATCCTTACCATTGCCGCCCCCGCCGGTCTTCAGCCGCCGGTCGTTTTCCTGCAGCGGGCCGGTATTGCCCTCGATCGTCTTGCCGAACGGGATCGTCGGGCTCTGCTTCAGCTCCGAAGGCTCCTGCGGAATGGCTTCCGGCATCTCCGGCGTCTGCGGTGTCCGGCGAGCGACTGTCTCTTCGGCTTCGGCCGCCGCCGGAGCGCTTACGGGTTCTGCCTGCACGGCCGGAGCCGCGACCTCCACTTCCGCCTGCGCCTCTGTGTCTTCATGCTCAACCGGTGCCGGCTCTTCGGCCTGGATCTCCGGTTCAACCGGAGCGGCAGCTTCGGGCACAGCGGCAATCTCGACCGCAGCAACCTCTTCCTCAGCCTCGACGGCTTCCGGCACCTCAACCGTCCGTGCAAGATCCTCGGCGGCGGCGGCCCGGAAGGCAGCAGCTTCGGCGGCGCGCGCTGCGGCGCGCTTCTCGGTCAGCAGGCGAAGATTGGCGACAGCGTCGTCGATCGCCGACATGCAGGCATCGGTCATATCCTCGTCGAACGCGCTGCCGCGCCGGCCGAGTCCCAAAGTGCGGCTTCCGGTGAAGGTGTTCTTTGGAATGTGATTCATGGGAGCGCTTCCCTCTACTCAAAACTATGCGGTGACGCCTTGCATCACATCCGGGTGGGTCAGGTGCCATGCGTAGTCGTGGCCGCCATTGATCGTCACGTCGTCGGAGCCGCTGGCATGCTGGTCGCTGTCGTTGCCGAGGAAGGCGATGGCTTCATTGGCAAGCGGTGCCTGCTGCGGCTGCGTCGTGTCGTGTTCGACAAGGCCACTCTGGATCAGAATCGCATCGGAATAGAGCTGGCCATTCAGGTAGGTCGTATGGCCAATCGTATCGTAATCCATGATCTGGGCGATGTTGACGACGGCATTGCTGCCGGTATCGACATGGATCGTGGCGTTCTGATTGTTCTGGGCGATCGACGAGATGACATGGGTGACGTCGTCGGAATCGCCGAGAATGCTCACCTGCTTGATGACGTTGACGTCATAGAGGTTGCCGGTGATGTAGAGGACGTTCAGCCCCGCATAGCCGGCAAAGTTGGCGTCATGGGCAAGCCCTTCCGGCATCGAGGGATCGCGTTCCTCGATCGCCTTCTGGGTGGCGGCCATGTAGTCGGGCATCGCCTGGAAGCGGTCATTGGCGCCGACATTGTGGATCTCGGCAAGATTCCAGATCAGGTTGTTGCCGCCCTGGATCGTGGCGCCGGGGGCACCGTCCTGGCCGCGGGCCCAATCATTGTCGTAGAGCACCGAAATCTGCGAGATGACGTTCATGTCGAGAACGTTGCCGCCGACGATCACCAGATCGTACTGCATGCCGATGCCGAACATCGACGCGAAATTGACGGCCGAGTTGCCACCCGTCAGCACGGTCGCATCCGTGCCGGTGGCGGTGATCGTCATCGTATCGTTGTCGTTGATGAAGTGATACTGCTCGATCCAGTTGACGAAGGACACGTCGCCATTGACGACGCTGACGCGCCAGGCGGTCGGGAAGGTCGGATCGTGTCCGTCGTCGGTGGAGGCAGAATGCTGTGAGCCACCGTCGTCATAGACGCTGCGCTGGAAGCTAGCGATATTGTTGGCGACGGTCGCAGCACTTTGCGACTTGTCGAAGACGCCGCCGAAATCGTCGTGGTCGCTATAGATGTAGCTCTGGGTGATCGCGTCGATCTGATGGTAGTTGCCCATCACGGCGGTCACGGACGAGATCACCGAGGTATCGGTTATCTGCACGATATTGGCGAGCACATTGGCGCCGGCTGCGATTTCGAGCGTATTGCCCGGGCCGCCATGCTCTTCCTGCGGCGTGTCGCTCTTGCTGTCTTCAAGGTCGGCCGGCGGCTTGGCGATGCCGCGGTCCGGCATCATGTCGTCGAGCACCGGTGCCGTCGTGGTGGCAACGCCGTTGACGATATAGGACGGACTGCTGAGATCATCGCCCGCACTCTTGTAGAGATAGGTCGGGCTGTCGGCATCGCCGTCGGTCACGAAGGTCGGTTGCGGCTGACCGTCAGGTGTCTCATCGGACGCCTCCGGCATCGAGCGGATATAGTCGTGCATGCTGTCGGCGATTTTGGTCAGCGCCTCGGCATTGTCGGTCCGGTGGATCTCCTGGAACGGCGACAACGCCTCGGCCTTCTCCTCATACTCGATCAGCTTCATCGTCACGAAACTGGTGTCGCGAGGATCGACCTGCTGATCCGACAGGTTCAGGAAGTCGTCGTCATAGAGGATGTTGATCTGCGAGACATGCGCGATCATCGAGCCCGGACCGGCATAGATTGGCAGCAGCGGATCTTCGCCCGGAACGGTGATCTGCGGGGTGAAATGCAGCCCCGTCAGGTCGCGATGCGCCAGCTCGTTCAGCTTGGCGATGCTTTCCTCGAAGGCATGGCCGAGGAAGCGCGGATGCGCGAAATTGATGTCATAGGCGAGTGACCGGTAAGGCGCGCTCGGATCGTAGTCTTTCAGTTCGAGATCCGAGGCAAATTTCTGCACGGCCGCTTCTTCGTCCTGCGGCAGCGTGCTGTCTTCGGTCGGCCGAGCACCCTCGGCATAGGCATTGCGCATTTTCGCTTCTTCGGTCGCCGTATCGAATAGGCCGATGAAGTGCGCAATGATTTCTGAAAGCTTCTCTGTATGCATGGTGGCCCCTCCCGTTTGCCACGGTGCCCGGCCTCTCAACAGCATACCCGCCCGTCACGGATACTCTCGTGTGCTGCATCAAGCCGCCAAACTGCACCGGCGGGACCGCCGGTGCAGGATGTCTTGGACAGTCCTGGAGGTTATGCGCCGTCGTGCGAGTCCTGGCCCACGGTATTGGAGTCGTGGCCGATCGCGTCGAACGTATTGCTGAGCATGTTCGCGCCTTGCACGAGTTCCATGTGGATACCCGAATTCGCAAGGATCGAGGATGCATCCGCAACGCTCGAGCCGTTGACGTCGTCGCCGGCACCGCCGGTCCAGCCGCCATGGTGGCCGAGATCGATACCTTCCGCACCGGTCGCGGTGTTGCCCGCGGTGGAGACGGAGTTGCTCGCGTGGGCGGCATCCATCTTCATGCTCCAGACCGAATCCTGGTCCGCAAGATGGTTCGCCTGGATGGCATTGAAGGCATTGCCGCCACCGAGGCTGCCGTTCAGGATGTTGTCGACATCCAGGGTGAAGGAGAAGTTGTCACCGAGGTTGAAGTTCACGTCACCGCCGGCAATGCCGAGGTTGTCGAAGTCCTTGACGTCATGAACCGTCGCGAAGTCGTCGTCCGACTTGTTGAAGCTGTCCGCGGTATTCGTGGTGTCGTTGTCGGTCTTGTTGAAGCTGTCAGCCGTATTGAAGCTGTCGCTCGTCGTGGTCGTTTTGACGTCGGTATCGGTGATCGTCTTGATGTCGGTGTCGGTCTTCGTGTTGATATCGTTGTCGCTGTACGACTTGCTGTCGTAGCTCCAGTCGTAGTCCGACTTCACATCCGTATCGGTGATGGTAGTCGTCTTGGTGTCCGCATCATTGATATTGGTGTTGGTCGTCTTGCTGTCGTAGTCCCAATCGTAGCTGTTGTCGCGATTGTTGCCGTTCAGCAGATCGAGCGTAGCGTCGACAGTGATATCCGAGCTGTTGTCGCTGTTATCGCTGTTGTTGCTATTGTCGCTGTTATCACTGTTGTCGGTGTTGGTGGTGTTGTCGCGGTTGTCGCCATTGGCGAGGCCGCCGATATAGGCGGTCGAGCCGTTCGAGGTGTCCGGATCATTGATTGCGGTATTGCCCAGGAAACCGTCGGCAAGCGCACCGATGTTGTTGGTTTCGGTGTCACCACCGGGCTGATAATTAGACATTTCGCTTCCTCCAAAGGAATTCGGAGCAGTGTGCGAAATCCCTCTCATCTCAAATGGGATTTACTCGCGCTTACTCCGATACTGATTACTCTATGCAGATGTATGCATTACCTGATCATCTGCGGTTCAATTCTCGGTTTGTTGGCCAAACCTGACGTATTGGATTGCGCGTAACTCAGTACAAGGACGCACAGATCTAGTTCCGCAATCATGTGATTGAAGACTTCATGCTTTCAGTTGTTTGAGTTGCCCCAATAGAAAAGCAGAGATATCGCAGTCGTGAGGGGATATTCCGCGTTTCGGGTGCCGCCAGTCAGCGACCCTAGAACTTTGGGGGAGAAATACTGAACTTCCTAGATACCAATTCGGGCTAGCGCTTCGGAGCCTTGTGCTCTTCGCCCGGACTGATCAAGCGCGCCCTCCGATCATCCCCAAGGTTGAACCGGAAAGCGCCGGAGGTCGCCCCCATTTGCGGGCGATCGCGCTGCTTCGCTTTGGCTCAAGTCTACGTCAAAAGACTTGCACAAGTAACATTCCGGTTAATTGGCGCTGGCCGAAAGAGTGAAAAAGACCGCCTGTCTATTATTGATGCGAAAATACCATAGAACCCAAAAAATAATCGGCAATATACCCCATAAGTTATCTAGGAAGGGTGCAATACAACCGCTGCAATAGGAGATGTCATTGTATATTTACAAAAACTAACCCGTTTGGGCCATTTCCTTCAATGCAACTTCGTATTACCATAATTAAGAAATGGCTAACTAATGAAGACGGGAATTATCAGGGGCGCCCGTCCGGGCGGCCCGAAGTATCACTCAAAGCATTTGTAACGTGTAACGCTATGGGGAGGCGTAAATGTTCATGACTGCGTCGAAGACTGGTGATGCCGAGCAGGGCCGAAAGTTCGGTCCGGCCGGGGACACGATACTTGTAATTGCCAATGCAGACTTGTTCTCCGAATGCCTCGTCGAGGCTCTCGCGAAAAAGTTTCCTACCTGTGAGGTCATCAGCAAGGGCTACTCCAAGGCCATGCTGGAAAACGATGCGAATGATGCCACGCTCGTTCTCTTCTACCACATAACCGGAGCCGAGCTCAGCGAGGCGCTGGCGGCCGTCAGGGAAAACCATCCCGCGACGTCGATTGCGCTCGTGGTCGAAGCGATCGATATGATGGAGCCCTATGTCAACCGTCTGGTCGAGGCACGGGTGATCGACGGCGTCCTGCCGCTCAATCTGCGGCTCGACGTGTTCATGGCGGCGGTCGATCTCTTGATGAAGGGCGGCGAACACTTCCCGTCCGCATTGCTGAACCGGCTGACGAACCAGGCGGTGCAGCCTGAACGGTCGCTCTACGAGACCCGTTCGGTCGCAGCTGCCGGGGCAGGGGCGCTGCGTCTGCGCCAGGGGGACATGTCCGCCCTGACCACCCGCGAAGTCCAGATCCTTGATCTCATCTGCAAGGGCACGCAGAACAAGATCATCGCCGACGAGCTCCATCTCTCGGAGAACACGGTGAAGGTTCACGTTCGCAACATCTACAAGAAGATGAATGTCCGCAATCGCACCGAGGCGGCATCCCGCTTCTTCAGCAGCGAAGCGAACTCTTCGGGAAGATGGCGGAACTGATCGTTTCCCGACCACCTGAAACAGCAGGCCGCGCCTGGAGCGCGGCTTCTGCCTTTCTGGCGTAAAGCCAACGGCGCACGGCGAGCGAAGTCAAACGCCACATCTCTCAGGACAATCGGAACTCAGTCACGGGCATCGCCTGGCATCATGCCGTGAGGCTATCGATGGCACGCGCCCTGGCGGCGCTGACGGATGCCCAAAAACGAAAACGGCGCCTAACGGCGCCGTTTTGGATGTATCGCATTCGCCGCTGATTAGCGGAACGAACGGGATGCAATGTTGCGGATCTCGTAACGGTTGATACCGATATCGGAGAGGGTCTGGTTGGACAGGTTGCCGAGTTCGTTGAGAGTGCGGCGGTAGCTAATCCAGCTCTTTGCAATGCGGATCGGGTTCATTTCTATCATCCTTGAAGGTGTCTCGCGGCCGGCGTCATCGCCGTCTCTGCGCTTGCACATTCATATAGTGGATCGCTGTCATATTGTGCAGTGCAAAGAAAAGGCATCTGCTATGCGTTTGTGCAATGATTTGCCCGCTAAATACGCAGGTGTGAATTTTTGAGCGGTAAAAGTGAGCTCTTTTTGCCTGCAACTCTTACGAAAGTGTAAATTTTAAACAAAAGAAAACGCCCGTTGCGTGAGCACCGGGCGTTTTGGGGAGGAGATCAGCTTGGGAGGACGCTGATCGCCTGGATTAGCGGGCAGCTGCCTCGCGAGCGACGCGATGGATGTCCGAACGGTCGATACCGAGGTCGTGCAATTCGCGGTTGGTCATGCGGCCAAGTTCAGAAACCGTCTGACGGTACTTGCGCCAGTTGTTGAAAGAGCGGCTGAAGTTCATGTTGGTCCCCTTTCCTAGGGCTTGCGATCTGCCAGCTGCAGCCTTTCCGCGCTGGCCTCTATTTGATGAGCTGAATATATGTTGCGCCGCGAAGAACTAACAGAGACAAGAATTCAAGCCACCCATGCATGAAATGCAGATCTCGGGCGGTGAATTACAAGTTTTCGCCGCTTTGTGGTCAACGAATAGGCAGAATGATTTTCTCTTGGTCAGTTCATCCGCCAAGATGCGGCCATTTGCCGCCGGAAGATCAAAACCCAGTCGAGGGACGGCGGAGAGAGGCTTTCCAGGCGCGATTCAGGTGAAGGGTAGGCTCGTCTGCTCGCGGCGCTCGACTTGGCGCTCTGGCATGCATTCCACATGGGCGCGGGCGCCTGCGGACGCTTTGCGGCTTTATCCGGATTTGCTGATGTTTAATCGTTTAACCTGCCGTTAAACAAAACGCCCACCGGGGGAGGATCCGGCGGGCGTCATGTAGGTGACTGACAACTGGGAGGAGGAGTGTTGTCAGTCTATCGGAGGGCGCTGGGAGGAGGAGTGCGCTGCTCCGAATTCTTTTTACGAACATCATGTCCGCAGGCGTCCGGTAAACCGGGCCGGGCTGCCATGCCCGTGCTTCTTGATCATTTAAATAGTATGACTTTTGATTATTTTGCAGTGCAATATTTTCATGGTGGCTATGCGGCTCATGCATGCCTTGCTGCAATATCCACATATTAGCAATGCCTCGTTAATTGGCGGTTAATAAGTGCCCCAACTTCGCACAGTGAGATTCCTGCATTGCAGCCCGGGATTGCCTAACGGCTTGGCCGCCTATAACGCTAGGCAATGCCATCACCGGGGCGGAGGCTGGAATGTATCGAGGCAGGCTGGAGCGCGACCTTTCTATCTGGGTCGACAAGGGGCTGATCACGGAGGTCGCTGCCGAGCAGATGCTCGGCGAATACGACGCCCGTCCCGCAAGCTTCAGCCTTGGCCGGGTGCTGATGGTACTCGCTGCCGTCCTGCTCGGCGCCGCGGTGCTGCTGCTGATCGCCTCCAACTGGGAGGCCATTCCGAGGCTCGTGCGCGTCGGCGCCATTCTGATCGTGATCTGGGCGGCCTATCTTGGTGCCGCGGCTCTGTTCGCCCGCGGGGCGCAGGCGGCAGGCAACGGGCTGCTGGTGATCGCCGTGCTCGGCTTCGGTGGTGCTATCTCGCTGATCGGGCAGATGTACCATCTCTCCGGCGACGAGCAGGTGGTGATGTACCTGTGGTTTGCAATCGCCGTCATTTCCGCCGCGCTCTTTCGTTCCGCGCCGGCCGTCGCGATTGCCGGTTTCCTCTCCTGGGCATCGTTTGCAGTCTATCTCAACAATAATGACGGCCGCTGGATCGGCATCGGCGCCTGGCTGCCGATCGTTATGAGCGCGGTGACGGTGGCTCTGGTGCGCTACGCCGATGCAGGCAGGGTGCGTCATCTCGCCTATCTGCTCGCCGTCGCCTGGCTTGCCTGGATCTATACGCTGAACGAGGATCTGTGGCTCGCGATGGTCTATGTCGTCTGTGGCATGGCCGTCTTCCTTGCCGTCAGCCTGCCGCCGCTGCGCGTCACCGAGTTCATCCTGACGGCCGGCGCTGCTCCCGCCTTCTACGCCTTCCTGGTAGCCGCCGTCGGTCTCCTGCTTCTCAATATACAATTGGAGCAGGGTGGAGCGCTGATCCTGCTCAGCCTGGCGACGCTCGGCGTCTCCGTGCTGGCGATCGCGCTGCAGGGCAGGGACAACGGCGCGGTGCGCTATCTCGCCTATCTGATGTTTGCCGGAGAGATCCTTTATCTGGCGTCCGAGACCGTCGGTTCGATCTTGGGCACTTCAGGTCTCTTCCTATTGTCGGGTCTCTTCGTCGCGGTCGTCGCCTGGCTGGTGATCCGCCTGGAGAGACGCTTCGGCGGTAAGCGCCAGGAGGTCGCCCGATGAGTGCCGTCCTCTCGAGCCCGCGTTCCGGCCGCCGCTATGTGGTTGCCGCCATCATCGCAGCCGTGCTGCAGACGGCGATCCTCGGCTATATAATAGAGAGCCGCGCTGCGATCCTGCGCAGCGGCGCCGACGTCGTCTTGAAGACCGCGCCGGTCGATCCGCGCGATTTCCTGCGCGGCGACTATGTCATCCTGAACTACGACATCTCCTCGGTGCCGGTCAGCACCGTCAAGGGCGGCCTTCCCAAGGATGCGGGCGAGCAGGTGCTGTGGGTGCGGCTCAGGCCGCAGCCGGACGGCTTCTGGGCGATCGCCGAATCGTCCTTCACCGCACTGATGCCCGAGACCGGCAGCGTCGTCTTGAAGAGCCAGCCTTTCTATAGCTACGGCGCGTCGAGCGGCGACATGATCCGCGTCGAATATGGCATCGAGCGCTATTATGTTCCCGAAGGTGAGGGCAAGCCGCTGGAGGAAGCCCGCCAGGATGGCAACGTCTCGATCGCAGCGCGTGTTTCGGCCGATGGAACGGCACAGATCCGCAGCCTGCTGGTCGATGGAAAGCCCGCCTATGAGGAGCCGGTTTACTGAGGCGCCGATTGCCGTGTGGATTGCCGCCCGCCGGGTGAAAACTCCCTGTCATCCGGTCTTCATTTTTCCTTTGCCTCTACCAAATCGGGTGATATAGAGACGCCGCGCTCCGGAAGGCCTCATGCGCAGGCATATGCATGCGGTTTTGCGAACGCGGGTATGGTGAAATTGGTAGACACGCCAGATTTAGGTTCTGGTGCCGCAAGGCGTGGGAGTTCAAGTCTCTCTACCCGCACCAAAGCTGGCTTGCAGGCGGGAGATCCCGATTACCCGGCAGGATGGCGCCGTCCCCCTTAACGGCGGGATGCATTGGAATTTGAACAACAAGCCACGCGCGGCCAAGTTTGTCCGGCGTCGTGCTCATCGAAACGAAGGCGTCTGGGCACGGCCGCCAACGAAATGAAGGTAGGAAGACATGCAGGTTATCGAAACGCTCGCTGAAGGGCTGAAGCGCGAAATCAAGGTCGTTATCCCGGCCAAGGACATGGAAAGCAAGCTGAATGAGCGTCTTGCCGACGTTAAGGACAAGGTCCGCATCAACGGCTTCCGTCCGGGCAAGGTACCGCCGGCTCACCTGAAGAAGGTCTACGGCAAGTCCATCATGGCCGACCTCGTCAACGAGATCGTTCGCGAACAGCCGACCCAGATCCTTTCCAGCCGTGGCGAAAAGTCCGCCACCCAGCCGGAAGTCGCCATGACCGAGGACAAGGACGAGGCCGAACAGATCCTCTCCGCTGAGAAGGACTTCGAATTCACGCTGTCCTACGAAGTTCTGCCTCCGATCGAACTGAAGTCCACCAAGGGCATCAAGATCACCCGCGAAGTCGTCGACATCTCCGACGACGAAGTCAACGAGCAGGTCCTGAAGGTCGCTGAAAGCGCCCGTTCCTACGAAACCAAGAAGGGCAAGGCTGCCGACGGCGACCGCGTCACGATGGATTACGTCGGCAAGGTTGACGGCGTTGCCTTCGACGGCGGCACCGATCAGGGCGCTGAACTCGTTCTCGGCTCCGGCCGTTTCATCCCGGGCTTCGAAGACCAGCTGGTCGGCGTCAAGGCTGGCGACGAAAAGACCATCACTGTGACGTTCCCGGCCGATTACCCGGCCAAGAACCTCGCTGGCGCTGAAGCCACCTTCGACGTCACCGTCAAGGACGTTGCTGCTCCGGGCGAAACCGAGATCAACGACGAACTCGCAAAGAAGCTTGGCCTGGAATCGGCTGACCGCCTGCGCGAAATCGTCCGTGGCCAGATCGAATCGCAGTACGGCTCGCTGACCCGCCAGAAGGTGAAGCGTCAGATCCTCGACCAGCTTGACGAGATGTACAAGTTCGAGACCCCGAAGTCGCTGGTTGACGCCGAGTACAACGGCATCTGGAGCCAGGTGAACAACGATCTCGCCCAGTCGGGCCGCACCTTCGAAGACGAAGGCACGACCGAAGACAAGGCACAGGAAGAGTACAAGACGCTCGCTGAACGCCGCGTCCGCCTCGGCCTCGTTCTCTCCGAAATCGGCGAAAAGGCCGGCGTCGAAGTGTCCGAAGACGAAATGCAGCGCGCTATCTACGAACAGCTGCGCCAGTACCCGGGCCAGGAGAAGCAGATTCTCGACTTCTTCCGCAGCCAGCCGGGTGCAGCCGCTTCGATCCGCGCTCCGATCTTCGAAGAGAAGGTCATCGACCATCTGCTGACCGAGATCGACGTCACCGACAAGAAGGTCACCAAGGAAGAGCTGCTCGCCGACGAAGAAGGCGAAGGCTCGGACAAGGACGCCAAGAAGGCCCCGAAGAAGAAGGCAGCTGCCAAGGCTGAAGCTTCTGAAGGCGAAGAAGCAGCTCCGAAGAAGAAGGCTGCTCCGAAGAAGAAGGCTTCCGAAGGCGACGCCGAATAATCGGCTGATCCGATCAGGATTTCGAAAGGCCTCGCCTCGCGGCGGGGCCTTTTTCTTTGTCGGCAAGCGTACTGACTTACAGGCTGTGAAGAAGTTTCATATTTGCTAATCAGTGTCTTGCGGTGTGAGGCCTATCCTCTACACTTCAGGATTGCGTCGATATGCAGAGGGGAAAATCGTGGCCTTCCAGAACAGCGCCATCGAAGGCGAGGCCGATAGCGGCCTGGCTGCAGAATCCGGTTTCTTCACCTGGGATATAGCCTCCAACCTGCTTTATGCAGATGGCGCGGTGGCCGATCTCTTCGGGCTCGACTATCACACCGCCGAGCGTGGGCTGCCGCTCGAGAACTACATCGAGCGCATTCACCCGGAAGACCGCCCGGGCGTCGCCGCCACGATCCACCAGACGATCACCACCGGCGAGCCCGAGCAGCAGAGCTATCGGACACGCCAGGTCGATGGCACCTATTCCTATGTCATGGTATTCGGCCGCTGCTTCCGCGACCGCAGCGGCGTTCCGCATCTCTATGCCGGGATCGTCTGTCCCGTGTCGGAAGAGCCGATGCTGACAAGGCCCCTGGTGAAATATTGCCTGACCGCCTACGACATCGCGGTGCGCGAGGGCAACAAGGCCGTCGCACAGCATCTCTTGGCGGCTCTGGGCGAGCTCGACTGGATGAAACCCGACAATATGCTGGCGAACTGAGCCGGCTCAGAGTTCCGACTTGATGTCGCCCATGCGATTCCAGGCGTCGAGGCCGGCAATCTTGTAGGCTTCGGCGAGCGTCGGATAGTTGAAGGTATTCTCGACGAAATATTCGACGGTACCCTTCAGGTTCAGTACGGCCTGGCCGATATGCACGAGCTCGGTTGCGCCTTCGCCGACGATATGGACGCCGAGCAGGCGGCGCGTCTTCAGCGAGAAGATCAGCTTCAGAAGGCCGGTATCGAGCCCCATGATGTGGCCGCGCGATGTCTCGCGGAAACGGGCAATACCGCATTCATAGGGAATGCCGCGCTCCTTCATTTCCTCCTCGGTCAGGCCGCAGGTGGAGATTTCCGGAACGGCATAGATGCCGTAGGGGAAGTATTTGGGCGGCTCCTTGGCGACGGCGCCGACAGCAACGCGCGCCGCGATGCGGCCCTGTTCCATCGAGGTGGAGGCCAGGCTCGGGAAGCCGACGACGTCACCGGCCGCATAGATGCCGGGAACGGAGGTCTCGAAGGTTTCCGGATTGACCTTCAGGCGGCCGCGATTGTCGGCCTCGAGGCCGATCGCCGGCAGGTTCAGCGTGTCGGTAGCGCCCATACGGCCAGCCGCGAAAAGCACCATGTCGGTCGTCAGGTGGCGGCCGTTGTCGAGCGTCAGCTGCACCTTACCGTTATCGAGCTTCTCCACCTTGTCGGCCTTCTGGCCGAGCAGCAGCTTCATGTTGCGGTCGCGCAGCTGATAGGTGAAGTCCTCGACGATCTCCTTGTCGATGAAATCGAGCATCGTGGACTTCGGATCGAGCAGGGTGACGGCGGTGTCGAGCGCGCTGAAGATCGTCGCATATTCGATGCCGATAACGCCGGCGCCGATGACGACCATCGAGCGCGGCAGTTCCTCGATGTCGAGAAGCTCGTCGCTGTCGATGATGGTCTTGCCGTCGAAGGGCATATAATCAGGGCGGAATGGCTTGGTGCCGACGGCGAGCAGAACGCTGTTGGCTGCCACCTGAATGGTCTCGCCGTCGTCCTTGACGACCTGCAGCGTCGAGGCGTCAACGAAGCTCGCCTTGCCGCGCATGTGCTGCACGCGGTTGCGGGCGAACTGGTGTTCGAGAACTTCGACTTCGTGGTCGAGGGTGATCAGCAGGCGGCGGCGCAGGTCCTCGGCGCTGATCTCGTCCTTGACGCGGTAGGCGCGGCCGTAGAAGCCGCGTTCACGCCAGCCGGAGAGATTGAGCGCCGTTTCGCGCAGCGTCTTCGAGGGGATGGTACCGGTGTGAACCGAGACGCCGCCGACGCGTTTGCCCTGTTCGATGACCAGAACCTTCTTGCCGAGCTTGGCAGCCTGAATGGCGCCACGGCGGCCTGCGGGGCCGCTGCCCACAACAACGAGATCGTACTGGAACATGGCTCAGCCCCGGCTTGGAAGAGGAATCAGATATTGCGCCGCAAAATGTCGCGCATTCACCGGTATCTGGTCAATGTTACAGATGCTTTAAGGGGCAGGTATCAGGAATCACCGAAGCCAAGCAGGGGTTCCATTTTCTCGAATGTTATGTCCATCGGAAAAGCATGCGAGAAAGAGTAGGGGATGTGGCCGTAGAGCAGCGACAGCTGACCCTCGGCAACCTTCTCGCTCTTGCGGGCGATGGCGGCGAGATAGAGAGCCGAGGCAAGGCCGGTCCGGTCGGCGCCAGCCTGGCAATGGATCAGCAGCGGCTTCGGCGCATCGCGCATGATGGCGATCAGCTGCATCGCCTGATCGGGCGTCAGCTCCGTCGACGAATTCATCCGGAAATCGATATGCTTGATGCCGAGCGCGTTCGACTGGGCGACCTCGCTGTCGTACCAGCCGTGCTTTTCGTTCTCGCCGCGCAGGTTGAGGATCGTCTTGATCCCGTACTTGCCTTCGAAGCGAGCGATCGCTGAGGCTGACGGCTGCGAGGAGCGGTAGACCTCACCGGCAACGACGGCATGGAAATTATCGGTCGCCAGCAGATAGAGATAGTAGCCGCCGATCAGGACGGCGAGCAGGCCGAAGACGTTGAGGATGCGCTTGGTGATCGGAGAAACGGTCAGACGCGGAAATGCCAATGCCATCGAAATCTCTAGCTCGAGTCGCGCTGCGGAATATGCAGCACGCACTCTCTGCGAGCCGAAACTGACACTCACCTGAAAGGGATCAGATTAGGCGCAAGCCCTTGAGGCTGGCATGCCCGTCCTTGCCGATGATGATGTGATCGTAAACGGTGATGCCGAGCGGCTTTGCCGTATCGATGATCATCTTCGTCATGTCGATATCGGCACGCGAGGGCGTCGGATCGCCGGAAGGATGGTTGTGGACGAGGATCAGCGCAGTGGCGGAGAGCTCCAGGGCCCGCTTCACCACCTCGCGCGGATAGACCGGCGTGTGATCGACCGTGCCGCGCCCCTGCACCTCGTCGGCGATCAGCGCGTTGCGCTTGTCGAGAAAGAGAATGCGGAACTGCTCGCGTGCTTCATGGGCCATCGCCGCATGGCAATACTGGATCACCGAAGACCAGGAGCCGAGCACCTGCTTGTTGCGCAGCTCGCTCTTCAGCGTGCGCTGCGCCACGGCGGAGACGAGCTTCAGATCGAGCGCCACAGCTTCGCCGACACCCTTGACCTCCTGCAAAAGCGCGGTCGGCGCGCCGAAGACGGCGGCAAGCGTTCCGAAGCGGTCGAGAAGCGCCTTGGCGATCGGCTTGGTGTCGCGGCGCGGGATCAGCCGGAAGAGCAGCAGCTCGAGGATTTCATAGTCGGCCAGCGCGCCGTCGCCATTCTCGCGGAAGCGGTTGCGCAATCTCTCGCGATGGCCGTGGTAATGCTGCTCACCACCGATCGATGGCGGCGCGGTCTTTGCGACCGGCGCAGGCTTGGCAGGCTGTTCTGCGAAGAAGAGACGTTCGTCGACGGGAAGATCGTCGAAAGGCAGTTCATCATCGGAATTCAGAACGGGGCCTTTCGCCATCTTTGTCTCACCCGTTGAGCGGCGCCAGGCCGGGGCGGTCGAGACCGCCGGGCGACAGCGTGAAGATCTCGCAGCCGGTGGCCGTTACGCCGACCGTATGCTCGTACTGCGCCGAGAGCGACCGGTCGCGCGTTACCGCTGTCCAGCCGTCGGCCAGCACCTTCACATGCGGCCGTCCGAGATTGATCATCGGCTCGATGGTGAAGATCATGCCTTCGCGCAGCTCAGGGCCTTCGTTGGCCCGGCCGTAATGCAGGATATTCGGCGAATCGTGGAAAAGGCGGCCGACGCCATGTCCGCAAAAGTCGCGCACGACGGAGCAGCGCTCGGCTTCCGCATAGGTCTGGATCGCCTCGCCGATCGCGCCGGTGCGCGCACCCGGGCGTACGGCAGCGATACCGCGCATCAGCGATTCATGCGTCACTTCGAGAAGGCGCTCCGCGGCGCGCTTGATCTGCCCGACCGGATACATGCGGCTTGAATCGCCGTGCCAGCCATCGACGACGAAGGTGACGTCGATATTGACGATATCGCCCTCACGCAGCGGCTTGGCATCCGGAATACCATGACAGACGACATGGTTGATCGAGGTGCAGGTCGATTTCGTATAGCCGCGATAATTCAGCGTCGCCGGATGGGCGCCGTTGTCCATGCCGTATTCGAACACGAAACGGTCGATCGCATCCGTCGGCAGGCCGGGCTTGACGATGGATGCCAGCTCGTCGAGGCAGCGTGCCGTCAGCTGACAGGCCTTGCGCATGCCTTCGAAAGCGTCGGGGCCATAGAGCCTGATTGCGCCGGTATTTTTCGGCGGCGCCGTGGCGGCTTCGATATAATTCACCATTGCAGGGCCTTAGCGGAAATTGTCCTTGTCGTACATAATGCAGCTATGCCGGGTTCGTCCATCGCGATCAATGGGCGCGTCGGCGATTTGTGTCATCTCAACGCAGAAGAGGCGGCCGGTGGCGCGGCCGCCTCTTCTGTCTTGCATCGAAATTGCGATCAGGAGCGGCGCGAGAAGAGCGACGCCAGCGTCGACTTCGGCGAACCGGCAGAGGTGCCGCTATATTTGGGAACAACGACCAGCTGCTTGATCTCACCGCGCTTGAAGGCGGCCAGGAAGCGCTTGTAATCCTTGAAGGAAACGCAACCGTTGGAGTCGCCGCGCTTGCCGAGCATGTAGGTGTGGGCAAGCAGGCCGACGCGATTGTGGATGGCGCCGGCGCCGCCGACCGGATGCAGGCGGATCGCCTCGACACCATGGAACAGCGCTTCGCGCATCTGAAGGTTATAGGTATGCGGCGGCGTCGGGCCGCGCATCTTCTGGTCGACGAAGCGCGGGTTGTCGCGCATGTTGCCGAGGCCCGAATGCGCCTCAAGGCGATCGCCGTTCGGCATGTAAACGGTACCGGCCGAAATGTCGTAGACGGCAACACCGGCACGGGCGATCGGCGTCAGCGTCGGCTTGCCGACCTTCGGCATATCGTCTTCGATATCTTCGTCATCGACCTTGGCATAGGCAAGCGCCGTCTCCGGTGCATTGGCTGCCGTCTTCGGACGGTTCGGGCGGGCCATCGGCAGCGGTACTTCGCCGCCGTCGGAGAGAACGAGGCCGAAAGGTTCGTCGGAGGCGGCGACGCCATCGGCGAGCGCGGTCTCGATCGGGGAAGCGGCGGGCGTCGGGCGCGGCTGCGGCATTGCTTCGGCGGCGGCCATGGTCGTTGCGGGTTCAGGCGCCTTGACGGCTGCGACCTGAACCTGAACCGGAGCGGGCAGGGCGGCCGGCGTCGTCACGGCCGGGATCGGCGCGGCGCTGGCGAGTGTCTCTGCCTGCTGCTTCAGCGCCGAAGCGATCTCGCTGCCATTGTTGCGCATGGCAAGCAGCGAAAGTCCGCGGCGCTGCATCAGCGCTACCATGTCCTTGGAGGATTTTGCGGGAACATCCGCCGTCATGCGGTCGGAAACGGTCGTTTGGCCGGGAAGCCGGGAAAACTTGCTGACGTGAACGAGGGCCTGCGCGGCGCCGGCATTGTGATGCGCATGCGCCTTCGGAGCGATGGCGATATCGGCAAACAGGCTCTTGTCTTCGTTGGCAGGCATTGCCGACGAATGCATCGTGGCAACCGATGCCAGTGTCCAGGTCGATACAGCGGCCCCCAGGCCGATGGCAGCAATGACCGGAAGAGCCCGGAAAAGCTTGGCAGAGCCGAAAATTGCCCAGCCGAAAGGGTTAGCGCTTTCACGCGCCTCGACAGCAAACGCCATATTACTCGGTTTCCCAACGCGTCACTAATACCGGCAGCTTACGCAGGACGCTTTAGCCGGAGCCGATAATGAAGCAACAGGGCCTAAATGAGGCACAGCGCAACTAATCCGCTGTTAGTAACTATGGGCGATTATGGTTTCCAATTCCTTTATGCGGCAAAGGAAATGGACGGCGCCGTTTCAAAAAAAGCCTAGGCCCGTTCCATCACGTAGCTGCCCGGTGCTTCTTCGATGGCATTGAGCGACGCGCCGCCGGGCTTGCGGGCGGGAACACGCTTGCCGTCCTTGGCCTCGATCCAGGCATGCCAATGCGGCCACCAGGAGCCTGGTGCTTCCTCGGCCTTGGTCAGCCAGACGTCGTAATCGCCCTTGGCCGGGCCGCCGGTCCAGTACTGGTATTTCTTCTTGTCGGGTGGATTGACGACGCCGGCGATATGGCCGGAGCCGGCAAGCACGAAATCGACCTTGCCCCCAAAGAACTGGCTGCCGAGGAACACCGACTTCGCGGGCGCGATATGATCTTCGCGGGTGGCGAGATTGTAGATCGGGATCTTCACGTCCTTCAGCGACAGGGTCTTTCCGTCGAGCACCATCTCGTCTGCCGTCAACGCGTTGCGGAGATAGCAGTTGCGCAGATAGAAGGCGTGGTTGGCTGCCGCCATGCGGGTCGAATCGGCATTCCAGAACAACAGGTCGAAGGGCATCGGCATTTCGCCCTTCAGGTAGTTGTTGACGAAATAGGGCCAGATCAGCTCGGAAGCGCGCAGCATGTTGAAGGCCGTCGCCATCTTCGAGCCGTCGAGATAACCAACCGCCTGCATATGCGCTTCAAGCGCCTGCAACTGATCTTCGTCGACGAAGACCTTCAGGTCTCCTGCATGGGTGAAATCCACCTGGGTCGTGAACAGCGTCGCCGAGCGGATGCGCTTGTTCTTTTCCTTGGCATGCAGGGCAAGCGTGGCCGCAAGCAGGGTGCCGCCGACACAATAGCCGATGGCGTTCACATCGGTCTCGCCGGTCGCCTTCTCGATCGTCTCCAGCGCGAAATCCACGCCTTCGCGGGCATAGGCGGTCCAGTCCTTCTGCGCATGGCGCGAATCGGGGTTGACCCAGGAGATCACGAAAACCGTATGGCCCTGGTCGACACACCACTTGATGAAGGACTTCTGCGGGTTGAGGTCGAGGATGTAGAACTTGTTGATCCACGGCGGGCAGATCAGGAGAGGGCGCTTCAGCACCGTCTCTGTCGTCGCCTCATACTGGATGATCTGGCAGATGTCGTTCTGGGCGATCACCTTGCCTGCTGTCAGCGCCATGTCGCGGCCGACGGCGAATTTCGTCATGTCGGTATGGCGAAGTTTTAGGTCGCCGTGCCCGGCAGCGATGTCCTCGGCCAGCATCTTCATGCCGCGCACCAGGTTCTCGCCGCTGCTGGCGATCGTCTCTCGGTAGAGCTGCGGGTTGGTGGCGACGAAATTCGTCGGCGAGAGCGCGGCGGTGATCTGCTTCACATAGAAGCCGGCCTTGTGTTTGGTGTGCTCGTCCAGCCCCTCGGTCTGCGTCACCATCTTCTCCGCCCAGTCGGCGGTGATGAAATAAACCTGCCGCAGGAAGTCGAAGAAAGGGTTCTTCTCCCAGTCCTGATCCGAAAAGCGCTTGTCCTTGCGGTCGGGTTCCGGCTCGGCGGCTTCGCCCTGGATGCGCTGCATCGAGCGCATCCAGACGCCGAAATAGCTGCTCATCAGCTGCGTCTGCGCCTCGAAAGTGCGACGCGGATCGGACATCCAGTATTCGGTGATCTTGGACAGCGTCTTGACCATGTCGGTCATCGGCTCGGCGATCTTGTCGTTGACATCGCCGCGTTCGCGCGGTGCCAGCCATGCAGAAGCGGCCTTGCCGAGATTTTCGAGCGCGCGGGCGAAGTTCACCGCCATCGCCTCGGGATCCTTCATCATATAGGGATCGAGGTTGGTCGCATCGAAGCCTTGCGGCTTGTCCGTCTCGCCTTTCTTGCTGTCGGTCACGCATGTCCTCCGGCGGCAGCAATCATCTGAAATCAATTTGTACATCGTGCCGGAACGAGAAAACAAGTTCAACACAACGCCGCTCATGCTATTGCTTTGTTGCTGCGACAAATTTAACAGTCGCAGTGGCTTCAGGATTTGGAAGATCTGGCATGACGAAGAACGGCAACTCTGGCATCGCAATCGCAACCCGCATGGCATTCATTGCCGCGGCCGCGGCGATGACGCTTGCCGGTTGCTCGTCGACGCCGGAAGAGAAGGCAGCACTCGCCGCCAAGCGAGCGGCCCCCACGGCGGTCGTGATGACCGCCACCAAGGGTGAAGCGCCGGCCGAAAGCGGACTTTCGCATTCGCCGGACGGCTATCCGTCCTTCGGCGCTCCGCTGACGGCCGCCAACGTTCAGATGAACGACGACGAAGCCAAGAGCCTGCAGGCAAAGCTGACCGCGCTCGGCGCACAGCGCAAGGCGGGTACGATTTCCGAGGCCGAGTATCAGCGCCGCGTTGCGGAATACCGCAAGCTCGCCGCCGATCATGGCACCGACACACTCTCGGAAATCACCAAGTAGGCCTTGCCTTTCAGGCAATTTGCACGCAAAGCCTTCCGCAATGGCGGGAGACATGAATTTTCCCGATAATGCTTCGCAGCTGCGGCATCCGTCAAAGAATCGCCGCCTGCAGACAGTCTGATGAATACGGCGCATGCGATTCTGAAGTTCGTATCGCAAGCAGCCGGGAACAGGACGAACTTCGAGCGCGGCCACGGTGGCCGCATTTCCATGGGGAATGAAATGGAAGAGTTTCACAAAGTCCGGCGTTTGCCGCCTTATGTTTTCGAACAGGTCAACCGTTTGAAAGCAAGCGCGCGAGCGGGCGGCGCCGATATCATCGATCTCGGCATGGGAAACCCTGACCTGCCGACCCCGAAAGCGATCGTCGACAAGCTCTGCGAAGTGGTCCAGGACCCGCGCACGCATCGCTATTCGTCCTCCAAGGGCATTCCCGGCCTTCGCCGCGCGCAGGCCGCCTATTACGCCCGCCGCTTCGGCGTGAAGCTCAACCCGGATACGCAGGTCGTTGCGACCCTCGGCTCCAAGGAAGGCTTCGCCAACATGGCGCAGGCGATCACGGCGCCGGGCGATGTCATCCTTTGCCCGAACCCGACCTATCCGATCCATGCCTTCGGCTTCCTGATGGCAGGCGGCGTCATCCGTTCGATCCCGGTCGAGCCCGACGAGAACTTCTTCGCGCCGCTCGAGCGCGCCGTGCGCCACTCGATCCCGAAACCGCTGGCGCTGATCCTGAACTACCCGTCGAACCCGACGGCCTTCGTCGCAACGCTTGATTTTTACAAGGACGTCATCGCCTTCGCGAAGAAGCACGACATCATCGTCCTCTCGGATCTGGCCTATTCGGAAATCTATTTCGACGGCGAGCCGCCGCCCTCGGTTCTTCAGGTTCCGGGTGCCATCGACGTCACCGTCGAGTTCACCTCGATGTCTAAGACCTTCTCGATGCCCGGCTGGCGCATGGGCTTTGCCGTCGGCAACGAGCGCCTGATCGCCGCGTTGACGCGCGTCAAGTCCTACCTCGATTACGGCGCCTTCACGCCGATCCAGGTGGCGGCGACCCACGCGCTGAACGGCGACGGATCCGACATCGCCGAGGTGCGCAACGTCTACAAGCGCCGCCGTGACGTCATGGTTGAAAGCTTCGGCAAGGCCGGCTTCGAAGTGCCGCCGCCGGCAGCGACGATGTTTGCCTGGGCGAAGATCCCGGAAAAGTTCCGCCATCTCGGCTCGCTCGAATTCTCCAAGCTGCTCGTCGAGAAGGCCGATGTGGCCGTGGCGCCGGGCATCGGCTTCGGTGAAATGGGTGACGACTATGTTCGCCTCGCCCTCGTCGAGAACGAACACCGCATCCGCCAGGCTGCGCGCAGCATCAAGAAATTCCTGTCGACGGCTGACGAGACGATGCACAACGTCATCTCGCTCAACGCACACCGCTGATAGAAACCTCCCAATCGGCAGCCGCGGTCCGCGGCTGCCACTCATGAACATTCAGGATCGCTTCATGGCAGACGCCCTCAAAATCGGCATTGCGGGTCTCGGTACCGTTGGTGCCTCGCTCGTCCGTATCATCCAGCAGAAGAGCAACGAGCTTGCCGCAACGTGCGGGCGTCCGATCCACATTACGGCAGTCACGGCCCGCGACAAGAACAAGGACCGCGGCATCAATCTCGGCGGCATCGCCTGGTTCGATACACCGGAAGAGCTGGCCGCCAAGGCCGATGTCGACGTTTTCGTCGAGCTCGTCGGCGGCTCAGAGGGGGCGGCCAAGGCTTCGGTCAAGGCAGCGCTCGATCGTGGTCTCCATGTGGTGACGGCCAACAAGGCGCTGCTTGCCTATCACGGCGTCGAATTCGCCAAGATCGCCGAGGAGAAGGGCTCGCTGCTCAACTTCGAAGCGGCTGTCGCAGGCGGCATCCCTGTCATCAAGGCGCTGCGTGAATCGCTGACCGGCAATTCGATCTCCCGCATCTACGGGATCATGAACGGCACCTGCAATTACATCCTCACCAAGATGGAAAAGGAAGGCCTGTCCTTCGCCGATTGTCTGGCCGAAGCCCAGCGCCTCGGCTATGCCGAAGCCGACCCGGCTTTCGACATCGAGGGCAATGACACTGCGCACAAGCTGTCGATCCTGACGACGCTCGCTTTCGGCAACCAGATTGCTGCCGACGACATCTATCTCGAAGGCATCACCAATATCTCGATTGAAGATATCCGCGCGGCCTCCGATCTCGGTTACCGCATCAAGCTCCTCGGCGTTGCCCAGCGCACCGATACCGGCATCGAGCAGCGCGTTCACCCGACGATGGTTCCGGTCGATTCCGTCATCGCCCAGGTCGATGGCGTCACCAATGCCGTGGCGATCGAATCCGACATTCTCGGCGAACTGTTGATGGTTGGCCCCGGGGCTGGCGGCAACGCAACGGCATCGTCGGTTCTCGGCGACATCGCCGATATCGCCAAGAGCCAGCCGGGCGCCCAGCGCGTTCCGGTTCTCGGCCACCCGGCCAAGTCGCTCGAGCCCTACCGCAAGGCGCAGATGCAGAGCCATGAAGGCGGCTATTTCATCCGCCTGACGGTTCTCGACCGCACCGGCGTCTTCGCCAGCGTCGCCACCCGCATGGCCGAAAACCAGATCTCGCTGGAGTCGATCGTGCAGCGCTCGCAGCAGCACCTGTCGCCCTCGCATCACCAGACGATCATCCTCGTCACCCATGCGACGACCGAGGATTCCGTCCGCAAGGCCGTCGCCGCCATCAAGGGCGAGGGCTACCTCGTCGGCGAACCGCAGGTCATCCGCATCGAGCGCCCCAAGGAAGACTGAGGGTAACGGCAACCCAGCCGTTGCCAGCCGCTTCCAGCCTGCATAAATGTGCACGGTGAATTATTGCCGCCCCGTCACGGGGCGGTGACGTGATGGGGCACAGGCAGAATGGTGGATATCCCCGCCGATCCGATACAGCGCGCATTCCTCGGGGTGGAGAAATCGATCCTCGACAATCGCTGGATTTCACGGCTCGATCAGGCCGGGCAGAACCGTGCGCTCGCCATGTCGCAGGTCCACGGCCTGCCGGATCTGATTGCCCGGGTGCTCGCTGGGCGCGGCGTTTCCGTCGATGAAGCCGTCGAGTTCCTCGATCCGACGATCCGCAGCCTGATGCCGGATCCCTACACGCTGACCGATTGCGAGAAGGCGGCCAGGCGCCTCGCCGAAGCGATCCGCCGCGGTGAGAACGTTGCGATCTTCGGCGACTACGATGTCGACGGCGCCGCGTCCTCGGCGCTGATGTATCGCTTTCTGGCGCATTTCGGCGTGAAGGCCGAGATCTATATCCCCGACCGCATCTTCGAAGGCTACGGCCCCAACGCGGGCGCCATCAACCAGCTGATCGACAATGGCGCGCAACTGATCGTCACCGTCGACTGCGGATCGACCAGCCATGAGGCGCTGGATGCGGCCAAGGCGCGCGATATCGACGTCGTCGTCATCGATCACCACCAGGTGACACACGCGCTGCCGCACTGCCACGCCCTGGTCAATCCCAATCGCGAGGATGATCTCTCAGGACAGGGCCATCTCTGCGCTGCCGGCGTCGTCTTCCTTGTGCTGGTCGCGACGCTGCGGCTGCTGCGCGAGGCGGGCGACAAGCGCATCCTCGCGATCGACCTCCTGCAATGGCTGGATATCGTCGCGCTCGCGACCGTCTGTGACGTCGTGCCGCTCAAGGGCCTGAACCGCGCCTATGTGGTCAAGGGTCTCGTCGCCGCCCGCCATCAGGGGAATGCGGGCCTTGCGGCCCTGTTTCGCAAGGCCGGTCTCTCCGGCCCGGTCACGCCCTATCATTTCGGCTTTCTCGTCGGTCCCCGCATCAATGCCGGCGGCCGTATCGGCGATGCGGCACTCGGCAGCCGTCTCTTGACGCTGGACGACGCCGGTGAGGCCGAAACGATCGCCCAGAAACTCGACGAGCTGAACCGCGACCGCCAGGCGATGGAAGCGGCCATGCTGCAGGAAGCGGAAGCCGAGGCTTTTGCCGAATACGGCGACGGGCAGGGAGCGTCGGTCATCGTCACGGCGCGCGACAAATGGCATCCGGGCATCGTCGGCTTGCTGGCGGCCCGGCTGAAGGAAAAGTTCAAGCGCCCGGCCTTCGCCATCGCCTTCGATCCGTCCGGACGCGGTACCGGCTCCGGCCGCTCGATCAACGGTTTCGATATGGGCCGGATGGTCCGTGCGGCTGTCGATGAGGGCCTCCTCGTCAAGGGCGGCGGACACGCGATGGCCGCCGGCCTGACTGTCGAACGCGAGAAGCTTGGCGCGCTGCGCAGCTTCTTCACCGAACGCGCCGAGAAGACGGTCGCCAATCTGGTGGCCAACGAAACCCTGAAGATCGACGGCGCGATTGGTGCGAGCGGCGCGACGCTCGACCTGATCGACCGGCTGGAGACGGCAGGACCCTACGGCTCCGGCCATTCGCAGCCGGTATTCGCAATCCCCGCCCATCGCCTGCGCGATGTCAGGACTGTCGGCGAAAAACACGTGAAGGTGACGCTGGAAGCCATGGACGGCGCCCGACTGGACGGCATCGCTTTCCGCGCCGCCGACACTGCACTCGGCAATCTCCTGCTCAATTCGCGCGGCGCCAACCTGCATGTCGCGGGCTCGATCGGCGCGGACCATTATCAGGGCTCGCGCCGCATTCAGCTGCGTGTCTCCGACGCTGCTCACGCGAAATGATTTACCAGTCGGCCGAAAGCTTGGTCAGATATTGCCCGTAGGCGCTCTTGCCGAGCGCCTCGGCGAGTTTGGCGAGCTGGTCTTGATCGATATAGCCCATGCGCCATGCCACTTCCTCGGGGCAGGCGATCTTGAAGCCCTGGCGCTTTTCCAGCGTGCTGACAAAGGCCGCCGCGTCGAGCAGGCTGTCCGGCGTTCCCGTATCGAGCCACGCATAACCGCGGCCCATCAGCTCGACATAGAGCTCGCCGCGCTCGAGATAGGTGCGGTTGACGTCGGTGATCTCCAATTCACCGCGCGGTGACGGCTTCAGATTGGCGGCGATATCGACCACCTGCTGGTCGTAGAAATAGAGACCGGTCACCGCCCATTGCGACTTCGGCTGCTTCGGCTTTTCCTCGATCGACAGCGCATTCATTTTGCCGTCGAACTCGACGACGCCGTAACGCTCGGGATCGGTGACGTGATAGGCGAAGACAGTGGCGCCCTTGGTGCGCGCCGTCCCCGATTTCATGATCTCGGGCAGGCCGTGGCCGAAATAGATGTTGTCGCCGAGAACCAGCGCTGAGTTCTGGCCGTTGATGAAATCGGCACCGATGATGAACGCCTGTGCCAGACCATCCGGGCTCGGCTGCACAGCATAGGTCAGCGAAATGCCCCATTGCGAGCCGTCGCCGAGCAGGCGCTTGAAGGCCTCGACGTCGTGCGGCGTGGTGATGATCAGGATATCGTTGATCCCCGCGAGCATCAGCGTCGTCAGCGGGTAATAGATCATCGGCTTGTCGTAGACGGGCATCAGCTGCTTCGACACGGCCTGCGTGATCGGATGAAGCCTGGTGCCGGTACCGCCCGCAAGAATGATCCCCTTCATGCCAGTCTCCTTAAATCGCATTCTTCAAAATGGCTTGCATCACAACTTCGGTCGAGCGCTTCCAGTCCGGCAGGCGGATGCCATAGGTCTCCGTGAGCTTGTCACCCGACAGACGGGAATTGGCCGGGCGCCTTGCCGGCGTCGGATATTCCGCCGTGGTGATCGGCACGACATTGGCAGATTTGCCGCCAAGCGCCTTCGACCGTGCAAAGATTTCCTGCGCGAATTCCGCCCAAGTTGCTTCGCCGTTGCCGGTCAGGTGAAGGGTACCGCGCAGGGCAGGGTCAGCATCCGCGGAGAGCCGCGTCGCGATCGCAATCACCGCCTCGGCAATATCGAGCGCCGACGTCGGGCAGCCGCGCTGGTCGGCGACCACGCGCAGTTCGTCACGGCTTTCGGCAAGCCGCAGCATCGTCTTGACGAAATTCGCGCCGAACGGCGAATAGACCCAGGCTGTGCGCAGAATGACATGATTGGCATTGCCCGCCGCGACGCGCAATTCGCCCTCGAGCTTGGTATTGCCGTAGACCGAGATCGGCCCTGTCGGATCCGTCTCGACATAAGGCGACGGCTTATCGCCGCTGAATACATAGTCGGTCGAAAGATGGATCACCGGAACGCCAAGTGCCGAGGCGGCCTCGGCAACGGCGCCCGCACCAATGGCATTGACCGCATGGGCAAGCTCCGCTTCGCTCTCGGCCCTGTCCACCGCCGTATAGGCCGCTGCCGAGACGATCACGTCAGGCTGTGCTGCCGCTAGAGCCGGCAGCACGCTGGCGGGATCGGTAAGGTCGAGGTCCGGACGGCCGATGGCGATCAGTTCGACCCCGTGGCCCGGAGCCATTGCCAGAAGCGACTGGACGATCTGTCCCTGTTTGCCCGTGACGGCGATGCGCATCGTCATCGCCCCTTGAAAGTGCCGAGGCGTTCGCCGGAATAGACATTGTCGCGCAGCGGCCGCCACCACCATTCATTGTCGAGATACCAGCGAACGGTCTTTTCGATGCCGCTGTCGAAATTCTCTTCCGCCTTCCAGCCGAGCTCGGTCTCGAGCTTGGTGGCATCGATGGCATAGCGGGCATCGTGCCCCGGCCGGTCGGTGACATTGGTGATCAGCCGTGAATGCGCCTCCTTGCCCGGAAATACGCTATCGAGAATCGCGCAGATGCGCTCGACCACCTCGATGTTGCGCCGCTCGTTGCGGCCGCCGACATTGTATTTCTCGCCGGGCCGCCCGCGCGAGGCGATGGTGAAGAGCGCCCGCGCATGATCCTCGACATAGAGCCAGTCGCGGATATTGGCGCCGTTGCCATAAACCGGCAGCGGTTTGCCCTCCAGCGCATTGAGGATCATCAGCGGGATCAGCTTTTCCGGGAAATGGAACGGGCCGTAATTGTTGGAGCAGTTCGACACCACAACCGGCAGCCCATAGGTCCGGTGCCAGGCGATCGCCAGATGGTCGCTCGCCGCCTTCGAGGCCGAATAGGGCGAGGATGGATCGTAAGCCGTCACTTCCTCGAAGAACCCGTCATCGCCGAGCGAACCGTAGACTTCATCGGTCGAGACATGCAGAAAGCGGAAAGCGCTTTTGGCCTCGGCCTCAAGACCATCCCAGTAGCCGCGCGCCGCATCGAGCAGGCTGAAGGTGCCGACGATATTGGTCTGGATGAAATCGCCCGCACCCGAAATCGAGCGGTCGACATGGCTCTCGGCGGCGAGATGCATGACGATCTCCGGCCGGAAGGAGGCAAACGCCTCCTGCATCGCGGCGCGGTCGCAGATATCGGCGCGCAGGAACCGATAGTTGGCGGCGTTCTCGACCGAAGACAGCGAGGCCAGATTGCCGGCATAGGTCAGCTTGTCGATATTGAGAACGTCAGCTCCGACCGTGTCCACCAGATGGCGCACCAGCGCCGAACCGATGAAACCCGCTCCCCCTGTTACCATCACCCGCATTGCCGGAACGCCCCTTCAATCACTGCGCAGAATATTGGAAATAGGCCGGAATATCGGCGAGCCTCGGAAGCTTCCTGTCCTTGTCCGAAAGTACCGCATCGGCCTCCGCAACCGGCCAGGCAATGCCGATATCAGGATCGCTCCACAAAATGCCGCTGTCATTCGCCGGGCTATAAGGTGCGGTCACCTTGTAGCTGATGACGGTATCAGGCTCCAAGGTCGCAAAGCCATGCCCAAAGCCTGCCGGGACCCATAGCTGAACGCCGTTCTCAGGCGTCAGTTCTTCGCCGAGCCATTGCCCGAACGTCGGAGATCCGGCGCGGATATCGACGGCCACGTCGAAGATCCGGCCCCGCAGGCAGCGCACCAGTTTGCCCTGTGCGAAGGGCGCTGTCTGGAAGTGCAGCCCGCGCAAAGTGCCGGCCTGCGCCGAAAGCGATTCGTTATCTTGAACGAAGGACACGTCGGCGACATTCTCACGGAACCAGCCGTCCTTGAACACCTCGGAGAAATAGCCGCGGTGATCGCCATGGCGCGCCGGGATGATCTTCAGCACGCCGTCAATTTTCGTGGTCTCGATGCGCATCGTCAGTCTCTATTCCGTACCCTGCATCACGCTCATCAGCATAGCCGCCTGGGAGCGTGCCCGCATGGCATTATAGCCGTTCTCGGCGATCTGTTCGCGTTCCGCCTGGTCGGCGAGCAATTCCTTGCAGCGCTCGACGAGATCGTCATAGGGCTCGACGGCGAGCCCGCCGATGAAGGGATCGAGATCCGGATCCTCGATATCGCCTTCGGTCAATACGCAGACGCGATTGGCGAGCAGATAGGAGATGCGGACGATCTCGAAAACGCCGCTGGCATAGTGATGGATATTGATGACGATCTTGGCGCGCGCGATCGCCGCATCGCGTTCGGCACCATAGACGTTGAAGAGATGCACGACCTTCAGGCCGGCCTCATGCAACGAAATGAGAATTTCGCGGCGGCGATCGTTCATCGAGCCATAGAACAAGACGTCGATATCCTTCACCGGCGCATGCCGGATTTGCGACAGACATTCGCTGTAGCCAATCTCCAGCACGCCGGCATGCTCGATGCCTTTGGCCGCAAGGTTGCGCCGGTTACGCGGGCTGTAATCCAGCACCGGGAAAGCCTTGAGAACGGCGCTGTAGCGCTCGTTCATCCACGTGCTCTCGTCCGAGACCTGTTCGAGATTGATGACGACGCTGTCTTTCGGCAATTTCTGGATAATCTCGAGAGACAGCAGGTTACCGCCGTAGATGATCGGCGAGCGCCCGGCGAACTCGTGCATCTCGCGAACGATCGGAGCCGAACCACCAAGCTCCTGGAATGAGCCCTGCAGCGCGAGCGCCACCTCGTCGAATGCGTGGCTGTGGTTGTAGCCTCGCGGCGTGACGACCCAGATGCAGTGCTTGTCCTTGTGGGCCTCCCAGCCGCCCTCGAAGGCCTGCAGCATCTTCGCGGTCGGTGCAGCAGCCGAAAGCGGCGCAAGCGGCTGCGTCAGGGCTGCGAGTGCTGCCGGATTGACCGGCGGCAGCGACGTGTCGTTGACGCTGGAGGCACGGGGCGCGAGTTCGCTCTTCGGGAAGGTGCCGCGCGGCACCCAGGCTGGCGGATCGTCTGCGTTCCAGATCAGATGCGGCTCCTTGGCGACAGGCATGCGGCCCTCCTGCCAGGCTTCCAGCCTGGACGGCTCACGGGTCTGCAGGAAGGCTTCCTTGCGTTCGAAGAGATCGTGAAGCAGGCGCCCGGTGCGGGCGCCGAACTTCCACTCGAAATCCGCAGCCGACGGCGAGAACGCCGAAACCTTCATGCCGCTCGCGACCGCATGCGGAATGTAGAGGCCAAGCAGCCGCTCGATGACGAAGGGCCGCATGGCGGCGTTGCTATCGCGGCTGTAGTTCGCCGTGCCGCTATAGGCGCGTCCGGCCGCGGTGCCACGCAAGGCTTCCTGCTCAAGTGCGTTCAGCACATGTTCGCAGAAGGCGAAATAGCCGGACCAGAATTTCCGGTTGCCGGCGAAATAGTTGCAGAAGAAGAAGGTCGTCTGCCCCTGCGGAAGCGCGATCGCAAAGCCGCTATCGCGCAGGAAGGTGAAGATCGGCTCCATACCCGGATGTCCGCCCATCAGGGCATGTTCCCAGACATTGCTGTAGATCGCCGCGTGGCCGATCAAGGGATTGTAGAGATAGGCATCGGCGCCATCGGCGCGCGCCTTCGTCGCTTCGGAAATGAAGGACTGCAGACTGGAGACCGATTTCGTCTCGAACTTGCTGGACAGCAGCCCCCAGAACATGTCGTCCGGCAGGCCCGCCTGCAGATGATGCTCGTGAAGGATCCGGAACAGCTCGTATTCGCGGGTCGTCGATTGCGTATTGAAGGAAATGTCGAAGGGCAGCGCTGCCGGATCGAGCTGGGCGAGCTGCCCGGCGTCGAGGTATGGCTGGTAGACGATCACCGATCCGGATTGCGCCGCCTTGCCCCTCAGGCTTTCCAGGCTCGGCAGGCCGGCGGGCAGGGTGGTTGGAATTGGCTGGTTGATCGTCAAAGTCCGGTCCTTCGAATGCCGTCCGCCGCGGAAACGGAGGTTCCGCAAGCCCAATCCGGCGTTATCGGCCGGACTATCGGCATCGAAGCTTGCGCCACCCTGTTGGAAGAATGGCCTGCCAAGGCCGGAATTCCCGCTGTCATCTCGCCATAGCAAACCGGTGCGAATCTCCTGTACAAGAGTCGCTGCCGCCCGCCGCCGCGGCTTCATTCAACCCTATTTGCTATCTGGGCACATATTTCAGGCCCTGGCTGTTCCGATGAAAGAGGTCCTTCATGACCGACAATAATACCGAGAACGTTTTCGCCTCGCGTGAGGACGATCTCCGCCGCTGGTTGGAAACCATGGTTTCCCGGAACCGGAAGGAGATCGAGGCCCGCGCCGTATTGCTGCAATATGCAGTGCCTGAAAGGCTGACCTATCACCAGACGCAGCCGCGCTCGGTGCCGGCCTCGTTCGAAGGCCCGGTCTGGCTATATTGGGCGCAGGGCCGCGACAATGCTCCGCCGATCGTCCAGAGCTGCCTGAGATCGGTCGAACGCCATCTTCCGGAACGTGAGATCATCATTCTCGATGACAACGCGATCGGCCGCTATATCAAGCCGCATCCCGTTGCATCCGAGCGGGTCAAGGCAAAATCGAAGACGCATTTTTCGGATATGCTGCGCGTCGAGCTGCTGCACAAATACGGCGGCACCTGGATGGATGCGACGGTGTTTCTGACCGACGCGCCGCGGCCTGATATGATGAACTCGGAATTCTTCGCTTTCACGCGCGACGCCGATCCATATCTGCTGTCCAACTGGTTCATGACCGCGCGGCCCGAACATCCGCTCGTCAGCGCTCTGAGGGAAATGCTGATCAGCTACTGGCTCGAAAACGACCAGCTGATCAACTACTTCATCTTCCATCACCTGTTCGAATGCGCGGTGACCATCAACGCGGATCTGAACGCCGAATGGCAGAAGGCGCCGCGCTATAGCTCCTACCACGCTCACGAGATGCAGCACCGCCTGATGTATCCGTTCGACGAATCGACCTTCAAGGCGATCGAGAACCTGATGCCGGTGCACAAGCTGACCTACAAGGTGAGCCCACCGGCGGCCGGCTCGTTCTTCGACATGATCGCCCGCGAAGACCCGGTGATTTTCCGATAGGGGGACGCTCCCCGCCGCAGGACATCACGTCTTGCGGCGGCACCGCATCAACTGACGCAACCAGTCCAGAACGCCGCGAGGCGAAGCGGAATTATTCAGGAATAACAATTTCTGGAAGATCCAGAAGTGGCACGCCCTAGGGGAGTCGAACCCCTCTTCCCAGAATGAAAATCTGGTGTCCTAACCGATAGACGAAGGGCGCTTCCTTCGTGGTGGCGCCCTTATAGTCAGCACCTTTCTGACCCGCAAGCGGTAAAATGCGAAATTCCGTAGATTTTTTCACGGCTTGTGGAAATGCCCCTGAGAAATTGCTGAAGCCCCTGGAGAGCAGGGGATCGCGCCATGCGCTCTTTCCTCGATCTGCCGCGTCTACGCGTTGTCGCCCGGAAAAGTTTGAAACGAATCTGGCCGTCACCGGTTGTTCAGATGTCACCACCTCAACAATGGAGACACTTATGAGCAAGACTGACGTCAAGGAAATCCAGAAGCGCGCCGAGCGCCAGGTCGAGCACACCAGCGGTGGCGGCCATCTCGGCGGGACCTATTTCGGGCAGCAGCCCGATGGCAAGACCGCCTCGGTCACCTCCAAGGAAGGACCGAAGGCAAGAGCCAACGACGGATAGTGGAGAAGGGCCTCGCTTCGGCGGGGCCTTTTTCTGGCATGCCCTAGGGGAATCGAACCCCTCTTTGCAGAATGAGAATCTGCCGTCCTGACCGATAGACGAAGGGCGCCGGCGATGAGGAATAAATGGGGAGAGAGTGCTTGCTGTACAAGCGTCAAAACAGCGATGTTTTGAAGAGAGAAGTGGCACGCCCTAGGGGAGTCGAACCCCTCTTCCCAGAATGAAAATCTGGTGTCCTAACCGATAGACGAAGGGCGCTTCCTTCGTGGTGGCGCCCTTATAGTCAGGGTCTTGGAATCCCGCAAGCGGGAAAATCGCAATTCTATCAAAAAAATGACAAGGCTATGTTTGTGCAGGGAGATTCAAATTTACCCTGCTAAATCAATGCCCTGTGAATGGGTGTTTGATGAGGGCCGCGCGGTTGACGTTAAGGCACGGCAACCGCGCTCTTCGTTCAGATCGCGCGAGCGCTTGGCGGGCTGCCGCGCCGGGCGCCGCAGCCCCAGTTCCAGTCGCGGTTGTTGCCGGTGTCGAGATGGACGGAGTCGGTATGGCAATAGGTGCCGACGCCGCCGCGGCCCGGCAGCGAGCGGATGTAGCTCGCGATATCCCATTTCGAGACGCCGTCGATCTTGATGTCGGCGGCATCGCAGCTCTTGTGCATCGATTCCTCGGCGCCGCCGACCATGCGGTTGTGCTCGGGATCGCGGTAGCCCGAGGTGACGACGACGGGTTTGCCGAAATGCGTCTCGACGGTCTTGATGACGTTCAGCAGATTCGGTTTGAAACAGCTGACTTCGACGCTGGCATTCTGTACATGCACGCCGTTCGGCGCGACACGGGTCATGCCAGGCAGGGAGGCCTTCTGCAGGAGGCCGGAGAGGCTGCCCATCAGGTTCTGCTTCGGCGCGGCATAGAGCGCATTGCTGGAGCCTCCAGGCAGGCTGCCGGTTGCAAGCGATGCGGTCTGGTAGGACGGCGCGATCTGCGTGCTGGTATTCTGAGACGATTGCTGCGGCGGCAGGATTTCGCCCTGCGCATTCGGCTGCACCTGCTGGCCGGGCTGCGTGCCGAACACGCCGGCGCGCGAGCCCGTCAGCCCGCCCTGCACCGGCGCATAGGCATTGGCATCGGCCGGCTGGATGATCGTCGATGTCCGGTTGTTCTGCGGCATCACCGGCTGCGACGAGAAGATGCTCATCGAATTGGCGTTGATGCGGGTCGACTGCATCGCCATGCCGCCGATATTGGCGGGCTGCATCTGAGTCGAGCCAGGCGCCATGTTTGCCGTGGCATTGGGATCGGCCGCTGCCGCCTGCTGCTGGCCGACATTGCTGACCATCGGGTCGCGATAGCCAGGTGTCTTCTGGGTCTGCTGGCCGGCTGCGCCCGGCGCCATGGCGGTCTGCTGCTGCGCGGTGGCGGCCGCCGGAGCGGGCGTCGCCTCGGCAGAATCAAGCGCCTTCTGGCTGGAGACGCAGCCGGTCAGCGCCAGGGCCGAAACGGCGGTCAGAAAGAGGAACGGTCGCGTTCGAAGATGGGGCAAGCGAAAGCTCTCCGGACAAATACGGGAGCAGCCGCGGATGGGCCGGGCTGCCTGATTTGGCCGGAGGGTGCATGCGGGCCGTGGCTGCGGCAAGAGCGAAGACGTGGCCGGAGCCCGAAATCGCCAAAGCCGCAAGCCTCGCTAAAGCCCCGGCTTACCAGGCGCCGGTATTGCCCATGGAAAGCCACGGTTCGGCTGCCGGCAGGCTGCCGTTCTTCTGCAGAATCTCGATCGAGATTCCATCCGGCGAGCGCACGAAGGCCATGCGCCCGTCGCGCGGCGGACGGTTGATGGTGATTCCCTGGTCCATCAGCTGCTGGCAGGTCTGATAAATATCGTCGACCTCATAAGCGAGGTGGCCGAAATTGCGTCCGCCCGTATAATCCTCGCTATCCCAATTGTAGGTGAGCTCGAGGCAGGGCGCGCCCTTCTGCTGTGCTTCGGCGATATCATCCGTGGCAGCAAGGAAAACGAGTGTGAAACGGCCTTTTTCATTCTCGGAACGGCGGATTTCCTTCAGTCCGAACAATGTGCAGTAGAAATGCAACGAGGCGTCGAGGTCCTTCACGCGAACCATGGTATGAAGATAACGCATTCTATTTCCTTTCGAATGTTGGAGCCTAGCCCGGATAGGTGACGCATGGTCAGCTTCGGGCAAGACATGCCGCTAAAATCAGCAACTGGGAATAACCAAAAACAGGACTTGCGCTTATCCGTTACCAAGATGTTAATCTTGATTTCAAGAATCAGTTAACCGTAACAGTGTGACGCGTAATGAGGGGCTGGCGACATGGCTGATAGGATTTCATCGAAGGAGTTCAGTGATCTCGACGAGCTATCGGGGGATGCCGTCGATCTCATTGAAATCACCGGTGTCGTCAAATGGTTTGATGTTGCCAAGGGTTTCGGTTTCATCGTTCCAGACAACGGCATGCAGGACGTCCTTCTTCACGTCACATGCCTGCGCCGCGATGGCTACCAGACGATCCTCGAAGGCACCCGCATCGTCGCGCTGATCCAGCGCCGCGAACGTGGCTATCAGGCCTTCAAGATCCTCTCCATGGATCAGTCGACAGCGGTTCATCCCTCGCAGCTGCCACCGGTTCGCACCCACGTCCAGGTTACCGCCACGAGCGGCCTTGAGCGTGCCCTGGTCAAGTGGTTCAACCGCACCAAGGGCTTCGGCTTCCTGACGCGCGGCGAGGGCACAGAGGATATCTTCGTTCACATGGAAACGCTGCGCCGTTTCGGCCTCACCGAGCTGCGCCCGGGCCAGGTCGTGCTGGTGCGCTTCGGGCCCGGTGACAAGGGTCTGATGGCTGCCGAGATCCACCCGGATATGCCGAGCCCGGCAAGCCGCGCCCACTGATGTTCAGGATGAGGACAATGCATAGAATCAAAGGCGCCTTCTTGGCGCTTTTTTTCATTGTGGCGACGGCAGCCCCCATGCCCGGCTTCGCGCAGCAGGAACAGCAGATGGTCTTCGCCAAGGAGCCGCTGGTCGTCCAGACGGCATCCGGCAAGCTGCTGAACTTCACCGTCGAGATCGCCTCGACCAACGAGCAGCGGCAATACGGCCTGATGTACCGCAAGGAAATGGCCGAGAATGCCGGCATGCTGTTCGATTTCGGCCAGTCGCGCCGGGTGACGATGTGGATGGAAAACACCATCCTGCCGCTCGACATGCTGTTCATCGACAGCACCGGCGTCATCCGCCACATCAAGGAAAATGCCGTTCCCTATTCGGAAGACATCATCGATTCGATGGGATCGGTGAAATATGTCGTCGAGCTCAACGCCGGCATCGTCAAGAAGCTCGGCATCAAGGTCGGCGACAAGGCCGCCAGCCCGACAATCACCAAGAAATAGAAGAGAAGAAGAAGCCTACTGCTTCTTGCGGGCAGCCTGCGCCTGGGCGACGGCTTCCTGGCGCACGCGTTCCATGAACCGCGCCATCTTCGCCTTCACCGAGCCATAGGTCCCCAGCTCGAAATTGCAGCTGTAGCAGGTGATGATGTCGTCATCGAGCGGCTGCGGACGCGGGAAGTTCATTCGTGTCTTGCCGCATTTGGGGCAGGGGATTTCGACTTGCATGACCGGCTCCTGCTCGGGCGGGTCACCGCCTGCGGAAGATAGAGATTTAAGGGAAATGGTCGGAGTGGAGAGATTCGAACTCCCGACCCTCTGGTCCCAAACCAGATGCGCTACCAGACTGCGCTACACTCCGAATGAAGGGGGCAATACACGCTTCACCGTGACCCCGCAATATCAAAAACGCGCTTGTCCCGTGCTTCGTTGCGGCTTTTGCGTTCAGGATAGTGTCAGGAAGCACCGCCATGGTCGCCACGATTTTGAGATTGCGGTGCTGGCGCGAGTCGTAAAGTGCCGCTGCGCCGGAGCGAACCTGATAGCATGGCAACAGAACAGAAGACGGCGTCGTGGCGCCCGGCGATCGGCAGCATCACGCTCGCCGTCATCGTTTCCCTCTACATCCTCATCGTCGCCAATTACACGTTCTGGAGCCGGGCCTATGTCTATTTCGACGGTCACCGGCCGGCCTTTGTCGGATTCGTGGCCGGGATGATCGCGCTGACGGTGGCGATCGCCGTCACGTTTTCGGTAAAATATCTGATGAAGCCGGTGCTGATCGTGCTGCTGCTCGCGGCCGTCGCCGCCGCATGGTTCACCGATCGATTCGGCACGATCATCGACCGCGAGATGATCCGTAACGCCGCGGTGACCACCTCGTCGGAGGCCGGGCACCTGATCACCGGCAAATTCATGCTCTACATGCTGCTGTTGGGTGTCGTGCCGTCGCTGCTGATTGCCGCCGTGCGCATCGTCCACCGGCCGTTCCCGAGCAAGTTCCTGCACAACATGGCGGTCATCATCCCCTGCATCGCACTGATCGCGATCGTCGGCATGGGCTTCTATCCGACCTATGCCGCCGTCGGGCGCATTCACCGCGATATGATGATGACGATCAATCCGCATTTCCCGATCGGCAGCGCAATCTATTACACCGCCACCTATGGCGATAACCTGAACCTCGTGCGTCAGCCGATCGGCACCGATGCGCATCAGCTGCCGCCTGCAGCACCCGGCAAGCCGCGGGTGCTGGTGATCGTTGCCGGCGAGACGGCGCGCGGCAAGGAATTCTCGCTGGCCGGCTACGGCCGCGACACCAATCCCGAGATGAAGGCCCGTGGCGTCACCTTCTTCCCGGACGTGACGAGCTGCGGCACGGAGACGGCCGTCTCCATCCCCTGCATGTTCTCGGTCTATCCACGCGGCGTCTATAATTACCGCAAGGGCCTGACGACCGACAATCTGACCGACGTGCTCGGCCACGCCAAGGTCGATGTCGAATGGTGGGACAACGATACCGGCACCTACGGCGTCGCCGACCGCATCAAGTACAAGTATCTGCCCGACACCCGCGATCCGCGCTTCTGCAAGGATGGCGAATGCCTGGATACGATCCTGCTCGACAAGCTGGACGACTGGCTGGCCAACGTGAAGGGCGACAGCGTGCTGGTGCTGCACCAGCTCGGCAGCCACGGCCCGGCCTACTACCTGCGCTATCCCGATTCGGCCCGCCGCTTCACGCCGGATTGCCGCGCCGCCGATTTCGCCACCTGCAAGCCCGAGGAGATCACCAACGCCTATGACAACACGATCGTCATGACCGACCAGGTGATCGCTGCCGTCATCGACAAGCTGAAGGCCCATCAGGACCAGCTCGCCGGCTCCATGCTCTATCTCTCGGATCACGGCGAATCGCTCGGTGAAAACGGCATCTATCTGCATGGCGCTCCCTATTTCATCGCGCCGGCCGAGCAGACGCATGTGCCGATGGCGCTGTGGCTGTCGGATGAATTCGCCAGCGAGACGCGGCTCGACACCGCCTGCATCGCCGAGCGCGCCAAGCACCCGGCCTCGCACGACAACATGTTCCACAGCGTGCTCGGATTGATGGAAGTCGAGACCAGCGTTCGCGACGCTTCGCTCGACCTCGTTTCGCCCTGCCGCAAGCCGGCGGACAAGCTTGCCTCCAATTGAGCTGCGGCAGTTCGCTTTGCCTCGGCTTTTTTCTTGAAACCCGGCGGATTCGCGGATAAGCAAAATTCATCTCTTTTCGCTATCACTGGCGCAGAGAACCGTGCCGCATCAGGCGCGGAAGGTTGAAATATCCGCGGGTGAAACCGCTTATCCGGAGGCGAATGCCGCGATGTCTGCCAAGATCTACCGTCCAGCCAAGACCGCCATGCAGTCCGGCAAGGCCAAGACGCATCTCTGGGTGCTCGAATTCGATCAGGAGCAGCCGCGCAAAATCGATCCGGTCATGGGCTACACCTCGTCTGGCGACATGCGCCAGCAGGTCAAGCTGACCTTCGAGACGCAGGAACTGGCCGAAGCCTATGCCAAGCGCAACGGCATCGAATACCGCGTACTGCAGCCGAAGGACCCGATTCGCCAGACTGTCGCTTATCCGGATAATTTCCGCTATACCCGCACGCAGCCCTGGACGCACTGATTTCAGGCATACCGCGTTCGCCGCCATCTCAATGGCAGCCGGCCGGCCCCTTAGCTCAACTGGATAGAGCAGCTGCCTTCTAAGCAGCAGGTCGCAGGTTCGAGTCCTGCAGGGGTCGCCATTTGATTTCAGGTGCCACTCCGGCCCGATGCAGCGCTTGAAACATATCAGTTCTTCGCAAAGTCAGTGCCTAGCCGGTCTGTAGCTATGAGACCAGGGTAACAGAGCTGGCAGCTCGCCAGTAATTGATAGCATCTTGCGGAAGAATGGTGCCCCTGCCGAGGAGTTGAACCTGGATCGGCTGCTGACAACGCAGCTGCTCTGGCGGTTGAGCTACAAGGGGCGTGAGGCATTCGATAGACCCGGCCGGGCGGGCGGGCAATGCGTTCTTTTCATCAGGGTTAGCGGGTAAGCTTAACGGGCTTGCGCCGCATCAAGGAAGAAGGCCCGGTGCGAACACCGGGCCTTCGATCAGATTACTGCTGCGTGGCGCCACCACCGGGTGCGGGCGGGGTTGCCGGGGCAGGGGCGGCATTGTTGTCGGCCGGGGCCATCGGCGTTGCCGGCGCGGGAGACGGAGCTGCCGGTTCGCTCTTGGTCGAAGCCGTCGTCTGCGGGTCGGTATCGGGCGTGCCGTTCCATTCCATATAGGCGAAGGCGGCAACGGCGATCACCGCGATGGCTGCGACCCAGCCCACCCAGGAGCTGGATTTACGGGCGCCGACGGGTGTGGTGCGGAAGTCCGGACCATTCGTCGGGTTGAGCGGGCGGTTCGGATCATTCAGGTTGTTCGGATCGTATGTCATTGTCTCTACTCCTCTTCTCGTGGAAAGGAGAATGGCTTTCACGCTTATTTGTTCCAGCAGGGCATCTAGGGCGCGCGGTGCGCCTGCCGGTTGACCGCCAACATGGCGTAGCCGAGCAGCAGCAGGCCGGCACCCATCGCCAGCGCGTGGAGGAGCACGCCGCCCCAGCCGATGCTGTGGATATCGAGGAAGGGGTAGGCATAGATCCCCTCGATCCGCCCGCGGATCATCGCATAGGGAAAATAGACGAGCGGCGGCAGTGTCCAAAGCAGCGGGGCGGCGGAGGGCAGGGCGCGCTTGCGCACCGCAATCAGCCAATAGACGGTCATCAGCAGCGGCGTGACGCGGTGGTTGAGGGCATCGGCCACGGCCGCCCCGCCGCTGAGCTCCACCATGCCGCGCAGCAGCAGCGCAAACACCACGCCGACAAGGATGATGCTCGTCGTGACGCCGCCGAGAACGAGCGGCGCGGCGATTCGTTTGAGATCGAAAGCTGCCGCCGTCATGACAAGCGCGACGGCGAGATTGGTGAGGATCGTGAAGTAACGCACCATCACCCATATGGCTTCAGCTGCCGAACCGGACACCGCGATACTGGCATCGAGCTGGATGGCAAGGCCGGTCCAGGCGGTCAGAGCAATGATGGCAGCCGCGAGCCGCTCCATGTGTGCGGATCAATCGTTCCAGCGGAAGATCGGCCGGTAGACGCGGTTGGCGATCATCAGGCTGCGATCCGGGCGGATGATATAGGTTTCCTCGACCTCGCGGCCGCGGGCATCCACGAATGTATGCGGGAAATAGGAGCCGATCGGCGACTTCGTCAGCTTCGTGCGCGGCTGGCCGTTGTAGGTGATGCTTCCCGGGATCGGCGCCAGGCCGGGGCCGGAGATATCGCCGCCCGCGGTATTGCATCCAGAGAGCAGCGCTGCAGCGACCAGAACTGAGGCAAGGGTAAGTTTCATCGGAGTGCTCCATTAACGGCAAGGCTGCATCTTAGAACTAGGATTTCGCAGTCTTTTTTCTATGGCCCGGAAGCGCGCCGATTCGCAAACAGGCCGCTGATGACGAGAAAGTGTCCCGTTTCGGAGCGGCCGGCTTCGATCTTTTCTTCGCGCTAACCTAGAGGTTTGGTTGCGTGAAACAATTCTAATATTCTTACGTTCGCTGTCCATGGGCTTGGCTGCAATGGCCGGGTCCACTCGATCGATGGTTCGCGCGTTCCCTCGATTTTCGGCTGCCGGGCGAATCCGGCATTTGGAAAACGGAGGAGTACAATGACTTACGCTTATTCCAGGACCCGGCTTGCCGTTCTCGCAACCGCCTGCTCGATTTTCGTCATGCCGCTCGGCGCTGCTCACGCGCTTGATATCTCGATCGGCGGCAGCAATGGTGTGAATGCCAGCGTCGGCGTGTCGTCAGGCAGCTCCGGCGGCCTCGGCGCCAATGTCGGAGCATCCGTCGGCGGTTCGAAGGGCATCAACGCCAATACGAATGCCACGGTCGGCGGCTCGAAAGGCCTCGTCGATGCCGATGTCGACGCAACGGTCGGCGATGGCGTCAAGGCCAAGGTCGGCGCCAATGCGCTGAGCAGCAGCAACCTCGCCGATATCGACGCCGATGTCTCTGCCGGCGGCAGCAACGGCGTCAATGCCAAGGTGGGTGCAACGGCAGGCGGCAGCCAGCTGCTCGATGCCGATGTTACCGCTTCCGTCGGTGGGCGCAGCGGCATCAACGCCAATGTCGGCGCCGACGTTGGCAACAGCGTCGGAGCCACCCTCGGTCTCGGGATCGGCGGCAGCGCCACCGGCAGCAACGGCAATGGTGCCAATATCACGCCTGGTGCCGTTGCGCGCGAGTTCAGCAGGATGGATCCGAGCGACCAGAAGAAGATGCTGGTGCGCTGCCGCGACGTGGCGGCGGGCGGCTATGACTCGGGTCTCGCCGGTCTCTGCAAGATGCTGCGCACGCTGGCATCCCGCTGACGGATATCCCGCTCAAACAAAAAAAGCCGCCGGAGCGATCCGGCGGCTTTTCCTGGAATTGGCTGAGCCTCAGTGCAGGATCTGGCTAAGGAAGAGCTTGGTGCGCTCGTGCTGGGGATTGTCGAAGAATTCGGCGGGCGAATTCTGTTCGACGATCTGGCCCTGGTCCATGAAGATGACTCGGTTGGCGACCTGGCGGGCGAAGCCCATTTCGTGGGTGACGCAGAGCATAGTCATGCCTTCTTCGGCGAGACCGACCATGGTGTCGAGCACTTCCTTGATCATTTCAGGGTCGAGAGCCGAGGTCGGCTCATCGAACAGCATGATCTTGGGGTTCATGCACAGCGAGCGGGCAATTGCCACGCGCTGCTGCTGACCGCCGGAGAGCTGGCCCGGATACTTGTTGGCCTGTTCCGGGATCTTGACGCGCTTGAGGAAGTGCATGGCGACTTCCTCGGCCTGCTTCTTCGGCATCTTGCGCACCCAGATCGGTGCCAGCGTGCAGTTTTCCAGGATCGTCAGATGCGGGAAGAGGTTGAAGTGCTGGAACACCATGCCGACTTCGCGGCGCACTTCGTCGATCTTCTTCAGGTCGTTGGTCAGCTCGGTGCCATCGACGACGATCTGGCCCTTCTGATGCTCTTCCAGACGGTTGATGCAGCGGATCATCGTCGACTTGCCGGAGCCCGACGGGCCGGCGATGACGATGCGCTCGCCCTTCATGACCTTCAGGTTGATGTCGCGCAGAACGTGGAAGTCGCCATACCACTTGTTCATGTTGGTGATTTCGACGGCGACCTCGGTCGCGGAGACGGTGAGCTTTTTAGCTTCAGCCATAGTTGTTACCCTCAATTCTTATCGTTTGTGGCCGGTGTCGAGATGGCGTTCCATGAACACCGAATAGCGCGACATGCCGAAGCAGAAAATCCAGAAGACGAAGCCAGCAAAGATCAATCCTGTCAATGGTGTGACTGCAGAGGCCCAGTTGCCGTCAGAGAAGTTCAGGCGAACGATGCCGAGCAGGTCGAACATGCTGATGATCGACACCAGCGACGTATCCTTGAACATACCAATGAACGTGTTGACGATGCCAGGGATGACGAGCTTGATCGCCTGCGGCAAAATGATCAGCCGCATCTTCTGCCAATAGCCGAGGCCGAGCGAAGCGGCGCCCTCATATTGACCCTTCGGAATGGCCTGCAGGCCGCCGCGGATGACTTCGGCCATATAGGCGGACGCGAAGATCGATACGCCGATGACGGCGCGGATCAGCTTGTCGACATTCCAGCCCTGCGGCAGGAACAGCGGTAGCATGACGCTCGCCATGAACAGGACGGTGATCAGCGGAATGCCACGGATGACCTCGATGAAGATGACGCAGACCATCTTCACGACCGGCATCTGCGAACGCCGTCCGAGCGCCAGGATGATGCCGAAGGGCAGCGACACGGCGATACCGACGAAGGAGACGACGAGCGTCACCAGCAGGCCGCCCCAGAGCGGCGTCTCGACGATCTCGAGACCGAAGCCGCCGTAAAGCAGCCAGATCGACACGAGCGGCAAGGCAACGAACAGCAGCAGCGCGTTCAGGCCCTTGCGCGGCATCGACGGGATCAGCATCGGCGTCAGCAGCGCTGCGAACATGACGAACACCAGCGTCGGGCGCCAGCGCTCGTCGAGCGTATAGCGGCCATAGACGAACTGATCGAGCTTGGCGTTGACGAAGGCCCAGCAGGCGCCGCTCCATCCATCCGGCTGCGTGCCGCCCTGGACGGTCGTGGCGCAGAAGGTGCGGTCGGTGCCGGTCCAGACGGCCTGGATGAACAGCCAGTTGATCATGTGTGGCAGCACCCAGGCGAGTGCTGCGATCGCAATCACCGTCAGGACGATGTCCTTCGGTGTTGCGAGCAGGTTGCGCCTGATCCAGGCGATTGCGCCGCGCTGGCTTGCGGGAGCCGGTTCTGGCTCCAGCATGGCATTGCGGACGAAAGAAATGTTCGAGCCGGACATCTTATCTCTCCACCAGTGCCATCTTGGCGTTGAACCAGTTCATGAACAGCGAGGTGAGCACGCTGAGCCCGAGATAGACGACGATCCAGACGACGACGACCTCGATCGACTGGCCGGTCTGGTTGAGCGTCGTCCCTCCGACGGCAACGAGATCCGAGAAGCCGACGGCGATTGCCAGCGACGAATTCTTGGTCAGGTTCAGATACTGGCTGGTGAGCGGCGGAATGATGATGCGGAAGGCCTGCGGCACGACGACGAGGCGGGTGACCGAGGACGGATGCAGGCCGAGTGCACCGGCTGCCTCCGACTGGCCCTTCGGCACGCCGCGGATACCGGCACGCACGATCTCGGCGATGAAGGCTGCGGTGTAGAAGGACAATGCCAAAAACAGCGACATGAATTCCGGGCCGACGACGGAGCCGCCGGTCAGGTTGAACTTGCCGGCCACGGGTACGTCGAAGGAGATCGGCAGGCCGGTCGCCAGGAAGGCGAGGATCGGCAGGCCGGCGATCAGCGCGATCGATACCCAGATCGTGTGAAACTGCTTGCCGGTCGCGGCCTGACGCTTGTGCGCCCAGCGCGCCGTGATCACGGTCGCGATGATGCCGATGACGAGGGCGGCGAGCACCACCCACATGCCCGCCTCGAACATCGGCTTCGGGAAGGCGAGGCCGCGGTTGTTCAGGAACATGCTGAAGGGCAGGTGCAGAGATTCGCGCGGCTGCGGCAGCACGGCGAGAACACCGGAATACCAGAAGAAGATGACGAGCAGCGGCGGGATGTTGCGGAACACCTCGACATAGACGGTGCAAAGCTTGGCGATCAGCCAGTTATGCGACAGGCGTCCGATGCCGACGATGAAGCCGATGATCGTCGCAGTGATGATGCCGGTGATGGCAACGAGAATGGTGTTCAGGATGCCGACGACGAGCGCCCGGCCGTAGGTCGAATCGCTCGAATAGGAGATCAGCGACTGGCCGATTTCGAAGCCTGCGCGCCCATTGAGAAATGCGAAGCCAGATGCCGTGTTGCTGCGTTGCAGGTTGATCGCCGTATTGTGAGCGACCCACGCTATGAAGCCAACAAGCAGAACTACGGTCAGAACCTGGAAAAAGATGCCCCTTAACTTGGGGTCGTAAAGTGCCGACTGGAGCGTCCAGCGGCTCTCCGGCAAAGGTGTCGTGTGCACAGCCTCTTGCGTCATGCCGAGCCTAATCCCCTATGTGCCCGTTTTTGGGCTTTTTTTCTTGGAAGATGGAAAGGCGGTTTCCCGCCTTTCCGGCATTCATGTCAAAAGCTTAGCGAACCGGCGGTGCGTACTGGATGCCGCCCTTGTTCCACAGAGCGTTGAGGCCACGCGCGATCTTCAGCGGGCTGCCCTGACCGACGTTGCGCTCGAAGACTTCGCTGTAGTTGCCGACGCCCTTGATGACGTTGTAGGCCCACTCGTTGGTCAGGCCGAGGTCGGTACCGATCTTGGTATCGGCTTCGGTGCCGAGGAAGCGCTTGATATCCGGGTTCGGCGAGTTCTTCATCTCGTCGACGTTGGCCTGGGTGATGCCGAACTCTTCAGCATTCACGAGCGCGTAAGCCGTCCAGGACACGATATCGAACCACTGGTCGTCACCCTGGCGAACTGCCGGGCCGAGCGGCTCCTTGGAGATGATCTCCGGAAGGATCATGTGCTCGTCGGGGTTCTTCAGCGTCAGACGCAGCGAGTAGAGGCCGGACTGGTCGGTCGTGTAGACGTCGCAACGGCCGGAGTCGTAAGCAGCGTTGACTTCTTCGAGCTTTTCGAAAACGACCGGGTTGTACTGAAGGTTGTTGGCCTTGAAGTAGTCGGCGAGATTCAGCTCGGTGGTGGTGCCGGACTGTACGCAGACAGCAGCGCCGGAGAGTTCGAGAGCCGACTTCACGTTCAGGCTCTTGCGAACCATGAAGCCCTGACCGTCGTAGTAGGTGACCGGACGGAAGTTGAAGCCGAGAGCGGTGTCGCGGTTGATCGTCCAGGTGGTGTTACGCGAGAGAACGTCGACTTCGCCCGACTGCAGGGCCGGGAAGCGGTCCTTGGCGGAGAGGGGCGTGTACTTGACCTTGGTCGGGTCGCCGAAGACGGCGGAAGCGACGGCCTTGCAGAAATCAACGTCGAAGCCGGCCCAGTTGCCGGAAGCGTCAGGCTGCGCGAAGCCGAGCAGGCCCGAGTTGACGCCGCACTGAACGAAACCCTTTGCCTTTACGTCTTCAAGAGTGGTTGCCGAGGCCGCATGGGCGCCAAGAGCGAAAACTGCTGCGCCGACGGCGGCGGACAGGAGCTTAATCTTCATTTTTCCCAACCTTTTATCTGTTGTCTTATGTTCTTTGTGGAGGAGACGGCCGAAGAAAACCTTCCCCCCAATTCTCGACACCCTCCCGGCGCGAGTGGTTCTATCACAGTCGCAAATGCCAAGACGGTCAAGTGTCGCAGACAATAAATGCGGCAAAATTCGGCATTTTGGCAAAATGCGCCGTTCTCATAGGCAGTTGGATAGTATTTGGGCAGTGTTTTGCGGAAAAATACCGCGCAATTCACTGATATATCTGCGAAAGTAACGATGCGGGTAATTTTCGGGCAGTTCCGGTTACGGGGTTGACCCGCCTTTTCCCGAGGTCCAAAACTCGCCCATTGCATCCCTCGCCAAAGGCTATTTCAGACTATGAAAGACAAAGACGGTCTCCTGCAGAATGCAGGCATCAACACCCGCCTCTCGCATCTCGGCAACGATCCCTCGGAATATCACGGCTTCGTCAATCCGCCTGTCGTGCATGCATCGACCGTGCTGTTCCCGAATGCCAAGGCGATGGAAACGCGGGCGCAGAAATACACCTATGGAACCCGCGGCACGCCGACGACGGATGCGCTTTGCGAGGCGATCGACGCACTGGAGGGGTCTGCCGGAACGATCCTGGTGCCGTCGGGCCTTGCCGCCGTCACTGTGCCTTTCCTTGCCTTCCTCTCGGCAGGCGATCATGCGCTGATCGTCGATTCCGTCTACACGCCGACCCGCCATTTCTGCGATACGATGCTGACGCGCCTCGGCGTCGAGGTGGAGTACTACGACCCGGCGATCGGCGCAGGAATCGAGCAGCTGTTCAAGCCGAATACCAAGCTGGTGCACACCGAGGCGCCGGGCTCGAACACCTTCGAGATGCAGGACATCCCGGCCATCGCCGCAATCGCCCACAAGCACGGCGCCGTCGTTGCCATGGACAACACCTGGGCGACCCCGGTCTATTTCCGCCCGCTCGATTTCGGCGTCGATATCTCGATCCACGCGGCGACCAAGTATCCGGCCGGTCATTCCGATATCCTGATGGGCACCGTTTCGGCCAATGCCAAGCATTGGGAGCAGCTGAAGGAAGCCAACATCACGCTCGGTATCTGCGGCGCGCCCGACGACGCTTACCAGGTGTTGCGGGGACTGCGCACCATGGGCATCCGCCTGGAGCGCCACTATGAAAGCGCGCTTGCCGTTGCAAAATGGCTTGAGGGCCGGGAGGAAGTGGCCAAGGTGCTGCATCCGGCCCTGCCGAGCTTCAAGGGGCACGACATCTGGAAGCGTGACTTCAAGGGCGCCAGCGGCATTTTCTCCTTCGTGCTCAAGGCCGATTCCGCCGAGCAGTACAAGGCAAAGGCGCATGCCTTCCTCGATGCGCTCAGCATCTTCGGCCTCGGCTGGTCCTGGGGTGGTTTCGAGTGCCTTGCGGTTCATGTCAACCTGAACGACCGCCGTATCGCCAAGGCGCCGGAAGGCGGCCCGCTGATCCGTCTGCAGATCGGTCTCGAAGATGTTGCCGACATCAAGGCCGACATCGAGCGCGGCTTTGCCGCATCGAACGCCGTCTGATCAGGCCTGCGGCCGGTATCCGTAGATCCAGTCGAGATCCGCCGCGAGGCTTTGCGTCGGCTTCATCGACAGGACGATATCACGCCCGATCCTGATGGGACCGCGGGCGTGATAGGCAAAGCGGTTGAACGCACCGCGCTTGCGTATCCTGGCGATCCGCGCCGTCCTCAGCGCTTCGAAGCGGGGCAGGGCCTGTTCGGCACTTTCCCGAGACAGCATCGCCCCAAGCTCGAAGGCATCCTCGATCGCCATCGCCGCGCCCTGCGCCGCAAAGGGCATCATCGCATGCGCGGCATCGCCGACCAGCACGCGGTCACGGCCGTTCTGCCAGCGCCCCTCGGTCGCCTCGTAGAGCGGCCAGAAGGTCGGCGCGATGTCTCCGAAGAGTGACGTGATGCCCGGGTGCCAGCCCTTGAAGCGCGATCGCAATATCTCCAGCTGGTGACGTTCCGCTCCGCCGTCCCATAGATGCCGGTCATCCGTGCCGCCGGTGATCGCCACTAGATTGAAGCTCGCGGCCTCCTTCAGCGGATAGCAGACGAGATGCGCGGACGGGCCGAGATAGGCCGCGACATTGTCGCGATCGAGAAAATCCGGCGCCGACGCCTGAGAAATCGTGAAGCGATAGGCGATATTGCCGGAAAAGCGCGGCGAGGGCGCACCGGGAATATGCTGGCGCATCTTCGACCAGACGCCATCAGCGCCGATCACCAACCCGGCAGGCAGGCTGGCGGATTCGAACGGTGTTCCAAGATGCAGGCGGCAGAGCGGATTGCTGCGCACGGCTTCGAGTAGAACCCGTTGCAAGGTGGCGCGATGCAGCACGCCATACGGCGCGTCCCACCGGTCGCGCGCAAAACGTCCTGCCGGAACGGCGGCGAGAGGCCGCAGCGTATCGCCGGCGACGAGCCGGATCATCTCGGGCTCAAGCCAGTGTTTCTCGATCTCGGAGAGAACACCGAGTTCACGCAGGATCCGCGATGCATTGGGGGAGAGCTGCAGTCCGGCGCCGACTTCGGCAAGCTCGCTTGCCTGCTCGAATATGTCGGAGCCGATACCGTGCCTGGCAAGCGCCAGCGCGGCCGTCAGCCCCGCAATTCCAGCGCCCGTAATGGCGGCATGTTCGACCGGCATCTGTTATCCGATCCCGGAAGAAATGATCAGGCGGCCTTGACGTGGAAAACGCAGCCGGCCGGGTTCGTCTGGTTGGACTTCAGCGCGCCGTTGAAGCGGTAGAGCGTCGAGCAGTAGGAGCAGACCTTCTCGTTGTCGTCGCCCATGTCGATGAAGATATGCGGATGGTCGAACGGCACGGATGCGCCGGTGCACATGAATTCCTTCACACCGACTTCGATCACGCGGTGTCCGCCGTCGTTCTGGAAGTGGGGAATGCTGTGGCCGGCCATGTCTGTCTCCGAATGCTTTGAAATTTGGCCGGACATTATCTTTCTTCGCCGCAAATGTGTAGAGCCAAAGCGCCGCAAGCGGCATGGTTTTTTGCCCGCCGGGGTTCACCTCGCGGCAGCGATAAAATATGGTCCGCCGCAAACAGGAACCTGCCTTTATGAACTTGAATACGCCCGCATTCTCCAGCTTCACGCATGATGGCCTCAACCTCGCCTATTTCGACGAGGGCGATCCGAATGGTGCGCCGGTCCTGCTGATCCATGGCTTTGCCTCGACGGCGAGCGTCAACTGGGTGCATCCGGGCTGGCTGAAGACGCTGGGCGATGCCGGTTACCGCGTCATTGCCATGGACAACCGCGGTCACGGCGCAAGCGACAAGCCGCATGATGCCGAGGCCTACCGCCCCTGGATCATGGCGGCTGACTCCATGGCGCTTCTCGACCATCTCGGCATTCCGGAAGCCAATGTCATGGGCTACTCGATGGGTGCCCGCATCTCCGTTTTCGCCGCACTTGCCAATCCGCACCGCGTCCGCTCGCTGGTGCTCGGCGGTCTCGGCATCGGCATGACCGATGGCGTCGGCGACTGGGACCCGATCGCCGATGCACTGCTGGCGCCCTCGGTCGATACCGTCACGCATGATCGCGGCCGAATGTTCCGCATGTTTGCCGAGCAGACCAGGAGCGACCGCCAGGCGCTTGCCATGTGCATCCGCGGATCGCGCGATCTCGTCGCACGGGCCGACATGGGCAAGATCGAGGCGCCGACGCTGATCGGCGTCGGAACAAAGGACGACATCGCGGGTTCGCCCCAGGAGCTTGCCGCCCTGATGCCGAATGCCGAAGCGTTGGATATCCCGGGCCGCGACCACATGCTGGCGGTCGGCGACAGGGTGTTCAAGAAGGCCGTTCTGGAGTTTTACGAGAAGGTCGCCTGACGGTGACATGCCGCTTTTGAGCGGATATTCACGGAAAAATCATCCTAAAAAGGTCTGGCGGCTGCACCCATTTATGTTACAGCCGTTTTGCTTTATACAATGACCTTCCCAAGGGAAATGAGGAGACCGGTAATGGTCGCGAAGACAGACATTCGTCCTCTTGAAGCTGCAAGCTCGCTCAAGGTGATGGATCCGATCTGGGACAGCCTGCGCGAAGAAGCGCGCGTTGCTGCCGAGAAGGATCCGGTCCTGGCGGCTTTCCTTTATTCGACGGTGATCAATCACCGCTCGCTGGAAGAATGCGTCATCCACCGTATCTGCGAACGCCTCGACCATCCCGATATGCAGGCGACGCTGCTGCGTCAGGCTTTTGACGAGATGCTGTCCGACTGGCCGGAATGGAGCGACATCCTGCGTGTCGACATCCAGGCGATCTACGACCGCGATCCCGCATGCCTGCGCTTCATGGAAGCCGTGCTCTATTTCAAGGGTTTTCACGCGCTGCAGACCCATCGCCTGGCTCATTGGCTGCTCAACCGTGGACGCCGCGATCTGGCGCTCTATCTGCAGAGCCGTTCGTCCAGTGTATTTCAGACGGATATCAATCCGGCGGCGCGGATCGGGAAGGGCATCTTCCTCGATCACGCAACCGGTCTGGTCGTCGGCGAAACCGCTGTGATCGGTGACAACGTCTCGATCCTGCATGGCGTGACGCTCGGCGGTACCGGCAAAGAAGGCGCAGACCGCCATCCGAAGATCGGTAGCGGCGTGCTGATCGGCGCGGGTGCCAAGATCCTCGGCAATATCGAGATCGGCTATTGCTCGCGCGTCGCCGCAGGCTCGGTGGTACTGAAGGCCGTTCCCCCGAAGACGACCGTCGCCGGCGTGCCGGCGAAGGTGGTCGGAGAAGCCGGGTGTTCGGAGCCGTCGCGGATAATGGACCAGGTGATCGGCGCCGATATCTGAGCCGCTCATATCAGAAACGGCTGAAAAAGCGGGCCACAAACGCAAGGGGAAAGCCGGTACACTTGCATGCCGGCAGCCTTTACAGCGCCGCTTTTCCTGTGCAAGAAGCGGCCACCAGAGACCGCTAGGAGATCAAGTGTGAAGCCTGAAGAACTCAAGAAGCTCGACGCCTACTTCAAGAAAACGCTCAACCCGGAGATCGTCGTGAAGGCGCGTCCGCGCAAGAACGACTCGGCTGAAGTTTACCTCGGCGAGGAGTTCCTGGGTGTCGTCTATATCGATGACGAAGACGGCGACCGCTCCTATAACTTCTCGATGGCGATCCTCGACGTTGATCTCTGATCAGCGTCGCCATTCGCTGGATATCACGGGCCGCTCTGCGGCCCGTTTGTTTTTGCCGAAACAATCCGGGCGGAATCGCTGGATGAACCCGCTCTCTGCTCCATTTTAGGGATTGCGAATGCGATCAACCAAGATGGAGGCTGAGGACATGGGTATTTTCGACAAGATCAAGCATGCGATCTTCGGTGAGGCCAAGGCGGCACCGGTAACGGCCGCTGCGCCGCCGAAGGCCGAGCCTGCTGCGGCGGCTCCCGCTTCGCCGTCGGCCGCCCCTGCGGCTGCGGCGCCCGCAGCATCTCCGGCGCCCTCCGCACCCGCGCCGAGCACCGCAGCTCCCGTCGATATCGTACCCATCCTCGATGCTGCCGTGAAGAAGAGCGGCCAGAAACTCGACTGGCGCCGCTCGATCGTCGATCTGATGAAGGCGGTCGGCATGGATGCCAGCCTTGCCGAGCGCAAGGAGCTGGCAGCCGAGCTCGGTTATGCCGGTGATACCGGCGACTCCGCCAAGATGAACATGTTCCTGCACAAGGCGCTGATGAAGCGGCTGTCGGAAAATGGCGGCAAGGTGCCGGCCGATCTGCTCGACTAGGAGGCAAACGCAAATGTGTTTCGAGGCTTCGCTGGCTAATGGCGAAGCCTCAGGTTGCGACTTGCTGATATATGTCTGCAAAATCAACGATGGATGCACGTCCCTCTTTCTTGCTTAAGAATTCGCGGTTGCGAATGCACGCATGAGTCGTTTTGCATCGCACAAAATCGCTTGACTCCTGAAGCTTTGCAGCTACCTTTTTTGCTGCAGAGCCGAAGAGGAGGATGTGCATGTTCAACTTTGACGAGACGAACCGCAAGAGCAAGGAAGCCATGGACACGATGCTCAAGAGCTATTCGGATAGCGCCAAGGGCTTCCAGGCGATCGCCACCGAAGCGGTGGAATATTCCAAGAAATCCTTTGAAGACGCAGTCAAGCATTTCGAGGCGCTGACGGGCGTTCGCAGCATCGAAGCTGCCTTCGACCTTCAGAGCAGCTATGTGAAATCGTCCTACGAAAGCTTCGTTGCCGAAGCCACCAAGATGGGCGACATGTATTCCGACCTCGCCAAGGGCGCCTACAAGCCCTACGAAGCGCAGGTTCCAGCACCGATCGTGAAAGCCGCCAAGGCCGCAGCGCAGGCGACGCCCGCCGCGGCCTGATTTCATGCGCCCGATGGGCGCACCCCTTGAAAAACGAAGACCGGCTACGCACTTGCGGCCGGTCTTTTTTGTTTTCTGCCGCGTTCAAGAAATAGTCCGGGACTTTTTTCGCGTTTGCGTCAAGTCCTGCGGAATTGTGATTGCAGTCGGGAACAAGGGGCTTAAAATCGCAGCATTATGAACTAAGTTAGTGTTTCAGATATTCGGTGGGTAAAGCATCCTCCCATGCACCATCGGACTGATCGAGGAATGAATGAAAATGATCGCAAAGCCGATCCGGATGCAAAACGATGGCGAAAGGAACGGGGACAACGGAAATCGCGGAACCTCGGTCATTACACGTACCAAGCCGAAGACCAAGAAGCCTAATCTCTACCGCGTGCTCATCCTGAATGACGACTACACCCCCATGGAATTCGTCATCCACATCCTGGAGCGGTTTTTCCAGAAAGATCGCGAAAGTGCCACCCGCATCATGCTGCATGTCCATAACCACGGCGTCGGTGAATGCGGGATATTCACATACGAGGTAGCGGAGACCAAGGTGAGCCAGGTGATGGACTTTGCCCGGCAGCATCAGCATCCGCTGCAATGCGTCATGGAAAAGAAGTGAGGATCACAACGTGCCAACATTTTCGCCTAGCTTAGAAAAGGCGCTCCATCAGGCACTGACCTTTGCCAACGAGCGGCATCACGAATATGCCACGCTCGAGCATCTGCTGCTCGCCCTTGTAGACGACTCCGATGCGGCCGCGGTCATGGGTGCCTGCAATGTCGATCTCGACGCGCTCCGCAAGACACTGATCGAGTACATCGACAACGAACTCTCCAACCTGGTCACCGGATATGACGAGGACTCCAAGCCGACCTCCGGCTTCCAGCGCGTCATCCAGCGTGCCGTCATCCATGTCCAGTCTTCCGGCCGCGAAGAAGTGACCGGCGCCAACGTGCTCGTCGCCATCTTCGCCGAGCGCGAAAGCCATGCCGCATACTTCCTGCAGGAACAGGAAATGACCCGCTACGACGCGGTCAACTACATCTCGCACGGGATCGGCAAGCGGCCGGGCTCGTCGGAAAGCCGCACCCCGCGCGGTGCCGAGGATGAGTCCGAAAGCAAGCCGAGCACCTCGCGCGGCGGCGAGGACGATGCAGCCGGCAAAAAGCAGCAGGATGCGCTGAAGGCTTACTGCGTCAATCTCAACGAGAAGGCCAAGACCGGCAAGATCGACCCGCTGATCGGCCGCCACGCCGAAGTCAGCCGCACGATCCAGGTCCTGTGCCGCCGCTCGAAGAACAACCCGCTCTATGTCGGTGATCCCGGCGTCGGCAAGACGGCGATTGCCGAAGGCCTCGCCAAGCGCATCGTTGAGGGCAAGGTTCCGGAAGCGCTCGCTGACGCCACCATCTTCTCGCTCGACATGGGCACGCTGCTCGCCGGCACCCGCTACCGCGGTGACTTCGAAGAGCGCCTGAAGCAGGTCGTCAAGGAGCTCGAAGAGTATCCGGGCGCTGTTCTGTTCATCGACGAAATCCATACGGTGATCGGCGCCGGCGCCACCTCTGGCGGCGCGATGGATGCATCGAACCTTCTGAAGCCCGCTCTGTCTTCGGGCGCGATCCGTTGCATCGGTTCGACCACCTACAAGGAATACCGCCAGTTCTTCGAAAAGGACCGGGCTCTGGTTCGCCGCTTCCAGAAGATCGACGTCAATGAGCCGTCGATCGACGATGCGATCGAAATCATGAAGGGCCTGAAGCCTTACTTCGAAGAGTATCACCACCTGCGTTACTCGAACGACGCCATCAAGTCGGCTGTCGAGCTGTCGGCCCGCTATATCTCGGACCGCAAGCTGCCGGACAAGGCGATCGATGTCATCGACGAAACCGGTGCGGCCCAGATGCTGTTGCCGCCGTCGCGCCGCCGCAAGCTGATCACCGAAAAGGAGATCGAAGCGACGATTGCGACCATGGCCCGCATCCCGCCGAAGACCGTGTCGAAGGATGACGAAGCCGTTCTTGCCAATCTCGAGCAGGAACTGCGCTCGGTAGTCTACGGCCAGGATACGGCGATCGAAGCGCTGTCGACGGCGATCAAGCTGGCCCGTGCCGGTCTGCGCGAACCGAACAAGCCGATCGGCTCCTACGTCTTCTCCGGCCCGACGGGCGTCGGCAAGACGGAAGTCGCCAAGCAGCTTGCTTCCTCGCTCGGCGTCGAGATGCTGCGCTTCGACATGTCCGAGTACATGGAGCGGCACACGGTCTCGCGTCTGCTCGGTGCACCTCCCGGCTATGTCGGCTTCGACCAGGGCGGTCTCCTGACCGATGGCGTCGATCAGCATCCGCATTGCGTCGTTCTGCTCGACGAAATCGAGAAGGCGCATCCTGACATCTACAACATCCTGTTGCAGGTGATGGACCACGGCACACTGACCGACCATAACGGCAAGAAGATCGACTTCCGCAACGTCATCCTGATCATGACGACCAATGCGGGCGCGTCCGAAATGGCCAAGGCCGCCTTCGGCTTCGGTTCGTCGAAGCGCAGCGGTGAGGATGAAGAGGCGCTGAACCGCCTGTTCACGCCGGAGTTCCGCAACCGTCTCGATGCGATCATTCCGTTCGCCTCGCTGCCGACCGCCGTCATCCACAAGGTCGTCCAGAAGTTCATCATGCAGCTGGAAGCACAGCTTTCCGAACGCAACGTGACCTTCGACCTGCACGAGGATGCGATCGCCTGGCTGGCCGAAAAGGGTTACGACGAGAAGATGGGTGCCCGCCCGCTCGCTCGCGTCATCCAGGATGTCATCAAGAAGCCGCTGGCCAATGAAATCCTGTTCGGCAAGCTGAAGAAGGGTGGCGTCGTCACCGTCAGCGTCGGTCCGAAGGAAGACGGCAAACCCGGCATCGTGCTCAATTCCGTTTCGGAACTGGCGCCGATCAAGCCGAAGCCCGAAGCCGAGGCCATCCATCCGGAAGCCGATCATGACGACGATGGCGAGCTGAAGACCAAGGCGAAGAAGGTCACGGCGAAGAAGGCCAAAGCCTCGGCCGAGCCCGAAGTCAAGTCCGCGCCCAAAAAGGGTAGCGCGGTACCGAAAGTGCCGCGCAAGAACTGAATGTCACCGGCAGGTGAATAACGAAAAGGCCGCAGCGATGCGGCCTTTTTTGCTTCAGGTGGTCGCCGGCCTCAGAGAGGCTGGTAGTCGATTTCGAGGAAATCCTCGACCTCGGGCACCCACCGGTCGCGCACGAAGGCGACATGGGCGGGATGCACATTATAGGCGTCGTAGCCGGCCTGGTTTTCGAACTCCATGGAAAAGCCGAACGCGAAGGCGTTCTTCGGGCTGGTCTGACGGAGTTGCTCGAAGTTGCGTACGCTCGGAATCTGCGCCAGGTCGAGTGCGGCGCTGAGAAACGCCTTCTCTTCAGGCGAACCGGCGGAATGCTTGAGGCGGAACGCCACGGTATGACGGATCATCGATAGTTCTCCCGACGATTGCTGGCTCAGCCGAGCTCGGCCTTGATCTTCTCGGCATTGGCGGCCAGCACGGCACCGTCCTCCATCTTGCCGGAATGCGGCTTCAGCGCCACGCCCTCGTGGCGCGGGATGACGTGGAAGTGCAGGTGGAACACCGTCTGGCCGGCCGCCGGTTCGTTGAACTGGCAGACGAAGACGCCGTCGGCGTCAAAGGCGTCCTGCACGGCATTGGCGATCTTCTGGACGACGGTGATCGAATGCGAAAGCGCTGCCGGATCTGCATCGAGGAGGTTGCGCGAAGGCGCCTTGGGAACGACGAGCACATGGCCCGGCGCCTGTGGCATCACATCCATGAAGGCAACGGTTTGCTCGTCCTCGTAGACGCGATGGGAGGGGATTTCGCCGCGCAGGATCTTGGCGAAGATGTTGTTGTCGTCATAGGCGGCGCTGGTCATCGAAATCTCCTCATGTGTGCTGATCGGGTAGCGCGGCGGAGGCGAGGGCGTCAATCCCCCTGCTGCCGTTCGCCTTTGCGAAAGGGGCTGTGGTCGGTGAGGATCTCGTTCATATGCTCGACATCCTCCCGCTCGCGTTCGAGATAATCCGAAATCGCCCGGCGAAGCCCCGCGTGAGCGACGTAATGCGCCGAATGCGTCGTGACCGGCAGGTAGCCGCGGGCAAGCTTGTGCTCGCCCTGTGCGCCCGCCTCGACCCGCTTCAGGCCCTTGGCAAGCGCAAAGTCGATCGCCTGATGATAGCAGACCTCGAAATGCAGGTAGGGGTGATCCTCGATGCAGCCCCAGTGGCGGCCGTAAAGCGTATCGCCGCCGATGAAATTGATGGCGCCCGCCACATAGCGCCCGTCGCGCTTGGCCATGACCAGCAGGATATCGTCAGGCATGCGTTGGCCGATCAGCGAATAGAAGTCTCGCGTGAGATAGGGCCGGCCCCATTTGCGGCTGCCGGTATCCATGTAGAAAGAAAAGAACTGGTCCCAGATTCGCTCCGTCAGATCGGCGCCGGTCAGCCAGTCGATGCTGATGCCGTTTTCAAGGGCGGCCCGCCGCTCCTTCTTCAGCGCCTTGCGCTTGCGCGATGCCAGCGTCTCCAGGAAGGCGTCGTGATCGGCGTAGCCGTCATTGATGAAATGGAACTGCTGGTCGGTGCGATGCAGATAGCCGTCCGTCTCGAAGACCGAAATCTCGTCTTCAGGAACGAAGGTCACATGCGCCGAGGAAACGCCGAGGCGGCGCACCACTTCCTTGAGGCTTTCGGCAATCGCACTCTGGATCGGCCGCCTCTCGAAACCTTCGGCGACGAGGAGGCGCGGCCCGGTCGCGGGCGTGAAGGGGATCGAGCATTGCAGCTTCGGATAATAGCGTCCGCCGGCGCGCTCGAAGGCGTCGGCCCAGCCGTGATCGAAGACATATTCGCCCTGGCTGTGGTTCTTGAGATAGCCGGGCAGGGCGCCGATCAGCTCACCCTTGTCTGTCTCCAGCAGCAGGTGATGCCCGAGCCAGCCGGTATCGGCCGTCGCGGAACCCGACTCTTCGAGAGAAGAAAGGAAGGCGTGGGAGAGGAATGGATTGTAGGGAACGGTGTCCGCCGCTTTCGATGTTCCGGAGAGCCGTGACCAGCTCTCCGGGGAAATGGCGGTAAAAGACCGTTCGACGCGGATCGAGATTTCATCAGTCATGGAGCAAAAGACGAAGCCTTCGGGGGAGGAGTGTGGCTCCCTTTCAGTCTGCGCACGATCTTGTCCAAAAAGCGAGCATCAAACCGAAACGCGCGGATCAAATCCCTCGAAGGTCATCTGATCGGCGTTTTCGAACGTATGCTTGCGGGCCTTCTCGTCGCGGACGGTCCAGGTGATCACCGGAATGCCCTTGGCGCGCTGGCCCGAGATGAACGGGTTCGGCAGGTCGGCGAAGAAATAGGAGATGAAGTCGAGGCCGAGCGCCATCGCCTTCTCATGCACCTCGAATTCCTCCGGCTTGTTGCCGCCAGCGGTCAGGCCGACCGGGTAGGGCGCGTTCAGCGCCTTCAGGTCGCGTAGCAGCCAATGGTCGAAGCTCATCAGCGCCACCTTGCCCTGGTATCCTTCGAGCACCTCGAGCACTGTTTCGGCAAAGCCTTCGTCATCGGCCTCGCGGCCCTTGAGTTCGAGCACCAGCGGCACCTTGCCCTGGACGAGATCGAGCAGCTGCTTCAGCGTCGGGATCTTGTCGGCAGTGCCGCCGACCGAGAGCAGGCCCAGTTCCTGCGAGGTCCGGGCGCGGATATCGCCCGGCATGTTGCAGAGGCGCTCGAGGTTCTCGTCGTGAAAGATGATCGGCACGCCATCGGAGGCGTAGTGCAGGTCGCATTCGATCGCAAAACCGGCTTCGACAGCGCGCGAAAACGCGCTCAGCGTGTTTTCCCAGACGAGCTTGTTGGTGTCGTGGTAGCCGCGGTGGGCGACCGGCACTTCCTTGATCCAGACTGCAGAGGTCATGTTATGCGATTTCCATGATGGCATCGATTTCGACGGCGGCGTTGAACGGCAGGGCGGCCATGCCGACGGCGGCGCGCGCATGCTTGCCGGCTTCGCCGAGCACGTTGGCGATCAGGTTGGATGCGCCGTTGATGACGAGGTGCTGCTCGACAAATTCAGGCGCGGAAGCGACGAAGCCGTTCAGCTTGATGACGCGCTTGATACGGCCGAGATTGCCGCCGAGCGCGGCATTCGCCTGCGCCAGGATGTTGATGGCGCAGAGTTCGGCAGCGCGCTGGCCGGCGGCAACGTCGACATTCTTGCCGAGATGGCCGCTGACGGCGACCTTGCCGCCTTCGAGCGGCAGCTGGCCGGAGATGTAGAGAAGTCCGCCGCTGATCACATAGGGAACATAGTTCGCCGCAGGAGCAGCCGCTTCCGGCAGAGTTATCCCCATTTCCTTGAGTTTTGCGGCAATCTTGTCGGACATTTTCGCCTCCACTTTCATTGTCAATGCTTCAAAAATTATGCATCAAGACTAGAATATTGCGTATGACAGCTTCCAGCCTCGATTTGGCCGAAAGCGTTCTTATAACATCGCGGCCGAGTCCAACAGGAGATAATGGATGTTCCGATCGAGTCTTGCCGCTCTGCTGCTTGCAAGCGTTTCCGCAAATGCATGGGCTGCGGCGCCCGCTGCCGGAGCGGCGATCGCTTCTGGCCTTGTCGCGCATCGGGCAATTTACGATCTGGAGCTCAAGGACGCCTCGGAACGCTCGGGCATCGCCGGCATGTCGGGCCGCATGGTCTACGAATTCAACGGCAATTACTGTGAAGGCTTCACAACCAATTTCCGTTTCGTGACGCAGATCGATACCGGCGACAACACCCGCGTCAGCGACCAGCAGACCAAGACCTTCGAGAATATCAAGGACCGCAAGTTCACCTTCGAGACGAAGTCCTTCACGGATGACCAACTCGACAAGGAAGTGAACGGCGAAGCGAGCGACAAGGCCGATGGCGTCACCGTCGATCTGACGAGCCCGCAGGCAAAGGAGCTGCAGCTCGCCGAGAGCCGTTTCCCGACCGAGCACATGCTCGACGTGATCGAGAACGCCAAGTCGGGCAAGCGCTTCTTCGAAGCCCGCGTCTTCGACGGTTCCGACGATGGCGACAAGGCCCTGGCGACCACGACCGTTGTCGGCAAGCTCGTCAGCCCCAAGGCCGGCGACGAGGCTGATGCCGGTAATGCCGGCGCATTCGCCAAGACCGCTTTCTGGCCGGTGACGATTTCCTACTTCAACGAGAACAGCAAGACCGACGCCTTGCCAGTCTACCGCATGTCGTTCAAGCTCTATGAGAACGGCATTACCCGCGACCTGACGATGGACTATGGCGACTTCGTTCTGACGGGAAAGCTCGCCAAGCTTGAAATGCTCGACAAGAAGCCCGAGACCTGCAAGTAACCTCTTGAAGCCGCATCGAGTCGGCAGGTCTTCTTCCGGGAGGTTGGCATGGCACACATGCCGGTAAAATTGCTTGCGACATCCTTGATCGCGCTCGGCGCCGTCTGCGCCGCGCTGCCCGCGATGGCGGCCGATTGCAGTGACACGCCCTATTCCGGCGTCGACTGGAGCAATTGCAACAAGAAGAACCTGATGCTGGAGTCGAGCGACTTCGAGGGCGCCAATCTCTCGGATGCCGACCTGTCGCAGACCAGCCTGAAGGGCGCCAATCTCACTTCGGCGAATTTCGAGAAGGCGACGCTGGTGCGCGCCTGGCTCGAGGGTGCCAAGGCTGACGGCGCCAAGTTCGACAAGATCGAGGCCTACCGCTCGGTTTTCCAGAATGCCTCGGCGCAGAAGGCCTCCTTCGTTGCTGCTGAGCTGCAGCGCGCCGATTTCACCGGCGCACAGCTTTCGGGCTCCAGCTTCGAGAAGGCCGAGCTCGGCCGTACCAATTTCAGCAAGGCGACGCTCAGCGAATCCAAGTTTTCGCTGGCAAACCTGTCGCGTGCCAACATGGTCGGCGCGACTTTCGGGGGGCAGGTCAGATTCGACCGTGCCTTCATGTATCTCACGCGCATCGAAGGCGTCGATCTGTCTTCGGCGCAGGGGCTGGAGCAGACGCAGATCGAGCTTGCCTGCGGCGACGCCTCGACGAAGCTGCCGTCGGGCCTCAAGGCGCCGGCCGGTTGGCCGTGTCCGGCTGAAACCGACAATTGACGCCGGCAGCGCCAGCGGATCCCTGCAATCAGGCAGTTTTTTCCGCGCGAGCCTTGCATTTGCAGTGAATCAACTGTAAGGGCACCCGCATTCCACACGCAAGGCATGGGATGGTCCGGGAGAAATCCGGATTGTTCCGCCCGGTGGCATCCCGAAAGGATGCTGTTCGTCTTGCGGGGGTTCAACCGGAAAAGGATGACTAGGCATGGCATTGCCCGATTTTTCTATGCGCCAGCTTCTTGAAGCAGGCGTCCACTTCGGCCACCAGACGCACCGCTGGAACCCGAAGATGAAGCCGTACATTTTCGGCGATCGTAACAACATTCACATCATCGACCTCGCTCAGACGGTTCCGATGCTGTCGCGCGCCCTCCAGGTCGTGTCCGACACCGTTGCCCGTGGCGGCCGCGTTCTGTTCGTCGGCACCAAGCGTCAGGCTTCCGAGCTCATCGCTGACTCGGCCAAGCGTTCCGCTCAGTACTACGTCAACTCGCGTTGGCTCGGCGGCATGATGACCAACTGGAAGACGATCTCCAACTCGATCCAGCGCCTGCGCAAGCTCGACGAGATCCTCAGCTCGGAAGGCTCCGGCTACTCCAAGAAGGAACGCCTGAACCTCGAGCGCGAGCGCGAAAAGCTCGACAAGGCCCTCGGTGGTATCAAGGACATGGGCGGCACGCCGGACCTGATGTTCATCATCGACACCAACAAGGAAAAGATCGCGATCGACGAAGCCAAGCGCCTCGGCATTCCGGTCGTTGCCATCATCGACTCGAACTGCGATCCGGACCTGATCGACTATCCGATCCCGGGTAACGACGACGCTTCGCGCGCCATCGCTCTCTACTGCGACCTGATCGCACGCGCTGCCATCGACGGCATCGCTCGTCAGCAGGGCGCATCGGGCCGCGATCTCGGTGCTTCCTTCGAAGCTCCGGTTGAGCCGACGCTCGACGAGGCAGCTCAGGCCTAATAAACGGGCGGCGGACTTCGAAGTCCGCCTGCTTGACCGAATTGGGAAAGGCCGCTCGCGACTCTCAGAAGTTCGGCGGCCTTGACCATTTCAGGCGAGGGCGATCTGCCCCTTGCCGCCACAGTTTCGATATGACGCGTCATTCATCACGCTGTCATACATAAAGGTACATTTCGTGCCTCAATCCGGTGCAGCACCGCGTTTCGCGGGCCACCGTTTGAACCGACAAAGAGGAAGCTTATGACCGAGATTACGGCTGCACTGGTAAAGGAACTGCGCGAGAAGTCCGGCGCAGGCATGATGGACTGCAAGAAGGCGCTGCTGGAAACCAACGGCGACATCGAAGCAGCGATCGACTGGCTCCGTGCCAAGGGCATCTCGAAGGCCGACAAGAAGGCCGGCCGCGCTGCTGCCGAAGGTCTGGTTGCCATCGCTGGCGCCGGCCACAAGGCTGTTGTCGTCGAGCTGAACTCCGAAACCGACTTCGTTGCCCGTAACGACGCCTTCCAGGACCTCGTCCGCGGCATCGCCAACGTTGCTCTCGGCACCGACGGTTCGGTTGAAGCCATCGCTGCTGCGACCTACCCGGCATCCGGCAAGCCGGTCGCCGACACCATCAAGGACGCGATCGCAACCATCGGCGAAAACATGACGCTCCGTCGCGCTGCCAAGCTCGAAGTCGAGCACGGCGTCGTTGCGACCTACATCCACAACGCTGCCGGCGACGGCATCGGCAAGCTCGGCGTTCTCGTCGCTCTGAAGTCGGAAGGCGACAAGGCTGTCCTGACCTCGATCGGCCGCCAGGTTGCCATGCACATCGCTGCGACCAACCCGCTCGCGATCCGCGCCGAGGAAGTCGACGCTGCCGTTGCCGAGCGCGAACGTAACGTCTTCATCGAGCAGGCCCGCGAATCCGGCAAGCCGGAAGCCATCATCGAAAAGATGGTCGAAGGCCGTATGCGCAAGTTCTTCGAAGAAGTCGCTCTGCTCTCGCAGGCTTTCGTCATCAACCCCGACCTGACGGTCGGCGCTGCTGTCAAGGAAGCTGAAAAGGAAGCCGGCGCGAAGATCGAAGTCGTCGGCATGGCACGCCTCCTCCTCGGCGAAGGCGTCGAGAAGGAAGAGAGCGACTTCGCTGCTGAAGTTGCTGCTGTCGCCAAGGGCTGATAGCGCCTCATACATGTGAAAACGCAAGGGCATCGCGTGACAACGCGGTGCCCTTCGTGTATCCGGCAGTCAGCGGTGATTAACGAGGAGCCAAGATGTCGCGAGAGCCTGTCTACAAACGTGTTCTACTCAAGGCTTCCGGCGAAGCCCTCATGGGCAGCCAGGGCTTCGGTATCGACGTAGCGGTGGCGGACCGCATTGCGTCCGATATCGCTGAAGCCCGCCAGATGGGCGTCGAAGTCGGCGTCGTGGTCGGCGGCGGCAACATTTTCCGCGGCGTTGCAGTCGCTTCCAAGGGCGGCGACCGGGTCACCGGCGACCACATGGGGATGCTCGCAACCGTCATCAACGCGCTGGCGCTCGCAACCTCGCTGCGCAAGCTGAATATCGACACGGTCGTCCTGTCGGCCATCGCCATGCCGGAGATCTGTGAGAGCTTCTCCCAGCGCGCGACGCTCTACCACCTGTCGCTCGGCCGCGTGGTGATCTTCGCCGGCGGTACCGGCAATCCCTTCTTCACGACCGACTCTGCAGCAGCCCTACGCGCCGCCGAAATGGGCGCCGAAGCAATCTTCAAGGGCACGCAGGTCGATGGCATCTACTCGGCCGATCCGAAGAAGGTTCCGGACGCGACGCGCTTCGACCGGCTGACGCACAAGGAAGTGCTCGACAAGGGCCTCGCGGTCATGGACGTCGCAGCCGTTGCGCTTGCCCGCGAAAACTCCATTCCGATCATCGTCTTCTCGATCCACGAGAAGGGTGGTTTTGCTGAAATCTTGACGGGCGGTGGCCTCAAGACCATCGTATCCGACAACTGACGATAGACTGCGCCGCGTGAGACGGCGCGATTGCGACTGAGACGGGAGCATTGCTATGAGTGAAGGCATCGACATCAAGGAAATCAAGCGCCGCATGGATGGCGCGGTTTCCGCATTCAAGAGCGATATCGCATCGCTGCGCACCGGCCGTGCCTCGGCCAACATTCTGGATCCGGTGACGGTCGAAGCCTACGGTTCGCGCGTGCCGCTCAACCAGGTCGCCAACATCACCGTGCCGGAGCCTCGCATGCTGTCGGTCTCGGTCTGGGACAAGTCGATGGTTTCCGCCACCGAGCGCGCCATCCGCGAATCGAGCCTCGGCCTGAACCCGATCGTCGATGGCCAGAATCTGCGCATTCCGCTGCCGGAACTCAACGAAGAGCGCCGCAAGTCGCTGGTCAAGGTTGCCCACGATTACGCCGAAAAGAGCAAGGTGGCGATTCGCCATGTTCGCCGTGACGGCATGGACGGCCTTAAGAAAGCCGAAAAGGACGGTGTCATTGGCCAGGATGAAAGCCGCGCCCAGTCCGATCGTGTGCAGAAGATGACGGATGAGACGATTTCCGAAATCGATCGCTTGCTTGCGGATAAGGAAAAGGAAATCATGCAGGTCTAAGGCTTTCGCCTGCGCCCCCAAGAAACCGGACGGGAAATGTCGAAACCAGCATTCGCAAGCATGCCAGAACACGTTGCCATCATCATGGATGGCAACGGCCGTTGGGCCAAGCAGCGTGGCCTGCCGCGCGCCATGGGCCACCGCAAGGGTGTCGAAGCCGTACGCGAGACCGTGCGCGCTGCCGGCGACGCTGGCGTCAAGTATCTGACGCTGTTCGCATTCTCTTCGGAGAACTGGCGCCGGCCCGAAGCCGAAGTGTCGGATCTGATGGGCCTGCTCAAGGCCTTCATCCGCCGCGATCTTGCCGAACTGCATTCCGAAAATGTCCGCATCCGGATCATCGGTGATCGCTACACACTGCGCAGCGATATTCTCGATCTGCTGCTGGAAGCTGAAGAGACGACGCGCAACAACACGGCGCTGACGCTCGTGATCGCCTTCAACTACGGCTCGCGCGACGAGATCGCCCGGGCCATGGTGAGCCTGGCCAGGGACGTTGAGGCCGGCGTGCTGCGGGCGCAGGACGTGACACCGGCGCTGATCAATGCCAGGCTGGATACGGCTGGCATTCCCGACCCCGACCTCATCATCCGCACCAGCGGCGAGGAGCGGCTGTCGAACTTCCTGCTCTGGCAGGCCGCCTATTCCGAATTCATCTTCGTGCCGGAATACTGGCCGGACTTCGGGCGCGAACTCTTCTATTCCGCCCTCGAAAAATTCGCCGCCCGCGACCGCCGTTTCGGTGGCTTGTCGTCGCAGGCCGCAGCAGTGGGTACTTGATGCAGCAGGAACTGAAGCTCCGTATCATCTCAGGAATCGTTCTGGCCGCGATCGTTCTCGCGGCGACCTGGTACGGAGGTCTGGCGTTCCGCGCGCTGTCGTCGCTGATCGGGCTGCTGATCTATTATGAATGGTCGGCGATCACAGGCCTGCAGCGCGAGCAGCCGGCGGCCAATGTCGTCGGTTGGGCCGGGCAGGGCGCCATCGCCCTTGCAATCCTGCTGGAGCGTTTCGACTGGGCGCTCGGGGCTCTCCTGGCACTCTTTCTGGTCGCGATCGGTTTCGTCGTCCTGCGCGGCGTCAGCCGCTGGTTTCCGGCAGGCGTCGTCTATGCCGGGCTGACAGGGATCGCGCTCGCCGAAATCCGCGGCGCCGACCTTTCCGGCCTGCATGCCATGCTCTTTGTCTTCGCCGTTGTTTGGGCGACCGATATTCTCGCCTATTTCGTCGGCCGCGCCATCGGCGGCCCGAAGCTGGCGCCGAAGATCTCTCCCGGAAAGACACAATCGGGCGCCATGGGCGGTGCCGTCTCGGCGGTGATTGCCGGTAGCCTGATCGCCTACATCTTCGTGCCGGGCGCCGATTGGGTGGTCGCTGCGGCGGTCGCCTTCATCCTGTCGGTCTGCAGCCAGGCGGGCGATCTCTTCGAATCCTTCATCAAACGCCGTTTCGGCGTGAAGGATTCGAGCCATCTGATTCCCGGACATGGCGGGGTCATGGACCGCGTCGACGGTCTGATTTTTGCCTGCTTTGCGGCTTTCTTGCTTGCGACAGGTTTTTCCTTGATAAAGGGCGGAGCAGCAGCGCCGCTCGGTGCGGCACTGTTCGGACTTTGAAAGCGGCGAAAGGCGGCGGAAGAAACTTATGGAAGGCTTGACCGGTATATTCGGCTTCCTGACGGGATATATTATCCCCTTTGTATTGGTGCTCTCACTGCTCGTTTTCGTGCATGAGATGGGCCACTATCTCGTTGGCCGCTGGAGCGGCATCCGCATCCTGGCCTTTTCCGTCGGCTTCGGCCCCGAAATCATCGGATTCAGCGACCGCCACGGCACGCGCTGGAAGATTTCCGCCATCCCGCTCGGCGGCTATGTGCGATTCTTCGGCGACGAGGATGCATCGAGCAAGCCGGATACCAGTGTTCTCGACGCAATGTCCGACGAGGATCGGGCGCGCTCGTTTGCCGGCGCCAAGCTCTGGAAGCGGGCAGCGACGGTAGCGGCCGGTCCGATTGCCAATTTCATTCTGGCAATCGCCATCTTCACGGTGCTCTTCTCGATCTACGGCCGCTCTGTCGCTGATCCTGTCGTTGCCGAGGTCAAGCCTGAGAGCGCTGCCGCAGAAGCAGGCATTCTTCCGGGCGACCTGCTGATCGCGATTGACGGCGGAAAGGTCGAGACCTTCGACGATGTCCGCCGCTATGTCAGCATTCGTCCCGAGCAGAAGATTGTCGTCAGCATCGAACGCAATGGCGAGAAGATGGATCTGCCGATGGTGCCGAAGCGCACCGATATGACCGACCAGTTCGGCAACAAGATCGAGATCGGCCTGATCGGCATCGTCACCAACCAGGAAGTCGGCCATTTCCGGATCCAGACCTACACGCCGGTCCAGGCGCTCCAGGAAGGCACGGTCCAGACCTGGCATATCGTCACTGGCACCTTCAAATATATCGGCAATCTCTTTGCCGGATATATGAAGCCGGACCAGCTCGGCGGACCGATCCGCGTTGCGCAGGCATCCGGCCAGATGGCGACGCTTGGTGTTGCCGCGGTGCTGCAACTGGCAGCGGTATTGTCGGTCTCTATTGGATTGCTTAACCTCATGCCCGTCCCGGTACTTGATGGCGGGCATCTGATGTTCTATGCGATTGAAGCCGTGAGGGGAAAACCTTTGGGGTCATCGGCTCAGGAAATTGCATTTCGCATTGGTCTGGCTATGGTGCTCTCGCTAATGGTTTTTGCTACTTGGAATGACATAAGCGCGCTCATTGGATAAGGGCGTCTGGCGAGGGAAAATTACCGTTTATTTACGATGTTTCAAAGCTGTAGTGGCGAATGGGTCACGCTTCGAAATGAAGTAAACAGAAATTAACTTGCTACCTTGCTTGTATGTCAAAAGCGGGTAAAACGACACACGTGGCCGGAATCGGGGTTATCCCGGCGACGGGGACGAGAAAAAAGGTAATGGGTGAAATGAAGGCTGGTTCAAGATTTTTGAACGCAGTATCGGCGGTTGCGCTGTCTGCAAGTGTTGTGGCTTCGGGCGCAGGTGTCATTACAATCGTCTCTGCGAGTGCGGCTGAAGCCGCAGTCATTCAGCGCATCGATGTACGCGGGGCAAGCCGCGTCGGTGCGGAGGCTGTGCGTTCCAACCTCACCATTCAGCCGGGCAAGAGCTTCTCGAACACCGATATCGATGACTCGGTGAAGCAGCTCTACGGCACCGGTTACTTCTCCGACGTGAAGATCTCCGTCTCCGGCGGTACGCTCGTCGTGCAGGTCCAGGAAGCGCAGCTGGTCAACCAGGTCGTCTTCAACGGCAACCGCAAGGTCAAGGACGACAAGCTGGCGTCCGTCGTTGGTACGCACGCCTCTGGCCCGTACAACGATGCGCAGATCCAGGCCGACATCGCCGCCATCAAGGAAGCCTACGCCGCCACCGGCCGTAGCGAAGTCAATGTCACGACGCAGGTCGTTCCGCTCGGCGAAGGCCGCGTGAACCTTGCCTTCGTGATCGACGAAGGTGATCGCACCAAGATCGCCGCCATCAATTTCGTAGGCAACAATGCCTACAGCGCCGGCCGCCTCGCTGCCGTCATTCAGACGAAGCGCTCGAACTTCCTGTCCTTCCTGACGCGCAAGGACGTTTACAACGAAGACAAGCTGCGTGCCGACGAAGAAGCGCTGCGCCAGTTCTACTTCAACCGCGGCTATGCCGACTTCAAGATCGTCTCGTCCGACGCCCAGTTCGACGAAACCACGAACAAGTACACGCTGACTTTCAATATCGAAGAAGGCCCGCGCTATAACTTCGGCGCTGTCACCGTTCAGTCAACCGTCGATGGCGTCAGCGGCGAGCAGCTGCAGGGCCTCGTCAAGACGCATGAGGGTGAAGTCTATAGCGCCAAGAGCGTTCAGCAGTCCATGGAAGCGATCTCCGATCAGGTTGCTTCGGCAGGCTATCCGTTCGCCCGTGTCACGCCGCGCGGCAACCGCGACCTCGGCAACAACACGATCGGCGTCGAATATCTCGTCGACCAGGGCGAGCGCGCTTACATCGAGCGCATCGAAATCCGCGGCAACAGCCGCACCCGCGACTACGTCATCCGCCGCGAATTCGACGTCTCTGAAGGCGACGCATTCAATCAGCAGATGATCACCAAGGCGAAGCGCCGCCTCGAAGCTCTCGGCTTCTTCTCGTCGGTCAACATCAGCACGCAGCCGGGCAGCGCTCCGGACCGCGTCGTCGTTGTCGTCGATGTCCAGGATCAGTCGACCGGTTCGTTCGGTATCGGCGCCGGCTACGCTGCTGGTGGCGACGGCCTCATCCTCGAAGCCTCGATCGAAGAAAAGAACTTCCTCGGCCGCGGCCAGTACATCAAGGTTTCGGCCGGTGGTGGTCTCGAAGGTTCGCAGAGCTACGGCCTGAGCTTTACCGAGCCCTACTTCCTCGGCTATCGCCTGGCGACCGGTTTCGACCTGAACCACAGCGAAACCTCGAGCAACGACAACTACGACTACACGGAAGACAGCCTGGTTCTGCGCGCAACTGCGCCGATCACCGAAGATCTGGCTTCGACCTTCCGTTATAACTTCAAGCGTATGGACTATGACTCCAGCGGTAGCGATCTGAGCGATCTGTCGACGCCGTACCAGGATCTCGTCAACAACGGTCCGTGGATCAAGTCGTCCGTCTCGCAGACCTTCACCTACAACACGCTCGACGACATGACGTTGCCGCGTGAAGGTATCTACGCAACGCTGACCAACGAAATCGCCGGCCTCGGCGGCGACTCGCAGTTCTACAAGGTCTACGGCAAGGCCCGCTACTATCACCTGCTCGCTGACGACGCCGACATCATCGGCTCGCTCTCTGCCGGTGCTGGTTATGTCGTCGGTCTCGGCAAGGATCTGAACATCTTCGACCAGTTCACGCTGGGTAACAGCGATATCCGTGGCTTCGAAAACAAGGGTATCGGCCCGCGCGTCGGCAATGGTCCGGATGATCCGCTCGGCGGCACGACCTACTTCACGGTTTCGGCTGAAGCATCCTTCCCGATGCCTGGCTTCCCGCGTGACTTCGGTCTGCGTGGTGCCGTCTTCGCCGATGCAGGCACGCTGTTCGGCAACGACGTGAAGGTCACCAGCCCTGAAACGGTCAATGGTGAAGATGCTGCTCTCCGTGCGTCCGTCGGTCTTGGCTTGATCTGGCAGTCTCCGTTCGGCGCTCTCCGCGTCGATTACGCAATGCCGGTGCTCAAGAAGGACTACGACAAGACGCAGTACTTCAAGTTTGGCATCAACAACCAATTCTGATATCGGCAGTCCGGAACCATACTGGAATTCCGTTCTGGAGCATTGCCGATGGAGCAAAATTCGTTCTTCAAGCCTCGGGATGGGGTGACGCTCTCTGAGCTCGCCCAATATCTCGGGGCAGAACTTCCCGATGCATCAAAGGCAGATGTGATCATTCGCTCTGTGGCTCCGGTTAACCGGGCCCAGGCGGGTGACCTTTGCTATGTGATCTCGCGGAAGAGCAAAGCTGAGCTTGAGACCTGCGAGGCATCCGCCGTGCTGTGCGATCCCGCGCTGCTGTCGGCGATCCCGCCGCATATCCCGGCTCTCATATCGAAAAACCCGCATGCGGCTTTCGCCATGGCGGGCGGCTACCTTCACCCGTCGGCCCTGCAGCCGCTTCCGGCCATGTCGGACGACGCGACTGTTGGTACCGGCGCCGTCATCGATCCGACTGCCAAGCTGGAAGCTGGCGTCGTCGTTGAGCCTCTCGCGATCATCGGTGCCAATGTCGAGATCGGCGCTGGTACGCGTATCGGCGCAGGCGCGATCATCGGGCAGGGCGTCAAGATCGGCCGGAACTGCTCGATTGCGAGCGGCGCCAGCGTTCTCTGCGCCTTCCTCGGCAATCACGTGATCATCCATAATGGTGCGCGTATCGGCCAGGATGGCTTCGGCTATGCGCCGGGACCTCGCGGCATGATCAAGATTGTTCAGATCGGCCGCGTCATCATCCAGGACAATGTCGAGATCGGCGCCAACGCGACGATCGATCGCGGCACCATGGACGATACGGTGATCGGCGAAGGCACCAAGATCGATAACCAGGTGCAGATCGGCCATAACGTCAAGATCGGCCGCCATTGCGCCATCGTCTCGCAGGTCGGCATTGCCGGCAGTACCGTGATCGGCGACGGCGTGCAGATCGGTGGTCAGGCGGGTCTCAACGGCCATATTACCATTGGCAGCGGCGTGCAGATCGCCGCCAAGAGTGGCGTCGTGCAGAGCATCCCTGCAGGCGAGCGCTATGGCGGCATCCCGGCGCGTCCGATCAAGGATTTCCTGCGCGAGTCCGCGGAAATAATGATACGCTCCGGTGCGCGGGCGAGTAAAACGGGAGACAAGGAATGACTGAAGAAGCAAAGGCTTCTCTTTCGTCGGCTGACATCATCGAGATCATGAAGCTCCTGCCGCATCGCTATCCGTTCCTGATGGTCGACAAGATCATCGAGATCGACGGCGACGATTCTGCGATCGGTATCAAGAACGTCACCGCCAACGAGCCGCAGTTCACCGGCCATTTCCCGGAATCGCCGATCATGCCTGGCGTGCTCCTGATCGAGGGCATGGCGCAGACGGCTGGTGCGATCTGCGCCCGCAAGGACGGCTCGAACGGCAACCTCGTCTACTTCATGACGATCGACAATGCCCGTTTCCGCAAGCCGGTTATCCCGGGCGACCGCGTTGAATTCCACGTCAAGAAACTGAAGCAGCGCGGCAATATCTGGAAGTTCCATTGCGACGCCAAGGTTGATGGCAACCTTGCGGCGGAAGCCGATATCGGCGCGATGATCCTGCGTAAGGACCAGGCATGAGCACGGTTGCTGCCAGCGCACGTATTCACCCGATGGCCGTCGTCGAAGACGGCGCAGTCGTCGGCGAGAACGTGACGATCGGCCCCTTCGCCTATGTCGGGCCGAAGGTGACGCTTCATGATGACGTGCATCTGCATCCGCATTCGATCGTGACGGGCCGCACCGAGCTTGGCAAGGGTTCGAAGGTCTTCCCGATGGCCGTGATCGGCGGTGATCCGCAGAGCGTCCATCACGCCGGCGAAGAGACGACCTTGACCATCGGCGAAAACTGCACGATGCGCGAAGGCGTAACGATCAACACCGGCACGTCGGATTTCGGCGGCAAGACGATCGTCGGCAACAACAATCTCTTCCTCGCCAATTCGCATGTGGCGCATGATTGCCGGGTCGGCAACAACGTCATCATGTCGAACAACGTCATGCTGGCCGGACACGTCACGATCGAGGATCGCGTCATTCTCGGCGGCGGCTGTGCGGTCCATCAGTTCACCCGCGTCGGCCGCCAGGCTTTCGTCGGTGGTCTCTCCGCCGTCAGCTACGACGTCATTCCCTACGGCATGCTGAACGGCAATCCGGGCCTTCTCGGCGGCCTCAACGTCGTGGGCATGACGCGTGCAGGCATCGACCGCGCCGTCATCCACATCGTTCGACGTGCCTACAAGGCGATCTTCGAAGGTGCTAATTCGGTGCGCGACAATGCTGCTGCGATCCGCGCCGAATATGCCGATTGCCCGCAGGTGGTCGAGATCCTCGATTTCATCGCTGCTGAAAGCGACCGGGCGCTGTCTTCGCCGACGCGGGGACAGAAAGGCTGAGCGTGTCTCTGGCTGGTGACACTGCAAAGGGCCGTCTGGCGATCATCGCCGGCAACGGCCTTTTGCCGGCTTATGTCGCCGAGGCCGCACGCGCCGCCGGCGATGAACCTTTCATCATTTCCCTAAAGGGCGAGCTCGACCGCTCCTGGCAGGACTACGAACACGCCGTCATCGGCGTCGCCGATTTCGCAGCGCTGGAAGGCATTTTCAGCAAGAATGACATTCGCCGCGTCGTCATGTCCGGTGGCGTTCGCCGCCGCCCGGAATGGCGTGAGATACGACCCAGCTGGAAGACGATCGGCAAGGTACCCTCGGTCATACGGACGCTGCTCTCTGGCGGCGATGACACGGTGCTGCAAATGGTCATCAAGCTTATCGAAACTGATGGCCGCCGCGTCATCGGCGCCCAGGAGATCGCACCTGATCTGCTGGCCTCGGTGGGGCCGGCCGGTGTGGTCGCACCAGGCAAGGATGACATCACCGATATCCTGAAGGCAGCGGAAGCGGCCAATGCGCTTGGCTTGCTCGATGTCGGGCAGGGCGCGGTTTCGGTCGGCGGCCGCGTTGTTGCACTCGAAGGCCCCGAGGGTACCGACGGCATGCTGGAGCGTGTCGCCTCGTTGCGCACAGCAGGTCGCATTTCAGCCCGCCGCAAGGGCGTGCTTGTCAAGCTCTGCAAGCCGCAACAGGACCTGCGCGCCGATCTGCCCTCGATCGGGCCGTCGACTGTCGAAAATGCCAGAAGCGCCGGTTTGGCGGGCATTGCCGTCGAGGCGGGCAGGGCGCTGGTGCTGGAGCGCGAAGCGCTGATCGCTGCTGCCAATGCCTCCGGCCTTTTCGTCGTCGGCCTGGATCGCGGCCTGCCATCCTGGGGGCTCGCATGAGCCGCAGCTTGAAGATCGGCATCATTGCCGGCGAAGTATCCGGCGATCTGCTCGGCGGCGATCTCATCGCTGCCCTGAAGCGCATCCATGACGGCCCCGTCGAACTCGTTGGCGTCGGCGGAGAGGCGCTCGAAGCGCAGGGCCTCAAATCGCTGTTCGACTATTCCGAACTGTCGATCATGGGCATCAGTCAGGTGCTCGCCAAGCTTCCAACGCTCTACAGGCTGATCCGCCAGACGACGGCCGCGCTGATTGCCGCCAAGCCCGACATCGTGATCATCATAGACAGCCCCGATTTCACTCATCGCGTTGCCAAGCGCGTGCGCACGGCGCTGCCTGATCTGCCGGTCGTCAACTACGTCTGTCCGAGTGTCTGGGCCTGGAAGGAATACCGCGCCCAGCGCATGCTCGGCTACGTCGATCATGTGCTCGCCGTTCTGCCTTTCGAGCCTGAAGTCATGCAGCGCCTTGGCGGCCCGGCGACCACCTATGTCGGACACAGGCTGACTGCGGACGCAAATCTGCTGGCTGCGCGAAGCAGCCGCGCTGCCCGAGCCATCTCGCCGGAGCAAGGCAAGACGATCATGCTGCTGCCGGGCTCGCGCTCGACCGAGATATCCAAGCTGATGCCCTTCTTCGAGGATGCGGCAAATGATCTCCTGGCGCGCGATGGCAGCGTCCGCTTCGTCATGCCCACGGTCAGCCGCCGCGAGGCTCTGGTGCGCGAGCTGGTATCGCAGTGGAAAGTGCAGCCCGAAATCTTGATCGGCAGCGATGCCAAATGGCGGGCCTTCGGCGAGGCCGATGCGGCGCTTGCTGCCTCCGGAACGGTGATCCTCGAGCTGGCGCTCGCCGGCGTGCCGACGGTCTCGACCTACAAGACCGACTGGATCATCTCGCGGATGACCTCGCGCATCAAGACCTGGACGGCGGCGATCCCGAACCTGATTGCCGATTACGCCGTGGTGCCCGAATATTTCAACGACAGCGTCCGTGGCGGAGCGCTTGCCCGCTGGATGGAGCGGCTGTCCGGCGATACCGCGCAGCGGCGCACCATGTTGGAAGGCTACGATCTCGTCTGGCAACGCATGCAGACGGAAAAGCCACCCGGAGAGAAGGCGGCGGAGATCGTTCTCGACGTTCTGGACAAGAAAAAACCCGGCCATCGCTGACCGGGTTTTTTGTTTTCGGATTGTCCGGGCGCTTAGCGCTTGGAAACCGGAACGTAATCGCGCTGTGCTTCACCGATATAGAGCTGGCGCGGGCGGCCGATGCGCTGCTGCGGATCCTCGATCATTTCGTTCCACTGAGCGATCCAGCCGACGGTGCGGGCGAGAGCGAAGAGAACGGTGAACATGGTCGTGGGGAAGCCGAGCGCCTTCAGCGTGATACCCGAGTAGAAGTCGATGTTCGGGTAGAGCTTCTTCTCGATGAAATACTCGTCGGTGAGCGCGATGCGCTCAAGTTCCATCGCCACTTCGAGAAGCGGATCGTCTTTGATGCCGAGTTCGCCGAGAACTTCATGCGTCGTCTTCTGCATGATCTTGGCGCGCGGATCGTAGTTCTTGTAGACGCGGTGACCAAAGCCCATCAGGCGGAACGGATCGTTCTTGTCCTTGGCGCGTGCGACATATTCGGGGATACGATCGACGGAGCCGATTTCCGACAGCATGTTGAGCGCTGCTTCGTTGGCGCCGCCGTGAGCAGGGCCCCAGAGGCAGGCAATGCCGGCCGCGATGCAGGCGAACGGGTTTGCACCCGAAGAGCCGGCGAGACGAACGGTCGAGGTCGAAGCGTTCTGCTCGTGGTCCGCATGCAGGATGAAGATACGGTCCATGGCGCGGGAGAGAACCGGATTGACCGTGTACTCTTCGCAGGGAACGGCAAAGCACATGCGCAGGAAGTTCGACGCGTAATCGAGGTCGTTCTTCGGGTAAACGAAGGGCTGGCCGATGTGGTACTTGTAGGCCATTGCGGCCAGCGTCGGCATCTTGGCGATCATGCGCAGCGAAGCGACCATGCGCTGGTGCGGATCGGTGATGTCGGTCGAGTCGTGGTAGAAGGCCGAGAGAGCGCCGACACAGCCGCACATGACGGCCATCGGATGCGCATCACGGCGGAAGCCGGTGAAGAAGCGGCTCATCTGTTCGTGCACCATCGTGTGGTGCGTCACGCGGTGGTCGAAGTCCTTCTTCTGAGCTGCCGTCGGCAGTTCGCCGTAAAGCAGGAGATAGCAGACTTCCAGGAAGTCGCCGTGCTCGGCCAGCTGCTCGATCGGATAGCCGCGGTGCAAGAGAACGCCCTCATCGCCATCGATGTAGGTGATCTTCGATTCACAGGATGCGGTCGAGGTGAAACCAGGATCGTACGTGAAGGAGCCGGTGTTTTTGTAGAGTGCGCCGATATCGATGACATCTGGCCCAATCGTTCCGCTCTTTACGGAAAGATTGGCGGACTTGTCGCCGATTTTGATTGTTGCGCTTTGATCCGTCATTCTGATCCTCCAAATTGGCGGCGGCGCCATAAAAGCGCCATAGGGTTAAGCGTCCGCTCAGATTGCTATATGATAGCGCGCCTAATGCCAAGTTACCGTGACGCCATTTTGTGCATCGCAGTATCAACTTTTAGGCACTCCTGCGATGCTGTAAACGCATAGCGGAAGCCGATGATTTATTTAGGCTTTTTGCACTCACGATTTTTTGCGTTTTTTCAATCGATTATTGTTGCTGAAACGCGCGCAGGGTTGCATCTTGGTTGTATTTTAATGGGTCGCAAGGCTCTTTACATGCCGGGGTTGAAAAGCAGCGAGATCAGCCTGAAGCTTTCGGACGATGCGGCCAAATTGCCGCATCTTGAACCAGCGCGCGCCTATTCTGGCCTCGTGCCCGTGCCGATGCGGCACGTACCGGCCGCGCTCAGCGCCTACCGGCTCCGATCATCCATCAGGCGCGCGATAGGCGACATCCCGAAATGCGCCGACGAAGAGCTCGCCTACGGTGCGCGAATGCTCTTCGCGCCAGTTGCTCTCGGCTTTGGTGCTGTCGCGTGGTTTGCGGCCGGCACCGGCGTTTCGCCAATTATACCGCTCTTCTTCATCGCGGTGCTGTTCACTCTCATGATCGTGACCGATCGGGCGCGGGAGGGGATGCGCGTGGTGATCGCCGCATTGACGTTGGTCGCGGCAGGCGTGGCGACTGCGCAATTCGAAACGTGGAGAGCCGAGACCATCCTCCTTGATTCCGCCGTGACGACGACGGTCACGGGACGGGTCGAGCGCCGGGAAAGCGACGGCCGCGGCGGCTGGCGCTACCTGCTGTCATTGCGCGCAACCGAAAACCCGGTGGTGAAACGCCCGCCCGCCCGGGTGACTGTCATCGCCCGCGGCGCCAAGTCCGAGTTCGAGACGGGAACCTGGGTGAAGGGCAGGGCGCGGCTGACGCCACCCTCCGGTCCGGCACTCCCCGGTCTCAACGACTTCTCGTTCTCATCCTATTTCGATCGCGTTGGCGCCAATGGCTTTTTCTATGGGGCGCCGGCGGCGGTGACGCCGGGAGCCGCAGACGAGCATTCGCTGACCGACAGCGCCTTCGAGTGGCTCTACCGGCTGAGAAGCGGCATCGGCGATCGCATCAGGGGCATTTTACCCGGCGATACCGGCGCCTTCGCTGCCGCGCTCGTCACCGACGAGCGGCGGGCGATTTCGGCAGAAACTACGGAGGCACTCCGGCAATCAGGCCTCGCGCATATCATCGCCATATCGGGCCTCAACATGGCGCTGTCTGCCGGCATCTTCTTCGTCGGGTTCCGCACGCTGCTCAGCCTGTTTCCGTCCGTCGCCCAGGCCTATCCGGTCAAGAAGATCGCGGCCGCCGGAGCGCTTGCGGCCGTCACCGCCTATTTCCTGATTTCCGGCTTCGCAGTTTCCGCCGAGCGCGCCTTCATCATGATGGCGATCATGCTGACGGCGGTGTTCTTCGACCGGCCTTCGATCAGTCTGCGCAATGTGGCGCTTTCGGCACTGATCATCATCGCCATCTCGCCCTCGGAAATCATGGGGCCGAGCTTTCAGATGTCCTTTGCCGCGACGCTGGCGCTGGTCGCTGGCTATGCGCTCTGGAAGGAGCGGCCGGCGCGCGACAAGCCATTCGCGAAATTGCGCCTCGTCAGGTTCATGTCAGCGGCAGCCGGCTTTTTCGGTGGCATCCTGCTCACCTCCGTCATCGGCGGCTTCTCGACGGCACTGTTTTCGATCGAGCATTTTCACCGGCTGACGGCCTATGGCTTGCCTGCCAATCTCGCAGCCATGCCCGTCATCTCCTTCGTCATCATGCCGGCGGGGTTGCTTGCAATGCTGTTGATGCCGTTCGGGCTGGATGCCTGGGCCTGGCAGGTGGTCGGCTTCGGTCTCGATCTGGTGATCGCGATCGCCAAGACCGTCTCGTCCTGGGGCGGTGATATCGGCGTCGGCCGATTGCCTGCCTGGTATTTCCCGGCCGCGGTCGCGGGCTTCCTGCTATTGACCCTGCTGCGCACCCGGCTGAGGAACATCGGCACGGCAATCATGGCCCTGTCGACGCTTGTGGTCGTCATGCTTCCCGAAAAGCCGCCGCCGAAGATCGTCATTGCTGAGGACGGCAGCATGGCGGGGATCATCGGTTCAAGCGCAATCGCCACCAATCGCCAGCGCCCGCCGGGTTTCATCTTCGATCAGTGGAAACGGGCTCTGGTGCTGGACAGCCATCGCGAGCCGATCTTCATCACATCGGCACTGGTCCCCACCGCGCCGCCGGGCGAAAGATTGAGGCTGACACCAGCGCAACAGCAGGAAGCGCAGAGCGCCATTGCGGTGAACGCCAGGGAAGAGCGGTTTTCCTGCGTCAAGAAAGCCTGGTGCACGGCAAAGCTGGAGAACGGCTCGGTGCTGACGGTCATCGACAATGCCGCTTACCTCGGCCCCGCCTGCGATGCATCCGATATCGTTGTCACACCGGTGCGCCTGCGGCTTGAAAGCTGCCGCTCTGGCGCGCTGCTCTTCACCGGCGCTACTTTAAGAAAGACAGGCTCTGTCGAGTTGCGCTTCGATGGAGGTGCTGCAGCGGTCACCGCATCCTTCGAGGATCTCGACCGCCCCTGGACCCGCCACCGCGCCTATGATTGGCGCAGCGGCACTTTTGACGGTGATGAGATCACCGTTAGTGATAGCGGCGGATAAGGCCGACAAGCTTGCCCTGAACCTTGACGCGGTCAGGCCCGAAGATACGCGTTTCGTAAGCCGGGTTGGCAGCTTCGAGTGCGATCGATGCGCCCTTGCGGCGGAAGCGCTTCAGCGTCGCTTCTTCATCGTCGACGAGGGCGACGACGATATCACCGGCATTGGCGGTATTGGTGTTGCGGATGATGACCGTGTCGCCGTCGAAGATGCCGGCCTCGATCATCGAGTCGCCCTTGACCTCAAGCGCATAGTGCTCACCGTTTCCGAGCATATCGGCGGGAACGGTGATGTCATGGGTGTTCTGCTGGATTGCCGAAATCGGCACACCGGCGGCGATGCGGCCCATGACCGGAACCGAGATCGAGCTGCTATTGTCTTCGTTCGCCGGCTTCGGCGGCGCGACGGGCTGCGGCTTGCCGAGGCTGCCTTCGATGACGCTTGGCGAGAAGCCGCGGCGCGGCTGGATGCTGGGGCTGTAGGCCTCGGGCAGCTTGATGACTTCCAATGCGCGGGCGCGGTTCGGTAGGCGGCGAATGAAGCCGCGCTCTTCGAGCGCTGTGATCAGGCGATGAATGCCCGACTTAGAGGCGAGGTCGAGCGCATCCTTCATTTCGTCGAAGGACGGCGGTACGCCGGACTCCTTCATCCGCTCGTGAATGAAGAGGAGGAGCTCCTGTTGTTTGCGCGTCAGCATCGAAGTCTTTCCCCAGATTCGTGAAACAAAGCCAGAACGGACACTATATGTTCCATATGTGTTCCGCAAGTGCCTAAATATTGGTAAAACTTCCCATCATTTTTCGTCATTTTTGAAAGTTTCTTTGCCGGATTGGTTATCCGCGCTTGCGCTTTGCCCGGGGCGGCGTGCAAATCTCTGCCGACTTCACCGGAGGGAACCGCCATGACGCATCCGCTCGATCATCTGGTACTGCCCGTCACCCATATCGATGTCGCCCGCGAGCGACTCGGCCGTCTCGGTTTCACCGTCGCCGCCAATGGCCGTCATCCGTTCGGAACGGAGAATGCCTGCGTCTTCCTCGCCGACAGGACCTATCTCGAGCCGCTCGGCGTCGCGAGCCAGGCGGAGTGCGATGCGGCCGCCGCCAAGGGCAACAGCTTCATCGCCCGCGACCAGGCCTTCCGCTTCCGCTGCGGCGATGATGGCTTCTCGGCGGTCGTCTTCGGCACTGACGATGCCGATGCGGATAGGGCCGTCTACGATGGCGCGCAGCTGAGCGGCGGTGACATGGTGGAGTTCTCGCGCCCGATCGTCATGCCCGATGGAACGCAGGCGACCGGCGCCTTCAAGCTCGCCTTTGCCGCCGATCTGAGGGCGCCCGATGTCTTCTTCTTCGCCTGCCAGCGGATCAACGCCTTTCCGGCCGATCGCAAGGCGCTGGAGACTCATGCCAACGGCGTTCTCGGCATCGTCGAGATTGCAATGAGCGCAGACGAACCCGATGCCTTCGCGTCGCTGCTGCAGACGGCAAGCGGCGGCGTGGCGCCCGGTGAGGCCGCCTTCGGCCTTTCCTTCGCCCTCAGCAATGTCCGGATCGCCATCTATTCCGAAGAAGGGATGGAGGCCTATTTCGATGTCGAGCCGCTCGGCACCGATAACGGCCTGCGGGCGCGGGCAATCGTCTTTGCGGTCGCTGATCTGGCCGTGACAGCGGCGCATTTGGCTGCTAACGGGATCACCTACGTGAATATGAACAATCGTCTATTGGTGAAGCCGGCGCCGGGACAAGGCGCGATCTTCGCCTTCGAGGAGACCCAATGAGCAACACCAATGCAGAAGTCGCCGTCGGCGAAGGCGCTGGCCGCGTTACCTTTTCCAATGCCGGCAAGCTGTCGATCATCGCTGGCCCCTGTCAGATGGAAAGCCGCGAACATGCCTTCATGATCGCCGGTGTTCTGAGCGAACTCTGCAAGAAGCTCGGCATCGGCCTCGTCTACAAGTCTTCCTTCGACAAGGCCAACCGCACTTCGCTTTCGGCGCAGCGCGGCATCGGCCTCGACAAGTCGCTCGAAGTCTTCTCTGATCTGAAGAAGGAATTTGGCTTCCCGGTTCTGACCGATATCCATACCGAGGAGCAGTGTGCAGAGGTCGCAACCGTCGTCGACATCCTGCAGATCCCGGCTTTCCTCTCGCGCCAGACCGACCTTCTCGTTGCTGCGGCCAAGACCGGCCGCGCCGTCAACGTCAAGAAGGGCCAGTTCTTGGCTCCGTGGGATATGAAGAACGTTCTTGCCAAGCTGAATGAGACGGGCAACCCGAACATCCTGCTCTGCGAGCGCGGTGCTTCCTTTGGTTACAACACCCTGGTCTCCGACATGCGCTCGCTGCCGATCATGGCGGGCCTCGGTGCGCCTGTCGTCTTCGATGCCACCCATTCGGTACAGCAGCCGGGCGGGCAGGGCGGCTCGAGCGGCGGCCAGCGCGAATTCGTCGAAACGCTGGCGCGTGCCGCTGTTGCCGTCGGCGTTGCCGGCGTCTTCGTCGAGACCCATGAGGACCCCGACAATGCGCCTTCGGATGGCCCGAACATGGTCTATCTGAAGGACATGCCACGCCTCCTTGAAAAGCTCCTCGCCTTCGATGCGATCGCCAAAGCGGCGTGACGTTCAAAAGGCTGACATGATCCTGTAATAGGCCTCGCAAGAGACCGGAAACGAAGGCATGTTAGGCGGCTCAAAAACGGCTATGAAAACGCCATTGCAATCTGCGTGCCTTCGATTAAGACGATTTCAAACGATTTATCCACCCACCGAGCAGGAAGAGACCCATGACTGCAATTACCGATATCATCGCCCGCGAGATCCTCGATAGCCGTGGCAACCCCACCGTCGAAGTCGACGTCTATCTCGAAGATGGCAGCATGGGCCGTGCGGCTGTTCCGTCGGGCGCTTCGACCGGCGCGCATGAAGCCGTTGAAGTTCGCGATGGCGGCAAGCGCTATCTCGGCAAGGGTGTCGAAAAGGCTGTCGAAGCCGCCAATACCGAGATCTTCGACGCCATCGGCGGCATAGATGCCGAAAACCAGATCCAGATCGACAACATAATGATTGAGCTGGATGGCACGCCGAACATGTCGCGTCTCGGCGCCAACGCCATCCTTGGCGTTTCGCTCGCTGTCGCCAAGGCTGCCGCTCAGGCCGCCGGCCTGCCGCTCTACCGCTACGTCGGTGGCGCTTCCGCTCACCTCCTGCCGGTTCCGATGATGAACATCATCAACGGCGGCGCACATGCCGACAACCCGATCGACTTCCAGGAATTCATGATCCTGCCGGTTGGCGCCGACTCGATCCGTGAAGCCGTCCGCATGGGCTCGGAAGTCTTCCATGTCCTCAAGAAGGAACTGTCGGCTCAGGGCCACAACACCAACGTTGGTGACGAAGGCGGTTTCGCGCCTGGCCTGAAGAGCGCCCCTGAAGCCCTCGACTTCATCATGAAGTCGATCGAGAAGGCTGGCTACAAGCCGGGCGAAGACATCCATCTCGGTCTCGATTGCGCTTCGACCGAATTCTTCAAGGACGGCAAGTACGTTCTCGAAGGCGAAGGCCGCACACTGGAGCCGGGCGCAATGGCCGAATACCTCGCGCAGCTCGCTGCCCAGTACCCGATCATCTCGATCGAGGACGGCATGGCTGAAGACGATTGGGACGGCTGGAAAGCGCTGACCGATCTCGCCGGCAAGAAGGTTCAGCTGGTTGGCGACGACCTGTTCGTCACCAACTCGGCCCGCCTGCGCGACGGCATCAAGATGGGCGTTGCCAACTCGATCCTCGTCAAGGTCAACCAGATCGGCTCGCTGACCGAGACGCTCGACGCCGTCAACACCGCGCACAAGGCAGCCTACACCGCCGTCATGTCGCACCGTTCGGGCGAAACCGAAGATTCGACGATCGCCGATCTCGCAGTTGCCACCAACTGCGGTCAGATCAAGACCGGCTCGCTGTCGCGCTCGGATCGTCTTGCAAAGTACAACCAGTTGATCCGCATCGAAGAGGGCCTTGGCCCGCAGGCCCGCTATGCCGGCCGTTCGATCATCCGCGGCTGATAGCCCTTAAAGCTCAATGCCTTGAAACCCGCGCTTACCGGCGCGGGTTTTTTCTTGTCCGCAAAAATTCATAGTCAACGGACGGTTAATCTCTGAGCGCTACTCTCTTCGCATAGGTAATGCGTTTAGAGCATGTGTGCGTATGTGGACAAAGCATCATAAGAAGAAGAAGATCGGCCGGTTCGTGGTTCCGGCCATGACGGTCGCCTTTCTCTCCTATTTCGGCTATCATTGCATCCATGGCGATTACGGCCTGCGTGCCACCGAAGTCTTCGAGCAGCGGCGCATTGCCCGCGAGAAGGAATTGGCGACGCTGAAGGCCAAGCGCGAGCATATCGAGCAGCAGGTCGCACTGCTGAGCGATGGCTCTCTCGACAAGGATATGCTGGACGAAAAAGCCCGTTACCAGCTGAATATGTCGCGTGCCGACGAGGTCGTCATATTCAATTCATATTCCAATTAACTGAATACTGGTTAATCGATAATTCTATAGAATTATCAATGGTTTAATCCTGAATACGTGCCATGCATTTATGGCATTGCTGTGGCCATGTTTCTTCCCTATGGTACGCGCCACTCGAAGAACGACAAACCCATAGGGAGGGTTGTATGGCGCCTCGCAAGAACGCGACCGTTTCCAGCCGTAAAACCAGCACGAAATCCGCAGCCAAGGCCTCCAACGGCGGTCCGGTTGCCGATTTTACGCGCGATGAGGAGCTCAAGGCCTATCGCGAGATGCTTCTGATCCGCCGCTTCGAAGAGAAGGCCGGTCAGCTTTACGGCATGGGCTTCATCGGTGGTTTCTGTCACCTTTATATCGGCCAGGAAGCTGTCGTTGTCGGCATGCAGATGGCGCAGAAGGAAGGCGACCAGGTCATCACGGCTTACCGTGACCACGGCCACATGCTGGCAACCGGCATGAGCGCCCGCGGCGTCATGGCGGAACTGACCGGACGCAAGGGCGGCTATTCCCACGGGAAGGGCGGCTCCATGCACATGTTCTCTAAGGAAAAGCACTTCTACGGCGGCCACGGCATCGTCGGTGCTCAGGTGTCGCTCGGCACCGGCCTCGCTTTCGCCAACCGCTACCGCGGCAACGACTCGGTCAGCGTCGCCTATTTCGGTGATGGTGCTGCCAACCAGGGCCAGGTCTACGAAAGCTTCAACATGGCGGCGCTCTGGAAGCTGCCGATCATCTACATCGTCGAAAACAACCGTTACGCCATGGGCACCTCGACCGCCCGTGCAACGGCGCAGTCGAACTACTCGCTGCGCGGTTCGGGCTTCGGTATTCCGGGCGTCCAGGTGGACGGCATGGACGTGCGCGCCGTCAAGGCTGCCGCCGACGAAGCGCTCGAGCACTGCCGCTCCGGCAAGGGCCCGATCATCCTGGAAATGCTGACCTATCGCTATCGCGGCCACTCGATGTCCGACCCGGCGAAGTATCGCACCAAGGAAGAAGTGCAGAAGATGCGCTCCGAGCAGGATCCGATTGAGCAGGTCAAGGCTCGCCTCGTCGAAAAGGGCTGGGCTTCCGAAGACGATCTGAAGACGATCGACAAGGATGTCCGCGACATCGTCGCCGACAGCGCCGATTTCGCCCAGAACGATCCGGAGCCGGATGCATCCGAGCTCTACACCGACATTCTGCTCTAATCGGGGAGGGAACCAATGCCTATCGATATCCTCATGCCCGCCCTCTCTCCGACGATGGAAGAAGGCACGCTGTCCAAGTGGCTCAAGAATGAAGGCGACAAGGTCACCTCGGGTGACGTGATTGCCGAAATCGAAACCGACAAGGCGACGATGGAAGTCGAAGCCGTCGATGAAGGCGTGATCGGCAAGCTGCTGGTCCCGGCCGGCACCGAAAACGTCAAGGTCAACGCCAAGATCGCGATCCTGCTACAGGACGGCGAATCGGCTGCCGATATTTCGTCGGCTGCCCCTGCTGCTGAGCCGGCTCCGGCCGCTGCTGCTCCGGCGCCTGCCGCAACCGAACAGAAGTCGGTTGCCGCTCCGGTCCCGGCCGAGCCCAAGGCATCCGTGCCCAACGATCCGGAAATTCCGGCCGGCACTGAAATGGTTTCGATGACCGTTCGCGAAGCACTGCGCGACGCGATGGCCGAAGAAATGCGCGCTGACGACAACGTCTTCGTCATGGGCGAAGAAGTTGCCGAATATCAGGGCGCCTACAAGGTCACCCAGGGTCTCCTGCAGGAATTCGGCGCACGCCGCGTCATCGACGCCCCGATCACCGAACACGGCTTTGCCGGCGTCGGCGTCGGCGCTGCCATGGCCGGCCTGAAGCCGATCGTCGAGTTCATGACCTTCAACTTCGCCATGCAGGCGATCGACCAGATCATTAACTCCGCTGCTAAGACGCTTTACATGTCGGGCGGCCAGATGGGCGCTCCGATCGTCTTCCGCGGCCCCAACGGCGCAGCTGCCCGCGTCGGCGCACAGCACAGCCAGGATTATGCATCCTGGTACAGCCAGATCCCTGGCCTCAAGGTCGTCATGCCCTACACGGCAGCTGACGCCAAGGGCCTGCTCAAGGCTGCGATCCGCGATCCGAACCCGGTCGTCTTCCTCGAAAACGAAATTCTCTACGGTCAGCACTTCGACGTGCCGAAGCTCGACAATTTCGTTCTGCCGATCGGCAAGGCGCGCATCCACCGCCAGGGCAAGGACGTCACCATCGTCTCCTTCGGCATCGGCATGACCTATGCGGTCAAGGCTGTTGCCGAGCTCGAGAAGATCGGCATCGACGCCGAACTGATCGACCTGCGCACGCTGCGCCCGATGGACCTCCCGACGGTCATCGAATCCGTCAAGAAGACCGGCCGCCTCGTCACCGTCGAGGAAGGCTACCCGCAGAACTCGGTCGGCACGGAAATCGCCACCCGCGTCATGCAGCAGGCCTTCGATTACCTCGATGCACCGGTCCTGACGATCGCCGGCAAGGACGTTCCGATGCCCTACGCCGCAAACCTCGAAAAGCTGGCGCTGCCGAATGTCGACGAAGTCGTCCAGGCAGTGAAAACCGTCTGCTACAAGTAAGGGGAGGCTGTTCCGATGCCTATCAACATCACGATGCCTGCCCTGTCTCCGACCATGGAAGAGGGAAACCTGGCCAAGTGGCTCGTCAAGGAAGGCGACACCGTCAAGTCGGGTGACGTCATCGCCGAGATCGAGACCGACAAGGCGACGATGGAAGTCGAAGCCGTCGATGAAGGCACTGTTGCCAAGATCGTCGTTCCCGCCGGTACCGAAGGCGTCAAGGTCAACGCGCTGATCGCGGTTCTGGCTGCCGAAGGCGAAGACGTGAAGGCTGCCGCAAGCGGTGCAGGCTCTGCACCGAAGGCCGAAGCTGCACCGGCACCGAAGGCGGAAGCAGCACCCGCTGCTGCCCAGCCGGCTCCGGCCGCCGCTGCTCCGGCTCCAGCCGCAGCACCTGCTGCAGCTGCATCGTCCGGCAACCGCACCTTCTCGTCGCCGCTCGCCCGCCGTCTTGCCAAGGAAGCCGGTATCGACCTTTCGGCGATCTCCGGTTCCGGTCCGCACGGCCGCGTCGTCAAGAGCGACATCGAAGCTGCCGTCGCTGGCGGTGGTGCCAAGGCTCCGGCCGCAGCCGCGCCGCAGGCCGCCGCACCGGCACCTGCCGCAGCCCCGAAGGGCGCTTCCGACGAAGCCGTCCTCAAGCTGTTCGAAGCGGGTTCCTACGAACTCGTGCCGCATGACGGCATGCGCAAGGTCATTGCCAAGCGCCTGGTCGAATCCAAGCAGACCGTTCCGCACTTCTACGTCACCGTCGATTGCGAGCTCGATGCGCTTCTGGCGCTCCGTGCCCAGCTCAACGATGCCGCACCGAAGTCCAAGGACGGCGTTCCCGCCTACAAGTTGTCGGTCAACGACATGGTCATCAAGGCGATGGCGCTTGCTCTCCGCGACGTTCCGGATGCAAACGTTTCCTGGACCGAGAATGCGATGGTCAAGCACAAGAACGCCGATGTCGGCGTTGCTGTCTCCATCCCGGGTGGCTTGATCACCCCGATCGTCCGCAAGGCGGAGCTGAAGACGCTCTCGGCGATCTCCAACGAGATGAAGGACCTCGGCAAGCGCGCCAAGGACCGCAAGCTGAAGCCTGAGGAATACCAGGGCGGTACCACGTCGGTGTCGAACATGGGCATGATGGGCGTCAAGCAGTTTGCCGCCGTCATCAACCCGCCGCATGCAACGATCCTCGCGGTCGGCGCAGGCGAGCAGCGCGTCATCGTCAAGAAGGGCGAAATGGCGATTGCCACCGTCATGAGCGTCACGCTCTCGACCGACCACCGCTGCGTAGACGGCGCGCTCGGAGCCGAGGTGCTGCAGGCGTTCAAGGGCTACATCGAAAACCCGATGGGCATGCTGGTCTGATCAAAGGGCGGAGGCGGAAATGACGAAGACCGTTCTTTGCTATGGTGACTCGCTGACTTGGGGCTACAGCGCCGAGACGATCGGCCGCCATGCCTATGAAGATCGCTGGCCGAGCGCGCTACAAGCCGCTCTCGGCAGTGATGTCCGCGTCATCGCCGAAGGTCTGAACGGCCGGACCACCGCCTTCGACGACCATCTTGCCGATTGCGATCGCAACGGCGCACGCATTCTGCCGACCATTCTGCAGACGCATGCGCCGCTCGATCTCATCATCATCCTGCTCGGCACCAACGACATGAAGCCTGTCGTGGCGGGTTCGGCTTTTGCCGCCTGCCAGGGCATCGCCCGGCTGGTGCGGCTGATCCGCAATCACGCCTGGCCCTTCGAGTTCGACGGTCCGGATATCCTGATCGTGGCGCCCCCGGCGATCTGCGCGACGGGCAACGTGCCCTTCGCCGCATCGTTCCCCGGCGGTATCGAAGAGTCGGCGAAGCTTGCGACACTCTACCGCGATCTTGCCGACGAACTCGGCTGCGGCTTCTTCGACGGCAATTCCGTCGCCAAGACCACGCCGCTCGATGGCATCCATCTCGATGCAGAGAATACCCGCGCTCTAGGGCGCGGCATGGAATCGATCGTCCGGATGATGCTGGGGCTGTGACCATGGGCGGCGCTTTCGCAGCGCTTAGAGCGGCGGAACGGAAGGATGCGGCCGAGCTCGCGATCCTCGTCGATATCGGCTCGCATGGCTTTGCCTCCTGGCTGTGGTTCTCGGAGGTTGCCAACGGCAAGACCGATACGCCTCTGGAGCATGGCCGGCTGAAGATGAGCCGGGACGGCGAATGGGGTAGCTGGCAGAACGCAGTCGTTGCCGAAGCTTACGGCGAGGTCGCGGGCGCTGCAGTCGGATACGAGTTGGGCGAGGGGATCCACGCCCTCAAGACGGACCGTCCGGCACTGGCGCCCGTCATCGCCATGCAGAAGACGGTCGCCGGTGGCTGGTTCATCGGCACGCTGGCAGTCTACCGCCATCTGCGCGGTATCGGCATTGGAATGAAGCTTCTCGGTGACCAGATCGACAGGGCAAACGGATTGCCGGTCAGCCTGATCACCGCAAGCGACAATGACGCAGCGCTCGCGCTGTACAAGAAGAATGGATTTTCGGAAGCGGCGCGCGCTGACGCCGTACCGCTTTTCGAAGGCAGCAAGAAACACGAGTGGGTGCTTTTGACCCGCCTCGCCGGATAAAAAGGCAGGAAACATGGCTGAGAATTACGACGTCATCATCATCGGTTCTGGACCTGGCGGCTATGTCGCGGCAGTGCGTGCCGGCCAGCTCGGCCTGAAGGTCGCGATCGTCGAGCGCGAGCACCTGGGCGGCATCTGCCTCAACTGGGGCTGCATCCCGACCAAGGCGCTGCTGCGCTCCGCCGAAATTCTCGATCATTCTAACCACCTGAAGGATTACGGCCTCGTTCTCGAGGGTTCGGTCAAGGCCGATACCAAGGCCGTCGTCGCCCGCTCGCGCGCCGTCTCCGGCCGCCTGAATGCCGGCGTCGGCTTCCTGATGAAGAAGAACAAGGTCGATGTCATCTGGGGCGAGGCGAAGATCACCAAGCCCGGCGAGATCACCGTTTCCAAGTCGTCGAAGCCTGTCGTCGAGCCGCAGCACCCGCTGCCGAAGAACATCAAGAGCGAAGCCGGCACCTACACGGCCAAGCACATCATCATCGCGACCGGCGCCCGTCCGCGCGCTTTGCCGGGCATCGAGCCGGATGGCAAGCTGATCTGGACCTATTTCGAAGCGCTGAAGCCGGATGTCCTGCCGAAGTCGCTGATCGTCATGGGCTCGGGCGCCATCGGCATCGAGTTTGCGAGCTTCTACCGCTCGATGGGCGTCGACGTCACCGTCGTCGAAGTCATGCCGACGATCATGCCGGTCGAGGACGCTGAGATCACCGCGATCGCCCGCAAGCAGCTCGAAAAGCGTGGGCTGAAGATCTTCACCAGCGCCAAGATCACCAAGGTCGAGAAGGGCGCAGACAGCGTCACCGCGACCGTCGAGACAGCTGATGGCAAGTCGCAGCAGATCACCGCTGACCGGATGATCTCGGCCGTCGGCGTCCAGGGCAATATCGAAAACCTCGGCCTGGAGGCACTCGGCGTGAAGACCGACCGCGGTTGCGTCGTCATCGACGGCTACGGCAAGACCAATGTCCCCGGCATCTACGCCATCGGCGACGTTGCCGGCCCGCCAATGCTCGCCCACAAGGCCGAACATGAAGGCGTCGTCTGCATCGAGAAGATCGTCGGCCTGCCGAACGTCCACCCGACCGACAAGAGCAAGGTCCCGGGCTGCACCTATTGCAACCCGCAGGTCGCCTCGGTCGGCCTCACCGAAGCCAAAGCCAAGGAGCAGGGCCGCGATATCCGCGTCGGCCGCTTCTCCTTCGTTGCCAACGGCAAGGCGATCGCGCTCGGCGAAGATCAGGGCATGGTCAAGGTCATCTTCGACAAGAAGACCGGCGAACTGCTCGGCGCCCACATGGTCGGCGCCGAAGTCACCGAGCTCATCCAGGGCTTTGTCGTGGCCATGAACCTGGAAACGACCGAAGAAGAACTGATGCACACGATCTTCCCGCATCCGACCGTTTCGGAATCGATGAAGGAAGCGGTGCTGGACGCTTACGGCCGCGTGCTGAACGCTTGATAATTTCCGTTTCCGCCCTCTCTATCAGGATGGTGTGAACTGTCCTGACGGGGCGGAAAAACGAAAGGAAATCATCATGTCAATGGGTACGCAGGCACTGCTCATCTTCCTGCTGATCGGGCTCGTCGCCGGGTTTCTGGCAAGCCTCGTGGTCGGCGGCGGCGGTTTGATCCGGTGCTTGCTGAGCGGCATCATCGGCGCCTTCGTCGGTGGCTTTCTGTTCAATGCGCTGGGCATCTCGCTCGGCATTGAAAATGCATTGGTGGTGCAGATCATCCACGCCACCGTCGGCGCGATCATCGTGGTGCTGATCGCCAGAGCGATAGCGTAGGGCAGACCTGGAAACGGAAGGACTGATATGGAAGGCGTAGGCTGGCTGGCGGCAATCATCATCGGCGGTTTTGCGGGCTGGCTCGCGGGCAAGCTGATGGATGCGCGATATGGCATTCTGCTGAATATCGTGCTCGGCATCGTCGGCTCGGTCGTTGCGACCGCCATCCTGGCGCAGTTCCATATCGAAGTGGCCGGCGGGCGGCTCGGCTACTTCGTCACTGGCTTCCTGGGCGCCTGCCTGCTGATATTCTTCGCCCGGCTCGTCCGGCGATAGCGCACATGACCGGCCGATTGTAACGGACGGCTAAAAGACTTATGTGCAGACTGATGAAGCCGCATTGGGGCGGCGGAAAGTTGACACGGTAATGGTAACCATTCTCGACACGATCAATCCCGACGCCAAGCGCGTGCGCCATCCGGAAAAGGCCCACCGGCCGGACCAGGAAGTTCTGCGCAAGCCGGAATGGATCCGTGTAAAGGCGCCGACCTCCAAGGGCTATGCCGAAACCCGCTCGATCGTGAAGGAGCACAAGCTCGTCACCGTCTGTGAGGAAGCCGGCTGCCCGAATATCGGCGAGTGCTGGGACAAGAAGCACGCGACCTTCATGATCATGGGCGAGATCTGTACCCGCGCCTGCGCCTTCTGCAACGTCTCGACCGGCAAGCCGAATGCGCTGGATATGGCAGAGCCCGAGAACGTCGCCAAGGCCGTCAAGCAGATGGGCCTCAGCCACGTCGTCATCACCTCCGTTGACCGCGACGATCTGGAAGATGGTGGCGCCGAGCATTTCGAGAAGGTCATCTGGGCGATCCGCGAGGCCTCGCCGATGACGACGATCGAAATCCTGACCCCTGACTTCTTGAAGAAGCCGGGTGCCCTGGAGCGCGTCGTCGCCGCCAAGCCCGATGTCTTCAACCACAACATGGAAACCGTCGCCGGCAATTACCTGACGGTTCGCCCCGGTGCCCGCTATTTCCACTCCATCCGCCTGCTGCAGCGCGTGAAGGAACTGGACCCGACCATGTTCACCAAGTCGGGCATCATGGTCGGCCTCGGCGAAGAGCGCAACGAAGTGCTGCAGCTGATGGACGACCTGCGCACGGCCGACGTCGACTTCCTGACGATCGGCCAGTACCTGCAGCCGACCCGCAAGCACCACAAGGTGGAAAGCTTCGTGACGCCGGAGGAATTCAAGTCCTACGAGACCGTCGCTTACACCAAGGGCTTCCTGATGGTCGCCTCCAGCCCGCTGACCCGCTCCTCGCATCACGCCGGCGATGACTTCGCCCGTTTGAAAGCGGCGCGCGAAAAGAAGCTGCTGATCGCCGCGGAATAAAATCCCTGCTTGCATTTTCGAGAAGCCGCGGCGATTTTCGCCGCGGCTTTTTGTTTGCCGAAATGCGGAGCGATGCGATGCCGGCCTATATCGACGATCTCGACCAAGCCGTCAGCCTGATCCGCGGCTCAGGGCGCATCATGGTCGTCGGCTGCTCCGGCGGCGGCAAGAGCACGCTGTCGCGAAAGCTCTCAAGTCTTCTCAGCCTCCGGCATGTCTCGATGGACAGGGAATTCTTCTGGCTGCCCGGCTGGGTCAAGCGCGAGAAGGCTGAGGAGCGTGCCTTGATCACTGAGGTCGTCAACGGCGAGGGCTGGCTGATGGACGGCACCGGCCCCTCGACCTTCGATATCCGCGTACCGCGCACGCAGTTCATCATCTGGGTGCGCATGCGGCGGTGGATCTGCCTCTGGGGCATCTGCAAGCGGGCGTTCTTCCATCTCGGCAAGACGCGGCCGGACATGGCGCCCGGCTGCCGGGAGCAGCTGCCGGACCGCGAATTCCTCACCTATATCTGGACTTTCGAGCAGCGGTTCGCGCCGCTCGTGATTGCTGGTATCGACCGTTACGGCCCTGATATCCCGGTTTTGCAGCTGAAAAGCCGGCGAGACGTCAGCCGCCTTCTTGATCTTCTCGGCGCGCCCGCTTAACTGCGCTTCATGCCGCAATTCGAAACGCATCGTCCCGTTCCCCATACAGCCGAGCAGATGTTCGACCTCGTCGCCGACGTCGAGCGCTATCCGGAATTCCTGCCGCTCTGCGAGGCGCTGACGATCCGCAGCCGCAAGGAACGCGACGGCAAGATCCTGCTCGTCGCCGATATGACGGTTGGCTATAAGGCGATCCGCGAGACATTCACGACGCAGGTGCTGCTGAACAAGGCAGAGCGCGTCATTGACGTGAAATACATCGACGGCCCGTTCAAGTATCTCGACAATCGCTGGAGCTTCACCGAAGCCACGCCAGGCTCGATGGTCAATTTCTTCATCGATTACGAGTTCAAGAGCCGCATTCTCGGCGCGCTCATGGGAACGATGTTCGACAGGGCTTTCCGCATGTTCACGGAAGCCTTCGAAAAGCGCGCATCGGCGATCTACGGCGGCTGACGCCTACCGGTCCAGGAAGTGGTCGAAGACCTGGTTTGCCGGATAGGCGTAGTAGCCCCGATCCACGAAACTGTGCCGGTAGAGGCAGTTCCGCAGAGCCACGTTGTAGATCATGCTGTGCGTATCCGGCGAGCCGCGATGAGCCATCGCTTCCGGCTGGCAATAGGACAGCGCTCGATCGTAGCGGGCGAGCAGTACCGGGTCGGAATCGACACGAATGCCTGAATAGGTCTGATAGTTGGACGGTGCTTCCGCGGCAGAAATGCAGCCGAGGCTCAATGCAACGCCGATGGCAGCCAAATATCTCATGGGAACATCCTTCAAAGCCGGCGGCGGCCGGCAACGCGGCAGAAACGGTGGCAGAAGACTTTTGTTCCCGGATGCTACTTCAGCGTCAGCAGCATTTCCAGCGCCGTCTTGACGGTCGCAAGCCGCACCTTGTCGCGGCCGATATCGCCATAGAGCATCTTGTGATGAATGAGTGCGCCCTGGCGTGATTTTGCCGCGAGATGGACGAGCCCGACAGGCTTTTCCGGCGACCCGCCGCCAGGTCCGGCGATGCCGGTCACCGCGACCGCAAAAGCGGCGCGCGAGCGGAAGAGGGCGCCATGCACCATCTGCCGCGCGGTTTCCTCGGATACGGCGCCGAAGCGCGCAAGCGTCTGCTCCTGAACGCCGAGCATCTCCATCTTCGCCGTGTTCGTATAGGTGACGAAGCCGCGATCGACGACGGCGGAGGATCCCGAGATCTCCGTCAGCGCACCAGCGATCAGTCCGCCGGTGCAGCTCTCGGCGGTCGAGACCATTAGCCCTTCAGCCGAGAAATCCCGGATGATCTTTTCAGCAAGCGCCAAGATCTCGGCCGTGAACATCGTCAATCCCTCGCGCCGCGGAAGACGACGGTCGCCGTGGCGATGGCGGCAATGCCCTCGCGGCGGCCGACGAAGCCGATTGTCTCGTTGGTCGTTGCCTTTACCGAGCAGCGGCCGATGGAAATGCCGAGGAACTCGGCAAGATTGGCGCGCATCTCGTCGCGATGCGGCCCGACCTTCGGTGCTTCTGCGATCAGCGAGACATCGGCATTCATGATCGTCCCGCCGCAGTCGCGCACGATCTTGGCGGCATGCTCGAGGAAGATGCGGGATGCCGCGCCCTTCCATTGCGGATCGGATGGCGGAAAATGGTCGCCGATATCGCCGGCGCCGCAGGTGGCAAGCAGCGCATCGGTCAGCGCATGCAGCGCCACATCGGCATCCGAATGTCCCTTCAGCTTCTGATCGTGCGGAATGAACAGGCCGCAGAGCGTCACGCCGTCGCCGGGCTCAAGCTGGTGCACGTCGTAGCCGTTGCCGGTGCGCACGTCGGGCAGGGCCGATGACGACAGGCGGTTGTCGGCAAGGGCGATATCGCGCTTCACGGTCAGCTTCATGTTGTCGGCAGCTCCTTCAACGATTGTCACGGGAATGCCCACCCATTCGGCAATCGAGGCATCGTCGGTGAAATCGCTCCGGCCGGATTGATGCGCATCTTCATGTGCGGCCAGAATGGTGTCGAAAGCGAAGGATTGCGGCGTCTGCGCCGCAAAGAGATGTTCGCGCGACACGGTCTCGAGCACGGTTCCCGTCTTGTCGGCGCGTTTCAGCGTGTCGGCGACCGGCGTGGCCGGAAGGACTGCGGGCGCTCCGGCAATCAGCGCATCGGCGACGCGGTCGAGCAGCACATGGTCGAAGAACGGCCGCACTGCATCGTGAATGAGAACGTGGCTGATGCCCTTGTCCTTGAGATGACGCAGGCCGGCCAGCACCGATTGCTGGCGTGTCGAGCCGCCATGCACCGCCTCGATCGGCGTCGCCGAAAGGATATGGCGCAGCGCCTTGTCGAACAGCGCCTCGTCGTCGGGATGGATGACCACGACGATATGGGCGGCGTGCTCCCATGTCATGAAGTTTTCAAGCGTATGGGCAATAACCGGCTTGCCGCCGACCATGCGATACTGCTTCGGCCCTTCGACGGAGGCACCAGCACGCTCGCCGCGCCCCGCGGCGACGACGACAATCCCGGCCGATAGTGGTTGCTTCGAATGCATTTGCGGCATAAATCCCTAAAATATGCAGAAAGCGACGTAAGTGCTCTATAGCCTTGGTCATCGGCTTTCCAGCATCTGCCCAAAAAATATCAATTCCAACCAAAGCCTCTTGGCAAGCCATTCGTCTATGGCTAAAAATAGTGCAGCAATATTGTGTGCCTGAAAGATAATCAATTGCATCCAGTGAACCTAGCAGCGCCATTGCAGATCGGAAACGTCTCCGTGCGCAACCGCGTCGCGCTGGCGCCCATGTCCGGCGTCACGGATATGCCGTTCCGGCAGCTGGCCTGGCGCTATGGAGCCGGCCTCGTCGTCACCGAGATGGTGGCGAGCCGCGAGCTGGTCAATAACACCGCCGAATCCTGGTCGCGCCTGAAGGCTGCCGGCTTCAAGCCGCATATGGTGCAGCTTGCCGGGCGCGAAGCCTATTGGATGGGCGAGGCGGCCAAGGTCGCCGCCGATGCCGGAGCCGATATCATCGACATCAACATGGGCTGCCCGGCCAAGAAGGTGATCGGCGGCTATTCCGGCTCGGCGCTGATGCGCGATCCCGATCACGCCTTGACGCTGATCGAGGCCACAGTAAAGGCCGTCGATATCCCTGTCACGTTGAAGATGCGCCTCGGCTGGGACGAGAATTCGCTGAACGCGCCTCATATCGCCAAGCGTGCCGAGGAGGCCGGCGTCCAGCTGATCACCATCCACGGCCGCACCCGCATGCAGTTCTACGAGGGCAAGGCGGATTGGGACGCAATCCGCGCCGTCCGCGATGTCGTCTCGGTGCCGCTGATCGCCAACGGCGATGTCAACACGCCCGAAGATGCTGAGGAGATTCTCCGCCGCTCGGGCGCCGATGCGGTGATGATCGGCCGCGGCTGCCAGGGCCGTCCGTGGCATGCTGGCGTGCTTGCCGGTGCTGCCGGTCCTGAAAGCGCGGAGATCGCCGATATTGCCGTCGAGCACTACCGGATGATGCTGGAATTCTACGGTGAGCATGTCGCCATCCGCCATTCCCGCAAGCATCTCGGCTGGTATCTCGAACGATACGCCCCCGGCCTTTCCGGGGAAGACAGGGCGGCGATCATGACTTCGAACCAGCCGCTGGAGGTGGAGCGGCGGCTTCACGATGCGCTCTCTGCAGGTGCAGAGGCAGTTCAAAGCCGGGAGGCGGCATGACGGACAAGACGCAGGCCGATCAGACGAGTGGCGTAGCGATGGCAGTGCTGAACGCCATCCAGAACCCTGTGATCATGGTGGACGAGGCCGGTCTCGTGGCCTTCGCCAATTGGGAGGCCGAAGCCTTCTTCGGCGCCAGTGCCTCGCATCTGGCGCGCTACAGGATCTCGACCTTTATTCCTTTCGGCAGCCCGCTGCTGGCGCTGATCGATCAAGTCCGCGAGCGCCGCGCTCCGGTCAACGAGTATCGCGTCGATCTGAGCTCGCCGCGGCTTGGCCAGGACAAACTGGTCGATCTCTATGTCGCCCCTGTCATCAGCGCCCCGGGTTCCGTCGTCGTCGTCTTCCAGGAGCGCTCGATGGCCGACAAGATCGACCGTCAGCTGACCCATCGCGCCGCGGCGCGCTCCGTCACCGGGCTGGCCTCGATGCTGGCGCATGAAATCAAGAACCCGCTCTCCGGCATCCGTGGCGCTGCCCAGCTTCTCGAACAGTCGGCTGTCGATGAGGACCGGGCGCTGACCCGGCTCATCTGTGATGAGACCGACCGCATCGTCTCGCTGGTCGACCGTATGGAAGTCTTCTCCGATGAGCGCCCCGTCGATCGCGTTCCGGTCAACATCCATTCGGTCCTCGATCATGTGAAGGCCGTGGCCAAGGCAGGATTTGCCCGCCAGATCCGCATCACCGAGAATTACGACCCGTCGCTGCCGGCCGTTTATGCCAATCGCGACCAGCTGGTGCAGGTCTTCCTCAATCTGGTGAAGAATGCCGCCGAAGCCGTCGGCGAACGGCAGGACGGCGAGATCCTGCTGACGACCGCCTATCGTCCCGGCATCCGCCTCTCCGTCGCCGGCACCCGCGAAAAAATCTCGCTGCCGCTGGAGTTCTGCGTGCAGGACAATGGTCCGGGCGTTCCCTCCGACCTGCTGCCGCACCTCTTCGATCCCTTCATCACCACCAAGACCAATGGCAGCGGCCTTGGCCTTGCGCTGGTCGCCAAGATCATCGGCGACCATGGCGGCATCATCGAATGCGACAGCCAGAACAACAAGACCACCTTCCGTGTCCTGATGCCGGCATCCAAGGATGCCTCTTCCGATGACGCGGCAATTGCAAACCCCACAGGAACTTCTCGATGACAGCAACGATTCTCGTCGCAGATGACGATGCGGCAATTCGTACGGTGCTCAATCAGGCGCTCAGCCGCGCAGGCTACGATGTCCGCATCACCTCGAACGCCGCCACGCTCTGGCGCTGGGTTTCGGCGGGCGAGGGCGATCTTGTGGTGACCGACGTCATCATGCCCGACGAGAACGCCTTCGATCTGCTGCCGCGCATCAAGAAGGCGCGGCCGGATCTGCCGGTGCTGGTCATGAGCGCCCAGAACACCTTCATGACGGCGATCAAGGCCTCCGAGAAGGGCGCCTACGATTACCTGCCGAAGCCATTCGACCTGACGGAGCTGATCGGCATCATCGGCCGGGCGCTGGCCGAGCCGAAGAAGAAGCCCGCCAAGCTCGATGAAGACATGCAGGACGGTATGCCGCTGGTCGGCCGCTCCGCCGCGATGCAGGAAATCTACCGCGTCCTGGCGCGCCTGATGCAGACCGACCTGACGCTGATGATCACCGGGGAATCCGGTACCGGCAAAGAGCTCGTCGCCCGTGCGCTGCACGATTACGGCAAGCGCCGCAACGGTCCCTTCGTCGCCATCAACATGGCCGCCATCCCGCGCGATCTCATCGAATCCGAGCTCTTCGGCCACGAGAAGGGCGCCTTCACCGGCGCGCAGAACCGCTCGACCGGCCGTTTCGAGCAGGCCGAGGGCGGCACGCTCTTCCTCGACGAAATCGGCGACATGCCGATGGACGCGCAGACTCGTCTTCTCCGCGTCCTGCAGCAGGGCGAATACACCACCGTCGGCGGCCGCACGCCGATCCGCACCGACGTGCGCATCGTCGCCGCCACCAACAAGGACCTGAAGCAGGCGATCAATCAGGGCCTGTTCCGCGAAGACCTCTACTATCGTCTCAACGTTGTGCCGCTGCGCCTGCCGCCGCTGCGCGACCGCGCTGAGGATATCCCGGATCTCGTCCGCCATTTCATCCAGCAGGCGGAAAAGGAAGGTCTCGGCACCAAGCGATTCGACCAGGAAGCGCTGGAGCTGATGAAGGCTTATGCCTGGCCGGGTAACGTTCGCGAGCTCGAGAACCTGATCCGCCGCCTGATGGCACTTTATCCACAGGATGTGATAACCCGCGAAATCATCGAGAGCGAGCTGCGCTCCGACGTGCCTGATAGCCCGATCGACAAGGGCCCGATCCGCTCGGGTTCGATGACCATCGCCCAGGCGGTCGAAGAGAATATGCGCACCTATTTCGCCAGCTTCGGCGAGAATCTGCCGCCGCCCGGCCTCTATGACCGTGTTCTGACGGAATTGGAGTATCCGCTGATCCTGGCAGCGCTGACAGCGACCCGCGGCAACCAGATCAAGGCGGCCGATCTGCTTGGTCTGAACCGCAATACGCTGCGCAAGAAGATCCGTGAGCTCGGCGTTTCGGTCTACCGGAGCTCCCGCACAGCTTGACAATGTGGCGGGATGCGTTGCATTTTCGCCACAATGCGTTGCTTAAAGGTCACGCATGGGGTTTGGACAATCGTAACCATAACAGATGGTCTGTGCCGCTGATCTCTTCATTCAGGGGTTGAGCGAACGCTTTCGATTTCCGGTCCGTTGGTTGCAGATGTGGCGTGGCGGCGATTTGCTGCCAGGAGAATGACCTGATGAAGCAGGATGCGGCATCGCCTGCGGCGGGTGAAGAGGGAGTTGCGATCGTTACCGATCGCCGCGCGCTTTTCGCATTGCCGGGCCTCATGCTGGCGGGCGGTGCGCTGCTCTGCGCCACTGCAACGCTCTTCGTGCTGCTCGGCTTCACGCCGATCGAGCCGACCTCGCGCGTCGTCATTACCTCCGTCGTCGTCAATTCCTTCTTCGTCTTGGGTCTGATGGCGCTGATCGGCCGTGAGGTTGCGCGGCTGATGAAGGCACGAACCCGCGGAAGGGCCGCAGCGCGGCTTCACATCCGCATCGTCGTGCTTTTCTCACTGGTGGCGATCACCCCGGCGATCCTTGTCGCCCTCTTTGCCAGTATCACGCTGAACGCTGGTCTCGACCGGTGGTTCTCGCTGCGCACCCAGTCGATCGTCAGCTCGTCGCGCAATGTCGGCCAGGCCTACATGATGGAGAATGCCAGCTATCTTCAGGGCCAGACGGTCTCGATGGCGAACGACCTGGAACGCAACCGCACGCTCTATAATCTCGACCGTACCGGCTTCGCCGATCTGATGACCCGTCAGGCGCGGGGACGCGGCCTCCTCGGCGCCTTCCTGGTCGAAAGCAACGGCGCGGTGATTACGCAGGCAGACATCAAGACCGAGAAGCCGCTGCCGGCCATTCCGCAGGATGCGCTGACCAAGGCCGCCGCCGGACAGCCGACGCTGATCCCGCCGGGTGTGACCAACTTGGTCGGCGCCATCATCAAACTCGAATCCATTCCTGATGCCTTCCTCTACACGGTCCGTGCCGTCGATCCGAAGGTCATGGGCGCGATGCGCCTGATGCAGGAAAATGCCAGCGAATATCAGTCGATGGAGGCGGGGCGCGTCTCGCTGCAGATCGCCTTTGCGGTTCTCTATATCGGTTTCGCGCTGATCGTTCTGCTCGCCGCCATCTGGACCGCGATTGCCGTCGCCGACCGCATCGTCCGCCCGATCCGGCTGCTGATTACCGCTGCCGATAGCGTTGCATCCGGCAATATGGATATCGTCGTCCCGGTTCACGCCGTCGATGGCGACGTTGCCAACCTGTCGCGCACCTTCAACAAGATGATTTCGGAAATCCGCACCCAGCGTGACGAAATCCTCGAGGCGAAGGACGAAGTGGACGACCGCCGTCGCTTCATCGAGGCCGTGCTGTCGGGCGTTACCGCTGCCGTCATCGGCGTCGAGAGCGACCGCCGCATCACCATCGTCAACAGTTCGGCCGAAACGCTGATGGCGCTCGAAGCGCCCGATATGCTTGGCAAGCAGCTTTCCGATATCGCTCCCGAGGTCGACCAGGTTCTCACAGAGGCCGCACAGCGCTATCGCGGCGATTTCCGCAAGCAGATCGCTCTGGTGCGCGGCGGCACGGTCCGTACCCTCAGCGTCCAGGTGACGCGCGAAGAGGTGAGGGAGAGCGGCGAATCCTACGTCATCACCCTCGACGACATCACCGATCTCGTCATCGCCCAGCGTTCGACCGCCTGGGGCGACGTTGCTCGCCGCATCGCCCACGAGATCAAGAACCCGCTGACGCCGATCCAGCTATCGGCCGAGCGCATCCAGCGCCGCTACGGCAAGCAGATCAATCAGGACGACAAGACCGTATTCGACCAGTGCACGGATACGATCATCCGCCAGGTCGGCGATATCGGCCGCATGGTCGATGAATTCTCAGCCTTTGCCCGCATGCCGAAGCCGACCAAGGAACCGAGCGATCTGCGCGACATCCTGCGCGATGCGATGTTCCTGCGCGAGATGGGCAACACCCATGTCAGCTTCCTGCAGGAGCTCGGCGAACGGCCGCTCGAGGGCATGTTCGACAGCCGCATGCTGGGTCAGGCCTTCGGCAACCTGATCAAGAACGCCGTCGAGGCGATCGAAGCCGTACCGAGCGAAGAACGCGACGAGCGCAAGGTGCTGGTGCGGGCAGCTATGGACGAAGGCCGTGACCGTTTCACCGTCGATGTCATCGATAACGGTCGCGGTCTGCCGGTGGAAAACCGGCACAGCATTCTAGAGCCTTACATGACGATGCGGGAGAAGGGCACGGGCCTGGGCCTCGCCATCGTCAAGAAGATCATTGAAGAGCATGGCGGGCAGCTTGAGCTGCATGATGCGCCCGCAGAATTTGACCAGGGAAGAGGAGCCATGATCCGCGTGCATCTGCCGCGTCTCGAGCCGGCATCTTCCGCCCCTGCTGAAAGCGACAAGGAAAGCGTTTATGGCCTCTGATATTCTCGTCGTCGACGATGAGCATGACATTCGCGAGATCGTGTCCGGGATCCTGTCCGACGAGGGCCACGAAACGCGGACCGCTCACGATAGCGATAGTGCGCTGGCGGCGATCTCCGATCGCGCCCCGCGGCTGATCTTCCTCGATATCTGGATGCAGGGCAGCAAGCTCGACGGGCTGTCGCTGCTCGACGAGATCAAGACGCGCCATCCCGATATTCCGGTGGTGATGATCTCGGGTCACGGCAATATCGAAACGGCCGTTTCCGCCATCAAGCGCGGCGCTTTCGATTTCATCGAGAAGCCCTTCAAGGCCGACCGCCTGATCCTGATCGCCGAGCGCGCGCTGGAAAACTCCAAGCTGAAGCGCGAAGTCTCCGAGCTCAAGAAGCGGGCGGGCGATGCCGTCGAGCTGATCGGCACGTCCGTTGCCGTCTCGCAGCTGCGCCAGACGATCGAGAAGGTCTCTCCGACCAATAGCCGCATCATGATCTTCGGCGCATCCGGTTCCGGCAAGGAACTTGTGGCGCGCATGATCCACAAGAAGTCGACGCGCGCCAACGGCCCGTTCGTGGCGCTCAACGCCGCCAACATCACTCCCGACCGGATGGAAATCGCGCTCTTCGGCACTGAGGGTTCGCCCGGCCAGGCCCGCAAGATCGGCGCGCTGGAAGAGGCCCATCGCGGCATTCTCTATCTCGACGAAGTCGGCGAAATGCCGCGCGAGACGCAGAACAAGATCCTTCGTGTGCTCGTCGACCAGCAGTTCGAGCGCGTCGGTGGCTCCAAGCGTGTCAAGGTCGATGTCCGCATCATCTCCTCGACCGCCTACAATCTCGAAAGCCGCATTGCCGAAGGCTGGTTCCGTGAAGACCTCTATCATCGTCTGGCCGTCGTGCCGGTCCGGGTTCCGGCGCTGGCCGAGCGCCGCGAGGACATTCCGTTCCTCGTTGACCAGCTGATGCGCCAGATTTCCGAACAGGCCGGCATTCGCCAGCGCCGCATCGGTGATGACGCGATGGCCGTTCTGCAGGCCCATGACTGGCCGGGCAATATCCGCCAGCTGCGCAACAATATCGAGCGGCTGATGATCCTTGCCCGTTCCGACGGTCCGGACGCGCCGATCACCGCCGACATGCTGCCGACCGATCTTGGCGACATGCTGCCGAAGGTTTCGGCCAAGAACGACTATCACATCATGACGCTGCCGCTGCGTGAGGCGCGCGAGATGTTCGAGAAGGACTATCTCATCGCCCAGATCAACCGCTTCGGCGGCAATATCTCGCGCACAGCCGAATTCGTCGGCATGGAGCGCTCCGCGCTTCACCGCAAGCTGAAGTCGCTCGGCGTCTAAGCTTTTACCGGCGCAGAATCGTGCGCCGGTTCATGTCATTGCCCCAGCACCAGGTTTCCCATGCCCAGAATTTCCTACGTCAACGGCCAGTACGTCACGCATTCCGAAGCAGCCGTTCATATCGAGGATCGCGGCTATCAATTCGCCGATGGCGTCTATGAGGTCTGCGAGATCCGCCACGGCTATATCGTCGATATCACCCGTCACCTCGACCGCCTGCACCGCTCGCTGAGCGAGTTGCGCATCGCCGCGCCGATGAGCCGGGCCGCCATGGTGCATGTGATTCGCGAGACCGTTCGCCGCAACAAGGTGAAGAACGGCCTGTTCTACATGCAGGTCACCCGCGGCGTCGCCCGCCGCGACCATGTGTTCCCGACCGAAGGCACCAAGCCGTCGATCGTCATCACCGCGAAGAGCACCGATGCATCGGTCATCGCCAAGAAGAATGCCAATGGCATCAAGGCCGTGACCGTGTCCGACAACCGCTGGGACCGCGTCGATATCAAGACCGTCGGTTTGCTGCCGAACGTCATGGCCCGCCAGCAGGCGAAGGAGGCGGGCGCCCAGGAAGCGATCTATGTCGATCGCGACGGCTTCGTCACCGAGGGTGCCGCAACCAACGTCTGGTTTGTCGATGCCGACGGCACGCTCGTCACCCGTCCGGCAGAGCATGGCATCCTCAAAGGGATTACCCGCACCACCTTGCTGGATGTCGGCGCCAAGCTGGGCCTCAAGGTCGCGGAACGTAAGTTCACCGTTGCCGAAATGCTGGCTGCACGCGAGGTTTTCATCACGGCGGCGACAAGCATTTGTTTTCCCGTGGTTTCCATCGATGGACAGACGATCGCCAATGGCCATCCCGGAAGCGTGTCGCAGAATATTCGGGAAGCCTTTTTCGACGTTGCGGAAAAGATTGCGATTTGATACCAAGATTTGCTGGACGCAGGGGTGAGGGTTACCTGCCGACGGCCTGGAGAGGTTGATTAGTATTCTACCGGCTGAAACACGCCGGCAATAAAGAAAGAAGCGGCGCGATGGCGGAACGTTCTCAGAATCTGCAGGACTTATTTCTCAATACTGTTCGCAAGCAAAAGATTTCCCTTACAATTTTTCTGATTAACGGCGTTAAGCTCACGGGCGTTGTCACGTCTTTCGACAATTTCTGCGTTCTTCTTCGCCGTGACGGTCATTCGCAACTCGTGTATAAGCACGCGATCTCGACGATCATGCCGGGCCAGCCCATGCAGATGTTCGAGAGCGAAGAAGCCGCTTCCTGATAGGATCAGAAGTCATTTCGACACGCGATACGAAGAACGATTCCATCATCCCGGAAGCCGAAAAGCTCCGGGACGATATGCGCGCGACCGTCGTCGTGCCCGTGCTCAAGCAGGGCCGGGGACGTGGCGCCGCTTCCGATGGTGCAATCTCCACGACACGTTCGCCGGAAAGCCGGCTTGAAGAAGCAAGCGGTCTCGCCGAAGCGATCGACCTCGATGTCGTCTATGGCGCCGTCGTCCCGATCAATGATCCCCGGCCTGCAACGCTGCTCGGCACCGGCAAGATCGAAGAGATCAAGGCCAAGCTCGACGAGCATGATTCGGGTCTTGTCATCGTCGATCACCCGCTGACCCCGGTTCAGCAGCGCAATCTCGAGAAGGCATGGAACGTCAAGGTCATCGACCGCACGGGCCTTATCCTCGAAATCTTCGGCCGCCGCGCCTCCACCAAGGAAGGCACGTTGCAGGTCGATCTCGCGCACTTGAATTACCAGAAGGGCCGCCTGGTCCGCAGCTGGACCCACCTTGAGCGCCAGCGCGGCGGTGGCGGTTTCATGGGTGGTCCGGGTGAAACCCAGATCGAAGCCGACCGGCGCATGCTGCAGGACCGTATCATCAAGCTGGAGCGCGAGCTGGAGCAGGTCGTGCGGACCCGCCAGCTGCACCGCGCCAAGCGCAAGAAGGTGCCGCATCCGATCGTCGCTCTGGTCGGCTATACCAATGCTGGCAAATCGACGCTGTTCAACCGCATCACCGGCGCCGGCGTTCTCGCCGAAGACATGCTGTTTGCGACGCTCGATCCGACGCTGCGCCGCATGAAGCTGCCACATGGCCGCACCGTCATTCTCTCCGATACCGTCGGTTTCATCTCCGACCTTCCGACCCATCTGGTCGCCGCCTTCCGCGCGACGCTGGAAGAGGTGCTGGAGGCCGATCTCATCCTGCATGTCCGCGACATGGCCGATGACGACAATCCGGCCCAGAGCGCCGACGTGCTGCGCATCCTGAACGATCTCGGCATCGATGAAGCTGAGGGCCAGAAGCGTATCATCGAGGTTTGGAACAAGATCGACCGGCTGGAGCCGGAAACCCACGACGCCATCGTCCAGAAGGCATCCGGCGCCGAGAATGTCGTCGCCGTATCGGCCGTCAGTGGCGAGGGCGTCGACCGGCTGATGGACGAAATCAGCCGCCGCCTTTCCGGCGTCATGACGGAGACCTCGATCACCGTGCCGGTTTCGAAACTGGCGCTGCTGTCGTGGATCTATGAGCACGCCATCGTCGATGCCCGCGAGGACAACGAGGACGGCTCGGTGACGCTCGACGTGCGCATGGCCGAGGCTGAAGCGTCGGCACTCGAAGGACGGCTCGGCACGCAGAAGACGGCGAAGGAAGATTGGGAGCGCTGAGCGCTCGCAATCTCGCACTGCATCGGATCATTGGAGGGGACGGCATGGCTGGTATCAAGGCTCGGGCAGGCGGTCTTTTGCTGATCGCTATCGGATGCGCGCTTGCCTGGTTTTTCCTGCTGCAGCCGCTGAAGGAAGCGCAGGCCGGTGTTCCCGAGGTCCATTATCAGCTGAGAGCCTTCCTCGCGGTGCCCGCCTGCCTGGTCTTCGGATTGGGCTTTCTGTTCGCCGGCGCAGGCCTGAACTATCGCAATGCCGCCGAAAAGAAGCTGACGGTCACCGGCTGGGTGCTCTTCGCGATCGTCGCATTGCTGACATTGGCGGGCTACTGGTGGTTCCAGCAGCAGTTCTCGGCGCTCGGCTATACCAGCGCCGTCTGATCGCTTCCGGCCGGTTCGCTATCGGAAGCAAGCCACTCCAGACCAATCCGCCCGACAGGATCGAGAAGCTCGCCTGTCACCAGCGTCGTGATCAGGCTGCGCAGGAACGGCAGTTTCGTCGCCGGGCCGATCATCAGGTCCCGGCTCATCGGCAGGATCTTGCTATCCGACTGATAGAACGGCGTCAGCACGCGGCTCAGCAGCTGGTAGAAGCGGATATGGATCTGGCGCTGGCGCAGATGCCGTGAAATGGCATCGCCGACCGTCGCTTCACGGATCATCGCCGTACAGAGCGAGGCGGCATCCAGCAATGCCATATTGGCCCCCTGGCCGAGCTGTGGGCTCGTCGCATGCCAGGCGTCGCCGATCTTGACGACATTCTGCCCGGCGAACGGGACGCGCGTATGATGGCGGTAGCGTGCATGAACGGGCTCGGCCGATGCCGCGAAATGGGCGGCCTCCGGCCAGAAGCCATGCACCGCGTCGATCCAGATGTCCCGCCCGGCATCGCGCCAGGCCGCCACATCCTTGTTGCGGATACTCCAGAAGAAGGTCGCCATCGGCACCGCGCCATCCTTCGCCGTACCGACAGGCAGCACGCCCGCCATCTGGCTTGCCCGGTGATAGCGCTGCTCCAGTTCGTCGGAATGGAAGACGCCCGATGCATCCCAGGGAACGGTAGCCCAGAGCGCGCCGTAGTCCAGCTCGGTCGAAGACTTGTAGCCGATCGGAGAACTGGCGCCCATCGCATCGATAACGAGATCGGAAGCCGCGGATGCCTTGCCGTTGCCGAGCTTCAGCCGTGGCCTCGCGCCGGGCTCGAACGCCGTAACCCGCGAAGCCGTTTCGAAACTCACGCCGGATGCGACAGCGGCGTCGAGCAGCAGATCGAAGAGTGCCACTCGCTGGATGGCGATGCCCGATGCACCATTGCGGTAACCGACGTCGAGCACGGTGCGGCCGGTCGTCGAGAGTTTTCCGTGCATCCGCCGGATCCGCGCGCCGCGTTGTTCCACCTGGTCGAGCAGCCCCATCGCCGCGAGCACCGCGGATCCCGTCGGCTGCAACACGAAGCCGGATCCGACCGGCTGCGGCGCTGCCATCTGATCGTAGATGGTGACGTTTGCGCCGTGGCGCGCCAGGAGCGCGGCAAGCGACAATCCGCCGATACCGGCACCTGCAATCGCGATCTCAAGGCCGGTGAGCTTCATGGCGGGTCAGCCGAGCTGCCGTTCGATGGCTTTCGCCGCCTGCCAGATGTCTTCCATCCGCTCCAGGCTTGCGGCCTCCAACGTTTCGCCTTCTTTCTCAAGAACCGTTTCTATATGGTTGAAACGGCGTCGAAACTTCGTGTTCGTTCCGCGCAGGGATTGCTCCGGATCGGCATCGACATGGCGGCCGATATTGACGACGGCGAAGATGAGATCGCCGAGCTCGTCGCTGACCTTGGCCCGGTCGCCATGCGCCAGTGCCTCGCGCAGTTCGCCGATCTCTTCCTCGATCTTGTCGAGGATCGGCTCGGGTGCCGACCAGTCGAAGCCGACCTTCGCGGCACGCTCCTGCAGCTTCAGTGCCTCCGTCAGGGCTGGAAAGCTGCGTTGCACAGAGCCCAGAAACCCTGCCTTGGAATCCTCGGTCGCCCCGCGCCTGGCGCGCCGCTCGGCACGCTCGCGCTTCTCCGCCTGCTTGATCTCGTCCCACTGCTTCTTCACGCGATCCGGCGTATCCGCATCGGAGCGCGCAAAGACATGCGGGTGGCGGCGGATCATCTTGCGGGTGATGGCCTCGACGACATCGCCGAAGGCGAACTCACCGGCTTCCTCCGCCATCCGCGCGTGAAAGACCACCTGCAGCAGGAGATCGCCAAGCTCGTCGCAGAGATCGTCCATATCGTTGCGCTCGATCGCATCGGAAACCTCATAGGCCTCCTCGATCGTATAGGGCTTGATGGTCTCGAAGGTCTGGACGATGTCCCAGGGGCATCCCGTTTCCGGGTTGCGCAGCGCTGCCATGATCTCGATGAGGCGCGAAATGTCTTTGGAGGCTTCCATGATCGCTCAATTCAGGGGGATGTCGTTATCGCTCTTGGAGGCCTGATAGGCGCCGGAGAGAGCGTCGTAGCGGGACTTGATGCGGGCAGTCTGCGCCTTCAGCTCGCTCTTCAGCGCATCCGCCTCGGTCTCGACCAGATCGGCGATCGCAAAGCTGTTCCAAAAAGCGTTGCTGCGACGATAGCCGCCGGGCTCCAGGCCGAAGACTTCCTTGAGGATCTTCAGGTCGTGCGGAATGGCGAAGCTGTCGCGGGAATCTTCATGGCTGAAGAAATAGTAGAAGTTATCGAAACCCGCCCAGGTGATCGCCGACATGCACATGGTGCAGGGTTCATGAGTGGACAGGAAGATCAGGTCCTTGGTCGCCGGTTTCTCGCCGAGTTCGTAGAAGCGCTTCAGCGTGTGCACTTCGCCATGCCAGAGCGGATTTTCGAGCTCGTTGTTGGTCTCTGCGACCACCAGCGAGAGGTCGGCCTTGCGCAGGATTGCCGCGCCGAACACCTTGTTGCCGGCAGAAACGCCGCGCTCGGTCATCGGCAGGATATCGCGCTCCATCACCTCGAGCAGGCGTGGAGCAATCGTCTTGGAAGCCATGGCTTTCTCCTTGTCGCAGCAAGTCTATCCCGCCCGGGCAAGAAGAAAAATGCCGAATTGCCCGATGGACGTTTTTGATCACAGGCTTTACATTGCACTGCAGCGACAACGGCGTCGCTCGGGCGACTTTTCTCAAATCAGTGGCATGCAGGCAAAAGATTACGCGGACCGCGTAGGCTTTCGAATTTCTGTTTCTTCAACGCCTTGCCGGTTAAAGGCATATTGGCGCAACTTCGAAGTGGAATGATAATGCCTTCCAAGAGCGAACAGCTATCGGTTTTCCCCGCCTTCTTCCGTGTGGAAGGGCGGATCGCAGCCGTCTTCGGTAATGGAGACGAGGCCTATGCGAAGGTGCGCCTGCTGCTGAATACGCAGGCGCGCGTGGTTGCCTATACCGACCATCCGGAAGCCAGCTACCACGCCTTCCTGATCGCCAATCGCATCGAGACCGTCCGCGCGTCCTTCGCTGCCGAACAGGTTGAGGGCGCGGTGCTTGTCTTCGCCGCAACCGGCGAACCTGCCGCCGACCGCGCCATCGTCGATGCAGCGCGCGCCGCAAAAATCCCGGCCAATGCCGTCGACCAGCCCGATTATTGCGATTTCTTCACGCCGGCGCTTGTCAATCGCGCGCCCGTCGCCGTCGCGATCGGAACGGAGGGCGCCGGTCCGGTCCTGGCCCAGATGATCCGCGCACAGATCGACCAGCTGCTTTCGCCTTCGCTTGGGCGCCTCGCGACCTTGGCGACCAGCTACCGCAAGACGGTCGAGCACCTCATTCCGCGCGGCGTTTCCCGCCGTGTCTTCTGGCGCGGCTTCTTCTCCGGTCCCGTCGCCGATGCCGTCGCCAATGGCAATCTGCCGGAAGCCGAGCGCGCCGCGCATGCGCTGCTGCAGGAAACCGGCAAGGCCAAGGGCCGCATCTGGCTCGTCGGCGCCGGCCCCGGCGCCGAAGACCTGCTGACGCTGCGTGCCCAGCGCGTCATGATGGAAGCCGATGTCCTCGTCTTCGACGCACTCGTGCCGCAGGCGATCGTCGACATGGGCCGCCGCGATGCCGAACGCATTTCGGTAGGCAAGCGCAAGGGCTGCCATTCCAAATCTCAGGAAGAGATCAACGACCTGCTCGTCCAGCTTGGCCGCGAAGGCAAGCGTGTCGTGCGCCTGAAGTCCGGCGATCCGCTCGTTTATGGCCGGGCAGGGGAAGAGATGGCGGCCCTGCGCGCCGCCGGTGTCGCCTATGAAGTGGTGCCCGGCATCACATCGGCCTTCGCCGCCGCTGCCGATTTCGAACTGCCACTGACGCTGCGCGGCGTCGCCTCGTCGCTGGTCTTCACGACGGGCCACGACCTGACCGGCGATGTGCTGCCGGATTGGGCAAGCCTCGCCGTCTCGGGTGCCACGATCGCCGTCTATATGGGCCGCACCGTTGCCGCCTCCGTCGCCGAGCGCCTGATGGCTGCCGGCATACCCGCCGAGACGACGGTTGCCGTCATCGAGAATGCCAGCCGCGCCGAGCGCCGTCTCATGCATGGCATTCTGCGCGATCTTCCCGACCTGCAGCATCGTGACGAATTGACGGGACCCGTCATGGTCATTATCGGCGATGCAGTGGCAGGCGCCAATTTCGAACTGTCCGAGCCGCTGGTTCGCCGGGAGGCGAGCGTGCCGGAACTTGCAAGGAGCTGATTATGGTAGACAAGGTACTGACCGCCAACCGGTTGACGGACGGCATTGCCGTCTGGCTCGACGCCAATGGCGCGTGGGTCACCTCGTTGCAGGATGCGCTGGTCGCCCGCCATGCGGAAGCGGTCGCCGCGCTCGAGGACATCGGCAAGAAAGCCTATGCCGACAACAAGGTCGTTGACGTCAATGTCATCGAGGTTCAGGAAACCAACGGCGTATTGTGGCCGCTGCGCCTGCGTGAGCGCATTCGCGCGCAAGGCCCGACCATGGAATATGCTCCGGGATATGCGATTGCCGATCCCAAGTTCATTGATGTCTGAGGAAGCTGATGTACCGTTACGACGAATTTGACCACGCCTTTGTCGCCGAGCGCGTTGCGCAGTTCAGCGATCAGGTCCAGCGCCGTCTCGCCGGCGAGCTTTCCGAAGATGCCTTCAAGCCGCTGCGCCTGATGAACGGCGTTTACCTGCAGCTGCATGCCTACATGCTGCGCATCGCCATTCCCTATGGCACGCTGAGCTCAAAGCAGATGCGTATGCTGGCCCATGTCGCCCGCACCTATGACCGCGGCTATGGTCACTTCACCACCCGCCAGAACCTGCAGTTCAACTGGCCGAAGCTTTCGGACATGCCGGCCGTTCTCTCCGAACTGGCAACCGTCGAAATGCACGCACTGCAGACCTCCGGCAACTGCATCCGCAACGTCACGGCAGACCATTTCGCCGGCGCCGCTGCCGATGAAGTCGCTGACCCCAGACCCTATGCGGAAATCCTGCGCCAGTGGTCGTCGGTCCATCCGGAATTCTCGTTCCTGCCGCGCAAGTTCAAGATCGCCGTCACCGGTGCCGAGCGTGACCGCGCCGCAATCCAGGTCCATGATATCGGCCTGCATCTGAAGAAGAACGACAAGGGCGAGATCGGCTTTGCCGTTTACGTCGGCGGTGGCCAGGGCCGCACGCCGATGGTCGCCAAGCTGATCCGCGACTTCCTGCCGGAAGAGGACCTCTTGTCCTACACGACCGCCGTCATGCGCGTGTACAATCTGCACGGCCGCCGCGACAACAAGTACAAGGCCCGCATCAAGATCCTCGTCCATGAGACCGGTGCCGAAGAGCTCGCCCGCCAGGTCGAGGTCGAGTTCGCGCAGCTGAAGGACACCGAGCTGAAGCTGCCGGAACAGGACGTCGAGGCGATCACCGCTTATTTCGCGCCGCCGGCCCTGCCGCAGCGCGCCGAAGGCTGGGAAAACCTTGCCCGCTGGAAGAAGGCCGATCCGGCGTTCGCCCGCTGGGTCCAGCAGAACGTCCAGCCGCACAAGAACCCCGATTACGGCATGGTGACGATCTCGCTGAAGCCGATCGGCGGCATTCCGGGTGACGCCTCCGACAGCCAAATGGATGCGATCGCCGATATCGCCGAAGAATATGCCTTCGACGAAATCCGCGTCAGCCACGAACAGAACCTGATCCTGCCGCATGTCGCGCTGGCCGATCTCGAAGCCGTCTATCGCGGCCTCGTGGCCATCGATCTCGCCGAAGCCAATGCCGGCCTGATCACCGATATCATCGCCTGTCCGGGCCTGGACTACTGTGCTCTCGCCAACGCGCGCTCGATCCCGGTGGCCCAGGAAATCTCCCGCCGCTTCGGCAATCCCGAGCGTCAGGCCGAAATCGGCGAGCTGAAGATCAAGATCTCCGGCTGCATCAATGCCTGCGGCCACCACCATGTCGGCCATATCGGTCTGCTCGGTGTCGAGAAGAAGGGTGCAGAGCTCTATCAGATCACGCTCGGCGGCTCCGGCGACGAGCACACCTCGATCGGCGAAATCATCGGCCGCGGCTTCGAGCCCGACAAAGTGACGGACGCCATCGAGACGATCGTCGATACCTATCTGAAGATCCGCAAGGATCAGTCGGAAATCTTCCTCGAAGCCTATCGCCGTGTCGGGCCGCAGCCATTCAAGGATGCGCTCTACGGCTCTGCCGCCGAAGCTGCGTAAGGAGGGGACGATGACGAAGATCTGGAGAGAAACCGGTTTTGTCGAAAACGATCCCTGGGTCATCGAGACCGAGGAAGTCAAGGCAACCGAAAATCAGAAGCCGCTGCTTGGCCTCGACGAGCTGATCGCCAAGGCCGATGAGAGCAACGATGTCGGTCTCGGCGTGCTGATCAAGCCGGCCGACGATGTCCGCAAGCTCGAGCCCTATCTCGACCGTCTGGCGATCATCGCCGTTGCCTTCCCGGCATTCAACGACGGCCGCGCCTTCAGCCACGCCTCGCTGCTGCGCGATCGCCTCGACTACAAGAGCGAACTGCGCGCCGTCGGCGACGTGCTGATCGACCAGGTGCCGCTGATGCTGCGCGTCGGCATCGACAGCTTCGCCGTGACCAACGAGACGGCGCTCAAGCGTCTCTCGGAAAATCGTCTGCCGGGAATTCAGCATCATTATCAGCCGGCTGTGCGTGACGCGGACAGCGGCAAGGGCTATAGTTGGCGCCGTCAGGCGAAGCCGGCGGCATAGAGCCGGCTCGCCGTCATCTGATGACGGAAGCAATGCGATGAAGAATTTCGAAGTGGCGGTGATCGGTGGCGGTCTCGCCGGCATGGTTGCCGCGGTAGCGATTGCCCGCGGTGGCCGCAACGTGGCGCTGATCGCGCCGCCTGCAACCAAGGAAGACCGGCGCACCACGGCACTGATGGATCAGTCGATCCGCTTCCTCGATCGCCTGTCCCTCTGGGACAAGCTGAAGCCGTCGACGGCGCCGCTGACCAGCATGCGCATCATCGATGGCACGAATCGCCTGCTGCGGGCACCGGCAACGACCTTCCGCGCCGCCGAAGTCGGCCTCGATGCCTTCGGCTACAATTTCCCGAACAGGGCTCTGACCGATGTGCTGGAAACGGCCATCGCGGGCGAGGGCAACATCACACGCTTCGACGCCTTCGCCGAGACGATCGAAATCGGCGCCGAGAGCGTGACGCTGACGCTTGCCGGCGGCGAGCAGCTGACGGCCCATTTCGCCATTGGCGCTGACGGGCGCAAATCGAAGCTGCGCGAAACGGCGGGTATCAATGTCCGCAACTGGTCTTATCCGCAATCGGCCATGGTGCTGAATTTCAGCCATTCGGTGCCGCACCAGAACATCTCCACAGAGTTTCACACCGAGCATGGCCCTTTCACCCAGGTTCCGCTTTCGGGAAGCCGCTCCAGCCTCGTCTGGGTCCAGAACCCGGCGGAGGCCGCTCAGAATACCGAACTCTCCCTTGATGATCTGAGCCGTCTCGTCGAAGAGCGCATGCAGTCGATGCTCGGCAAAGTCACCGTCGAAGAGGGCGTCCAGGTCTGGCCGCTGTCCGGCATGATCGCGCATCGCTTCGGCAAGGGCCGGATCGCGCTGATCGGCGAGGCAGCCCACGTCTTCCCGCCGATCGGAGCTCAGGGCCTGAACCTCAGCCTGCGCGATATCATGGCGCTGACCGATATTCTCTGCACCCACGCCGAACTGCCGGTCGCGGCCGATGCAGGAGACCAGTTCGACCGCAAGCGCCGAGCCGATATCATGACGCGCACAGCCAGCGTCGATCTTCTGAACCGCTCGCTGCTTTCGGACTTCCTGCCGGTGCAGATGCTGCGCGCTGCCGGCCTGCACATCCTCTCGGCCATCCCGCCGCTGCGCAATGTCGTCATGCGCGAGGGCATCGAGCCCGGCCGCGGTCTCCGCGGCATTCCGGCGGCGCTCAAGGAAAGGCTAGGCCGGAAGAAGGCCTGATTTGATCGCGATCAGGAACATCGACACGGTGACCACCGACAGCGCGGTGGTGATCAGAATGGTCGCCGACGCGCGCTCCTGCCAGACGTGATAGAGCTGCCCGAGGACGAAGACATTCGTCGCGGTCGGTAGTGCCGCGAGCAGCACCGCGGCATAAACCCAGACCGGCTCGAAGCCACCGACCAGCGTCAGCGCGGCATAGACGACGAGCGGATGGACGATCAGCTTGGCCGGAACGATGTAGCTGATTTCAACAGGCACCCGCTTGAGCGGCCGCAGCGCCAGCGTCACGCCCATCGCAAACAGCGCGCAGGGCGCGGCCGCCTGGGCGAGATAGTCGATGAACTGCCTGAGCGCCGATGGCTGCTCGAACTCCAGCCCCGCCGCAAGAAAGCCGGCCGCCGTCGACAGGATGAACGGATGCAGCGCGACCTTGCGAACGATATCGGCGGCAATCTGCCCCCGTGAGCGCTTGTCATCGCCCGCGGCCGCCATCATCGCCGGCGCCACGATGAAATGCAACGCGTTCTCGAGGCAGACGATCAGCGCGACCGGAACCGCAGCCCTGTCACCGAAGGCGATCAGCGCCAGCCCGGGACCCATGTAGCCGATGTTGCCATAGGCGCCGGCAAAAGCCTGGATCGTCGATTCGTCCATCCGGCTCTTGCGGATGAAACGGCCGATGACGAAAATCGCGATGAACATCGAATAGGTGGCGGCCAGATCGGTGACGATGAAATCGATCCGCGCCAGATCCTCGACCGGCGTGCGCGATACCAGCTTGAAGAACAGCGCGGGCAGGGCGGCATAGACGATGAACGTATTCAGCCAGCCGAGCGCCTCGGCCGGCTGTTTCGTCACCTTCGCGGCGATATAGCCGATCAGGATCAGGCCGAAGAAGGGCAGGAGCAGGCTGATGATGTCGGCCACTGGACCGTCCGGGGCAAGTTGCAGAGCGGGCGAATGCTTCCCGCTTAGCCGATCTGCATCAGGATTGGAAAGGTCTGCTGGAACCAGATCGCGGCTTGACTGATAAAGCCGAACATGAAGGCGAGGCCGGTGAGCACAAGAAGCCCGCCGAGAACCTTCTCGACGGTGCCGAGATGGCGGCGAAAGCGCACCAGGAACCGCATGAAGGCACCCGAGAAACCGGCTGCGATCCAGAAGGGGATGGCAAGGCCCAGCGAATAGATGGCAAGCAGCCCGGCGCCGGAACCGACCGTCTCGCGCGACGCGGCGACGCCGAGGATCGCGCCGAGCACGGGACCGATGCAGGGCGTCCAGCCGAAGGCGAAGGCAAGACCCATGACATAGGCACCGGTCAGCGTCGCCGGCTTGCCGCCATTCTGGAAGCGGGCCTCGCGCGCCAGCAATCCGATTCGGAACACGCCGAGGAAATTCAGGCCCATGATGATGATGATCAGGCCGCCGATCTTCGACAGGATGTCGAGATGCTGGCGGAGAGCCATGCCGATGCTGGAAGCACCGGCACCCAGCGCCACGAATACGGTCGCGAATCCGAGCGTGAAGAACAGCGCCGAAAAGAACACGCCGCGGCGCACATCCGGTGCCACGGCAACGGCCGTCCCGCCACGGAACTGATCAACGGAAATCCCCGCCATATAGCAGAGATAGGGCGGAACGAGCGGCAGAACGCAGGGGGAGAGGAAGGACAGAGCACCGGCGATCAGGGCGCTCCACAGGGAAATATCGGCAATCGACACGCATCTTCTCCGGCTGCAATCAGGCCGTTCTCTAGCGCTGCGGCCGCGCGATTGCCAATCACCTTTTTGCGCTCCGGCAAGAAATGTGCCGAACGCCTGTGAAAGGCATGATTTTTCGGTTGACCGCAATGGGTCGCCTGCATATGTTCCGCGCACTTCCAGCCGGGGCGGCAAATCGCTGTCCAGTGCACCGTGGGAGAGCGTAGCTCAGCCGGTAGAGCAACTGACTTTTAATCAGTAGGTCTCGGGTTCGAACCCCGACGCTCTCACCACTTTCTCCCAGTGATTTTCCGATTTGAGCAACCGGCAAAGACTGTTCCCGTTGCCTCTCTCTGCCAACCCGAATCGGCATTCTCCCGCCTTTTCCGAGGCTTAGCGCCCGCCGCATTCCGTCTTTTGCGGAACAATCACATTTCCCCCGCGTTAGCTGGCATCGACTGAATGATGCCATGCCCGGATCGGTATCCGGCTCAATATGCGGAGAATATAGTGAAGAAGCTTCTTGTTGCCTGTTTCATCGGTCTCGCCTCTATCACCGCGAGTGCCACGCCCTCCATGGCCGACAGTGTCACGGTGACGATCGGGGATAGCCATCATGGGGATCGCTGGAATCGCAGTCACCATAACGATTGGCGCCGCCATCACTACCGCTCGCGCCATCATGCGCGTCGCCACTGCAGTGTGAGGACCGTGCGCTACCATCGCCATGGCCGTGTGGTCTTCGCCAAGAAGCGCGTCTGTAGCTATTCACGCTGGTAATCGCCCGTGACTGAGGAAGAGCCCCGGTTCGCGCCGGGGCTTTGTCATGTATGCGGGACGGCGTCGTTAATGCGGGATTAATCGCAATGATGCCATTGTTTCGATGTTTGAGTGCCACAGCGCGAAGCGCGGAAGCTCGACTGGAGAGACGATGAAGAAGATAACGAGTTCGATCTTGGCGGCGGTGATTGGTGCGAGCTGCCTGATTGCAGTGACGGACAACGCAGCCGCGGACGACTGGCGCCATCGGCGGCATTATGATCGCCACTATCACGACAATACCGGCGCAGCCATTGCCGGCGGCCTCGCTGCCGGCGTCATCGGCGGCATGATCGGCGGAGCCCTTGTCAACAACGGCCCGCGTTATGTCGAGCCGCCGCCACCTCCGCCGCCGCGTTGCTGGTTCGAGGACCGCCAGGTGGCCAACGCCTATGATGGCGGCTGGCATATGGAAAGCGTTCGCGTCTGCCGCTAAGGCCGGACGAGCCGCAAATGAGAAAGCGCGCCGTTGAGCGCGCTTTTTGTTTGCCGTCGATTATTGCGGTTCAGCGCCGCGGAAAGTCGTTCCAGTTGGATGCCCGTGCCTTGGCGACAACGGTCTGGGCCTCGCGGCCGAGGAACAATACGCTGAAGATTGCGACGATTGTGATGATATCCCACATGGCCTGACCCCTCGTTGGACGGGCCGTTCATCGGCAGCCGTCATGTTCCGGGTGCGACCGCCATCGCACTTGCGGATGGCCTTAATATGATCGAAGCCTAAGCTATCGCATATCGCGAGATTTGGGGATGCCCCGCCGCTAGCTTCGGCGAGGCACCGGCTCCTGGTCCGCCATCAACCCTTGAGCTTGGCATTGCAGAGGCTGTAATAGCCGCCGCCCTTCTGGATCCACTTCAGGCCGCCAAGCGAATTGTTGGCCTTGTCTTCGTTGTATGCATCGACGCAGGTATGCATGCGGGCCTTGCCGGGCTTTTCGCTGGCATATTTCGTCGAGATTGCGGTCGGGAATTTCACGCCCGAGGGGGCAGCCACCGTCGGCTTTTCGGGCTCTTCATTGGTGTTGAGAGAAACGTCGGGCTCGGCGGTTGCGTCAGCGCCGCATTGAGCCTTGCGGAAGTCGTTCCACTTCACGCCTTTTGCCGAGCCGTCCGCCTGCGCGGACTTATACTTGGCGCTGCATTCTTTCATTGTCAGCGCCGAGGCCGGTGTTGCCATGAAGGACGTGGCGCCGAGAAAAGCAAGCGAGGTAAGCAGAAGTGCACGATTGAGCATTGGTCCATCCTCCGATTGTACCGTGTGCCCGTAAACTATCGGACCGGATGAAATTCTCAGTCAACGCGGCAATTTATCTCACCAACTATAAGTATAGTTCCACGATTACTTTCAGGTTGCATTCTGTTTCACGTTTTTCCGCTGGCCTTTCCATGATCGGCCGCCGCCCTAGATTGTAAATGCAGCGCGCAGGAGGGCTCTTTCGATGACCGGACATACGAGTGACAGCAAGACCTCTTTCGATGACCGGACATACGAGTGACAGCAAGACCTCATCCCACAAGGTGATCCGCGGGCGGCCCTACAGCATCAGCGAATTCGCGCGCAAATACCGCCTCGATGATGACGAGGCGAAGCGGCTTTTCGACAAGTTCGGTCCCTCAGCCACGGAGCTCGACTTGTTGATGGCGGCAAAGCGCAGGCCGCCGCAGCCGACGGCCGGCCTCGGCATGTGAGCGCGCTGCGCAGCGGCGGCTGTCTCTGCGGCGCCGTCCGCTACGAGATCCGGGGCGAGCCTCTGCAATCCGGTCTCTGCCATTGCGCCGATTGCCGCAGGGAAAGCGGCTCGCTGTTCTCCGCCTATGCGATATGGCCGCGCGCCGCCCTGACTTATGCCGGTACCGTCTCCATGTTTGCCGGGCGCAGCTTCTGTCCGCATTGCGGCGGCCGGCTGTTTTGCCTGACGGAAGAGAAAGCCGAGCTGCGTCTCGGCTCGCTCGATGGTCCTCCTGTTGGTATCGAGCCGGCACAGGAGGTCTGGATCATCAGGCGCGAGCGCTGGCTGCATCCTGTCGCCGGCGCGGTCCAGTTTCAGGGCGATCCGGTTTGAAAAGCGGAGTTTTATTACCAAGATTTAATTGCGCAATGCCCGCTTTCCGTGCCAATGCGGCGCTATCGCTAATCTCCGGTTCATCTACCCTGTGACTATCTAGGGATGAACGGAGCAGGTGCTCCCATATCTCTGTTTGAGGATTTTATGAGCGATTCCGAAACTGGAACCGGCCCGCAGACATCGCCCGCCAAGCATGCCGAAAACGATCTCGCGGCCGTTCTCGCCGCATCCGGCAAGCGCCGCAAATCCGGCCGCTGGCGGGGGAGACTGCTTGCAGCCGCGGCGATCGTCATCATCGGTGGCGGCGCGGCCTATTACTATTCCGGCCGCGGCGGCAACGAATACAGCTATACGACCCAGCCGGTGAAGCGCGGCGACCTGACGGTGCTCGTCACAGCCACCGGTTCGGTGCAGCCGACGGAGCAGGTCGATATTTCGAGCGAGCTCTCCGGCACGGTGCGCGACGTCAATGTCGACTATAACAGCACTGTCAAGGCGGGCGACGTGCTCGCCGTCCTCGACACCAACAAGCTGGAAGCCGACGTCAAGAGCTCGCGCGCCAAGCTCGCTTCCGCGAAAGCCAATGTCACCAAGGCCGGTGCCGATCTCGAATCGGCGCGCACCTCGCTGGATCGCGTCAAAAACCTTGTGCAGAGCAACGTCACGACGCGCCAGAGCCTCGACGACGCGAGCTACAAGTTCGATTCCGCCGTCGCCACCAAAGAGATCAACGAAGCCGACGTGCTGTCGTCGGAAGCCGATCTGCAGCTGGCGGAAGTCAACCTCGCCAAGGCGAAGATCGTCTCGCCGATCGATGGCGTCATCCTGACACGCTCGGTCGATCCAGGTGCGACAGTCGCCGCGTCGCTCTCCGCACCGGTTCTCTTCGTCATCGGCGGCGACCTGAAGAAGATGGAGCTGCAGGTCGATGTCGATGAGGCCGATGTCGGCCAGATCGCCGTCGGCCAGAAGGCGACCTTCACCGTCGACGCCTATCCGGACCGCACGTTCCCCGCCGAGATCGAGCAGATCCGCTTTGCCTCGGAGACGACCAACAACGTGGTCACCTACAAGGCCGTGCTCTCTGTCGACAATGCCGACCTGCTGCTGCGCCCGGGCATGACGGCGACAGCCGACGTCACCGTCGAGGCAGTCAAGGACACGCTGATGGTGCCGAATGCCGCGCTGCGCTATGCGCCACCGGAAACAGGCGCCGGCCGCAATCGCGGTATTTTCGGCCTGTTCCGTCCGCCCCGCATGGGACCGCGATCGGGCGCCGGTGGCGAAGCACTGACCGGCAACAAGCGCCGTGTCTGGGTGCTGCGCGGCGAACGCCAGGTTCCACTCGTCATCCAGGTGGGCTCGTCGGATGGCCAGTTCACGCAGGTGACCTCGGGTGAGATCAAGGACGGTGATGCGCTCGTGACAGACGCCACCGCCAGGACACGATAGGCGGGCGGATGATGAGCACTCCGCCGCTTCTGGAATTCCGGCAGGTGTCGAAGATCTACGGCGAGGGCGAAGCCGCGATCCGCGCCCTCGATCACGTCGATATGGCGATCGCCACGCATGAATTCGTCGCGATCATGGGTCCCTCGGGTTCCGGCAAGTCGACGGCGATGAACATTCTCGGCTGCCTCGATGTGCCGGCTTCGGGCGACTATGTCTTCCAGGGCATCTCGACGACCGGGTTCGATCGCAGCCAGCTGACGCTGCTGCGCCGCCACATGCTGGGCTTCGTCTTCCAGGGCTTCAATCTTCTGTCGCGCACCTCGGCGCTCGAAAATGTCGAGCTGCCGCTGATCTATCGCGGCATGCATGCCGCAGAGCGCCACAAGCGCGCCCGCGAAGCGTTGAAGCTCGTCGGACTCTCGGGCCGCGAACATCACAAGACGCAGGAGCTCTCCGGTGGCCAGCAGCAGCGCGTCGCAATCGCCCGCGCCATCGTCACCGAACCCGCACTGTTGCTCGCCGACGAGCCGACGGGCAATCTCGATACTAGGACCAGTATCGAGATCATGGATCTGATGACTCGTCTGAACCGCGAGCAGGGGATCACCATCGTCATGGTCACCCACGAGCCCGATATCGCCGCCTACGCCCAGCGCCTGCTGCGCTTCGTCGATGGCAAGCTGGAAGCCGAAGTGGCGCATAAGCAGGAGGCCGGCCATGTTTCTTGAGACGCTGAAGCTCGCGCTGCGCGCCATCACCCGCAACATGCTGCGTTCGTTCCTGACTGTGCTCGGCGTCGTCATCGGCGTTGCAGCCGTCATCGCGTTGGTGACGATCGGCAATGGCACGACGGCGCAGGTATCGGCCGAGCTCTCCCGGCTCGGTACCAACATGCTCTTTGCCCGGCCCGGCCAGTTCGGCCCCGGACGCGCCAGTACGGAGGCCCGGCGTTTCACGGTCAAGGATGTCGATGCGATCCGCGATCAGGTGAGTGGCCTGCGCGCTGTCGCGCCGCTCAACCAGACGACCGCGACGGTCATCTATGGCGGCCAGAGCCATTCGACGAGCGTCATGGGTACGACCAACGACTATTTCATCGCCCAGGACTGGGACATGGCGCTCGGCCGCACCTTCGATGCAGCCGAGGAACGGGGCAGGGCGCGCTGTATCCTTGGCGAGACCGTGCGCTCGCAGCTCTTCGGTGGCGCCGACCCGACCGGCCAGCAGATCCGCGTCGGCAAGGTTTCCTGCAGCGTCATCGGCGTTCTCGCCAAGCGCGGTCAGTCGGGCATGGGTAATGACCAGGACGACGTGGTGATCATGCCGGTGAAGGTCTACCAGCGCCGTATCGGCGGCAAGGCCAATGCGAATGTGCAGATGATCGTCATCTCGGCGCGCGATGGTGTCGAGACCTCCAAGATCCAGGACGAGACCGAAAACCTGCTGCGCGAGCGCCGCAAGATCATTCCAGGCCGCGAGGACGATTTCAACGTCAACGACATGACGCAGATCGCCGAAGCGATGACCGGAACGACGACGCTGCTGACCGGCCTGCTCGGCGCCGTTGCCGCCATCAGTCTGCTCGTCGGCGGCATCGGCATCATGAACATCATGCTGGTGTCGGTGACGGAGCGAACCCGCGAGATCGGCATACGTCTCGCGATTGGCGCGCTTGAGACGCAGGTTCTCATGCAGTTCCTTGTCGAGGCCGTTGCGCTGTCCTTGTTCGGCGGCATTACCGGGATCGTGCTCGGCATGGGGATCGGCTTCGTTTCGGTGACGCTGCTGAAAGTGCCCTTCGTCGTCAGCCCGCTGATGATCGGCGTCGCCTTCGCCTTCTCGGCTGCGATCGGCATGATCTTCGGCTATTTCCCGGCCCGCCGCGCCGCCCAGCTGAACCCGATCGAGGCACTCCGTCACGAGTGACATGAAGTCACCGCTCTTTGATATGTCATCCCCACACGCAACCTTGCCATCGCGCCGGATGCGTGTAAGGGATGATATATCAGTAAGTTGCGGCGGATCACCGAATGCAGAACTCGCAAAGTCACCAATCCTACCTGGCGCTTGAGCACGCGATCGTGACGCTCGCTGTGAAGCCCGGTGCCATGGTGACGGAGCGCCAGCTGATCGACATGACCGGCCACGGCCGCACGCCGGTGCGCGAGGCGATCCAGAAGCTCGCCTGGCAGGGCCTGATCATCGTGCGCCCGCGCGTCGGCCTGCAGATTGCCGAGATCGGCCCTGACGACCACGCCAGCGTCATGCAGGTGCGCCGCGAGCTGGAGCCAATTGCCGCGGCCCTCGTTGCCGAACACGCGAACGAGGATCAGCGCGAGGCGCTCGCCGGCTGCGAGAACGCCATGCGGGCCTGCGCCGATAGCGGCGATCTTGCTGCCTTCTTCGCTGCCGACAAGGCGTTCGACGAAGTGCTGGAGGAGGCCTGTCCCAACCAGTTCATCACCGCGGCGCTCGGCCCGGTGCAGACCCATTCGCGCCGCATCTGGTACTCGACCGCCAACCCGTCCCGCATGGAGCGCTCGATCGCGCTGCATGTCGCAACGATCGAGGCGATCCGCGAGGGACGCACCGACGCCGCCCGCGATACGATGACCGTACTGATCGACTATCTCAGCCAGAAATGAAAACGGCCCCGTTTCCGGAGCCGTTTGCAATCAGATTGTCTGGAGCGATCAGCCGACGAAGGCGCGTTCGATGACGAACTCGGCCGGCTTGCTGTTGGCGCCTTCCTCCAGGCCTGCCTTTTCGAGCAGTTCCTTGGTGTCCTTCAGCATGGCCGACGAGCCGCAGATCATGCCGCGGTCGATCGCCGGATCGATCGGCGGGATGCCGAGATCGGTGAACAGCTTACCGGACTCGATAAGGTCCGTGATGCGGCCGGTGCGTTCGAAATCCTCCCGGGTCACGGTCGCATAGTGGCGCAGCTTGTCGCCGACGATTTCGGCGAGCAGCTCGTCGTTACGGATTTCGTCAACGAGGTCGAAGCCGTATTTCAGTTCGGCAACGTCGCGCGTTGTATGCGTGAGGATGACTTCCTCGAACTTCTCATAGGTCTCGGGATCGCGGATCAGGCTCGCGAAGGGTGCAATGCCGGTGCCGGTCGAGAACATGTAGAGGCGCTTGCCGGGGGTGAGCGCGTCGAGAACGAGCGTGCCCGTCGGCTTCTTGCGCATCAGCACCTGGTCGCCCGGCTTGATGCCCTGCAGATGTGAGGTCAGCGGGCCATCCGGAACCTTAATCGAGAAGAATTCGAGCTCTTCGGCCCAGGCAGGACTTGCGATCGAATAGGCGCGGAATACCGGCTTGCCGTCGACCATCAGGCCGATCATCGCAAACTCACCCGAACGGAAACGGAAGCCCTGCGGCCGGGTCATCGTGAAGCGGAAGAGCCGGTCGGTATAATGGGTCACACTCAGCACCGTTTCAGCATAGACGTTTGCCGGAATGGAGGAGGCGAAATCTTCGGTCTTTGCAGGGGCGTTCATTTCGGTATCGGATCCCGTATTCATCGCACGAAAGTTCTATTGCGAGGCTGATATTACAAAACCACCGCAAATTAAAGGCAATCCATTCTCTGCCGCGTGCCAGCTGCGAAATATGCATGTCATTCTCATGATTCAATGCTCTGTGGGCTCTTTTCGCTTTTGATCTGGCGGAGCGGGGCAAAGGATGCATATTAGGGCCAAAACGCGCCCGGGAGTATCAGGGGGCGGCAGGCGCTACGGGGAAACATGAAGATTTTCAATTACAAGCGCGTACCCTACGCGGAGATGCGCGCCTTTTCCGTCCATATTCTGACGGCTTCCGGCTCCTTCCTGGCCTTCCTCGGCGTTGTGGCCGCCGCAGAGCATCGTTTCATCGACATGTTCTGGTGGCTGGGCCTGGCGCTCCTCGTCGATGGCATCGACGGCCCGATCGCCCGCAAGGTGCGGGTCAAGGAAGTGCTGCCGAACTGGTCGGGCGACACGCTTGACAACATCATCGACTATGTCACCTACGTGCTGCTACCAGCCTTCGCGCTCTATCAGAGTGGCATGATCGGCGAGCCCTGGTCCTTTGCCGCGGCCGGCATGATCGTCGTCTCCAGCGCCATCTATTATGCCGACATGGGCATGAAGACAGAGGAGTATTTCTTCTCGGGCTTCCCCGTCGTCTGGAACATGATCGTCTTCACGCTCTTCGTCATGGATGCGAGCGCGATGACGGCGATGATCGTCGTCACGGTCTCGGTATTCCTGACGTTCCTGCCGATCAATTTCCTGCATCCGGTCCGCGTCAAGCGCCTGCGGCCGCTCAATCTCGGCGTCTTCTTTCTCTGGTCGGCGCTCGGCATCTATTCGCTGCTGATGCATTTCGACATGCCGCATTGGGCGGTTGTCCTCTTCATCATCAGCGGTATCTATCTCTACTGCATCGGCGCCGTGCTGCAGTTCTTCCCGGCGCTTGGAAAGAGCGAATAGGACAGGCGCAATGGCAAAGACGCAGGCAGTCGCATTCACCCGCAATGGCGGCCCGGAGGTTCTTGACTATGTTGATGTCGATCTGCTGCCGCCCGGCGCCGGCGAGGTGCAGCTGAAACATGCTGCGATCGGCCTGAACTTCATCGACGTCTATTTCCGCGACGGCACCTACAAGGCGCCGCATCTGCCCTTCGTCACCGGTAAGGAAGCCTCCGGCACCATCACCGCTGTCGGCCCGGGCGTGACCGGCTTTGCCGTCGGCGACCGGGTTGCCTACGCGAGCGCCGATGGCGCCTATAGCGTCGAGCGCAACATCGACACCAAGCATCTGGTCAAGGTGCCTGACGGCATCAGTCTCGAAACCGCCGCCGCGATGATGCTGAAGGGCATGACGGCAGAGTATCTGCTGAACCGCACCTTCAAGGTCGGGCCGGAAACGGTTCTGCTGTTCCACGCCGCTGCCGGCGGCGTCGGCCTGATCGCCGGTCAGTGGGCGAGGGCGCTCGGCGCTACCGTCATCGGTACGGCGGGATCGGACGACAAGGTCAAGCTGGCGCTCGAGCACGGTTACGATCACGTCATCAACTACAGGACCGAAAACTTCGTCGACAGGGTGAAGGAAATCACCGGCGGCAAGGGCGTCGATGTCGTCTACGACTCCATCGGCCGCGACACCTTCCCGCACTCGCTCGACTGCCTGAAACCGCGCGGTCTCTTCGCCTCCTTCGGTCAATCCTCTGGCGGCATTGAGAATTTCACGCTTGCCGCACTCGCCCAGCGCGGCTCGCTCTTCGCCACCCGGCCGACGCTCTTCAGCTATATTGCGACACCGCAAGAGCTTAAGGATTGTGCAAACGCGCTATTTGCTGTTGTGCTGAGCAACAAAGTGCGTATCAATATCAATCAAACATATCCGCTACGTGAGGTGGGACGGGCTCACACGGATCTGGAAGCAAGAAAAACGACTGGAACTACGCTGCTGATCCCATAGAGATTCCGTGAAAAAGGACGGATCGGCAGAGAGAAATGAGGGGAACGTGTCGTCATCCAATGCGCCGTCGTCGGGTGCGTTACTGTCGGTCCAGAAGCTGACCAAGCATTTCGGCAGCTTTGCTGCCTGCAATGAAATCGACCTCGATATAGCCCCCGGCGAAATCCATGCTCTGCTTGGAGAAAACGGTGCGGGAAAATCGACCCTGGTGAAAATGCTGTTCGGCGTGCTGGAGCCGACGGCTGGTCACATCCTCTGGGAAGGCAAGCCCGTCGCCATCGGTTCCCCCGGCGAGGCCCGCAATCTCGGCGTCGGCATGGTCTTCCAGCACTTCTCGCTGTTCGAAGCGCTGACCGTCGCCGAAAATATCGCTCTCTCGCTCGCTGACACCATTCCGATCGGCAAGATCGCCGAAGAGGCACGCACGCTGTCGCGCGCCTACGGCCTGCCGCTCGACCCGCATGCGCATGTGGCCGATCTCTCGGTCGGCGAACGCCAGCGCATCGAGATCGTCCGCGCCCTGCTGCAAAACCCGAAGCTGATCATCCTCGACGAGCCGACCTCGGTGCTGACGCCGCAGGAAGCCGACAAGCTGTTCGAGACACTCTTCAAGCTGAAGGCCGAGGGCCGCTCCGTTCTCTATATCAGCCACCGTCTCGAGGAAGTGCAGCGCATCTGCGACCGCGCCACCGTTCTTCGCCACGGCAAGGTGACCGGCGCCTGCGATCCGAAGCAGGAAACGCCGGCGTCGCTGGCCCGCATGATGGTCGGAAGCGATGTCGCGGCCGTCACCCATCCCGACCGCGGCAACAAGGGCGAAGTCCAGCTCGCGGTAACCGGCCTTTCGGTCTCCGCGCGCACGCCCTTCGCCATGCCGCTCAAGGACGTCTCGTTGGCTGTCCGCTCAGGCGAAATCCTGGCGATCGCCGGTGTGGCCGGCAATGGCCAGAGCGAACTCTTCGATGCGCTCTCCGGCGAATATCCCGTTGCCGAGCCGAACGCGGTGATGATCCGCGCAAAACCGGTCGGTACGCTCGGCATCACCGCTCGCCGTCTTCTCGGCGCCGGTTTCGTCCCGGAAGAGCGCCATGGCCATGCCGCCGTCTCGGCCATGAAGCTCTCTGACAATCTCGTGCTGGCGCGCAGTCAGTCGGACCGCAAGTCCTTCCTTGGCGGCGGTTTCCTCGGTGTCATCAAGCACGGCGCGGTCAAGGCCGCCGCGCGGCGCATCTCCGAAGCCATGGATGTCCGCAAGAGCGGCGACGATCCGGCAGCCGGATCGCTGTCGGGCGGTAACCTGCAGAAGTTCATCGTCGGCCGCGAACTCGATCGCCAGCCGGCCGTCCTCGTCGTCAACCAGCCGACCTGGGGTGTCGATGCCGGTGCGGCAAGTCGCATCCGTCAGGCGCTCGTCGATCTGGCCCGCGCCGGTTCTGCCGTCGTCGTCATCAGCCAGGATCTCGATGAGATCTTCGAAGTCGCGACCGAGATCGCCGTCATCTCCGAAGGGCGTCTGTCGCCGCCATTCCCGTCGGGCGAACTGACCCGCGAAAAGATCGGCCTGCTCATGGGCGGCCTGCATGAAAGCAAGCCCGCTGCGGAGGCCGGACATGCGCATTGAACTCGAAAAGCGTCCGCAGGTCTCGAAGCTCTACGCCTTCGTCTCGCCGCTGCTCGCACTGGCCCTGACGCTGATTGCCGGCGCCATCATGTTCGCCATTCTCGGCAAGGACCCGATCGAGGCGCTCGACGCCTTCTTCATCGAGCCGCTGCTCGAAGTCTGGTCGCTGCACGAGCTGGCGATCAAGGCCGCACCGCTGATCTTGATCGCTGTCGGCCTGTCGGTCTGTTACCGTTCCAACAACTGGAACATCGGCGCTGAAGGCCAGTTCACGGTCGGCGCCATCACGGGTTCGATCCTGCCGATCGTCTTCACCGAATGGCATTCGCCGATGGTGCTGCCGCTGATGCTGATCATGGGCGCGATCGGCGGGGCGCTGTTTGCGGCGATCCCGGCATTGCTGAAAGCGCATTTCAACACCAACGAGATCCTGACCTCGCTGATGCTGGTCTATATCGCCCAGCTTTTCCTCGACTGGCTGATCCGTGGCCGCTGGCGCAATCCGCAGGGTTTCAACTTCCCTGAAAGCGTTGGCTTTCCGCCGGAGGCGACGCTTCCGGCGATATGGGAGGAGTCGGGCCGCGCGCATTGGGCCTTCATCTTCGCGATCGTTGCCGCGATCCTCGTCTGGTTCATGATGAAATACACGCTGAAGGGCTTCGAGATCGTTGTCCTCGGCCAGTCCGAACGGGCAGGGCGCTTTGCAGGCTTCTCCTCGAAGCGGATGATCTGGTTCGGCTTCCTGTTTTCGGGCGCGCTGGCGGGTCTCGCAGGCATTTCCGAAGTCTCCGGCTCGATCGGTCACCTGCAGCCGGCGATCTCGCCGGGCTACGGCTTTACCGCGATCATCGTCGCCTTCCTCGGCCGCCTCAATCCGCTCGGCATCATCCTCTCCGGCCTGGTGCTGGCGCTGACCTATCTCGGCGGCGAGGCAGCGCAGCTGTCGATCGGCGTCTCCGATAAGGTTACGCGCGTCTTCCAGGGACTGCTGCTGTTCTTCGTGCTCTCCTGCGACACGCTCATCTACTACAAGATCCGCATCATCTGGTCGCGGGTTCGGGGAGGCGCGGCATGAGCATCTTCGAAGCAATCCTGCTGACGGTCATCACCGCCTCCACGCCGCTGGTCATCGCCGCACTCGGCGAACTCGTGGCCGAGCGTTCTGGCGTGCTCAACCTCGGTGTCGAGGGTATGATGATCATGGGCGCCGTCGCCGCCTTCGCCGGTGCGCAGATGAGTGGCTCGCCCTATATCGGCCTGATCTGCGGTATTGCCGCGGGCGCGCTGTTTTCGCTGCTCTTCGGCTTCCTGACGCTGACGCTGGTGGCAAACCAGGTGGCGACAGGTCTGGCGCTTACCATTCTTGGTCTCGGCGTGTCAGGCATGCTCGGCGAATCCTTCGTCAGCGTTCCCGGCATCCGGCTGAGTCCCATCGTCTTCCCGTTCCTGTCGGATATCCCAGTGATCGGCTCGGTGCTGTTCCGCCAGGACCTGACCTTCTACCTGTCGATCGCGCTCCTGGTCGGCGTCAGCTGGTTCCTGTTCCGCAGCCGCGCCGGGCTCAAGCTGCGCGCCATCGGCGACAATCACGCTTCGGCCCATGCGCTCGGCATCAACGTCATCCGCACCCGCTATCTGGCCGTAATCTTCGGCGGCGCCTGCGCCGGTCTTGCCGGTGCGCAGCTGTCGCTCGTCTACACGCCGCAATGGGTGGAGAACATGTCGTCGGGCCGCGGCTGGATCACGCTGGCTCTCGTCGTCTTCGCCTCGTGGCGTCCGCTGCGTGTCTTTGCCGGCGGCTATCTGTTCGGCGCCGTCACCATTCTGCAGCTGCATGCTCAGGCCTTCGGCATCGGCATTCCGGCGCAATTCCTGTCGATGCTGCCCTATGCGGCCACTATTGTGGTTCTCATCATCATTTCTCATAATCGGCGCACGACGTTGATCAACACGCCCGCGTCGCTTGGAAAAGCCTTCGTACCGGAGCGATAGAAGAAAAAATCAGACGGGTTTCCGGAAATCTCTTCAAAACCAACAGGGGTCACCATGAAGAAAATAGCACTCGCACTCGCCGCATCGGCTGCCGCGCTGATCAGCGTCGGTTCCGCTCAGGCGGCGGACAAGACCAAGATCTGCTTCGTCTATGTCGGTTCGCACACTGACGGCGGCTACTCGCAGGCACACGATCTCGGCCGCCAGCAGATCCAGGAGGAATTCGGCGACAAGATCGAAACGCCTTACCTCGAAAACGTTCCGGAAGGCCCGGACGCCGAGCGCGCCATTGAGCGTCTCGCCCGTTCCGGCTGCAAGCTGATCTTCACGACCTCTTTCGGTTTCATGGACGCGACCGTCAAGGTTGCCGCCAAGTTCCCGAACGTGAAGTTCGAGCATGGCACCGGCTACAAGACCGGCCCGAATCTCGCGACCTACAACTCGCGCTTCTATGAAGGCCGCTACATCCTCGGCCAGATCGCTGCCAAGACCTCGAAGAACCACGGCGCTGCCTACATCGCCTCCTTCCCGATTCCTGAAGTCGTGATGGGCATCAACTCCTTCGAGCAGGGCGCCAAGTCCGTCGACCCGAGCTTCAAGCTGAAGGTCATCTGGGTCAACACCTGGTTCGACCCGGGCAAGGAAGCCGATGCCGCCAAGGCGATGATCGACCAGGGCGTCGACGTCCTGACGCAGCACACCGACACGACCGCGCCGATGCAGGTTGCCGAAGAGCGCGGCATTCACGCTTTCGGTCAGGCCTCCGACATGATCGCAGCCGGCCCGAAGGCACAGCTGACGGCGATCGTCGACACCTGGGGCAACTACTACTCCAAGCGCGTTCACGCGCTGCTCGACGGCACCTGGAAGTCCGAGCAGAGCTGGGATGGCCTGAAGGACGGCATCTTGAAGATGGCCGACTACACCAACATGCCTGACGACGTGAAGAAGATGGTGCAGGATACCGAAGCCAAGATCAAGTCCGGCGAACTGCATCCCTTCACCGGCCCGATCAACAAGCAGGACGGTACGCCCTGGCTGAAGGCCGGCGAGAAGGCTGATGACGGCACGCTGCTCGGCATGAACTTCTACGTCGAAGGCGTCGACGACAAGCTGCCGCAATAATATCCGGCCGCAACTTTTGCGATTGCGAAAGGCGCTCGGAAGGGGGCGCCTTTTTTGCTGCACTGCATGCTAGAATTACGATTTACAAAAGTAATACTATATGATTTTTTGACTCTCGTGCCGCGAGGAGGCGGCCTTTTGGGAGAGACAATCATGAAACTGAAAACTGCACTCTTGAGTGCCACGATTCTGGCTGCCTGCATGTTCGGTTCGGCCCAGGCCGCCGGTCTCGTTGTCGGCTTTTCGCAGATCGGCTCGGAATCGGGCTGGCGCGCTGCCGAAACGACCGTGACCAAGCAGCAGGCCGAGAAGCGCGGCATCGATCTCAAGTTCTCCGATGCTCAGCAGAAGCAGGAAAACCAGATCAAGGCGATCCGCTCCTTCATCGCCCAGGGCGTCAATGCCATCCTGCTCGCACCTGTTGTCGAAACCGGCTGGGATGCCGTCCTGAAGGAAGCCAAGGAAGCCGATATCCCGGTCATCCTGCTCGACCGCACGATCAAGGCCCCGGAGGATCTCTACCTCACCGCCGTGACCTCGGATCAGGTCCATGAAGGCAAGGTTGCCGGCGACTGGCTGGTCAAGACCGTCGGCGACAAGAAGTGCAACATCGTTGAGCTTCAGGGCACGACCGGTTCCTCGCCGGCGATCGCCCGCAAGAAGGGCTTCGAGGAAGCCATCAAGGGTCATGACAATCTGAAGATCGTCCGCAGCCAGACCGGCGACTTCACCCGCGCCAAGGGCAAGGAAGTCATGGAAAGCTTCCTGAAGGCGGAGAACGGCGGCAAGGATATCTGCGCCCTCTACGCCCATAACGACGACATGGCCGTCGGCGCCATCCAGGCGATCAAGGAAGCCGGCCTGAAGCCGGGCAAGGACATCCTGACGATCTCGATCGACTCCGTTCCGGATCTCTTCAAGGCGATGGCTGACGGCGAGGCGAACGCCACCGTCGAGCTGACGCCGAACATGGCGGGTCCGGCTTTCGATGCGCTCGATGCGTATCTGAAGGACAAGAAGGCACCGCCGAAGTGGATCCAGACGGAATCCAAGCTCTACACGCAGGCCGACGATCCGATGAAGGTCTACGAGGAGAAGAAGGGTCAGGGCTACTGATTTGACGCTGGAACCGCACCGGCCCATCATGGACCGGTGCGGGACTGCCTCTGCGTGCGGGACGTCATGTCCCGCATTTGCAACGGCATGACGGGGTGCATATCAGGAAACGGCCGGACCATGATTCACGATTTCGAGAACGTCCTCGTCGCATCAGGCATATCGAAATTCTTCCCCGGCGCAGTCGCGCTGGACAAGGTGGATTTCACTCTGCGTAGGGGCGAAGTGCATGCGCTGCTCGGCGAAAACGGAGCAGGCAAATCGACACTCATCAAATGCATGACAGGCGCCTATCGCCGTGACGGCGGCAGCCTGACGCTCGATGGCGGTGACATCGATCCGGGCGATACGCTCGCCGCCCAGCGGCTTGGCATCGGCACGGTCTACCAGGAGGTCAACCTCCTTCCCAATCTCAGCGTCGCCGAGAACCTGTTCCTCGGCCGCCAGCCGCGGCGCTTCGGCATGGTCGATATCCGCACCATGAACCGGCAGGCGCGCGAGCTGCTCGCCCAATATGGGCTGACGATAGACGTGACCGCACAGCTAGACCGTTTCTCGGTCGCCGTGCAGCAGGTCATCGCCATCGCCCGCGCCGTGGATCTCTCCGGCAAGGTCCTGATCCTCGACGAGCCCACCGCCAGCCTCGATACGCAGGAAGTGGCGATGCTCTTCGGCATCATCAGAAACTTGAAGGAGAGGGGATTAGGCATTGTTTTCATTACGCACTTCCTGGAGCAGGTCTATGAGATCAGCGACCGCATAACGGTGCTGCGCAACGGCCGCCTTGTCGGCACGCGCGATACCGCCGAGCTACCGCGTCAGGGCCTGATTGCCATGATGCTCGGCCGCGAGCTCGCCCATGCCGAGGAAGCGGCCAAGGAACGCAGCACCGAGGCCGGCGTGGTGAAGTACCGCTTCGAAGGCTATGGCAAGCGTGGCAAGGTGAAGCCCTTCGATCTCGAAGTCCGCGTCGGCGAAGTCGTCGGTGTCGCCGGCCTCCTGGGTTCCGGGCGCACGGAGACGGCCGAGCTCCTCTTCGGCATCGAGAATGCCGATAGCGGCAAGGCGGAGATCGATGGCAAGCCCGTTGCGCTCAACACCCCGCGGGCGGCGATCCGCCAGGGCTTCGGCTTCTGCCCGGAGGACCGCAAGACGGATGGCATCATCGGCGACCTGTCGATCCGCGAGAATATCTCGCTGGCGCTGCAGGCCCGTCGCGGCTGGGCAAGGCCGCTCTCCCGCAGCGAACAGAACGCCCTGGCCGACCAGTACATCAAGGCGCTGGATATCCGCACCACCGACCGCGAGAAGCCGATTCGGCTCTTATCGGGCGGCAATCAGCAGAAGGCCATCCTGGCCCGCTGGCTGGCCACCAATCCAGATTTCCTGATCCTCGACGAACCGACGCGCGGCATCGATGTCGGGGCGCATGCCGAGATCATTCGGCTGATCGAGGATCTCTGTGCCAAGGGCATATCGCTGGTGGTGATTTCGTCGGAATTAGAAGAGCTTGTCGCCTATAGTTCACGTGTCATCGTACTTCGTGACCGCGAGCATATCGCTGAGCTTTCAGGCAACAACATTACCGCGTCGGGCATCGTCGATGCCATCGCCGCGGCCGAGAAGAAGACGGAGGATGCATGAGTTCCTCTCTTAAGGCGCTCGCCATCCGCCTGGCGCCGCAATTGATTGCGCTTGTTGTCATTCTTTCTTTGAATTTCATCATGTTCCCGCAATTCTTTAATGTCGTCGTTCAAAATGACCGGCTCTACGGCAGCCTCATCGACGTGCTGAACCGCGGCGCGCCCGTGGCGCTGCTGGCGATCGGTATGACGCTCGTCATCGCCACGAAGGGCATCGACCTCTCGGTCGGCGCCGTCATTGCCATCTGCGGCGCGGTCGCGGCCTCGTCGATCGTTTCGGGCAATTCGCTGGCCTATACGCTCGTCGTCACGCTTGCGGTCGGTTTGCTCTGTGGTGTCTGGAACGGCTTCCTCGTCGCCATCCTCAACATCCAGCCGATCATCGCCACGCTCGTGCTGATGGTCGCCGGGCGCGGCATCGCGCAGCTGATCACCGAAGGCGTGATCATGACCTTCAACGATCCGGGCCTGATCTTCTTCGGCAGCGGCTCCTTCGCCTATCTGCCGATGCCGGTCGTCATCTGGCTGCTCGTCGGCGCGATCGTCATCCTGCTGGTGCGCCGCACCGCGCTTGGCATGCTGGTCGAGGCGGTCGGCATCAATAGACGTGCCAGCACGCTCTCGGGCGTTCGTACCCCGGTGCTGTTGATGGCCGTCTATATGCTGAGCGCCCTCTGCGCGGCGATCGCCGGCATCATCGTCGCCGCCGACATCAAGGGCGCCGATGCCAACAACGCCGGACTGTGGCTGGAGCTCGATGCCATCCTGGCGGTGGTCGTCGGCGGCAACTCGCTGCTCGGCGGCCGCTTCAGCATCCTGGGATCGCTGATCGGGGCGATGATCATCCAGGCGGTCAATACAGGCATCTTGCTTTCCGGATTCCCGCCGGAGTTCAACCTGATCATCAAGGCGATCATCATCCTCGTCATTCTCATCATCCAGTCGCCGGCGCTGCAATCGGCAGCCGCCTTCTTCAGCCGCAAGCCGGCGGAGAGTGCGGGCGTGCGCGTGGAGCAGCCGAAATGAATTCCCGTTACCTGCCTCTGCTCGCCACGATCGTCATCTTCATCCTGTCCTATGCGGCCTGCGCGCTGCAATATCCGAACATGCTGTCGACCCGCGTCGCCGGTAATCTTCTGACCGACAACGCTTTCCTCGGAATCGCCGCCGTCGGCATGACCTTCGTCATCATCTCGGGCGGCATCGATCTGTCGATCGGCTCCGTGATCGCCTTCACCGGCGTCTTCCTGGCGGTCATCCTGCGTGACACGGCGGTCCATCCGCTGGTTGCCTTCGCCATGGTGCTCGTCATCACCACCGCCTTCGGCGGCCTGATGGGCGCGGTCATCCATTACCTGAAGATGCCGCCCTTCATCGTCACGCTCGCCGGCATGTTCCTGGCCCGCGGCATGTCCTACGTCCTGTCGATCGACAGCATCCCGATCGAGCACGAATACTACACGACGCTGACGGGCATCTATTACCGTCTGCCGGGCGGCGGGCGCCTGACGCTGATCGGCGCCATCATGCTGATCGTCTTTGCGGCCGGCATCTTCCTCGCCCACCGCACTCGCTTCGGCACCAACGTCTACGCGCTCGGCGGCGGGGTTCAAACGGCAGAGTTGATGGGCGTTCCGGTGGCCAAGACCACTATCCAGATCTACGCGCTTTCGGGCTTTTTGGCGGGCCTATCCGGAATCGTTTTTTCTCTCTATACGTCGGCCGGTTATTCCCTTGCAGCGGTGGGCGTCGAGCTCGACGCCATCGCAGCGGTCGTCATCGGAGGGACGCTGCTGACTGGGGGTGCAGGATTCGTAGCGGGAACCTTTATCGGTCTCCTGATACAGGGGCTCATTCAGACATACATCACCTTCGACGGAACCCTGTCGAGCTGGTGGACGAAGATCTTGATCGGGCTTCTGCTCTTCGCATTCATCTTGATGCAGAAGGCCATTCTGTTCCTTTCCAGCCTGAACAAGAGGTATGCCTGACGGAGGACGTGTTGCTTGCGCAGCAGAATGCTTGATACCCGCAAGGCGGGACGGAAAACGCGGACGAGCCACGCGCAGGTCGTGGACGAGCTTGGCAGGGCCATGGTCGCCGGAACCTATCCGGTCGGCTCCATTCTGCCCGGCGACGCGGAGCTCGCCCAGCGGTTCAAGGTGTCGCGCACCGTTCTTCGCGAAACGATGAAGACGCTGGCCGCCAAGGGCATGGTCGTCGCCAAGGCCCGCGTCGGCACGCGTGTGACGGAGAAGAACCTCTGGAACATGTTCGACAGCGAGATCATCGCCTGGCATTTCGACAACGGCGTCACGGAAGAATTCCTGCTGCAGCTCTACGATATCCGCCTGGCGTTCGAGCCCTTCGCCGCTGGCCTCGTTGCCGAGCGCGCCACTGGCGACGACATCGCTCACCTGCGTGAACTGGCGCTTGTCATGGCCGAGCCTGGGCACACGACAGAAAGCCTGGCGCTCGCCGACCTTCGCTTTCACCTTGCGGTCTCCGATGCCTCGCACAATCCCTTCATGAGGACGCTCGGCAGCCTGATCGAGGCCGCACTTGTCGGCATGTTCCGCATCAGCACGCCGCCATCTCAGAATGGTTTTTCCAATATCGCCGACACCCATATGCGCATCGTCGATATGATCGCCGCCGGTGATGTCGCCGCTACCCGCAAGGCGATGGAAGACGTGATCATCGACGGGCGCGACCACGTCCATGAAGCCTTCCTGACGATCAGCCGCGTCTCGGCCTAGCGGCGTAAGCCGATTTTTCATCTTTGTCGCCGCTTCGCCTTGCTGCTATGTCACAGCAAAGCGCCGAATAATGGATTCCCGGAGCCTGCACATGGAACGCACCTGCCTTGCCGTCATTCTCGCCGCCGGCGACAGCACCCGCATGAAGTCTTCGAAGTCGAAGGTTCTGCATCCGGTCGCCAACCGGCCGATGATCGCGCATGTGGTCGATGCTGTTTCGAAGGCGGGCATTTCTTCGGTCGCGCTCGTCGTCGGCCGTGATGCTGATGAGGTTGCGAAGGCAGCGGCGATCGGCGGCGTCGCCGTCGAGACCCATCTGCAGAAGGAGCGGCTTGGCACCGGTCATGCGGTGCTCGCCGCCCGCGAGGCGATCGCCCGCGGCTATGACGACATCCTCGTCACCTATGGTGACGTACCGCTTCAGACCGATGGACCGCTAAAGGCAGCCCGCCAAGGCTTGGCCGACGGCAGCGACATCGTCGTCATCGGCTTCCATACCGAGAAGCCGACCGGCTACGGCCGCCTGCTTGTCAAGGACGGCGAGCTGATCGCTATCCGCGAGGAGAAGGATGCAACGGATGCCGAGCGCGCCGTCAAGTGGTGTAACAGCGGCCTGATGGCGATCAACGGCCGCAAGGCGCTCGATCTGCTTGCCCGCATCGGCAACAGCAATGCCAAGGGCGAATATTATCTGACCGATCTCGTCGAGATCGCCCGCTCGCTCGGTGGGCGCGTTACGGCGGTCGATGCGCCGGAAGTCGAGATGACCGGCTGCAACAATCGCGCCGAGCTCGCCAATATCGAGCGCCTCTGGCAGGAGCGCCGCCGCCACGAGCTGATGATCTCTGGCGTTTCGATGGTCGCGCCGGAAACGGTGTTCCTGTCGCATGACACCGTCATCGGCCAGGACGCGCTGATCGAGCCGAATGTCGTCTTCGGCCCCGGCGTGACGATCGACAGCGGCGCCATCATCCATGCCTTCTCGCATATCGAGGGCGCCCATGTCAGCGCCGGCGCCACCGTCGGCCCGTTCGCCCGCCTGCGCCCCGGTGCCGATCTCGGCGAGGGATCTAAGGTCGGCAATTTCTGCGAGGTGAAGAACGGCAAGATCGCCGAGGGCGCCAAGGTCAACCATCTGACCTATATCGGCGACGCCGTGGTCGGTGCGCACACCAATATCGGGGCAGGGACGATCACCTGCAATTACGACGGGGTGAACAAGCACGAGACCAGAATCGGTGCCAACGCCTTCATTGGGTCGAACAGCTCGCTGGTCGCACCTGTCCAGATTGGGGATGGCGCATACATTGCGTCCGGCAGCGTCATCACCGATGATGTTCCCGGCGATGCCCTCGCATTCGGCCGCGCGCGCCAGGAAATAAAGCCTGACCGTGCCAAGCTGTTGCGCGAGCGCGCCCTGGCACTCAAGGCTCAGAAGAAGGCCAAGGGCTGAGTTACGGCCCGAAATCCAAAGTGACCGCCTGACCGATTGAGAAATAAGAATAAATTGCTAGGAGTGGCGTCACTATTTCGAAGCGGTTGGGGATTATTTCATGTGTGGTATCGTTGGGATCGTCGGTAGCAAGCCGGTTGCCGGGCGTTTGGTCGATGCGCTGAAGCGCCTGGAATACCGGGGGTACGATTCCGCCGGTGTCGCGACCGTCCATGACGGCGTCATGGATCGCCGCCGCGCCGAGGGGAAGCTCTTCAATCTGGAAAAGCGCCTTGATTCGGAGCCACTGCCCGGCACGACCGGTATCGCCCACACCCGCTGGGCAACGCATGGCGTTCCGAACGAAACCAACGCCCACCCGCATTTCGTCGAAGGCGTCGCCGTCGTCCATAACGGCATCATCGAAAATTTCTCGGAAATCCGCGATCACCTGACCGCCGAAGGCTCGGTCTTCGAAAGCCAGACCGATACCGAAGTCATCGCCCACCTGATGGCAAAGTATCTGCGCGAGGGTCTGCAGCCGCAAGCCGCGATGCTGAAGATGCTGAACCGCGTCACCGGCGCCTATGCGCTGGCGGTGATGCTGAAGGATCATCCGGGCACGATCATGGCCGCGCGCTCCGGCCCGCCGCTCGCCATCGGCTACGGCAAGCACGAGATGTTCCTCGGCTCGGATGCCATCGCACTCTCGCCCTTCACCAACGAAATAACCTATCTCGTTGACGGCGACTGCGCGATCATCACCCGCGAAGGCGCGACGATCGTCGATTTCAACGGCAATGTCGTGAAGCGCCAGAAGCAGATTTCCCAGGCGACGGCCTATGTCGTCGACAAGGGCAATCACCGCCACTTCATGGAAAAGGAAATCTACGAGCAGCCGGAGGTCATCTCCCATGCGCTCAGCCACTATGTGAACTTCGCCGAGAACACCATCGGCGCCAATGCCGCCGGGATCGATTTCAAGTCGGTCAGCAGCCTGGCGATCTCCGCCTGCGGCACGGCCTATCTTGCCGGTCTCGTCGGCAAATACTGGTTCGAGCGCTATGCGCGCCTGCCCGTCGAAATCGACGTCGCCTCCGAGTTCCGCTACCGCGAAATGCCGCTGCAGCCGACGCAGGCGGCACTCTTCATCTCTCAATCAGGCGAAACCGCCGATACGCTGGCCTCGCTGCGATACTGCAAGGACAATGGCCTGAAGATCGGCGCCGTCGTCAATGTGCGCGAGTCGACCATCGCCCGCGAATCCGATGCGGTCTTCCCGATCATGGCCGGTCCCGAGATCGGCGTTGCCTCCACCAAGGCCTTCACCTGCCAGCTCGCCGTGCTCGCCTCGCTGGCGCTGGGTGCCGCCAAGGCCCGCGGCGTGCTGAGCGCCAAGGACGAGAAGGTTCTGGTCAAGCATCTCTCGGAGATGCCGCGCATCATGAGCCGCGTGCTGAACCTCATCCAGCCGCAGATGGAAAGCCTGTCGCGCGAGCTGTCCAAGTGCCGCGACGTGCTGTATCTCGGCCGCGGCACCAGCTTCCCACTGGCCATGGAAGGCGCGCTGAAGCTCAAGGAAATCTCCTATATCCACGCCGAGGGCTATGCCGCCGGTGAGCTCAAGCACGGCCCGATCGCGCTGATCGACGAGAACATGCCGGTCATCGTCATCGCGCCCTATGACCGCTTCTTCGAAAAGACCGTCTCCAACATGCAGGAAGTCGCGGCCCGTGGCGGCCGCATCATCTTCATCACCGATGAAGCGGGTGCGGGCGCCTCCAAGCTGCCGACCATGGCGACGATTACGCTGCCGAATGTCGATGAAATCATCGCCCCGATGATCTTCTCGCTGCCGATCCAGTTGCTCGCCTATCACACGGCCGTCTTCATGGGCACGGACGTCGACCAGCCGCGCAATCTCGCCAAGTCGGTCACGGTGGAGTGAAGCCTGAAATCCCCGGACGAGGCTTGTCCGGGGAACCGAATTCTGGCAGCTTCGTTAAGAAGGTACGGGGGAGCGCCTGATCACGAAAGCTGATAGACTCAAGGGAGTTCATCGCGAGCGATGACCAATAAGCTTCCCCGCCTGCCGATTGCCACGCGCATCAGAAACAACTTCCTTGCGGGCCTCATCATCTGCGCCCCGATCGCCATTACGCTCTGGCTGACATGGTCCGTCGTGCGCTGGGCCGATAGCTGGGTGAAGCCCTATATCCCTGCGCGCTACGATCCCGACAGTTACCTGAATTTCGCCGTGCCCGGCTCCGGCCTGCTGATCGCGATGATCTTCATCACCATCATCGGCTTCCTCGGCAAGAACCTGATCGGCCAGACGATCGTGCAGTTCAGCGAGTCGCTGGTGCGCCGCGTGCCCCTGGTGCGCAGCATCTACAAGAGCCTGAAGCAGATCTTCGAGACGGTGCTCAAGGAGCGCAGCGATTCCTTCAAGAAGGTCGGTCTGATCGAATATCCGAGCGCCGGCCTCTGGTCGTTGGTCTTCATCGCCACCGACGCCAAGGGCGAGATCGCCTCGAAGTTCAATGCGATGGGCAAGGATATGGTCAGCGTTTTCCTGCCGCCGACCCCGGTGCCGACGGCGGGCTTCCTGATCTTCGTGCCGCGCGAAAAGATCGTCGTGCTGGATATGACGGCAGAGGACGGCGCCAAGCTTCTGGTTTCGGGCGGCCTCGTCACCCCTGAATATCTGCCGGTCGTGCCGGGCGCCGAGCCTGCGGCGCTGAAGCCGAAGGCCTCAGCCCGCATGAAGAAAGCGGATCGCCTCATCGCGCCGGAATAGATAGAGCAGGGTGCGCACTGCCTCTCCGCGCTCGCTTGTCAGTTCCGGATCGCGCTCGATCAGATAGGCGGCATCCTTGCGGGCGATCTCCAGGAGATCGGCATGATCCTCAAGGCTGGCGATCCTGAACCCCGGCGTGCCCGACTGGCGGGTACCAAGAAGCTCGCCTTCGCCGCGTAGCTTCAAGTCCTCTTCCGCAATTCGGAAGCCGTCTTCGGTCTCGCGCATGATCGATAGCCGCGCATGGCCGGTCTCACCGAGCGGCCCCTTGTAGAGCAGGATGCAGGTGGAGGCCTCGTCACCACGGCCGACACGGCCGCGGAGCTGATGGAGCTGCGCAAGACCGAAACGCTCGGCATGCTCGATCACCATGATCGTCGCGTCCGGTACGTCGACACCGACTTCGACAACAGTCGTCGCGACCAGCAGCCGGATCTCGCCGCTCTTGAAGGCCAGCATGACGGCATCCTTCTCCGGTCCGCTCATGCGGCCGTGGATCAGGCCTATGCCGGGCCCGAGCGCGGAGGTCAGCGTCGCATGACGCTCTTCCGCCGACATCAGGTCGCTCTCTTCGGACTCTTCGACGAGCGGGCAGATCCAATAGGCCTTCTTGCCTTCGGCAAGCGCACCCTTCAGCCGCTGGACGATCTCGCCGGTGCGCTCGTTCGGGATGGTGATCGTCTGGATCGGCTTGCGCCCTGCGGGCTTCTCGGTGAGCTTGGAGACGTCCATGTCGCCGAAAGCGGCGAGAACCAGCGTGCGTGGGATCGGTGTCGCGGTCATGACCAGCATATGCGGCGAGATGCCCTTCGCCGTCAGCCGTAGGCGCTGGTGAACGCCGAAGCGATGCTGCTCGTCGACGACCGCGAGCATCAGGTTCTTGTAGCTGACGCTGTCCTGAAAGAGGGCGTGCGTGCCGATGATGATCTGTGCCTGGCCCGAGGCGATGCGTTCGAGGATATCCTCGCGCTCCCGGCCCTTGGTCCGCCCGGTCAGCACTTCGATGCCGAGACCGGCGGATGCGGCGAATTTCGAGATCGTCGCATAGTGCTGGCGCGCCAGAATTTCGGTCGGCGCCATCAGCACCGCCTGGCCGCCGCTTTCGATGACCGCGGCCATCGTCATCAGTGCCACCAGCGTCTTGCCGGAGCCGACATCGCCCTGCAGCAACCGCAGCATCCGGTCTTCGCCCGCCATATCGGCAAGCGCTTCGCGGATCGCTTCCGTCTGGCTGTTGGTTGGCGAAAAGGGAAGGGATTGCAATATTTTGGAGCTGACTTCTCCAGTAGCATGTACGGGTTGACCGGCGACTTTGCGCAGCCTCTGACGCACAAGGCTGAGCGACAGCTGGCCGGCCAGAAACTCATCATAGGCAAGCCGGCGGCGGGCCGGTGTCTGCGGATCGATATCTTCAGGGTCACGCGGCTCGTGCAGCATCATGAAGCTGTCGCGGATCGATGGCAGGCCTTGCTTCTGGACCACCGGGAAGTCGATCCACTCAGACAGCTCGGGCATACGCGGCAATGCCGCGTCGATGATCTTGCGCAGCGTCTTCGGCGAGAGACCGGCCGTCAGCGGATAGATCGGCTCCACCAGCGGCAGGTTCTCGGCCTCGCTTGCCTTCACGATGTAATCGGGATGCACCATTGTCGCACGGCCGTTGAACCAGTCGACCTTGCCGCTGACGGTGACTTCCTCGTCGAGCGGCAGCTGTTTTTCGAGCCAGGCCGCCTGGCCGCGGAAGAACACGAGGCTGAGCTCGCCGGTCTCGTCATGCAGGAAGACGCGGTAGGGAATGTTGCTCTTGCCGCGGGGCGGCGCCTGATGCCGGTCGACGCGTGCGGTGATCGTCACGATCGCGCCCTGCGGCGCCCGCGCGATCCCTGGCTGGTTGCGGCGGTCCACTAACGAATGAGGCGCATGAAACAACAGGTCGATGATGCGGGTGTCATCGGGCGTCTCGCGGTCGAGCAGCTTGACGAGCAACTCGGCGATCTTCGGGCCGACGCCTGCGAGAGCCGAAACGGGGGAAAACAGCGGATCGAGAATGGTCGGGCGCATGGCCGCAAAATGCGATGAAGAATGGGGCCTTGGCAAGGCTGACAAGCCGCTTTCCAGGGTCTATAGAGGCGCATCAACAGGAAGGTATTGCCATGACAGGTGTAACGCTCTCGAGTGCCGGGCTGGACCCGCGCCGCCGCCGGATCTTGTTCCGTTGCTGGCACCGAGGCCTGCGCGAGATGGATCTGGTTTTCGGGCAGTTTGCCGAATCCGAGCTTCCGACCCTTTCGGAAGCCGAACTCGACGAGCTCGAAACCATCATGAACGAAGAGGACAACGATCTTCTGCGCTGGGTGATGGGAACATGGCCGGTGCCGGAGCGTTTTCAGACGCCGATGTTCGAACGGATTGTCTCTTTCAGGCCCGACTTTCCCTATCCGGCCGATGATCTTCCCAGGAAACCGGAATGATTTCAGGATTTGATGCAAAGAAGCTCGCAGCCGCTTCCGAGCCGCTGACGATCGGCAACGTGCCCTCCGGCATGGAGCCGCTGCTGCTCGCCGAACTGGCGCGCGCCGGAAAGCCGGTCGCCTATATTCTCTCCGACGGTCAGCGAATGGCCGATCTGGAGCAGATGCTTGCTTTCGTCGCTCCCGAAATCCCGGTCCTGACGCTGCCCGCCTGGGACTGTCTGCCCTATGACCGCGTCTCGCCGAGCGCGGATACCTCGGCACGCCGTCTGGCGGCGCTGAGTGGCCTCATCGCCCACCAGAAAAAGCCGCATTCGGCGATCGTTCTCGTGACCGTCAATGCGATGCTGCAAAAGGTGGTGCCGCAGGAGGTCATTGAAAGCCTGGCCTTCTCCGCCCGTCCGGGCAATCAGGTGCGCATGGACGACATTGCCGGCCGCCTGGAGCGCAACGGCTTCGACCGCGTCGCGACGGTGCGCGAAGTCGGCGAATATGCCGTGCGCGGCGGCATTCTCGATGTCTTCGTGCCGGGCTCGGAAGAGCCGGTCCGCCTTGATTTTTTCGGCGATACGCTGGAAAGCATCCGCAGCTTCGATCCGGCCAGCCAGCGCACCACGGGGCAGGTGCGCTCGCTCGATCTCAACCCGATGAGCGAAGTGACGCTGACGCCGGATACGATCAGCCGCTTCCGCAAGAACTATCTCTCGGCTTTCGGCGCGGCGACCCGCGACGATGCGCTCTATCTCGCCGTTTCCGAGGGCCGCCGCTACGCCGGCATGGAACACTGGCTGCCGCTCTTCTACGAGCGGCTGGAAACGGTCTTCGACTATCTCAAGGGCTTCCAGCTTGTCACCGATCACACGGTCCGCGAAGCCGCCGAGGAACGCTCCAAGCTGGTCCTCGACTATTATGACGCGCGCCTGAGCTCCGGTCAGCCCGCCAAGGGCCAGATGGCGCAGGGCACGCCCTATAAGCCGGTGACACCGGGCCAGCTCTATCTCGACAGCAAGAGTTTCGCCGGCACGCTGGATGCCTTCAACGCCATCCGCATGACGCCGTTCAACGAGCATGAGGGCGAGGCGCGCCGCGTCGTCAATATCGATGCCCGCCAGGGCGAGCGCTGGGCGCGGTCGAATGCCGAAGGCGGCGGCAATGCCGAGCGCGTCAACGTCTTCGACGCCGTCGTCAAGTTCATCGCCGACAAGCGGGCAGGCGGCGCCAAGGTGTTGATCACCGCCTGGACGGAAGGCTCGCTCGACCGCCTGCTGCAGGTCTTGAACGAACACGGCCTTGAGCGCGTCAAGCCGGTCGCTGCCCTGAAGGACATTTCCTCGCTCGCAAAGGGCGAGGCGGCATCGGCCGTCTTCAGCCTCGAATCCGGTTTCGAAACCGGCGACCTCATCGTCATCGGCGAGCAGGATATCCTCGGCGACCGCATGGTGCGCCGCTCGAAGCGGCGCAAGCGCGCCGCTGACTTCATCTCGGAAGTGGCAGGCCTCGACGAGGGTTCGATCGTCGTCCACGCCGAACACGGCATCGGCCGCTTCATCGGCCTGCGGACCATCGAGGCTGCGGGCGCCCCGCATGCCTGCCTCGAGCTGCAATATGCCGATGAGGCCAAGCTCTTCCTGCCGGTCGAAAACATCGATCTGCTCTCGCGCTATGGCGGCGAGGGCACCGAGGCGATGCTCGACAAGCTCGGTGGCGGCGCATGGCAGATGCGCAAGGCCAAGCTCAAGAAGCGCCTGCTCGACATGGCCGATGCGTTGATCCGCATCGCCGCCGAGCGCCTGACGCGCCACGCGCCGGTGCTGACGACGCCCGAAGGTCTCTACGACGAATTCGCAGCGCGTTTCCCCTATGATGAAACCGAGGATCAGGACACCGCCATTGAGGCAGTCCGCGGCGACCTTGCCGCCGGCCGCCCGATGGATCGCCTCGTCTGCGGCGACGTCGGCTTCGGCAAGACCGAGGTGGCGCTGCGCGCCGCCTTCGTTGCGGCCATGAACGGTGTCCAGGTTGCCGTGGTCGTCCCGACGACCCTCCTGTCACGCCAGCATTTCAAGACCTTCTCCGAACGTTTCCGCGGTCTGCCGGTCCGCGTCCAGCAGGCCTCGCGTCTCGTTGGCTCCAAGGATCTGGCGCTGACCAAGAAGGAAGTCGCCGACGGCAAGACCGACATCGTCGTCGGCACGCATGCGCTGCTCGGCGCCGGCATCAATTTCGCCAATCTCGGCCTGCTGATCATCGACGAAGAGCAGCATTTCGGTGTCAAGCACAAGGAACGCCTGAAGGAGCTGAAGAGCGACGTCCACGTTCTGACACTCTCGGCAACGCCGATCCCGCGCACGCTGCAGCTGGCGATGACCGGCGTGCGCGAGCTGTCGCTGATCACCACGCCGCCCGTCGACCGCATGGCCGTGCGCACCTTCATCTCGCCCTTCGATAGCCTCGTCATCCGCGAGACGCTGATGCGCGAGCATTACCGCGGTGGCCAGAGCTTCTACGTATGCCCGCGTCTTGCCGATCTCGAAGACGTTCACGCCTTCCTGCAGTCCGATGTGCCGGAACTGAAGGTCGCTGTCGCCCACGGCCAGATGCCGGCGGGCGAACTCGAAGACATCATGAATGCCTTCTATGAAGGCCGCTACGACGTGCTGCTGTCGACGACCATCGTCGAATCCGGCCTCGACGTACCGACTGCCAACACCCTGATCGTCCACCGCGCCGATATGTTCGGCCTCGCCCAGCTCTACCAGCTGCGCGGCCGCGTCGGCCGTTCGAAGGTGCGCGCCTTCGCGCTCTTCACGCTGCCGGTCAACAAGGTGCTGACGGCAACCGCCGAGCGCCGCCTGAAGGTACTGCAGTCGCTGGATACGCTGGGCGCCGGCTTCCAGCTCGCCAGCCACGACCTCGATATCCGCGGCGCCGGCAATCTTCTCGGCGAGGAACAGTCCGGCCATATCAAGGAAGTGGGCTTCGAGCTCTATCAGCAGATGCTCGAAGAAGCCGTCGCCGAAGTGAAGGGCGTCGATGAGATCGCCGATACCGGCTGGTCGCCGCAGATCTCCGTCGGCACGCCGGTGATGATCCCCGACAATTACGTGCCGGACCTGCATCTGCGCATGGCGCTTTACCGCCGCCTTGGCGAAATCACCGAGCTGAAGGAGATCGACGGCTTCGGCGCCGAGATGATCGACCGCTTCGGCCCGATGCCGATCGAGGTCCAGCATCTGCTGAAGATCGTCTACGTGAAATCGCTCTGCCGCATCGCCAATGTCGAGAAGCTGGACGCCGGCCCGAAGGGCATCGTCGTACAGTTCAGGAACAAGGAATTCCCGAACCCGGCAAATCTCGTCGGCTATATCGGCAAGCAGGGCTCGATGGCGAAGATCCGCCCCGATCACAGCCTGTTCCTGACCCGCGATCTCCCCACGCCGGAAAAACGGCTGCAGGGCGCAGCCGTTATCATGACGCAATTGGCGGAGCTGGCGAAGGGCTAGTTCATCCCGGCGCGGGCTTCGGCCTTCGCCTTTGCGATATCGCGCAGCGCACCGGCAAGGATGTCGGGAGTCTGTGCGCCGCTGACGGCATATTGCTGGTCGAAGATGAAGAACGGCACGCCGTTGACGCCCATCTTCTGCGCCGATTCGATTTCCTCGACGACGAGAACCTTGTCGGCATCCGAGGCCAGCAGCGAAGCGGTTACGGCGCGGTCGAGGCCGGCCTTATCGGCGACATCGAGCAGGACGGCGTGATCGCCGACATTGCGGCCTTCTTCGAAATTCGCCTTGAACAGGCCGTTGACGACCTTGTCGGCCTTCTCACGGTCCTCGATCATCGCCCAGTGGATCAGCCGGTGGGCATCGAGCGTGTTCGGCCCGATCTTGATTGCCTCGAAATTGAAGTTGATGCCGACTTCCTTGCCAAAATCGGTGAGCATCTTGTGGGCCTGGGCCACGCGCTCGGCGCCCCCGAGCTTTTCTTCCAGGCTCTTCTTCTGGTCGACGCCTTCAGGCGGATAGTCGGGGTTCAGCCGGTAGGGGCGCCAGTTGATGTCGACGCCGACCTCGTCCTGCACTTCGGCAATGGCGAGCTCCAGCCGCGCCTTGCCGAGATAGCACCAGGGGCAGACGACATCCGAGACGACGTCGATGGTAATGCGTTCCATGGTGTTTTCCTTTTCTGGCTTCGGTGCTTAACGCCATCTATGCGCTCACGCCGCCGACTTCAACCAGGCAGGAAAAAGGAACCGCCTACTGGGCGCTTTGGTCCCACCAGGCCGGCAGCTGATACCCGTAGAGCGGCACCTTGTCCGGATGGCCGATGCGCTTGCTCCTGGCGATCCATTGCTGGTCGATGTGATAGAGCGGTAGCACATAATGGCCCGATAACAGCAGCCGGTCGTGAGAGCGCACGGCCGCGGTGAAATCCTCGTCGGAGCGGGCCGTCAGCAGATGCTTGATCGCCGTATCGACATCGGGATCGGCAACGCCTGCGAAATTCGAGCTGCCCTCGCGGTCGCGGCTCGCCGAGGCCCAATAGGAAAGCTGCTCGTTTCCAGGCGAGAGCGACGAGACATAGGATTTGACGATCACGTCATAGTCGAAGCTGTTGGTCCGGCTCTGATATTGCGAATCGTCCACGGTGCGGATCGAGGTGGTAATGCCGAGCGTCTGCAGCGAGCGCTGATAGGCGATCGCCAGTTTCTCCTGATCGGCATTCTGCGTCATGATCTCGAAGGCGAGCGCCTTGCCCTTGGCATCGGTCATCTTGCCGTTCTTGATCGAATAACCGGCTTCCTTCAGCACATCGACGGCCTGCTTCAGCACCTTGCGGTCGCGGCCTGAGCCGTCGGTAACCGGCAGCTTGTAGGTGCCATCGAGGATTTCAGGATCGATCTTGTCCTTCAGCGGTCCAAGCATCGCAAGCTCATGCGCGTCGGCTGGGACGCCGAAGCTCGATAGCTCGGAATTCTGCCAAAAGCTTTCCGTGCGCTTGTACGCACCCGAGAACAGGTTCTTGTTCGCCCATTCGAAATCGAAGACCAGCGACAGCCCCTCGCGCAGTTTGACGTTCTGGAACATCGGCCGGCGGGTATTGAAGACGAAGCCGAACATGCCGCTCGGCAGCTGCGGCTGGAACGTGTCCTTGATGACGGCGCCGGAGCTGACTGCCGGGAAATTATAGGCGGTCGCCCAATGACCGGGGCTTCCATCCGGATAGACGTCGACATCGCCCTTCTTGAAGGCTTCGAACAGCGTCGTGTCCTGCAGGAAATACTGCACGGTGATCCGGTCGTAATTGTCCATCCCGACCTTGGACGGAATGTCCTTGCCCCAGTAATTCGGGTCGCGCTCGAAGGTGATGCTCTCGCCGGGTTTCACCGTCTTGATCTTGTACGGCCCAGAACCGACGGGCGGCGTCAGCGAGCTACGGTCGAAGGTTTCCGGATCGATCAGATGCTTCGGCAGGACGGGCATCAGCCCGAAGACCATCGGCGTTTCGCGATCGGCCTTGTCGTTGAAGGTAAAGCGGACGCCGCGCTCGCCGACCTTCTCCATCTTCGAGACCAGGTTGAGCCGTGTCGAGAAGGGTACCCGGCCCTTGTCGCGCAAGAGCTCGAAGGTGAACATCACGTCCTCGGCCGTAACGGGCTGGCCGTCCGCCCATTTCGCCTTCGGATTGAGGTTGAACTGGATGAAGGTCCGGTTGTCGTCCCACTCGACGCTTTCGGCGAGCAAACCATAGAGCGTGAAGGGCTCGTCGCGCGAACGCTGCAGCAGCGATTCGTAGACGAGATTGCCGTAGTCAGGGTCCCACATGCCGCGCGCTGTCGTACGCATGCTCTTCAGGATGAACGGATTGAGATTGTCGAAGGTGCCGACCACGCCATAGGTGATATGTCCGCCCTTCTTCACATCCGGATTGACGTAAGGGAAGCTGTTGTAATCAGCAGGCAGCGCTGGCTGGCCATGCATTGCAATGCCGTGAAGCGGCTCGGCGGCAGCGGCGGTGCAGATGAGGGCGAAGACGGCGGGCAGGGCGATCCGGAGCATCTCTGAATTTCCTTTCCGGCAGGGCTCGATTCGCGCGAAGACTATCACGGAGCGCGAAAAATCGAACATTCACGCCCTCAAATCTTTCTGAGCATCCAGAAATTGCCAAAGAAATACTGGATATCTGGAGCGCCTCAATGTAACAGGTGTTCCCGAAGTTCGGGGTCATGCATTTGCCTCATTGTTTTATGAGGTGGAGTGCCGAATGACCCGGTTGGAGAGGGCTGCAGGTCGCGGTCCCGAATGGGTATCAGGAGACGGAATCCGTTATGATCTTCAAGTCTGAAAAGAAAATGCGGGCAGCCCTGTCCGTTCTCGCAGTTGCCTTCGGCGCCGCCTCGGCACCGGTGTCCACCTTCGCTCAGGACGCCGCCAATGCCCCGCAGCAGGCAGCCGGCGCACCGCGGCTCGGCTGGTACAAGACCTGCAGCAAGCAGGAAGACAACGACATCTGCGTCGTTCAGAACCTGATCCTCGCCAATGGCGGCCAGCTGGTCACGGCTGTCGGCCTCATCAGCGTTTCCGGCAAGGTCAACCGCAAGATCCTCCAGGTCTCGGTTCCGACCGCCCGCCTGATCCCGCCCGGCATCATGATGCAGATCGACAACAACAAGGGCCAGAAGCTCGACTACGCAGTCTGCCTGCCCGACAAGTGCACGGCTGAACTGCCGCTGACCGACGCGATGATCGCCAGCCTCAAGAAGGGCAGCGACGTGATCTTCACCTCGATCAACTTCCGCCGCGCTCCGAACCCGATCAAGATCTCGCTCGAAGGCTTCACCGGCGCTTATGACGGCGAAGCAGTTTCCGAATCGAAGCTTGCCGAAAGCCAGAAGAGCCTGCAGGACAGCATGCAGAAGAAGGCTGAAGAAGCCCGCAAGAAGCTGGAAGACGCGCAGAACGCTGCAAAGACCGCTCAGTAAGCGTCTGACCATATCGCATCGGAAAACCCGGCCTCCGCGCCGGGTTTTTTGTTGCCGCAGACAAAGAAAAACCCCGCCGGAGCGGGGTTTCTTTAAATCGGTATTTGATGCGCTTAGTTGGCCAGGCTCATCTTGGGCTTGAACTGGCCGGTCGGCGCCATGTCGAAGATCTGGTAGACCTGCTCATTGCGAAGCGGAATGCCGCTTTCGTCATTCACTAGGTTCTGCTCCGAGACGTAGGCGACGTATTCGTTCTCGTCATTTTCGGCGAGCAGATGATAGAACGGCTGGTCCTTGCTGGGGCGAACTTCGGCGGGAATGGAGTTCCACCATTCCTCCGTATTCGCGAATTCCGGATCGACGTCGAAGATCACGCCGCGAAACGGAAATACCTTGTGCCGGACCACTTCACCGATACCGAACTTTGCAACTCTTTCTTTCATGGTACGACTTCCTTTCATCACCAGATTTGGTGATTGGGCCTGCTCAAATCAAGATTTGTGCAGGATTTCGTCACATGAGTGTCATGTCGCCATCAGCCTCAGTGACATCGAGAAAAGCCCCGGCTTTCGCCAGGGCTTTTCGGTATTCGCTTATGCCGAGTAGTACATGTCGTATTCGACAGGATGCGGCGTCATTTCGAAGCGCATCACTTCGGCCATCTTCAGCTCGATGAACGAGTCGATCTGGTCGTCGTCGAAAACGCCGCCGGCGGTCAGGAACTTGCGGTCCTTGTCGAGGCTCTCGAGTGCTTCGCGCAGCGAGCCGCAGACCGTCGGGATCTTCTTCAGTTCCTTCGGCGGCAGGTCGTACAGATCCTTGTCCATGGCCTTGCCGGGATGGATCTTGTTCTTGATGCCGTCGAGGCCGGCCATCAGCATCGCTGCGAAGGCGAGGTAGGGGTTCGCCATCGGATCCGGGAAGCGGACTTCGACGCGCTTTGCCTTCGGGTTGCTGCCGAACGGAATACGGCAGGAAGCGGAGCGGTTGCGGGCCGAGTAGGCCAGCAGAACCGGAGCTTCATAGCCCGGGACGAGACGCTTGTAGGAGTTCGTCGACGGGTTGGTGAAGGCGTTCAGCGCCTTGGCATGCTTGATGATGCCGCCGATGAAGTAGAGGCAGGATTCGGAAAGGCCTGCATATTCGTCGCCTGCGAAGCCCGGCTTGCCGCCCTTCCAGATCGACAGGTGGACGTGCATGCCCGAGCCGTTGTCGCCGAAGATCGGCTTCGGCATGAAGGTTGCCGTCTTGCCATAGGCATTGGCGACCTGGTGCACGACGTACTTGTAGATCTGCATCTTGTCGGCGTTGCGAACCAGCGTGTCGAACTTGATGCCGAGCTCGTGCTGGGCGGCAGCCACTTCGTGGTGGTGCTTTTCAACGACGACGCCCATCTCGCTCAGAACCGTCAGCATCTCGGAACGCATGTCCTGGGCGCTGTCGATCGGCGGAACCGGGAAATAGCCGCCCTTGACGCGCGGACGGTGGCCGAGGTTGCCGGTCTCATACTCGGTGTCGTCGTTCGACGGCAGTTCGGTCGAGTCGAGCTTGAAGCCGGTGTTGTACGGGTCGGCCTTGTACTTGACGTCGTCGAAGACGAAGAATTCGGCTTCCGGGCCGACGAATACGGTGTCGCCGATGCCGGATGCCTTCAGATAGGCTTCGGCCTTCTTGGCGGTGCCGCGCGGGTCGCGGTTATAGGCTTCGCCCGAGACCGGATCGAGAATGTCGCAGATGATGACCATCGTCGACTGCGCGAAGAACGGGTCCATGTGAACCGTGTCGGTATCCGGCATGAGAACCATGTCGGACTCGTTGATGGCCTTCCAGCCGCCGATCGAGGAACCGTCGAACATGACGCCGTCGGCAAACATGTCTTCGTCCACACAGACGACGTCCATCGTCACGTGCTGCAGCTTGCCCTTGGGGTCGGTGAAGCGCAGATCCACGAACTTGACGTCGTTCTCCTTGATCTGCTTCAGAATTTCGCTTGCACTCGCCATGAAACACTCCCTTTGATTTGCTATGACGACTTGGCTTTGCCTCTTGGGGGCAAGGCCTGCTTAAATAGCGTCGATACCGGTTTCGCCAGTACGAATGCGGATGACTTCCTCGACATTCGACACGAAAATCTTGCCATCGCCGATGCGGCCGGTCTGGGCGGCCTTGCGGATCGCGTCGATGACGGCTTCGGCGTTCTCGTCGGCGAGAACCACTTCGACCTTCACCTTCGGCAGGAAATCGACAACATATTCGGCGCCACGGTAAAGCTCCGTGTGGCCCTTCTGGCGACCGAAGCCCTTTGCTTCCGTAACCGTAATGCCCTGCAGGCCGACTTCCTGAAGGGCTTCCTTCACTTCGTCGAGCTTGAAAGGCTTAATGATCGCTTCGATCTTTTTCATGAGAAAATGACTCTCCGCTTCTCCCGTTAAAGCGTGCGTATGCCGCTCGCGAAACATGATGCAGGTATCATGCCAGTTCGCAACGGGCCAGATCGAAAAAATGCGGCAAATGCACCCAAAACCGCGCCAAGGCTCCTGTTTAACGGTGGTTTTTCGTAAAAAGATGACAATTTCGATCCGAAAAAATCGAAAATACTGCGGAAATCGCAGATTTTTCTGTGGAGACGAGTTTCGGTTTGCCGAGTGCGTATGGGCTAAAAATAGGCAATTGCACAAATAATGATCGCGCCTGTATCGCCCGAAACCGGTTGTTTTTTAGGCGTTTTTTGACTTCAATGGGGTCATGACCGATCGATTGAGTGAATTGCTCCTGACGCCCGCCGAAATGGCGGCTGTCGACAAGGCGGCGGCCGAAAGCGGCATCGACAGCTTTGCGCTGATGAGCAGCGCAGGCGCGGCTGTGGCTGCGGCCGCGATGCGGCTTTATCCCGGCGCACTTCGCTTCGCCGTCCTCTGCGGACCCGGCAACAATGGCGGCGACGGCTATGTGGCAGCCCGCTTCCTGGCCGAGAGCGGCGCAGCAGTTGCCGTCTTCCAGCTCGGCGATCCCGAACGGATGAAGGGCGACGCCGAGCGGGCCTACTCGGAATGGACCGGCGATGTCGAGCCGCTCGAAGAATACCAGCCACAAGACGGCGACGTCGTCATCGATGCGCTGTTCGGAGCCGGTCTGAGCCGCGATATGCCCGGTGAGGTCGAGGACGTCATCTCGGCCGTCCGCTGGGCGGATCTGCCTGTCATCGCCGTCGACCTGCCATCGGGTATCGACGGAGCCACAGGCGAGGTGCTTGGGGCGGCGTTTACCGCCACGCAGACCATCACCTTCATGACCCGCAAGCCTGGCCATCTCTTGATGCCGGGCAGGGAGCTTTGCGGGGCGCTCGATGTCATCGATATCGGCATCCCCGCCCGGATCGTCCGCGCACATGCCGGCTCTGATATCGCCGAAAACACCCCGGCCCAATGGGCGCATCTGACGCCGTCGGCGAGGCTGGAGACCCACAAATACAAGCGCGGCCATCTCGTCGTCTTCTCCGGTTCGGCAGGAAAGACCGGCGCGGCGCGGATGTCGGCCATATCGGGCCTGAAGGCCGGCGCAGGTCTGGTGACGATCGCCGCACCGGCGGAAGCGCTTGCGGAAAACAGCGCGCATCTGACGGCGGTCATGCTGCGCGAGATCGGCGACACGGAACAGCTGGAAGAATGGCTGGAGGATGACCGGCTGCAGACTTTCGTGCTCGGTCCGGGCTTCGGGATCGGCGAGCAGGCGAGGGACTATGCCGCGACACTGAGCGACCGCCGCCTGGTGCTCGATGCTGACGGCATCACTTCGTTCCGCCAGGAGCCGAAGCGCCTGTTCGACCTGTTCGCCGGTGGCGAACCGCGTCTGGTCCTGACGCCGCATGACGGCGAGTTCGCCCGTCTCTTCCCCGATATCGCCGCCGATACCGGGCTCGGCAAGACCGCCAAGGCACAGATGGCCGCGAAGCGCGCCAATGCGGCGATCGTCTTCAAGGGTGCCGATACGGTCATTGCGGCGCCGGACGGACGCGCGCTGATCAACACCAATGCGCCGGTCTGGCTGGCAACGGCAGGGTCCGGCGACGTGCTTGCCGGCATCATCGGCGCCTATCTGGCGCAGGGCCTTCCGGCCTTCGAGGCGGCAGCGATCGGCGTCTACCTGCACAGCCTCGCCGGGCAGCGCGCCGGCAAGGGGTTGACGGCGGAAGATCTCGCCGCCCACGTCCTGCCGTTCTGACTGCCGGCCGGCTGATTACTTGCCGACCTCTTCCTGCAGCGCGATGGCGCCGAAGGGGGCGTTCACCTTGCCCTCATGGATCATGAAGGCGAAGACGTCGCGCGGCTCGGCCTTCACCTTGCGATCCGCGTCGATGAGTGGCAGATCGTCGGGCACCTTGCCTTCGGCCCAGGTCTCCAGCCGCTTTGCCCAGGCCTTCAGGTCCTTGGGCGGATAGCAGGTCCTGATCTCGTCCGAGCCCTTCTGCAGCCGCGCATAGACGAAATCGGCGGTGACGTCCGCTATCATCGGATAGTCGAAATGTTCGGCGACAACGGGCGCCACGCCATATTTGGCCAGCAGCGCCACGAAATCCGGCGCCTTGAAACTGTCGTGGCGGACCTCGACGACATGGCGCAAGGGCAGGCCATCCTGCTTGTCCGGCAGCAGCTTCAGGAACGCTTCGAAATCGTCAGGCTCGAACTTCTTGGTCGGCGCGAACTGCCAGAGGATCGGCCCGAGACGGTCGCCGAGCTCCGTCAGCCCCTGCGTCAGGAACCGCTGCATGGATTCACCGGCCTCGCCCAGAACCTTGCGGTTGGTAACGAAGCGGCTGGCCTTCAGCGAGAAGATGAAACCATCGGGCACATCCGCGCCCCATTTTGCGAAGGTCTCCGGCTTCTGCGAGCTGTAATAGGTGCCGTTGACCTCGATGACCTTCAGCTGGCGGCTGGCATAATTGAGCTCGTCCTTCTGCTTCAGGTCGGAGGGGAAGAAATGATTGCGCCAAGGCTCGAATGTCCAGCCGCCGATACCGACGCGGATAGTGCCGGATTTGCTCATTCTCTTCCTCCCTTTGCCCGTTCAGGCGATTTGCTTTGCCATGTCGACGATCACCCATCCTGGCCGGTAAGGGTTCGGCCGTCGACCCGTTTCCTGAAAGCCGAAGGCGCGGTAGATCGCGATATTCCTCTCCATTCGCGCATTGGTGTAGAGCCTGACTTCCGGCAGCTCCCATTCGCGCGTCTTGTCTTCCACCCAGCCGAGGATCGTACGGCCGATCCCGCGGCTATGATGATCAGGCGACACGGCGATGCTGAACAGCATCGTGTGATCCGCATGGCGTTCAAGAACGGCGAGCCCGCCAGGCTCGCCATCGATATCGAGCAGCCACACCTCGCCATTGGCGATCCGCGGCGCATAATCCTCACGCATCGGCAGCGGCTCGCCGCCGAACTCCGCGACATAGGGGCCGTAAGCCGACATGGTCAGGCGGCGCACGATTTCGAGATCGTCAGCCGCCGCCTGTCTCAACATCTCACTCGGCCGCCGCGACCGTCTTCTTAACTGGGCGACGCTCCAGCAGCTCCTTCAGGAAGTGGCCGGTATAGGAGCGCTTCTCCTTGACGATCGCCTCAGGCGTGCCGGTCGCAACGATCTCGCCGCCGCCATCGCCGCCTTCGGGGCCGAAATCGAGCACCCAGTCGGCCGTCTTGATGACTTCGAGATTGTGCTCGATGACGACGACGGAATTGCCCTGGTTGACGAGCTCATGCAGCATTTCCAGGAGCTTGGCGACGTCGTGGAAATGCAGGCCGGTGGTCGGTTCGTCGAGAATATAGAGCGTGCGGCCGGTCGAGCGCTTCGACAGTTCCTTGGCGAGCTTGACGCGCTGCGCCTCGCCGCCCGACAGCGTATTCGCCTGCTGGCCGACCTTGATATAGCCGAGGCCGACATCGAAGAGCGACTGCAGCTTGTCGCGCACCGCGGGAACGGCGGCGAAGAACTCGACGCCTTCCTCGACCGTCATGTCGAGCACGTCGGAGATCGACTTGCCCTTGAAGGTGACGTCGAGCGTCTCGCGATTGTAGCGCTTGCCGTGGCAGACGTCGCAGGTGACGTAGACATCCGGCAGGAAGTGCATCTCGATCTTGATGACGCCGTCGCCCTGGCACGCTTCGCAGCGGCCGCCCTTGACGTTGAACGAGAAGCGGCCCGGCTGATAGCCGCGCGCCTTGGCTTCCGGCAATCCGGCGAACCAGTCGCGGATCGGCGTGAAGGCGCCGGTATAGGTCGCAGGGTTCGAGCGCGGCGTGCGGCCGATCGGCGACTGGTCGATATCGATCACCTTGTCGATATGCTCGAAACCATCGATGCGGTCGTGATCGGCCGGGATTTCGCGCGCGCCCATGACGCGGCGCGCCGCCGACTTGTAGAGCGTCTCGATCAGGAAGGTGGACTTGCCGCCACCGGAAACGCCGGTGACTGCCGTGAAGACACCGAGCGGGATGGCGGCCGTGACGTTCTTGAGGTTGTTGCCCCTCGCGCCGACGACCTTGATCTCCTTGCCTTTCTTCGGCTTGCGACGCTCATCGGGCACGGGAACGCCGAGTTCACCGGAGAGATACTTGCCGGTCAGCGACTTCGGGTTCGCCATGATGTCCTGAGGCGTGCCGTGGGCGATGACCTGGCCGCCGTGAATGCCGGCCGCCGGACCGATATCGACGACGTCGTCGGCCGTCAGGATCGCGTCCTCGTCATGCTCGACGACGATGACGGTATTGCCGATGTCGCGCAGGTGCTTCAGCGTATCGAGCAGGCGGGCATTGTCGCGCTGGTGCAGGCCGATCGAGGGTTCGTCGAGAACGTAGAGCACACCCGTCAGGCCCGAGCCGATCTGCGATGCCAGACGAATGCGCTGGCTTTCGCCACCCGATAGCGTGCCCGAATTGCGTGACAGGCTCAGATATTCGAGGCCGACATCGTTCAGGAAGCGCAGGCGGTCGCGGATCTCCTTGAGAATGCGCACGGCAATCTCGTTCTGCTTTGCCGTAAAATGCGACGGCAGGACTTCGAACCAGTCGCGGGCGACGCGGATCGACATCTGCGTGACTTCGCCGATATGCAGCTTGTCGATCTTGACGGCCAGCGCTTCCGGCTTCAGGCGGTAACCGGCGCAGGACGGGCAGGGGGCCGCCGACATGAAGCGCTCGATCTCCTCGCGCGCCCAGGCGGAATCCGTTTCCTTCCAGCGGCGCTCGAGATTGGTGATGATGCCTTCGAAGGTCTTGTGCGTCGTGTAGGAGCGCGCGCCATCGGCATAGTGGAATTCGATCTTCTCTTCCGTGCCGTTCAGGATCACATCCTGCGCCTTGGCGGAGAGATCGCTCCAGCGGTTGCCGAGCTTGAAGCCGAAATGCTTGCCGAGCGCTTCCAGCGTCTGATTGTAATAAGGAGACGAGGACTTGGCCCAGGGTGCGATCGCGCCGTCGCGCAGCGTCCGTTCCGGTTCCGGGATAATCAGGTTGGCGTCGATCTTCTGCTGCGCGCCGAGACCGTCGCAGGTCGGGCAGGCGCCGGCCGGGTTGTTGAACGAGAAGAGACGCGGCTCGATCTCCGGAATGGTGAAGCCGGAAACCGGGCAGGCGAATTTTTCAGAAAAGAGCACGCGCTCATGCGTCTCGTTCAGCGACTTGTTGGCCGAACCGCCGGCAGCGGTTTCCTCCGGCGGCAGCGGCTTGTCGGCGAATTCGGCGACCGCCAGGCCATCGGCGAGCTTCAGCGAGGTCTCCAGGCTGTCCGCCAAACGAGAGGACATGTCGGCGCGCACGACGATACGGTCGACGACGACGTCGATGTCATGCTTGTACTTCTTGTCGAGGGCGGGAACGTCGGCGATCTCGTAGAACTGGCCGTCCACCTTGACGCGCTGGAAACCCTTTTTCATGAGCTCGGCGAGTTCCTTCTTGTACTCGCCCTTGCGGCCGCGCACGAGCGGCGCCAGAATATAAAGACGCGTGCCTTCTTCGAAGGCGAGCACGCGGTCCACCATCTGGCTGACCGTCTGGCTCTCGATCGGCAGGCCGGTGGCCGGCGAATAGGGAACGCCGACGCGCGCAAAGAGCAGACGCATATAGTCGTAGATCTCGGTGACCGTGCCGACCGTCGAGCGCGGATTGCGCGACGTCGTCTTCTGCTCAATCGAGATGGCAGGCGAGAGGCCGTCGATCTGGTCGACGTCAGGCTTCTGCATCATTTCCAGGAACTGGCGCGCATAGGCGGACAGGCTTTCGACATAGCGCCGCTGCCCCTCGGCATAGATCGTATCGAATGCCAGCGAGGATTTGCCGGACCCTGAAAGGCCCGTCATCACGATAAGCTTGTTGCGCGGCAGATCGAGGTCGATGCCCTTCAAATTGTGCTCACGCGCGCCGCGGATGGAAATCGTCTTCAGTTCGCTCATCGTCTTCTGCTTTGGTCTCTTGGATGAAGCCCCTTATTTAGTGATGCTCGCGGGCGAGTCGAGGCTCAAATCCGGGGTAGGAGAAGGTTTTCGATTCTGTTGACAGGATCATAGTGAATAAATAGAACAAAGAAAGAACAAAATTCCTTGTGGATGACGGCCCGATGGACGCGCCTCGCAAGGGCTCTATAGTTTAAGGTGCACCGATTGTTTCAAGCGCCGCCGGGCAGGGCGGCAGGTAAGGTGAAAAGCATGGCTGGTAGCGTAAACAAGGTAATTCTGATCGGAAACGTGGGCGCCGACCCCGAAATCCGCAGGACCCAGGACGGCCGTCCGATCGCCAACCTGCGTATCGCGACCTCTGAGCAGTGGCGCGACCGCAATTCCGGCGAACGCCGCGAAAAGACCGAATGGCACACTGTCGTCGTCTTCAACGAAGGCCTCTGCAAGGTTGTCGAGCAATACGTCAAGAAGGGCGCCAAGCTCTATATCGAAGGCGCGCTGCAGACCCGCAAGTGGCAGGACCAGCAGGGTCAGGACCGCTACTCGACGGAAGTCGTGCTGCAGGGCTTCAACTCGACGCTGACGATGCTCGATGGCCGTGGCGACGGCGGCGGCGCAAGCTCCGGCTTCGGCGGTGGCGGCGGCCGTGGCAACAACAACGATTATGGTGGCGGCGGTGGCGGCTACGGCGACGACTACGGCGCGCCCTCCCAGTCTTCCGGCGGCGGCCGTGGCGGCAGCAGCAGTGGCGGCGGTAGCGGCGGCAACTTCTCGCGGGATCTCGACGACGACATCCCATTCTGAGAACCGGATGGATCAAATGAAAACGGCGCCCCTTGAGGCGCCGTTTTTGTTAGGCCGGTGTGGCGCTGATCAGATTGAGCGCCGCCTTGGCGCCATCGACAACGAACTGCACCGCCAGGGCCGCCAGGATGACGCCGAGAAGCCGCGTCAGGATCGCCCGGCCGGTGGCGCCGAGGAAACGGTCGAGCCTGTCGGCGACCAGCAGGGCGCCTAGCGTGATCAGCAGGTTGGCGGCGATGACGATGATCAGCTGCGCCCGCTCGATCGACGAGGCGAAGGCACCAGAGAGCAGGATCGTCGCCGAGATCGCTCCCGGACCGGCAACCAGCGGGATCGCCAGCGGGAAGACGGCGATATTCTGGATGTGGTCCTTGGTGATGGCGACTTCGCTGGTCTTCTCCTTGCGGTCCTGACGCTTCTCGAAGACCATTTCAAAGGCGATCCAGAAGAGCAGCAGGCCGCCCGCGAGGCGAAACGCCCCCATGGATATGCCGAGCACGCCGAGCACACCGGCACCAAACAGCGCGAAGACCGCGAGGATGATGAAGGCGATCATCGAGCCGCGCAGCGCCACCTGCTTGCGCTGGGGCCGGCTCATGCCAGCGGTCAGCCCCAGAAAGATTGGCGCCAGCCCCGGCGGATCGATAGTCACGAGCAGGGTGGTGAAGGCATTGATCAGTTGGTCGGTGCTTGCCATTCGGTCTCCAAAACACCATATGAGGGCGAGGTTTTCGCGATTGTGGAGCGACTGCCCGCGTTTGGCAAACCGCCTGTTTTCGCGTAGGCCTCCTCCCGGCGCAAAAACGCCAGAATTGCCGCCTTTCCGCCGTAAAAGCCTGTTCAAAACTCCCGCTCAAATTGGCGCGGAACGGGGCTTTCCGCTATAAATCTTTCAGTGATTCTACAAAGAGATCGTGATCTGTTTTGACTGAACAAACACCCCCAGGCGGCGGGAAGCTCCCGCCAGGCATCGAGCCCATCTCCATCATGGAGGAAATGCAGCGGTCCTATCTCGATTACGCGATGAGCGTTATCGTCAGCCGCGCGCTTCCTGACGTGCGCGACGGCCTGAAGCCCGTCCACCGGCGCATCCTTTACGGTATGTCCGAGCTCGGCATCGACTGGAACAAGAAATACGTCAAATGCGCCCGCGTAACCGGTGACGTGATGGGTAAATACCATCCGCACGGCAACTCGGCGATCTACGATGCGCTCGCCCGTATGGCGCAGGATTGGTCTCTTCGCCTGCCGCTGATCGACGGCCAGGGCAACTTCGGCTCTGTCGACGGTGACCCGCCGGCGGCCGAACGCTACACCGAGTGCCGTCTGGAAAAGGCCGCGCATTCGCTGCTCGACGACCTCGACAAGGAAACGGTCGATTTCCGCGACAACTACGATGGCACGCTCTCCGAGCCGTCGGTGGTGCCGGCGAAGTTCCCGAACCTGCTGGTCAACGGCGCAGGCGGCATCGCCGTCGGCATGGCGACCAACATCCCGCCGCACAATCTCGTCGAAGTCATCGACGGCTGTATTGCGCTGATCGACAATCCGGCGATCGAGCTGCCGGATCTGATGCAGATCATCCCGGGACCGGACTTCCCGACCGGCGCCAAGATCCTCGGCCGTTCCGGCATTCGTTCGGCCTATGAGACGGGCCGCGGTTCCGTCGTCATGCGCGGCGTTGCCACGATCGAGCCGATGCGCGGCGATCGCGAACAGATCATCATCACCGAAATCCCCTATCAGGTGAACAAGGCGACGATGATCGAGAAGATGGCCGAGCTGGTGCGCGAAAAGCGCATCGAGGGCATCTCCGACCTGCGCGACGAATCCGACCGCCAGGGCTACCGCGTTGTCGTCGAGCTGAAGCGCGACGCCAATGCCGACGTCATTCTCAATCAGCTCTACCGCTACACGCCGCTGCAGACCTCCTTCGGCTGCAATATGGTGGCGCTGAACGGTGGCAAGCCGGAACAGCTCAACCTGCTCGACATGCTCCGCGCCTTCGTCGCCTTCCGCGAAGAAGTCGTTAGCCGGAGAACGAAATTCCTGCTCCGCAAGGCGCGTGAGCGCGCCCACGTCTTGGTCGGTCTGGCGATCTCGGTTGCCAATATCGACGAAGTCATCCGCGTCATCCGCCAGGCGCCGGATCCGGCGACCGCACGCGAACAGCTGATGACGCGCCGCTGGCCGGCAGCGGATGTCGAAAGCCTGATCCGTTTGATCGACGATCCGCGTCACCGGATCAACGAGGACATGACGTATAACCTCTCGGAAGAGCAGGCCCGCGCTATCCTCGAACTGCGTCTCGCCCGCCTGACGGCCCTTGGCCGCGACGAAATCGGCGACGAACTCAACAAGATCGGCGAAGAAATCAAGGATTACCTCGATATTCTCTCGTCGCGCATTCGCATCATGACCATCGTCAAGGAAGAGCTGGGTGCCGTTCGCGACGAGTTCGGCACACCGCGCCGCACCGAGATCATCGATGGCGGTCTCGAAATGGACGATGAAGACCTCATCGCCCGCGAAGACATGGTCGTGACCGTCTCGCATCTCGGCTACATCAAGCGCGTGCCGCTGACGACCTACCGTGCGCAGCGCCGCGGCGGCAAGGGCCGCTCCGGCATGACCACTCGCGACGAAGATTTTGTTAGCCGGCTATTCGTGGTCAACACGCATACGCCCGTTCTGTTCTTCTCCTCGCGCGGTATCGTCTACAAGGAAAAGGTCTGGCGCCTGCCGATCGGCACGCCGACCTCACGCGGCAAGGCTCTCATCAACATGCTGCCGCTCGCACCCGGCGAACGCATCACCACGATCCTGCCGCTGCCCGAGGATGAGGACAGCTGGGAAAGCCTCGACGTGATGTTCTCGACGACGCGCGGCACGGTTCGCCGCAACAAGTTGTCGGATTTCGTCCAGGTGAACCGCAACGGCAAGATCGCCATGAAGCTGGAAGAGGAGGGCGATGAAATCCTCTCCGTCGAGACCTGCACGGAGCACGACGACGTGCTTCTGACCACGGCGCTCGGCCAGTGTATCCGCTTCCCGGTCGATGACGTCCGTGTCTTTGCCGGCCGCAACTCGATCGGTGTTCGCGGTATCAACCTCGGCGATGGCGACAGCATCATCTCGATGACGATCGTCGGCCATGTCGATGCCGAGCCGTGGGAACGTGCTGCCTATCTGAAGCGTTCCGCTGCAGAGCGTCGCGCAACCGGCGTCGATGAGGAGGATATCGCTCTTGTCGGCGAGGAAGTCACCGAAGAGGGACAGCTTAACGACGAGCGCTATGAAGAGCTGAAGGCACGCGAGCAGTTCGTGCTGACGGTCTCCGAAAAGGGCTACGGCAAGCGTTCCTCGTCTTACGACTTCCGTATCTCCGGCCGCGGCGGCAAGGGTATCCGTGCCACCGACACGTCGAAGACGGGAGAAATCGGCGCACTGGTCGCTGCCTTCCCGGTTGATGACGGCGACCAGATCATGCTCGTCTCCGATGGTGGCCAGTTGATCCGCGTTCCGGTCGGCGGCATCCGCATCGCCAGCCGCGCGACGAAGGGCGTCACGATCTTCTCGACCGCAAAGGATGAGAAGGTGGTTTCGGTCGAGCGCATCAGCGAACCGGAAGACGACAGCGAAGACGTTGGTGAGATCACCAACGAAACGCCGATCGAAGCCGGCGCAGTGCCTCCGGCAACCGAAGGCGACGAACCTTCATCTTCCACGGAAGAATAATTTAACCGGCTTTGGCTGGAAAACCGGGCGGCCCCTGCCGCCCGGTTTTTTTATGCGCTAAAGAGATTCCTGCTAGTCTGAGTTGATTTTAGGGCGAGGGAATCATGGGGAATTGGACGCGGCGCGGCGTTCTCGTTGCGGGCTCGGCGATCGCCGGCGCCGTTGCAGGGCAGTATCTTCTGACGCCGGTGAGCGATCCGGGTCCGGCTTTCCCGCCAGAAGACGATGTTTCCTCGGGCGCCACCATCCTCAACGACGCGGGCGAGCTTTCACCGACCCCGGTCGCCCAGCATCTGACCTTTAACGAGCCGCCACAGGACGCGTTGATCGGCAAGCTCCGAGCCGCGCTTGCCGACGCCCGCAGCAACGGTCAGTCGTTCGCCGCCAGCGCCGCGCGCCATTCTATGGGCGGCCATAGCCTGCCGCTGAACGGAACGGCGCTGACCCTCGATCAGGATTGGCTGGAGGCTGATACCTCGGCCAAGACCTATCGCGTCGCAGCCGGTGCCCGCTGGTCGACGATCATCCGTAAGCTCGATGCAATCGGCTTTTCGCCCGCCGTCATGCAATCGAACAATGACTTCGGCGTCGCCAGCACCTTCTCCGTCAACGCTCACGGCTGGCCGGTACCCTTCAGCGCCTGCGGCAGCACCGTGCGCTCGATGAAGATGATGACGGCTGATGGCAATCTGCTGACCTGCTCGCGCACTGAGAATACCGAGCTCTTCAATCACGCGATGGGCGGCTATGGCCTGTTCGGCGTCATTACCGAACTTGAGCTCGACATGGTGCCGAATACCTTGCTGGACCCGAGTTTCGAGCATCTGGCCGGCGAGGATATCGGCCGGCGCTTTGCCGAGGTCCTGGCGTCCGATCCCACAATCCAGATGGCCTATGGCCGCATGGATATCTCGCTCGACCGCTTCTTCGAAGATGCGCTGCTGATCACCTATCGCCCCTCGGCCGATCAGTCGAATATCCCGGCGGCGACCGGCTCCGGTCTCATCAGCCACGTCTCGCGCGAAATCTTCCGCCGCCAGCTCGGCTCCGACGGCGTCAAGCATATGCGCTGGTGGACGGAGGCGGTGCTGAACCCGCAGATCGCTGCCGCATCGACCCGCAACAGCCTGATGAACGAACCCGTCATCACCCTCGACGACCGCGATCCGGCGCGCACCGATATCCTGCACGAGTATTTCGTTTCGCCATCGCGCTTTGCCGATTTTGTCACGGCCTGCCAGGAGGTTATCCCGGCCTCTTATCAGCAGTTGCTGAATATCACGCTACGTTATGTGAATACCGATAACGATAGCGTTCTGGCCTACGCGACGGAGCCGCGCATTGCCGCCGTCATGCTGTTTTCGCAGGAGAAGACTGTGCGCGGCGAGGCCGATATGGCGCGGATGACGGAGGCGCTGATCGAGCGCGTCATTGCCATCGGCGGCAGCTATTATCTGCCGTACCGGCCTCATGCGCGCCTCGACCAGCTGCAGCGGGCCTATGTCCGGGCAGGTGATTTCGCTGCGGAAAAACGCAAGGCCGATCCCGGCCTGCTGTTCCGCAACCGCTTCTGGGATAATTATCTGGGCAAGATCTGAGGGGGAATGATGAGCAAGCTTCGACTGATTGCCGGGCTTTATACTGTGGCGCTGCTGTTTGCCGCAGCGCTGAATTACATTCCCGGCCTGACGGATGCCGAGGGCAGGGCCTTCGGCATCTTCGCGCTCGACATCTATGATGACAGCCTGCATCTGGCTTCGGCGCTCTGGGCTGCGATCGCTGCCTATCTCTCGGTGCGAGCCTCGCGCTTCTTCCTCTTCTATTTCGGCCTGCTCTATTTCACCGATGGCCTGCTCGGCCTGATCACCGGCTCCGGCTATCTTGATCTCGGCATCGTCAATTACGGCATCCAGGACCTGCCGTTCGGCTTCAAGATCCTCGCAAACCTGCCGCATCTCTTCCTTGGCGGCGCAGCGATCGCATCGAGCTACATCTTCCGCAGCGAGGCGCGCTGATGCGCCGGGCTTTCAAGATTCTCGCATTGTTCGTCGCCGCCGTCGTCGTGGTTGTGCTCCTCCTTCTGAGTCCTGCCGCCTATGTGGAGACCTTCTGCCATGCCGATCCGCAGGCAGATGGCTACAGCCCACTGATCCGCGATCCCGCCATGCGCCGCGAGGAGGCCAATACATTCCTGACCTATCCCGAGTGGCATATCGTCTATGCCTATGACGGTCTGGCCGAGGTGTTGAAGACGGGCGATGAATACCGCTTCGATTATCTCGCCAGCGTCAAGGATTTCTGGAAGGCCGATTGTGCACTGACGGCGATCGCCGACCGCCACGGCGGCGCCGACACGCAGACGCGCATGATGGTCGCGACGATCGGCGTCAGTTTCACCCTCGAAATGGGCCTGAAGGCTGCCTATGAAGAAACGCTGGGACGGCTGACCGCCTATTGGCGTGGCGATCAGAAGACGCCGCAGGACAGTGTCGCCCGCGACATGGCGATCGATTACGCCGCCTTCCTGCGCCAGACGCCCTGGTACAAATATCCCTTCCAGCCGCAGATCGACAAGCTCTGGGCGGCACCCGTCGATGAGCCCGTGCGCGGTTGGGAACGTCGCCTGGCGCTCGGCGGTGAATGGAAGGCGAAGATCGCCTATGCCGGAATGATCGCCGATGCGGTGGCAGCCACCGGCGAGGCCAAGCTGACGATCTTCTCTGTTGTTTCAGGCATGCCGGCCGAGGCACTGTCGGCAATGCCCGATGTCCGCGTCATCTCCGAGAGTGCCAATGGCATCCTTATCGAAACACCGCGCTACGACCGTTTCACGCATATTCTCTCCGACATCGCCAAGGCGGGCGGAAATGTCCGGGAGATTGCCGGAAATGACCAGATCATGGTGTCGCTGACCGCGCCGGCGAGCGATCAGGCGCCGCCGCCCGGCGAGCTGATCGCCCGTTTCCCGCGCGCCGGCTTCGATAGCGACCGCCTGCTGGTTCTGGTCAGGATCACCGATCTGGCGCAGCTGCTGCGCGACCGGCCGATTGCGGATCCCGGCATCGAGCATATATTCGACTTCTGAAAGGGAGTGCGGTGATGGCATGGACGCGGCGGATCGCAAGAACGGGTGTGACGGCTCTCGTCATCCTCTGCGCCGTCTTCATGCTGTTTGCCGGCATCTTCGCCGCAACCGGGGAGGCTCCTGCCGCCATGGTCTTCCGCCCGCCCGGCAGCCCGGCGAGCCTTCCTGATGGCGTCAAACTGCTGCGCTGGGGATCGGTCTTTGCTGTGGTGCGCGGTGAAAGTCCCGATTACGTCCGCAAGCTCTATGCATCCGGAGCAATCCTCGTGCTGCCCTACCGCAAGAGCGGCTGCCTTGCCTATCGCCCGGCATAAGGACAAAGAAAAAGCCGGACGCGGGGAAGGCGTCCGGCTTTTTGAATTGCCCGAGCGCGGAGGGGAATGCGCTCAGGGCAGGGGAACTGGCTTTAGAAAGTGATGCGCTTTTCGTTGTAAGCCTTCACCTCTTCGCTTTCACGGCGAAGAGCGGAAATCGTTGACGCCACGGACACGATGAACATTACGCTGATGAGGGCGGTCAGAACGGTCAAAATCGTGAACATGGGCAATCCTTTCCGAAGTTGCGTTCACGTTCCTCAGTACTGGCTTACGATTGCCGTGCGGGCAGCGGCGTAAGGGCCATATACCTTGGACGTATCAGGCTTCTGGTCATAGAGTGCGACAGTTGCAGTAAGCATTCCCGTAATCATTGCCATCCAGAAAACGTTAATGACGGTAATCTTATCGGGCATCTTCTTTTCCTTCTTGCGCGTATCGCATCTACGCTTCGGTGTTTAAATGCATCCGCCTGGAAATGGTTCCGCGGGATGTTGACGTGTCGTTTACTAAGCTTGGTCTGAAGCGACCTTGAATGCCTCGTTCATCTGGCGTTCAGATTCGAGGCCCGTTTTCACCGCAGCCGGCCGAGCTGGCGCATCAGCGCATAGTGCTCGCTGACCTCCGGGCGCACCCAGCGTACCTCGTACTTCTCCTTGAGAAGCCCATAGGCCACTTCGCCGATAAGGGAGATGATGACGGCAAGGGCGATCAGGAGCATGAGCATCGAAGTGACTTCCGGGGAGAGCCGGATGCCGGAATGGCATCGGCTGCGTTGATGATTTCGATTATGCAGATCGCATCTGAAACGGCCTTGAACGACCCATTCATCAGCCGTTCACGCACCCGGCACCGGCATGCCAAATGACTTGCGGTAAAGGGGCATCCATGACAAAAGGCAACGAACGAAACGGCCGGGTCCCATGACGCTTGCTTTTTATCCGGGGTCCTTCGACCCGATCACCAACGGACATATGGATGTGCTTGTTCAGGCGCTGAACGTCGCCGAAAAAGTCATCGTTGCGATCGGTATTCATCCGGGCAAGGCGCCGCTATTTTCCTTCGAAGAGCGCGCCGATCTCATCCGCCAGTCGCTCGCCGAAATCCTGCCGCAGAAGGCTGCCGGCATCGAGGTCGTGTCTTTCGACAATCTCGTCGTCGATGCGGCGCGCAAGCATAAGGCCTCGCTGCTGATCCGCGGGCTGCGCGACGGCACCGATCTCGACTATGAAATGCAGATGGCCGGCATGAACCGGCAGATGGCGCCGGATATCCAGACCATCTTTCTGCCGGCCGGAACGGCATCGCGGCCCATAACCGCCACATTGGTCCGCCAAATCGCCGCCATGGGTGGAGATGTCAGCGCCTTCGTGCCGGCCGCAGTTCTTAAAGCCCTTCAATCCAAGCGCAAATCTTGAGGCGGTTTTCCGCCGCACCGGAGCTACAATGAAACTCTTTTATGTTGCCTTTGCCGCCGTGCTCTATGTCGCGTCCTTCGTTGGCGACGCCCTTGCAGCCGACACGCTCACCATCCAGCTGAAGGACGGCCCCGTCGTCATCCAGCTCGCTCCCGACGTTGCGCC
>Ga0209673_1000071_pt1 | contig 239966 bp, 221 predicted proteins | sample AraplaCol_mMS_r2_2_FD_184274 | JGI IMG/M metagenome (GOLD analysis project Ga0209673, IMG submission 184274) | Arabidopsis root microbial communities from North Carolina, USA - plate scrape MF_Col_mMS_r2 (SPAdes) (version 3) | ecosystem: Host-associated > Plants > Roots > Endosphere | place...
AGGACCTGGCGGCGGCGCGCGCCGTGGCGGCGCGCATCCGCTCGGGGCAGGTGCACATCAACTACCCGGCGTGGAACCCTGACGCGCCGTTCGGTGGCTACAAGCGCTCGGGGAATGGGCGCGAATACGGCATCGAAGGCCTTGAGGAATATCTGGAAACCAAAGCCATTCTTGGCTTCAATGCTCAGGAGAAAAAATGACCGTGGCCATCGTGCTGCACCGTGCCAACGGCGCGCCTGTTTCAACCGCTTTCCGCAGGGCGGCATTCGGCAAGAATGACCCCTTTGCGCGCCATCGCGAAATCGCGTGGGAAGGACCCCAATCGATGATTGCGGGCCGAACCAGCTTCATTGGTGAGCTGGAAGTCGCAAGCTATCCGCACATCGAAACCATCGTAGTGTCGGAAGGCGAGCTGACGCTGATCGCCGCCGGCGAGGCTCCGCTGGTGCTCGGTCCGCAAACAGGTGCTGTGATCGGATGCGGGACGTCGCTTCGCATCGCGGCTGCATCCCGCGTGCAGTTTTCTTTTTGCGCGGCCGCTTGCGACAAGCCGACCCAGCGCGGCCTTTTCCCGCTTCGCGCCGACGCCGACTTCAAGCCGTCCCGTTCGCTGCCGGCAGAGGTGCTCCTGGGGCCGGCCCCGCAATGCCGCAGCGACAACGTCTTCACGGACGACGCCGCGCAGTACAGCGCCGGCACGTGGGACTCGACCCCTTATCACCGGATCGTTCGCGCGCATCGCCAGAACGAATTCATGCATCTCGTGGCCGGCGGCGTGCACTTCGCAGCGCCCGATGGCAGCGTGCTGTCGATGGACACGGGCGACGCGCTCTTCGTGCCGCAGGGCGCATCGATCGGATGGGAAAGCAGCGATCGCGTGGCGAAGTTCTACGTGGTCCAGGCCGTCCAAGCTTGAACGGGCGACGAGATTCATCATGTCCCCTCCGCTGAAACAGCTTCAAACCTCCCCCACACCACCGGCTTCGGCGGACGTCGTCGTCATCGGCGGCGGCATCATCGGCGTCTTCACCGCCTACTACCTGGCCAAGCGCGGCCTTTCGGTGGCGCTGGTGGAAAAAGGCAGGATCGGCGCAGAGCAATCGAGCCGCAACTGGGGCTGGTGCCGGCAGCAGAACCGCGACGCGCGCGAACTTCCGCTGGCGACCAAGAGCCTGGACCTCTGGGAACAATTCGGCGCCGAGAGCGGCGAAGACACGGGCTTCCACCGCTGCGGCCTGCTGTACCTCAGCAATGACGAGGCCGAATTGTCCCAGTGGGCGAGCTGGCGCGATTTTGCAAAAACCGCCGGCGTAACGACGCACGTGCTGAGCGGCCGCGAGGCTGCCGAGCGCGGCCAGGCAACCGGCCGCGCCTGGAAAGGCGGCGTCTTCTCGCCCAGCGACGGCACCGCCGACCCTGCCAAGGCCGCACCGGCCGTGGCCGCGGCGCTCATCAAGCTCGGGGGTAGCGTCCATCAGAACTGCGCGGCCCGCGGCATCGAGACCGAAGGCGGGCGCGTCAGCGGCGTCATCACGGAAGCCGGCGTCATCAAGACCAAGACGGCCGTGCTCGCCGGCGGTGCCTGGGCATCGTCGTTCTGCAGGCAACTGGGCATCCGCTTTCCGCAGGCCTCGATCCGCCAATCCATCCTCAGCGTATTCCCCGTGGAACATCACTTGCCCGATGCCCTGGTGATCGCAGGTGTGTCCGCCACGCGCCGCAACGACGGACGCTACGCACTGGCGATCAGTGGCCGTGCGCGCGTGGACCCGACAGGCCAGTTCCTCCGCTTCGCGCCGCAGTTCCTGCCCATGTTCGCCAAGCGCTGGCGCAGCCTTCTCCCAGGAGGACTGGAAGGCATCCGGGGCGGCCATGAAACGCTCGCGCGCTGGCGGCTCGATGCGCCGACGCCGATGGAGCGCATGCGCATCCTCGATCCGAAGCCCTGTTCAACCACGATCAGAGAGACCCACCGCCGCGCGATCGAACTGCTGCCCCAGCTTCGCGACGCCAAGATCACGCACGCGTGGGCCGGCTTCGTCGACAGCACGCCGGACGGTGTTCCGGGCATCGGCGAAGTACCCAGCATGCCCGGATTCATTTTGGCCGCGGGCTTTTCCGGGCACGGTTTTGGCATCGGGCCTGGCGCGGGCCACCTGATCGCGGACCTGGCCAGCGGCGCCGAACCGATCATTGATCCCGTCCCATTTCGGCCAGGCCGATTCAGTGGCAATGCATGGGGCAAGGTCGCTGATTTCTGAACCCAAACAGGAGACAACCATGAACGATCACAGCAGCGAACTGAAAGGTAGCGACATGAAGCGGACGAACAAGATCGGCGATGCCCCGATGGGCAGCCTGACACGGCGAGACGCCGTATTTGCAGGCGCAGCCACCTTTGCCCTGGGTTCCCTGGGCTCCTTGGGTTTGGCGACAAGTGCCCGCGCTGCCGCGCCGGCCACGAAGCCGACGGGCCAGGCCATCCTCGGCTTCTCGCAAGAAGTGACCGTCCTGCATCCGCTGATGACCGCCAACGAGGTGGACCAGGGCGTCTGGTGGAACCTTTTCAGTCCGCTGTGGATGCTCGACGCGGAAGGGAAGTTCGTGCCCCTGCTGGCGAAGTCGGTTCCCACCCTTGAGAACGGCGGCATCTCAGCCGACGGCCTGACCTGGCGCGTCGAGTTGCGCAACGACGTGAAGTGGCACGACGGCAAGCCGATGACGGCGGAGGACGTCAAGTATTCGATCAACCTGATGAAGAACCCGGCGTTCCGTGCCCGCAACCGCACGGCCTTCGAGTACATCGCGTCCGTGGGCACCGAGGGTAACCACGTGATCACGTGGAAGCTGAAGGAACCGTACGCACCGCTGACATCCGTGCTGAGCTGGACCTTCATCGTCCCCGCGCACATTCTTTCTCAGAACCCGGACCCGAACTCTCCGCTGTTTGCGGCCGCGCCCGTCGGCACAGGGCCGTTCAGGTTCGTCAGCCGCAAGACCGGCGACCACTTGATCCTCGAAGCCAATCCGGATTACTTCGGCAAGGGGCCGTCGCTGAACAAGCTCATCTTCAAGTACGTGCCGGACCTGAATGCGATGTACACCCAGTTCAAGACCGGGGAGATCGATTTCATCGGCCTGCAGGGCATTCCGGCCAACTTCTACAAGGAAGCAACCGCGCTGCGCGGCCGCCGCGTCCACGCAGCGCAACGCGGCGCGGTGGAGAACCTGACGCTCAACCTCGCGCACCCGGCGCTCGCAGACAAGGCGGTGCGCAAGGCGCTGAACATCGCGATCGACCGGCAGTCGATCTGCGACCTCGTCTACTACGGGGTGCCGAAGCCGGCGAACAACTACCTCGTCCCGACGCACTGGGCTTCCAATCCCAACCTGCCCAAGCCCGAGTACGATCCGAAAAAAGCCTCCGCGATGCTGGACCAAGCGGGCTGGGTGCGCGGCGCAGACGGTATTCGCGTCAAGAACGGCGTGCGGCTGTCCTTCACGAATTCGACGACCACGGGCAACCAGCTGCGCGCGCAGACGCAACAGCTCATTGCCGACGACTTCAAGAAGATCGGCGTCGAGATGCTGATCAAGAACATGGTGGCAGCGGTGCTCTGGGCCGACTTCTGGCGGAACTCCGAGTTCGACAGCCTCTTGACCGCGCCGACCTACACGATCGCATCGGATCCGGACATCACGCACCGCTTCGGCTCCGCAAGCATTCCAAAGGAGACCAAATCGGGTTCGAACGTGAGCCAGTACAAGAATGCCGGGGTGGATACGCTGCTCGCCCGGGGCCGCCAGGAGTACAACCTCGCCAAGCGCAAGGAGATCTACGCCAAGGTCCAGGAGCTGATCATGGATGACCTGCCGTTCCTGCCGCTGTTCTATGAGGTGCAGATCGAAGGTACGAAAGCCGGCCTGGACGGCTACGCGAACAACGTGAACACGCTGGCCAACAGCTGGAACGCGGCCAACTGGCGCTGGACGGCCTGACGCATCATGGCTCGCTACCTTCTGCGCCGCCTGCTGCAGTCGCTGCTGCTGCTTGTGCTCGTCTCTGTGATCGCCTTTGCCATCCTGCATCTCGCACCCGGCGGCCCGCTGGCGCAGTTTGTCGCCACCGGTGATCTGGGCACGGAAGACGTCGACCGGCTGATGAAGCAGTACGGATTGGATCGGCCTGTGCCGATTCAATATCTGGACTGGGCCGGAAGCATTGCCACGGGCGACTGGGGCAACTCCTACCGGGACCAGTTGCCGGTGCTGAAGAAGATCGGCATGCACGTCGGACCCACGCTCGAACTCATGGTGAGCTCGACGCTGCTTGCGATGTTCATCGGCGGCATGATCGGCATCCTGGGTGCGGTGCGGCGCTATTCGTTCTTCGACCACCTGGCCACCATCGGCGCGATGGTCGCGCTGTCCATCCCCACGTTCTGGTTCGGCCTGGCCGTCATCTATGTGTTCTCGGTGAACCTGGGTTGGCTGCCGGCCGGCAACCGCGAGACGATCGGTGACGGCTCGTTCATCGACCGTCTGCAGCATCTGGTGGCGCCATGCATCGTGCTGGCGCTGGTGTCCACCGCCGTGTGGAGCCGCTACATGCGCTCCTCGATGCTCGACGTGGTGAATCAGGACTACATCCGTACCGCCAAGTCCAAGGGCGTACCCTCCATGCAGATCCTGCTGCGCCACGCGCTGCGCAATGCGCTGCTGCCCATGATCACGATCACGGGCCTGCACGTGTCCACGCTGCTCAGCGGCGCGCTGGTGACCGAAACCGTATTCACCTGGCCGGGCATGGGCCGGCTCTTTCTCGACAGCGTCAGCAACCGGGACTACCCCGTGGTGATGGGAATGCTGATGTTCACGGCCTGCATGGTTCTCTTGGGTAGCCTGGTCGCGGACCTTCTCTATTCCGTCGCGGACCCGCGCATCAAAGGAGCATCGAAATGAGCACCGTCCAGACCGTACCGCTGGTTCCGCCACGCCGCACGCTCGCCGAGCGCTATCCGGCCCTCCGGCGCTTCCTGCGCCACCGGGCGGCGCTGCTGGGTGTAGGCATCGTGCTGTTCATGACGCTCCTGAGCTTCGTCGGCCCGTTGCTGATGCCGTTCAATGCCACCGATACCGACATCCGCGCACGCTTGGCGGTGCCGTTCGCAAGCCCGCACGTGCTCGGAACCGATCCCTTGGGCCGCGACGTCCTGGCGCGCCTGATGTATGCCGGGCGCATCTCTCTGGCTGTCGGCTTCGCGGCCACCGCACTGTCGGTGGTGCTGGGCGTCCTGGTTGGTCTCGTGGCCGGGTTCTACCGCGGCGCAATCGGTGCTGCGCTGATGCGTTTCGTCGACGCGATGCTGTGCTTCCCGACCATCTTCCTGCTGCTGGCCGTCGCGGCCCTGATCGAGCCGTCGGTCGCCTCAATCGTGCTGCTGATTGCCTTGGCGAGCTGGATGGAGGTGGCGCGTGTGGTGGAAGGGCAGATCCGGTCGCTGCGCGAACGTGATTTCGCGCTCGCCGCCGAATCGCTCGGCGCCAGCGACAGCCGCATCATGTTTCGCGAGCTCTTGCCCAACGCCGTCGCGCCCATCGTGGTCGCTGCGACGCTGAACATCGCGCACGCCATCCTGGCCGAGTCGTACATCAGCTTCCTGGGCTTCGGCATCCAGCCGCCGACGCCGAGCTGGGGAAACATGCTGGAGAACGCGCAGAGCTACCTGACCAACGCGCCCTGGCTCGCGATCGTGCCGGGGCTGGCCATCACGCTGACGGTCACGAGCTTCAACTTCATTGGTGACGGCCTGCGCGACGCGCTGGACGCAAAACTGGATCGATGAAATGCTTGATATGAACCGCTTCGAGCCGATCACCGCAGAACACTCGGACGCTCCCATTGGTGCGGAGAACATCCTGGACGTGCGCGACCTGAACGTCGCGTTTCGCACAGTAGGCGGAACCGTGCATGCCGTGCGCGACGTCAGCTTCTCCGTGCGCCGCGGCGAAACACTGGCGCTGGTGGGGGAAACCAGTTCGGGCAAGAGCGTGACCTGCCTGGGGCTGCTCGGCCTCACGCCGCCCGCTCCGTACTGCACCATCAGCGGGTCGGCGCGGCTTGCCGCGCGCGATGGCCAGACCTACGAGCTGGTCGGCTCGCCCGAGCGCGTGATGCGACGGGTGCGAGGAGGCGTGGCCTCGGTGATCTTCCAGGAACCGATGACATCGCTGAACCCGGTGCACACCGTGGACGCGCAGATCTGCGAGAGCTTGCGCATTCACCTCGGGATGAGCGGGCGTGCTGCCACGGATCGTGCCGCCGAACTCCTGAACCAGGTCGGCATTTCGGATCCAAAGCGCCGTTTGACGAACTACCCGCACGAGCTGTCCGGCGGCATGCGGCAGCGCGTGATGATCGCCATGGCGATTGCGTGCGAACCTTCGCTGCTGATCGCCGACGAGCCCACCACCGCGCTGGACGTGACCATCCAGGCGCAGATTCTCGAACTGCTTCAGAAGCTCCAGTCCGAGACCCGCATGGCCATGATCTTCATCACGCACAACCTCGGCACGGTGGCCGAGATCGCCGATCGCGTGATGGTGATGTATGCAGGCCGGATCGTCGAGCAGGCCGATGTCGTCACGCTGTTCACGGAGCCCCGGCATCCCTACAGCCGCGGCCTGATCAACTCGGTTCCTCGGCTGCATTCGAATCGTGCCCGCAAGACGCCGCTGTTCGCGATTCCGGGCAACGTACCCGATCCGGCCGCGCACCCGCCGGGCTGCACCTTCGGGCCGCGCTGCAGGCACTTCGAGCCGGGTCGCTGCGATGCCGCGGTGCCCAACCTGGACAACGCAAAGCCGGGCCATCTGGTGCGATGCGTCCGGTGGCCGGAAATTGAAGGAGCCGCGTGATGCTGCAAAAAAACCTTACTCCCCCTTTGTTGCAAGTCGAGGGATTGCGCAAGTGGTATCCGCTCGGCGGCGGCTGGTTTGGCAAACCGACACAGAGCGTCAAGGCAGTCGACGGCGTCAGTTTCGAGATTCGCCGCGGTGAGGTGCTGAGCCTGGTGGGTGAAAGCGGCTCGGGCAAAAGCACGATCGGCCGCGCCATCCTGAACCTGGATCCGCCGACGGCGGGGCAAGTGCACTTCGACGGAGAACCCCTGGTGGGCCTCTCGCGGCGGCAGATGCGGCCGCTGCGGCGCGCGATGCAGATGGTGTTCCAGGATCCGTACTCGTCCCTGAACCCGAAACACACCGTCGAGGAACTGCTCTCGGCGCCGCTGGAAATCCACATGCCGGAACTCACGGTGCAGGAACGACGGGACCGCATCGATGCCGTGCTGAAGACGGTGGGGCTCAACCCCGCGCACCGCTCACGCTATCCGCACGAGTTCTCCGGTGGCCAGCGCCAGCGGATCGGCATCGCGCGTGCACTCATGACCGAGCCGCAGCTGCTGGTGGCCGACGAGCCGGTGTCTTCCCTCGACGTTTCCGTGCAGGCCCAGGTGATCAACCTGCTGCTGGAGCTGAAGCAGCGGCTCGGCCTCACGATGCTGTTCATCAGCCACGACCTCGCGGTGGTGGGCCATATCTCGGACCGCATCGCCGTGATGTACCTCGGCCGCCTGGTGGAGATCGGCGACGCCGAATCGTTGTTGAACAACCCGCGGCATCCGTATACGCGTGCCCTGATGGCCGCGGTGCCGAACATCGATCCGCGGCAGCGGCGGCCGCGCGAGCTGCTCAAGGGCGACATTCCCAGCCCGCTGTCTCCCCCGTCGGGTTGCGCGTTTCGCACGCGATGCCCCCACGCGCAGTCGGCGTGCGCGAGCGGGGTGCCCGAACTCAGGTTCGTCGAGCGCAGTCACGCGACCGCGTGCATCCGCGACGACATCTAGCGCAGGCACACCCACCTCGATCCGCCGTTGCGCTTCTCGCGCACGGCGAGGGTGCGCCTGGGTGTCAACTGACTCTCTTTCCCAATCAACAAAAGGATCATTCCTCATGAGCAATCTCACCTTCTTCAAGCACGACGACCTGGGTACCGCGCGCGAAGGCGGCCCGCTGCCGGAGCGCGTCATCGAAGGCAACGCGAAATTCAAGAACTGGGACGTCGATCAGTCTGCCGACGAAAAGGTGCGCGCCGGCGTCTGGGAGACGACGCCGGGCACCTACAAGTCCATCAAGGGTGGCACCTGGGAGTTCTGCTCCATCCTTTCGGGCGTGTCTGAAATCACCGAAGACGGAAAGCCGCCTGTGCGGGTAAAGGCCGGTGACTCGTTCGTCATGAAGCCAGACTTCACCGGCGTTTGGCGCTGCATCGAGACGACCCGCAAGATCTGGGTCGTGTACCGGTAAGCTGCATGTCCTTCGTGTACAAGGCGGACCCCGTGCGCGGGGCGGAGTGGGCGCGTCTGTTCGCCACCCAGGCGCCCGACATTCCGTTTCATATCTGGCCCGACAACGGAGAGGCGGACCGGGTGCGCTATCTTGCCGCGTGGGTGCCACCGCAGGACATGGAACGGCAGTTCCCCAACCTGGAGCTCTTTTTCTCCACGGGCGCGGGGATCGACCAGTTCGACCTCGCCGCGCTGCCGCCGGAACTGCCGGTGGTGCGCATGGCCGAACCCGGCGTTGTCGCGGGCATGGTGGAGTACGCCACGATGGCCGTGCTTGCGCTTCACCGTGACCTGCCAACGTACATCCGGCAGCAGCGTGAGGGCCGTTGGGCTGCGCACCGCGTTTATTCCGCATCGAAGCGGCGCGTGAGCGTCCTCGGCCTGGGCGTGCTCGGATGCGCTGTGCTGGACCGGCTGCGCACATTCGGCTTCCAGCTTGCCGGCTGGAGCCGAGCGCGCCGTCAGATCGACGCCGTGGCCTGCTACGCGGGTCGGGAGGAACTGCCGGCGATGCTGGCCGGCACCGACATCCTCGTGTGCCTGCTTCCCCTGACTCAGGAGACGCGCGGCATTCTCGACGCCGAACTGTTCCAGCATCTGCCGCGCGGCGCATCGCTTGTGCATGTCGGCCGAGGGGCGCACCTTGACCACCAGGCGCTGCTCGATGCGCTGGAGAGCGGCGCGCTGTCGAGCGCGGTCGTCGATGTCACCGATCCAGAGCCGCTGCCGGCGACCCACCCCTTCTGGGCACACCCGCAGATACTGCTCACGCCGCACATCGCGAGCATGACGCAGCCGGAGACGGCCGTGGCACAGGTGCTCGACAACATCCGCCGCCATCAGGCAGGCGCGCCGCTGATGGGGCTGGTCGATCGTTCGCGGGGATATTGAGACCGCCTCGCCAAGAAATGAAACCCACCATGCTGTACTTGTCCACCCGCGGCCATCCCGACCGCAAGCACTTCTGCGAAATCCTGCTGGAGGGCCTGGCGCCCGACGGCGGCTTGTATCTGCCGGAGCAATACCTGCAGGTCACTCCCGAGCAGCTGTCCAGGTGGCGCGATCTGCCGTATGCGGACCTCGCCTTTGAAGTCCTCTCGCTCTATATCGACGACATCCCGGCCGAGGACCTGCACGCAATCTGCCGCAAGACCTATACCGAAGAGGTGTTCGGCACCAGGGCGATCGTGCCGCTCAAGCCGCTGGAAGACGGTCTCTGCCTTGAAGCCCTGTCCAATGGCCCGACGCTGGCCTTCAAGGACATGGCCATGCAGCTGCTGGGCAACCTGTTCGAATACGAGTTGGCACGCCGCGGCAAAGAGCTCAACATTCTGGGGGCCACTTCGGGCGACACCGGCAGCGCTGCCGAATATGCGATGAAGGGCAAGAAGGGTGTGCGCGTGTTCATGACCTCGCCGCAAGGCCGCATGAGCCCTTTCCAGCAGGCGCAGATGTTCAGCCTGCAGGACGCCAACATCCATAACATCGCCGTTGAAGGCGTGTTCGACGACTGCCAGGACATCGTCAAGGCCGTGTCCAACGACCTGGCCTTCAAGCGCAAGTACAAGATCGGCACGGTCAACTCCATCAACTGGGCGCGCCTCATGGCCCAGGTGGTCTACTACTTCGCCGGCTACTTCCGCGCCACGAAGTCCAACACCGAGAAGGTGAGCTTCACTGTGCCATCCGGCAACTTCGGGAACATCTGCGCCGGCCATGTGGCGCGCATGATGGGCCTGCCGATCGACAAGCTCGTGCTCGCCACCAACGAGAACGACGTGCTGGACGAGTTCTTCCGCACCGGCATCTACCGGGTCCGCGGCAGCGCCGACACCCACGAGACTTCCAGTCCATCGATGGACATCTCCAAGGCCAGCAACTTCGAGCGTTTCGTGTTCGACCTGCTAGGCCGCGATGCGGGCATGGTCAATCGCCTGTTCGGCGAGGAACTTGCGACGAAAGGCCGCTTCGATCTGAGCGTCGACCCGTTGTTCGCGATGGCCCGTGCGCGATACGGATTCGAGAGCGGCAAGAGTACGCACGCCGACCGCCTGGCGACCATCCGCGACACGCACCAGCGCTTTGGCATGACCATCGACCCCCACACGGCCGACGGCCTGAAGGTGGCGCGCAACTTCGTGCAGCCCGGTGTGCCGATGATCGTGCTGGAGACGGCGCTGCCGATCAAGTTCGCCACAACGATCGTCGAAGCCCTGCGTCACGAGCCGGAGCGGCCCGCGCGGTTCCAGGGCATCGAAGACCTGCCCAAGCGCCTGACGGTGCTCCCGGCGGATGCCGTGCAGGTCAAGGCATTCATCGCCGCACACCTGTCCTGACCGCAGCATGGCTGTCTTCACCGAAGTCTCCTGCGACGAGGCTGCCGTCTTCCTGCGCCGGCTGGGCCTTGGCAACCTGCAGGCGATGGCCGCTTGCAATGGCGGCATCGAGAACACCAACTACTTTGTCGAAACGGATCACGGCGAGTACGTGCTGACGCTTTTCGAGCGCCTGGCTTGGGAGCAATTGCCGTTCTACCTGCACTTGATGCAGCATCTGGCCGGCCGCGGCATTCCGGTGCCGAAGCCGGCGCAGGATGCCGACGGTCGCATCCTGCACCGTCTCAAGGACAAGCCGGCCGCAGTGGTTGGAAGGTTGCGCGGAAAGAATGAACTGGCACCCGATGCACAGCAATGCAGCGCAGTGGGCGAAATGCTGGCGCGAATGCACCTGGCCGGCAGTGACTATCCCCGCCACCAGCCCAACTTGCGAGGGCTGCCGTGGTGGAAGGAAACCGTGCCGGATCTGCTGCCCTACGTCGGCAAGGACCAATGCACGCTGCTCCTGGACGAGCTGGCCTTCCAGACACGGATTGCCGCATCGCCCGGCTACGCAGCCCTCCCGCGCGGGCCGATCCATGCCGACCTGTTTCGCGACAACGTGATGTTCGAGGGCGGCTGCTTGAGCGGCTTCCTCGATTTCTACTTCGCGGGTTGCGACACCTTCCTGTTCGACATCGGAGTCTGTGTCAACGACTGGTGCCTGGATCTGGACAGCGGACGCGCCGATGCCGTGAGAGGGACGGCATTCCTGACAGCTTACGAGTCGGTGCGCACGCTCGTGCCCGAGGAACGTCATCTGTTGCCGGCCCTTCAGCGCGCCGCGGCATTGCGCTTCTGGGTATCGCGGCTGCGGGACTGCTACATGCCCCGCGAAGCCGCCGCCCTGAAGGCTCACGACCCCAGCCACTTCGAACGCGTTCTGCGCCATCGCGTGAGCGATGCCGCGGGCGCAGACATTTTCTAGAAAGGACTCTGGGCCATTCGCCCGGACGATCAACCATGAGAACCACTGAAGATTTCTACGCCTCGCTTCGAGCCGAACTCGAGCAAATACAGTCCAGCGGCCTGTTCAAGCTCGAACGCACGATCCAGTCGCCACAAGGAAGCCGGATCGCCACCGCCGATGGGCGGGAAGTGACCAATCTCTGCGCGAACAACTATCTGGGCTTGTCATCTCATCCCAGCGTCATCGAGGCCGCACACGCCGCACTCGCTGCTCGCGGGTTCGGCCTGAGTTCCGTCCGATTCATCTGCGGAACGCAGGATGTCCACAAGACGCTCGAGGCGCGGCTCTCGCAGTTTCTCGGCACGGAAGACACCATCCTGTACGGGTCGGCGTTCGATGCCAATGGCGGGCTGTTCGAGACACTGCTGGGCGAGGGCGATGCCGTGATCAGCGACGAGCTCAATCACGCGTCCATCATCGATGGGATCCGCTTGTGCAAGGCAAAGCGATACCGCTACCGGCACGACGACGTGATGGACTTGCGCGAGCAGCTGAAAGCGGCGGATGAAGCAGGAGCCCGCCACAAACTGGTCTTCACCGACGGAGTGTTCTCGATGGACGGGACCATCGCGCGCCTGGACGAAATCCGCGATGTCTGCGACGAGTTCGGGGCCTTGCTGGGCGTTGACGACTCACATGCCACCGGTTTTCTCGGCAAGCGAGGGCGCGGCACCCATGAATACCGCGGGGTCTTCGGCAAGGTGGACATCATTACGGGCACCCTGGGCAAGGCGCTCGGCGGTGCATCCGGCGGGTTCACGAGTGCCAGGGCGGACGTCATTGAGTTGCTGCGGCAGCGCTCGCGGCCCTATCTGTTTTCGAACAGCCTGGCACCGGTGATCATCGGCGCGACCTTGAAGGTGCTCGACCTGCTGGAAGCCGACACGAATCTGCGCGACAGCCTGGAGGACAACACGCGGTACTTCCGCGCCGGGCTCGCGGCAAGCGGTTTCAAGCTGAAGCCAGGCGAACACCCGATCATTCCCGTGATGCTCCATGACGCGGAGCTCTCTCAGATGTTGGCTCGGCGGCTGCTGGAGCTGGGCGTCTACGTGATTGGGTTCTTCTACCCGGTCGTGCCCAAGGGTCAGGCTCGCATCCGAGTCCAGATCAGCGCACAGCACACCCGCGCCCAACTGGATGTTGCATTGAGCGCCTTCGCGCAAGCCGGCAAAGAACTGGGGGTAATCGCATGACCGCGTCGCCTCGCATTCTGGTCATCGGCGCGAACGGGCAGTTGGGCACCGAGCTTTCCCTTGCTCTGGCGGGCCGCTACGGCGCGGATAACGTGGTGGGCAGCGACCGTCTGGAGACGGGCCGGCACGCCAATCTCCGCTATGAGATGCTGGACGCCATGGACTTCGGCCAACTCACGAAGGTGGTCGAGAAGCATCGAATCACCCAGATCTACCATCTTGCGGCGGCCCTGTCGGCAACGGGCGAGACTGCACCCGACTGGGCGTGGAAGCTCAACATGGGCAGCCTGTTGAACGTCATGGAGGTCGCGCGGCAACGCAAGCTGGACAAGGTGTTCTGGCCGAGCTCCATCGCCGCCTTTGGTCCGACGACACCCGCCGATGCCACACCTCAACGGACGGTCATGGAGCCCAGCACCGTCTACGGAATTTCGAAGCTGGCCGGCGAGGGCTGGTGCCGCTGGTACTTCGAGAACCATGGCGTGGATGTTCGCGGCCTGCGCTATCCGGGACTCGTTTCCTACAAGGCGAGCCCCGGCGGCGGAACGACCGACTACGCGATCGACATCTTTCACGCGGCACTCAAAGGAGAACGCTACACCTGCTTCCTCGCCGAGGATGAACCCCTGCCCATGCTCTACATGGACGACGCGGTGCGTGGGACCCTGGAGCTGATGGAAGCCCCCAGTTCGGCCATCTCCGAACGCGGCAGCTACAACCTCGCCGGCGTGAGCTTCACGCCCCGCGAGATCGCGCAGGAGATACGCAAGCACCTGCCCGACTTCGAAATCGCGTATCAGCCCGATTTCCGCCAGGCGATTGCCAGCGGGTGGCCGGATTCGATCGATGACAGCTGCGCGCGACGCGACTGGGGCTGGGCTCCGAAGTACGACCTTGCGGCCACTGTCCGGCACATGCTGAAGAACCTGTCTCCCCTGTCGATGCCAAGCGCGGAGTTCGGTGCGGCAAATGGCGCGCAAATGGCTGCAAATTGACAACCCTGAATGACAAACACCATGACACTGACTCTCGAACGCACGGACCTGATGCCCGGCCGCCAGTTGATCGGCGCCGAATGGCGCGAGGCGAGCGACGGACGCCGCCTCGACGTCGCCGACCCTGCCACCAACGACGTCTTCGCCAGCGTGCCTGACGGCAGCGCGGCCGATGCGCGCGCCGCAGTCGATGCAGCGCATGCCGCTTTTCCGGCCTGGCGGGCGGTGCCCGCCAAGCAGCGGGCCCAGATCATCAAGCGCTGGAACGACCTGGTGATGGCGCACCAGGAGGACCTCGGCCGACTGATCTCGCGCGAGCAGGGCAAGCCGCTGGCCGAGGGCCGGGGCGAGGTGGCCTATGCCGCCAGCTACATCGAATGGTTTGCCGAGGAAGCCACTCGCGCCAACGGCGATGTCATTCCCGCGCCGGTGCCTGGCCGGCGCATGTTCGCGCTGAAGGAGCCGGTGGGCGTGGTTGCCACCATCACGCCTTGGAATTTTCCAGCTGCCATGATCGCCCGCAAGATCGCGCCGGCCCTCGCCGCCGGTTGCACCGTGGTGTGCAAGCCGGCCGAGGACACGCCGCTGACCTCCCTGGCTCTCGTCAAGCTGGCCCAGGAGGCAGGGGTGCCGGCGGGCGTCATCAACATCGTCACCGCCTCACGCGAACGCACGCCCGAGGTGGTGGACGTGTGGCTGGACGACGCGCGGGTACGCAAGATCAGCTTCACCGGCTCCACGCCGGTGGGCCAGCACCTGGCGCGCCGTTCGGCCGGCACGCTGAAGAAGTTGTCGCTCGAGCTTGGCGGCAACGCACCCTTCATCGTGTTCGAGGATGCCGACGTGGACGCCGCGGTAGAAGGCCTGATGGCCGCCAAGTTCCGCAACGGCGGCCAGACCTGTGTCTCCCCGAACCGCGTGTTCGTTCAGGCCAAGGTGCACGACGCCTTCGTCGACAAGTTGGCGGCGCGCGTGGGTGCGCTCAAGGTCGGACCGGCCACTGATCCCGGTTCGCAGATCGGTCCCATGATCAATGCGCGGGCCGTCGAGAAGATCGAACGCCATGTGCAGGACGCGATCGCCGGGGGCGCCAAGGTGCTGACCGGCGGAAAGCGTCTTTCAGCTCTGGGGCCGAACTACTACACGCCCACCGTGCTGGTGAACGCCAACGCCACCATGGCCTGCAGTTGCGAGGAAACCTTCGGGCCGGTGGTTCCGATCACGCGCTTCGACAACGAAGCCGAGGTGATCGAGGCGGCCAACGACACGCCCTTCGGCCTCGCCGCGTACTTCTATTCCCAGGACGTGCGCCGGATCTGGCGCGTGGCCGAGGCACTGGAGACAGGCATCGTCGGCATCAACGAAGGTGCGCTCGCCGCGGAGGCGGCTCCCTTCGGCGGGATCAAGGCCTCAGGCTACGGACGGGAGGGCTCGGTACACGGACTCGACGACTACCTGCACATCAAGTACGTGTGCCAGGGGCAGTTGTAGCAGCGCACGATTGCAGACGAACTCGGCCGCATCGCACCAGTGGCCTGTCCAGCGTCAAATTGGCTCAGCCACCCTCCCCGCTGCGGCTTAGGAACACGTGCATGGCGCGCTCGCCTGCCACCTGCCGTTCGCACCTGTAGCCCAGCGCCGGGAGGTCCAGGCCCGCGAACAATGCCTCGCCCTTGCCCAGCAGCACCGGCCGCACGGCCAGGTGCAATTCATCGATCAACCCCGCCTTCAGATATTCGCGCACGGTGGCGACGCCGCCGCCCACGCGCACGTCGCGCCCGCCTGCGGCGGCTTTCGCCTGCGCCAGCGCGTCGTGGATGCCGCCAGTGACGAAATGGAAAGTGGTACCGCCCCGCATGGTCAGCGGCGCACGCGCATGGTGGGTCAGCACGAAGACCGGCACGTGGTATGGCGGCTCGTCGCCCCACCAGCCTTTCCAGCTCTCGTCGGGCCAGGGACCGCGCACCGGGCCGAACATGTTGCGCCCGAGGATCCAGGCACCCATCTGGGCAAAGCCTTGTTCGGCCATCTCGTTGTCCACGCCGGTCTCGCCGTTGGCCTCGCCGGTCTTTTGCATCTGCTGCCAGACGCGCGTGGGAAAGAACCAGTCCATGAGTTCGGGACCGCGAACGCCCAGCGGGTGCTCGAGGCTCTGGTCTGGGCCGGCAGCGAAGCCGTCGAGCGAAACGCCGAAGCTGCGCACAAGCAATCGGGTCATGGAGTCGTCTCCTGCAAGGAAGGGCGTCAGTCTAGCGCGGGCGGGGCTTCGTGCGTGGTGGCCAGGAATGGCACCTTTGCGCAATCGGCGCGGGCGGCTACAGTCGCACAAGACTGTCCGGCATGGCCTGGGAGCCGCTCGAAAGCAGTCATTAGACTGATCCATAGAACCTGAAGATGAGCGGAAAGCCCGTGACTATCGCCTTCACCATGAATACCTCCAGCCTTTCCGCAGCCCGCACCTACGCGCTCAGCATGCATGGTGCGCAGATGTACGGGACGCATCCGTACTCGCATCATCTGGATGCGGTTGCGCTGACTCTTCAACCGTTTGGTCAAGAGGCTCAGGTCGTCGGCTATCTTCACGATGTCGTTGAAGATACCAACGCAACCCTTGCCGAGGTGCGTCTGCGTTTTGGCGACCTCGTCGCTGCGTGCGTCTCACTCCTCACCGATGAGCCGGGCGCGAACCGGAAGGAGCGCAAGCAGAAGACCTATGCGAAGCTGGCCAAGGTGGCCGGACCGGAGGAACTGGCCCTCGTCGTCAAAGCGGCGGACCGCCTCTCGAACGTCCGGGCCTGCGTGGGCGACGGCAATCGCGACCTTTGGAGCGTCTATCGCGGGGAGCATGGGGCATTCAGAACAGCTGCATTCCGGCCCGGCCTTTGCGATGAACTCTGGTCTGAGCTGGACGTGCTGATGAGTGATGACAAGCAGCCGCAGCACGCGACTTGAATGCGGGATAACCAATGAGATCGATTCGCTGGTCCGTGCTCGCAATGTCAGTCGCGCTCGGCGGATGCTTTGCGGCAAAGCCGCTTGAAGTCCACATCACGCCTGAGGCGTATCAGGTAGGCGAGCTCCGATCCGAATTGGCCACACCGGCCGTCGATGAAGTGGTTCGGATGAAGCCGGGCAAGGTTCTGCTCATTGCGTGCAGGGCGACCCAGCCCGCGAAAATCATGCAGTTCCAGCAAGAACTCGAAGCGAGGCATCAGGCCAAGCTGCAGTTGTTGATCTTGCAGGATGAAAGATGTTCGGCTTAGCTGCGGCTCCTGCTATGCACCAGCCCAATCCGCCGAGCGGGCATCAAACCGGCGCGTAGGTGCCCGTGCCGCCTGGCCAGGCCGTGAGCACTTCATAGCCTTCCGTCGTCACGGCGACCATGTGCTCCCACTGGGCCGACAAAGACCTGTCCTTTGTCACGACCGTCCAGCCATCGGCCAGCTGCCTGGTCTCGGGCCTGCCGGCGTTGAGCATCGGTTCGATGGTGAAGACCATTCCCGGTTCCAGCTCGATCCCCTCCCCGCGCCGGCCGTAGTGGAGCACCTGCAGTTCTTCGTGGTAGACCTGACCGATCCCGTGCCCGCAGTATTCGCGCACCACGCTGAAGTGTTCGCGATGAGAGACCGACTGGATGGCATGGCCGACATCGCCCAACGTCGCGCCGGGCTTGACCTGCCGGATGCCCGCCAGCATGGCTTCGTACGTTGTTTCGACCAGGCGCCGGGCCAGCACGCTGGGCGCTCCGACGAAGTACATGCGGCTGGTGTCGCCGAACCAGCCGTCCTTGATGACGGCCACGTCGATGTTGACGATGTCGCCCTTCTTCAGGATCTTGTCGGGCGAGGGAATGCCGTGGCAGACCACCTGGTTGACGGACGTGAGGATGGTCTTCGGATACCCGAGGTACCCCACGTTGGCGGGAATGGCGCCCTGGACGTTCACGATGTGGTCGTGGCAGATCCGGTCGAGCGTTTCCGTGCTGACCCCCGGCACCACATGGGGCGCGACCACGCCGAGTACCTCCGCGGCCAGGGCGCCGGCCCGCCGCGCCATCCGGATCTCCTCGGCCGACTTGATGGACGTGCCGCGAGCCACTAGTGTTTTCCGGTGGAGGATGCGCGCGGCCGGGCGGGCGGCGCTGCGAAAACCCCGGCAATGTCCAGGCCCCCCGCGAGTTCGGCCCGGATCAGCAGCCGGCAGATTTCCCGGTGGTCCAGATCCGGGTGCATCTCGGTCAGCATGCCGACCCGCATCCAGTGCTCCGCCTGGGCATTGATGGACCTGCTGAGGGCGTTGCCTGCCACTCGAAGGTTCTCGTGCATCAGGTCTGAAATCTTGACGATACCCATCGGCAGCCTCCTATACGAAACATGCATGAAGTATATATGGTTCGTAAGGCTCCCGCGTTGTCCGGAAGGCATAGCACTGCGCGACGGCGGGGTACGTAGTTCCCCTCAGCCTCACGTCAGACAGCGATCAGGTCGGCGCAAGAGCATTCCTCTGTCCGGCATCCCACCCGGACGGAGACAAGCCGGGCGGCGTCCAGCTGCGCCCGTTGCGTTCGACAACCCACCACATCGGGCACGTATGAGAAACAGAAATCTTGTCAGAGGGCTCTTCCTCATGGCAATCGCGCTGGCCTTCGGCCTCACGGCGCTGCGCTATCCCATTGGAGACCTGAGCCGCGCCGGGCCGGGTCTGTTTCCCGCCATGGTGAGCGGCCTGCTGCTGCTGATCGGCGGATCGACCGTGGTCCGCTCGTTCTTCGTCGCACCGGTGCGGCTGGACCTGCACTTCAAGAACATCGCACTCATTCTCGGCAGCCTCTGCGGCTTCGCGCTGATCTCGATGTACCTGGACATGGTCGCGGGCATCGTCTTCATGGTGTTCTGCTCGGCCTTTGCCGGCAGCTCGAACTCGTGGAAGCGCAACGTCAAGATCTCGGCCGGCCTGATCGCCATGGCATTCGCGCTGCAAAAACTCCTCGGCCTCAACCTGCCCCTCTTCTGAGAACGCACCATGGAAGTCCTTCACAACCTGGCGTTCGGTTTCTCGCACGCCCTCACCTGGCAGAACCTGATGTTCTGCGCCATCGGCTGCACCGTGGGAACCCTGGTCGGCCTGCTGCCGGGCCTGGGCCCGCTGGCCACCATCAGCCTGCTGCTGCCGCTGACCTATTCCATTCCAACCACCGGTGCGCTGATCATGCTGGCCGGCATCTACTACGGCGCGCAGTACGGCGACAGTGTGAGCGCCATCACCATGAAGATCCCGCATGCGAGCAGCATCGTCGCCTGCATCGACGGGTACGCGATGACGCTGAAAGGGCAGACGGGGCTCGCGCTCTTCACGGCCGGCTTCTCCAGCTTCATCGGCGGAACGGTCGCCATCCTGGTGCTGTCGTTCTTCGCGCCGATGCTGGGCGAGGTCGCGTTCCTGTTCGGCCCCGCGGACTATGTGGCGATGATGCTGGTTGGCTTCGTGTGCGTGAGCTTCGTCACCACCGGCAACCTGCTGAACGGCCTGGCGATGTGCATGATCGGCGTGCTGCTCGGCACCATCGGCACCGACGTGAACAGCGGCATGGCGCGCTTCACGCTGGACATGCCCTTCCTGACCGACGGCGTCGGCATCGTGAGCATCGCGCTGGGCTGCTTCGGCATTGCCGAGATCACCAAGAACCTCGACTCCCGCGAGGAGCGCTCGCCTTTCAACGGCAAGATCAACCTCATTCCCACCTGGGCGGAATTCAAGCGGATCATCCCCAGCGCGCTGCGCGGCAGCGTGGTCGGGTCGCTGCTGGGCATCCTGCCCGGCGGCGGTCCCACCATCGCGCAGTTCGCGGCCTACGCGCTCGACAAGAAGGTCAGCAAGTACAAGCACGAGATCGGCACCGGCTGCATCGAGGGCGTGGCCGGCCAGGCCGCGGCCGACGAAGCGGCGGCGCGCACGAGCTTCATCCCGCTGATGAGCATCGGCATTCCCGAGAACGCCGTGATGGCGCTGATGCTGGCGGCCTTCATCATCAAGGGCATCCAGCCGGGACCGAACATGATCGGCGCCCACCCCGAGCTGTTCTGGGGCCTGGTGGCCAGCATGTGGATCGGCAACGTGTTCCTGCTGGTGCTGAACGTTCCGCTGGTGCGCTACTGGCTTTCGGTGTTCAAGATCCCGTACAGCGTGCTGTTCCCGTCGATCCTGTTCTTCTGCTGCATCGGCACCTACAGCGTCAACAACAACCTCGAAGACGTGTTCATCACGTCCGCCTTCGGCTTCATGGGCTACATGTTCATGCGGCTCGAACTGGACGCCGCGCCGCTGATGCTCGGATTCATCCTCGGCCCGATGCTCGAGGAGAACTTCCGCCGCGCCATGCTGCTGAGCCGCGGAAGCTTCGGCACCTTCGTGTCGCGCCCCATCAGCGGCACCTTGCTGAGCCTGATCGGCGTCTTCATCGTGTGGCAGGTGGTCTCGTTCGTGCTCCAGGCGCGCAAGCGAAGCATCATCGAACCTGCGATGGCGCTGGACGCGCACGAGTAGGCAGTGCCCGTCGCGCCGGCCTCCGGACCGGCGCTCAGGCGTTCATCGGGTCGGACGATTCGGGCGCCGGGCCCACGTAGCGCCCGCGCGGGCGAATAACTTGCCCCACGCCCAGCTGCTCCAGGCTGTGCGCCAGCAGCCCCACGCTGCGCGCCGTCGCGAACAGACCGAAAGCCGCATCGGCCGGCAGCCGGTGGTGCGCGGCAAGCGCGGCCAGCGCCACGTCGATGTTGGGCTGCAGCCCGGTCAGCTTGGTCACCTTGCCGATGAAGCGCGCGATGACCTTCGGCGGGTCGAACATGGCCAGCAACGCGGCCGCGCGCGGGTCGCCGTCGGGATAGAGATGATGGCCGAATCCCGCCGGGGACAGGCCGTTCGCCAGGTAGTGCGCGAGCACATCGTCTTCCCCCAGCCGCTCCACCTCGCTGAACAGCGCCCGCACGCGCCCCGAGGCATCGCCATGCAAGGGACCGGAGAGCGTGGTCAGTCCCGCCAGCAGGCATGCCGGCAACGAGGCGCCGGTGGAAGCGGTGATGCGCGCGACAAACGCCGAGCTGGTGAGTTCGTGATCGGCGAGCAGCACCAGCGCGGTTCTCAGCAGCTCGGCCACCTTGGCCGATTGCTTCCATCCCTTTGCAAAGCGCAGATGCAGCGGTTCGGTGCCCGAGCTGGCGCCGAACGCATGGGCCAGCCGGCCCACGAGGCCCTGCCCCTCGGCATGCAGCACCCGCGTGAGGCGCCCACCGGTGGAATGGCTGGCGGCCGCCAGGCCCGCCAGCGCCGCGAAGGCCGCGTCGCGGCCCGGCTTGCCGGCGCGCACCGGCGCCGGGCACGAGAAATCGACCGCGCGCTCGGCGTCCCACAACAGCCGGGCCGCATCTTCGAGCGTGGCCGTGCGGGCCATGGCCACGGCATCGCGTCCCCTGTAGTACGGCCGCCCGCGTGAGAACGCGCACAGAGCCGTCGGAATGCTCGGCTCCGAGCCGAACAGCGTGTTGGCGGCCAGCGTCTCGTGCTTGCGGCCGGCCTGCTTGCGCTTGGCCAGCGCAGCCACGTCTTCGGCGCGGTAGAGCCTGCGCCGCGTATCGGCCGGGTCCGGCATGACTTCGAGCTTGCCGCGGCTCACGTACGCGTAGAGCGTCTGGGCCTGCACGCCCAGGAGGTCGCACGCCTCGCTCATCGAAATCCAGGAAGCCATCGCAGAGCCGATCGGAGTCAATTTACATTGATTATATAGATCAATATTGACGCGTATATCAATCCATTAATAGCATGCGTCCGACGCTCGGTCCCTTCCGGCCGACCTGAACGAACAGCGAAATGAAACCCCAAGTCCTCCAGCTCAATCCGATCCTCATTCCCGCGATCAACGACAAGCTCGCGTCGCTCTATGCCGTGCACAAGCACTTCGAATTGCCCGATCCCGAAGGCTGGCTGCGTCAGCACGGCGCATCGATCGATGCCGTGATCACGGGCGGGCACACGGGCATCCCGCGGGCCATGCTGGAGCAGTTGCCAAGCCTGAAGGTGGTGGCCATCAACGGCGTCGGCACCGACGCGGTCGACCTGGCGTACTGCCGGGAGCGCGCGCTGCCCGTCACGGCCACCCTCGGCGCGCTCACGCAGGACGTGGCCGACCTGGCCATCGGACTGCTGATCGCCGCTTGCCGGAACCTGTGCGCGGGCGACCGCTTCGTGCGGGACGGCCAATGGGAGCTCCACCCCCAGCCCAGTGCCATTCCGCTCGCGCGGCGCTTCAGCGGCATGCGCGTCGGCATCGTCGGGATGGGCCGCGTGGGCCGCGCCGTGGCCGTGCGTGCGGCTGCCTTCGGTTGCCCCATCGCCTACACCGACCTGCGCGCCATGGACGATGTCGCGCACCGCTTCGTGCCGAACCTGCCGGACCTGGCCCGCGAATCCGATGCGCTGGTGCTGTGCGCGGCCGCGGACCGGGCCGAAGGCATCGTCGATGCGGCCGTGCTCGATGCGCTGGGGCCGCGCGGCTTCCTGGTCAACGTGGCCCGCGGGCGCCTCGTCAACGAAGCCGACCTGGCCCGGGCCCTGACAGAGGGCCGCATCGCCGGCGCAGGGCTGGACGTGTTCGTCGACGAGCCGCGCGTGCCGCCGGCGCTGCGCCGGTCGGACCGCACCACCCTGCAGGCGCACCGCGCCAGTGCCACCTGGGAGACCCGCACCGCCATGGGCGAGATGGTGCTGGCGAGCATTGCCCAGGCCCTGTCGGGCGAGCGCCCCGCCATGAGCCTGACCACCTGAGCGCCTGCATTCGCGGCAACGCGAGCGCATTCAAAACAAATGAAGGAGACACCCTTGTTCACTCGACGCCTTGCGATCCCTCTCGCCCTTGCGCTCTGCGCCATGCACGCGGCCGGCTTCGCGCAGACCTTCCCTTCGCGTCCGGTGACGCTGGTGGTTCCGTTCCCGCCGGGCGGCGGCACGGACACCGGGGGCCGAGTGATCGCCGAGCAGCTGGGCCGGCGCTGGAACCAGCCCGTCATCGTCGAGAACAGGGGCGGTGCCGCCGGCCAGATCGGCGCCGACTACGTCGCCAAGTCCAAGCCGGACGGCTACACGCTGCTCCTCGGAAACATCGGCACGCAGGCGATCAATCCCCTGCTGTATGCCAGACTGCCCTACGACGCCGACAAGGCCTTTGCGCCGGTGTCCCTCGTGGCCGAGCTGCCGCTCGCAATGATGGTGCATCCGTCGGTCCCCGCGAAGACGGCGGCCGAGTTCGTGGCGCTCGCCAAGTCGAAGCCGGGCCAGATGAGCTACAGCAGCTCGGGCGCCGGCGGGGCGCCGCACCTGGCCGCCGAGATGTTCAAGGACCAGACCGGCTCCTTCATCCTGCATGTGCCCTACCGCGGCGGCGGTCCGGCCATCGCCGACCTGCTCGCGGGCCATGTGCAGCTGTCGTTCATGACCGTGCTCGAGGCCTCCGGCCATATCAAGGCGGGCAAGCTGCGTGCGCTGGCGGTGACGGGCGACAAGCGCGTGCCCGCGTTTTCCGACGTTCCCACGCTCGCCGAAGGCGCAGCGCCGGGCTTCAACGCGATCTCCTGGATCGGCCTGCTGGCGCCCGCCGGTACGCCGCAGGACGCGGTGGACCGCATCGCGGCCGATGTGCGCGCCGTGCTGGTCGACGAATCGGTCAAGGCACGTTTCATTGGCCTGGGCGGCGTGCCGCGCGCGACCACGCCGCAGGAGTTCGCCAGGCTCATCGCCGACGACAGAAGCCGCTACGCCCAGATCATCCGCAGCCGCAAGATCACGATCGAGTGAACGCGCGAGCCCGGCCTTCACTACAAGACCACCCCTGATAAGGAGACATCCATGCAGCTCGCATCCCTGTTCAAGATCCTTGCCGTCTCGGCGCCGCTGGCCGCGATGCCCGCCGCGGCATCGGCCGAGGCCGCCTACCCGGCCCGCGCCATCAAGATCATCGTGCCCGCCCCGCCCGGCGGCGCCATCGACACCATGGCCCGCGTGGTGGGGGACAAGCTCGCGGCGTCGATGGGGCAGCCCGTGATCGTCGACAACCGGCCGGGCGCGTCCAACAATCTCGGCACCGATGTTCTGGCCAAGTCGACGCCCGACGGCTACACCATCGGCATCGTGGGCGGGAGCCACAACACGAACAAGTTCCTGTTCAAGAACCTCGGCTGGGATCCGGAGAAAAGCTTCGAGCCGATCGTCTACACGCACGAGGTTCCGCTGGTGTTCGCCATCTACCCGCAGATTCCCGCCAAGACGCTGCCGGAGTTCGTGGCATGGATGAAGGCCCATCCGGACGAGGCCAAGGTCGCCACCTCCGGCCGGGGCAGCGCGCAGGAAATGGCGGCCGAGATGTTCCGCATGGCAAGCGGCGCACCGATGCTGCTGGTTCCCTACAAGGGCTCGTCCGCCGCGCACCCGGACCTGCTGGCCGGACGCACCGCGCTCTTCATCGACACCGTCAGCGCCATCCAGCCACAAGTGAAGGCCGGCAATGTGCGCGCGGTGGCCGTGTCGACGCGCAAGCGCGCCCGCTCGCTGCCCGACGTGCCGACCGCGGAAGAACAGGGATTCAAGGGCTATGACGCCAACACGAATGGCGGATTCCTGGCACCCGCGGGCACGCCCAAGGCGATCGTCGCCAGGCTCAACGCCGAGATCAACGCGGCGCTGAAGCTGCCCGACGTGCAAGCCAAGCTGGAGGCCGCCGGCATCGAGATACAGGGCGGAACGCCGCAGGAATACGCGGCGGTGATCAAGGCCGACCTCGCCAAGTGGGGCAAGGTGGTCAAGGCGGCGGGAATCGAGGCGGAGTGAACCGAGGCCGCCTCCGGCAACCGCGGGCGCCGGTCTTCAGGCCCGGATCGCCCGGGTTTCCGACGGCCGCTCGCCGAAGCGCGCGCGGTACTGCGCCGCAAAGTGGCCCATGTGAAGAAAGCCGTATTTCCCGGCCACGTCGCGCACCCCGCCGTGGCCCGGGGCGCGCAACTCCGCGCGCACCTTGTCGAGCCGCAGCTCCCGGAGGAACTCCATCGGGCCCAGCCCCGCATGCTGCCGGAACGCGATCTGCAGCGCACGCGCGCTGCAGCCGGCCTCGCGGCACACGTCGGCCAGCGACAGAGGCTGCTCCACATGCGCCGCCATGTACTCCTGCGCCCTGCGAACGACGCGCGGCAACAGGCTGCGCTGCGCATCGCCGGCCAGGATGCGCGAATGGTTGTGGCCGGCCGACAGCAGCAGGCTGGCCATCAGGTATTCCTCCGCGTGCTCGGCCAGGCGCCCGCCGGCCTGCAGTGCGGTGCCGGCATCGAGCGTGAGCCGCAGGTAGTCGATGAAGTGCACCAGCGGTGCGAGCGCCGGACTGTCGAGCGGCACGCCCAGGTCGAACACCAGCGGCTGCCTGACCGGCGCCTGTAGCAGGGCCTCCAGCCGAGAGAGCAGCGCGCCGCGCGCGAGCCGCACGATCAGGTGCGGGCTGTCGTCGGCCCAGCGCATCGACAACGGCTCGGTCGGCGAAGGCAGCGAGGCCAGGCGGGGCGTCGCATCCACCTGCTGCGCGCCGCAGCGGATCTCGGCGCCGCCGCGCAACGGGATCTGCAACAGGAAGAAATCCTGCAGGTAGCCCGGGTCGATCTGCACCCCGGGACCGTACTGCACATAGTTGAGGCTCACGTCCCGATGCAGGCGCGCGCTGTGGTGGCAGGCGTCGAGCTCGGTGCGGGGCCGCAGCATCACCAGCGCGTGCGGGCAGAAAACGCGCGCCACGCTTTCACGGGCCTCGTCCATGTCGTGGCTCTCGAAAAGCCGGTAGCGCTGCAGCGGCAGCGGGGAGGTCGTGGCGGTTTCCATGGGGCCAGGGCACGCTAGCAAAAAGCGTCCCCGCCCACAATTCGGATCGGCCCTCGATCAAAAACTGCGCGCCAGGGACACCGCCTGCGCTTGCAGGATTCGCCCAGGGCCTGCGCTCCCCTAACGTTCGCTCCACAGGCCAACCGGCCTGCCCACCAACCGAGGAGCAAGCGTCATGTTCAAGGGACTCGAAGGCAGGAGCGCCATCGTCACCGGTGGCTCCACGCTGATAGGCGCCGGCGTGGTGCGCGCCATGCACGCGGCGGGCGTCAAGGTCGTCGTTGCCGACATCGATGCCGGCAACGGCCAGGCGCTGGCGGCGTCGCTCGGCACGGGGGTGCGCTTCGTGCGCACCGACATCACCGACGACGCGCAGGTGCAGGCGTGCGTGGCGGAGGCCGCCGAGCGGCACGGCGGCGTGCACTTTCTCGTCAACCTGGCGTGCTCGTACATCGACGACGGCTTCAAGTCGCCGCGCGCCGACTGGCTCGCCTCGTTCAACGTGAACGTGGCGAGCGCCGTGGCGATGCTGCAGGCGGCGCAGCCGCACATGGTGGCGGCCGGCGGCGGCGCGGTGGTCAATTTCACGAGCATCTCGTCGCGCGTGGCGCAGACGGGCCGCTGGCTCTATCCGGTGAGCAAGGCCGCCATGGCGCAGCTCACCCGCAACATGGCCATGGACCTGGCGCCCGACCGCATCCGCGTGAACAGCGTGTCGCCGGGCTGGACATGGTCGGCCGTGATGGACCGCCTCAGCGGGGGCGACCGCGCCAAGACCGACCGGGTGGCGGCGCCCTTCCACCTGCTCGGGCGCGTCGGCGATCCGGACGAAGTGGCGCAGGTGGTGCTGTTCCTGTGCTCGGACCACGCGAGCTTCGTGACCGGCGCCGACTATGCGGTGGACGGTGGCTATGCCGCCATGGGGCCGGAGCAGGCCGTGCCCGCCATTCCCAAGTTGATGGACTAGCTCCGCAAGGAGCATCAAGGAGAGAAGCAATGAAGCGAATCGCCATCGTCGGCGCGGGCCAGTCGGGCCTGCAACTGGGCCTCGGACTGCTCGCGGCAGGCTACGAGGTCACGATGTTCAGCAACCGCACGGGGGAGGACATCCGCCGCGGCAAGGTCATGTCGAGCCAGTGCATGTTCCATGCATCGCTGCAGATCGAGCGCGACCTGGGCCTGGACCTCTGGGCGCAGGACTGCCCCACCGTGGACGGCATCGGCCTGGCCGTGCCCCACCCCGAGCAGAAAGGGGCCAAGGCCATCGACTGGGCCGCGCGGCTGGATTCGAGCGCGCAGTCGGTCGACCAGCGCGTGAAGATCCCCGCGTGGATGGATCTGTTCCAGAAGAAGGGCGGCGAGCTCGTCTTCAAGGACGCCGGCATCGATGAGCTGGAGGCCTGCACCCAGAGCCACGACCTCACACTGGTCGCCAGCGGCAAGGGCGAGATCTCGAAGCTCTTCGAGCGCGATGCCTGCAAGTCCGCTTTCGACAAGCCGCAGCGCGCGCTCGCCCTGACCTACGTGAAGGGCATGGCGCCGCGCGAACCCTTCTCCGCGGTGTCCTTCAACCTCATTCCGGGCGTGGGCGAGTACTTCGTGTTTCCCGCGCTCACCACCACCGGGCCTTGCGAGATCATGGTGTTCGAGGGCGTGCCGGGCGGACCGATGGACTGCTGGGCCGACGTGAAGACGCCGCAGGAGCATCTTGCGCGCAGCAAGTGGATCCTCGACACCTTCCTGCCGTGGGAGGCGGAGCGCTGCAGGCACATCGAGCTCACGGACGACAACGGCATTCTCGCGGGCCGCTTCGCGCCGACGGTGCGCAAGCCCGTGGCCACGCTGCCTTCGGGCCGCAAGGTGCTGGGCCTGGCCGACGTGGTGGTGCTCAACGATCCGATCACCGGCCAGGGCGCCAACAACGCGGCCAAGTGCGCCGACACCTACCTGAAGCGGATCCTCGCGCGGGGCACGGGCGCGGCCGATGCGGCATGGATGCAGCAGACCTTCGACCGCTACTGGTTCGGCTATGCGCAATGGGTCGTGCAATGGACCAACATGCTGCTCGCGCCCCCGCCGCCCCATGTGCTCAAGCTGCTCGGCAGCGCCGGCGCCATCCCCCCGCTGGCCAGCGCCTTCGCCAACGGCTTCGACGATCCGCGCACCTTCTTTCCGTGGTTCGCGGACGGCGCTGAAGCGGACCGCTACATCGAAACCTGCGCCTCTGTCGCATAGCCGGGAGCCCCCATGAAGCGACGCGTGGCCGTAGTCGGCGCCGGCCAATCCGGCATGCAGCTTGCACTCGGCCTGCAGCGGGCGGGCTGCGAGGTGACGGTGTTTTCGAACCGCTCCGCGAAGGAGATCGCCGAAGGGCCGGTGATGTCCAGCCAGTGCATGTTCGAGACCGCGCTGCAGACCGAGCGCGAGCTGGGTCTCGACTGGTGGGCGCATGAATGCCCGGCGGTGGAAGGCATCGGATTCACCGTGCGCAACCCCGATGGCGGCAAGTCCGCCGAGTGGAGCGCAAGGCTGGACGGCGCCGCGCAGTCGGTCGACCAGCGCCTCAAGATACCCGCCTGGATGGCCGAATTCGAGAAGCGCGGCGGGCGGCTGGTGCTGTGTGACGTGGGCATGGACGAGCTGGAAGCTTGCGCCGCAACGCACGATCTCGTGGTCGTCGCGAGCGGCAAGGGCGAGATCTCGCAGCGCTTCGAACGCGACATCGAGCGCTCGCCGTTCGACCAGCCCCAGCGCGCACTGGCGCTCACCTATGTGAAGGGCATGAAGCCCACCCCGTCCCATGCACGCGTGTGCTTCAACCTCATCCCGGGCGTGGGCGAATACTTCGTGTTCCCCGCGCTCACCACCACCGGGCCTTGCGAGATCATGGTGTTCGAGGGCGTGCCGGGCGGGCCGATGGACTGCTGGGCCGACGTGAAGACACCGCAGGAGCATCTCGCGCGCAGCAGGTGGATCCTCGACACCTTCCTGCCGTGGGAGGCGGAGCGCTGCAGGCACATCGAGCTCACGGACGACAACGGCATTCTCGCGGGCCGCTTCGCGCCGACGGTGCGCAAGCCCGTGGCCACGCTGCCCTCGGGCCGCAAGGTGCTGGGCCTGGCCGACGTGGTGGTGCTCAACGATCCGATCACCGGCCAGGGCGCCAACAACGCGGCCAAGTGCGCGGACATCTACCTGAAGCGGATCCTCGAACACGGCGACGCGCCGTTCGACGCGGCGTGGATGCAGGAGACCTTCGACCGCTACTGGGAAGGCTATGCGCGCTGGGCCACCGCCTGGACGCACAGCCTGCTTGCAGCGCCGAAGCCCCACATGCAGAAGCTGCTGCAGAGCGCGAGCCAGCTGCCCGCAGTGGCGAGCACCATCGCCAACGGCTTCGACGATCCGCGCGCCTTCGCGCCTTGGTGGTTCGACGCCGCCGAGGCCGACCGCTTTCTGGAAACCCGCGCGCGCGAAGCCGCCTGCGACCGCTTCGACCGGCGCGATTTCCGCCGGGCGCTGGGGCAGTTCTCCACCGGCGTGACCGTCATCACCACCCGCGCGATCGACGGCCGCCGGGTCGGCATGACGGCCAATTCGTTCTCCTCGGTCTCGCTCGATCCGCCGCTGGTGCTGTGGAGCCTGGCGCGGCAGGCGCCGAGCGTGGCCGACTTTTCCGGCGCCAGCCACTTTGCGATCAATGTGCTGGCGGCGCACCAGCACCACCTCTCGCGCCAGTTCTCGACGCCGCAGGCCGACAAGTTCGGCGGCGTGGACTGCTGCGACGGCACGGCCGGCGTGCCGCTGCTCAACGGCGTGCTCGCGCGCTTCGTCTGCCGCAACGTGAAGCAGTACGATGGCGGCGACCACCTGATCTTCATCGGCGAGGTCGAGCGCTACGACCGCTTCGATGGCGAGCCGCTGGTCTTTCATTCGGGCTACTACCAGGTGACCACGCGGCACCCGGAATGCGTGCAATGAGCGCGCGCACGGCCCCCAACCACCAACCCTTGAACGGAGCAGTTCACATGCAGCAAGAAGCACCCGGCGCCACGCGCAGCAGCATCCGCATCCAGGCCGGCGACGGCAGCGGCAGTTTCAGCGGCTACCTCGCGCTGCCGCGCTCGGGCAGCGGCCCTGGCCTGGTGATCGCCCAGGAGATCTTCGGTGTGAACGCCACCATGCGCGAGGTGGCCGACTACTACGCCGAGGAAGGCTATGTGGTGCTCGTGCCCGACCTGTTCTGGCGCCAGCAGCCCGGCATCGAGCTCGGCTATTCGCCGGACGACTGGCAGCGCGCGTTCGCCCTCTACAAGGGCTTTGACGAAGTCCGCGGCGTGGAAGACATCCAGGCGGCCATCACGGCCCTGCGCCAGCGGCCCGAAGTGCAGGACGCGAAGGCCGGCGTGCTCGGCTTCTGCCTGGGCGGCAAGCTCGCCTACCTGGCGGCCTGCCGCACCGATGCGGATGTCGCGGTCGGCTACTACGGCGTCGGCATCGATGCGGCATTGGACGAGGCCGCCAACATCCGCTGCCCGCTGGCCCTGCACGTGGCCGAGCTCGACAGCTTCTGCCCGCCCGAGGCACGCGATCGGATCGTGCAGGCGCTGCGCGGCCGGCCGAAGGTCGAGGTGCATGTGTACCCCGGTGTCGACCACGCCTTCGCCCGTCCGGGCGGCGAGCACTACCACCGCGCGTCGGCCCACCTTGCGCACGAGCGGAGCATGGCCACGCTGAAGTCGGCCATCGGCCCGCACCACGACCTGGCGGCACTCTGGGACAAGCACTGCGAATACGAGTTCGGCACCCGCAACGTCGACGACACCATGGCCACCATGGTGGCCGAACCGTATGTGAACCACATTCCCACCATGACGGGGGGCGTGGGCTACATTGCGCTGCACCAGTTCTACTCGAACCACTTCGTCAACAGCAATCCGCCCGACACCTCGCTGGTGCCGGTTTCGCGCACCGTGGGTGCGACGCAGGTGGTGGACGAGATGCTGTTCTGCTTCACCCACACGACGGAAATCCCGTGGATGCTGCCCGGCGTGCCCCCCACCGGAAAGCGCGTCGAGATTCCGCTGCTGGCGGTGGTCAAGTTCCGCGGCGACAAGCTCTACCACGAGCACATCTACTGGGACCAGGCCAGCGTGCTGGTGCAGGTGGGCCTGCTCGACCCCAAGCTGCTGCCGGTGGCCGGCATCGAGACCGCGCGCAAGCTGCTCGACGAGACGCTGCCGTCGAACGCCCTGCTGCAGCGGCGCCAGAACGCCGGTTGAGCGGCAGGCGCCCGCGCCGCGTCAGCGCGCCGCCGGTGCGGGCGCGCGCTTGGCCAGCTCGAGCTTGGCGATGGCGTTGCGGTGCACTTCGTCCGGCCCGTCGACGATGCGCACCGTACGCTGGTGCGCATAGGCTTCGGCCAGCCAGAAGTCCTGGCTGACGCCCGCAGCGCCGTGCGCCTGGATGGCCCAGTCGACCACCTTGCACGACATGTTGGGCGCCACCACCTTGATCATCGCGATCTCGGCGCGCGCTTCCTTGTTGCCCACGGTGTCCATCTTGTAGGCGGCGTTGAGCGTGAGCAGGCGCGCCTGGTCGATGAGGCAGCGCGACTCCGCGATGCGCTCGTGCCAGACCGATTGTTCTGCCAGCGGACGGCCGAAGGCCACGCGGCTGCGCAGCCGCTCGCACATGAGCTCGAGCGCACGCTCGGCGGCGCCGATCGAACGCATGCAGTGGTGGATGCGCCCCGGCCCCAGCCGGCCCTGCGCGATCTCGAAACCACGCCCTTCGCCCAGCAGGATGTTGGCCACGGGCACGCGCACGTCCTCCAGCAGCACTTCCATGTGGCCGTGCGGTGCGTCGTCGTAGCCGAACACCGAGAGATGGCGCAGCACCGTGACGCCCTTGGCATCGCGCGGCACCAGCACCATCGACTGCTGCGCGTGGCGCGGCGCATCGAGGTCGGTCTTGCCCATCACGATGAAGATCTTGCAGCGCGGGCTGCCCGCACCCGAAGAGAACCACTTGCGGCCGTTGATCACGTACTCGTCGCCTTCGCGGCGGATGGTGCACTGGATGTTGGTGGCGTCGGACGACGCGACGGCCGGCTCGGTCATCAGGAAACCCGAGCGGATTTCGCCGGCGAGCAGCGGCGCCAGCCATTCGTCCTTCTGCGCCTCGGTGCCGTAGCGCTCGATGGTTTCCATGTTGCCGGTGTCGGGCGCCGAACAGTTGAACACCTCGCCCGACCACGAGACGCGGCCCATCACTTCGCACAGCGGCGCGTAGTCGAGGTTGGAGATGGCCGGCACGTCGCGGTGCGGATGCGGAAGGAACATGTTCCAGAGACCCGCCGCACGCGCAATCGGCTTCAGTTCCTCGATCAGCGGCGAGACCTGCCAGGCATTGCCCTGGCGGCGGAAGGCGTCCATCTCGTGGTGGTAGCGCGCTTCGTTCGGATAGATGTGCTGGTCGAAGAACGCGTTCAGGCGTTCGAGCAGGTCGCGGGTCTTGGCGGAGGGTTCGGCAAACATGAGGCGGTCCTTTTGCGGGGTTTGGGCAATTCAAACACCGCGGACTCCTGCAAGCCGTCTCGCAAGTGACGCGAGAGAGAGAGCATAGGCGCAGGCACCGCCGCATGGCTCATGCATGCGAGGCGGCGCCCTTTCTCCTCAACGCCCAGTCGCCTCCGCGGGCAGCAGCACGATCTTGCCGAGCGTGCTTCCGGCGTCGAGCAGTTCGTGCACGCGGCGCGCATCCGCCAGCGCGAAGCAGGTGGCCGGCGGCGCATGCACGCGGCCTTCGGCCATGAGCGCGATCGCGGCCTCCATGAGCCCGCGCCGCTGCGGAAGGTCGTTGTCCACCGAATGGATCGAGAAGGTGCGAACGGCCAGGCTCCGGCTCAGCAGCTTGCGCAGTTCCGCGAACACGTCGCCGGCCGGCGGGCCGTTCACGATGTTGTAGGAAACCACCATGCCGAACGGCGCCAGCGCGCGCAGGCATGCAATGAAGAGCTCGCCGCCGAGATGGTCGAAGGCCAGGTCGACGCCGCGCCCGTCCGTGAGCTGCATGACCTGGTCTGCGAGGCCGGGCACGTCGCTCTCGATGATCTCGTGCACGCCGTTGGCGAGCGCGAAGTCGCGCTTCTGCGGGGTGGAGGCGGTGCCGAAGACGCGCAGGCCGCGGCCCTGCGCCACCTGCGCCAGCGCGGTGGCCACGCCGCCCGCCGCACCGGGCACCAGGATCGATTGCGCGGGCAGGTTGCCGTTGCTCGACAGCATCGCAAGCGCGAGCTGGAAGTTGCCGAGGCTCACGGCATCCTCGAAGCGGATCGCGTCGGGCAGCACGAAAGGCGCGGCCTCGGGCACGCAGAGGGCTTCGGCATAGCAGCCGCCGCGCTGCTTGAGCTCGCGCGCGCTCACCAGCACGCGCTGTCCGACCTGCAGCGCCGCGACGCCGGGCCCGACCGCATCGACGACACCTGCCATCTCGTTGCCTGGCACCGCAGGCATCGGCGGCATCCACTTGTAGGTGCCGTTGCGGATCAGCACGTCGGGCCCGCCGGCGCCGATGGCCATGGCCCTGACGCGCACCTCGCCCGCCTGCGGCTCTGGCAGCGGAAGTTCCACCTGTTGCAGAACCTCGGGGCCGCCGGGCGCCTGGAGCTGGATCGCCTTCATGGTGGAGTGCGGCATCAGCGCTGCCCGTCGTGCACGGACACCTTGTCCTTGGTGAGGCCGCCCAGGCGCGCATGCACCCGGCCGCCCGTGCCCATGACCAGCGCGAACAGGATCTCGTTGGGACGCGGCGCGTCCTGGATGCCGATCTCCATCGAGTTGTAGTGGCTGCGCACGTAGGCGGCGTGGATGTAGTGCAGCGGCACCATGAGCCGGTAGCCCGTGGCGGCCACGGCCTTGGCCGATGGCACGATCGCCTTCGGCTCGCCGAGCACCTCGCGCATGGCCCAGCCGCCGGCCTCGTGCCACACCGCGCCGTGCTCCAGCTCGCCGTTCACGCCGACGATCGCGGCCTTGCTGTAGACCTCGACCTTGTCGCGCCCGAGCGTCTCGACCAGCTCCGTGGCCAAGAGCGTGCCGAGCGAGCGCAGCTCGGCCATGAAGGGCATCAGATCGGGTTCGTAGCGCCCCGCATAGGGGTTGTGGATGACCGCGCAGGCCGCGGCCAGCCGGAGCGGCGTGGCGGCCGGCGGGCCGCCCTCGTGGTAGATGGTCTCGATGGAAAGGCTGCGCTTGCGGATCTCGATCAGCGGCATGGAAAGGTCCTCATTGCTTGGGAATGCGTGCATCGTTCACCACGGTGGTCCAGCGCTTGAGCTCGGCGGCCACCATGGCGGTCATTTCTTCGGGCGTGCTGCCGCGCGCTTCGCCGCCCATTTCCTCGAGCCGCGTGCGCACGGCCGGCGCCTGCAGGGCCTTGAGTGTCTCTGCGTTCAGGCGATCGACGATCGGGCGCGGCGTGCCCGCGGGCGCCATGAAGCCGGCCCAGGAGCGCACGTCGTAGCCGGGCACGCCCTGCTCGGCCACGGTGGGCAGCTCGGGCATCTGGCTCCAGCGCTGCGCGCCGGTGGTGGCCAGGGCGCGGAGCTTGCCGGCCTTGATGTTGGCCAGCACCGCCGTGGGCGGCGCGATGATCATCGGCACTTCGCCGCCGAGCAGCGCTGCGACCGATGCCGCATCGCCGCGATAGGGCACGTGCAGCAGCTCGACGTTCGCGCTCTTCACCAGCAGCTCGCCGGCCAGGTGGTGCGTGGAGCCGATGCCGGCCGATCCGTACGACACGCCGCGCGCATCGGCGCGCGCCGCGGCGAGCATCTCGGCCAGGCTGCGGTAGGGCGAATCGGCCCTCACCACCAGCAGGAATGGAAAGTAGGTGATCGTCGAGACCATCTGGAAATCCGTCACCGTCTGGTAGCTGAGCTTGTTGTAGAGCGCGCCCGCCACCGCATGGCCGCCCGTGGCCAGCAGCAGCGTGTAGCCGTCGGGCTTGGCGCGCGCCACCGTGCCGGAGGCGATGGTGCCGCCCGCGCCCGTTTGGGCCTCGACCACGAAGGGCTGGCCGAGGCCCTTGGACATTTCGGTGCTGACCACGCGCGCGATGGTGTCGGCATTGCCGCCAGCCGCAAAGCCCTGGTAGATCTTGATCGGCTTGTCCGGGAAGCCCTGGGCCAGGCCGTGTAGGGGTGCCGCGCAGGCCAGGGTCAGGCCTGCGGCGACGAGCAATCGTCTGTGCCACATGGTTTTTGTCTCCGATGGTTGTGGATGAAGGCCGCGGCTTGTTGTGCCGCCGCGGTCCGTGCCCGGTGCTTCAGTCCTGCTGGACGATCGGGTTGCGCAGCACGCCGATGCCTTCGATCTCGACCTCGCACACGTCCCCCGGCTTCATGAAGCGCGGCGGCTTCTTGCTCCAGCCCACGCCGGCCGGCGTGCCGGTGGCGATCACGTCGCCGGGTGCGAGCGTGAAGATGGTCGACGAGTAGGCGATGAGCTTCGGAATGCTGAAGATCATGTGGCCCGTGTGGCTGCTCTGCACCACTTCGCCGTTGAGGCGGGTCTCGAGCTTGAGTTCGCGGCCGGGCGCGATCTCGTCGGCCGTGACCATCCATGGGCCGAAGCCGCCGGTCGATTCGAAGTTCTTGCCCGAGGCGATCTGCTTGGCATGGAACTGCCACTCGCGCACGCTGCCGTCGTTGTAGCAGGAGTAGCCCGCCACGTGGTCGAAGGCATCGGCCTCGGCGATGTTGCGCCCGCCCTTGCCGATGATTACGGCAAGCTCGCCTTCCCAGTCGAGCGATTCGGACACGTGCGGCCGCACGATCGGCGCGTTGTGCGCGCACTGCGAGCGCCACACGCGCAGGAAGATCGGCGGCTGCTCCGACAGTTCGCGGTGCATGCCGGCGGCCAGCACCTCCTGGTGGTGGTCCATGTAGTTGCGCACCGCGCACACGATCTTCTCGGACTTCGGAATCGGGGGAAGAAAAGTGATGTCGGCCAGCTTGGCCGCGATGGGCAGTCCCTCCACATGCTGCGCCGCCTGCAGGTACTCGCCCGAGGCGATGTAGTCGACCAGCCCCGCATGCTGCGGACGCGCCTTGCCGAGATCGACCACGCCGTCGCCGACGACGGCGCCCCAGGTTTCGCGGCCTTGATGGACATATGACAAAAGCTTCATGGGAACTCCGGTTGGGATGTGAGGGATGGGAAAAACTGGTGTGCGCGTCAGGCGGCAGGTGTCGCCGGTGTCATCGGCGCGCGCGATTCGAACTGCGCCTGCCACTGCGCGAGCGGCATGAACGTGGGGTCCTTGCGGCAGGCCTCCTCGGTCTCGCGCATCAGCGTCTCGTCGTCCTTCGAGAGATCGAGCGGATCGCCATGGGGCTGCGCGATGTAGAACGGCGTGTCGACATAGATCTCGACCGTGTTGCCTTCGGGGTCGAGCATGTAGACCGAGAGCGCGTTGCCGTGGTTGAGGCCGCGGATGTTGGTGGCGCCGCGCGCCTCGGCCCGCGCCGAGATGTCGCGCAGGTGCTGGATGCTCGGCACCACGAAGGAGATCTGCATCACGGTGCTGAATGTCGCCTCAGCCGGCCGGCCCGAGGCCAGCACCAGCTGGTGGTGCTGGTCCGGGCTCGCGCTGGTGAACACCAGCTGGTTCCTGAAGGTGCGGCCTTCGCCGCGATCGGTGATCGTGAGGTCGAAGGTCTCGGTGTAGAAGGCCACCATCCGCTCCAGGTCGGTGACGAAGATGCCGAAATGCGACGGCGTGGGTCGGGCGACCTTGAGCATGCTGGTTCCTGGGTGATGGGCGGGGCTGCGCGCCCCTATGTTTGTGCGGCCTCGGCAGCCTTGAGCGCGGCCAGCACGTTGCGCTGCGTGCTCAGGATGTGTTCCTCCAGCAGCGCGCACGCGGTGTCCGTGTCGCGCCGCAAGGTGGCGTCCATGATCTTCTTGTGCTCGTTCGACTTGCGGCGCGCGGTCTTCCGGTGGCGCGCCGAAAACCGCCGGTAGCGCTCGGCCTGGTCGAACAGGCTCGCGCCCCACACGCGCTGGCGCAGCGACGGGCATGCGGCCAAGAGCGACAGGTGGAAGGCGCGGTGCAGCTGCGACCAGTCGTTGTCCAGGATGACGGGACCGTCGCTCAGTCGCGACTCCACCTTCTCGAGCCGGTGGAAGGCGGCCAGGATCGCGGCTTCCCAGGCGTCGTCGCCGTGCGCGATGGCTTCGCGCAGCGCGGGCACGTCGAGCATGACCCGCATGCGCGTGATGTCGGCCAGGTCGTCCTCGGAGATCGGCGCCACGCGAAAGCCGCGGCGCTCGTCGGCGCGCACGAGGCCTTCCTGCGCGAGCCGGCTGAGCGCCTCGCGCAGCGGGCTGCTCGAATAGCCGTAGGCCGTCTGCAGTTCGTCCAGCTTGAGCTTGGCGCCGGCCTCGAAGGTGCCGGCCAGCACGTCCTGCCGCAGGCGCGTGAAGGCCTGCTCGACCAAGGGCGGTTCGTAGGCGGGGGGGATTTCTTGTTTATGCATGGAAATCATTTTATGCACCACCGTTAGGTGGCTCCGCCGTTTCGCCGGGCGCCCACAAGCACGAACAGCATGGTCGCGGGCTGGTCGCCGAGGTTGCGCCACGCATGCCGGTTCCCGTGCTGCACGGCCACGTCATGCCGGCGCAGCAGCACCTGCGCGCCGTCGTCCAGCTCGAGCGTGATCTCGCCTTCGAGCACGATGTCGTAGTCGATGCTGTCGGTGGTGTGCATGCCGGGGTGGTCGGGCTCGAAAGTCTCGGCCAGGCCCGGCACGAGGCGGCCGGCCTCGGCGCCGAAGGCGGCCCCGTCGAAGTCGGCGCGCATCATGACCGCGTCGGGCGGGAACGTAACGATCATCACGCGGGTACCGCCCACGGCCGGCGCGAACCCTGCCTCGCCCGTGCGGTCTCTTGCAGTGCCCGCGCCAACGGTGTCGGCGACCTCCGTCGCCCACAGCAGCGCCGCAGCATGGCCGGGCAAGGTCGTGAACTCGACGCTGCGCGGCGCCGCGCCATCCGAGAGCACCCGGGCCTTGCCGTCGGCACCCGTACCCGCCACCACGCGTCTGATCTTCATGGCATGCCTCAGGGGTTGATGACGAAGTTGCTGAAGCCGCCGTTGCGGCTCGCGATGCCCGAGATCGCCTCGTTGATGCGGTCGAGCGGATAGCACACATGCTCGAACACCGAGAGATCGAGCGTGCCGGCCTCGGCCATGTCGGCCATGTCCTGGCCCTCGCCCGCGGTGAACCAGGCCGAGCCCTCGATGCTCTGCTGCTCGTCCATCATGGTGTGCAGGTCCATGCCCACCATGCCCGCGATGGCGCCGATGTTGAAAGCGCGGCCGCCGCGCTTGAGCGCGCGCACGCCCTGCTGGAAGGTTTCATGCGGTGCGCCGGGGCCCAGCGCGTCGATGAAGGTGTCCACGCCCAGGCCGTCGGTGCGGGCCTTGGCCCATGCGTCGATCGCCTCGCCGTCGGCATTGGAGAAGATCTCGATGCGGTCGGGCGCCAGCGCCTTGACGCGCTCGAGCAGCTCGCGGTTGCGCCCGGTGCCGAGGATGCGCGTCGCGCCCATGGCCAGTCCGAAGAGCGCGCCGCCGATGCCCAGCGTGCCGCTGATGCCGTTGATCAGCACGCTGCGGCCGGGGCCGACCTTGGCCTTGCGCATCGCGGAGTACATGGTGCCCAGGTAGCCGAAGCGCGCCGCCTCGTTGAAGCTCACGTTGTCGGGCAGCTTCACCAGCGCGTACTGCGGCGCGATCATGTATTCGCTGAGGCCGCCGTAGGGATAGTTCTTGTACAGCTTGAGCGAGTTCTGCGAGAAGCCGAAGTAGCCGCTGAACGCGTAGTGCGTGCAGTTGATGAGATCGCCGCTGCGGCAGGCGCGGCAGCCGCCGCAGTAGAGGCTCGGGTTCACGTAGACGCGGTCGCCCGGCTTCCAGGTATGCACGTGAGAGCCGACCGCCGTCACCTCGCCGGCCGGGTCCAGCCCGAAGACCGCGGGCAGCGGCGGCAGCGGCAGCTCCGGAAACCAGGTCGTCCAGTTGGCCAGGATGTTGCCCAGGTTGGGCACGATGCCGCAGGCGCGCACCCGCACCTGCACGTCGTTGGCGGCGGGCTGCGGAATCGGCAACTGCTCGACTTCCATCGGGGCGCCGACCTTGTGCAGTCGGGCGGCTTTCATCGTCGTCATAGCGGGTGTCTCCTTGCTGGGGTTATCTGGACTGTCTGATGCACAAATTGCGTTTTATGCATTCTTTTCGACCAGCCGGCGCGGCGCCATCGGGGACAACCCTTGGTGCACGTAACTATGTTTTATGCACAATTCTGTGTTCATGCATTTGAAAGATACCATGCTCCAACAAGATTCCGAAGCCGTCGACGTGGCCGTCATCGGCTTCGGCCCCGTCGGCGCGACGCTCGCCGCATTGCTGGGCAAGCGCGGCCTGCGCGTTGCGGTGTTCGACAAGTCGGAGCAGATCTACCCGCTGCCGCGCGCCTTCGCGCTGGACCATGAGGCGCTGCGCGTGTTCCAGGAGATCGGCATCGCCGGCAGTCTGGCGCCTCACATGACGCCCTACCGCCCGACGATCTACCAGGGCAGCGACGGAGAACCCATCCAGCACTTCGACATGGGGCCGTCGCCCTACCCGCTCGGCTGGGCGCCCTCGTACACCTTCAACCAGCCTGCGCTCGAAGCCTCGCTGCGCGAAGCCGTCGGCCAGCTGCCGGGCGTGGCGATCCATCTCGGGCACGAGGTGCTGCAGCTGAGCCAGTCCGGCGACCAGGCGCTGCTCGGGGTCCGCCGACCCGACGGCAGCGAGACGCAGCTGCGCGCGCGCTATGTCGTCGGCTGCGACGGCGGCACCAGCCCCACGCGCAAGCAGATGGGCCTCAAGCTCAAGAGCCTGGACTTCGACGAGCCCTGGATCGTGGTGGACATGCACGTCGACGAGGACAAGCTCGACCGCCTGCCCGCCACCAATGTCCAGTACTGCCATCCGTCGCGGCCCTGCACCTACGTCGTCGGCCCCGGCACCCACCGGCGCTGGGAGTTCCTGCTGCTGCCCCACGAGGCCGAGCAGCGCGAGATGCCGGCGGAGTCGATCTGGCAGCTGCTGTCGCCCTGGCTCACGCCCGCGGATGCGCGCATCTGGCGCGCGGCGACCTACCGTTTCCACGCAGTGGTGCTGGAGCAGTGGCGACAAGGCCGCGTGCTGCTCGCGGGCGACAGCGCGCACCAGATGCCGCCCTTCCTGGCCCAGGGCATGTGCCAGGGCCTGCGCGATGCCGTCAACCTCGCCTGGAAACTTCAATGGGTGCTCGAGCAACGCGCGCCCGAGAGCCTGCTCGACAGCTACGGCGACGAACGCGGGCCGCAGGTCGAGGCCGTGACGGCGACCGTCAAGCGCCTGGGGCAGATCATCTGCGAGCGCGATCCGGTGCGCGCCGCCGAGCGCGACCGCCGCCTGCGCGCCGAGCAAGGCGGCCAGGTGCGCATGCAGCTGCGCCAGAGCCTGCTGCCCGGCGTGCACCACGGAATGATCGACTGCGACGAGCTTCCCGCGGGCACGCCCTTTCCCCAGGCCGTTGGATCGATGGCGGCCGGCGCGGCGCCGCAGATGATGGACGACCTGCTGCCGCACGGCTTCCTGCTCGTGCTGTGCCATGCGCCCGATGCAGCCGCGCTGCGGGCCTTGCGAGAACCGGCGGCGGCCCTTGACGCGCAGCTGCTGTGCATCGATGCCGCAGCCGCATCGTCCGGCGTGGCGACATTGGTCGAAGCCGACGGCATTCTTGCCGGGTGGTTCGAGCGTCACCAGTGCAAGGCGGCGCTCGTGCGGCCTGACCACCTGGTCTACGGCGTGGCGCGCAGCGCCGAAGACATCGAGGCCTTGATGCGGCGCGCCTGCAAGGCACTCGGCGCCACCCCGGATCGCAGCGCCACCACTCACCAGGAACCCGCATGACCGAAGCTTTCACCGACACCGAAGCCCTGCTTGTCGACCTGGAGGCAGCGCGATGCGAGGCCATGAAGCGCGCCGACTTCGCGCGGCTGCGCGAGATCCTTCATCCGTCGCTCACACATGTCCACGCCAAGGGCCAGGTGGACGACTACGAAAGCTACTTTCGCTCGGGCGGCACGCACGTCGACTACCGGCAGATCGACCGCTCCGAACTGAAGGTGCAGGTGCTCGGCAGCACCGCGCTCATGACCGGCCGGCAGCTGCTGGTCGCGGTGCGCAAGGACGGCAGCGGCACCGTGCGCATCGACTCGCGCGTGATGCAAGTCTGGACCGAACACGAGGGCCGCTGGCGACAGCTGGCGTTCCAGACCACGCCGCTTGCGATGAGCGTGACCTGAACGCCTCGGAAGAAGCGCCTGTCTTCTTCAGGTGCCCTGCAACTCGACCAGCGCGCGCAGCGCAGCCAGGTAGGACAACGGACCCAGCCCTTGCACCGTGCCCCTGACGGCCGGCGAGATGATCGAATGCGCGCGCCAGGTCTCGCGCGCGGCAATGTTCGACATATGCACCTCGATGACCGGAAACGGCATCGCCTTGATCGCGTCGTGCAGCGAGACGCCGTGCTGCGTGAGGCCGGCCGGATTGACGAGCGCGCCCTGCGCATCGTCGATGTGCGCATGCAGGAAGTCGACCAGGTCGCCCTCGTGGTTCGACTGGATCCTTTCCAGCGTCACGCCGAGCTCGCCCGCGAGCGTTTGCAGCCGCGCGTCGATCTCGGCCAGGGTGGTGGTGCCATAGATGTGGGGTTCGCGCCGGCCGAACAGGTTGAGGTTGGGGCCGTGCAGCACGAGGAGCTTCATGGGAGGACTCGCGTGGCCGGTGCTCATTTGCGGATCCGCGCGAGCTCGTCGCCGTAGAGCTTGACCATGGCGGGGTCGTAGCTGGCGGCAAAGCGCTCGACCACGGGCTTGACGATCTGCCGCATGCGGGCCTGCTCGGCCGGTGCGAGCTCGTTGAACTTCGCGCCCTTGGCCTGCAGCTCGCCCACGGCTCGCTGCGCGGCGGCGCGGCTCACCTGGCGCTGGTAGCCGCGCGATTCATCGGCCGCCTCGCGCATCATCTTCTGCTCGGTGGGGCTGAGCGAGTCCCAGAACTTCTTGCTGACCAGCACGATGTTGGCGGCATACACGTGGTTGGTGGCGCTCACGAACTTCTGCACTTCGAAGAACTTGTTCGACAGGATCACCGCGTACGGATTCTCCTGCCCGTCCACCGCCTTCGACTCGAGCGCGCCATACAGCTCGGCGAAGGGCATCGGCACCGGGTTGGCCTTGAAGGCCTTGAAGGTCTCGAGGAACACCGGGTTCGGAATCACGCGGATCTTCAGGCCCTCGAGGTCCTCGGGCCGGGTGATCGGGCGCTTGCTGTTGGTCACGTTGCGAAAACCCAGGTCCCAGTAGCCGAGCGCGACCAGGCCTTTTTCCGGCAGCTTGGCGATCAGCGCCTGGCCGAGCGGACCGTCGAGCAGCGCATCGGCCTGTGCGAAGTTGCCGACCGCGAACGGAAAGTCGACCAGGCCGAACTCCTTCACGATGCCCGCGAGCGAGGTGGTGGCCGGCGCCGACATCTGCTGTATGCCGCCCTGCAGCGCCGACTGCTGCTGCATCTCGTTGCCCAGCTGCGAGGCCGGGAACTCCTGCACCTTCATCTTGCCGCCGCTCTTGGCCGCGAGCAGTTCGGCGAAGCGCTTCACGCCGAAGCTCACCGGATGATCCGCATTGTTGAGGTGGCCGAAGCGGATGACGCGCTCCTGCACGTCCTGCGCGAGCGCCGGGACGGCAAGTGCCAGGGCCAGGCCGGCGGCGGCCAGCGAGCGATGAAGCGTTCTCAAGATGAACTCCGCATGAAGTGATGCTGGCGTGATCTTATGAAGAATATGGAAATGTTTTCCACTAGTGAAAACACTTGGCAAAAGCTAGAGTCACGGCTGTCCCATCCTCCGAATCCCATGACCGCCATCCTCGAACGCAGCTTCAAGGTGCTTGAGCATCTCGCCGGCCACCCGGAGGGTCGCGCCCTCTCCGCGCTCTCGGCCGAACTCGGCATGCCGCTGAGCGCCACCCACCGGCTGCTGGGCGAGCTGATCCGCTGCGGCTACGTGCGCCAGGACCAGAGCCACGGCGACTACATGCTCACCATCAAGCTCGTGTCCCTGGGCTTGAGCTTTCTCAGCAACAGCGGCATCGTGGACGTGGCGCAGCCGCTGCTCGACCGGCTCGCGGCCGAGGCCGGCGAACTGGTGCGGCTCGCGGTGGTGGACGGCGACGCGCTCACCTTCGTCGCCAAGGCGCAGGGCGCGATGCGCGGGCTGCGCTACGACCCCGACATGGGCCTGTCGGTGAACCTGTCGTGCAGCTCCGCAGGCCACGCGTGGCTCTCGACGATGAGCGACGAGCAGGCGCTGCAGCTCGTGGCGAGGCAGGGCTTCGGCAAGCCCGAGGACTTCGGCCCGAAGGCCCCCACCAGCGTCAAGGCGCTGCTCGCCTACCTGCGCGCGGCGCGCAAGCGCGGCTTCGCAATGATCAACGAGGTGTTCGCGCCGGGCATGAGCGCCATGGCCGCGCCGGTGCGCGTCGGCAACGGCGCGGTGATCGGCGTCATCACGATCGCGGGGCCGCTGGTGCGCCTGACCGAGGAGCGCATGCTCGAACTCGGCCCCGCCCTGCTGGCGACGGCCGAGGATGTGGCCCGCGCCAGTGGCGCGTCGGCGCTGTTCAGGCGCAAGGCCTGACGCGGGCCGGCACGCCGCCTCCACCCGCTACAGCTGCAGGTTCACTTCCACCCGCGGCTCGCCGGGCACCGATCGCGCAACCACCACGATGCGCTCTTCCAGCCGCTGGAAGTGCAGGTCCACGCGCGCATCGCCCACCTGCATCTTGTGCACGTGCAGCTGGTCGATGTCCGCCGGCAGCCGCGGCTGCACGATGGTCACGTGGCGCTGGATGCCGTCGACCTGCAGGCCGAGGCAGGCCTGCAGCAGCATGAAGGCCGACCCCGCCGCCCAGGCCTGCGGCAGGCAGGCCACCGGGTACGCGATCGGCGCCTCGCCGGGCTGGCGGTCGAAGCCGCAGAACAGTTCGGGCAGGCGCATGCCGAAGTGCGCGGCCGACTCGAACAGGTTGTCGAGCACGCGCACCACGCCCTCGCGCTCGCCGTAGCGCGCGAGGCCGGCCGCGCACAAGGCGGCGTCGTGCGGCCAGACCGATCCGTTGTGGTACGACATCGGATTGAAGCGCACCGCCTCGACCGGCAGGGTGCGGATGCCCCATCCCGAGGCAAAGCCCGGCGACAGCAGCTGGCGGCCGACCGCCATGGCGCGTTCGACGATCGGCAGGCCGGTGAACAGCAGGTGCCCCGCATTGGACGAGCGCACGCGGCAGGGCTCGTTGCGGCCGTCGATGGCGAGCGCATAGAACTGCAGGTCGTCGAGCCAGAAGCGGTTCTCGACCGCGGCGCGCACGCCGGCCGCGCGCTGGCGCCAGCGCGCGGCGCCGGCATCGACGCGCCACTCCGCGATGGTCGCCATCGCAAGGAAGGCCGCATACGCATAGCCCTGCACTTCAACGAGCGCGATCGGCCCTTCGGGCGTGCGGCCGTCGGCATGGAAGATCGAGTCGTGGCTGTCCTTCCAGCCCTGGTTCACGAGGCCGCTGGTTTCGCCGCGCTGGTAGGCCAGCAGGCCGTCCGGGTGGCGGGCCATGTTGCGCTCCATCCAGTCGCAGGCCGCGCACAGCGCGGGCCAGATGCGGTCGATGGTGGCCCGGTCGCCGGTGCGCTGCGCATAGGCGCCCGCCAGCGCCACGAAGAGCGGCGTGGTGTCGACGCCGCCGTAGTACTGGCCGAAGGGCAGTTCATCGACGGCGGCCATCTCGCCCTTGCGGGTCTCGTGCATGATTTTTCCGGGCTCCGCGTCGCGGAAGCTCGACGTCTGGTGCGCCTGCCGCGCGGCGAGGAACTCGAGCACGCCCTTCGCCAGCCGCGGATCGATCCACAGCGTCTGGAAGGCCGTCACGATGGCGTCGCGGCCGAACGGCGTCGAGAACCACGGGATGCCGGCATAGGGATAAGGACCCGTCGGCAGGTCGGTCGTGAGCAGCGCGAGGTCGGCGCGCGAGCGGTCGAGCCAGGCCTGGAACAGCCGGCCCGAACTCTGCAGCCGGGCGCCGCGCCGCTGCCGCGCGCGCATGCGCCAGCGCGCGAGCACGCCGGCCTCGCGGAAACGTTCAGGGCCCGGCGTCGCGGGCTCGGGCCCCACTTCGATGTAGAGCGTCCAGTCGCCGTGCGCCGCCAGCGGCACGCTGAACTTGGCGGTGCCGGCGTCCAGGTGCTGCGGCACCTGCGAGAAGCCGATGCAGGCTCGCCGCAGCACCGTGTCGAGTCCCTCATAGCGCAGCTCCACGCCCTGCACGCCGACCTCGGGCGCGCCGAACTCGCCGCGCCGCGCGCGGTGCTGGCCGCGCACCTCGAACATGTCCCGGAAGTCCGCTCCGAACTGCAGCGCGAGCGGCGCCTCGGCGGGCTGGTCGCTGTAGTTGACGAGCCGCAGGCGCTCGAAGAGGCGTTCCCCCCAGAGAAAGCGCTTGCGCTCGATATGGATCACGCCCTGCGGCATCGACGTGGAGCCGAGCACCGGCAGCGGGCGGTTGGTGAGGTTCGCGGTGAAGAACACGTTGTCCTGGCTCACGCCGCTGGACAGCAGCGAAGGCCGCGCGCCGTTCAGCCGCAGCACGAAGACCGACAGCATGCGCGTGTCATGGTGGAAGAGCCCATCGACGCCGCCGCCCACATCGCCGTGCCCGTCCATCACGAAGTAGGTGTCGCCCTCCTTCAGCACGAAGGCATGCTGCACCGCGCGTTCAGTCGCCGGCTCGGCCTGGTCGGTCGCGGGTGTGTGCTCGCTCGTGCTCATGCGGCCTCGGCGTGGAGCTCGTCCTGGGGCGGAAGCACGCGGCCGCCGGACAGGCGTGCGTACTGCTCGACATAGGCGGAGGCCATCACCTGCGCGGAGAACCGCTTTTCGAACGCCTGCCGCACGCGGCGGCGGTCGAGCGCGCCGGCGGCATGCACAGCTTCGACGGCCTGGGCCTCGTCCTCCACGATGAGCCCGCTCACGCCATGTTCGATCACCTCGGGCACCGAGCCGCAGCGCCAGCCGATCACCGGCGTTCCGCAGGCCATGGCCTCGATCATCACCAGGCCGAAGGGTTCCGGCCAGTCGATCGGAAAGAGCAGCGCCCGCGCACCGCCGAGGAACGCGGCCTTGTCGGCATCGCCGATCTCGCCGACGAAATCGACCAGCGGATTGTCGAGCAAGGGACGGATCTCCTGCTCGAAGTAGCGCGCATCGGCCGCATCCACCTTGGCCGCGATCCTGAGCGGCATGCCCGCGCGGGTCGCGATCTCGATGGCGCGGTCGGGCCGCTTCTCGGGCGAGATGCGCCCGAGGAACGCCAGGTAGCCGCCGGGGTTCGGCTCGAAGGCATAGGGCGTCGCCTCCAGCCCGTGCGGGATGGTCGCCAGCCAGTTGGCAAAGGGCAGCGGCTTGCGCTGGTGCCGCGAGATCGAGACCAGCGGATATTGCTTCCAGCGCATGTAGGCGCCCGGCAGGTCCGCAATGTCGAGTCGCCCATGCAGCGTGGTCAGCGTGCGGGGCGCCATGTCCTCGAAGAAGGGAAAGTGCAGCAGATCGACATGGAAATGCAGCACGTCGAACTCGTGCGCCCGTCGTCGCACCTCGTGCAGCATGCTCATGTGGCTGGCCAGGTCGGACTTCAGCGGCGCCGGGTCCAGGCGCAGCGCCTGTGCCCGCATGGGCACCAGCTGGGCCCGGGTCTGCGTGTCGGCCGACGCGAACAGCGTGACCTGGTGGCCCTGGTCGACGAGTGCGTTGGTCAGGTGGGCGACCACCCGTTCGGTGCCGCCGTAGAGCCGCGGCGGCACGGCTTCGTAGAGGGGTGCGATCTGCGCGATCTTCATCGTCAAGACAGTCTCCTCGCAAGGAAATGAATGAACAAGGAACGAGAGCGAAGATTGGAGGCGCGTGGCCGAAGACACGGGCTTCCTCCACCATTTTTTCGCGGTTGCAAGGGGGCTGGTGTCAGCCAACGCCGCTTGCACGCGGCACGCGCTTGTTCTAGATTTTTCCGGTACGTGACAGGAGGTTTTACGATGAACATTCTTGAAACCGTCGCCCACCAGTCGGACACCATGAGGCTGCCGCTCTATGCGGTGACGGTCACCGCCGTCGCCCGTGAGGAAGCCCCCGCGCTGCTGTCGCTGCACTGGCACGGTTTCTTCCGGCAGACGCCGCTGCGGCTGCCGGGCGTGGACATGCCGGCGCGGCCCGTGCCGCAATCGATGGCGCAATTCGAGATGCCGCACGGCACGCCCGATGCGATCGACGAACTCGAGCGCTTGCTGCTCGAGGCGGCCTGGCAGCTCGGGGCCTGGGACGTCGAGCGGCTGGAGCGGCCGGCCTGGTGGCGCCTTGGCGCGCCGGCCACTGAAGTGAGCGACGGCCGGCGCGCCTTCGGCTACTACGACGAAGACGAGGGGTTCGATGCCGGCCAGCTCATGGCCGAGGCGCCCGACCGCGAAGAGCTCATGCGCCTGGCCGCGCACCGCGGCTACCTGCGCTGGCTGTTCCGTCCACGCAAGCACGGCATCTGGGCGGCCGTGCGGGAAGAGGGGGACGACACGCTCGACGACAGCGGCGGCCGCGCCCTGCCCTGCCCCGTCGAGCCGCAGCTGCGGCAGGCCGGCGCCGCCGCCCGCCGCACGGTCTACCGGCTGGGCCGCACGGACCGCATCGTGCTCGGCGGGTCCTGAAAAAAATCGTCACAAAAAAATCGGCGCGGCAACCTCTTGAAGCGCCCGCCGCGCGCCCATAGCTCTCGCGCGCCGGCATTCCGATGATGCCGGTGAAGAACGTGAACCGACATGGCGCCGGCCGCGTGCCGGCGCGGGGTTCTCATTTTTTGATGACCTGCATCGCTTAGGAGATTGAACATGAAACTTCATCCTCTCTACGACCGGGTGATCGTCAAGCGGATCGAACAGCAGCGCAAGACGGCTTCCGGCATCGTGATTCCCGACTCGGCCGCGGAAAAGCCCGAACAGGGCGAGGTGCTCGCGGCCGGCCAGGGCAGGCTGCTCTCGGACGGCACGCTGCGCCCGCTGCAACTGAAGGCCGGGGACCAGGTGCTCTTCGGCAAGTACGCGGGACAGACGGTCAAGGTCGATGACGAGGAACTGCTGGTGCTGCGCGAGGACGACGTTCTTGCGCTCGTCGAAAGCAGCGAGCGGAGCGGCCTGAAACGCGTGGCCTGACCGGGCAAGAGAAAAACAGTTGCAAAGGAGAAATCGAAAATGACTGCCAAGGACGTCCGATTCCATGACAACGCCCGCCAGCGCATCGTCGCGGGTGTGAACATCCTCGCCGACGCCGTGAAGGTGACGCTCGGCCCCAAGGGCCGCAACGTGCTGCTCGAGCGCAGCTTCGGCGCGCCCGCCATCACCAAGGACGGGGTGACCGTGGCCAAGGAGATCGAGCTGGCCGACAAGTTCGAGAACATGGGCGCGCAGATCGTGAAGCAGGTGGCTTCCAAGACGGCCGACGTGGCCGGCGACGGCACCACCACGGCCACGGTGCTCGCACAGGCCATCGTGCAGGAAGGCATGAAGCACGTGGCCTCTGGCATGAACCCGATGGACCTCAAGCGCGGCATCGACAAGGCCACGGCCGCGGTGCTCGAAGAACTGCGCAAACTTTCCAAACCGATCTCCACCGGCAAGGAAATCGCGCAGGTGGCCGCGCTCTCGGCCAATGCCGACGAAGCCATCGGCAAGATCATTGCCGACGCCATGGAGAAGGTCGGCAAGGAAGGCGTGATCACGGTCGAGGACGGCAAGTCGCTCGACAACGAACTCGACGTGGTCGAGGGCATGCAGTTCGACCGCGGCTACCTGAGCCCCTACTTCATCAACGACCCCGAGAAGCAGGTGGCGCATCTCGAGGATCCGCTGGTGCTGCTGCACGACAAGAAGATCTCGAACATCCGCGAACTGCTGCCGGTGCTCGAAGCCGCGGCCAAGGCCGGCAAGCCGCTCTTGATCGTTGCCGAGGAGGTCGAGGGCGAGGCGCTCGCGACGCTGGTGGTCAACTCGATGCGCGGCGTGCTCAAGGTCGCGGCCGTGAAGGCGCCGGGCTTCGGCGACCGGCGCAAGGCCATGCTCGAAGACATTGCGGTGCTCACGGGCGCGACGGTGATCTCGGAAGAAACCGGCAAGCAGCTCGACAAGGCGACGCTCGAGGACCTGGGCCGCGCCAAGCGCATCGAGGTGCAGAAGGAGAACACCATCATCATCGACGGCGCGGGCGATCAGGCGCGCATCGACGCGCGCGTGAAGTCGATCCAGGCGCAGATCGAGCAGGCCACCAGCGACTACGACCGTGAGAAGCTGCAGGAGCGCGTGGCCAAGCTCGCGGGCGGCGTGGCCGTGATCCGCGTGGGCGCCGCGACCGAAGTCGAGATGAAGGAAAAGAAGGACCGCGTCGACGACGCGCTGCACGCCACGCGCGCGGCCGTCGAGGAAGGCATCGTGCCCGGCGGCGGCGTGGCGCTGCTGCGCGCACGGGCCGCGGTCTCGAAGCTCCAGGGCGCCAATGCCGACCAGGACGCGGGCATCCGCATCGCGCTGCGCGCACTCGAGGCGCCGCTGCGCACCATCGTCGCGAATGCGGGCGTGGAACCCTCGGTCGTCGTGGCCAAGGTGCTCGAAGGCAAGGGCAACCACGGCTATGACGCTTCCACCGGCGAGTACGGCGACCTGGTGCAGCTCGGCGTGGTCGATCCGACCAAGGTCACGCGCACTGCGCTGCAGAACGCCGCGTCGATCGCGGGCCTGATCCTCACGACGGATGCGACGGTGGCCGAACTGCCCAAGCCCGCCGAGAAGGCGCCGGCGATGCCGCCCGGAGGCATGGACTATTGAGTCCGGTCTGCGCGCGGGCCTGAAGCACGAAAAAAGCGGCGCCCCTTGCGGGGTGCCGCTTTTTTTTTGCGCTGCAGGCTGCCTGCTATGCGATCGGATCGAAGCCCGGCGCCTGCGCCATCTCCGAAGCCTTGTAGATCTTGTGCTGCGCCGTGGGGCCGAGCGCATCGGAAACCACCAGCAGACGCCAGAGCGGTTCGCGGGTGGAGCAGGCGCGTTCCTCGGCCGTGAGCTGGAACGCCGGCAGGCCCGTGGCGGTGCCCTTCACCACGACCCGCAGGAGCGTCGCGCCCTTCGCGTTCGACACCTCGATGTCGTAGCCCAGGCCCTTGCTGCCCACATCCTCGGCGTTGTAGCCGTAACCCTTGAAGTGGCGCATCACATAGGCCGTGGCGGCGGCCTGCACGTCTTCGCGCGAGACCTGGCCGGGCGCCACCGGCCCTTCGGCGGCCGTGGCGGGCACGCTGCCCCGGGCTTTCGCGGCCTGGATCTCGGCGTCGCCGGGCGTCCAGCCGCGCGGGCCGCGAACCAGCACCGCGAGCTTGTGGGCAGGCTCCCAGGTGGCCACATGCCATTCGCTCTCGTCGCGCACGCGCGTCGACACCTTCGCGCCCTTGTTGCTCTCGAGCTCGGCGATCGGCACGCGGTTGGTCTGCAGCACGGCCCGGAAACCCTGGCCCGCATCGAAGGTGCGCTTGAGCAGCGCCAACCGATCCTTCGCACGCTGGATCTGGTGCGGCGTGCGGTCGCCGCCGGCGGCGCGCTGCTGCACGTCCAGCGATTCGAGGCAGAACCAGCGTCCCCCGGCACCCACGCCCACGTATTCCGCCCAGATGGTGGCAATCACGTTGTCGCCGGTCGCGAGCCAGGCTTGATCGAACGGCTTGTCGCGCGCGTCGAACACGCCCATCTTGGCGACGATCTCGACCGGCGTGAGGCGCGGTCCTGAGAGTCGCATCTCATCGATGACGGCGAGTACGGAGGGGTCGACTTCCTTGTCCATGCAGTGGGGGTTTTTTTGGCGAATTCGGGGGTGGGAGTATGCCGTATCGACGCCCGCCTTCGTCGGTTGCGGGCCCGTTCGCACACGCTGTTACGGCCCCGCCGACCCGAGGCAGAATCGGGGGAAAGGCCTCGCGCACATGAATTCTCCGAACCCGCTCCCCATCCTCCAGCTCGACGGCGTGGGCTTCGCCTACCCGGGGCAGCCTGCGCTCGCATCGGGCTGGAGCGCCTCGGTGGGAGAAGGCGTCACGCTGCTCCATGGCGACACCGGCAGCGGAAAGTCGACCCTGCTGCGCGTGATCGCGGGGACGCTGCCCGCTTCAGGAAGGCTGACGCTGGCGGGCGCGCGCTTCGATGCGGAACCCGAGGCCTACAAGCGCCAGGTGTTCTTCTGCGACCCCGCCACGGAAGCGTTCGACGAAGTCACCGCGCGCGCCTGCACGGCCATGCTGGGCGAGGGCGACGCGGGCTTCGATGCGGCGCTGTGGCAAACGCTCGTCGAAGGCTTCTCATTGCCGCCGCACATCGACAAGCCGATGTACATGCTCTCGACCGGCTCGAAGCGCAAGGTGTGGCTCGCGGCCGCGCTGGCCTCGGGCCGGCCACTGGCGCTGCTGGACGAACCCGAGGGCGCGCTCGATGCGCGTTCGATCGGCTGCCTGTGGAAAGCAGTCCAATCGCGGACCGCGCGCAAGGGCCGCGCGCTCCTCATCGCGAGCAGCGCGCGCCTCGTTCACGTTCCGCAAATTCAGCTCGCCGGCTGCATCGAATTGCCGCTTCGCTGAACGCGGTGCCTCCGCGGCCTACTTGCCCCAGATCCGCTTGTAGGCGTCGCGGTAGCCGTTGCCCGGGTCGAAGCTGTTCGCCGGGCCGCCGTCGCTTGTGATGTTGTCGGCCGTCACCAGGTGCACCGGCGTCGAGTAGCCGCTCGGGGGCTGGCCGCCGAGCGCGCGGTTGATCTCGTCGACCATCTGCCAGCCGTGCAGGCTGAGCGGCTCGGGCACCGTGCCGGCCTGGAAGCGCTTGCTGCGGATGCGCTGGTAGGCCGACTCCGAGCCGTCGCCGCCCGAGAGATTCTGCAGGTCCTTGGCCACCGCGCCGGCGGACTGCAGGGTCGGGCCCATGAAGTCGAAGTACAGGTCGTTGATGCCGAGCGAATAGGTCCACTTGGCGCCGTGCCGCTGGATCAGCGACGTGGTCAGCTGCGGCATGCGGGTGGAGGTGTCGGCCAGCGGCGTGTCCTCGACGCCCAGCAGCGTGCAGCCGGCGCATTTCTTGATGACCTCGGCCATGGCGTTCGACTTGGCGATGGCCACCGCGTAGGCCGAATCGGTGAAGACCACCACGCCGGCCTTGCCGTCGGACTTGGCGACCGCATAGAGCGCGGCGATCTCCGCCACGTCCTGCGCATTGGTCGTCACGTTGAAGAACAGCCCGTCGACGGCGCCCGACTCCTTTGCCGCATGCCAGCCGACGACGGGGATCTTCGCTTCGGTCGCCTTCTTCACGCTGGTGGCCTGCTCCTTGGCGTCGAAGCCGCCGAGCAGGATGCCCGCGGGCTTGAGCGCCATCGCCTGGTTGAAGGCTGCGGTGCGGCCCTGCACCGTGCCCTGCCCGTCGAGCACGCGCACCTTCCAGCCGATGACCTTGGTGGCCTCTTCCACGCCCTTGGAAACGCCGAGCACGCCGCCGTTGCGCATGTCCGAGGCGACGAACACGATGGTCTTGTCGGCCACGGCCCTGGGGCCGGTGGTGGGGCCGTCCCACTTGGTCTTGGCGGCCGTCGCGGCCGCGACCTTGCTCTTGGCGAGCGCGAGGAAATCGTCGGCCGTCGCGTGGCCCGAAAGGACTGCGAGGCCCGCGGCAAGCGCGGCGGCGAACACCGTGCGGCGCGCGCGATGAACGGATGCGTGGAAGGCGTTTGTTGTCATGCTTGTCTCTCGTTGCGCTGGTTGGTGGTGGGAAAAACTCAGGACTCCGCCGGCAGCTTCGGGGCCCCGGCGGGATGCGATGCGATCTGCTGCTCAGCGATGCGACGCTTGATCGACTGGCCGCGCTTGCGCTGCGCATAGCCGGCGATGCCGATCGACACCAGCAGCGTGATGCCGTTGAACAGCGGCTCGACGAAGAACGCACCGCCGAACTGCTGGATGCCCGAGATGCCCACGGCCAGGATCGCCACGCCGACCAGCGTGCCCCAGACGTTCACGCGGCCGGGCCGGATGGTGGTGGAGCCGAGGAAGGCGCCGACCAGCGCCGGCAGCAGGAATTCGAGCCCCACGCCCGCCTGACCGATCTGCAGCCGCGAGGCCAGCACCACGCCCGCAAAGGCCGACAGCGTGCCCGATGCGACGAACGCGCCCATCACGCATTTCTGCAGCGGAATGCCGTTGAGCACGGCGGCCTTCGGGTTGGAGCCGATCACGTAGAACGCGCGGCCGATCGGCGTGTGCTCGCTCACCAGCCAGAGCACCACGGCCAGCGCCATCACGTAGAACGCGGTGATGGGCAGCCCGAACAGATCGGCGCCCGCGATGTTCACGAAACCATCGGGCAGGCTGCCGATCACCTGGCGCCCGCCGCTGTGCCACATGGCAATCGCATACAGCACGGTGCCGGTGCCCAGCGTGGCAATGAACGAGTCGATCTGCGCCTGCTCCACCAGCACGCCGTTGATCACGCCGAAGAGCGCACCGCACAGCAGCACCACGGCAACCGCCGCGGGCCACGAGAGCCCGAACTGGGTCTGCAAGCTGATCGCGAGGATGTGCCACAGCACGATGCCGTAGCCCACGGTGAGATCGATCTTGCCGGTCATCATCGGGATGGTGGCGGCGAGCGCGAGCAATGCGATCACCGACTTGTCGCTGAGGATCGAGCGCAGGTTGAACAGCGTCGGAAAGCTCTGCGGCAGCAGGATCGAGAACAGCACGATGAGGCCGATGGTCAGCACCGGCAGGCCATAGACCGGCATCTGCCGGCCGATGCGGCTCAAGAGGCCCAGCGTGTGGGCGGTGTCGAAGGACGGATCGGGTTCGAGCGCGGTGGCCCGGATGGAAGTGGTCATGACGCGATTGCCTCTGGTGTTGTAGTGGGTGTCTTCTTGGCGGGTGTGGCCGTGTCGTCGCCGCCCGCGGCCGCGACCAGCAGGCGCGCGACGCTGAGCCCGGCGCCGTCGAGCTCGCACGCCACCGTGCCGCCGCGAAACACCATGGCGCGCGTGCACACGTTGGCGACTTCCTCGAAGTCCGTGGAGATCACGAGCACGCAGACTCCGGCGTCGGCCTGCTCGCGCAGGATCTCGTAGATCTGCCGCTTGGCGCCGACGTCGACGCCCGCGGTGGGCTCCTCCAGGATGAGGAGCGGCAGCTTCAGGTTCATCCAGCGCGCGAGCACCACCTTCTGCTGGTTCCCACCGCTCAGGTTCTGGATCTCGACATGCGGCGCGGGCGGATTGATGTCGAACTGGCGGATCAGCCGCCGCGCATCGGCGGACTCGGCCTGCGGCGCCAGCCGCGCCATCAGGGTGCCGAGCGCGAGCGCGGGATTGGGAAACAGGTTCTCCTGCACGCTGAGGCTCGCGCCGAGGTTCTCGTCGATGCGGTCCGCCGCGACGAGCCCGATGCCGAGGCCGATGGCCTGTGCCGGGTTGCGCGGCGCAACGGAGCGCCCGCCGATCAGGATGCGGCCGCGCTCCAGTTCCATGAGGCCGAACAGCATGCGGCCGATCGCCTCGTGGCCAGCGCCGCGCAGGCCGATCAGGCCCAGCACCTCGCCGCGGCGGGCCTGCAACGTGACGGGGCCGGCGTTGGCGGCATACACCGCGTCCAGCGCGAGCAGGGTCTCGGTGCCGTCGCCGCGCGCCTTGGGCAGCGACGCGTCGAACTTGCTGCCGACGATGAGCTCGACCAGATCGGCCGCGCTCGCCTCCGATGTGACGCGCGTGCCGACGAGCCTGCCGTCGCGCATGACCGCGGCGCGGTCCGAGATGTCCATGATCTCGTCGAGCCGGTGCGAGACGTAGATCATCGCCACGCCGCGTTCGCGCAGCTGGCGCAGCAGCGCGAACATGCGCTGCACGTCGGCCATGGGCAGGCTGGCGGTGGGCTCGTCGAGCACCAGCACGCGCGCGTCGGCGTCGAGCGCGCGGCCGATCGCGAGCAGCGACTTCTCGGCGCGCGTGAGCGTGAAGACGCGGCGCCGCGGATCGATGTCGCAGCCCACGTGCCCGAGCACGCGGCGCGCGTTGCGCTCGACCTGCTTCCAGTCGATAAGCCCGAAGCGGCGCGGAAAGCCCATGCCGAGCGCGACGTTCTCGGCCACCGTCATCCATTCGACCAGTCCGAGGTCCTGGTGGATGAAGGCCATGCCCTGCTGGTCGCGGGGCACGGCGCGCCATTCGGCCTCGGGGCGGTCCTGCAGGAAGACGCTGCCGCTGTCCTGGCTGTAGACGCCCGCCAGGATCTTGATCAGGGTCGACTTGCCGGCGCCGTTCTCGCCGAGCAACGCGAGGATCTCGCCGGCATGCAGGTCGAGCGACACATCGTCGACGGCCTGGGTGCCGCCGAAGCGCTTGCAGAGCGCCTCGACGCGCAGCACGGGGCCCGCAGCAGTGGCTGGTGCGGCGGCGTTCACAGCGTCACCACGCATGACACGTCGGGCTCGCGCTGGGTCGCGATGAAGCGCTCGAAGGCCAGCGTCTCCATGTTGAAGTAGCCGAGCTTGTCGTTGTCCTGGCTCACGAAGGCAAGCGGGCGGGTGGGATGGAAGCTCAGCGCGATGGGCCGCGCCTCCATCGGGATGCGGGCCAGTTCCTCCAGGCTCGCCGCATCGACCACCGAGAGGCTGCGCTCGCCGTAGTTGGTGACCACCAGCCGTCCGTCGCGGTACAGGTAAAGGCGCGTCGGGTCGTCGCGCGAGGGCGCCTCGCGCAGCACCTTCATGCTCGCGGTGTCGATGGCCGCAAGCGTGTTGCTCCAGCGGTTGGTGACGTAGAGCGTCTTCTCGTCGGCCGAGAGCGCATGGCCCTCGGGCTTGTCGCCGGGCGAGCAGGATACCGGCAGCGCCGTGGCGTCGTGCGGCTGCACCTTGCTCACGGTGTGCGAGAGCAGGTTCATCACGTAGGCCGTCTGACCGTCGCGCGTGAGTGCGAACAGGTGGCTCTTGATGCCGCCTGCGGACACGGCGCGCCGCGGGGCCGTGTCGGTCTCGGGATGGTCGAGCACCAGCAGCTGCGCGCGGTCCTCGCTCAATGCATAAAGGCGGCCCTGTTCGTCCATCTGCATGCCGTGCAGCCGGTTGAAAGGCGCGATGTCGATGGTGCGCGCGAGCTTGCGCGCCGCAAGGTCGATCTGGAAGATGCGCGTGCCGCCGTGGCCCGGGTGGCCCGAGGTCTCGACGCCGTAGTGGCCCACATAGGCGAAACGCTTCGCCGCATCCACGACGAACTCATGCGGAAACTCCTGGAGCCGGATGCTGTGCAGCCGATCGCCGCTTGCGACGTCGTAGTAGCTGAAGCAGTGGCTGCACTTCTCCACCAGGAGCAAGATTTCTTGTGTCATGGACGCTGGATTCCTTCCGTTCGGAGCGTGATGCGGTAGAGCGAGGTGCTCGCGGCAATGTAGAGCTGGTTGCGCCGGGCGCCGCCGAAGCTGAGGTTGCCCACCTTCTCGGGCACATGGATCTTGCCGAGCAGGCGGCCGTCGGAGTGATAGACCTGCACACTGTCCAGGCTGCTGGTGTAGAGCCAGCCTTGGGCATCGAGCCGAAAGCCATCGGGCAGGCCGGGGTCCACTTCGGCAAACACGCGCGGATTGCGAAGGCCGCCGGCATGCACGTCGAACACCATCAGGTGGTGACGCCCGCCGCCGTCGCTGCGCATCGCGGCCGAGGTGTCGCTCACGTAGAGCAGCGATTCATCGGGCGAGAACGCGAGGCCGTTGGGCTCCTCGACCGCATCGGTCATCGCATCGAGCCGGCCGCTGGCGGGGTCGAAGCGGAACACGAAGTTGGCCGGCTGCTCGCGCTCGGCGCGGTGGCCTTCGCGGTCGCTGGCGATGCCGTAGGGCGGATCGGTGAACCAGAGGGTGCCGTCGCGCTTCACGACGATGTCGTTGGGCGAATTGAGGCGCTTGCCGAGGTAACGGTCCACCACGATCTCGTCCGGCGCGCCGGCGTGCACGCCATGGGCCGCGGCCCGCGTGCGCACGATGGCGCGCAGGCCGTGCGAGCAGTGCAGCAGATCGCCGTTCAGGTCGCGCGCGTGGCCGTTGGTGAACTCGACGCCGCTGCGCCACACCGACATCCCGTCCTTCGCGCTCCAGCGCAGCATGCGGTTGTTCGGGATGTCGCTCCAGAGCACGGCGTCGTCCTCGTGCATCCAGACCGGGCCTTCGCTCCACGCGGCGCCGGTGCACAGCTTCTCGAGCCGGGCGCCTTCCACGACGGGGGACAGCCGGGGGTCGAAGATGTCGATGCGGGTTTCCGCCTGGAGGGCGCCGGCGCTCGTCGCGTCGGGCCGAGGCAATCCCGTGGCCGCGGAGGCCATGAGCGTTCGTTCCATCTGCTTGTCTCCGACTGTTTTGCGGGAATCGTTGGCGGCAATCGTAGGCAGGCGATTGATCCCCGTAAATTGAAAGCTCTTGATCGATCAATAACCGGAAGTGATCAAAGGCAAGCATCGTGCACGGACGCGCGAGGGCGCACCGCGGCGCCCTCCAGGCGACGCGGAGTCAGGCAGAGTCCAAAGGGATTGCCAGCGCGCGGCCGGGTGCACCAGAGGCAGGTGCGCCCGGGCGGCGCCGCACAGGGTCAGGCCGGAAGCACCTGCAGGTTGCTCGCGCCCGGCAGCGCGCGCAGCGTGGCGGCGAGCCGGACCGAGTAGTCGCGGCTGAGCACCGTGCTGACCTCGATGTAGTCGCAGCGCGCTTCGGCCGTCGTGAGCGTGAGCACGGCATAGCCTCGTTTGCTGGTCTCGGCGTAGCGCAGGTCGTCGACCATGCGCTTGAAGCCGTCCGACAGCAGGTCGTTGGCAATCAGCGGCAGCGCCCGCTCGAAGCCGGGCGACGACACCGACGAGGTGCCGAACTCCACGCCCACGCGCTGGCCCGACGTGTCGGTGAGGTTGCCGGCCCAGGCGTTGTGCGTGTCGCCGGCCACCGAGATCAGGTTCTTGGCCTGGGTGCGCGCCATGGCAAGCACGGCATCGCGCGCGGCCGGGTAGCCGTCCCATGCATCGAGGTTGTAGGGCACCTTCTCCTGCGCGAGGAGGGCGCGCTGGGAGTCGCTGCGTGCCGACTCCGGCAGCGCCTGTGCCGCCAGGTAGTCGCCCAGCGTCTCGAGGCTGAAGTTGGCGGCGACGCTCAGGGGAATGTGCATGCGCATCATGAGCACCTGCTGCCCGAGCACCTGCCATGTGCCGGCCGAAGCGGCCATGCGGCCGGACAGCCAGTCCGCCTGCGCCTGGCCGAGCAGCTGACGCGTGGAGGCGTTGGCCTCGCCGGCCAGGTACTGGTCGAGCGTGACCTGCCTGTCACGGCCGATGAGCCGGGTGTCGAGCATGTGAAGCGAGGCCAAGGTGCCGATATCGAACGAGCGGTAGATGCGCAGCGGATTGGCCGGGTCGGGCAGCCGCGTCGGCAGCCACTCGTGGTAGGCCTGAACGGCAGCGGCCCGGCGCGCGGCAAAGCTGCCCTCGGTCGACTCGTCGTGGTTGGCGGCACCGCCCGACCACGCGTTGTTGGCCACGTCGTGGTCGTCCCACACCGCGATCATCGCCATGCGCGCATGCAGCGCCCGCAGGTCGGGGTCGGTGCGGTACTGCGCATGGCGCAGGCGGTAGTCGGTCAGGGTCAATATCTCGTGGTCGGGGTTCGACTCGCGGTCGATGGCAATGGCGAGCTGCGACGCATAGCCGATGCGGCCGTACTCGTAGATGTAGTCGCCCAGGTGCAGCACCAGGTCGATGTCGGTGCGCTTGGCAATGTCGGCATACACATTGAAGTAGCCGCTCGGGAAGTTGGAGCACGACACCAGCGCCAGCTTCGCCTGCGACACGCCGCCCACCGGCAGCGTCTTCGTGCGGCCGATGGGCGAGTTGTCGCTGCCCATCGAGAAGCGGTAGAAATAGGTGCTGGCGGGCTGCAGGCCGGTGGCGTCCACCTTGACCGTGTAGTCGCGCTCTGGGCCGGTGCTTGCCGTGCCGCGCGCAACGATGATGCCGAAGCGTTCGTCGCTTGCCACTTCCCAGTCGATGTTGAGCGTGCCGGGAGCGGCCACGGACACCCGGGTCCAGAGGATCACCCGGTCCGACAATGGATCGCCACTCGCGATCCCGTGCTTGAACACCGAGTTCGAACTGTCGGGCGGGGGCGTTCCTCCGCCGCCTCCTCCACCAAAGCCGCCTCCGAAGCCGCCGCCTCCGCCGCCGCCACCCCCTCCACAGGCCGTCAAGCCGATGCCGCCGCCCGAGAACATCGCGAACAGCACCGCGCTGCGCAGCAGCGATCGTCGGGTGGTGCCGGTCAGGCGCTGGTGGGGATCGGTGCCGCCGTCGTCGGCGACGGGGCTTGCCTGGTCATTCTTCTTGTCGTCAGTGCGCATGGCTGTCTCCTGGTCCGCCGACGGTGAGACGCACCGCACGCCTCGATCCCCTTTCGACGTCGGCGCCATTGAATGTGAAGAAGTTCCATTTTTGCGTAGGCTCGCGCCGACGCCTGCGTCAGCCGCAAGCGCACGGCGTACTTGCCGCAATTCTTTCGAACAGCGCAGAGGCTGGCGGGCTTTTTCGCAGCATCAGCGCACTGCGTTGGGGGCAATGGCAGTGGCAGGCGCGCGCTGGCGATCCGCACGCGCGATGCGCAGTTGTGCCCACTCGGCCACGAACAGCGCCGCCGTGATGAAGACCGCACCGGCAAGGCCGAGGAAGTGGCTGTCGAACCACCCGAGCGCCGCGCCGCCGGCGAGCCCCGAGATCGACACGCCCACGTACACCGCGGCCGAGTTCAGCCCCAGCAACAGCGGTGCCGCGCCGGGCGTGATGCCGATGAGCCGGTGCTGCTGCGGCACGAGCACGCCCCAGCCGCACACGCCCCAGACGATCAGTGCCGGTATCGCGGTCGCGAGCGAAGCGGAACTCCAGGGCAGCAGCGCGAAGTCCAGCGCCGCGAGTGCGATGGCGATGTTGATGATGCGGCGGCTGCCGAAGCGGTCGGTCAGCCGGCCGGCGGCCAGATTGCCGGCCGTCGCCGCCACGCCCCACAGCAGGAGCAGGCCCGCCAGCACGCGCGCGTCGCCGCCGGTTGCGCGGTCGAAGCTCGAACCGATGTAGGTGTAGACCAGGAAAAGGCCCGCGTACACCAGCCACGTGGTCAGCAGCGTGAGTAGCACGCGTGCGTCGCCCAGCGGCGCGAGCCGGCGGGAGAGACTCACGGGCGGCGGGTTCGGAATGTCCGGCAGGCGCCATGCCACGCCGGCCGCGGCAATGGTGCCGACGATGGCGACGAACCACATCGTCGCGCGCCAGTCGAGCCAGCCGCCGATGAAGGTGCCGAGCGGCGCGCCCAGTGCGGTCGCACTCGACAGCCCGGCGATCACGATGGCGAGCGCGCGGCCGCGCTGCTCGGGCGGCACCAGCGAGGCACCGGCGGCGGTGGCGGTCGGGCTGAACATGGCGGCGCCCAGGCCGGCCAGCAGCCGGCTCGCGAGCACGAGCTCGATGCTCGGCGCCACCGCGGTGATCACGTTGCCGGCCACGAAGACCGCGAGGCCCGCAAGAAGCAGCCGCTTGCGCGGCCAGTGCGCGGCGGCAGCCGCAATGACCGGCGACAGCAGCGCATAACTCAGCGCATAGAGCGTGACCATCTGCCCGGCCAGTGCGACGGACACGCCGAGCGAGGCAGACACCTGGCCCAGCACGCCGGCAACGACGAAGCTGTCGGTGCCGATCGCAAACATGCCGGAGGCCAGAACGAGGAGGCGTTTGTCCATGGGGAACTCCAGAAGAGAAACCCGACCTCGGGCCGGGCGATGAAGACGAATAAAGTTGCGTGACGCAACTTGACTGTAGTCACTTAAGTTGCGTGACGCAACTTGTCCGGCTAAAATAGCCCCATGTACCGAAAGACCTTTGACGGAATGAACTGCTCGATCGCGCGGGCGCTCGACGAAGTCGGCGAGTGGTGGAGCCTGCTCATCGTGCGCGAATGCACGCTGGGCACCACGCGCTTCGACGACTTCCAGCGCCACCTGGGCATTGCGCGCAACGTGCTCACCGCGCGCTTGAACAGCCTCGTCGAACACGGCGTGCTCGAGAAGGTGCTGACGGAAGGCAGCGAGCGGCGCAGCGAATACCGGCTGACCGAAAAGGGCGAGGCCCTCTACCCCGCGCTCGTCGCGTTGATCCAGTGGGGCGACCGGTGGTGCGGCCACAAGGCGCCGCTGCACGTCGTCGAGCACGCCACCGGCCTGCCGGTGGAGCCGGTGGGCCTGCGCGTGGGCAAGCGCAGCCTCGGGCTGCATGACGTGCGGCTCGAACCCGGCCCGGGCGCGACGCCGAGGACCAAAGAGGTCATCGAGGCGCGCAACCGGGCCATCCTCGGCACGGACTGACCGCGGCGCGGCCTATCGGAAGATCGTGGAAGCCAGGTCGGTGCCGCGGCCCAGGGCATCGAAGCCTTGCGCGACTTCGCCTGGCGGCGGTGCCTTCACCGCTTCGGGCGTGATGCCGAAGATCTGCTGCGCATCGCGGATCAGGTGGGCCTGGTCGTAGTAGCCCGCGTCGATGGCCGACTCGGCCCACGAGACCTGATCGCCCCTGCGGCGCAGTGCGTCCTGCAGCCGCGCGACGCGCGAGAAGGCCTTCGGCGGAACGCCTATGCTGCGGCGAAAGCGCCGCTCCAGCGTGCGTTCACTCGAGCCTGAATCGCGCACCATGTCTCGCACGGCGCGCACGCCCGCATTCCCGGTGATGCCGCATACCACCAGCCGGACCAACGGGTCCGCGGCTTTTGCATGCAGCTGCGCCAGCAGAAACGCCTCGACGCGCCGAACGCGCGCGAGCGTCGTCGGTAATTCGAACAGGGACGATTCCAGGTCCTCGACGGCGCGCGGCCCGAACACGTCGCGGCAATCCAGCCGACGGTGCGCCGCCTCTTCGAGCGAGCCGCGTACGAAGCACGCGAGGGCCCATGGAACGCAGCGCACCGTGATGCCCGCCGCGAAGCCGCTGCAGGACATCTGCATGGGCCGCGCCTGGAAGCCGCAGATCGCGCTGCGCATGGTCCAGGCCTTGTCGCCATGCACCGCATCGAGCGCATCGCCGTAGAGCAGGCAGAAGGTGGGAAAGCCGTCGGGCAGCAGCGTGAGCGCAGCAGGGGCGGCCCGCTGCGCGCCGGCGGGAATCTCCCAGGCCCAGATGTCGGTCACGTACGGCGCGAGCGCGGCCGACGGCTTGAAAGCCTCCATCCGTGCAGAACGGGGAGCGGCGGCACTGGCGTCCATGGGCCGGCCATTCTAGGCCGCGCGCAGCGATGCCAGGCCCAGTTGCTGCTGCAGGCCGAGCATGTCTTCCTCTCGCCAGTACTCGGCCACCCTGCCCTGCGCCACGCGTGCGATCAGGATGCCCGCCATCTCGAAGCTGCGTCCGGTCGCGGGGATGCCGAACAGGTCGCCGCGGTGGCGGCCGGCATAGCGATAGCGCAGAACCACGCGATCGCCTTCGGCCACGACGTCGTCCAGCATGACGCGCGCGTTGTCGAAGGCCGTGCGAAAAGCCGCCACGACCGGCGCCACCCCGGCCGGCCCCGGCGGCACGCCCAGCGCGGCCCACGGATGCGCCACGAAGTCGGCCGTGACCATGTCCGCCGCCTCGTCGGCATCGAAACGCATGAACACCGCTTCCGCGAAGCGCCGCACCAGCTGCGCGTTGCCGCCCGGACCCTGCTCCTGGCGCGGCAGGTGGGGCCGCATCATCGCGAACACGGCGTCGAAGACATCGCGCGGCATCGTCGCGCGCAGGCCGTCGATCAGCGCGCTGCGCTCGGGCGGCGTGAGAAAGGGCACGATCCAGCGCGCGCCGAGCATCATCTCTGCGGGCGACGTGGCCGCCATGATGGCGCCGTAGATGCCGGCCAGTTCTTCGTCGCTGAAATGCGCCCACAGCAAGGCGTTGTGCTGCGACTCTTCCAGGTGCATGTGCTCGAGGTTCTCGGCCACGAACAGCGCAAACGCGGCGTAGAGGCGCGAGGCGGCCTGCGCGCGCGCCGGCGAATCGGCACAGGCGACCGCATGCACCGCGGCGCGCAGCCCTTTGATGGCAAGCGCGTGTTCCACGTGTTCGCCCGCGGCCTGCTGCGCCGCATCCGGGATTCGGGTCAGCATGGCGGCATGCACGTAGGTTTCTTCCTTGCCGATGTGGCCAAGGCACAGGCCGAGCAGCTCTTCGGTCTGCTCCAGCACGCGCTTCACCTCCTGGCCGTTGCCGCTGTCGAGCTTGCCCAGTTCGACCAGCGTGGCGCACATGAAGGCGCGCAGGCCCTTGTGCACCTGGCCATAGAGATCGAAGCGCGCGGCTTGCGGGCTGGACGGCGCGGAAGTAGCGGCCGCGGTTGCGGCACGTGCGACGGGTTCGAGAACTTGCATGGTGATCCTTGGATGGCTTGAAGTCGGCGCGGTCCGGCTGGACTGGCTGCGACAGGACCGATCCTAGGAAGCGGGTGCTCGGCGGTATTGGAGAAAACCGACACCCATCTCAATCGCATTGCTGGAAGCGCTTGCATTCGGCGGTAACGCGGATCGACGTCAACGTGTTTTCGCCGTCTATATGCTTTGCCGTGAACCTTATCCACGCGCCTTCGGCGATACCCGCCAGCAGCGCGCGATCCCTCACCCTGAAAGTCTGCACGGTGAAAGGAAGCTTGGCGCGCGGCATCAGCTTCAGCCGCACATACAGCTTGCCGTCGGGCTCTTCCTTGAAGGAGACCAGGCGCGCGTACGTGGTCACCGGTTCCTTGTCGGGAGCGGCGGCGACCGGCTTGGCTTCAGCCGGCTGGGCGGCCGCGCTGCCCACTGCTGCAAGGCTCGATGCGATCACGAGGATGAAAGGCAGCATGTTCACTCCAGGGCGTGACAAGGCGCGATTCTGCCGGGCGCAACCTTGGGCGCAGCCAAAGGCTGCGCGACCTCGAATTTTTCACGAAACGTGAAACAGTGATCCGGAATCGACTCATCAATTAGGGTCGATGCCCTTGACATACCTATGTCCTATATCGGCTGGCCAGTTGCAACAAAGCAAAGCTTGAGAATACATTCCGTAAACCAAAAAGGAGCCGGCTTTTTTTGGCTGAATCAGTGCCGGCAATCGGAGGATGGAATGCCGCTCTTGTTCTTGATGAGACTGCAGCACACCTTGCTGCCAGTCCGGGTCGTTCAACCAGAAGAGGTCCGCAACGTGTCGGTACTCGTCGCCACGGGTCTGATCGAAGCCGAGATCGCACCTCTTCAGTCGACCGGCCCCTACGCCCCGTCGCGCATGGCGACGGTGATGCGCATCACCGAGGACGGCCTTGCCGAGATCGCCAAGATGGGCGACGTTCCCAAGCTCGTGAAGACTTCGATGCAATTCGCCCGCGGGCTGCGGTTGATGTAAGCGGCTGCCCGGCCACGCCGGCTACTTGCTTGCGACCAGCAGTTCTTCCGCGCGGCCGGGCGGCCGCAGTCCATCCGATCTGTTCGCGAAATAGCGCTCGGCAAGATCGTCGGCCGAGACGTGCCGCGCCACTCTGAAGCCGGCATCGCGCGCCATGGCCAGGATTTCCGGCGGCGTGAAGAAACTGACAAAAGGCGTTCCGCTTGCGCGCGCGCCTCTCTCAGCCATCTCGAGCCCGGGCCGTGCCTGGGGGTCGGCCAGCGCGAGCGGCAGCAGGAACGTCATCGCGAAAGTGGATCCGGGCGCGAGCGCCGCGACCTCGCGCAGCGTGGCCGCATTGGCCTCCTTCGTGAGATACATGCTGACGCCCGTCGAGACGACGATGGCCGGCTTGCTGCTGTCGAAGCCCGCATCTACGAGCCCCTCCCGCCACGAGGCGCCCGCCTCGAAGTCGACCGGCACGAAGCGCAGCCATTCGGGAACGTCGTAACCAAGCTCCGTCAGCCGCCGGCGCTTCCACGCCTGAGGCCCCGGCGGGTCCACCTCGAACACCTTCAGGCGCGAAGCGACGTCCGGCCTTCGCTGGGCGAAGCTGTCCAGCCCGGCACCCAGGATGACGTACTGATCCAACCCGCGGCCAGCCTGCTCCACCACCATATCGTCGATGAAGCGGGCGCGAGCCACGATGGAGGCGCGAAAAGGCTTCGTGAACTCCGGGTCCATGTCGCCGCGGCGGCGCCAGTCCGGCCCGGGTGCGAGCAGCTCGAGGCCGATCGTGTCCTCCAGCACATGCGGCGGCGCATCGGCTTCGACGTGCAGGGCGCGCCACAGCGCGACTCTTGCCGCCGTGCTGTCGGGTGTCGCATCGCGTGGGTCGTTCATGGCTTCCGTCTCCAGTCCGCTCGCAAAGCATAATCACGCCCTTTTTTCCTTGGAGTCCCAATGGAATTCGAGATCGCGCAATCGACGCCGACGGCGGCCGCCATCGCCACGCTCGTGCAGGCGCACTACGGCTTCGGGGACGTGGTCGGAAGCGAGTTCCTGCGGCGCAGCTTCAACCAGGTGTACCGGCTGGACTTTGCGAGCGGCCGGCGCGTGGTCGTGCGGCTCTGCACCGAGCGGCCGCGCGGCGGCCCCAACACCTTCTTCGAGGCGGCTGCGCTGGAACATTGGGCGCAGCTCGGTTGCCGCGTCGCGCGCTGCCTGCCGGCGGCGAACGGCGACGTGGCGATCCATGCGGCGTTGCCCGAAGGCCGCCGCGCGCTGATGCTGTTCGAGCACCTGGACGGCGAGGCCACCGGCGACTCCGCCGAAGACATCGAGGCCCTGGCACGCGGCCTGGCCGCGCTGCACACGGCCGGCGAAAGCTACCGGGGATCGGAGAGCATCTATCGCCTGGACCTGGACTACCTGCTGCTGGCACCGCTGCAGGGCCTGCTTCGCGCGCCGACCATGACGCCCGAGTTGCGCAGCCAGTTCGAAGACCTGGGGCAGCGCCTGCATGACACGATCCTGGCGCTGGGCGAACTCAGCCAGGTGCTGTGCCACGGCGACGCGCACGGCAGCAACAACTTCGTCGTGCCGGGCGCAAAAGGCGAGCGCGAGGCGGTGTTCTTCGACTTCGACGAGGCGGGCCCGGGCTACCTGGCGTACGAGCTGGCGGTGTATCCCTGGAGCCTGTACCCGCGCGCACCGGACACAGCGCCGAGCGACAAGGTGACGATGCAGTGGTGGCACTTCATTTCCGCCTACCGCGGCGCGCGGCCGCTCGCCGACGCCGACCTGGCCGCCATTGCGCGCTTCATGGCGGTGCGGCAGTTCTGGCTGCTCGGCGAATACGCGGGACGTGTCCCCGTCTGGGGTTCGCAGGCCATTCCGACCGACTACCTGCGGCGGCAGGTCGCGATGCTCCGCGCGTGGGAGACGCTGGAGCTGCCGCTGTAGGCCCGCCGCGATCACAGCGAGCGAACGCGCATCCGCACCGAATGAAGGAACGTGAAACGTACTGTGTGAATTTCCTGCGCCGATACAGAGGCATACGCGATACGCGTTCCGGGGGTGGCACGCGCCTGAAGATCCGGGCATCGATCAAGCGCATCAAGGACCCACAGTGCCATCCATCTTCAGACCTCTTGCCATCGTCGCCGCGGGCCTTGTCTTCGCTGCCTCGGCCTGGGCGCAAGCCGCCGACGACACCGGCCGTCCCGCGGCCGTGATCCCGATCGCATCGGAACCGGCGCCGAAGCTCATCGTCTACGCGCCGCTGGCCGAACCCCTGGCGCGCGGCGTGGTCATCGTGCAGTACCGCACCGAGAACCTGCGCGTCATTCCGGTGTTCGGCAAGGCCGCCGTCGATGTGTCGCCGCGTGTCGGCCACCTGCATGTGACGGTCGACGACCGGCCCGGCACCTGGGCCCACACGAGCGGCGATCCGATCATCGTCGTCGGACTGAAGCCCGGCTTGCACAAGATGCAGATCGAGATCGCCGATCCCGGCCACAAGATTCTCGGCAGCGAAACAGTGTCGGTGACTGTTCCTGAGCCGAAGGCATCGCCGGACTCCCACGCGCACTGAACGGGTGGACCCCGGCGGGCTTACTCGATCGTGACCTTGCCGTCCTTGACGAGCTTGGCGAACTTCGCAGTCTCTTCACGGATGCGCGCGGCCATGTCGGCCGGACTGTCGCCGATGGGGTCGGCGCCGATGGCGCGCATCTTCTCGGCGAACTCGGGCGACTTGATGATCCTGGCCATCTCGGCGTTCAGTTTCGCAACGACGTCCTTCGGCGTGGCGGCCGGTGCCAGCACGCCGAACCAAGTGCCGATGTCGAAGCCCTTGAGACCGGCCTCTTCGAGCGTCGGCACATCGGGCAGCACGGCGGAGCGCCTGGCCGTGGTGACCGCCAGCGCGCGCAGCTTTCCGCCCTTGATGTGCTGCAGCACCGGCGTGATGGTGTCGAAGGACATGGCAACCTGCCCGCCCAGCAGGTCGGTGGTGAGCGGACCGCTGCCCTTGTAGGGCACGTGCAGCAGGTTGACGCCGGTGCTGGCCTGGAACTGCGTGCCGATCAGGTGCTGCGCCGTGCCGTTGCCGTTGGAGCCGTAGGCCAGTTCCTTGGGCGACGACTTGGCGAGCGCGACCAACTCGGCGACCGACTTGGCCGGCGTGAGCGACGCGTTGACCACCAACACGTTGGGCACCATCGCCACGGTGGTGATCGGTGCCAGGTCCTTCTGGAAGTCGTATGGCAGCTTCTTGTAGACGCTGGTCGCGATGGTGTGGTGCACCGCGCCCATCAGCAGCGTGTAGCCGTCCGGCCTGGCCTTGGCAACGTAGTCGGCGCCGAGCGTGGCACCGGCGCCGGGCTTGCTTTCGACGATCACGGGCTGGCCCAGGCTCCTGGACAACCCATCGGCCAGCGCGCGCGCCAGCACGTCGGTGGTGCCGCCCGAGGGGAACGGCACGACCAGGCTGATCGGCTTGGCCGGCCACGGCTCCTGCCCCGCGGCCCAGGGCGCGATGCAAAGGCCGAGCGCTGCGATGGCGGCAGCCGCGAGGGCGCGTCGCCCGGCGGCGAATCGTTGGGTCGTCATGATGTCTTGTCTCCAGGTTGACGGGCGGCGCCGTTCTTCTGGCGCGCCTGTCTGTGAATCTCTATGCCGACGCGAGCTGTGCGCACACGGCCTGCGTGACCTCTGCGGTGGTGGCGGTGCCGCCAAGGTCCCGTGTGTGGAGCGCGGGGGCGGCCGTCACCGCTTCGACGGCCTTCATGGCGCGCCGCGCGGCCTCGGCCTCGCCGAGGTGTTCGAGCATCATCACGACCGACCAGAAGGTGCCGACCGGATTGGCCAGTCCCTTGCCCATGATGTCGAAGGCGGAGCCGTGGATGGGCTCGAACATCGACGGATAGCGGCGCTCGGGATCGATGTTGCCCGTGGGCGCGATGCCCAGGCTGCCCGCGAGCGCGGCGGCCAGGTCGCTGAGGATGTCCGCATGCAGGTTGGTGGCCACGATGGTGTCGAGCGACGCCGGACGGTTGATCATGCGCGCGGTCGACGCGTCGACCAGTTCCTTGTCCCAGGTCACGTCCGGAAACTCCCTGGAGATCTGCAGCGCGATCTCATCCCACATCACCATGGCGTGGCGCTGCGCGTTGCTCTTGGTGATGACGGTCAGCAGCTTGCGCGGGCGCGACCGCGCGAGCCGGAAGGCGAATCGCATGATGCGTTCCACGCCGGCGCGCGTCATCATCGACACGTCGGTGGCGGCCTCGATCGGATGGCCCTGGTGCACACGCCCGCCCACGCCGGCGTATTCGCCTTCGGAGTTCTCGCGCACGATCACCCAGTCGAGATCGTGGGGTCCGCAGCGCTTCAGCGGCCCGTCGATGCCGGGCAGGATGCGCGTCGGACGCACGTTGGCGTACTGGTCGAAGCCCTGGCAGATCTTCAGGCGCAAGCCCCAGAGCGTGATGTGATCGGGAATGTGCGGATCGCCCGCCGAGCCGAACAGGATCGCGTCCTTGCTCCGCAGCGCGTCCAGGCCGTCGGCGGGCATCATCACGCCGTGCTTGCGGTAGTAGTCGCCGCCCCAGTCGAAATTCTCGAACTCGAACTGGAAGCCGCCGCCGGCCGCGGCCAGCGCTTCCAGCACCTGCTGGCCGGCGGGCACCACTTCCTTGCCGATGCCGTCGCCCGGAATGGTCGCGATCTTGTACGTCTTCATGTGATGCAGATCCTTTGATTGGTGCGGCCGATTCTGTCGGTTGCACCCGATGGCGTCGCACAGGTAAAGTGAATCCATCCTTAACCGCAAGTCAACAATCGAGCACCCATGAGCCAAGGCATCCAGCCCTCCGAACTGGGCTTCTTCGTGCAGATCGCCACCGGCGGCAGCCTGAGCGCCGCGGCCCGCAACCTGGGTGTGTCGACACCAGCCGTGAGCAGGCGGTTGTCCCAGATGGAGCAGCGGCTGCGCACCCCGCTGGTCAACCGCACCACGCGGCGCATGAGCCTCACGCCGGAGGGCGAGGTGTTCCTCGAACACGCGCGCCGCATCCTCGGCGAGCTCGACGACCTCGACCAGCTGCTGGCCAGGGGCCGGGGCTCGCCGAAGGGGCTGCTGCGCGTGAATGCGACGCTGGGCTTCGGCCGCATGCATGTGGCGCCGGTGATCTCGCGCTACAGCCGCCTGTGTCCCGACGTCGAGGTGCAGCTGCAGCTGTCGGCCGATCCGCCGCCGCTCACCGACGATGCGTTCGACGTCTGCGTGCGCTTCGGCGAGCCGCCGGACGCCCGGGTGATCGCGAGGCGGCTGGCACCCAACCGGCGGCTGCTGTGCGCCTCGCCCAAGTACCTGGCGCAGCGCGGCATGCCGGTGGTGCCGAGCGACCTGGCGCGCCACGACTGCATCGGCATCCGGCAGGGCAACGATGCCTACGGCGTCTGGCGGCTGTCGAGCGGAAAGGGCCGCAAGGAACACACCGAGGCCGTGAAGGTGCGCGGTGCGCTGACAACCAACGACGGCGAGATCGCGGTGCGCTGGGCACTCGATGGACACGGCATCGTGATGCGCGCCGAGTGGGACATCGCGCGCTACCTGGCCAGCGGCCGCCTTGTGCAGGTGCTGCCGCAGTACCGCACGCCCAACGCCGACATCCATGCCGTCTATGCGCAGCGGCACCAGCTTTCGTCGCGCATCCGGGTGTTCGTCGATTGCCTGGCGGAGTCCTTCGCCCGCCTCGGAGCCGGCAGCGCAGCGAACTGAAGCCGAATGGATTCAGGTTGACCACTCCGGGCTTCCTCGACGAGCATTGAAGGTGGCGCCGCTTTATGGCGCCACTTCCGCAAGCCACGGAGACAAACAATGAAGAACAACCTGGAAGCCCCGGTGCGAGCCTTGCGCTGGCGAATCGCCGTCATGGCGGCGGCACTGCTCGCCGGCCTTGCCGGCTGTGCGCAGATGCCGGCGCCTGGCGCTGCACCCGCGGTGGTCGAGCAGCTCCTCGTGCGCGAGCGCGGGCCGGCCTTTGGAGGCGGGGCTTTCGGCGAGGCCGGACCCTACGAGCGCGTCGTCGCGCAGGCCCAGGTGGCGCTCGATCCGGCGCATCCGGCCAACCGCGGCATCGTGGATGCAGCGGCGGCCGCCTCGCCGGACGGCAAGGTCCGCTACAAGGCCGACGTGGTCATCCTTCGGCCGCGCGACAGCACCAAGGCATCGGGGACATGGGTGGTCGAAGTTGCGAACCGCGGCCGCAAGCTGATGCTCGAGATCGTCAACGGCGGCAGCCTGCAGGCCGACCGCGCCGAAGAAGCCGGCACCGGCTGGCTCATGCGCCAGGGCCACACGCTGCTGTGGGTCGGCTGGCAGGGCGACATTCCGGCGGACCCCACCGGCAAGACCGTCGGCATGGTGCTGCCGGTCGCCACGCAAGGCGGGCAGCCGATCACCGGCACGGCTTTCGAGGAGATCGTGTTCGACGCGCCGGGCACCCGCGGCACCCTGCCCTTGAGCTACCCGGCCGCTTCGCTCGATCCGTCCATGGCCGAGCTGACCGTGCGTGCGCGGCCGGAGGCGCCGCCCACCGCGATTGCCGCGGCGCAATGGCGCTACAAGGATGCGAGCGCGATCGAGTTCGATCGCCCCGCGGGCTTCGACGCGGGCGCGATCTACCAGTTCAGGTACACCGCGCGTGATCCGCGTCCGATGGGACTGGGCATGGCCGCGCTGCGCGATGTCGTTTCTCACCTGAAGACCGGCCTTCCGGACGCGGCCGGCCAGCCAGGCCCGCTGGCCGACCTGAAGCCGAAGGCCACGGTGGCGATCGGCATCTCGCAGTCGGGACGCTTCCTGCGCGACTGGGTCTGGCAAGGCTTCAATGCGGGCCCGGGCGGTCGTCGCGTGTTCGACGGCATGGTCGCGACCATCGCGGGCTCGCGCAAGACCTACACCAACGTGCGGTGGGCCCAGCCGGGCCGCTATTCGCGCCAGCATGAAGACCACTTCTTCTACGGCGACCAGTTTCCGTTCAGCTACGCGACGACGACCGATCCGCTGAGCGGGCGCAGCGACGGGCTGCTCGCGCGCTGCACGGCCGACAGCACCTGCCCGAAGGTCTTCCATCTCGACAGCGGCCTGGAATATTGGCAGGGCCGCGCGGGACTCGTCGTCACTGATGGCACAGGCCGCGACATTGCGCTGCCGGACGACGTGCGCGTCTACCTGATGTCGTCGACGCAGCACGTCAGCGCACGCAACGCGACCTCCCCCATCTGCGAGACGCCCATCAACCCGGCGCAGCAGCAGCCCGTGTATCGTGCGCTGCTCACGCGCATGGCGCAATGGGTGCGCGACGGCAAGGCCCCGCCCGCCAGCCGCCATCCGAGCGTGCGCGAGGGCACCCTGGTGCCGCCGACGGCCGCGGCGATGGGCTTTCCCGATCTCTCGCCGCTCGGCATGACGCTGCCGGCCCCCAACCTTCTCACGGTGACCGACCACGGCACCTTTCCTGCAAGGCCCGACCCCGCGCGTGCCTACATGGTGCTCGTCCCCAAGACCGATGGCGACGGCAACGACATGGCGGGCATCCGCCTGCCCGACGTCGCCGTTCCGCTGGCGACCTACACCGGCTGGAACCGGAGGAAGGCGGGCTTCGCGCCGGGCCAGTTGTGCGGCCTGGACGGAAGCTCCCTGCCCTTCCCCGCGACGGCCGCCGAACGCGCCGCCAGGCGCGACCCGCGCCAGGCCATCGCCGAACGGTATGCGAGCCGCGAGGCCTACCTCGCGAGGGTACGCGCCGCAGTGCAGCGCTTGCAGTCGGAGGGCCTGATGCTGGACGAGGACGCCCGGCGATGGATGGACGAAGCCGCCAAGGACAGCCGCATCGCGGTGCTGCCGTAGACCCCGCCGGCGATTCCGGCGAAAGCATGCGGAACGACTCCTGATGAAATCCAACGATCTCGCCCGGAAGGCCGCCAAGGGCTCCGCACCGCCGTCCCATGGCGGATCGGTCTGCCCGGAAGACCTGATCCGGTTCGTGCTGGCGCACGGGGCCGAGGGCGCCGATGAGATCGAACGTCTCTGCAGGCAGCATGGATGGCACGAAGACGGACTGCTGGAAGACGGCACGAGGGTCATGCCGCTCGCCCGATGGGCTGCCGCCTGCGTTGCCTATGGCCGCGGCGGCGTCATTGCATTGCAGCGCCTGCTGGCTGACCGGGCGCTCGCGCCGTTTGCCATTGGCATGCTTGGCGAAGTTCGCACCGAGGCCGGCGTGGCGGCGCTGCTGGACTACTGCCTGTCGACGCCCCCGCTGTCGGACGCGCCGGACGATCCGTTCTGGCAAGCCCTCGGCGCACTGAACGGCTTGACAAGCTTCGACGACGGATTGGTGCCATCGCAAGAACAGCAGGAGAAGTTGCGCGACCTGGTGGTCAAGACATTCGCCAGCGCCACGACGGCCTTTCAGCAGACGCTCTGCCTGTGTGCGTTGAGAGGTGCGCCGGTGGCTGGTTCGCTGGAGTGGGCGCAGGCCCAGTCCGTGGCCGACCCCGACGTGATGCATGCAAAAGCTGCCGCAATCAAGTCGCTGCGGCGCCGGCTTTCCAGCTCCTACCGGCCGCCCGGTGCCGAGCAGAAGCGCCAGATCCGCAGGCAGCGGGCGCTCGACGCCTAGGGTCGTGTGCCTTCGGACGGTGTCGACGTTCTATTTCGGAGCGCGTCGCAGCGAGGCCGCGCGGACCGGCACGACGCCCGTGCCATTCAGATGTCCTGCCCGGCAGGGACCAGCCTCCCGCCAAGAACGTCATCGATGCCCCGATGAAAACGCAACACCTCGTGCTCGAGCCGGCCCAGATGGAAATCCGTGTTGGCCCCGCTGGCAAGGCCGCGCTGGATGGCGGTCGCGGTGGCGATGTCCTCCTGCTGGAAGACGGTCTGCTCGATGAGCTGGAAGGTCTTCTCCCAATGGGCGGTCCAGTCCTCTCCCGTGCGATCCGGTGGAATGAGCATGGTGTGCACCCAGCGCACCTCATCGGCCGCCGGCGAGAACATGCCGATCAGGCTCACGTAGTCGGGATGCCAGATGAGAAAGGTGTTGGGGAAGACGAGCTGCGTGGGCGTGGCGAGCTTGCACAGCGCCTCGCGGTCGTGCGGCGGCGAGAAATCCTCGAAGGCTTTTCGCCGCGCCACGAGGGAATCCTGGTGCGGCCCCGCATGCAGGTTGACCGTGTACGCATCGGCGAAGAACGGATAGATCGTGTCGCGATGCAGCACGCGGATGTGATAGCCCTCCAGGAAGGCATCGACCGTCAGCTTCCAGTTGGCCTTGTAGACCTGGTCGACCTTGCGGAACACGGTCATGCCCGCCAGGCCCATCCAGTCCAGATGCGCGCCAAGGCCTTGCAGGAAGCCCCCGGCCGAGAATGCCGCGCCGGGCGTCCGCTTGACGAAGACCAGCCCGCCCGCTTCGTCGCAGGGCAGTTCGACCAGGTTCAGCGTCGCGGGATCGATGCCTTCGAAGGTCTCCGCATGCAGGCGGTGCCGCAGCCGGCCGTCGAGTTCATAGGTCCAGGCGTGGTACGGACAGACCAGGGATTTGCAGGCCCTGGCCTTGGCCGGTTCGGCGCCGGAAGTAGCCTCCACCAGCGCCATGCCGCGGTGCCGGCAGACATTGAAGAAGGCGCGCACCCGGCCATCGGCCGCGCGGGTCAGCAAGATGGGGACGCCAAGCGCGTCGAAGGGCATCGCCGAACCGATCGGGATTTCCGAACTGTGCGCCGCAACGATGGGCCAATGGCCGAACAGCGCCGCCTGCTCCTGCTGCCATTGCAGCGGGTCGGTGTAGTGGCTCACGGGCACGGTCCCCGACGCTTCGCCCTCCTCCCGCGTTTTGGTCAGGCGGGCGCGATCGAGCCGGTGGACCAGTTCGGCCAGCGTTGCCGGCATCGGCGCCGTGTTCGCGTTGATCATCGTGATCGCTTCCATCATGGCTATGGGTTGTTCGCCTGGCACAGGTTGCGTGCCACGGCGCATGCCATCAGCGTATGCCGGATCGATGCCGCGGATGTTCAGCTTTCGCGGGCGGGCGGCGCCAGGGCCCGGCCGGAGAAAAACGGGGCCTGCCGACGCGGGGTGTTCAGCTTTCCAGTCCCCGAGGGGCGGCAGCCTTGCACCGGCCGCGGCGAACCACGAAGATGGGCCCCCGTCCACGGGAGCCCCGTATCGCCCGACGCATGAATCCGATCGTCAGACCCCGGCGCAAGCCGATGCAGTCGCGCGCCTGGATGACCAGCTGCGCGATCCAGGACGCCTTCGTCATGCTGCTGGCCGAACGCGGCTACGAGAATATTTCGATGCGCGAGATCGCGGGCGTGGCGGGCGTCGGCCTCGGCACGCTGTATCTCTACTTTCCGGGCAAGGAGTCGATCGCGGCGGTCACCATCCGCCGCTGGATGCGCAAGCAGGCCGCGATCCTCGCCGCGGCAGCCGAGGCGCCAAGCCCCCGCACGGCCGAGATGGCAGCCGGGGCCATGGTTCGAGCCTACGTGCGGGGCCTGCTCGGCCAGACCGACGAATGGCGTGCACTGCTCCAGCTCGAGCGCCGCGTCTCTTCGCCGGACAGCTACCGCGAGCTCTACCGCGAATTCGTCGGCCTGTTCCGCGATGGGCTGGCCGCATCGGCCGACTGGCCGGCCGGGGCCGACCCGCTGCGCATCGGATCCAACGCGTTCTCGACGCTCTATGCCATCGTCGGGCAGGCATTGCTGGTGCAGGAAGCCTGCCCGGACACGGAACAACTGGTGGGCGACGCGGAGTGCGCGGTGGTCGCCTACATCAGGTCTGCACTGTCGATGGCTGCCGAAAATAACCCCGGGTGATGCGATCGGCACCCTGCAGGCGCAACCGTTTGCCCATTTGATTTTCTTTCTCGGAGAGGACCCATGAATTACCAAGGCAGCTGCCACTGCGGCCGGATCGCCTTCGAGGTCGAAGGTGAAGTGCAAGGTGCGATGGCATGCAACTGTTCGATGTGCCAGCGCCGGGGATCGCTGCTGTGGTTCGTGCCGCACGGCAAGCTCAGGCTGAAGACGCCGCCCGAAGACATGGGCACCTACATGTTCAACAAGCATGTGATCACCCACCGCTTCTGTCCGGTCTGCGGCATCCACACCTTTGGCGAGGGCACCGATCCCAAGGGCAACAGGATGGCGGCCATCAACATCCGCTGCCTTGAGGGCATCGACCTCGAGGCGGTGCCGGTACAGCATTTCGACGGACGCTCGAAGTAGGTCCGGCGCTACGCGCGCGCGAAGCGTGCCGGCCCCTCCACGGTCCAGCCGGTTGCGCCCGCCGGATCGAGGTCGCGACGGCACTGCGTGAGCCCGTCGTCCAGGTCGAGGGTGACCTCGATCCGCCAATGCCCGCCCGCGCCGCGCTCCACCTGCAGCACGGCAAACCCGTTGCCTGCGCCCACGGCCGCGGTGGCCATGGTGGCGCTGAAGGCCCCCGGCACGGCGCCGAGTTCGACCTTGCCGTCGAGCCAGAAGGCGTCCGGCCGCGCATTGACGAACGGCCAGGGCGCATACAGGCCCGATGACACGACCGAGATCACCTCGACCGGCCCGGCCTTCGCTTGCAGCCAGAGGCTCGACACGCTCGACATGTGCCGGTCCCCCGACAGCAACACCACATGGCGCGCGGTGGTGTCGCGCAGCAGTTCGAGCAGCGCGCGCTGCGAGGCCGGGTAGCCGCTCCAGTCGTCCAGGCCCAGGCGCTGCGCCGGATCGCCGGAGACGGCGGCGCGCGGCATCGGAAACAGCGCGACCGGCGAGACGATGAACTTGGGCAGCGCGGCGGGCGCCGCCGCCAGCCACTTCGCGAGGTCGCCCAGGCCCGCCTCAGCGCGGATCGCGGCCTGGTCCAGCGGCACGGCCTGCGCGGCGGCTTGGGCGTCGTTGCGCAGCGCCCGCCGCTCGCGCGTGCTGCGCGTGTCGAGCATGTAGAACGGAAAGCCGGCCGGCGCGATGCGGTAGTCGAAGGGCCGCTGGTCTCCAACCGGGCCGATGCCGCGCACCACCTTGTGCTGCTGCGCAAAGTAGCCCTCGAGCGCGGCGCGCACGGCCGGCGTGGCGCAGGGATCGGGGCCCGGCTCCCAGTCGTCCATCACCTCGTGGTCGTCGAGCAGCGGATAAGTCGGCAGCGAGGCCATCACCTGCCGCAGCGCCTCCAGCCTGAAGGTGAGCGCATAGGCCTGGCCGACATCGTCGCCGCCCGCCGGTACGAAGAGGCCCGCGGTCTGGTCGACATACACCTGGTCGCCGGCCAGCACGAGCAGTTGCGGCCTGTGCGGCGGCGCGAGCAGTTCGAGCCGCTGCGCAAGGCGCCGGTATGAAGCCTGCGCGGGCACGCGGTCGACCAGGCCCGGCACGTACTGGCAACTGGCGAGCGCAAAGCACAACGAAGCCTGCGCGGGCTCGTCCTCGCGCTGCACGGCAGCGGTCCATGCCGGATCGAGTCGCACCACGGCGCGCTCGCGCTGCCCGTCGGTGGCCGCTTCCAGCGCCGCCATCACCTTCTCGCGAATGGGCTCGATGGGTTCGTCCTGCGGCTCTGCGAACAACCCGGGCGCGAGCCTCCGGCCCAGCACGTCGATGGGTCCGCGCGCCATCGGCAGGTCGTCGTGCGCCGTCAGCACCGCAAAGCCCTGGTACTCGGCAAGCCGGTCGTCGAAAAGATCGATCTCCACCGCCTCCTGCTGCAGCTTGTCGCGCGTGGTCGGGAGCGCAACCATCCACGGGTAGTCGAAGCACCAGCGTCCCTCGCGGCGCCACGCGGGCACGAAGACCACGGCGCGTGCCGACACATGCGCGGGCGGCGGGCGCAGCGCCAGCCGGCAATGCAGCCGGCCCGCGTTGCCCGCCACGCGGCTCGGGTGCCCAAGCCAGGGGCCGGTCCACGGCAGGCGGGCCACCCAGTCGGGCGGCGCCGGGCTGCCGGCCCCGGGCTTCGTGTCGAAGGCCTCGAGGAACCGCACGATGTGCGGGAACACGTCGGCGCGGGCGTTCTCGCCGATCAGCGTGTCCTGGTGGCCGTACTCACGAAGCACCAGCAATTGATGCGGCGTGCCTTCGCCGAGGAACAAGTCGCCCGCGGAAGGCTTCGACGGGTCCGGCAGCTCCGGTGGCTCACGCGACAGGCCGTCGTCCTTGCCGAACACGCGCCTGAGCAGCCAGAAGCTCTCGTACGAGCCGCGCCAGTCGAACACCGCGTTGCGCTGCCCGTGCAGCATGAACACCGGAAAGCCGAAGCGCCGGCCGAGCTGCTCGAAGCCGACCGCATGGCCCTGCCCGCCCGCGTCGGTCAGCACCTCTTCGCGGGCGTAGTGGCCGACCTGCGCGAGGCCCCGCAGCTTGACGAAGCCATAGATCGAATCGAGCGCATCGAGCGTGTCCTTGCCGATGTTGTGCAGCCGCATGGTCTGGCCGAAGATCGCGTCGGCCCGGTGGCGCACGGCCGCAAAGCCCGGTGCCTTGCGCAGGCGCTCGGCCTCGCCGTCGTCGTCGGGGTAGGGAAAGGTCGCGAGCAGCCCGTCGACCAGCAGGCGCTTCATGGGCGTGAGCGTCGGCCGCGTGTCGAATTCGTCGGTGCCGATGAACTGCTGCAGGTAGCCCGCCACATAGCCGCGGAAGCGGTTGAAGGCCGTGGCACGCAGCAGCGGCCCCACCTGCGACAGCACCACCGCGCCGATGGATGAATGCAGGCCCGGCAGGCGCAGCACCGCCGCGCTGAACATGGCGGCGCCGATGCAATGCGCCACCACGTCGACCTGCAGCCCCGGCGTGGCATATGCCGCCTGCACGGTGCGCAGGGCATCGGGAATGTCGGCCTCGGCCACTTCGTCGAACGACCAGTAGGCGCGTGGCCGGCCCGCGAAGCCGATGCTGGTGCGCAGGTCGAGCACCCAGACTTCGCGACCCGCCTCGAGCAGGCTGTGCACCAGGTTGCCGGGAATGCTCTTGTGCGCGAAGGTGGAGCCGCTTGCGCCATAACCGTGGATCAGCATCACAGGCCGCGTGCCCGCGCGGCGCACTGCCGGCCGGTAGCGCGACAGCAGCCGCGGCGGCGCACTGGCCTTGTCGGCAGCGGCGGCGAGTTCGACCCGTTCGGGTTTCGCGCCGTGCACCTCGCCCGGCAGGCGCTCCCAATCGCCCTGCGGCGTATCCGGCGGCGGCACGAAGTCCAGCAGGTGAATCTGCAGCACGATGCGCAGCACCCACAGCGCGAGCTCGGCCAGGTCGCCCAGCTGGTTGGGCATGTCCTGCTGGTGCTCGACGCGCAGCAGCGGCTGCAGCTGCTCCACGAAATAGGAAGGGTCCAGCACCATCCGGCCCAGCGGCTTCGCCTCGTCGGGGCCGACCTGTTGCAGCTCGCCCTCGCTCAGCTGCCGCCACGGGTTGCCGCCCTCGACGAATACGATGCGCTTGGTGAGCCGCAGCCGGTCGCCCACCTTCAGCGGCGGGCCGTGTTCGACGCGCTCCACCGTCCAGTCGTATTCGATGAGGCGCACCTGCCCGAGGTGGGAGCACAGCGCCATCAGATCGCCCATGACCGGACCCTCGAAGTCCGGGATCTCCTCGCCATCGTCGCCGCCAAGCTCAGCCGTGGAGACACGCGCAGACAGCAGCACCGCTGCCAGCACTTCTGCCAGCGCCAGCAGCTTCCTGCGCGCGAGCGCGTGGCTGCGCAGGATGCGCTCGATGCTGTCGCTCTTCTCGCGCACCAGCATCGATGCGGTGCCGCTGCAGTGCGCGGTGGGCGCGTTGTCGCCCTTGCCGAAGCGCAGGACCACGAGCGGCTGCGCCAGCGTGCGCGGCGCCGCGCGCAGCGTCGGCACGTCGACGGGCTCGAACGCCACCTCGGCGCTCAGCGCGAAGGCGTGGCCGTCGATCTGCACGCGGCCGGTCATGCGCTCGCGCAACGAAACGCGCGTGGGTGCGGGCGCGCGAGGAAGGGTCAGGTCGCGGCGCAACGGACGCTCCGACGCCGGCGGCGGCGGCGAATCCGCGAGCGTGAGACCCCAATACCCAGCCAGCACCGGCAGCGCGCGCTCGGCCAGCGCCGCGATGGTGAGCGAAGGGTTGATGCCGAGGGACACCGGCACGATCGAGCCGTCGAGCACCGCAAGGCCCGGCAGCAGCGGCGGCTCTCCTTCCGCGCAGTTGAAGACGCGGCCCCAGCCGTCGACCACGCCGCGCCCGGGTCCATCGGCCATGCGGCAGCCGCCCAGCGGATGCACGGTCAGCACGGAACCGGCCGGATGCAGCAGGTCCGCCAGGCTCTGGAACGGCGGCAGCGGATTCCACAGCGGATTGGGCAGCACGCACCCGCCCAGGCCGCCCGGGCCGTCGTGGGCCGCGTGCAGCGCGCGCATCTGCGCTGCGAACACCGGCAGGGCAGCGACCTTGTCCCAGATCACACGCACCTGCGCATCGGCCAGCACCGCATCGCTGCCGCCGCAGCCGACCAGTTCGATGCTGCCGGCCGCGCCGTCGTCGCCCATCATTCCGTAGACCGGCGTGCGGCGCAGCATGTCGTCGTCGACGGCCAGCGGATCGCGCACCTCGTCGGGCGCGTGCAGGTCGAGGTCCATGTGCGCGAGCGCCTGCAGCGCGCCCGTGGTGGTCACCACTTCGGCCAGCAGGCGGCGCAGCGGCGCGGGAATGGCGAACTCCTCGATCACCAGCGGGCGCTTGTTTTGTTCGCCGCGGATGCGCAGCAGGCCGGTGATGGTCGGCCCGATCCCGCGCTGCGCCGGCGGGTCGCCTTCGGGTGCGCAGGACAGTGCCTCGTCGTGCTGCCCGGCCGCCACCGCGATCATGTCGCCGTTGGCCGAGAAGCCCTGGCCCAGCGCCTGAGAAATGCGCAGGCCGGGGCCCTCGGAGCGCTTGAGCAGCTCGGTGGAACCCAGCGTGCCCGCGGCCACCACCACGCGCCGCGCACGCACCACATAGGGCCGCGCGTTGTCGGCTCGCGCCTTGCGCCGGTCGGTGAAGAAGAACTCGACCGCATAGCCGGCGCCGTCCGGCAGCGCCGCGATGCGGTACGCGGTGCCGCCGGTGAACAGGCGCGCGCCGCGCGCACGGGCCAGCGCCAGGTAGTTGGTGTCCAGCGATTTCTTGGCGCGGTGGTTGCAGCCGCTCACGCAGTCGCCGCAACGCAGGCAGCGGTGCATCGCCACCTGGGCCGGCGTGCGCGTGCCCTCCTCGAAGGCGATCGCAACATGGGCCTTGCCGCGCGAGGCCGCACCGAGGCGCGTGCCGGCCTTCAGCAGGGAGTCGAGCTTGGAGACGCTCTCGGGAATCCGCTCCAGGGCCAGCATGGTCTCGGCCTTGTCGTAGCCCTCCGCCAGCGCGGCAAGGTCGAGGCCCGCAGGCCAGGCATCGCCCTCGAAGGCGTCGGGCGTGGCGCGCTCCATCACCGCGGCATTGATGAGCGAGCCGCCGCCCAGCCCGTTGCCGAGCAGTGCATTCACATTGCCCCCCAGACGCAGGTCGAACAGCCCCGACGCGTTGCCGCGCGCGGGCCGGCCGTCCTGCATGCTGAAGCGCACGTGCCCCGGCAGCTCTGCGAAAGTGGCCGGGAATTCGCCGGGCAGGTATTCGCTGCCGCGCTCCAGCACATAGACCTTGATCGGCACGGCGCCGGGCGATGCATCCACCGGGACCGCGCCCGCCAGCCGCGCGGCCGCCACGGCGCCGCCGTAGCCGCTGCCGATGACCAGCACCTGGCAGTGCAGCGCATCGGGCGGCGCTGCGAGGATCTCGCGCACCAGCACCTCGGCGCCTTCGGAGAGCAGGCGGTCGCCCTGGTTCATGTTCGACTCCTCGCGCGACGGATCGCGGATTTCAGGAACCTTCGATGGCCGCGGCCAGCGCGCGGCCGAGCCCCCGGTCGTCGACGGGCTTGCGAAGCAGCGGGAGCGCCTGCCGGCGCGCCGCCTCGACCACGGCCGGATCGGTGTCGGCCGTGACCATGACGATGGGCAATGCAGGCCGGGAGGAGCGCTGCGCGCGCAGGCGCTCGGCGGCATCGAAGCCCGAGACGCCGCCGCCGAGCCTGCAGTCGACCACCACCGCATCGGGCTCGCCGACCTGCCCCAGTGCCTCGTCGAGCGTGGCGGCGGAGAGCACGCGGCAGCCCATGGCACCCAGTGCGTTGAGGTAAGCGCCGCGCACCATCGGATCGTCTTCCAGCACCAGCACGCAGCGGCCCGCCAGGCTCCACGGCTCCGCTGCGCCCTCGCCCGCGGGGCTGCCGGCGCCGGCCGGCGCGGCACGCGGCAGCCGCAGGCGGAAGCAGGCGCCTGCGCCCAGGCTGGACTCGATCGCGACCGGCACGTCGAGCAGCTCGGCCATGCGCCGCACAATGCCCAGGCCCAGGCCATGCCCCGGAGCGGGTGCGGCGCCGGAGCCCTGCGCCGGCAACTGCACGAGGTCCTCGAACACGAGGCGGTGGTTCTCGGGCGCGATGCCGGGCCCGCCGTCCTGCACCGTCAGCTCGGCCTCGCTGGGCGGTCCGTCCGTTTCCTTGACGCGCACCTCGACTGTTCCGCCCGCGGGCGAAAACTTGATCGCGTTGTCCACGAGGTTGGCCAGCATGCGCCGCAGCAGGTCGGGGTCGGTGTGCACTTCCAGGCCCGGCGGGCAGTCCGCCTGCAGGCCGACACCGCGCGCCGCCGCCGCGGCGCCGAAGCTCGCCATCACAGCAGTCAGCAGCCGGTCGATCCGCACGCGCTGGGGCTGGGCCACCACCACGCCGGCATCGAGCTTCGAGACGTCGAGCAGCGCATCGAGCATGGCGCGCAGCTGCTCCAGGCTGCTGTCGACCACCTCGACGATCGCGCGCGCGTCGGGCGCCATGGCCACGTGGCGCAGCGCACCCACGTTGAGTGCCATCGCCTGCAGCGGCTGGCGCAGGTCGTGGCTCGCGCCGGCCAGGAAGCGGCTCTTGTCGTTGTTGGCACGCACCGCCTGGTCGCGGGCGATGGCCAGCTGCGCGCGTTCGAACTCCAGCGAGGTCGCCAGCGCCTGGTTCTCGGCGCGGATGCCGAAGGACTCCTCGAAGGTCTCGAGGTTGCGCCGCGCGAAGCGCGTCTGCACGCCGAAGAACATCAGCACCAGCGCGCCCACGCCCCAGCCGAGCCAGCCACCGGCCGCCAGCCACATGGCCGCGGTGGGCACGAAGAGCAACCCCGCATAGGCGAGGAAGGCGGGCATCACGGTGGCGCTGGTGGACACGGCACCCGCGCCCCAGGACACCAGGATCATCGTGAGGACCGCGTCGAGCGTCGGGTCGAGCCGCGCCATGAAGAGCGCCGCCGAGCCGTTGCAGGCGCCGATCAGCACGTTCCATTGCACCGTGGCGCGCAGCCGGCCGGCGATCGGACGCGTGCGGTCGGCGGCCATGCGCGCGAGCGCGGCGGCGCGCCACTCGCGGCTGGCGATCACCGCCGCGAACCAGGCGAGCACCCACGGCGCCGGAACATCGCGCCAGACGATCGCGGCCACCACCACGGCGGTGAGCAATATCTGCCAGCGCAAGCCCACGGCCTGTTCGGCCACCACCTGCAGACGTCGTTCGTCGAGCTCGTCGAGCGCGGCCGGCATGCTAGGTGGCCTCGAGCGCCCACGCCGCCTGCGCGTCGAAGACGCGGCACAGGGCATCGGTGCGGTTGCGCGCGCCCAGCGCCCGGTAGACCATCGACAGGTGCACCTTCACCGTGCCTTCGGCAATCTGCAGCTGGCGCGCGATCAGCTTGACCGGCATGCCGCGGATCGCCAGCGCCAGCACCTGGCGCTGGCGCGGCGAGAGCTCCACGCGCAGAAAGCCCGCGAGGTCTTCGCGCGGCAGCTCGTCGGGCTCGCGCGCGCGGGTCACGTCGTCGGCCAGCACGAACTCGGCCGGCAGGTAGATGCGGTGGCGCAGCACCACGCGCAGGGCGGCCTCCATGTCCTCGAGCCGGTACGACTTGGGAATGAAGCCGGCCGCGCCGGCCTCGATGACTTCGCGCACGCGCTGCGGCGAGCTTTCGGCCGACTGCATGCACACGGGCGTGGCCTCGAAATGCGCCTTCACGGCCTTGAGTGCGGCCACGCCGGAGAGCTGGGGCAGGTGGTAGTCGAGCAGCAACAGGTCGATGCCGGCGGGGTCCAGCCCGCACGCCTGCTCGGCGTCGCGCACGGCCTCGAAGTGGAAGGGACGGCCGGGTTCGATCTCGGCGGCCATGCGCTCCAGCAGGAGGCGCGTGCCGTTCCAGACGATCTCATGGTCATCGACCAGCAGCACCTTCATAGAGGCCCCTCTCGTCTACGGTGACCCTCCCCGTCCGCACGCAGGTTAGCGCAAAGGCCCCCAATAAGCGAGCGCCCGCACCTACACCAAAGGCCTAGTCGAACGGCTGCGTCCGCGCTGCGCCGCGGGACTAGGCCGCCGCTGCGATCCCGCCGGCAGCGACCTAGGCGCTGCGTTGAATTGTTGCGGCGGGCGCCGCGCGGAAGACTGCCTGCATCGATCGCCGCTTCGCGCAACCGATGCACCGAGGACCGCCATGAACACCTCAAAGTCTCTTGCCGCATTGCGTGCCGCATGGGAACCGCTTGCCTGCCGGTTCTGCATCGTGGCGCTGCATCACCTGGAGCTCGCCCGCGTGCTGTGCGCCGCGGCCCTGGCCCTGCTCTCGCTGCTGGCGGGCTGCGCCGCGCTGCCGGGCGAGGTGCACCGCATCGCATCGCACGCGCGCACCGATGTGGCGGACAGCGCGCTCGCACGCATCGCCGCGGCGTCGCTGCCGGGCATCGAAGGTGCGACGAGCGGCACCGCCGAGTTCTCCGGCGTGCGCCTGCTGCCGGGCGGCGACCAGGCCTTCGAGGCACGCATCGCCCTCGCGCAGGCTGCACGGCACACCATCGACGCGCAGTACTACGTGGTGGCCGACGACATCTCCGGGCGCCAGTTCCTGCGCGAGTTGCGCGACGCTGCGGCGCGCGGCGTGCGCGTGCGCCTCCTGGTCGATGACCTGTACACGGGCGGAGACGACCCGCTGCTGGCCGGACTCGCGGCGCACGGCAACATGGAGGTGCGCGTCTTCAACCCGCTGCCGGTGCGCAGCGGCGGCCTTCGCACGCGCGTGCTGCTGTCGCTGCACGAGATCGGCCGCGTGAACCGCCGCATGCACAACAAGCTCTTCATTGCCGACAACAGCTTTGCCATCACGGGCGGGCGCAACATCGCCGACGAGTACTTCGGGCGCAGCAAGCCGGCCAACTTCATCGACATGGATGCGCTCCTGGCCGGGCCCGCGGTGCGCGCGCTCTCGGCCAGCTTCGATGCCTTCTGGAACGGACCGCTGTCCTATCCCTTCGAGGCCATCGCGTCCGGCGGCGGCTCGGCGCCGGCGCCGGCGCGCGAGCGGTTCGCGGCGATGGTGCGGGACCTCGGGCGCCGGATGCCGCTGGCCGGCGAGCGCGACGAACTCGGGCGCGCCCCCGTCGGCGCACAGCTGGCGCTGGGACGGGTGGAACTGGTGCCCGCGAGGGTGCGCGTGGTCGCGGATGCGGCGGTGCAAGGCGCTACCGCGGGCGATGCCGGCGGCAGCGCCGAAGAAGCGGAAGCGGAAGCGCAAGGCCGCGAGAGCCCGGTCATGGCGGCGAACCTCGACCTCCTGCGCACCGCGCGCTCCGAGGTACTCGTCGTCTCGCCCTACTTCGTGCCCATGCCCCGCATGATCGAGGTGCTGGCCCATGCGAGCCGCGAAGGCGCGCGCGTGTCGGTGATGACCAATTCACTCGCGACCACCGACGAGCCGCTGGTGCACTACGGCTACGCCCGCTACCGCAGCGCCCTGCTGCGCACGGGCGCCCTGCTGTACGAACTGATGCCGTCCAGCGATCCGCATCCGGCCTGGAGCGACGTGGAGAGCGGCCGCGGCTCGCTCGGGCGCCTGCATGCCAAGCTGGCGGTGGTCGACCGGCGCTGGTTCTACATCGGGTCGATGAACATGGACCGGCGCTCGGCGCACTGCAACACTGAACTGGGCCTGATCGTCGACAGCCCCGCGCTGGCCGGCGAGCTCGCGGACCTGATCCAGCGCGTGCGCATGCCCGCGAGCTTTGCGGTGACCGAGGCGGCGGCGCGCGGCGGCGGCCTGCAATGGAGCTTTCTGCGCGACGGCCGGCACTGGGTGCTGCACCGGGAGCCGGAGTCGAACTGGGCGCAGCGGCTGCGCTGGTCGCTGCTGTCGCTGGTCGTGGACGAAGACCTGCTGTGACGGGCGGGTTGCAGCCCCGAGCCTCGGCACGGCGCGCGAGTCGTTTCATTTCGCTTGACATGCGCTGCCCACGAACATATGATGCACATCATGCGAAACGCAAAGCACAACGCCAGAACAGCCGCCAAGGAGGCCTCGCACGAGCGCATCGTGTCCGCGGCCGCGCGTGCAATCCGCCGCAGCGGCTATGACGGCACCGGCGTTGCCGACATCATGAAGGAGGCCGGGCTCACGCACGGCGCCTTCTACGCGCACTTTCCGTCGCGCGAGGCCATGCTGGCGGAAGCTGCGGGGCGGGCTTGCGCCGAAATAGCCGCCGCCACCGCGGGCGTGGCGTCCAGCGTGCCGCCGGAGCAGGCCTTGTCCTCCATGATGCGCACCTATCTGTCGCCCGAGCACGTGGCGCAAGTGGAACTGGGCTGCCCTCTGGCCGCACTGGGCTCCGAAACACCGCGCCAGGCGCCTGAAGTGCGCCGCGTGACCACGCGGCACATCAAGGAAATGATCGATTTCGTCGCCCGCCAATCGCCCAACTGGGGCCAGCCCGTCGCCCACGAACGCGCACTCGTGACCGTCGCCACCCTGGTGGGCACGCTGGTGCTGGCGCGCGCGGTCGACGAACCCGCGCTCGCGGCCAGCCTGTGCGACGCCGCGCTCAAGCACCTGCCCCCACGCTGAATTCCTGGCCGCGCACCAACGCCAATTCTTTCGCCTTTGAGTATGACGATCATCATGCGAAATACCAGACAGCGGACAGCATCCGAGGCACCCATGCCGATCCGTTTTCCAACCCGTTCCCGCCAGAAACAAGGAAAGACATGAAAGCACTCACCTTCAAACGCTACGGCAAGTCGCCGGACATCGGGTTCACCGATGTTCCCCGCCCCACGCTCAAGCCCGACGAGCTGCTGGTGCAGGTGCACGCCGCGGGCGTGAACCCGATCGACAACATGATCCCGACGGGGCTCTTCAAGGCCGTGCTGAAGTTCGAGTTTCCAGCCACGCTGGGCAGCGACCTGGCCGGCGTGGTCACGGAGGTGGGCAGCCGCGTGACCCGCTTCAAGCCCGGCGATGCCGTCTTCGCCAACATCTTCGACCTGGGCACGGGCTCGATCGCCGAGTTCGCGGTGGTACCGGAGCGCGCCGCCGCGCTGAAGCCCGCCAACCTGGATTTCGTGCAGGCCGCGTCGATCCCCATGGTCGGCATCACCTCTTGGCAAGCGCTGAAGGAACGCCTGAAACTGCAAGCCGGCCAGAAGGTGTTCATCCCCGCGGGCTCGGGCGGCGTGGGCACCTTTGCGATCCAGCTGGCCAAGCACCTGGGCGCCAGGGTGGGAACGACCACCAGCACCGGCAACGTCGAGCTGGTGCGCAGCCTCGGCGCGGACGAGATCGTCGACTACAAGAAACAGGAATTCGAGCACGTGCTGCGCGGCTACGACGCGGTGCTTGGCACCGTGCGCGGTGACGCGATGGAGAAAGCCGTCGGCATCCTCAAGCCGCGCGGCGCGATGGTCTCGCTGGTCGGGCCGCTGGACGCGGCCTTCGCCCGGGCGCGAGGACTGAACTTCGTGCTCACGTTCGTGTTCGCGATGATGAGCCGAAAGATCAAGCGCCTGGCGAAGCGGCAGGGCGTCACCTACTCCTTTCTTTTTGCGCGCCCCGATGGCGATCAACTCGCCGCAATCGGCGGACTTCTCGAGGCCGGGCACATCCGGCCCGTGATCGACAAGGTGTTTCCGTTCGAGCAAGCCAAGGAAGCCCTTGAATACCTCGCCCAGGGACGTTCCAGGGGCAAGGTCGTCGTCAAGGTGCGATAGCGGCACGCGCCAAACGGCATCGGTTCCCCCTCCTTTTTCTTTTACCTGGAGATTCTCATGAAGATTGAAAATTCCGTCGCCCTCGTCACGGGCGCCAATCGCGGCATCGGCCTGGCATTCGCACGCGAGCTGCTCGCCCGCGGTGCGCGCAAGGTCTACGTGGGTGCTCGCGACCCCGCGACCGTCACGCAAGCTGGCGTCCAGGCGCTGCGCCTGGACGTCAACAAGCCGGAAGACGTGGCGGCCGCCGCGGCATTGGCATCGGACGTGACGCTGGTGGTCAACAACGCAGGCATCGCCCAGCCCGGCGGCTTTCTCGCGGCCGGCAGCGAAGAGGTGGCGCGGCGCATCTTCGAGACCAACTTCTTTGCGGTGCTGCGCGTGAGCAAGGCCTTCGCGCCGATCCTCAAGGCCAGCGGCGGCGGCGCGCTGCTCAACGTGCTCTCGGCCGCGTCATGGGCGAACGGCGGCGAGCTGGCTGCGTATTCGGCAAGCAAATCGGCCGCCTGGTCGCTCACCAATGCGCTGCGCAGCGAACTGGCGGCGCAGAAGACCCAGGTGCTGGGGCTGCACATGGCCTATGTCGATACCGACCTGACGCGCGGCTTCGATGTGCCCAAGTCGAGCCCCGAGCAGATCGTTGCGCGCGCGCTCGACGGCCTCGAAGCCGGCGCGGACGAAGTGCTGGCCGATGAGATCACCGAGCAGCTCAAGCGCGGCATGACGGCACCCAGGCCCAGCTATCTGCCGCCGGCGGCCTGATCGCCACGCACCCGGAGACCACGCCGTGCGCTATCCATCCAAAGCCGCCGCGCTCGCGATCGCGGCGTCCGCCATCTGGCAACCGGCCGTGGCAGCCGATGCAGTGCCCGACGGCGCAAAGCCCCGTCCGCCGGTGACGGACGCGATGCCGCGCGTCACCTGGGCCAACGTTCCCACGCAAACCATCTCGGCGGGCGGCATCGATTTCGCGTACCGCGAAATGGGAGCGCAGAACGGCGGCACGCCCGTGGTGTTTCTGGTGCACCTGGCCGCCGTGCTGGACAACTGGGACCCGCGCATCATGGACGGCATCGCGGCCCGGCACCACGTGATCGCGTTCGACAACCGCGGCGTCGGCGCAAGCAGCGGATCGCCTTCCAGTTCGATGGAACAGATGGCCGCCGATGCCATCACCTTCATCAAGGCCAAGGGCTTCGAGCAGGTCGATCTCTTCGGCTTCTCGATGGGCGGAATGATCGCCCAGGAGATCGTGCTCAAGGAGCCGCAACTCGTTCGCAAGATGATCCTCGCGGGCACGGGCCCCGCCGGCGGCGAAGGCATCAGCACGGTGGCCGGCGTTGCCAACTACGACCTGCTGCGCGGCCTCTTCACCGGGCAGGATCCGAAGCAGTTCCTGTTCTTCACCCGCACGCCCGGCGGCATCGAGGCGGGCAAGGCCTTTCTGCAGCGGTTGAAGGAGCGCGCCGATGGCCGCGACAAGGAGATCACTCTCCGCGCGTACGCGGCGCAGTTGCGGGCGCTCGGTGCATGGGGCCGGAAAGAACCTGCCGATCTTTCGGTGGTGAAGCAACCGGTGCTCGTGGCCAACGGCGACGCCGACCGGATGGTTCCCACATCGAACTCGCGCGACCTCGCGCGGCGGCTGCCCAACAGCACGCTGGTCATCTATCCCGATGCCGGCCATGGCGGCGTGTTCCAGTTCCATGCCGACTTCGTGCCTGCGGCACTCGCGTTCCTCGCCCGATAGGGCCTTCCGGGCGGCGCTCATCGGGCTCCGCCCCACGCCGGCGCGCAGCCGGTTCGGCTTCATTACCTTGAAGCCTGGCTTCACAGCGTATGCGGCATTGGCCCATTTCTCTTTCAGGTGCGGGTTCGTAAAGTCGGCGCACGCAAACCCCTTTCCCCACTCCTGCTTTCGGAGACCCGCACATGAGCGCGCTCAACGTCAACGGCCGCGACCGCACGGTCGACGCCGACCCCGGCACACCGATCCTCTGGGCCCTTCGGGACACGCTCGGCATGACCGGCACCAAGTTCGGCTGCGGCGCGGCGCTGTGTGGCGCCTGCACCGTGCACCTGGACGGCCAGGCCATTCGCTCGTGCATCACGCCCATCTCCGCGGCCGAGGGCAAGAAGATCGTCACCATCGAAGCCGCCACCGACGGCAGCGACCCGGTCGGTGCCGCGGTGCACGCGGCATGGGTCAAGCATGACGTCGCGCAGTGCGGCTACTGCCAGAGCGGCCAGATCATGAGCGCCACGGCGTTCCTCAAGTCGCTGCCCAAGGGCAAGCAGCCCGCCACGTCGGAGATCGACGCCGCCATGGCCGGCAACATCTGCCGCTGCGGCACGTACGCACGCATTCGCGCCGCCGTGGCCGACGCGGCCCAGGCCCTCGCCTGAAGGAAGCACCCACCATGTTGCCCACACACACGCACATCGACCCGAGCGAACTGCCTCGCGCGCTGCAGCGCCTCATGGCCGCGGACCCGACCGAAGGCGCCGCGGCGCTGCCCCGCCGCAGCTTCCTGAAGCTGGCCGGCATCGGCGGCCTGGCGCTCGGCGCGTTTCCGCACCTGGCCGCGGCACCGGCCGACGCCACGGCAAAGGCCGCCGGCGCGCTCAAGCCCACGCAGCAGCCGCTCGCCTTCGTGCAGATCGCCGCCAACGGCGAAGTCACAGTGACCCAGAACCGGCTCGAGTTCGGGCAAGGCGTGCAGACCGGCCTGCCGATGATCCTGGCCGAGGAGCTCGATGCCGACTGGAACCTGGTGCGCAGCAAGAGCGGCACCAATGATCCGGCCTATCACGACCCGGTGTTCGGCATGCACCTGACCGGGGGCTCCAATTCGATCAAGAACAGCTTCACGCAATACCGCGAACTCGGCGCACGCGCGCGGGCCATGCTGCTGTCCGCGGCTGCCGCGCGATGGAACGTCGATGTGGCCACCTTGCGCACGCAGGCCGGCACGGTGCTGGGCCCGGGTGGCCGCAAGCTCGGCTACGGCGAACTGGCCGAAGCCGCGATGGCGCTGCCCGTGCCCGAGAAGGTCGTGCTGAAGGACCCGAAGGATTTCAGGATCATCGGGCGCCCGACCACGCGGCTCGATGCGCGTGCCAAGAGCAGCGGACGGCAGGACTTCGGGGTCGACGTCAAGCATGCGGGCCAATTGACGGCCGTGGTCGCGCATCCGCCGGTGTTCGGTGCGCGCCTCAAGTCGGTCGACGACGGCGCGGCGCGTGCCATCAAGGGCGTGAAAGCCGTGCTGCGCGTGCCGCTCGACCGCGGCGCCGAAGGCGTGGCGGTGGTGGCCGACGGCTACTGGCCCGCAAAGCTCGGCCGCGATGCGCTGAAGCTGCAATGGGACACGGCCGGCGTGGAAAAGGTGGACAGCGACAAGCAGCTCGCGCAGTACCGCGAACTGGCCGCGAAGCCGGGCCCGCGCAAGTTCGACGCCGACATGGCGCCGCTGGCCAAGGCACCCCGCCAGCTCGAAGCCGAGTTCGTGTTTCCCTACCTGGCCCATGCACCCATGGAGCCGCTGAACTGCACCGTGAAGCTTTCGGGCGACCGCGCCGAGCTCTGGGTCGGCACCCAGAGCGCCGGGCTGGACGCGGCCGCCGCGGCGCGCGTGCTGGGCCTCAAGCCCGAGCAGGTGACCGTGAATGTGCAGATAGCGGGCGGCGGTTTCGGCCGGCGCTTCGTGGGCTCGAGCGACTACGTGGTCGAGGCATGCGAGATCGCCAAGGCGGCGCGCACGGCCGGCCTGAACGCCCCGCTGCGCCTGCTGTGGAGCCGCGAGGACGACATCAAGGGCGGCTACTACCGCCCCATGCACCTGCACCGCGCGCGCATCGGCTTCGACGAGCGCGGCAAGGTGCTGGCCTGGGACCACGTGATCGTGGGCCAGTCGATCCTCACGGGCACGGTGTTCGAGTCGTTCCAGGTGAAGGACGGCATCGATGCGTCTGCCACCGAAGGCATGCGCGAGCCGTACCCGCTGCCGATGCGCCTGACGGTGCACCACCCCAAGGTCAACGTGCCGGTGCTGTGGTGGCGCAGCGTGGGTTCCACGCACACCGCTTTCGTGATGGAGACCCTGCTCGACGAGATCGCGCGCAGCACCAAGCAGGATCCGGTGGCCTACCGCATGCGGCTCTTCGGCGACAAGCATCCGCGCCATCGCGCCGCACTGCAACTGGCGGTGGACAAGAGCGGCTACGGCAAGAAGCAGCTGGCTCAGGGCCGCGCCTGGGGCGTGGCCGTGCACGAGTCCTTCGAATCGGTGGTGGCCTACGTGGTCGAAGCCTCGGTCCAGGACGGCCAGCCGGTGCTGCACCGCGCGACCGCCGGCGTGCACTGCAACCTGGCCGTCAACCCGCGCAGCGTGGAAGCACAGGTGCAGGGCGCCGCGGTCATGGGTCTGTCGATGTGCCTGCCGGGCGGCGCCATCACGCTGAAGGACGGGGTCGTGCAGCAGAGCAACTTCGGCGACTTCACGGTCGCGCGCATCACCGACATGCCCGAGTTCGCCGTGCACATCGTGCCGAGCGCGGAGCCGCCGAAGGGCATCGGCGAGCCGGGCCTGCCGCCACTGGCGCCCGCCTTCGCGAACGCCGTTGCGCAGATCACGGGCAAGCCGCTGCGGCAATTGCCTTTCAGCCTGTAGAACCGTTGCGGGTGGCCGTCCCGAGCCGGTGGATCGCCGGCTCATCCGGCACGCCGGCGCGCAGGCGGCGCACCGCGCGCTGCGCCGTCACCGGCCGCCCGGGTGCCGCGCCGCTGCGCGCCGGCTCGAGGCTGCCGTGGGGCACCACCAGGACATCGCCGCTGCCGCCGCGGAGCACGCCCCGGGCAACGCTTCCGCAAAGAAAGTCCGACAGCGCCGAAGCGGGGTGCTTGCCGACCACGATGAGTTCGGCGCCGCTGCGCTGCTGCTGCACCAGCACCTGGCGCGCCGGGTCCCCGCGCCCGATGGCGGAGAGCACGCGATTGCGGCGCGCCTCGTACGAATCGGTGAGCCAGAACATCCGGTCCCGCGCATGGCGCAGGCATTCGTTGCGGTACGCCTTGATCGCCTGCTCCGAGACCTCCGCGTAGCGGAGCTTGCCTTCGTTGGCCGTGCTGACGGCATGGAACAGCTCAACCTGGGCATGCTGGTTGAGCGCAAAGCCTAGCTCCACCAGGCCGCGCGACGCTTCCGAAAAATCGACCGCCACGACCAGGCTGCGGTAAGGCCCCGGGGCCGGGCGCCGCACGACGAGGATCGGACGCCGGCCCTGCCGGAGCACGCCTTCGATGGGCTCGCCCGTGAAGAAGGACCGGATGCCGCGCACCGGCGCGGTACCCCAGACCAACAGGTCGGCGTCGCGCGCGGCGGCGAGGACGTCCTCGATCGAGAAAGCCGTCCGGTTCACGGCGCGCGCGCGGATGCCATGGCGCTGTTCGAGTTGCAATGCATGGTGCGAAAGCCGGCACGCGGCATCGGGCGGCGGCTCTCCGGGAAAAGCGACGCAAAGCAGCTTGAGCGTTGCCCCATGTTCGGCGCACAGGAGCGCCGCGCGGTCGAGCGCGTGGTTGCCTTGAACGGAGAAATCGGTGATCGCAAAAATGGAGCGGGGAATCATTGCAAGATCCTTTGGCAATGGCTGCGCCGGCACCCGGCCTGACGACGGGGTGCAACTGCCTTGGTGCCGGCTGCGCGTGTTGGAAAGCGGCCCGTGTCCGAGCCGGGAAACGGCCTTGACTACGTGGCGTAGTCGCCCGCGGCCTCGGGCTGGAACAGGATGGCCTTCACTTCAGCGGCGCACTCATCGCCGTTCGGTGTCCGCCACTTCGCCGTCTCTCCGGCGCGCAGGCCCAGCAGGCCGTTGCCCACCGGAGAAAGCACCGAGATGAGGCCCGCAGCGGGGACGGCATCTTCGGGATAGCAGATGGTGAGCACCTGCGGCGCGCGTGTGCGCACGTCGACGATCTCGACCTTCGAGTTCATCGTCACGACGCCCGGGTGAACCGTGCGCGAGCTCGTGACCTCCGCACTGGCGAGCAGGTCCGCGAGGCTCGGCGAGAGCTGACGCTCGAGCAGCTTGCTCAGGCGGGCGAAGTCAAGGCCGGTGAGCGTGCGCTCGCCGTTGATCGTTGCATGCATCGACGCACTCCATCGAATGCGACCGCCGCCGCAGAGGCGGGCGATCGCTGTCGCGCAGGTCTTGTGCCCGGCGGTTGATGGTTGCGCTGAAGGGAGAGAGCGGACCGCCGGGCTTAGGAATGTGCTGGCGTCAGCTGGCGACGCGCCTTGTCGTTTGCGAGCACGCGCGCGCCGGCCGCTGCGAGAAGCAGCGCAGCCAGGGCAGCATGGGTGCAGACAAGGGCGATGGTCATGCAGCGAGTCTAGGCAGTGCGCGGCGCGAAGGCAACCAATGACCTCATGGCTCATGCCAGATTGAACCCGACCGGCGGCCCCGATCGTCATGCCTCGATCGACAGGAAGTGGTGCACCTCGGGCTTGCCCGGGCCGATGTGGAAGCGCATGGCTTCGCCCTGCAGGTCCGCGTCGGCATGCGACACGCGATGGTGCTGGCGCAGATGCTCGGCCCATGACTCCACGAGGAACCACTCCACGATGCGCTCGGCATCGACCGTGTGCTCGGTGATGCCCCAGGCGTAGGCGCCGTCCCGCCGGCGCTCCAGCGAGAGTTGCTTGATCACCGCCAGGAACGCGGCGCGGTCCTCCTTGCGGATGCGGTACTCGACCTGGATCATCACGGGCCCGCGGTCGTGTGCGACCGGCTCGGCCACCAGCGGTTCGGGCCAATGGTTGGAGGGCTGCAGATCGGCCTCGCCGGCCGGCAGCCTCATGCGGTGGAACACGAGCGCCACCACCACGAGCCCCACCGCGCCCGCCACCAGCGTGGCCGGCACGCCCACCTGCTGCGCGATCAGGCCCCACCCCAGGCTGCCGGCCGCCATGGCGCCGTTGAAGACGGTGAGGTACACCGCCAGCCCGCGCCCGCGCACCCAGTTCGGCAGGATCGACTGCGCCACGCCGTTGAGCGTGGTGAGCGCAATGATCCAGCCGAGCCCGAGCAGCAGCAGCAGCAGCACCGCGAGCCACTTGGGCGGCGCGAACACGAGGCTGCCCATGACGGCCGCGGCGAGCAGCGATGCGAGCAGGATGAGCCCGTCGGCATCGAGGCGCGCGCGCAGCCGCGGCATCACCAGCGCACCGCCGATCGCACCGGCGCCCACCGCGCCCAGCAGCACGCCGTAGAAGCTGGCCGTGCCGCCGAGCATCTGCCGCGCCACCAGCGGCAGCAGCGCCCAGACCGAACTCGCGAACAGGAAGAACACGGCCGCGCGCAACAGCACCACATGCAGTTCCTTGCTGGCCCGCGTGTAGCGCAGCCCGGCGCGGAAGGCGCCGAGAAAATTCTCGGACAACCCGCTGTCTGCGGCCGCCGGACGCTTCCACCACATGAGCGCCGCAATCACGAAGGCGTAGCTCAGCACGTCGACACCGTAGGTGACCGCCGCACCGAAGCTCGCGAGGATCAGCCCGCCGGCGGCCGGGCCGATGGAGCGCGCGATGTTGATGCCCAGCGAGTTCAGCGCCACCGCGCCCTTGAGCTCGGAACGCGGCACGAGCTCGGGCACGATCGACTGCCAGGTCGGCCCCATCAGCGCGGCGCCGATGCCGCCCACGAAGGTGAGCGCGATCAGGTACTCGACCGTGAGCGCGCCGGTGTGCGAGAGCACCAGCAGCGCGCCGCTCACGGCCGCGAGCACCACCTGCACGAAGATCAGGAAGCGCCGCCGGTCGAGGATGTCGGAGAGCACGCCGGCCGGGATCGCGAGCAGGAAGATCGGCAGCGTGGCCGCGGTCTGGATCAGCGCGACCGCCGTCGGGTTGGCCGAGAGGTCGGTCACCAGCCACGAGCTCGCCACGTCGCGCATGAAGCTGCCGATGTTGCCGAGCACGGTGGCGGCCCACAGCACCGCGAACACCGGCTGGCGCAGCGGCGCAAAGGCGCCGGGCTGCGGCGAAGGAACAGCGGTCTTGAGAGCGTCAGTCATGGGTGCGTTCTTTCAGGTCATGCCAGGCCACCAGCAGGAAGCCGCCGACGAGCCCCAGGTGCTCGAAGAAGGAATTGGCGGCCATGAAGCGCTCGGGCTGCGGCATCTCCCAGAAGCGCAGCGCGACGAAGGTCGCGAGCAGCGTGAAGCCGCCCAGCGCAAGCGCTCCCAGCCAGCGCAGGAAGCCCGTGAGGATGAGCGCCGCGGCACCGAGTTCCAGCACGATGACCGCGATGGCCAGCGGCGCCGCGGGCGACAGGCCGAAGTGGTTCATCTCGGCAATGGCCGCGTTGAAGTCCACGGCCTTGTTGAACCCGCCCTGCAGGTAGGCCGCGCACAGCAGCAGCAAGGCGGCCCAGCGAACCGCGCGCGAAGTTGTCCAGCGCATCGCCATCACACCGCCCAGCAGGCGCAGCCGAGCGCGCCCCAGAAGCTCTTGAGATCCGCGATCGGCAGCTTGCTGCTCCAGGCCGTCGCGTGCTGGTGGCCGTGCACGTTGCAGTTGTTGGCGCAGGCGCAGGACATGGCCGCGTGGCGCATCGCCTTTTGCAGCGGCGCGCCCTCGGTGTCGCCCCAGCCGGCATAGCCGCCGAAGCTGCGCACCGGCGACCAGTCGGGCATGGCGGGCGGCGGCGCGGCCTCGTCGTGCGGCTGGAACGATCCGGCGGCATACACCACCTTGCCGCCGACCATGGTCAGGAGCGCCGTGGTGTCGGCAATCTCCGATTCGGGGCAGGAGAAGAAGTCGCGGTCGGGCACCACCAGGTCGGCGAACATGCCGGCTTCGATGCGGCCCTTCTTGCCAACCTCGTTGGAGAACCAGGTCACGTTCTCGGTCCACATGCGCAGCGCCGCCTCGCGGTCCAGGCAGTTGCGCTGCGGATAGAGCTGCATGCCGCCCACGGTCTTGCCCGTGACCAGCCAGGAAAGAGAGACCCACGGGTTGTACGAAGCGACGCGCGTGGCGTCGGTGCCCGCGGACACCTTCACGCCCTTCTCGAGCATGCGCTTGACCGGCGGCGTGGCCTCGGCCGCGCCGGCGCCGTAGCGCTCCACGAAGTACTCGCCCTGGTAGGCCATGCGGTGCTGCACCGCGATCCCGCCGCCGAGCGCGGCGATGCGGTCGATCGATTTCTCGGAGATGGTCTCGCAATGGTCGAAGAACCAGTTCAGGCCCGCGAGCGGCGTGTCGCGGTTGACCTTCTCGAACACGCCGAGCGCGCGGTCGATGGTCTCGTCGTAGGTGGCGTGCAGGCGCCAAGGCCACTTGTTCTGCACCAGCACGCGCACCACTTCTTCCAGCTCGCCTTCCATCTCGGGCGCCATGTCGGGCCGGGGCTGGCGGAAGTCCTCGAAGTCGGCGGCCGAGAAGACCAGCATCTCGCCTGCGCCGTTGTGGCGGAAGTAGTCGTCGCCCTGCTTGTACCTGGACGTGGCGGTCCAGTTGAGGAAGTCCTGCTTCTCCTGCTTGGGCTTCTGCGTGAAGAGGTTGTAGGCCAGGCGGATGGTGAGCTGGCCGGCATCGGCCAGCTGCTGGATCACCTGGTAGTCCTCGGGGAAGTTCTGGAATCCGCCGCCCGCGTCGATGGCGCCGGTCACGCCCAGCCGGTTGAGCTCGCGCATGAAGTGGCGCGTGGAGTTGAGCTGGTATTCGAACGGCAGCTTCGGGCCCTTCGCCAGGGTGGCGTAGAGGATCGAAGCGTTCGGCTTGGCCAGCAGCAGGCCGGTCGGATTGCCGGCCGCGTCGCGCACGATCTCGCCGCCGGGCGGCGCGGGTGTGTCACGGGTGTAGCCCACCGCACGCAGCGCGGCGCCGTTGAGCAGCGCGCGGTCGTACAGGTGCAGCAGGAACACCGGCGTGTCGGGCGCCACCGCGTTGAGCTCGTCAATGGTCGGCAGGCGCTTCTCCGCGAACTGGTGCTCGGTGAATCCGCCCACCACGCGCACCCATTGCGGCGCAGGCGTGATGGCGACCTGCCGCTTGAGCATGCCCATCGCGTCGGCCAGGCTCTTCACGCCATCCCAGCGAAGTTCGAGGTTGAAGTTGAGACCGCCGCGGATGATGTGCAGGTGGTTGTCGATCAGCCCCGGCAGCACGCGTTTGCCCTGCAGGTCGATCACGCGGGTGCCGTTGCCCGCCATCGGCAGCACGTCCTGCGAGCGGCCCACGCGGGTGAAGCGGCCGTCCTTGATGGCGACGGCATCGGCGACGGGGTTGGCGCGGTCCAGCGTGGTGAAGCGGCCGTTGTGCAGGATCAGGTCGGGGGCGGTGGTGCCTGCCATGTCGGGTGTCCTCGAGGGGTTGGATTGTGCCGATGCGGTGCCGGCCAGCGCGGCGCCGAGCGTGCCGAGGCAAAGCCGCCGGCGCAGTTCGTCGATGGATGGATGGCTCATGCGTCTTTGGCGGATGTGATGGCCGGATCGGCCTTGGCGCATTCTGGCAACTTGCCGAACACATGCGGCTTGACCTGCTGGTGCAGCCAGGAAGTGGTGGCCGCGGCCTCGGGCTGGAGCCAGCCCTTGACCAGGGGCGGAATCTGCTCGCCGAGCAGGATTCCGAGAAGCCCCACCAGGGCGATCACCGGCGGGGCCGGCGAGCGCACCTGGAAGAGCGCGTAGATCACGCCGACCAGCAGGCCCAGCGCAAGCGACAGGACATAGGGCTTCATCGGTATGCGCCCGTTCAGCCTTCGTGTGCGCCGAACATGGTCTTGGCGTAGGTCACGCCCAGGCCATAGGCGCCGCCGAACTTCTTCGCGATGCCGGTGGTGAGTTCATAGGTGTCGGTGCGGGCCCAGTCGCGCTGCAGCTCGAGCAGGTATTGCAGCGAGGTCATCGGCTGCGCGCCGGCCTGCACCATGCGGTCCATCGCGCGGTTGTGCGCCTCGGTGGAGACATCGCCGCAGGCGTCGGCAATCACGAACACCTCGAAGCCCTGGTCGAGCGCCGACAGCGCGGGGCCGACGATGCACACGCCGGTCCACAGGCCCGACAGCACGATGCGCTTCTTGCCGATCTCATTGACACGGTCGATCACCGCCGCATCTTCCCAGGTGTTCATCGAGGTGCGGTCGAGCATCTTCTGGCCCGGGAAGGCGTCGGTGATCTCGCTGAACATCGGGCCCGAAAAACTCTTCTCGGCCACCGTGGTGAGGATGGTCGACACGCCGAAGCCGGCCGCCGCGTTCGCCACGAGGGCGGCGTTGTTGCGCAGGTTGACCGCATCGATCGAGTGCGTGGCAAACGCCATTTGCGACTGGAAGTCGATCATGACCAGCGTGTGGTCGGCGGGGGTGAGCAGCTTGGCGCCGGCGGTGGGGGTGGCTTTGATGGACATGAAGTACTCCGTTAAAAAAAGATGGAAGAAGGAAAAAAACGAACAGGGAACCGGGATGCGTTGTGCGCTTTAGTGGAACGACGGCAATTCGTTCGGCCGCAGGTCGAACACCAGCACCTCGGCGCCTTCGCCGCGGGCCAACTCGATGCGCTGTTCGCCGCGCAGCCGCGCGCCGTCGCCCTCGCCCAGCCGCTGGCCGTTGAGTTCGATGCTGCCGCGCGCCACATGCACATAAGCATGGCGATCGGCGCCGAGCTCGAGCGAGGCGGATTCATCGCCGTCGAACAGGCCGGCATAGACGCGGGCGTCCTGGTGCACGGCCAGCGAACCGTCGGTGCCCTCGGGCGAGACGATCAGCCGCAGGCGGCCGCGCTTTTCTTCCTGGGCGAAGTGCACCTGCTGGTAGCGCGGTGCCACGCCCCTGGCGTTCGGCGTGATCCAGATCTGCAGGAAGTGCAGCGGGTCGGTGGCCGACGAGTTGAACTCGCTGTGGCTCACGCCGGTGCCCGCGCTCATCATCTGCACGTCGCCGGGGCGAATGACCGAGCCCGTGCCCATCGAGTCCTTGTGCTCCAGTGCACCGTCGAGCACGTACGAGAAGATCTCCATGTCGCGGTGCGGGTGGGTGCCGAAGCCGCGGCCGGGATGCACGCGGTCGTCGTTGATCACCAGCAGATCCGAGAAGCCCTGTTGCGCGGCGTCGTGGTAGTGGCCGAAGGAGAAGGTGTGGCGCGACTTGAGCCAGCCGAAGTCTGCGAGTCCGCGATCATTGGCGCTGCGAATTTCCAACATGATTTCCGTCCTTTGTGGTTCGATGGGTTCGATTTGATTCACAATCGTCTCGAAGCAGAATCTCCGAGGCATGGCTGAATCATCTTTGTTTCCGGGCGGCCTGTTGACGAAACTTTTAGCTGTCGATCATCGAATTTTTCGATGATTCATTTTCCGAGGGGCACGCCGTGCTGAAGCTCAGTCTCGAAGCCATCGAACTCGTGGACGCCATCGCGCGCCACGGCTCTTTCGCGGCCGCGGGCGCGCGCCTGAACAAGGTGCCCTCGACGATCTCCTATGCGGTGGGCAAGCTCGAGGAGCAGCTGGGCATGCTGCTGTTCGTGCGCAACGGCCCGCGCGTGACGCTCACTGCGGCCGGCGAGGAAATGCTCAAGGAGGGCCGCTGGCTGCTCGGCGCCGCAAGTGATCTCGAATCGCGCATGCGGCAGATCGCCACCGGCTTCGAGTCGGAGCTGCGCCTGGTGCACGATTCGCTGATCCCCACGCAGGCGCTGATCGACGACATCCGCGCCTTCGAGGAACTGCGCTGCGGCACGCGGCTGCGCATCGGCTGCGAAGCGCTCACGGGCAGCTGGGAGGCCTTGCGCGAAGGCCGCGCGGACATCGTCATTGCCGCCGGCGAAGGCCCGGCCGGCGGGGGCTACCAGGCCGTGATGGTGGGCAGCCTCGATTTCGCGTTCTGCGTGGCGCCGTCGCATCCGCTGACCCGGCTCGGCCGGCCGCTGCATCGCGGCGACCTGCTCGAGCACAACGCCATCGTGGTGAGCGACAGCGCGCGCACGCTGTCCGACCGCACCGTGGGCCTGCTCGCGGGTCAGCATCGCGTGGCCGTGCCGAGCATGGCCGCGAAGATCGCCTGCCAGGCCGCGGGCCTGGGGCACGGCTTCCTGCCGCGCGCCTGCATCCACGGCGAACTGGCACGCGGCACGCTGGTCGAACTCGCCACCGAAGAACCGCGCCCGCCCGAAGCCTTCTGGCTCGCGTGGAAGACCAACGCGCGCGGCCAGGCCCTGCGCTGGTGGCGCGAGCGGCTCAACCGCACGCTGGTGCCGGCGCTGCTGCCGCGCTCGCTTTGAGCCTCGATAGGAGCCACCAACTCAACTTGTTACAAGTGTGTGCTGAAAACTGACCCGGTTAATGCATTCCCCGGAGGCAGAGGTCGGTGGAACCAGCAGACTATCCGTATGGTGTTCACGGAAGGTTCCGAGAATCGCTGTTGAATATTTGCTGGCCAGCAAATATTAGAAAAATCGCTAAGATACGGGATCCGATATTTGCTGGACAGCAATCTTGCATCCGAACGAAGTAAAGCTCACCGAACAGTTCTTGGAAGCGTTCACCTCCGCAACCAAGGGCAAGGTCGTGTCGCGCCAGGTCGATGTGCCCTTCGTCTGCGAGGGCGACAGCAGACTTGACGTTCTTGCCGAGGTGGTCTTGCCGGGAGGCAAGCGTGTACCGCTGGCGATCGAACTCAAAGCCGAAGGCTATCCGCGGGACATGCATCAGGCCGTGTGGCAACTCGGATGCTTTGCCAATTCAACCCACGCGGCAGCGACTGCAGCCCAGCCCTTCGTTGTGGCCGAGAAGCTGAGCCCTGGCGCCCGCGAGTCCCTGCGATCCCGGGGCATCAACTATTTCGACAGCAGTGGCACTCTTCACTTCCAGTACGACACGTGGCTTGTCGACATCGAACGGGCATTGAAAAACAAGCGCTCGCGCAGGCCCTCCGCACTTTTCACCGATGCGCGCGAACAGGTGATCCATGCCCTGTTGCACCGCTGGAGAGTCCAGGACAATGAATGGGTGACCGGGGCTGAGCTCGCGAAAACCTCCGGTACTTCCTCGTACACGGTGTCGCTCATGATGAAGGAGTTGGAGCGGCACGAGTGGGTCGAAACCCAAGGCAAGGGGCCTCTCACTCGACGGCGCTTGAAAAACGCCAGCGCGCTCCTGGACGCCTGGGCAGAGGCCTGGGGTCAGCGGAAGGACCTACGCACACGGTGGTTTGTCTATTCGCGAAACCCGGCGTTCTTGCTGGATACCCTTCTGCCGAAACTTGAACGTCGTGAACGATGGGCGTTCACTGGCGCAGCCGCTGCCAACATCCTTGCACCGCAGCTGACGAGCGTTGATCAAGTCGCCATCATTGTCCCGCCAGGCGAAGCGACCCAATGGGCAATGGAGATCGGCATGGAGCCCGCTGAAAAAGGCCCGAATGTGACCTTCATCGAACGCAGTGGCGCGTCGCTGATGTTCCTACACGAGCACCCGGAGCGCGAGGGATCTCGATTTGCCAGTCCATTCATCCAGTATCTGGATCTTCTGGACGGACGCGGCCGGAACAAGGAACTGGCTGCTTACCTTCGTTCCAACATCTTGAAGCTCTGATCAAATGGCAACCAAACCTCAGCAGATCGACGGGTACGGACCAGAACTCACTGCCGCATGCGAGCACGTTTTAGTCATTCTTTTGCGCGGCTTCGGCACGCTGAAGGAACAGCTGCGCCTGATTGGCGGTCTGGTGCCCCAGTTCTTGGCGCCGCCGCGGGATGGCATTGTCCCTCCATCAGCAGGAACGACTGATGTCGATATCGTCCTTGACCTCCAGGTCCTCGCGGATCCCGGCACCTATCGGAAGATCGCGCAGCAGCTCAAGGACACGGGGTTCCAAAGATACAGGGATGCAACCACTGGTCAGGTCAGCAGTTGGCAATGGGTCTATGAGCTGAACGACAAGATTCACGTCGTGGTCGAATTCCTCGCGGACACCGGCGACGCGGACCCCGGGCTGGAAACGTTGAAAGGCGAAGGCATCTCGGCGGCGCGACTGCCCTTCGTTGGAATCGCGCGCGACTGGTATGGTGAGCATCGAATCACCGTGGACATCAATGGGGCGAAGACGACGGAGGTGGTCAGGTGCGTAGACGCGACGGCGTTCATCGTGCTCAAGGCGATCGCATTCGAGCACAGGAACGAGCGCAAGGATGCGGCGGATCTGTTTCATGTGCTGCGCTATGCCGACGAACCTGAAGCCTTAGCCGCGGTCCTAGCGCAACGCTGGGTGAGTGGACAGCACACCGAAGCTGTCGAAAGGGCCGTTACCGTCCTGAAGACGCGGTTCATCGATGGTGATGGGGTAAGGGGCTACGAGCGCGATGGGCCTGTCGCCTGCGCTAGGTTTGCATTGGGCAACGGAGATGGCGACGCACTGGCGCTCTATCAGCGCGAGGTGAGCGCCGCCGTGACGGAGTTCTTGGCCTTGGTGGACGCGCATCGAACCCGATTGCTCGGCGTTCCGAATCAATAGCCAAAGTCTTGTAGGGCGAGCTCTCGCTGCTCGCGAGCACTTGGCCTTCAGATAGTCGTTCTTACGAAGATCTCGGGAGCACTTGCGCAGATGGGAAAGGCAATCTCAGTACTCGTGACCGCACCAGCTAGACCAACAAAGCCGAGGGCGAACTTCCGCGCGCTTGGCCTGCCGAGACTGGAGTCGCAAGACGTCAGCGATGGAGGACCGGCCGACGCCATGAGTGTGGTGTAGGCGATTGCTGTGTCGGGTGCCAACTTTCTGTTGAGGGCCAACTCCCAAGTGCTTCAAGGTCAACTTTCTGTTCGCAAATCCCCATTTCTTTTTTGCAGGACCTAGGCGCTAACCGGATCCCGCATCGACTCGCTGCCATCGAGTCCCCAGAGGCGCTCGAGCAACGCCCGGGCTCGCTCCCCGCCGATCACGGGAGAGGACAGTTCCAGGAACTTGCCCTCGAGCTCGACATCGGTCAGCGGCTCCTCCGGATCGCCCTTGCGGTTGGGTTGCAGGTGTTCGAGCCGGCGGCCGTCGCGGGTTTCGATCACCACGCGGGCAGCGCGCTGGCCCGGAAAGGCAGCGTCGAGTTCCGGGTCCACGGACAGGCTGATCCGCGCCATCAGCGCCCGCGTGGCCGGGTCGTCCAGCCGCTCCGGTTCGTAGGCCGCAAGGCGCACGCTGCCGTGCGCCAGCGCGGTCGCCACCACGTAGGCCAGACTGAAGCGCGCTTCGTTCGCCGTGGCGGGCTGCGTGTAGCAGGCGATGTCGAGCGCGGGCCTGTAGGTTGCGACGTGCACGCGTTCGATCTCGCCCGGCGCGAGGCCGTGCCGCGCCTTCAGCGCCAGGGCGCCGTCGATGGCTGCGAAGGTGTGGCCGCAGCCGATGTGGTTCTTGAAGGTCAGGCGCATGATGTGGAAGTCTTGCCCCAGCGTCGCACCCACTTGCGACCAGTCGGGGCCGTCGCTCATGGCGCGTCCCAGGCCGGCCTCGCCATCGAGCACGTCGAGGGAGCCGGTCACGCCGCGCCGCGCGAGCTGGGCGGCAAGCACGCCGGCCTCGGCCGCGCGGCCGGCATGCAATGGCTTGGACATGGAGTCCATGCGGAAGGCCTGCTGCAGGCCCGCCGCGAAGGTGGCGGCCGTGGCCAGCGCATGCGCAAAGGCCACCTCGTCCAGCGCCATCAGCCCGCCCGCGGCGGCCGCCGCACCGAAGCTTCCGATGGTGCCGGTGCTGTGCCAGAAGCGGTAGTGCGGCCGGCCCATGACGACGCCGATGCGTGTCGACACCTCGTAACCCAGCACGACGCCGCGCAGGAACTGCAAGCCGCCGGCCCCGACATCCTGGCTGGCCGCGAGCGCTGCCGCAATGGTGGCAGCACCCGGGTGGTACATGGCTTCGCGAAAGCTGTCGTCCACTTCGGCCGCATGGGCGGCGGTGCCGTGGATCAGCGCCGCCGCGCGCGCCGTGGCGACGCGGCCGCCCACGAGACAGGCGCGCCCATGGTCCAGGTCGTCCGCCAGCGCGTTTTCGAGCTGCTGCACCGGCGCGGTCCCAAAGCCCGGAAACAGCGAGGCGTACCAGTCGATCACCGCGCGCTTGGCGTGGTGGATGACTTCGGCCGGCAGCGCCTGCCTTTGAAACCCGGCCACGTAGCGGGCAAATACTTCGGTCGCGTGCATCCGGGTGCTCCTTCGCTCAGCCAGCCAGCACGACGACACCGTCGGCCGCGCGCACGCCCTGCCCTTCGGGCAGCACGAACAGCGGGTTGATCTCGGCCTCGGCGAGACGGTCCCCCAGCTGCGCGGCCATGCGCGAGAAAGCGACGATCGCGGTCGCCAGCGCGTCGACATCGGCCTTGGGCCGGCCGCGGAAGCCGTCGAGCAGCGGCCAAGTCTTGAGTTCCCGCGCCATGCCGATGGCCTCCTCCCGAGTCAGGCCGCCCTGCGGCGGCAAGAGGCGCATGGCCGTGTCCTTGAACAGCTCGGCGGTGACGCCGCCCATGCCGAGCAGGATGGCCGTGCCGAGCACGTCGTGGTGCACGCCCAGGATCAGCTCGGTGCCGCCGCCCACCATCTCCTGCACCAGGAAGCGATGGGGCCGCACGCCGGCTTTCAGCTCGACCTCTGAAGCCATCGCCTGAAGGCGTTCGCCCACAGCGTCGGCCGTGAGATTCGCCGCAACGCCGCCGACATCGCTCTTGTGCGTGATCTCGCCCGACAGGATCTTCAGCACGACGCGGCCGCCAAGTTCGCGCGCCGCGGCTTCGGCCTGCGAAGGCGTTGCCACCACCCGCTCGCGCGCGCAATCGATGCCGAAGCGCGTGAACAGCTGCTTGGCCTCAGCTTCATCCAGCGAGCCGGAAGGCAGGTCGTCGATGGCCACCCATTCAGACGGGACGTCGGCTGGTGCCGGCGCCTGCCATTGGCTGGCCTTGAGGATGGCGCCGAGCGCGGCCGTGCAGCTTTCGGCCGCGGCAAAAGCGGGCACGCCACGTTGCGTGAGCAGCGCACCGACCTCCGGCGCGTGGGGGCTCACATAGGCGATCACGGGCTTGTCCGAATGGGGCAGGCAGTCCTCGATGGCGCCTGCCATCAGCTCCGGCATGGCCAGGCTGGACGAGCCGACGATGATGGCCAGCGCGTCGTAGCTCGGGCTCTCGAGCAGCACGTCGATAGCGCCGCGCAGCAGGTCCGGCTGCAGCCCGGCCAACGTCACGTCGATGGGGTTGCGGTCCAGCACGGCGTGATCGCCGCTCTGCAGCGCGCGCAAGGCCTGGGCCGTGGCGGCGTCGGGCGCCGGCGTTTCGAAGCCCTGCATGCCCAGGTCGTCCGAGACCAGCGTTCCGGCGCCGCCGGTCGAGGTGAGGATGGCGATCCGCTTGCCGCGCAGCTTGCGTCCCGTGGCCAGTGCCACCGGAATGTCGAGCAGGTCGCCAAAGGTCTGGGCGCGGATCACGCCGACCTGCCTGAACAGCGCGTCGTACATGCTGTCCGCGCCGGCCAGCGCGCCGGTGTGCGAGACCGCGGCCTTGGCGCCCGCCTCGGAGCGGCCGATCTTAAAGGCGACCACCGGCTTGCCGGCGTTCGCCGCCTTCAACGCCGCGGCGCGAAACTTCTCGGGGTTGCGCACACCCTCCACGTAGAGCGCAATGACTTTCGTATCCGGATCGTCGGCCAGGTGGTCGACAAAATCCGCCAACTCGAGATCGACTTCGTTGCTGGTCGAGATCAGCTTCGACAGGCCGATGCCGCGCGGCGCGGCGCGCGACAGGAGCGCGCCCAGAATGCCGCCGCTCTGCGAGACCACGCTGATTCCCCCGACCGGGAAATGGTCCATCTCCAGCGCACCGCTGGCAGAGAGCACGATGTTGTCGGTGAGGTTGACCAGGCCGATCGTGTTGGGTCCCAGGATGCGCATGCGGCCGGCCGCCTCGATGAGCTGCCGCTGGCGGCGCGCGCCCTCTTCGCCGGTTTCGGTGTAGCCGCTCGCGAGCACGATCGCGGCGGCGGTGCCCTTGGCCGCGAGCTCGCGGACCGCCAGGTGCGCCCGCTCGGCGCCGAGCAGCACGATGCCGACATCGGGCGTGCCGGGAATCGACGCGATGTCGGGGTAGCAGCGCAGGCCGCCGATCGTTTCGGCGCGCGGATTGACCGGGTAGATCTCGCCGGTGAATCCGTGCTTGCGCAGGTATGCAACGGGTCGGCCGGCGGTCTTCGCGGCATCGCCGGAGGCGCCGATGACCGCGACGCTGTGCGGCTTGAGCAGCCTCGCGATGGCATTCACGTCGTTCATTGCGCGGACTCCTTGTTCGCGCCCGTCTTGGCCAGGAACGTCATCACCGATTCGCGGTGCTCGGTGCTGGTGTAGCAGATGCCTTGCGCCTGGCTGCCTTGGGCAAACACCTGGTGCGAGGACAACTCGAAACTCTGGTTGAGGATCGTCTTGCCCAGTGCGAGCGCGGTCGGCGAGCCCCTGCTCATCTCGGCGGCCCAACGCTGCGCCTCCGCGAGGAGGCCTTCGGCGTCCGACCGCCGGTCGACGATCCCGAGCTGCAGTGCCTCTTCCGCTTCGACCTTGCGGCCGCTGAAGATGAGTTCCTTGGCCTTGGCCAGGCCCACCCGGCGCGGAAGAAAGTACATGCCGCCGCCGTCGGGCACGATGCCCCGGTGGATGTAAGACCAGCTGAAGCTTGCCGCATCCGACGCGATGATGAAGTCGCAGGCCAGCGCCGTGTCGGCGCCCAGGCCCGAGGCAGCGCCGTTGACGGCCGCGATGGTGGGCTTGGGCATGGTGTGCAGCAGCGACTGCGTGTGATGCACGCGCTGCTGGCGGCTCCATCCGTTGAAGCCGACCTCGCCCGCGGGCGCCTGCATCCGCCGCTCCATGCCCGCGATGTCGCCGCCCGCGCAAAAGCCCTTGCCGCGTCCGGTCAGCACCAGGGCGCGAATGCTCTTGTCGTGCGTCACGTGCTCCAGTGCGGCGATGAATTCGGTGCGCATGTCGTCGCTCATCGCATTGCGCTTCTCGGGGCGGTTCAGCCACAGGGTGCCGATGCCGTCCGAGACTTCCAGTTCGATCAGGTTGCTGCTGCTCATTTCGATATCTCCGTTCATTCGGCGGTGATGTTGTTTTCCTTGACCACCTTGCGCCAGCGCGCTTCCTCGCCCTTGGCGTACTTGTCGAAGTCCTGCGGCGAGCCGCCCTGGATGACAAGGCCTTCGGACTCCACACGCTTGCGGAAGGCCTCCGTCTGGACGGCCTTCTTCGCGGCGGCATTGAGGCGCGCGATCACGTCGGCTGGCGTTCCGGCGGGTGCGTACAGCCCATACCAGCTGTCCGCGACATAGCCGGGCACGCCGCTCTCCGCGATGGTGGGTACTTTCGCGAGGGACGGTGCCGCGGAGCGCGTGGCGGTCGTCACGGCCAGTGCGCGCAGCTTGCCGCTCTCGACGAAGGTCCCCACCGCCGCGGCGGTCGCGAACATCACGTCGACCTGCCCACCCAGGAGGTCGGTGATGGCGGGGCCTGCGCCGCGGTAGGGAATGTGCGTGATGTTGGTCTTGGTGAGGTTCTTGAAGAGCTCGCCGGCCAGGTGGGCCGACGTGCCTGCACCCTGGGATGCGAAGGACAGCTTCCCTGGATTCTTCGTGGCCGCATCGATCAGGTCCTTCACCGACTTGAGCGGGCTGTCCGCGCGAACCACCAGCACGTTGGGGGAAATGCCCACCAGCATGACCGGCGCAAAGGCCTTGTCGTGGTTGTACGGGAGCTTGGGTTGGATGCTCGGGTTCACCACGTGCGCGACGGTGGCCATCACCATCGTGTAGCCGTCCGGTGCGCTCTTGGCCACCGCGTCCGTGCCGATGATCGTGCCCGCGCCGGGCTTGTTGTCGATGATCACGGGCTGGCCCAGTTCCTGGCCCATCGTGATCGCCATGGTGCGCGCAACGAGGTCGGTACCGCCGCCGGGTGCGAACGGCACCACGAGCTTGATCGGCCTGTCGGGAAACGCGGCATGCGCGTGCTGCGCCGCCAGGCCGGCGAAAGCGCAGGCCAGCGAGATGAGGATGAAGTTCCTGGCGCGTGCCAGGGTCGTGGTGTTCTGCATGGCTGTCTCCGTCAGAAGAAATTGGCGAAAAGGCATCGAAGGCGGCCCTGCGGCTCTTCTCGTCGACTGGAAGCAAGCTTAGGGAGATGAGCGCGGCCGCACACCCCCCAATTTCCATCAAGTGGAAATTGCGATAGGCTTGTCCGTGCCCTCCCGAGCCCCCTCATGCCCTCTCCTCCAGACACCGCGCCGCGGCGCCAGCATCACGAAGACCCGCTTCTGAACCGGTCGCTGGAGCGCGGCATCGAGATCCTGCGCACCTTCCGCCCGGGTGCGGACCTGCTGGGCAACGGCGAGATCGCCGAGCGCACCGGACTGTCGCGTGCCACGGTCAGCCGGCTGACGCAAACGCTGGTCGGGACTGGCCTGCTCGAACACGACCGCAGCCGCCGGGCGTACCGGCTTGCGGCACCCGTCCTGAGCCTGGGCCACGCCATGCGCTCGGGGTCGCCGGTGCTGAACGCGGTGGCGCCGCTGATGCGCGCGCTGGCCGAGAAGATGCGCATCAACGTCGGCCTGGCCGTGCCGGACAGGGAAGAGATGGTGTACCTGGAATCGGTGCGCTACAACCGGAAGGTGGCGCTGCGCAACGTGGTTGCCGGCCAGCGCGTGCCGATGGAACTCACCTCCCTCGGGAGGGCCTACCTGGCCGTGGCGCCGCAGGAAGAGCGCCGCGCACTGCTGGTGACGTTCAAGGCGACCCGGCACTCGGGATGGAGCCGTATCCGCCAAGAGATCAGGACCGCGAGGGCCAGCGTCGAAGAGCGGGGCTATTGCGTGGCCTCCTGGCAACCGGAGGTCGTCGCGCTTGCCGCACCGCTCGTCATCCCCGGCCGGCCGATCTATGTCTTCAATGTCAGCGTCACCACGGCGGCGAGCGTGCGCGACACCGAAGAGGAATTGAGCGGGCCGCTGCTTGCGCTGCGCGACAAGGCACGCGCGGTGCTGATGGCGGCGGAGCCGCCGCCCTAGCGCGCGCCCGGCTTTCGGCCTCGTCGAGGCTGGCGTTCCCGCGCGGCATGAGGGAACATCGCGCATTCCCAAACAAGCAAGAAACGCATGATCCGCATCCTCGCCGTCCTCCTGGGGTTGCTGTTCGGCCTTGCCGGCTGCGATGGTGGCAGCTATACAAGAAACGGGTTGCAGTGGTCGTACGACGGCAAGCCCTTCACGCCCGACGACCCGAAGACCTTCCGCGCGCTCGACAAGCACTTCGCGCGCGACGCGAAGCGCGGCTACTGCCGCGGCAGCACCATCGACGGCAGCGACGGCGCGAGCTTCGAGGCGCTGTCCGACCACGAGGCGCGCGACCGGCGGACGGTCTATTACTGCGACACCTACCGCAAGGGCCAGGAGTACTGGACCGTCCGATACGTGCGCGTCACGCCGATCCAGGACGCGCATGCACCGAGCTATCGCGTGCTGGGTTTCGGGTACGCACGGGACCGCACGCGCGCGTATGAAGACGGCGTGGGGTTCACGGTGCGAGACGCCGCGAGCTTCGAGCCCTTGGGCTCGCAATTTGCGCGCGATTCGGAGCGCGGCTATTTCGCGCGTGCCGAGATTCCCGGCAGCCACGGACCGACCTTCTCGCCGATCGACGCGACGTATGCGCGCGACCGCACCAGCGTCTATCACGGCCACATCGAAACCGGAACACCCGGGAAGGAACCGTACCCCGTGGTGCGCACCTTGCGCGGCGCGGATGCCGCGGCCTTGCGCGTGCTCGGGCGCGGCTACGCCTCGGACACCGCGCATGTCTGGTACGAAGGCGCGCCCGTGCTCCATGCCGATGCGGCGAGCTTCGCGGTGGTCGAAGACATCGCGAGCGACATCGATGCCAATGACCGCACGGGCGCGTGGAAACAGGGGCGCAAATCGGCGGCGGCAGCCGCAGCCGCTCCACGCTGAACACCCTCCCCCTGCCCAAGGCGGATGCAGAAAGTTTCCCCTGCGCCCGCATGCACTGGCTACGATGTGCCCACGCCTACAAGGAGCACACACATGTCGAATCACGTGTACAAGTCGCTCGAGCTCACCGGCTCGTCCCCCGTCAGCATCGAGGAGGCGGTCCAGACCGCCATTGCCAAGGCCAACGAGACGGTCCGCAACATCCAGTGGTTCACCGTCACCGAGACGCGCGGCCATGTGGCGAACGGCAAGGTCGCGCATTGGCAGGTGACACTCAAGATCGGCTTCACGCTCGAATAGCGGGCCGGGGAAGCCCGCCCGCCCGGCGGCTCGACTATCCTCCGCTCGCCGCGCCTGCGGCAGCGCGCATCCCGGCGTGGGCATCGAGAACGCCGGGACGCTCCACGTCTTGCCGAAATAGAAAGACCTTCCTTCCATGTTCCGTACCCTGCTCAAGTCCAAGATCCACCGCGTTGCCGTGACCGACTGCGAACTGCACTACGAGGGCTCCTGCGCCATCGACGAAGACCTGCTCGACGCGGCCAATCTCGCCGAGAACGAGCAGGTGCACATCTGGAACATCAACAACGGCGAGCGCTTCGTCACGTACGCGATCCGCGGCGAGCGGGGCACCGGCATCATCTCGGTCAACGGCTCGGCCGCGCGGCGGGCTTCGGTGGGCGACCTGATCATCATCGCGGCCTTCGGCCTGGTGCCGGAAGAACAAGTGGCGGGCTACAAGCCCAGGCTGGTGTTCGTGGACGGCGCCAACCGCATCAAGGAAGAGCGCGCCCATGTTCCCGTGCAGGCGGCTTCCGTCGAGGCTGCAATGGCCATGCGATGAAGGCTGCGGACATGTACGCGGCGCATGGCGGCGAGGGCGCCGACCTGCTTCTCATGCTGCACGGCATGGGCGCGACCGGCGCCGTGTGGTCGCCCATGTGCGCAGGCGCCGGCGCGCGCTGGAAGGGCCGCTGGCTCGTTCTCGACCTGCCCGGCCACGGGCAGTCCGATCGGCTGGGCGCCTACGCCATCGGCCACTATGCCGCCGCCGTGGCGCGCGCCGCGCTGCCGCACATCCAGCCCGCGGGCCGGCTGGTGGTTCTGGGGCATTCGCTCGGCGGCGTGATCGGCCTCGCGCTGGCGAGCGGCTGGTTCGGCGTCACGCCGCACCGGGTCTTGGCCGCGGGCATCAAGATCGCGTGGAGCGACGAAGAACTGCACCGCATGGAGACACTCGCATCGCAGCCCGCGAAACGCTTCGGCGCCGAGGAAGAAGCACGGGACCGGTACCTGAAGGTCTCGGGGTTGGCGGGCATCGCCGATGCGGCGTCACCCGCGGTCGCGCGAGGCGTTGCACGCGATGCCGATGGCTGGCGCCTGGCGATGGATCCGCGTGCCAACGGCGTGGGCAAGCCGCCGCTGGCCGAACTCATGAACCTGGCGCGCTGCCCCGTCCACCTGGGCCGCGGCGGCCACGACGCGCTGGTGACGCTCGCGCAGACGCGTTCGCTCGATGGCGAGGCGCGCGACCTCGGACCCTACGGCCACAGCGTGATGGTCGAGGCGCCCGACGCGGTGTGGGAATGGATGGCCGCGTTCACATGAGATGAACGCCGGTGCCTGGCGGTCTCAGGCCCTGTGAAGTGGCACCACCCGGGCTTCGGCGGCGCGCGCCCTGAGCTGGCCGCATCCGCCGTCGACGTCCTGCCCCGCGGACTGGCGCAGCTTCGTCAGGATGCCGCGCCCGTGCAGCACGCGCGCGATCTCCTGGCAGCGCTCCCATGAAGGGCGGCTGAACGCCACGCCGTTCACGGCGTTGAAGGGGATCATGTTCAGCACGCCGTACTTGCCGGTGAGCAGCCGGACGATGCCGTCGATCTCGTCCTGCCCGTCATTGACGCCTTCCAGCAGGGTCCATTGGTACTGGATCGGATGGCCCGTGGCACGCGCATAGTGCTCGCCGGCGGCAACCAGTTCCTCGGGCGTCATGCGGGGCGCCCGGGGCAGAAGCTGGTTGCGCAGCTCGGCCTTGGTCGTGTGCAGCGAGAGCGCGAGTGCGGGCCGCACGCGGGCCTGGCCCAGCCTCTCGAAGGCGCGCGGATCGCCGACGGTGGAGAACACGAGGTTCTTGTGGCCGATGTTGCCGACCGTGCCGAGCAGCTCGATCGCCTCGATCACGTTGTCCAGGTTGTGAGCGGGCTCGCCCATGCCCATGAACACCACCTTGCGCAGCGGCCGGCGCATGCGCGCGAGGGCCACCTGGGCAATGATCTCGGCGCTGCCCACCTGGCGGAGCAAGCCGTCCCGGCCCGTCATGCAGAACTGGCAGCCGACGGCGCATCCGACCTGCGACGAGACGCACAGCCCGCCGCGCGGGAGCAGGACGCTCTCCACGGTCTGCCCGTCGGCCAGCGCGACGAGCAGCCGCTCCGAGCCGTCGGCGCCGGGATGCACCGCGTGGACGCGCGCGAGCCCGGCAAGTTCGGCCTCGATGGACGGCAGCGCGTCAAGCAGCGACGAGGGGAAGAAGCTCGCGGGCAAGCGCCTGCCGCTGTCGCGCGGCAGCGCATGGGACCACAGCCGCAAGATCCGCTGCTCGTGGCTGGGGCCCGCGCCGGCGTCGCGGAGTCGCTTCTTCAATTCATGGATTCGCATGCGCTGCCGATTGTGCATCGCCGTCGCGCAACGCCCGGAGGGCGCGATCGGCGAACTGATCACAATCGCGTGCCGCGGTCTTGCGCCGCAACGGCCCGCCATGGCCTCTTTTCCCGCAGCGACACATGCTCACCCTGATCCGAATGACCATCGACCGTGCCCGCAAGGAGCGCCTGCCCCAGGTGGCCGGCAGCCTGGCGTTCACGACCTTGCTGTCCATCGTCCCCTTGCTCGCGGCGAGCTTCACGCTGTTCATGCGGTTCCCGGTGTTCGGACGGTTCCGGGATGCACTGCAGGAATTCCTGCTGAGCAGGCTGCTTCCGGCGGACATCGCACGCACGGTGCTGAAGTACCTGAACCAGTTCGCCGCCAACGCGAGCGGCCTGACCTGGGTCGGTTCGCTCTTTTTGCTGGGTGCCGCGGTCGCCCTGCTGCTCACTGTGGAGAACGCGCTGAACCAGATGTGGAAGGTGCGGAAGAACCGGCCTTTCCTCAAGAGGATCGGCCTGTACCTGCTGATGCTGGCCGCCGGGCCGGCCGTGCTGGGGCTGAGCCTGTGGGCCACGTCGTATCTGCTGGGCGTCTCGCTGGGCCTGATCGGCCCGCTGCCGCCCTCGTTCGCGTTCGTGCTCGACCTCGGGCCGCTCATGCTCGGCGCGGCGGTGCTGACGAGCATGTTCTACCTCGTGCCGAACACCCAGGTGCGCCTGCGCGACGCGTTTGCGGGCGGCCTGCTCGCCAGCGTGGCTTTCGAACTCGGCAAGCGCGGCTTCACCAACTACCTGGTCAAGGTGCCCACCTACAAGGCGCTGTACGGCGCCTTCGCGGCGCTTCCCATGTTCTTCCTGTGGGTGTACTTCTCCTGGCTGGTCACGCTGGTGGCGGCCATGATGACGGCCAACCTGGCGCTCACGCGGCGGCGGACGGGCAAGCCCGCGCGGTCCTAGGCGGTTCCTCAGCCGCGCGCCACATCGATCACGGCCCTCGCAAAAGCCTCGGGCGCTTCCTGCGGCAGGTTGTGGCCGATGCCGCCGCTGACCAGCCGGTGCTCGTAGCGGCCCGAGAACTTCTTCGCATAGGTGCCGGGTTCCGGATGCGGCGCGCCGTTGGCGTCGCCTTCGAGCGTGATGGTCGGCACGCCGATCACCGGCGCCTTGGCGAGCCTGTCCTCGAATGCCTGGTACTTCGCCTCGCCGTCGGCAAGGCCAAGGCGCCAGCGGTAGTTGTGCACCGTAATGGCCACGTGGTCGGGGTTCTCGAAGGCGACGGCGCTGCGTTCGAACGTGGCCGCGTCGAAGTTCCACTTCGGCGATGCGGTCTGCCAGATCAGCCTCGCGAAGTCGTGGCGGTTCTTCTCGTAGCCTGCGCGGCCGCGCTCGGTCGCGAAGTAGTACTGGTACCACCACTGCAGCTCGGCCTCGGGCGGCAGCGGGTTCTTGCCGGCCTGCTGGCTCCCGATGAGATAGCCGCTGACCGACACCAGCGCCTTCACGCGCTCCGGCCAGAGCGCGGCCATGATGCAGGCCGTGCGCGCGCCCCAGTCGCAGCCCGCGACGGTGGCGGTCCTGATCTTCAGCGCATCCATCAGCGCGATGATGTCCACGGCGACGGCCGACTGCTGCCCGTTGCGCGGCGTGTCCGCCGAGAGGAAGCGCGTGGCGCCGTAGCCGCGCAGGTACGGCACGATCACGCGGAAGCCGGCGGCTGCCAGCTGCGGCGCGACGTCGACGTACATGTGGATGTCGTAGGGCCAGCCGTGCAGAAGAATCACCGGCGCGCCATCGGCCGGGCCCGCCTCGTGGTAACTGATGCTGAGCGCACCTGCATCGATGCTCTTGTGCGGCTCCAGGCGCCTGGCGCTGCCGGCGGCGGTGGATTGGGCGAAGGCGGGCGCCATGGCGGTCAGCTGCGCGGCGGCGGCGCCGAGCGCCGCCTTGGCGAGAAAAGAGCGGCGGGCCAACAGGGACGAAGCGGTCATTGAGGTTCCTTTCGGACGGACGGATGGTGGCGATCTGGAAGAGAAAGAGGTTGTCGGCCGAATCGCATGGGCGTTCCGGACCGATGGCGCGATTGTTCGGTGGGGTGGCCGCCTTGCGCCCGGATCGCGTATGCCTCTGTATCCGGGCCGGCGCCATCCACAATAAATTTCAATTGCAGCCGCTACTTCATCGCTTCCGGGGCGAGGCGACTGATGCCGGAGCGGCGCCTTCCCCGCCCACCATGTAGTTGCCCGGCGTCACGCCGAAGCAGCGCCGGAACCACCGCGAGAAATGGGCCTGGTCCGCGAACCCGCACTGCACCGCCACCTCCGCGGGCGGGCTGCCTGCGCGCAGCAGCGCCTTGGACCGGCCGATGCGCGCGAGCCGCGCGTAGTGCGCCGGCGCCATGCCGACGGCCGACCGGAACAAGCGATGGAAGTGTTCGCGCGACACACCCAGCCGCTCTGCAAGCAGGGCTGGGGCCAGGCTGCAGGCATCCTCCGTCCCGAGCGCCCGGCAGACCGCTTCGACACGGGGATCGGCCGGCGGCCGCTCGAGCGGCACGCGCTCGCGCCCGGTGTGCGCGCGGAGGAACCGCTCCAGCAGCGCTGCAACTTCCTTCCCGTCACGCGATTGCGCCCCCGCGGCCAATGCCCGCGCTGCGCCCGCGTCCTGCCAGACGCGCTGGCGCAGCACGCCGCGCTCGCCGGCCGGCCATGCGAGGCGCGCGGCGACCCAGCCGTGCGGCACATACAGCATCACCATTCGAAAGCCCTCTGGACTGACCCCGGCGGTGTGCAGCATGAAGGGCGCCATCAGCACGAGATCGCCTGCCTTCGCCACGTGGCGTTCGCCCGCGCACGTGAACTCGCAGCGGCCTTCGAGAATGGCGCCGACGCTCCACTCGGCGTGCCAGTGCAGTTCGAAGCGCGCCTGGGGATCGGACGCGAACATCACCTCCACCTGGGCACCGTCTTCCAGGGGCAGGCCGATCAGGTGCGAACGGGCGGAGAAGCTCATCCCTCCAAGGGTAGCGCCGCCGGTGCCCTCATGCGGGCAGCGCGCCCCGCACGGTGATTCCCATCCAGCCCGCGCTCGCCTGCGTCGCTTCCACCGGCCCGAGCAGCGACAGTTCCTCCACCGGGTGATCATGAAACTGCAGCGTCGCCCTGCCCTGCGTCCAGCCCGATTCCACGCGGTCGGTGATGTCGGCCCGCAGGTAGCGCGCCGTGGCAGGCGTGCCGGGCTGGGTGAGGTCGGGCCAGCCGACGGCGCCGACGGTCGGGGCAGAGAGAAATCCGAGGCCTCCGATCTTTTCGCCGGTCAGGGTGACCGTCGCATCGACCAGCCGGCGCTCCTTCACGCTGAGGCTCGCACCGAGCCGGGTACCTCCGACCGGCGGCGCGGCCGCCGGATGCGCCAGCGGCAGGCTACGGGTCAGCCAGGTGTGGCCCATTTTCTTGGGCCAGCCCTGCAGCCAGCCGCGCAGCAGCGAGATGTCCTGGTCGACGTAGATCAGCGGACAGTAGAAGCGTGGATCGCCGCCCTGCCGCGGCGCCATCTCGAGCACCACAATGGTCTCTCGGTACTGCGCATAGACCGGGTCGAGCAGTTCCTGCCCGCCGTTGGCGCAGGACTGCCAGTCGGCGAAATGAACGCAGCCCTTGCCGGTGGCCGCGCCGAGTTCCGGCGGGACCAGGGCCGCGCCCAGGCGGGCGTCGAAGACGAACGCCACGTTGACAAGCCAGCCGGCGTAGTGCCAGGGCGGCGCCTGCACGAGAGCGCTGCGGCCCGAGGAAGTGAACGGGGGCGTGAAGGATGGCGGCATCGGATTCCGGGCGTTGAAGAAGACAATGCGGCACGATAGGTGGGCGCACGCCGACCGTCTTGTACGCCAGTGATCTGCGAATTCACCGGAACGAAGGAGAGGTTGCCCATGAGCAAGCAGTGCACGCACACCGATGCCATCCACCCTGTCACGCCCAGCGCCCTCGGCTGCGAGGAATGCCTGAAGTCCGGCAGCCCCTGGGTCCATCTGCGGCTGTGCCGGACCTGCGGCCACGTCGGCTGCTGCGACGATTCGCCCAACCGGCATGCGCGCGCGCACTTTCATGCGACGGGCCATCCGGTGATCGAGGGCTACGACCCGCCCGAAGGCTGGGGCTGGTGCTTCATCGATCGCGTGGCGCTCGATTTCGGCGACGACACGACGCCGCAGAACGGACCGATTCCGCGGTTTGTTTGAGGGCTCGGGACATCGAGCCGGCTGGGGTCCTTACCAGCTGAAGGCGGTCAGAAGAGTAAATGCTGACTTTCAGGAATGCGGTCAGATGCCCGCCACCCCTTGCTGCAGCGCGAAATCGAGCAGCACCCGGTCGGTGGGCTCCTCCGGCCACGTGTCCTGCGCGAGCCAGCGGTAGAAGGTCGTGGCGGCCACGCGGCTCGCCGGGCCGTCGCGCCGCCAGGCGCGCGCAATGGGTGCCGCGACTTGGTCGAGCCGCTCGGCCTCGAAGCGGGCGCGCACTTCGGTCTGCATGGGCTGCGGCATCTCGGCGAAGACGGCACGCGCGTGGCCCATGCGGTCGTTCTCCCAGAGCTCGCGGATGCGCCGCAGCCGGTCGGCCTCCGACAACGGTGCCACGGGCGGGGCGAGCGCGGGCGCCTGTCCGTTCGCGCCTGCCGCGGGCTCCATGGCGGTCACGCCGGCGTAGCCCTTCTTCAAAGCGTCCTTGAAATAGGCGGCCGGCGACTTGAGTTCCGGCATGGCCGCGTTGCGCAGCCGCTGGTCCACGTGATCCAGCGTGGCGCGGATCTGGCCTTCGTCCGTGGTGGCGTAGAGGTCCTGCGCCTCGTCCTGCTTGAGGCCCAGAGCGATCAGGCGCGCGACCAGTTCCAGGTCGAACACATTCCGGTTTGCCGCGCTGATGTCGCCCAGGCGCTGCTGGACCTTGGGGACGACCCTGAACTGGATTTCCTCGATCTTGCGGCCGCGCTTGTGTTCGATCAGTTCGAGCCCGAAGTCCTCGCACAGGGCGTCGATCTCGGCCAGCGCCTTGCTGATGACGTCGCGCTTGAGAAAGCGGTAGTCCACCTCCTTGATGTCGCTGCGTCCGGTGAGCACGGCGGCCCACCAGACCACGTCCTCTCGCATCGAGAGCCGCCCTGGCGACGTGAGATAGCGCGCGCCGATCTCATACAGCACCGCAGCGGAGTAGCTGCGCATCTGGCTGCTCATCTCGAGCAGCACGCGCGTGTACTGGTGGGGCTTGACCAGCCGCTCCTTGATCTCGTCGGGGTAGCGCCACGTCACCATGCAGGGCCGCCCCCTGCCCTGCTCCTCGATCGTGACGGTGCCCAGCAGCTGCGAAGACACCCAGCGCTTCAGGGAACTGCTGCTGGTGGACCACTCGATGGTCGTGGCCTGCATGTCCCGCAGGTGGGATTTCAGCAGCTCGGTGTTGTTCGAGTTGAAGCGGGCGTCGCCGATCAGCTCGCTCAGGGTCAGCTTGTAGACCGGTTCATCGACGCCCTGGCGCTGCGAATGGTAGAGCAGCGCGTTGTAGATGCGCCGCGACAGCAAGGTGAGCCGGCCTCGCTTGGGGCGGATGGCAATGGCCTCATTGGCCTTGGCCACGCTCTGCTCTTCGGCCGTGGGCTGTTGCCGGGGTGCAGACCGTAACTGTGAATTTTCTTCCTCGACCATGGTCCGCGACGGCAATAAAGTGGTTTCACATCATGCCTTTGCATTGTGATTCAGTCAATTCACATTAGACGCGCAACGGTGCCTTGGTATGTTTGCAGATAAACACTTGGGGGATTGAAGAATTGAGGTTCCGTTTTCCCGTGCTGTGACAGCAACTTACATCCGCAGCTGTGAGATCGGTTGGGATTGAATGTGAGATCGGTTGGGGTTTGGTGTGAGCTTCGTTGGGAGATCGGTGCCGCTTGTGTGAGTCCGGATGGGTTCCAATGTGTGTGGATATGGGCTGCCACCGGTCACTGGCCCCTGAAACGGGCGCAAAGCCTGCGATACGCCCCGTTTATCGTGTCCTGCGGGCCCGCCGCCGCGGGTTGCCCCTGCTTCTGGTGTCTGGAGCGCACCCTTCGGCGGCCCGGGTCCCCAATGCTCCTCACAATACTTGGCGCTGTAGTGGGAGGTCTCTCGGTAAAACTTGTCCATTCGACAGATTCTCATAGAATTGCCGGATTCTGTCGAATAAGGCCAAACAAAATGTCAGTTCCCGTGCCGCCGGTCAGTGGAAACCTGGTTTCCAACGAGCTCCAGGTCCCCCCCCGCCAAACCATCAACATGCAGAAGATATCGGCGCTGGCCACTCGCGCCGGATCGATGGTGGAGCAGATCCGGGGCATGCTTCTCGCGCCAGAGGCCCGCAAGATCCCGCCGACCTACTCCACCGCCCAGCTGGCAGCCCTCTGCGGCGTGGACAAGGCCCACGTGGCCTACCGCATCACCAAGGAGGATCTCCCGGCGGGCCGCCTCACGCCGTCGGGCGGCAAGCGAACCTTCGAGCTCGACGAGTTGCGCCGCTGGACGAGGACCTATCGGGCGGAGAAGATGCGGCCCGCCGGCCGGAAGGCGATCACCATCGCGGTCGGCAATTTCAAGGGAGGCGTGGCCAAGACCACCACCGCCATGGTGCTGGCGCAGGGCCTCAGCCTCCGCGGCCATCGCGTGCTGGCGATCGATACCGATCCGCAGGGTTCGCTGACAACGCTGCACGGGCTGTTGCCCGAGGCCGAGGTCACGGAAGACATGACCATCGGGCCGCTGTGCGACGGCAGCGAGAACGACATCCGCTACGCCATCCGGTCGACCTACTGGGATGGCATCGACCTGGTCGCCGCCGCGCCCTTCCTCTTCTCCGCCGAGTTCGCCCTCCCCGCCCGCCAAATGCAGCAGCCCGGCGCCAAGTTCTGGGACGTGCTCAACGAAGGGCTGGAGTCCGTTCGGGACCTGTACGACGTGATCGTGATCGACACGCCCCCTTCCCTCTCCTATGTCACGATCAATGCCTTGTGGGCAGCCAACGGCATCGTCGTTCCGGTACCGCCGTCGGGGCTCGACTTTGCGTCGTCCGCACAGTTCTGGTCGCTGCTGGCCGACCTGGGCGGCAATCTCGACGGACAGAGCAAGGACCGGGAAGGCAAGGCCTTCGACTTCCTCCATGTCCTGCTGAGCCGTGTTGATGCGGCCGACCCCGCTATGCCGGCCGTGCGCCAGTGGATCCAGGCCACCTACGGGGAATACACGCTACCGGTCGAAATTCCGAAGACGAGCGTAACCAGCAACAAGGCCGCCGAGTTCGCGACCGTCTACGACGTGCAGAAATACGAGGGCGCCGCCAAGACCTACAAGCGAGCGGTCGATGCGTACGACTCGTTCGTCGAGCTGGTCGAGCAGTCGGTGATCGGCGCGTGGACCGCGCAGGGGAGGACGCCTCAATGACTGTGACGACACATCCACGTGGCGGCTGCGGCCCCCATGGAAACCTGGTTTCCACAGGAGTCTTCTTTCGGTATGTTCCAGCCGGACCGCAGATCGTGAAGTCCGTGGAAACCTGGTTTCCACGGACGCGGCTTCCACAGCTTCCGGGAAGGGGCGAGCGCGGCCGCCGCGCCGGCCGGCAATCCTGCTTCATGACATCGAGCGCAGCACATGCGGCGCCAAGGAGTGTCCAACATGGCTAGCACCCGCAAGCGGCTGGAGGCGTTGACCGCCGGCCTGATGCTCCCAGAAGCCGCCAAGGATCCCGCGGCGTCTTCGCCTGCGGCAACGCCGCCGGCGGCCGTGCCGCCATCGGCACCGAGCGCCGTGGAAACCAGGTTTCCGCCGGCGGTGGGTGGGGGCATGGCGCCCCGCACCGGACCGGGCCAGATGATGGCATTCCGCGGCCAGATCCAGCAGGTCGAAGGCGAGATGGCGGCGCTGCGCGAAAAGCTCAGCCAGTACGAAGGTTCGCTGCCCACCCGCAAGCTGGACCCGAAGACCATCCATCCGAGCCGCTGGGCCAACCGCCACGATGCCTCGTTCTCGAACAGCGCGTTCGCCGGGCTGAAGGCCGATATCGAGCACGCAGGCGGCAACGTGCAGCCGATCCTGGTGCGGCCGATCAAGGAAGAGCCGGGCCAATTCGAGATCGTCTTCGGGCACCGGCGGCACCGCGCAGCGCTGGAGCTCGGCATCCCTGTGCTGGCTTCCATCTGGGTCGACGAGCTGGGCGATGCAGCGCTTTTTGCCGCAATGGATCGCGAGAACCGCGAGCGTGCCGATCTTTCGAACTACGAGCAGGGCCTGATGTACCAGCGCGCCCTGGAAGAGCAGCTGTTCCCGACCCAGCGCCAGCTTGCGGAGGCGCTGGGTGTGAGCCACACCTGGGTGCGCAAGGCGCTGATGGTCGCGCAGCTGCCGCCCGCCGTCGTGGAGTGCTTCCGCAGCCCGCTCGAGATCAGCTTCCGCCATGCCGAGCAGATCAATGCCGCGATGGAAAAGGACCGGCGTGGCGTGCTGAAACGCGTCGAAAGGCTGCGCGGCCACAGCCTGGCGCCGGCGATGGTGGTCGCCAGGCTGCTCGATGCCAAGCCCGGTTTCGAGCGCTCGGAGAAGCTCGACGTCGTCTCGGGCGGACAGAAGCTCGGGACCCTGGTGCGCGCCAAGAGCGGCGAGATCACGATCACGCTCAGCCCTGAAGCGGCAATCGATGCGAGTCCGGAGGCGGTGGAGGCGGGCATCGCCGAGGCCCTGCGCAAGGCCCGCACGCTTTGAAGCGGGAGGCCGAGGGACGTCGGTCCGCAAATGTGAGAACCGTTGGGATACTTTGCGGCGCGTCTCCCACGGAGCCTGCGGCCGTTCGGGCGCATGATTTTTCGCGCGCGGCTCCCTGAATGCGGCGGCAGGGGAGGGCAGGGGCTGCGGTTCCGCAGGTCCCTCGCACCTCGAGACGGCGATTCCGCAGGCCCACACGGGGCGGGCATGCCGTTTGCCTCCCAGCCCACATGCATATTGGCCCCCTCTACGAACAGGCCGTGGGACTCACGCCCAAGGCAGCCCGGATTGCCGCGCTGCTTCTCGTGGGCGACGCCGATCTCCCGCCGCCTTTGCGCCGCTCGCTTGGCATCGCGCTGGCCGCCTCGGCGAGCACAGCCGAGGACGCGGCCACGCACTGGCCTTCCGACGACCCGGACGCCGAGGCAGCGCGGCGTTTCGTGGCGGCCTGCCTCGAAGTGGCCCGCCGGCCGCCTGGCAAGTCGCTGCGCTGAGGCCCGCAGGGTGCCCGCGGCGCTCCGTCTTTCTTTAGCAACGGCGCTGATCACCCGCCTGGCAGCGCGCTGGACTACTGTTCCGGCTTCGATAAAATCGTTTCAGATCAAGTACTTAGGCGGGACACCTTAAGCAAGTGCCTTTTTGCAACACAAAATGTGAATTGATGATTACTGCAGTTATCATCAAAAAATCATGACACAGACCATCGCTCCCGCTCCAGGCACGCAGCCGCAGGGTGCATTGCGCCGCTTCGCTGCGCCGAGTCGATCGAACCTCGCCTAGACCGGAAAGACATGGCTTCCATTCCCACACCTTCCCAACTGGCCCACATTGACGACGAGGAACTCGCCAGGCTTGCGGTGAGCTGGCGTGCGCTCGCGGGACGCGGCGATCGTGAAGCGTTCGGCATCGCGCATGCGCTCGAAGTCGAGCGGCGCCGGCGCACGCGCGAAAGCCAGCTGCAGCAGCTGCCGCCGGAGCCCCCGCCCGAGCCGCGGCCGTGGTGGAAGTTCTGGCAATCGGCGGACGACCGGAATCCGACATCGGCTTCATGAAGACAGGCACCGCGCGCAAGCTGCACCGGGGGCACTTTGCGTTCATGCGGGCGCTCGCCCAGGGCCTGGACGAGCGGGCCAGCTGGGACCGCTACCTGCGGCTCGAGGGCGAGCACACCGATCTGCGGACGGTGCGCCGCACCATCGGCTGGATCCGCGACGAGTTCGCGGCGGCGGCGCGGCGGGAGCGCCGGCCGGGCACCGCCCGTCTGATCCTGCTCGATGCGGACCGATTCCCGGCCGCACCGGCACTGCCCAGCCTGGCCGAGTTCGCCGCCGCGCAGGGCCTTGAGGATTTCTCCGAAACCGAGCAGATCGAGGCCTACGAGGCAGCCTATCCCGCCAGCAGCGGAGGAGGGCAGGGCGGGCGCCCCTCGCGTCGCGCGCAGGTGATCGAGCGCCAGCTCGAGGCACTGCGCTGGCTCGAGAACCTCGTCGCACAGGATCCGCGGCCGGGCGACAGCGTTTCGGCCTGGTTCAATCCGTCCGTGGCGGAGCGCCTCGAGCGCACCGGCGTGCCGACCCTCTCCGCGCTGGTCGACCGCGTCAACGGCATCGGCGCACGCTGGTGGGTGCACGTGCCCGGCGTCGGCGAGCTCAAGGCGGCGCGCATCCTCGACTGGCTCTGCGCCAACGAGAAGGCACTCGGCTTGCAGATCGGCGCCCATGCCCTCAAGCCGAGGACGCAGCTGGCGCCGCTGGCGCTCGCGGCCGTCGTGCCGGCCGGGACCGCGCTCGTGCCCTACGAGAAACTCGTTCTTCCTGCCGATCTCGACGGGAGCGCCGGCACCAACCGGGCTCAGCGCGGACGTTGTCTGCTGATGGCCTCGAATGACCACGAGGCCATCGGCGCCTGGCTCAACGCCAAGCGCCCGGTCGATGCGGCCGGAGAACTGTCGGCCACCCAGCGCTCCTACCGCAGGGAGGCCGAGCGCCTGCTGCTGTGGGCCGTGCTCGAGCGCCGCAAGGCCCTGTCGTCGCTCACCGTGGAGGACGCCCTCGAGTACCGCGACTTCCTGCTCGACCCGCCGGCCGCCTGGTGCGGTGCGCGCCACCACCAGCGCTGGTCGCCGCTGTGGCGGCCGATGGAAGGGCCGCTCGCGCCGTCTGCGCTGCGCCAGGCCATCGCCATCCTGCGAAGCCTCTGCGCGTTCTTGGTGAACCAGAACTACCTTCTCGGCAACCCGTTCGCGACGCTCGCGCCGCCGCCCGGACTGCAGCAGCCGCTTGATTCGCGCCGCGCACTGAGCTTCGCGCAATGGGACCATGTCGACGCGCTGCTCCACGCGCATGCAGACACCGAGGCGCGGCGCCGGCTGCGCCGCGGCATGCGCTGGCTCTATGCGACAGGACTGCGCGTGGCCGAGATCACGGCCGCCCGCTGCGAGGACCTGGAACAGGTCGAATACCGCAACGCGGATGACGCGGCCGTGGTCGGCTGGCAGCTGGCCGTGGCCGGCAAGGGCGGGCGCCGCCGGCAGGTGCCCGTGCCGGCCACGCTCGTCGCGGAGCTCGAGGACGAGCTCGCACGGCACGGCTTCGAGCGGCAGGTCGGCGCCGCTGGAAACCGCGGCATCCACGTGCTCGCGCGCTTCGACACCGAGTCACGGCGGCCTGCGGCCTGGTCCGCCTCGGGGCTCTACCAGGCGATCAAGGCCTTCGTCGCGCAGGCCGCCGCCAGCCTGGAGGGCGCCGACGCGCAGCAGTTGAGAAAAGTCAGCGCTCACTGGCTTCGGCATTCACACGGCGCGCATGCCCTGCACGGCCGCGAGGGGCAGGTGCCCGTGCCGATCCAGGTGGTGCAGAACAATCTCGGCCATTCGTCGGTGGGAACGACGGCCATCTACCTGGCCACCGAACGTGCGCCAGGCCTGGCGCCGGCGCGCGCCACCCGCTGAGGCTTCAGGCAGCCGGTCAGTCGGCGTATTCGCCGGCATCCTTGATGACTTTCGACCAGCGGACCTTCTCGGCTTCCACGAACTTCCGGTGGCCCGCCGGGCTCAGGCGGTCGTCGTTCACCACGCTGAGGCCCAGCGCCTCTTCGCGCTTGATGAGTTCCGGGTCCTTCAGGGCGGTACGAAGCGCCGCATTCAGCTTGTCCAGCACCGCGGGTGGCGTCCCCTTGGGCGCATACAGGCCGTGCCAGACCTGAACGTCGAAATCCTTGAGCCCGGATTCCGCGAGCGTAGGGGTGTCCTTGAGCGACGGCAGCGGCAGGTGCTTCAGGCTCGTGATCCCGTAGACCTTGACCTTCTTGCCCTCGATCTGCGGCACGGCGTTGGTCGCCTGCTCGCACATGAGATCGACCTGCCCGCCGATGAGGTCCGTCATGGCCGGCGCGGTTCCCTTGTAGGGCACCGGGGTCATGCTGGTCTTCAGGGCGCTCTGGAACATCAGGCCGCACAGGTGCGACGCGGAGCCCAGCCCCGCATGGGCCAGGTTCACCTTTCCGCCGTTCGCGGCAATCCACTTGCGCAGATCTGCGAAGCTGTTGGCTTCCAGGCTCGGCTTGCCGATCACCACCGAAGGGGCTTCGTTGATCAGGCCCAGCATTTCGAAGTCTTCGGGCACCTTGTAGGGGAGCTTGCGATACAGCGCCGGCGCCGTGGCCATGCCGATGTGATGCACCAGCAGCGTATAGCCGTCCGGCGTGGCGCGCGCTACCTTGGCCGAGCCGATGGTGCCGCCCGCACCGGCAGCGTTGTCGACGACCACGGTCTGGCCGAGCGGCTTGCGCAGTGCCTCGGCCAGGTCGCGGGCGATCTTGTCGCTCGGGCCGCCGGCCGCGAACGGAACAACCAGCGTGACGGGTTTGTCCGGGAAGTCTGCAGAGGCCAGAGTGGCCGCAGCGAGCAGACCGATGCCGGCGCCGTAGCGCCAAATGCTTTTCATGGTGTTGTCTCCTTGATGGGTCGTTGGCCTCAGGCCGAAAGCGCCTGCATCTCGCGGTACAGATCGGCCTTGCCTTCGAAGCCGATCCCCGGCAGGTCAGGCAGGGTCACAAAGCTGTTCTCGACCTTCACGCCATCCGGGAACCCGCCGAATGGCTGAAAGAGGTCAGGATACGACTCGTTGCCGCCAAGGCCGAGGCCGGCCGCGATATTCAGCGACATCTGGTGCCCGCCGTGCGGGATGCAGCGGCTGGCCGACCAGCCGTGTTCCTTCAGCATCTCCAGCGTGCGCAGGTACTCCACCAGGCCATAGCTGAGCGCGCAGTCGAACTGCAGCCAGTCGCGGTCCGGACGCATGCCGCCGTAACGGATCAGGTTGCGCGCATCCTGCATCGAGAAAAGGTCCTCGCCCGTGGCCATCGGGTTCTTGTAGAAATTGCGGAGGGCAGCCTGCAGTTCGAAGTCCAGCGGATCGCCCGGCTCCTCGTACCAGAACAAGTCGTATTGCGACAGGGCCTTGGCATAGGCAATCGCGGTTTCCAGGTCGAAGCGGCCGTTGGCGTCGACGCAGAGCTTCTGCCCGTCCTGCAGCACTTCCATGATCGAGTCGATGCGGCGCAGGTCTTCGTCGAGAGAGGCTCCACCGATCTTCTTCTTCACGACCGTATAGCCGCGGTCGATGTAGCTGCGCATCTCGTCCTTCAGCTTCCCGTGGTCCTGCCCCGGATAGTAGTAGCCGCCCGCCGCGTAGACGAAGATCTTCCGGTTGGGCTTGCCGTCGCCATAGCGGTCGGCCAGCAACTGGAACAGCGGCTTGCCTTCGATCTTGGCGACCGCGTCCCACACCGCCATGTCGATGGTGCCGATGGCCACCGAGCGCTCGCCATGGCCGCCCGGCTTCTCATTGGTGAACATCGCGCTCCAGATCTTGTGCGGATCGAGGTTGTCGCCCGTTTCGTCGACGAGTGACGACGGATCCGCTTCCATGATGCGCGGGATGAACCGCTCGCGCATCAGCTTGCCCTGGCCATAGCGGCCGTTCGAGTTGAAGCCGTAGCCAACGACGGGCTTGCCATCGCGAATCGCATCGGTGACCACCGCGACAAGGCTCAGGGTCATCTTGCTAAAGTCGATGTAGGCGTTGCGAATGGGCGAGCTGATGGGGATGGTCTTCTCGCGGATTTCGACGATCTTCACGGTGGTCTCCAGAGGCGGGGTGAGTGGGAGACCGGATGGTCGGACATGCCGCCGCTTTCGGCCAATGTTCAATTTCTCAACTTCTATGCGCTGGACGAACCGGACATGAACCTGATCTGGCTTGACGACTTCCTGGCGCTGGCGGCAACGGGAAACTTCTCGCGTGCGGCAGATGAGCGCCACAGTTCCCAACCCGCCTTCAGCCGCCGCATTCGCGCACTGGAAGAGTGGATCGGCGCTGACCTCTTCGACCGCAGCACACAGCCCGCCACGCTCACCGAGGTCGGCGAATGGTTCGGCGGCGTCGCGCAGGAACTGAACGCGAGGGTGGCGCGCGTGCCGGGTGACGCCCGCAAGATCGCGGAGGCCAGTTCGGTCACCCTGCGCATTGCGTGCACGCATGCGCTTTCCATGACATTCCTGCCGCGCTGGATTCGCAGCCTGGAGTCGAGCATCACGCTGGGGCCGGTGCAGCTCATGTCCGACGTGCTTCAGCGTTGCGAATCGCTGATGCTGCAAAGCAAGGTCCAGTTCGTGCTGAGTCACGCGCATCCTGACGCGCAGGGCGCGCTCGACGCGGAGCCGTACAAGTCAGCCCGCATCGGCGGGGACTTGCTGGTCGCAGTGTCGGCGCCCAACCACGCTGGCAAGCCGCTGCATCAGCTTTCGCGCAAGGGCGCATCGGCCGTGCCGGTGCTCTCGTACACCGAGGAGTCCGGGCTGGGACGCATCATGCGTGCCCTGGTCAGCCGGCGGCTGGAATCGCTGTCTGTCCAGGTTGTTTTCACGGCCCATCTCGCCTCGGTCCTCCGGACGATGGCGCTGGACGGAAGGGGCATCGCATGGCTGCCGCAGACCCTCGTGGAAGAAGACATCGGCCAAGGGCGCCTTGTCGCCGCGGCGAGCAGCGAGTGGGCAGTTCCGCTGGAAATCAGGCTCTACCGGGACAGCGACCTCTTCGGGAAGGCGGCGAATGCATTCTGGAGTGCTGCGATCAGGGAGTGAGCGGCCTCGGCCCTTCGAGAACCGAGTTGGGGACCAAGGATTTGACGGCCGCGGGCAGTACCGCCGGCCCATGATCGGACAGTGCCCAAATTAGCGGCTGAGTTGGGTTGCAAGCAAGCGGGTGAGGATTCATTTCGCTCGCCAACGTGAGCCATCGTCTCCCTCATGACGTGCGACGAAAATCCATGCGCTGGTTCAGCGTCCCAAACACGTGCTCGATCGTCGGGCGTCGCGATGTCGTGCGTTAGGCTTTTCGATCCCCGTGGTGCCCCACACGTTCCGAGGTCAGCTCACTTGAAAATCATGGCGACTGCATCTTCGAAGGCCGCAAGATCGACGGCCATATGGGAGGTCGAATAGGTTTTCTCCACGATCTGAAAACCGGAGTAGCCGCGTTGCAAGAGCTTTTGATAGACCGCATCGACCGGCTGATAGTTGCACTGGGTGGTATCGCCACAGCGTGCAAGGATCAATGTTGCCGGAAGTGCTTTGTCTTTCCGCACCTCGTACATCTTCTGCTCATACGTATCAGTCTCCGCTTGCTGATATCCGTACGAACCGTCGAAGGAGAGGAAATGCGAAAAAGTGAGGGCGGTGTCGGCGCCTTCCAGAAAGAGAGCGTAGCCCGTCATGCTTCCGCTGAGTGAATGCCCTGTCAGGATCCGCTTCGCACTGTCCGCTCGATACTTCGATTCGATGAACGGAACAAGCTCCTTCGTCAGAAAGTCGTGGTACGGCACGGCTCCCGGGAATGTGTAGTCCGTGCTTCGGCGCGATGTACCCCCAATGCCGATCAGAATTGCATCGATACCCTTGCGTTCAAGGATGCCCCTCAAGTTCTCGAACCGCCCGCTGGGTGCATTGACGGCATCTCCGTCCAGAGCATAGATGACGGGATAGGCCTTGGTGCTCCCATCATAGGAAGCGGGGAAATAGATGGTTAGCTGGTAAGTCGCGCCAGTCTGCGCGGATTTGATCGAATCGGAGATCGCGCGACCGGCCGCTGGAGGAGTTGCCGGGGCTTGCGTGGCCGATGGAAGCAGCGGAGCAACCGCGCCGCTACCGCCTCCACCCCCACCTCCACCGCAGGCCGTCAATCCAAGGACAAGCGCGCATCCCCATGTGACTATCAGCGGACTTTTCTGAATTGGCATAAAGCGTTCCTCCTGTTGAAAGTACTCCTGCATCGATCTTGGATCTTCGGCGGCCTCGGTCTAAACAGCGGACGTGACGCGCTGACGTTCCATGGCTGGATTCTGGCTGAGGCGAATGTCAGGCTTGGCCGCCGGATCCAATCGCATAGAAAGCCGCCTTTCAGGCGACAGCGGCGCCTCCGGCCGGATCACGGCAGACCCGTACTTCTCGCCCATGTCGGGCTCTCGGCGAAGCGGTCATGAGGCCGGCCGCAAGGCAGGCGCGGGTGCGCATATCCATCTTCTTGCCTCCCTGTTTTTCGAAGCGCCGAGGGTGGCTCGGTCTTGACCACAGGGCGCTGTCAGCGCGCGGGCCGCGCGGCCCCTTGAAGGCTGCTTCGCAGCGCGAGCTTGCGCACGATGGTCGAGAACGCTCGCGTGGCCGCGGCGTCGCGCGCCACCGGCGACCACAGCATGCCGGGCGTGCGCACGGGCGTGGGGCTTTCGAGCCGGACCACGACGAGGCCCGAGAGCGCCGTCACCACGTTCGCGGCCATGATGGACGCGAGCTGCGTCTTCGCGACCAGGTCCATCATCGGCGCGAGCGTGTTGATCTCGGCCACCACGTGCGGCTGTGCACCGCAGGAGCGGAAGCATTCGTCGAGCATCTGGCGCGTGGCAAAGCTCGCAGGCAGCAGCACCATCGGCAGCCGATGCAGCTCCACCATGCGAACGCGCTTGCGGCGCGCGAGCGGATGCTTCTTCGCCACCACCAGCACCATCTCCTCGTTGTAGAGCGGTTCGAACTGCAGCGGGCCGGGCGCGGCCGGCCGGTAGGCAATGCCCAGGTCCAGCGTGCCCTGCTGCAGCCGAGCGGCAATCTGGTCGGCCGAGAGCTCCTCGACCACCACCTTCACGCGCGGATGCTTGCCATGGAAGCTCGCGATGCAGTCGGGAATGAAGCCGAGGTTGAAGGTGTGCGTGGAGCCGACGCGCAGTTCGCCCGCCACCTCCGAGCTCTCCTGGCGCAGCGCGCCCAAGCCGAGGTCGATCTCGTGCAGGGCCTTGGTGCAGTAGTGCAGGAACTCGTCGCCGGCCTCCGTCAGGCTCACGCGCTTGCCGATGCGGTCGAACAGTGCGATGCCGATCTCCTCCTCGAGCTGCTTGATCTGGTGCGACAGCGTCGACTGCGTCACGTGCAGGCGCTCGGCGGCGCGCGTGAAGTTCAACGAGCCCGACAGGGCAATGAAGTAGCGCAGGTGCCGGAGTTCCATGGCGTTCCTTGGGACCGATGATCGATGGCATCGATGCTAACGATGAAAAACAATCATTTTCGGGATCCGCAGGCCACACCTACAGTTTCTCCAGCCCGAACAACAATCCCAGGAGACCTCCCCGGTGCAAAAAGTCCTCAGCGGCATCAAGGTGCTCGAACAAGGCACGTTCATCACCGGCCCGGCCGCGGGCATGTTCCTCGCCGATCTGGGTGCCGAGGTGATCAAGATCGAGCAGCCCGGCGCGGGCGATCCGTTCCGGGCCTTTCGCGGCGGCCTCTACAGTCCGCACTTCCAGACCTACAACCGCAACAAGCGCAGCATCACGCTGAACCCGAAGCTGCCAGAGGACGCGGCGGTGTTCGACGAACTGGTGAAGGACGCCGACGTCTACATCCAGAATTTCCGCCCCGGTGCGGCCGAGCGGCTCGGCGCCGGCGAGGCCCGGCTGCGGGCCCTGAATCCGCGGCTCGTGTATTGCGCCATCAGCGGCTTCGGACAGACCGGTCCCGCGGCCGCACGGCCGGCCTACGACACGGTGGCGCAGGCCGCGAGCGGCTTTCTCAAGCTGCTGGTGAACCCGGCCAACCCGCGCGTGGTGGGCCCGGCGCTCGCCGATGCGATGACCGGCTTCTATGCCGCCTATGGCGTGCTCGGCGCACTGGTCGAACGCGGCCGCACCGGCCAGGGCCGCGCGGTCGAGGTGTCGATGCTCGAGGCCATGTGCCACTTCAACCTCGACGCCTTCACCCATCTCTTTTCGGAGAGCGAGGTCATGGGGCCGTTCAGCCGGCCGAGCGTGTCGCAGTCCTACGTGCTGGAGTGCGCGGACGGCCTGTGGATCGCGCTGCACATGTCCTCGCCCGAGAAGTTCTGGCAGGGACTCGCCAACGCGATCGAGCGGCCGCGGCTCTTTGCGGACCCGCGCTTCGCGTCGCGCGAAGCGCGCATCGCGCACCAGGAAGACCTGATCACGCTGCTCGGCGGCCAGTTTCGCCAGCAGACCCGCGCCGCGTGGTGCGCGCGGCTCGAGGCCGAGGACGTGCCGCATGCGCCGATGTACGACACCCGCGAGGCCATGGAAGACCCGCAGGCGCGGCACCTGCAGCTGCAGGTGAGCGCACCTCACCCCGAGGGCGGGGAGTGGCACACGATCCGCTCGCCTGTGAGCTTCGACGGCGAGCGGCCGCTGGAGGTCACCGCGCCGCCGATGCTCGGCGCCGACAACGCCGCCGTCGTCGCGCCCATCCGCGAGCGCCTGGGGCAGCGGGCCAACGAGTAGCCGGCACCCCGCCCGCAGCCATCCAACAAAAGCCAGGAGACACCATGACCTCACCATCGGACGAAAGCGAGCTGACGCAGACCGTGCTGCAGAGCCTGGAGGGCGCGCGCGATGCGCGCTTTGCGCGCGTCATGCAGTCGCTGATCACGCACCTGCATGCCTTCATCCGCGACGTCGACCTGACGCCCGCCGAATGGATGCAGGGCATCGAGTTCCTGACCGCCACCGGTCAGACCTGTACCGAAAAGCGCCAGGAATTCATCCTGCTGTCGGACACGCTGGGCGCGTCGATGGTGGTGGTGATCCTCGACCAGCTGCGCGCCGCCGCGGGCAAGCGCGGCCGGGCCGGCGCAGAGGCCACGCAGGCCACGGAGATCACCGAAGCCACGCATGCGACGGTGCAGGGCCCCTTCTACTGGGAGGGTGCGCCCGACCTGCCGCTCGGCGCCGACGTGGCCCAGGGCGCGCGCGGCGAGCCGACCTTCTACAGCGGCCGCGTCACCGACACCGAGGGCCAGCCGCTCGCCGGCGCGCTGCTCGACATCTGGTCGGGCGACGGCGAGGGCGTGTACGACATGCAGGTCGAAGGCGCGAGCATGGCGGCGCGCGGACGCATCCGCACCGACGGCGAGGGCCGCTACTGGTTCTGGTCGATCCGGCCGAGCTTCTATCCGATCCCGACCGACGGCCCCGTGGGACGCATGCTCGAGGCCATGGGCCGCCATCCGAACCGGCCCGGCCACATCCACATGATGGTCTCGGCGCCCGGCCACGTGCCCGTGACCACGCACCTCTTCGTGGCCGGCAGTCCGTACATCGAGTCCGATGCGGTGTTCGGCGTGCGCCCGAGGCTCATCGTCGATTTCGAATCGCATCCCGCGGGCCGTGCGCCCGACGGCCGCGTGCTGGAGACCCCCTACTGGTCCGCGCACTACGACTTCCGCCTTGAACCCCGGCACGCCTGAACGCCTGAAAGATCCCCCATGAAAATCGGAAAATCCACCGTCCCGAGCACCGCCATCTGCACCTCGGACGAACACACCATCGTCGTGCGCGGAAAGGACCTGTGCCGGGAGCTCATCGGCCATGTCTCCTTCACGGATTACTTCTTCCTGCTGCTCACCGGGCGCCGCCCCGATGCGGCCTGCAGCGCGGTGCTCGATGCCACGCTGGTCGCCATCGCCGAGCACGGCCTCGTGCCGAGCGTGCAGGCCAGCCGCATGACCTTCGCGGCGGCGCCCGATGCACTGCAGGGCGCGGTGGCGGCGGGCATCCTGGGTTGCGGCTCGGTCATCCTCGGCGCATCCGAAACGGCCGGCCACCTGTTCATGGACGTGGCGGCGCGCGTCGAAGCAGGCGCCGCGCTGCACGACGCCGCGACGGCGGCCATCACCGAGCTGAAGGCCGCGCGCGCGCCGATCCCGGGCTACGGCCATCCATTGCACAAGTCGCGCGATCCGAGGGTCGAGCGCCTGATCGAGGTGGCAACGCAGGCGGGCGCCGACCTGCGCTACGTGCGCATCGCGCAGGCGCTGGAGGAGGTGATTCCGGGGATCGTCGGCAAGGCGCTGCGCATGAATGTCTCGGCGGCGATTCCGGCGGTGCTGCTGGGCGTCGGATTTCCTGTCGCGTCGCTGCGCGGCGTGCCGATCCTGGCGCGCACGGCCGGGCTGATCGCCCATCTCGCCGAAGAAGCCGAGACGCCGAGCGGCTTCGCACTGTCCTACCAGGCCACGCGCGAGCTGCAATACAGCGGCAGCGCGCCCGCGGGTTTCGGAGCGGCGTCATGAAGCGCCGTGCGTGGCTGGCCGCCGCGGTCCTCGCAGGGGCCGTGCCGTGGCAAGCCGGCGCATGGGCGCAGGCCGGCGGCAGCCGTCCGATCAAGCTGGTGGTGCCGTTCGCGGCCGGCACCACGACCGACATCGTGGCGCGCGTGCTCGCCGACGCGCTGGGGCGGCAGCTCTCGCAGGCCGTGATCGTCGACAACAAGCCCGGGGCGGGCGGTGCCATCGGCAGCGAACTGGTTGCGCGCTCGGGGGCCGATGGCCACACCGTGCTGCTCGGCACCGTGGGCACGCACGCGATCAACGCCTCGCTCTACAAGCGGCTGTCCTACCAGCCGCAGCGCGATTTCGTGCCGCTCGGGTTCGTCGGCGCGACGCCCACGGTGCTGGTGGTGCCGGCCGCAGCGCCGTGGAAGAACGTGGCCGACCTGCGCGAAGCCAGCGGCAAGTCGGTGAGCTTTGCCTCGGCCGGCAACGGCACCTCGGGCCATCTGGCCGGCGAGACGCTGAACCTGCGGCTCGGCAAGGACTTCGTGCACGTGCCGTACCGCGACGGCGCGCAGGCGCTCACCGAAGTGATGGCGGGCAACGTGCAGTTCATGTTCTATCACCCGGCCGCCGTGCTGCCGCAGATCCGCGCCGGCAAGCTGCGCGCGCTCGGCGTGTCGAGCGCGAAGCGAAGCATGGCCGCACCCGACATACCCACGCTCGTCGAGCAGGGCATCCCCAGCTTCGACCTCGTCGCCTGGTTCATGTTGTATGCGCCCGCCGACATGCCCGCCGCGCAGCGCGATCGCCTGCGCGATGCGACGCAGGCGGTGCTTGCACAGCCCGGTGTGCGCGACAAGCTCGCGGTCCAGGGCGTCGAGCCGATGGCGATGAGCGCGGCGGAAATGGCGGCGTTCGGCGCGGCCGAGATCGCGAAGTGGGGCGAGGCGGTGCGGCGCTCGGGCGCGCAAGTGGACTGAAGAAAAAGAGAAAAAGAGAAGAAGAGAAGAAGAGAAGAAGAAGAGCGAAACGCCCGGCCACACCGGGCGGCAAGCGGAATGTTCAAAAAACGGGCACGGCGTTGCCCCAGGAGACAAGAAATGCGTTCGACAACCCTCAAGAAAGTGCTCGGCCTGGTGCTGGGCCTTGCCGCCGGATTGGTATCGACCCAGTCGTTGGCGCAGACCGCGGAATGGCCGGGCAGGCCGATCCGGATCGTGGTGGGCTTCGCGCCAGGCACGCCGCCCGACATCTTCGCGCGCATGTACGGCGACTACGCGAGCCGCAAGCTCGGCGTGCCGGTGCTCATCGACAACAAGCCGGGCACCGCGGGCAACCTCGCGTCCGACACCGTGGCCAAGGCGCCGGCCGACGGCTACACCTTCCTGTACAACCTCTCCACGGCGTTCACGATCAATCCGTACATCTACAGCAAGCTCCCGTTCGATCCGGACAAGGACCTGGTCCCGGTCGCCACGACGATGCGCCAGGGGCTCGTGCTGATCGCCAACACCAAGTTCCCCGCCAAGACCATCAAGGACCTGGTGGCCGCGGCCAAGGAAAAGCCCGGCGTCTATTCGCATGCCTCCTACGGTGCGGGCAGTCCGTCGCAGCTGATCGTCGAATCGCTCAAAGACGAAGTCGGCATCACCATGCTGCACGTGCCGTACCGCGCGAGCCCGATCGCCGACCTGGTCGGCGGACAAGTCGACACGCTGATGGAGCCCATCGCCACCGGCTATCCGCTCATCAGCAGCGGGCGCGTCCAGGCGCTGGCCTATTCGGGGCCCACGCGCCATCCCGCCTTGCCCGACGTGCCCACGCTGTCCGAGGTGATGCCCGGCTTCTCGATGATGTCGTGGCACGGCATCTGGGCGCCCGCGAACACGCCGGCTGCGGTGCTCGAGCGGTTCAATGCGGTGTTCGTCGAGGCCAGCAAGGATCCGGACCTCGCCAGGCGCATCAAGGACCTCAACAGCGAGCCGCTCGGCGTCTCGCGCACCGAGATGACCGCCATGGTGCGCCGCGATGCCGAGATCTACAGCCGCGTCGTGAAGGCCCGCAACATCCGCGTGGACTGAAGAAGCGGCCGGCCGATCACCGCCTTGACCCGGGGGCATTGCGGTTAGCATATTCCGCTGCACAAGGGCGGGTGCGAACCGATGCGGATATTGCTTGTAGAGGACGACAAAGTACTGGCGGACGCGCTCTCGCGTGCGCTGGTGCAGTCCGCCCACGCGGTGGACATCGTCTCCACCGGCGAGGAGGCCGACCATGCGCTCGCACTCGGCATCTACGACCTCGCGATCCTCGACATCGGCCTGCCCAAGCTCAGCGGCCTTGACGTGCTGCGCCGGCTGCGTGCGCGCAAGTCCACCATGCCGGTGCTGATGCTGACCGCTTTCGACACACTGCAGGACCGGGTGCGCGGGCTCGACCTGGGCGCCGACGACTACCTGGCCAAGCCCTTCGACCTGCCGGAGCTCGAGGCCCGCGTGCGTGCGCTGCTGCGCCGCAGCACGAATTCCACGCCCTTCCTGGAACACGGCCGGCTGCGCTTCGACACGGTGGGCCGCCGCGTGTACTACGACAAGAAGCCGCTCGACCTGTCGCCGCGCGAGCTCGCCGTGCTCGAGCTGCTGATGATGCGCGAGGGGCGGGTGGTCGGCAAGGAACAGATGGTCAACCATCTCTACGGCTGGGGCGACGAGGTCGGCGAGAACGCGATCGAGGTCAACGTCTACCGGCTGCGCAAGAAGCTGGAGCCTCTCGGGTGCGAGATCCGCACCGTGCGCGGCATGGGCTACCTGATGGACCGCAGCGATGCGGAAACCTGAGCCGAGGCTGCGGCGCAAGCTGCTGGCCTGGCTGCTCGGACCGCTGGTGGTGCTGCTGGTGCTCGACACCGGAGCCGCCTACTGGAACTCGCTGCGCTTTTCCGACCTGGCCTACGACCGCGCGCTGTACGAGATCGGGCGCGAGATCGTGCTGCACGTGAAGCTCGACGACGGCTCGCGTCCGCGGCTCGATCTTTCCGAAGCGGCGCGCAACATCCTCTTGCTGGACCAGGAAGACCTGCTCTTCTACCGCGTGGTCGGCGAGGACGGCGCGATGCTCGGGGGTGACGCCGAAATGCCGCCGCCACAGCGCGCGGGGGAACCCGGCAAGCCGCGCGTCTACCGCGACACCGTGCGCGGCGAGCCGGTGCGCATGCTCGTGGCCTGGATGCCTGTGGGCGCCGACGCGGCGACGCCGAAGGTCCTGGTCCAGGTCGCCGAGACCCTGCACAAGCGCACGCGCCTGGCCTGGGAAATGGTCGCCAACGTGGTGGTGCCCCAGCTGCTCCTGATCGTGATGGCCACGGCCGTGGTCTGGTTCGGCGTCTCGCGCGGGCTCGAGCCGCTGCAGCGCCTGCGGCGCGCGGTGTCCGACCGTTCGCACCTGGACCTGAGTCCGATCGACACGCACGACGTTCCGGGCGAGGTGCGGCCGCTGGTGGACGAGGTCAACGAACTGATGGCGCGCTTGGGACGCACTTTCGATTTCCAGAGCCGTTTCGTGGCCGACGCCGCCCACCAGCTGAAGACGCCCGTCAGCGGCCTGAAGGCGCAGATCGAACTGGCGCTGCGTGAGAACGACGCGGAGCGCGTGCGCCATTCGCTGGCGCAGCTGTACATCAGCGCCGACCGGCTCTCGCGGCTGGTGCGGCAGCTGCTCTCGCTCGCCCGCAACGAGCCCGGCGCGCTCGACGCCATGCAGCTGCACCCGCTCGACCTGAATGCCTATGCGCTCGAGGTGAGCATGGACTGGGTGCCGCAGGCGCTCAAGCGCGACATCGACCTGGGTTTCGAGGGCGTCGAGCATCCGCTGGTGATCAGTGCCGACCGGGATCGCCTGCGCGAGCTGATCAACAACCTGATCGACAACGCGATCCGCTACAGCCAGCCGAGCGGCCGCGTGACGGTGCGGGTGAGCCAGAGCGACGGAGCCCACTGCCGCCTGGCCATCAGCGACGACGGCCCGAGCGTGCCGGTGGAGGAGCGTGCGCGCATCTTCGAACGCTTTCATCGCCTGCTCGGCACGCAGGAGGACGGCAGCGGCCTGGGCCTGGCCATCGTCAGCGAGATCGCCACGCTGCACGGCGCGCGCATCACGCTGGAGGAAGACATCGACGGCGTGGGCAACACCTTCAGCGTGTTCTTCCCGCTGCGCGCCGCCTGAACCACCGGCTGTAAGCTTTCTGACAGCTGGCAGACAAGTGGCTGACAGCCTACCGGCAGAAAGGTGACAGCGCAGGCCCGTAGCCTCGGGCGGGACGGAACCGATGTGGTTCCGCGCCCCACTTCGAGGAGACACCATGTCGTTTTTGTCCAGTCCGGATTTCTGGATTGCCCTTTCGCAGATCATCCTGATCAACATCGTCCTGAGCGGCGACAACGCCGTCGTCATCGCGATGGCCTCGCGCTCGCTGCCCCCTGCGCAGCAGAAGAAGGCAATCCTGTTCGGCAGCATGGGCGCCATCGTGCTGCGCGTGGTGTTGACGTTCTTCGCGGTCTACCTGCTGACGCTGCCCTACCTCAAGCTGGTGGGCGCCGCGCTGCTGTTCTGGATCGGCGTCGGCCTGCTCAAGGGCGACGAGGGCGAAGAGAACCTGGAGGGCCACTCGAGCCTGGCCGCGGCCATCAAGACCATCGTGGTTGCCGACCTGGTCATGAGCCTGGACAACGTCGTGGGCGTCGCGGCCGCCGCCAAGGGCAACGTGCCGCTGCTGGTGTTCGGCCTGGTGATCAGCATTCCGCTCATCATCTTCGGCAGCACGCTGATCCTCAAGCTGATGGACCGCTTCCCGATCATCATCACGCTCGGTGCCGGCCTGCTCGGCTGGGTCGCGGGCGAGATGGCGATGTCGGATCCGTCGATCGCCGGATGGGCCGCCGAGCAGCACGCGCTGCACAAGATCGTTCCCGCGATCGGCGCCATCGCCGTGGTGGCGATCGGCAAGTGGCTGACCAGCCGCCGCAAGCAGGCGCCGGAGGAAGCGCCGGAACCCGCCAACCAATCGGCCTGAAGGTGTCGGCGTGAGACGGCGCATTCTGGTCCCCATCGACCCGACCGAGCCGGCCCGCACGCGCTCTGCCATCGAGCAGGTCGTGCGCATCTGCCGCCAGGAACCGGCGTCGGTCCGGCTGCTGCGGGTGCAGCCCGTGGTCTCCGGCCACGTCGCGATGTTCTTCGACGCGCAAGAGCTGCGCGAGCTGCAGCAAAGCGCCGGTGCCGAGGAGCTGCAGTTCGCGCAGAACCTGCTCGCGATGTCAGGGGTCTCGTGCAGCAGCACCGTGGTGGTCGGGCGCAGCGCCGAGACCATCGTTGCGGCGGCGCGCGACTACGGCTGCGACCGCATCGTCTTCGGCCGCGAGGAGCCCACCCTGGCCGGGCGGATCTTCGGTTCGCTCGCGCAGCAGGTGCGCCAGATGCTGGGCGCGAGCGGCGATCTGCAGGTCATCGGATCCTGACAGCGGCACCGGGCTCCGGCCGGTGCGCATTGTGCTGCGCGAGGGGTCTGGCCCGCCGCTGCGACTCCTGCCGAATGCTTCCGTATTAACGAGGCGCCGTCGATCGATGGCGCCTTTGCATTTGCACGAAAGCTTCTGCATGGGCGCTGCGCCGTCCGTTGCTATCATCGAAAAATGCAGCGCAGAACCCCCGTCGTTCCGGCAAAGGAAACCCCGTGCGGATCAAGCTGAGAACGAAGACCGCGCTGCTGATCACCACGCTGTTGCTTGCCCTGGTGGGTGCCACCGGAGGATGGCAGTATCGAAGCCTTTCGAGCGAATACGTCGAGCTGATGCACGAGCAGCAGCAGGCGCTCACCGAGAGTGCCGCGGCGGACCTCGACTACAAGCTGGGCGTTCACCTGGCTGCCCTGGCGCGTGCCGCCCGCGAGCTCGGCGAGCGCGGCATTGCCGACGCCGAGGCGCAGCAGCGCTTCCTTGCCGACAAGGACCTGCGCGCGATGTTCGACAACGCCGCGGTGGCGACGCTGGACGGCGCCATCGTGGCCATCCATCCGGCTGCGAGCCAGCCGCCGAACGTGGCCGACCGCGACTACTTCAAGCGCGTGCGCGAGCTGCGCCAGCCCATCATCTCGGCGCCCCTGCTCACCAAGGGCAGCCTGCAGCCGGCGGTCGTCATGGCCGTGCCGGTCAACGCACCGGACGGGCGCCTCGCGGGCGTGCTCGGTGCGGCGCTGAACCTGCAGCGCGCCAACGTCCTCGGCGACCTGAGCCGCGCCACGGTCGGGCGCGGCGGCCACTACGAGATCGTCACGCGCGGCGAGTCGCCCCGCATCGTCATGCATCCCGACGCGACACTGCTGCTCAAGCCGGCCGCCGCAACCGGCGTCGCATTCGGCGGCGGACCCGACAACGACCTGGCCACGCATGCGACCGTGCGCAGCGCCGACTGGGACCTGCGGCTGGTCGTGCCGGCCGGCGTCGCCTATGCGCCGCTGGAGCAGGCGCGGCGAAGCCTGTTGCTGCAGCTGCTCTGGCTCGGCCTGGGCTGCGCATTCCTGGTGTGGCTGGGTACGGCCTGGGTCATGCGCCCGCTGGAGGCGCTGAGCAACGCCATCCGTTCCTTGCGCCATTCGCCGGACAGCCAGGTGAAGCTCGATGTCGTCGCCAACGACGAGCGCGGCGACCTGGCACGCGAGTTCGATGCGCTCATGGCCGAGCTGCGCGAGCAGCGGCTCGAGGTGGCCGCGGTCACCGATGCGTCGCCCGTGGGCTTGTTCCGCTGCGACAGCAGCGGCCGCATGACCTACGTGAACGACGAGTACCTGGCCATTCACGGACTCGCGCGCGAAGACGCGGAGGAGGGATGGCTCACGCTCGTGCGCGAGGAGATCCGCGACGAGGTCCGCAAGGAATGGACCCGCCTCGTCAATACCGACGGACCGCTGAACGCCACGCGCCGGCTCCACCGCAAGGACGGCACGCGTGTGCTGGTCGCCCTGCGAAGCCGGCCCGTGCGCGCGGAGGGCCGCGTCGTCGGCCATGTCGGGACCGTGACCGACATCACCGAGCGCACGCAGGCCGAGCGGGCCCTTCGCACGCTCACCGCCATCTTCGACAAGACCACGGACTACATCATCCAGAACGATGCCACGGGGCGCCTCATCTACATGAATCCGGCCGCACGCCTTCGCACAGGCGTGGACCTCGATGCGCCGATCGAGAAGCTGAAGGTGTCCGATTTCAATCCACCGCAAACGCTGGAGCGGTTCAGGTCCGAGGTGGTGCCGACGGCGATCGCCACCGGCCTCTGGGTGGGCGAGTCGCTGGTGTGGGACATCCATCGGCGAGCGTTTCCGGTCAGCCACATGGTGATCGCGCACCGCGACAAGCAGGGCAATCTGGAGTACTTCTCGGGGCTCATGCGCGACATCTCCGACGCCAAGGCCGCGGAGCAGGCGCTGCGCGACAGCGAACACCGCCTGCGCATGGTCACCGACCACCTGCCGGCACTCGTCTCCTACCTGGACCGCGACCTGCGCTTCCGCTTCGTCAACAAGGCGTACCAGGACTGGTTCGGCGCCGATCCCCAGCAACTGCTCGGCCGCAGCCTGCAGGAGTTCTATGGCGACGAGGCATGGGCGCAGATGGAGCCGTACATCCGGGCGGCCCTCGGGGGACGGCAGGTGACCTACGAGCGGCGCGTGGCCGGCCCCGGCGGCCGCCGCGACATCCAGGCCACGCTGGTTCCGGAGCGCAATGCGCAGGGCGAGGTGATGGGCCTCTACACGCTGGACAGCGACATCACCGCGCATCACGAGGCCGAGGAGGCGCTGCAGGAAAGCGAAGCCCGCCTGCGCACGGTGGCCGACGCGCTGCCGATGCGCGTGGCCTACATCGATGCGGACGAGCGCTACCGCTTCAACAACCTGGCCTACGAGCGCGAATTCGGGCTGTCACGGGACCAGATCCAAGGCCATACCGTGCATGAACTCATGGGCGATCCGGCCTACGAGAGTGTGAAGCCGCACATCCGCGCCGCACTGGCCGGCGAGGTGGTCACCTTCCAGAGCGAAGTCAACCAGAGCGACAGCTACAACTGCTACGAGGCCCAGTACATCCCCCAGCCCGCGGCCAATGCCGAAACCATCGTCGGCTTCCATGCCGTGATCACCGACATCACACGCCAGAAGCTCGAGGAGAAGCGGCTGGTGCACCTGGCGCAGATCGATCCGCTCACAGGCCTCGCCAACCGCGCGGGCTTCGAGGCGCGCCTGGCCGAAGCCATGGACCGCAGCCGCAGCGCGGGCGCGCTGATGGCGCTGATGTACCTGGACATCGACGGCTTCAAGCAGATCAACGACCAGTTCGGACACCAGGCAGGCGACGAGCTGCTGAAGGCCTTCGCGGGCAGGCTGTCGCAGGGCCTGCGCGCCACCGATGTGCGCGCGCGCCTGGGCGGCGACGAGTTCACGGTGATCATGGAGGGACTGCCCCACGCCGACATCGCGGTGTCCGCCGCGGCAAAGCTCGTGACGGCGATGCAGACGCCGTTCGTCATCGAGCAGCAGCGGACGATCGACGTCACCGCGAGCATCGGCGTGGCGTTCTTCCAGGGCGGTGCCGCGACCGCCGCCGCGCTGGTCAGGCAGGCGGACGAGATGCTCTACCGCGCCAAGCGTTCCGGCCGTAACAACGTCCAGGCGGCGGCGCTGCCGGTCGCGGGCGGCCGGCCGTAGTTCTTTTCGGGGAGGGTGGGCAGTAGCCGCAGACGCGGCGGCCCGCCGAGGCCCCGCCTTTCCCACAAGCTCATCGCCACTGCGAATGAGTTTCAAGAACTCTGGATCCGCCGGCATCTGTGTGACCGTCTTGCAACGCGTTTGTAACATCCAGCTTGTATCTGGCGGAACTGCCAAAAAGTTCTCGAAATCCGCGCGTGACAGTTGTTAAGATTTGCGCATGTTCTAGTCGTCGTACAACCCCATTTTGGTGCAAAACGCGCCAAAGGCTGTTCGAATTGGACATTCCCTTGTTTACATCGGCTTTTAAGAAACGCGTGAGCTGGAGATATCTGCGCGGCGACGAAACGCGCCCGACGGTAATAAATTCATGAATTGGACGGGCTGCCTGCACATATGCGGGTGCTTTGGTGTTGGGGACAAATCGAGCCGCTGATTGCTTGGTGATTTGAACGGACGCGCACCCAGAATGCCGCGCCGTTCGCAGGGCGCTTATTTGTCGAGTTGAACAAAGCCCGCCCCGGAGCGTAAACCGGCGCCGGCGAGTGTTCCGCTCAAGTCGAGGAATCATGGATTTATTGATGTCGGATGTACGGCTTTTCGTGAAAGCCGTCGAGGTGGGAGGATTGACGCAAGCCGCCGACGCGTTGAGCGTCCCCAAGGCGTCCGCGTCCCGCCAACTCAAGAGGCTGGAAGCCTCGGTGGGCCACATACTGCTGCATCGCGGCGCCGGCCGTTTCGGACTCACGGGGGAAGGCCGCGAATTCCTTCCCACCGCCAAGGACGTACTGGAGGCGGTGGACCAGGCGCTCTCGCGGCTGGCGGAGACCAAAGAGGCACTCGCGGGCCAGCTGCGCATCTCGGTACCGGGCTACGTGGGCCGCGAGCTGCTGTCGCCGCACCTGGCCGCGTTCATGGCTGCGCATCCCCAGCTCAAGCTGACGGTCGACACCGGTTCCGACCGCGTGGACCTTTTTCAGGAAGACATCGACCTGGTGATCAGGGCAGGGCGCGAGGGTTGCGAAGAGCTTGTCGCCCGGCGCCTCAAAAGGCTGGGCCGCGTCTTGTGCGCCGCGCCGTTGTATCTCGATAGGCATTCCGCCATCCGGTCGGTGGATGACCTCGCCGGACACTACTTCCTGACCAACGGGCCGGAGCGCCAGGCCATGGAAATGGTCGTCCCTGGCCTGGACCGGGAGCACATCGTCGAAGCGGCGGGCGTGTTTCGCGCCAACGATCCGGAACTGTTGCTGAGACTTGCCTGTGCGGGCGGCGGCATTGCCCTCGTCCCCCTTCTTTGCGCCAAAGCCGCGATCGAGAGCGGCGTTCTGGTCCCGGTGCTTCCCTCGCTCGAATTGATGCCCAAAGAACTGAACCTGATGTATTTGCCTGCGCGGCGGAACACCCGAAAAATCAGGACGTTCGTCAATTTCATCCTCAAGGCCCTGGAGCAGGCCTGATCGCTATTTTTTAGGCGGTCCCGCAGCCCATTTGCGGCTGCGTGAACTATTTCACATTTTTGCTTTTATTCGGCGCTTCAGCCGGGCGTCCGCACGCCTGCGCGGCAAATAGACCTGCGCGTTCCTACGGTGCGCCGGCGGGTGCTGCATTGGAGAAATCGGGAGGAGGTTTCAAAAGTGGAACTTCCGATGCCGGAATGAACACCCGTTTTTCGCCCCCCTCAAAGGCAGAATTCAGCCTGCTTACAAGTGCAAACAAGCGTGATTTCTAAAGAGTCGGATTTCGAGAATCCACTTACATCGAAAAATCGCGTTGCCCTTTAAGTATTTCCACGTATTTCTGATCTTTGCCGGTGAAGACGCCGGCTTCGTGTGATCTTGAACTGGAGCAATCATGCTTATAAAAAAACTGACTCAATCCTTTCTCCGCCGGGCGGCCCGGTTTTCCGCCGTCGCGACCGTTGGCGCCGGCATGCTCGCCATGGCCAGCCTGGCTGCACCGGCCTCGGCGCAACCCGCTGCAACACCATCGGCACCAGTCGCTGAGAAGACGGTAGCGGTCGCCCTCACGCAATGGAAGGTGGTGACGGGGGCGGACGGCAAGGAGCAACTGCTGGATGCCTCCTCCGTGAAGCCGGGCGACGTTCTCGAATACCGGGCGACCTACACCAATCACACGGGCAAGACGGTGTCCGGCCTTGTCGCGGACCTGCCGATCCCCGAGGGACTCGAATACCTGCCGCGCAGCGCCAAGCCCGGTGCCGCGCTGGTCAAGGCGGCCACGAAGGACGGTGCATACGCCGCCGAGCCGCTGATGCGGAAGGCCGCCAACAACAAGACGGAGCCCGTGCCCTACAGCGACTACCGCGCGCTGCGCTGGACGCTCGGCCAGCTGCCCGCCGGCGGCGAAACCGCGGTGACCGCCCGCGCCAGGGTCGAGGTCGTCGTTCCGCCGGAACCGAAGACCTCCGCCCTCGCGCCGCAAGCGCCGCCCGTGAAGGCGCAGTCCGCCGCTGGCGCCGCCTCGCGCTGACCGTCGGCGGTGGTTTCGCCTCGTGGCTTCCGATTTTTTCGCTTCCTTTTGCAATTGCGCGCAACCCGGCCGATGTCTTCCGTTCGCGGAATCCATGGGCCGGGCTTTTTTTGTTCCTTTATTTGACAACCGAGGAGAAACCACGTGAGTCCCACCATGCCAACCCGGCGCATCGGCTTCAGGCCGAGCGCCACATGGGCTGGCGCCGCAGTTCTGTCGCTGGGCTTCCTGTTTGGAAGTTCGAGCGCACTTGCTGCGCCGCCGCCCGCCAATACCGTGATTGGCAACCAGGCTTCAGCCACCTATTCGGATTCGTCCGGCGCCACGCAACTGGCCACCTCCAACCTGGTGCAGACCACGGTGCAGCAGGTCGGCTCGTTCACGCTGGACACGTTCAACCAGGTCACGACGACGGTCGTCAACACCAAGCTCGGCGCCGCAGGCTCGGTGGTGTACGCACCGCACATCTTGACCAACACCGGCAACGGCTCGGACACCTTCACCATCACGGTGGATGCCGACAACGATGCCTTCTCGAAGGTCGAGGTCTATCCCGACGCGAACGGCGACGGCATGCCCGACAGCACCACGCCGCTGTGTACCGCCGCGCCCGCCGCAGTCTGCAGCGTGCCCGCGCAGACCGTGCCCGGCAACAACGGCACGTTCCAGTTCGTCGTGGCCTACACGATCCCCGGCACAGCCACCACGCCGACCACGCCGTTCGACACGGCGACGATCACGGCGACGCCCGGTACGCCGGCCCTGTACACGGCACCGAACACTTCGGCAGCTGACAAGGACCAGATCAACCTGACCACGGTGGCCGCCTTCGGCGCCACCAAGTCGATCGGCGTACCGGCCGTGGCCGGCCCCGGCGGCGCAGCCTGGCCGCTCGCGAGCACCGGCGGTCCGCGCTCGTCGTCGGCTTCGTGCGCGACGACCTGGGCCGCAGGCCTGGCTTCCAGCGCGACTTGCCAGTACACGGTCTACACGCTGACGTTCAACAACACCGGCGGAGCGCCCGGCAAGTTCGCCCTGTCGGACACGCTGCCATCGGGCCTCACGTATGTCGCGGGCTCCGCCGTCTGGAGCAGCGCTCCGGGCGTGGCGCTGGGCGACGGCGCCGGCGGCGATCCGGCCGGCATCGACTTCCAGGTGACGGGCAGCACGCTCAACGCCGTCGTGAATTCGCTCGGCCAGAACGTGACGCAGACGATCAGCTTCGTGGTGCTGGTGAACAACACGGCAGTGGTCGGCACGTCGACCACCACCAACGTGGGCCAGTACAACCCGACGGATTCGCCGACGGCCACCGCCACCGCGATCGGCACACTGGGTTCCACCACCAACCCCGCGGCCTACACCGTCGTTGCAAGCTACGGCCTCGCCGTGGGTACCAACCCGTCGACCGCGGCGACTGCAGTCGACACGGTGGCAGGCACGCCCAACGGCACGGCGGCCGACACGACCACGCAGCCTTCGGTGGTTGCAGGCGGCAGCGTCAAGTTCCCGCAGACCGTGTTCAACACCGGCAGCGGCGTCGACAGCATCAACCTGAGCGTTGCCAACGGGACCTTCCCGGCCGGCACGACCTTCCTGCTGTTTGCGGCGGACGGCGTGACGCCGCTGCTCGACACCACCGGCGACGGCGTTCCCGACACCGGTCCGATCCCGGTCGGCGGCAGCGCCAACATCGTGGTGCAGGCCAATGTTCCCGCCAGCGCGACGGTGGGCTCGGGTCCGTTCAACGCGATCCTGACCGGCCGTTCGGCAGGCGATGCGACCAAGATCGACGCCACGCTCGACCAGGTCACCATCGTCGTCGGCTCGCTCGTCGACCTGACCAACAGCGCAGCCGGTACCGGCTCGGGTTCGGTGGCAGGCGGTGACTTGGGCCCCGGCCCGAGTCCGCAGCCGACCACGACCAACACCACGCCTGCGGGCACCGGCACGATCTTCACGCTGTTCGTCAAGAACAATGATGCGACCGGCCCGGCAACGCAGACCTACGTGCTGGCGGCCAGCCAATCGACCAGCTTCCCGGGCACGCTGCCGGCTGGCTGGACGGTGAAGTTCGTGGCCGCGGGCGGTACCTGTACCGCCGCCGCGATCACCAGCGTGACCGTGGCTGCCGGCGCGCAGCAGCAGGTCGACGCCTGCGTGACGCCTCCCGCGACGCAGACGCCGGTGACGGCCCAGCCGATCTACTTCCGCGTGCAATCCAGCGCCGTGGCATCGACCGGCGTGCTCGTGTCCGACGCCAAGCAAGACGCGGTGACCGTGACCACGGCTGCAACGCTGGGCGCCACCCTGACGCCCAACAACGTCGGCCAGGTCGCTCCGGGCGGCACCGTCGTCTATGCGCACACGCTGACCAACACCGGCAACCAGAGCTGCGGCGCGTACACGCTCACGGCCACCGTGCCGGCTGCCGATGCGGCACTGGGCTGGACCACCGCGATCTACCTCGACGTCAACGGCGACGGCCAGATCGACGCGGGCGACACGCTCGTCACCGGCCCGATCGCGGGACCGCTGGCAGCGGGCACAACGCAGAAGCTGCTGGTGCGCGTGTTCGCACCGGGCGGCGCGAGCGCGGGCGCCACCGACACGGCCACCGTGACGGCGACGTTCACCGATCCGGCACCGAACTGCGGCGCGCCTTCGGCCACCGACATCAGCACCGTGATCACCGGCCAGATCCGCGTCCTCAAGACGCAGGCTGCCGACATCGCCTGCGACGGCACGGCTGATGCCGCCTTCGCCGCAACGCCGCTGTCGCTGAAGCCCGGCCAGTGCATCGTGTACCAGGTCGTCGCGACCAATGAGGGCACCGCGCCCATCACCAACATCGCGATCAACGACGCGGCGCCTGCATTCACCAGTCTCACCGGTGCGACGCAGCCAGCCAACCAGTGCGTCTCCACGGGCGTGACCGGCACCGCGCTGGCCTATGCCCAGACCGCGACCGCGGTGAGCTGCGGCAGCGCGGCCAACACCGTGGCTCCGGCCGGTACGGCCACCTTGACCTTCGCCGTACGCATCAACCAGTGATGCGCGATTGAGTCGCCGGCAGGCCGCTTCGGGCCTGCCGGCTTTACGCGAGGCGCCGCCTTCAAGGCTGTGCGCTTCGCCTTTTTCCCCTGCCGCTTTCCCGCCGCGCGCTTCGGCACGCGTGCATGGCGGCGGCAGAGGAAAAAGACCCAGGTATTCACGGCCCCCCAGGGGTGCCGACGGAAGGTGACGCCGAGTGCAATTCTTGTCTGACTTATTGAGCTGCCGCTCGCATCGATGGCGCCAAGCCGGCGCCGTGCTGGCGATCGGATTGGCCCTGCTGCTGGCGTGCGCCGCAGGGCGCGCCGCGCCTGCGCCTGGCGGCAGCGTGATCCGCAACGTGGCCAAGGCCAGCTACGTGCCGGCCGGCTTTGCGCAGACCGAGACCTCCAGCTCCAACAGCGTTGTAGCCAACGTGCTGGCGGTCGAGGCGCTGGTGCTGACGCAGGACCAGGCGGTCACCCGGCCGCCGGCCACCGTCGTCACGCTGAACCACCTGCTCACCAACACCGGCAACGTGCCGTCGAGCTATGCATTGGCCTTTGCCAACAACGCGGGCGGCTGCGCGGCGGACACGCTCGATCTCTCGGCGCTGCGCGTCGTGCGCGACATCAACAACAACGGCGTGGTGGATCCTGGCGATCCCGTGCTGCCGCTCGGCGCGCCCGGTGCGCTGGCGCTGCGGCCCGGCGAAACCGCTTCGCTCCTGGTGGAAGGAACGATCCCGACCACCGCCGACGGCGTGGCCTGCGCCGCGCTGACCGCGACCACTGCGCTGCAGAACCTGAGCGCCACCAACCGCGACATCGTGACCGTCGGCAACGTGGCGGTCATCGCCATCACCAAGAGCGCGAGCTATCCGGGCGTCATTGTTCCGGGACAGACCCGCATCGATTTCACGGTCTCCGGCACCAACATCGGCGCCCGCGATGCGCAGCCGGGCAATGCCGCCGCGCCGGCCGGCACCCCCGTGCTGGTGAACGGCGCGCCCGCCAGCCTGGTGCTGGTGCGCGACCTCGTGCCGGCCGGCACGCAGTACATCGCGGGCACGCTGCAAAGCACGGCCGCGGGTGCGGTGCGCCTGTTTCGCCTGCCGGGCGACCCGGCCTTCAGCTACCGCACGGCCGACGACGCCGCCGCGATCGAAGTGGCCATCGGCGTGCCGACGGCCGTGTCGCGCAATGCCTCGATCGCCATGCAGTTCGCGGTGCTGGTGAAGGCCGACCAGTCCGGCGACATCCGCAACACCGCGCAGAGCTATTACAACGACGGCACCGCGCCGGTGGTGTCGCCGTCCAACACGGTGCTCATCACCACGACCCAGAGCCGCATCGGCGTGGCCAAGACCGCATCGGTGCCGCGTGCGAACCGCGGTGCCGACGGCCTGCCCGACGGGACCACCACCGTGCGCTTCAGTGTCGACGTGCGCAACTATGGCGCCGTGTGGCTCTACGGCGTGCAGGCGGTCGACCTGCTCGAAGGCGGCAACGCGACCCAGTTCGGCAGCTACACCAGTGCGGCGGTGCCGGGTCCCGGCCAGTACACGGTCGTGCCAGGCTCGATCGGCATCGCAGGCAACCAGGGCAACGGCGTGAGCGGAACCGTGGCCGCCGCGAACAACGCCTTCACCGGCACCGCCACCGCGCAGAACCTGTTGGCGCCCGGTGCGGTGCTGCCCGTCGGCGCGCAGGTCACCGTGCAGTTCGACGTTCGCATCAACGTCAACGGCCGCACCGGCACGCTTCTCAACAGCGTGCGTGCGCAAGGCGCCCTCACGCCCGGCGGCGCGCCCGTGGCCTTCGACGATTCGGTGGATGGCGCCAGTCCGGACCCGGACGGCGACGGCAACCCGAACAACAACACTTCGCCCACGCCGGTGTCGATGCAGCTGCCTTCGCTCTCGCTCGCCAAGACTGCTTCTCTGCCGCGGCGCGTGGCCCAGGGCGTCTACGAGATCGACTACCGCCTGCTCGTCACGAACACGGGCGTCGCGCCAGCGCCGAACGTGCGCGTGATCGACAACCTGAACTGCACCTTCGACATGGACAAGCCCGAGGGCCTGGTCGCGTCGTGGGAGCTGGTGGCCGCGCCCAAGATCCGCAGCGGCTTGCTCAATGCCGCGGGAAGCTTCACCGGGCGCGCAGCCTGCGACCGCGAGGCGCTGGCCAGCAGCGATGCATTCAGGCTGCCGACCGAGGCGGTGCTCAGCCTCACCGACGGCAGCCGCGGCCTGGAGCCCGGCCAGAGCGAGGAGGTCAGCTTCAGCGTACGCATCACGCAGAAGCCGGGTGCCGGGGACCGCCGCGCGACCTTCAACAACAAGGCATGGGCGGCTGCTTTCGACCAGAACACCATCAACGTCACGCCCGCGATGCTGGTGGCGGCCACCGCGAATTCGGTGCAGTCGCTGCTGGCCGATCCGGCCGGCACGGTCTACAACGCCGTCACGCGAGAGCCGGTTCCCGGCGCGGTGGTCACGTTCTCGCGGCAGTCGTGCAGCAGCGGGTCCGTCACGCCGATGAACGCGGCAGAAATCTACGGCGGCTCCTCGGGCACCTACACGTTCAATGCCGACGGCAGCGTCTCGATGACCACCGGTGCCGACGGCAGCTACCAGTTCTACCTGCAAGCGCCGCCGGTCAGCGGCCTGTGCACGTACACGCTGCAGGTGGCGCCGCCGGCAGGCAGCGGCTATGTCTTCCCGTCCCAGCTGATCCCCGTGACGGCCGGCACCTTCGGCAGCTGCGGTCCGGTGGTGCCCGGTGCATTGCCGCCCAAGGGGGCCGAGCCGACGACCCACTATTTCTCGGTGTCGTCGGGCTTCAACGCCTCCAATGAGGCCTGCGACGTGGTGCACAACCACATCCCGCTCGATCCGGGCAATGTGCTCGGCCTGGTGCTGCGCAAGGAAGGCAGCAAGCGGCAGGTCGAGTTCGGCGACTTCCTGGATTACGCGCTGACAGTGACCAACAAGACCGGCGCGCCGTTGACGGGCGTCTCGCTCAGCGACAACCTGCCGCCGGGCTTCGCCTACGTGAACAACAGCGCACGGCTGAACGGCGCGGCCACCGGCAATCCGGTCGGCGGTGCGGGCCCGAAGCTGGTGTTCAACTATCCGACGCTCACGCTCGGTGTCGACCAGATGGCGATGGTGCGCTACCGCGTGCGTGTCGGCGTGGGCGCACCCACGAACGGCGATGCGATCAACCGTGCACGTGCCCATTCGGGTCCGCTGCAGTCGAACCTTGCGAACTGGACGGTGCGCGTCACCGGCGGTGTGTTCTCGGACGAGGCCTTCATGTTCGGCAAGGTTTACATGGACTGCAAGGCCGACGGCAGGCAGGAGGGCAGCGACGAGATCGGCGTGCCCGGCGTGCGCCTGTTCATGGAGGACGGCACCAACGTCGTCACCGACGTGGAGGGCAAGTGGAGCCTGTACGGCCTCAAGCCGATCACCCACGTGCTGCGCGTCGACCAGACCACGCTGCCGCCCGGCGCCCGCCTCGAATTGCTGGACAACCGCAACGCGGGCCGCCCCGAGAGCCGCTTCGTCGACCTGAAGAAAGGCGAATTCCACAAGGCCAATTTCATCATCGGCAACTGCGACAAGCGGGCGACCCTGGACGACGTGGTGGCCCGCCGCGCGGCCATCGCCGCGATTCCGGACACCGAAGCGGAGGCCCAGGTGCGCATGCGCCTGAATGCGGAAGGGCAGATCGTCGCGGTGGGCGACCTGCGCTCGCTGCCCGCAAGCGGCCAGGCGCTGGCGAGCGGCAGCACGGGCTCGACCACGACGTCGTCCGCGCCGCTGATCGCCATGCCCGACGCGCCGGCCAATGCCAGCAGCTTCGTCGGTGCCGCCTCCGGCAGCATGAGCGGCACGCTGGGGACCGCGGCTTCGGCGGCGCCGACCCCGGCGGGCAGCCTGTTTGCCGCGCTGAACGGCTTGCCGGCCGCCGCGAAAGGCGTCTCCGCCGAGGGCGGTGCGGCAGCCGGTGTCGGTGCCTTTGCGAGCCGGCCCGTCAACACCTCCGCCGCCATGCTGGAGCCGCGCAGCGCGCCGCTGCTGCCCGAGGCAGTGCCCAGTCCCATCGAGCTGGAAGTGCTGCTGCCGCAGATCGAAAGCAACGCGCTCGGCTTCCTCGGCCTGAAGAACGGCGACACCGTTCCCGCCCAGTCGATCAACGTGCGCGTCAAGGGCGAGGCCGGCCTGGCGCTGCGGCTCAGCGTCAACGGCCAGGCCATCGACGAGCGGCGTGTCGGCAAGAAGACGCAACTGCCGTCCAAGAGCATCGGTGCCTGGGAATACATCGGCGTGGTGCTGCAACCGGGGAGCAACCGGCTGCAGCTCGATGCGGTGGACGCATTCGGCAACGTGCGCGGCACCGAACAGATCGGCATCGTCGCGCCCGACAAGCTTGGCGCGATCCAGATCGACCTGCCCGAGACCGCCTATGCCGATCTGCGCACGCCCGTGGTGGTCAAGGTGCGGCTGGCCGATGCGGCCGGTGTGCCGGTCACGGCGCGCACCCAGCTCACACTGGAGACAGACCGGGGCCGCTGGCTCGACGAGGACCTGAACCCGGCCGAGCCGGGCACGCAGGTCTTCATGGACGGGGGGGCCGCCGAGTTCCGCCTGCTGCCGCCGGGCGAGGCGGGCGATGCGCGGCTGCGCGTGACGGCCGGCAGCTTCGTCAAGGAAGCACGGCTTGCGCTCTTGCCCGAGATGCGCCCGATGCTCGGCGTGGGCATCGTCGAAGGCGTGCTCGATTTCACCAGGCGCGGCAGCGTGCCGCTCGGCGCCATGCCCGCAGGCGCGGCCTTCGAAGCCGAACTGACGGGCCTCGCGGACGAGCGCGAGAACCGCCGCGCGGGCGCCCGCGCCGCCTTCTTCTTCAAGGGTACCGTCAAGGGCGAGTACCTGCTCACGGCCGCCTACGACTCCGACAAGACGCGCAAGGACCGGCTGTTCCGCGACATCCGGCCCGACGAGTTCTATCCGGTCTATGGCGACTCGTCGGTCAAGGGCTTCGATGCGCAGAGCACGCAGAAGCTCTACGTGCGCATCGACAAGAACCGCTCCTACCTGCTGTATGGCGACTTCACCACCAGCAGCAGCACCGAGGTGCGCAACCTGAGCCAGAGCAACCGCGCGCTCACCGGCCTCAAGCACGTGTACGAGACCGCGGACGTGCGCGCCACCAGCTACGCGTCGCGCACCGCGCAGACACAGCAGGTGGAGGAGTTCCGCGCCGTCGGCACCTCGGGCCCCTATTACCTGAGCACGACCGGCGGCGAGTTCGTCGACAACAGCGAGCAGATCGAGGTCGTGGTGCGCGACCGCAACCAGCCCGACATCGTGCTGCAGCGCACGCCGGCCACGCGTTTCGTGGACTACACGGTCGAGCCGCTCACGCGCCGCATCCTGTTCACGCATGCCATCGCGTCCGTCGATGCCAACCTGAACCCGCAATCGATCCGCGTCACCTATGAAGTCGACAGCGGCGGCCCCAAGTTCACCGTGGCCGGCACCGACGTGCAGGTCAAGGTCGGCGAACGGCTGCAGCTGGGCGTGGTCGCCAGCACCGACCAGAATCCGGAGAACCGCCGCAGGCTGGGCGCGCTGACGGCCGTGGCCCGCCTCGGCGACAACACCACGGCAGCCGCCGAGGTGGTGCGCACCGATTCCGACGAGAAGGGCAAGGGCGAAGGTGCCCGCATCGAAGTGCGCCATCAGACCGAGCAACTCGCTGTCGTGGCGCTCGCGAGCAAGACCAGCGCGGGCTTCGACAACCCGGGCGCGAGCTTTTCGGCGGGACGCACCGAGGTCTCCGGCCGCGCAGAGTACAAGATCGACGACGACACCGCGGTGCGCGCCGAAGTGCTCTACAGCAAGGATGCGCTGCTGGAAGGCGACCGCAAGGGCGCGAGCGCGAGCTTGCGCAAGAAGCTGGACCACGACATCGTCGCGGAGGTCGGCCTGCGACACGGCCAGAGCCGCAGCGGCCTGGCCTCGGGTTCGGGCTTCGACTACGGCGAGATCTCCACCTACAACGGCAATCTGGGCAGCCGTGTCGGCGCGGGCAGCGCGACCGCGCTGGGCGCCGCCGCGACGGCCAACGCCAACGCCGAGAGCGAGAGCCTCACCACCGTGCGCGCGCGCCTGTCGGCTCAGGTGCCCGGCGTGCCGCTGGCCCAGGTCTTCGTGGAGGGCGAGCAGGACTTGAAGAACTCCGATCGCCACACGCTGGCGGTCGGCGGCAACTACGCGATCACGGACAGGACGCGCGTCTATGCACGCTACGAGCTCATCTCCAGCCTGTATGGCGCCGCCCAGCTCGATGCCACGCAGTCCAACAACGTCGGCATTCTCGGCATCGAGAGCAACTACATGGACGGCGGGCGCCTGTACAACGAGTACCGGCTCGCAGACAGCATCGACGGCCGTGCCGCCCAGAACGCCGTCGGGGTGCGCAACACCTTCAAGCTCACCGACAGGTTCAGCCTGACCGGCGGTCTCGAGCACACGCGCCAGATGGGCGGTTATGCCAACAGCGCCAACAACGGCACCGGCTATGCGGGCGGGCTGGGCGAATCCACCGCGGTCATGGCGGGCGTCGAGTACCTCACCGACACCTACAAACTCAGCGGCATCCTCGAAGGGCGCAAGGGCGACGACGCGAACACGCGTCTCTTCAGCGCCGGGTTCGGCTACAAGATCACGCCGGCGTGGAGTCTGCTGGCGCGCAGCGTGGTGAGCGACAGCGAAGGGCAGGGCGCCAGCGGCGGCAATGAGCGCCACCTGCAGCGCCACCAGATCGGCCTGGCGTACCGCCCCGTCGACGACGACACCTGGAACGCGCTGATGCGCTATGAGCGCCGCTCGGAGCGCATCGTGGGCCACGGAAACGCGGCCGGCGCATTGACCGGGGGCAGCGCCTTCGGCGGCGAATCCGGCAACGCCAGCCTGCCGGGCAGCACCAGTGCGGACATCGTCTCGGCGCACCTCAACTACAACCCGGCGCGCGGCCGCGTGCTGAGTGCGCGCTACGCGGGCAAGCTCTCGCGCGTCGACGACGGCTTCCTGGCCAGCAGCTATTGGGCGCATCTGCTGCACGCGCGCTACACCCAGGACATCAACAAGGACTGGGATTTCGGCGTGCAGGCCGGCCTGCTGTACGGCAAGGGCGGCGCGCTGCAGAAGACCCTGGGCGTGGAGGTCGGCTACCAGATGGCGAAGGACCTGTGGATCTCCGCGGGCTACAACTTCGTGGGCCTGCACGACCGCGACCTGACAGCCAACGAATACACCAGCAAGGGCGCGTACATCCGGCTGCGATTCAAGTTCGACGAGACGCGGCTGGGCTTTCCATCGGCCGCTGCCGGCGCATCGAAACCTGCGGCCGCCGCGCCCGCAGCGCAGCCGGAACCCGTTTCCGGCAACGGCGAGCCCCTGCTTCCCGCGTCCCCAGAAGAAAAAACCAGTTCAGAAAAATGAACATGCAAAGACTCAAGAACACGCTGCGTTCCCTTGTGAGCACGGCACGGTGGTGGCTCCTGTGCACCGCATGGCTCGTGGCCGTGCCGCTTTCAGGACATGCGCAGCAGGTGCTCAGGCCGCAGACCGGTACGTTGGTCAACGGCACGATCGTGGGCTCCACCAACGGGTTGTCCATGAGAACTTACTGCGTCAGCGGGTTCCCGACCGGCCTGACGATGTGGGAGCGCTATCACAGTGCGGCGGTCAACGGCACCTTTGCCAACCTGACCGGCGGCTTGCGCGCGTACGAACTGCGCTGCTCTCCGTTCACCGTCACCGAGGGCGCAACCGCCGCGACCATCACCTGGGGCGCGCCGACCCAGCGCGGAGCCGCGGGCCGACCCATCAACGGCATGACGCTGCGCGGTCCCCAGGCTTGTCCGGCCGGCACGGTGATTGCAGTGATGGGTGGCGTCGACCGCATGTTCAACGGATCGTCGGGCAACATCTATCCGACGCAGCTCACCTTCACCTGCCGGCCGGTCACGGTGGTGGCGGGCGACTGGTTCCGCGTCGCGGCCACCGGAGGCGCAAGCTACACGCTGGGCATCACCACGAACGACGGCGGCACCGGTCCCGGCTCGGCGGTGCCAGGTCCCCTGCGCGCCCCGCGCACCGTTTGCCCCTATTCGGCCACCAACACCTGCAACGGCCTGGAAGACCACGGCGGCGGGGAGCTGATCGACGGCTTCTCCGGCGTGCGAAGCGAGTTTCCCGACGCGCGCGTTTCGCAGCGCATCAGCTTCGTCAACTACGCCTGGAGCCAGGCGCTCGGCCCCAGCACGAACACCGCCACTTGGCGCCCGACCGCGGGCCGTTTGCCGTTCTACCCGCCGACCGTTGCCAACAACATCGCCCGTTACCAGGACACCTACGAAAGCTACGCATCGGCAGGCACCAGCTACAGCGGCGGTGCCCTGGCACCCAGCGGCGTCAGCGTCCAAAACGTCGTCAGGACCGGTACCTGCAACACCTCGCACACGCTCGCAACGCAGGAGGACTACACCTGCACGAACATCATCACCGGCCGGCCCGACCTGCAAGTGCGGGTCGCGGTACCCCCGGACGCCTGGACCAGCCACGGACAGGAACGCAACGTCAGGCTCACGGCCAAGAACTTCGGCCCGGGGCGCACCACCGCCACCGACAACTCGACCGCAGTGCTGGCTCTTCCCGCCGGATGGAACACCGGCACCTTGCCCGCCAACTGCGCAAAGGCCGGTTCGCCCGTGGTGGTGACGTGCCAGCTCAACCCCACGCTGCTCGCGGGCTCGAGCGGGCCCGGCATGACGGACGGCGGCGAAGCCAACTTCGACATCCCGGTGTTTCCGCAGCCCACCGTGGCGGCCGGCAGCTACCCGGTCGTCAATGGCGCCAGGGTTTGCGTCCAGGCGGCATCGTCCGGCAACCCGCACTACTGCACGGTGCCCAACGATACGACCCCGGACAACGACGACGGCATCGCGGTGGATGAAACCGACACCATCGTCCTGGCCTACCTCACTCCGCCGCTGATGCCGCCCCGCGTCACGACCACCGTGGTCTCGAACGGCGGCGTGGGTTCCTTCGCCTTCACCGGCACCAACAACGCGGCGCCTGTCAGCCCCATCGTCACGACCGTGGCCGGCCAGGGGGAATCGGGGCCGACCATGGAATTGGGGGTCACGCAGAGCGCGACGTTGCTGCAGCAGTCCGCCCCGCCCGCGGGCTTCGCGCTGCGCAGCATCTCGTGCACCGGCATGGCCGCGGGCGGCACTGCAACCTACGACCTGGCGCTGCGGCGCGTCACCCTGGATGCGGCCGCCACCGACTACGGCGCCAACATTGCCTGCACCTTCACCAACGTTCGCGTGGTCGTCACCGTGAGCAAGGTGACAGAGGGCGGAACGGGCAGCTTCTCGTTCACGGGCTCCAACGGCTTCGTGGCGCAGAGCATCACCACCTCCGCGGCCAACACGCCGGACGAAGGCGACCCATCGGGCCTGACCACCGTGGGTGCCGCAACCACCATCACCGAAGGCGTGCCGCCCGTCGGCTGGCGGCTCAAGGGGATCGCCTGCACGGGCTTGGGCACGGGCGGCACGGCCACGGTGAATCTCGCCGCGCGTGCCGTCACCCTGAATGCAGCGGCCACGGCAGCCGGCAGCAACATTGCCTGTACCTTCACCAACACCAAGCTGCCGACGATGACAGTCAGCAAGGTGTCGATCGGCGGCACGGACAGCTTCGCCTTCACCGGCACCAACGGCTTCACCGCCACCAATGTGACGACGGAAGACGACGGCGTGGCCATCGCCGCGGCGGAGCAGGTCCTCACGGCCGCGAATACCGCGACCAGCGTCACCGAAAGCGTGCCGCCGCCACCCTATGCCCTGACCGGCATCAGCTGCACGGGCATGGGCCCGGGAGGCACGGCCACGCCGAACCTGGCCACGCGCACCATCGCGCTGAACGCCGCAGCCACCGCACCGGGCAGCGAGATCAACTGCACGTTCACCAACACGGTCCAGCCGCAGCTCAAGCTGGTGAAGACCGCCGGCGCCTCAAGTTTCGCGGTCGGGGTGGCGTCGAGCTACACGCTCACGCTGAACAACACCGGCCCGGTCGCAACCACCGCTCCGGCGACGATCAGCGACACCGTGCCCGCGACGCTGACGCTCGGCACCATGCCCGCCGGCTGCATCGCGACCGGTCAGGTCGTGAGCTGTGCGGTGCCTGCGGGGCTCGCCGCCACCACCGGCACCGCCGCCTTCGTCATTCCGGTCACGCCCTTGCCGGGCGCGTCGCCGAGCGTGGCCAACACCGCGACGGCCACGGGCGGCGGCGACCCGTTGTGCAACGCCACGGGCAACTGCACGAGCAGCGTGACAACGCCCGTGCTGGGGGAGCCCCGCATCACTTTGCGCAAGACCAAGACCAACATCACCGGCACCCACACCTTCGGCTTCACGCTGACCGGCGTCACCATCCCGACCGACAGCATCGCGGTGACCGCGCTGGCCACGCCGCAAGCCTCCACCACGGTCCACGTCGGCACGCCGGGCGTCGAGGCCACCGTGCAGGAGTCGAGCGTTCCCGGGGGCTGGCCGGCCAATCCTTTCTCGGTGTCCTGCCTGGACTCCGCAGCCGCGGCGAGCGGCAACCCGACCACGCAGCTGGCCACACTCAACGGCAACACAGCGACGCTGCCCGCGAGCGTGATGCGGCCCGCGGCGGCCATTGCCTGTACCTTCACCAACACGGCCACTGCGCGCGTCACGGTGGGCAAGACCGCGTCGGCGACCGCCGGAGCCGGCGGCAGCATCGTCTACGGCCTGAGCTTTGCCAACACCGGCCCGGTGGCCACCGGCACTTCACTGGTGGTGAGCGAGCAGCTGCCGCCTGGCGTGGTGGCCAACTCGGTGGTGCCCGGAACCGGTGTCACCTCCGTGAGCTGCGGCACGCTGCCGAGCGCGCCCGGTGCGCTGCTCAACTGCACCATGACGCTGCCGGCCGGCGGCATTCCGGCAACCACGGGCGTGCGCAGCTTCACGCTGAACGCGACCGCGCCCATCGTCGCCACTGGCACCGTGCTGACCAACTACGCCAGCACCAACGTGAGCGGGGCGGGCCTGCCGGCTACGGCAGCCGGCGCGGGCTGCGTCTCCGGCGGCACGGTGAGCTGCGCCAACGCACAGACCACCATCGTGGTCGGCCCTGCGGCCGGCAGCCAGTCGGGCGTGCGCATCGTCACCGACAACCAGCTGGCCAACGGCACCGCGCAGGATGTGCTCGAAGCGTTCATCCGCGACGAGTCCGGCAATCCGGTCCAGGCCGGCACGGTGGTGAGCTTCGGCGCCACGCCGAACGTCGCCTTCAACGGCGGCGCGGTCGGCGCGGCCGGAAGCTGCACCACCACGGCGGCAGGCCTCTGCCAGGTAAGGGCAACCAGCACGGTGGCCGCCGTCTACAGCACCACGCAAGTCACGGTCGGTGGCGCTGTCCTGAGCGGCAATTTCAGCGTCGGTGAAGACAGTTATCTGCCGAGTCCGCAGCCCTACCGGTTCGGCAGCCGGCCGACCGTGACCATCCGCAAGACTTCGCTTGGCGGGGTCGGCACGTTCAGCTTCACCGGAAGCAACGGCCTGGTGGCGCGGAACATCACGACCACCGTGGCCGGTACGCCGGTCGCAACCGCGGTGCAGTCGCTCACGGCGGCGAATATCGCCACCACCATCACCGAAGGCGCGCCGCCGGCGGGCTACGCGCTGATCGATGCCTCGTGCACCGGTCTGGGCGCCGGCGGAACGGCTTCGCGCAACGGACGCGTGCTCACGCTCGATGCCGCGGCCACCGCGCCCGGAAGCGACATCGTCTGTACCTTCACGAACGCCTTCGACGCGAATCCGCCACCTCCGCCGGTTGCACCGACGGTGATGTGCTCGACGAATGCCGCGGTGTTCAACACCGGTTTCGACGGCCCCGCCGGCCCGCCCGTGGCCACCGGGCGTGACCCGGTGTGGGAGTCGGGCATCGGCACGGCGACCGGCGGTCCGGCCAGCGTGGCGGCATGGGCGCGCTCATACGTCGGAAACAAGGCGCCCGCCAGCTGGATCGCGTCGCCATTCGGCAATGCCAATTGGGTGTCGCAATACCCGGGCTCGCATACCGGCAACGTCGACATCTATCACCGCTTCACCTTCAACATGGCGCCGTCGGTCAATCCGGCGACCTTTGCGCTGAAGCTGGATTTCTATTCCGACAACTCGGTGGCAGCCATCTATATCAACGGCGTGCTTCAGAGCGTTCCGGGCGTGCCGCAGGCCCCCACCAATCCGTACTTCTACGCCGGCTTCGTCGCGGGTGCCGCGGCCAGCACCAACCTGGTGAGCAACTGGCAGACCGGTTCCAACACGGTGGTCGTCCACATCAAGAGCGGCGCGGGAGCCCAGGGTTTCCTCGCCCAGGCCACCACCAGCGCGCTGTGTGCGCCTGCGACGGTCAACGTGCAGAAAACGACTCTGAATGGCGCCGGAGGGCCCTTCACCTTCAACCTGACCAACACCACGCAGGCCAGCGGCACGGTCAGCACTCTTGCTGTGGGCACGCCGGCGCAGGTGGACGGCAACACCGCGGCGGCGGGCGTGCAGGCCTTCAGCGCCAGCGTGAGCAACAAGGTCATCAGCATCACCGAACCCGCGGTGCCGGGCTGGCATTTGACGGGCGCGAGTTGTACCGACGCCGGAGCGCCGGTCGGCAGCCTAGGCACCGGCGCGAGCGGGCGAACCTACACCATTCCTGCGGCCAGCGTGCAGCTGGGCAAGTCGCTGCAATGCGTGTTCACGAATTCCGCCTCGGCCACCGTAACCATCCGCAAGGTGTCGCTGGGCGCGACCGGTACCTTTGGCTTCAGCGGAGACAACGGCCTGACTGCGCAGAGCCTCACCACCACCGCGCTCGGCACGCCGGTTGCGGGCGCCATCCAGACAGTGGCGGTGCCGAGCACGGCGACGACCATCACCGAAGACCCGCTGCCCACCGACTACGCGTTGACGGGGGTCAGCTGTACCGGCCTGGGCGCGGGCGGCACGGCAACGCCTGACCTGCCGAACCGCAAGGTCACGCTGGATGCGGCCGCCACGGCGCCGGGCAGCAACATCGCGTGCACCTTCACCAACACCTATACGCCGCCTTATCCGCGGGTGCAGATCGTCAAGACCACCATCGGCGGCACCGGCAGCAACCTGTTCCGCTTTGCGCTCAGCGGACTTTCGACGACAAGCGACAGCATCACCGTGGTCGGTGACGATACCGTGGAGGGTGCAGCCAACATCACGGGCACGGCCGGTGCCCGTGTCACCATCAGCGAAACCTCGCCCGAGGGCTGGCCGGCCAACCCGGTGAGCGCCAGCTGTGTGGACTTGAACAGCGCCACCCCGGCCGCCACGTTCGGCACGCTCACGGGTAATCAGCTGGCCATTCCCGCGGCCAACATGGTCGCAGGCGCGGCCATTACCTGTACGTTCGTGAACGGCTATCCCAAGAATGTGACCGGCCGGGTGTTTCTAGACAATGGCACGGGGGGCGCAACCGCGAACGACGGCCTCATCAACGGCGGTGAGATCGGGCAGAGCGGCATCAGCATGCGCTTGACCGACTGCGCGGCAACCACCTTGTCGACCGCCGTCACCGACGGCACCGGCAAGTACGCGCTGGCCGTGCCTTTCACCATCGGCACGGGCGACGCGCTGTGCGTGGAAGAGACCAACACGGTTTCGCGCATCTCCACCGGCGCCTCCCTGGGCGGCGCTCAGCTGCCCTCGGGCCAGGCCGTGACGAGCGCAGGCACCGCCTACACCTACACCCGCGAAGGCACGCCGGACCGCATCGCCTTCACCTGGAACAGCAGCGGCCACACGGGACTGAACTTCGGCGACGTCGATCGCAACACGCTCGCGACCGACGGCGCCAAGAACGGACTTCCCGGCAGCACCGTGAGCTATCCGCACACCTTCACCGCGCGCACGGGCGGGTCGGTGAGCTTCGAGATCCCGAACACGGTCGACACGCCCGCGATCAGCGGCTGGAGCGGCAAGATATTTGCCGACACCGGCTGCACCGGCGCGCTGCAGGCCGGCGCGGCGCTGCTCTATCCGCCGGCCGTGCCGGTCACGGTGAGCACGGGGCAGAACGTGTGCATCGTGATGCAGGAGTTCATTCCCGCCAACGCGATGAGCGGCAACAGCAACACCAGCACCGTGCAGGCCAGCTTCGTCTTCACCAATGCCGGCCCCGGGCTGAACGCCACTTACACGGTGACCGATATCACCACCGTGTCGACCAGCGCGCTGGAACTCAAGAAGGAAGTGCGCAACGTGACGCAGGGCGGCAGCTTCGGCCTCAACAACCAGGCCAAGCCGGGCGAGACGCTCGAGTACCGCATCACCTACACCAACAACGGGCCGACCCCGATCAGCGGCATGACGGTCAACGACACGACGCCGCAATACACGGTCTTCGTTGCGGCGCTGGCCGATACGACACCGGCCACGCTGGCGAGTTGCCAGAAGAACACGCCGGCCAATCCATCGCCCGCGCCCGCCGTGGATTGCGGCACCGCGCAAACCGAGGGCGGAACGGGCGGCCTGAGCTGGAAGTTCACCGGAGCCCTGGACCCCGGCGCATCCGGCGCGGTCCTCTTTTCTGTCAAGGTGAACTGAGCATGAAACAGATGCACTCGACCGTCGTCAACGACGTGGAAGCAGGTTTCGCGCTGCAAGGCTTGGCATCGGAGCCTCGCATCGATCTTGGGCCTGGTGCGGTGGTCCGCATGGAAGCCGTCAACGACAGCGATGAGTCGGGCGCGTGCTCGGCCGAGCTGCGGAACTGGCGGGGCGCGCATCCAGTGGCGTCCGCGAGAGCCGTCGGGGCGCGCATCGCGGTGCTCGATCCGGCGATGCGCACGCGCGAGTACGCGCGCCGCGTCGTTCGAAGATTCGGGCACCACCCCGTGGCCTTCGCCAGCGCCGCCGAGATGGCTCGCTCCGATGGTCCACTCGCGCCCAGGGTCGACATGGTCATCATGGCTGTTGCGAAGGATGCCGAGGCGTCGCTTCTGCAGCTTCGCGAGGTCAAGGCGCTCGTCGGGCACCGCGTTCCGGTGCTCTGCCTGGCGACCCGAAGGCAGTTGCCGATACTGTCGGACCTGCATTGGAACGCCGCCAACGAAGTGATCGTGCGCCCGGCTTCGTTCGTCGAGTTCTGCAGTGTTGCCCGCATGTTCATGCGGCGCTCCGATGTGGGTGTGCCCGAGTTCGATCCGACCTGGGACGGCTATCGCTTTTCGCTCACGAGCGACGTGGTGGAGGTGTCGGGCGAGAGAATCCATCTTCGTGCGACCGACTTCGACGTTGCGCTCGAACTGTTCCGCCATGCGGGCCGTACGCTCTCGCGCGAGTGGCTGTACGCGGCGGGCTGGGACAAATCCGAAGGCACGCTGTCGCGGTCCCTCGACGTGAGCGTTTCACGGCTGCGCCGGGTGCTGGACCTCAAAGCCCACGGCTGGAGCCTTCGGGCCGTCCACGGGGTGGGATACCGGCTGGACCGGCAACTGGCACGTGCGCCGGAGAGCTGCATGTAGAGCCGCTCAAGCCTGCCAGGGCAGGCCCCGCATCCGCTCGCGCTTTTCTTCCTCGTCGAAGTGCGCGAGCGAAGGCTCGATCAGATCGCTGCGCGACACCAGGCCCACCAGCACGAGCGACTGCGCATCCTTCACGACCGGCAGCCGCTCCAGCCGATGGCGTGCGAGCCGCGTTGCCACGGCGCGGCAGTTGTCTCCCGGCAGCGAGAAGAACAGCGGCGCGTCCGCGCACGCATCGCCCACGGTGGCGATCGGGTCCCACGTGCCGCGCGCGGCCAGCGTCGCGCGATCGGCCATGCCGACCACGGCGCCGTTGCGCAGCACGGGAAACGCGCGGTGGGCCTGCCGGTCGCCGAAGTATTCGAACAGCGCCTGCGCCACGGGCATGGCGGCATCGATGCTGCGCACCTCGCGTGTCATGACCTCCTCGACCGCATGCCGCTCCAGCGGATCGACGCCGTATTCGCGGTAGATGTGATAACCGCGCCGTGCGATCTTCTCGGTGAGGATCGAGCGGCGCATGGTCAGCACCGTGAAGCCGTAGGCCACGGCCGAAGTGGTCAGGAGCGGCAGCAGCGCATTGCTGTCGTGCGTGAGGCCGAACGCGAAGATGGTGGCCGTGAGCGGTGCGCGCATCACGCCGCCCAGGGTGGCGGCCATGCATACGAGCGGCCACAGCAGCACGTCGTTGCCCGGCAGCACATGCGAGAGCACCGCACCCAGGCCCGCGCCCATCATCAAGAGCGGCGCGAGCACGCCGCCCGAAGTGCCGGAGCCCAGCGAGATGACCCAGATCACCGCCTTGACCGCCAGCAGCGCGGCCACGACGCGGAGCGCGAGCTGGTTGTGCAGCAGGTCGCCAATCACGTCGTAGCCCACGCCCAGCGCCCGCGGTTCGAAGTAGCCGCCAATGCCGACCGCAAGGCCCCCGATGGCTGGCCACCACATCCAGTGCAGCGGCAACTTTCCGAACAGGTCTTCGACCTTGTAGAGCGAGAGCGAAAGAGCCGCCGAGAGCACGCCGCACAGCAGCCCTGCTGCCACGCACGAGAGCATCGCGAGCGGACCCGGTACGGCGGTCTGCAACGGAAACAACGGCCCGGCGTCCATGAACAGCGGGCGGATGAAGCCGGCCACCGCGCAAGCCACCGCCACCGGCAGCAGGCTGCGCGGCCTGAGTTCGAACAACAGCAGTTCGACCGCCAGCAGTACGGCCGCGACGGGCGTGCCGAACACGGCCGTCATGCCCGCGGTGGCGCCAGCCACCAGCAGCGCCTTGCGCTCCGCCGCCGTCAGATGAAAGTGCTGCGCGATCAGCGAGCCGATGGCGCCGCCGGTCATGATGATCGGCCCCTCGGCGCCGAACGGCCCGCCGCTGCCGATCACGATGCCTGACGACAGCGGCTTGAGCAGCGCCACCTTCGCCGACATCCGGCTCTTGCCGAACAGGATTGCCTCGATGGCTTCTGGAATGCCGTGTCCGCGGATCTTGTCGGAGCCGTAGCGCGCGACCAGGCCGATGATGAGCCCGCCGATCACCGGCACCGCAATGACCCAGGCGCCCAGCGTGTTCGCGGCCGGCGAGCGATCGGCCAGCGAGAAGGCCTGGAAGAAGAACAGGTTGGTGAAGAAGCGGATCAGGTCGAGCAGCACGCGCGCGGCCAGGGTGCTGGCGGCGCCGATGACTGCGGCCATGGCAGCGATGCGCAGCAGGCGTGCATTGAGCGCGAAGTCGCCGCGGAGAGGGTGGTGGGCTGGAGTCATGGCTGTGCGGAAGCAGCCGGCGAATATATCACGGCATGATATACACGCCCCGCCCCTTGGCAGTCGGCGCAGGCGCCGCCGCTAAGCGCCGCCCCTGCTGGCGAGTGCCACCACCTTGGCCAGTTCGGCGACCTGGTCTGCGTGCAGGACAGCGAGCCGCTCGAGCTTCTTGCGCCCGGCCGCGAGCAGGTGAACCTCGACCTGGCGCCGGTCCGTGTGGCTCGGCTTGCGCCTGACGAGGCCGGCCTCCTCGCAGCGCGACACGAGGGCGACCACGCCGTGGTGCTGGGCCTGCAGGCGCTCGGCGATCTCGCTGATCGTGGCCCATTCGCGGCCCGCGAAGCCCTGGGTGTGCAGCATCAGCTGGTACTGCAGAACGGTGATGCCTTCCGCGCGCGCGGCGTCCTCGCTGAAGCGCAGGAAGCTGCGCAGCCTGAATCTGAAATCGGACAGTGCTTCGAGATGCTGCTTCCCGACGGTTCCCTTGGGGCTGGCCATTGGACGTTCCAAAAAAGTGATGGTGCGAATCGGAGGGCAATGTAGCAGCCGGTGCGATATGGGAGCAGGGTAATTACTCACGTTGTGATGCAATAAACCTCATAGCATGATGTACCTGTCTTGCAGCTGACCATTGCACGACCGCCTGCCTTCGCGGCAATGGCGGGCGATTCTTCCCATTGTTCTTCGCCGCTGTCCAGGCGCCGGCCCGGGCAGCCCATCCATTCCCAATTCGACTGAAGGAAAGATTGCGTATGCGGATCAAGAGCCAGAAGACTCTCTTCTCGGGCATCATGTTCACCAGCGTCGGAGCGGCGTTCGCGCTCGGCGCTTCCAACTATCACGTGGGGAGCGCGGCCCGCATGGGGCCGGGCTACTTTCCACTGATCGTCGGCGTGCTGCTGACCTTGCTGGGCCTGGTGGTCGTTGCCAGCGCTTTTGCGGGTCCGGCGACCGACGGCGAGCCCGTCGGAAAGATCGCCTGGAAACCGCTCGGCTTCATCATCGGAGCCAACCTGCTGTTCGGCATCCTGCTTGCCGGGCTGCGCAGCATCGGCCTGCCGGCCATGGGGCTCATCCTTGCCATCTACGCGCTGGTGATCGTGGCCTGCATGGCGGGAACGAACTTCTCGATCAAGATGTCGCTGATCCTTGCGACCGTCCTGGCGGTGGGCAGCTATCTCACCTTCATCGTGGGGCTCAAGCTGCAGTTCCAGGTGTGGCCCACCTTCATCACCGGCTGAGCGGAGGCAACATCCATGATGGATCTCATCAACCACCTTTCGCTCGGCTTCTCGACGGCAGTGTCGCTGCAGAACCTGCTCTACGCCTTCATCGGGTGCCTGCTGGGCACCTTGATCGGCGTCCTGCCGGGCATCGGTCCGACGGCCACCATCGCCATGCTGCTGCCGGCGACCTACGCCTTGCCGCCCGTGGCGGCGCTCATCATGCTTGCGGGCATCTACTACGGCTCGCAATACGGCGGCTCGACCACCGCGATCCTCGTCAATCTGCCGGGGGAGTCATCGTCCGTGGTCACGGTGATCGACGGACACCAGATGGCCAAGCGCGGGCGAGGCGGCCCGGCGCTCGCGGCGGCCGGCCTGGGCTCGTTCTTCGCGGGCTGCGTGGGCACGCTGATCCTCGCGGCGTTCGCACCGCCGCTGACCGAGATCGCCTTCAAGTTCGGTCCGGCCGAATATTTCTCGCTGATGGTGCTGGGCCTGATCGGCGCCGTGGTCATGGCCTCGGGGTCGCTGCTCAAGGCCATCTGCATGATCATGGTCGGCCTGCTGCTGGGCCTGGTCGGCACCGACGTGAATTCCGGCGTGGCACGCTACAGCTTCGACATCCCGGAACTCACGGACGGCCTCGGGTTCATCGCGATCGCCATGGGCGTCTTCGGCTACGGCGAGATCATCGCCAACCTGGCGCGGCCCGATGACGAACGCGAGGTGTTCACGGCCGACGTCAAGGGCCTGATGCCCACGCGTGAAGACTTCAAGCGCATGTTCCCGGCCGTCCTGCGCGGCACGGCACTGGGTTCATCGCTCGGCATCCTGCCGGGCGGCGGCGCCACGCTGTCGGCCTTTGCCGCCTACACGCTGGAGAAAAAGCTCAAGCTCGCAACGGGCGAGGTGCCCTTCGGCCGCGGCAACATCCGCGGTGTCGCCGGCCCCGAGGCCGCCAACAACGCCGGTGCGCAGACATCGTTCATCCCGATGCTCACACTGGGTATTCCCCCCAACCCGGTCATGGCACTGATGGTCGGCGCGATGACGATCCACAACATCCAGCCCGGCCCCCAGGTCATGACGAGCAACCCCGAGCTGTTCTGGGGTCTGATCGCCTCGATGTGGATCGGCAACCTGATGCTCGTGATCCTGAACCTGCCGCTCATCGGCCTCTGGATCAAGCTGCTGACCATTCCCTACAAGTGGCTGTTTCCCGCGATCGTGCTGTTCTGCGCCATCGGCGTGTACTCGACGAACAACAACGTGTTCGACATCTGGCTCGTGGCGATCTTCGGTGTCGTGGGCTATGCCTTCATCAAGCTCGGGTGCGAACCGGCACCCCTGCTGCTGGGCCTCATCCTGGGACCGATGATGGAGGAGAACCTCCGACGGGCGCTGCTGCTGTCGCGCGGCGAATGGGGCGTTTTTCTGTCGCGGCCCATCTCCGCCGGGCTGCTGGCCGCCGCGGTCCTGCTGTTGCTGATCGTGCTCCTGCCGTCGATCCGGTCGAAGCGGGAAGAGGCGTTCGTCGAAGAACCCGGTTGAGAGGCTGAGGAGGGCGGTCGGCGAAGGGCGGCGCCTGATCCGAATCTCGCGGCCCAAATAATTGAAACGCGGCGCGGGGCTGCGCCATCCAATGGACAAGAGAAGCACATATGTCCAACGCCGCCCCCACCCCCTCTGCCATAACCGCCGCCCCGGAACAGGCGTCCGACCGCGAACTGGCCGTCCGCGCCGCGCAGGGCTACACGCCGGCCTTCGAATGCATCATGCGCCGTCACAACCGACTGCTCTTCCGCACGGCGCGCAGCATTCTCAAGAGCGACGAGGAAACCGAAGATGCGCTCCAGGAGAGCTACCTTCGCGCCTGGCGCGCGATGGGCAGCTTTCGGGACGATGCGCAGCTCTCCACGTGGCTCGTCCGCATCGTCATCAACGAAGCCCTGGGCCGGCTGCGGCGCCGGGGTGCGCAGGTGATTCCCCTGGCCGGCGCCGCAGCGTCGGGGGTCGATGAGGAGACCGAATCGACCGTGGCGGACGACCCCGACGAACAACCGGATCGGCTCGCCATGCGGGAAGAACTTCGCCAGCTCATGGAGCGCCGCATCGACCGGCTGCCCGACGCCTACCGCACCGTGTTCATGCTGCGTGCGGTCGAGGAAATGAGCGTTGCCGAAACAGCAGTCGCGCTGGCGTTGCCGGAAGCGACCGTGCGCACCCGCTTCTTCCGGGCGCGCAGCCTGCTGCGCGAGAGCCTGTCGCGCGACATGGACGTGGCGGTGGGCGACGCATTTTCATTCGACGGCGCGCGCTGCGATCGCATCGTGGCGGGCGTGCTGGCGAGCCTGGCCGGCGAACGGGAATCCCCCGACGACGACCTTCACCCAAGAGGAAAATAACCATGTCTTTCTTTCAGATGACTTCTCCCGTCGCCGCGCGGCGCATGTTCCTGGGCCGCTCGGGGCTGGTCCTGTCCGGTGCCGCGGTCGCACTGCTGGCCGGCCAGGATGCACTGGCGGCCAAGACCGGCGGCGCGACCGGCAACGACGTGCAGATCCTCAACACTGCGCTGGCCGCGGAACTCGAGGCGATTGCGGCCTACCAGGCCGGCGCCGAGAGCAAGCTGCTCGAAAAGCCCGTGCTCGACCTTGCCGTGACCTTCCAGGGCCATCACAAGGAGCACGCCGAGCTGCTTGCCAAGACGGTCGCCAAGCTCGGCGGCAAGGCCGTGTCGGCCAAGGCCAGCTATGGCTTTCCGCTGGAATCGCTCAAGTCCCAGGCCGACGTGCTGCGCTTCGCGGCCAAGCTGGAGCAGGGCGCCGTGAGCGCATACCTTGGCGCCGTGCCCCTGTTCGGCAACCGCGATCTGTCGAAAGCCGCTGCGAGCATTCTTGGCGACGAGGCCATGCACTGGGCCGTGCTGCGCCAGGCACTCGGCGAGGCGCCGGTTCCTTCCGCTTTCATGTCGTGAACCTCGGCCGATGGCTCCTGGCGGCCGGGGCGCTGGCCGCCGGAGCGCAAGCCCTCGCAGCGCCCGATGCGGTGCGCGGCGAGCAGGTGTACGCGCGCTGCCTCGCCTGCCATGCGCTGGCGGTCGACCGCGTGGGTCCCAGGCACTGCGGCCTCTTCGGCCGGCTGGCCGGCAGCGTGCCCGGCTTCAGCTATTCGCAGGCCATGAAGAAGTCGAAGATCATCTGGAACGACAAGACGCTCGACCGGTTCCTGGCCAAGCCACTTGCCGTGGTGCCCGGTACCGCCATGACCTACGACGGCGTGCCCGATCCCAAAGACCGGGCGGACCTGATCGCGTATCTCAGGCAAGCCGACGGAACCCCCGCGTGCAGCGCGGCTTCGCGCCGCTGACGTGTTCGGACTGCCACGGGCATATCCAGCCCGTATTCTTTGGTGATGCACCCGCGGCCCGCGGTGATCGCCCGGCGGGCCCGATCCTTGCGTCGCACGAGACCCACGTGCGCTCGACTCTTGCAGAGGGCGCTTCCGTCGCAGACCCACAGGTCACATGGAAACCTTCGACCGCCAGCTTCGCTATTTTCTGCAGATCGCGCATCTCAAGTCGCTTTCGCGCGCCGCTGAAGATATGGACCAGACGCAGTCCGGCCTGAGCCGCCAGCTTGGGGCGTTGGAAGCCCACGTGGGCAAGCCGCTTTTCACGCGCACCGGAAGAGGCGTCGAGCTGACGGAGGCCGGCCGCCAGCTCAAGGAGCAGACCGAAGGCGCATTCCGCACCATCGACACGGCTCTGGAGACGCTGCGGGTGCACGATGGCGTCACGCAGGGCACGGTGCGGCTTGCCGTGATCCACACGCTGAGCTACTACTTCATGGGCGAGGTCGTGGCCCGCTTCGTCAGCCAGCATGAAAGCGTCAACCTCTCTCTCTTGGCGCGCAGCTCTCCGGAGGTGGTGGAGTTCGTGGAAAGCGGCAAGGCGGACGTCGGCTTTGTCTACGACGCCGCGGTTGCGTCGGCCGGCCTGGTCTCCCGGCCGCTGTTCGACGACGACATGTGCCTGCTCGTTCCGCAGGCCAGCGGCATCGGAGACCAGATCGACCTGACCGTGCATCTGCCGAAGCTGGTCGCATTTCCTTCCCACTACATGCTGCGGCGCATGGTGCACAGCAGCGGGCTTGTTCCCCAGATCGCGGCCGAGGCCGAGACGGTGGACGCCATGCTCGAGATCGTGTCTTCCGGCGTCGGTTGCTGCATCCTGCCGTGCCGGATTCCCGACAAGCTGCTGGTCGACCACCGCCTGCGGAAGGTTGCCATCACCCGGCCGGCGCTGCGCCGGAAGGTTGTCGTCATCGTCAAGGCGGGCCGCGCGCTGCCGCCGATCGTCGAGCACCTGGTCGACGCCGCCATCGCCATCGCCGCCGCTGCCTGAGCCCGCTGCCCGCATAGGTGCTATGCAATCTGCTGCATGGCTCGCAAAGGCCCTCGTCCCGATACTTCCCACGGCAGCAGTCCATTCGCGAGCGGGGTGCTCATGCTGCCGCAAACCCAACTCAACGGACGGCATGCATGAACACACACACCGACAGCGGTGCAAGCGAGAAAACCGGCGCCAGGCGCCGCTATGTGACGGCCGGCCTTGCAAGCATGATGGGAACAACCATCGAGTGGTATGACTTCTTTCTCTACGGCACGGCCGCCGCGTTGATCTTCAACAAGATCTTCTTTCCGGCTTTCGATCCGATCGTCGGCACCATGGCCGCCTTCGCGACCTATTCCGTCGGCTTCTTCGCGCGGCCGCTCGGCGGAATCGTGTTCGGGCATTTCGGCGACAAGGTCGGGCGCAAGTCGATGCTGCTCATCACCTTGATGCTCATGGGCGTGCCGACGATCCTGATCGGCCTGATTCCGTCCTACGAGCAGATCGGGTATTGGGGCGCAGTGCTGCTGGTGTGCATGCGCTTCCTGCAGGGCGTGGCGGTGGGCGGCGAATGGGGCGGTGCGGTGCTGATGGCGGTCGAACACGCGCCTGAAGGCAAGAAGGGATTCTTCGGAAGCCTGCCGCAAGTCGGCGTGGCGCCCGGCCTCATCCTCTCTTCCCTGGCGATGGGCGCGGTCGCCAAGCTGCCGGAGGCGGACATGCTGTCCTGGGGCTGGCGCATTCCGTTCCTGGCCAGCGTCGTGCTGCTGCTCGTGGGGTGGTTCATCCGCATGAAGGTGTCCGAGTCGCCGGACTTCAAAGGCATGGAACAGGTGGGCAAGAAGGTGCAGGTGCCCGTGGTCGAAGTGCTGAGGAAGTACCCGCGCGAGACGCTGGTCGTCGTGGGCGCCCGCCTGGCCGAAGTCACCTGGTTCTACACCACGGTGACGTTCGCGCTCGCGTATTCCACCGGGACTCTCGGCATTGCACGCAGCACGATGCTCGACGCGATCATATGGGGCGCTGCCGCTGCGTTGGCGACGATGCCTTTCTTCGGATGGCTGGGCGACAGGATCGGGCAAAAGTGGGTGTTCATGCTCGGTACCGTCGGCATCGTCGCGTGCGCGCCGCTGTTCTTCTCGTTTCTTCACACGCGCGAGGTCTTCTGGATCAACGCGGCGCTGGTGCTTGCCGTGGGCCTGGTGTACGCCTCGCTCTACGGACCGGAAGGCAGCCTTTTCTCGAGCCAGTTTCCCGCCGAAGTCCGCTACACCGGCATCTCTCTGGCGGTGCAGGTCTCCGGCGCCATCGGTGGTGGTCTCGCGCCGATCGTCGCGACCTGGCTGTTGGCCAAGGGCGGCGGAAATCCGGCATACGTGATCTGGTATTTGAGCGCGCTTGGTGCGCTGGCCTGCTTCAGCGCGTGGAAGATGCATGGCGATGCGCGCTTCAAGGTGCTTGTTGCATCGGCGCTCATGGCAAAGGCACCCTGAAGATGCCGCGCACGATCGACTATTACTTCTGGATGAACTCGGACTGGGCCTACCTGGGTGCCGATCGGCTCGAGGAAATGGCCGCCCGGCAGGGCGCCGCGATCCGCTACATGCCTGTCGATCTTCCCGCCGTGTACGCGCGCACTGGCGGCGTGATCCTGTCGATGCGCGCGCCCGAGCGGCAAGCCTACCGCGTTGCCGAGCTGAAGCGCTGGTGCAAGCGCCTCGGCATTCACGTGAACCCGATACCCCGGTTCATGTGCCCGGATGCCAGTCTCGCGGCGCGCGTGGTCATTGCGGCCGACTCGGCGGGCGTGCATGTGGCCGCGCTCTACAAGGCAATCCTGGCGGCCCAGTGGTGCGAGGAACAGGACATTTCCGACGCAACGACACTGCGGGCGATCCTCCTCTCGCAGGGCCTGGACGCAGACACATTGCTGCGCCTGGCCGCGACCTCCGCCGTGCAGATGGCCTATGTGCGCAACACCGATGCCGCCGTCGCGGCGGGCGTCTTCGGCTCGCCTTCGTATGTGCTCAACGGAGAACTCTTCTGGGGGCAGGACCGGCTGGACTTCCTGGAGGAAGCGCTGCAGAGCGAGGGCTGATCCCGGGGCAGTGCGAGGTGGCGCGCGCTCACCACTTCATTTCTCCTTGCTCACCAAGAAGTTGCGGCACGTTATGAATGTGTGTAATAATGTCAACAACACACTACTTCATCAATCATGCCGACCAGTACCCGCTTCGCCGTCGCTGTCCATGTACTGACCGCCTTGGCGGTCAGCGACGGTAAGCCAATGCGTTCCGAGGACATCGCCCATTCCGCCAACACTGGCGCCGTCGTGATCCGCGGACTGCTCTCGCGCCTTGGTGAAGCCGGCCTCACGCGCTCGCAGCTGGGTGCGGGCGGCGGTGCCTTGCTGGCCAAGCGTGCGGAGCACATTCGCCTCCTCGATGTCTATCGAGCGGTCGAGGACACCGAACTCTTTTCGCTGCACAGGACCCCGCCTTGCGAGACCTGCGCCGTGGGCGGCAACATCCTGGAAGCGATTCAACCGGTCCTGACGCGCGCTCGCAATGCGCTCGAAAAGGAGCTCTCCAAGAGCACCATTGCGGACATCGCCGGCGAAGTCGCCCGTCTCGGAAAGTTCACGATACCGCTGACCTGGTAATCCTCCCATCTTTTTCGTTTTAAATGTCGATGTGTCATCGACGTAAATATCTTTCCGCCGAGGTTTTTTTTGGGGTGCCTGCGGATCGTGAGTTTGAAAGCCCTATGTCCATGTATCCACAACAGGAGTTATTTATGAGTATCGGCATCATTGGTTCGGGCGCGCTGGGCGCCAGCGTGGCACGCGCGCTTGCAGGCAAGGGCATCGCCGCCACCATCTCGAACAGCCGCGGCCCGGCGTCGCTGGCGGCGCTGGTCGAGGAGGCGGGTCCTTCCCTCAAGGCGGGCACCGTCGAGGAGGCCGCAAGCGCCGACATCGTTGTGGTGGCGGTGCGCTGGACCGACCTCGGCAAGGTGCTTGGCGACATGCCGGCGTGGAACGGCCGGATCGTCATCGACGCCACCAACCCTGTGGAGTTTCTCGACCCCAATTCGCCCGACGCGAAGGATCCGGCCAATCCGCTCGCCGCTTATGGCATCAAGGCGATCGATCTCGGCGAAAAATATTCGAGTGCCGTGTTCCGCGACCTCGTGCCCGGCGCGCGGGTCGTCAAGGCTTTCAACCATCTGGGCGTCGAGGCGCTGACCCAGCCCGAGCTTTCCGGGGGTACGCGCGTGCAGTTCTTCTCCGGCGATGACGCGCAAGCAAAAGCTGAAGTGCGAAAGCTCATCGAAGCACTTGGCTACTTCGCCGTCGATCTCGGTGCGCTCGATGTCGGTGGGCCGCTGGCGTCGCTGCCGTTCGGTCCGCTGGCGGCAACCAACTTCGTGAAGATCTGAGGTCCAGCTCGTCTGTGCCACCCCTGCTGGTATGGCCAGGTGGCGATGGTCAGGCTGGTTAAACCCTTGCCTGCGGGCGCTTCCGCGTCGGGTTCTTCTCCGCTGCCGCGCGTGGGGGAGCGCGGCGATTGGACGGAGCCGTGTCCACGACATCGGCCAACAGCACCCCGGCCGACACGATGAAGTCCGCGGCGCCTTGCAGGTCGCCCGCCAGCGCCTTGCGGGCTGCCGCGGCATCCCGCTTCTTGAGGGCGTTGAGAATTCTCTCGTGATGGGTGGCCGACACGTGTTCCTTCACGCGCGTCGAGCCCGAACGAAAATCGTAGTTGAGTATCGGCCCGATGCGCAGCCACAGCGACTCGATCATCTCCAGCAGCATGGGCATGCCCGCTTGACGGTAGATTGCGAAGTGCAGTTCCTTATTGAGCGCGATCAGGTTCGATTCGCTCGGCTTCTTCGCCGCGATCTCACGAGAGAAGCGATCATGCGCGCTCTCGATTTCCTGCAAGCCGCGCTCGTCGAGGAGCGTTGCCGCGCGCTCGACCGCCAGGCCTTCCAGGTTGAGGCGGATGTCCGTGATCTCCCGAAACTGGCTGACCGTCATCTGCGGCACGCGCAGCACGCGGTTGGGCAGCAGCACGAGGGCCTTCTCCGACAACAGGCGGTGAACAGCTTCGCGAACGGGCATGACGCTCACGCCTAGGCCCTCCGCGATGGTGCGAAGCGACAACTGTTCCCCCGGCATCACGCGCCCGCTCATCAGCAGATCGCTCAGCTGCTTGTAGACGTCGCCGCTCAGCGTCTGGCGGGTCAGGGGGGTGACGAGTTGGGACAGGTCCATGCTGTGGCTTGTGAGTGGGGCAACCGTTGTGATCTTTTAGCACAACGTGAACCCCACCGTCGTTGCGATTGCTTTGACGTGAGTTTTGCGACGGAGGCCCGCGCTATGGCTGAAACCAGAACGACAACTGCTTGTGATGTTTGATCGCCAGTAGATGAACGACCAGATGGAGGTGTGGCCGACTCTCATGCACGGAATACAGCACCAAGTAGTCATCCATCACGTACTCACGAACCTCTGCAGATCGCTTATCCAGCCGCGCGAGCGCCATTTGCGCTTCCGTGGATTCAGGCTGACGGTTCATGAACGGCCGACCCATCCGCGGATGCCGCTCCAGATGTGTGAGCACCACGTCCGTGAGTTCATCAAGCAATCGGTCGTAGCCCTTGGCAAATCCGCTCTCGTCCCAGAAAGCAGCAATGCCTTCCAGATTGGCTGCGAAGTTCGCTGTGTAACGGATCTCAGCCAGTGGCTCTTCTTCGTCGCTCGCCATCATCAACGAGTGTTCCGGCGAGCCTTCAATGCAGCCAGCCCTTCGCGTGCACCGGTCGACCGACCTGCCTCCACATCTGCCAGCCCCTTTTCGATTTCACCGAGCAGCAGAAGATGAATGCTCGCGCGCTCCAACCGGTGATAGTGATCAAGACGCTTGGCGTCGATCATTGCCACCGCAGGCTCGCCGTTCTTCGTGATGATCTTCTCTGCGCCGTTCTGCACCTGCTCAACCAATTCGGACAGATGCGTGCGTGCACTCGAAAACGGGACGATGTCGCGGACTGTGATGGACATGAGGTTCTCCAGAGCACGTTATTTTGCTCTTAATTTCGTGCATTGTACGTACTTCAAAGGCGAACCGACGACGACTGAATTTCCGTGAAGCCTCTTTCAGAGGCACGAGATCCTAGGGCAATCCCGATAGCGGATCTGTGATCACAGACAATATGATCACATAAGTCCTGCCTTTCCCTACCACTGGAGCCCGTTCATGAGCGCGTCAGAAGCCATCCCGAACCCATCGAGCCAGCCGGTTGCCATCGTCGGCGCCGGCCTCATCGGCCGCGCCTGGGCCATCGTCTTTGCAAGGGCGGGGCACCCCGTCCGATTGCATGATGCAGACGCGGGCACGATGCAGGCCAGCCTGGCCTACATCGACGAACGCCTGCAAGAGCTCGACGGCTTCGGCCTTCTCGACGACCGCCCGGCCGTGGTGCTCGCACGCATCCGCTGCGAGCCCGACCTGGCCGCCGCGTTGAAGGATGTCGTCATCGTCCAGGAAAACATCCGCGAAACGGTGGAGGCCAAGACGGCGATCTTTGTGCAGCTGGATGCGCTTGCGCCGGCCGATGCGGTGCTGGCGAGCTCCACGTCGTGGCTGCCGGCGTCAACCTTCACGGAGCAACTCCCAGGCCGCGCGCGCTGCCTCGTGGGCCACCCCACCAATCCGCCGTACCTGGTGCCGCTCGTCGAACTGTGCCCCGCGCCCTGGACCGATTCCAAGGTCATGGCGCGCGCCCATGCAATCTACGCCGCCGCGGGGCAGACGCCCGTGACGCTGTCGCGCGAGATCAACGGCTTTCTGCTCAACCGCGTGCAGGCAGCCGTGCTCAACGAATGCTTCACCTTGTTCGAGCAGGGGCTCGCGAGTTCCGAGGACATCGACAAGGTGCTCAAAGATGGCCTCGCGTTGCGCTGGTCGTTCATGGGTCCGTTCGAGACCATCGACCTCAATGCGCCCGCCGGCGTGAAGGACTACGCAATGCGCTACGGGCCGCAGAACCGCGCGGCGATGGCCGGCGTCCAGCCCTTCAGCTGGGCGGACGAGACCGTGGAACGGGTCGACGGCGAGCGCCGCAAGCAGCTCGATGTCGCCGAGATCGGTGCGCGCTCCGCCTGGCGTGACCGCCGGCTGATGGCGCTCGCGGCGCACAAGCGACAGGCCGCCGCTTCCTGAAGCAAAAAGAAGGAAAGAAGAAATGACGCAACAAAGCTCCTCGAGGCGGGAATTCCTCAAACTGGCGGCGGCGGGTTCAGCCGTGTCGGCCTTCGGGCCGGCCGCATTGGCGCAAGGCACGCAGTGGCCGACCAAGCCGGTTTCCCTCATCGTCGGCTATCCGCCCGGCGGGCTCACCGACGCGGGCGCACGGTTCGTCAGCAGGGGAATGGCCGCAGCATTGGGCCAGCCGGTCCTGGTGGATAACAAGCCCGGCGCGGGGGGCAACATCGCCGCATCCGAGGTGCTGCGAGCGGCGGATCCGTTCAAGCTGCTGGTGGCGAACACAAGCTTCACCATCAATCCGCATACCTACGCGACGCCGTCGCCGCTGCCCACCCAGTTCACTTCCATCGGGCTGGTCCTCGAATCGCAGATGGTCCTCTGCGTCAATCCCGCCTCTCCGGCCAAGACCCTTGCCCAGTTCATCGCCTGGGTGAAGACGGAAAACACGAAGGACTTCAGCTACGCGTCGTCTGGCAACGGTGGCAACACGCACTTGGCGATGGAATATTTCCGGGAGCGCACCGGGCTGCCGAAAATGAGCCACGTCCCGTACAAGGGCAGCGCCCCGGCCATCCAGGACGTGGTGGGCAACCAGGTCCCATGCATGATGGATGCAGCGTCCTTGCTGATCCCCTTCATCGCGAGCGGCAAGCTGCGTCCGATTCTCGTGACTGGAAGCGCGCGGCTTCCGGCATTGCCGGACGTGCCCACCGCCACCGAGCTCGGCGTCAAGGATTTCGTGGTGACGGTGTTCGTAGGGCTGTGGGGTCCCCCCAACCTGCCCGCCGAAGTCGTCAAGAAGGCAAATGCGGCAATGAACGCCGCACTGTCCGACCCCGCGATCAGCGGGCAGATCACGAAGAACGGAGACTCGGTTGGAGGCGGCAGCGCCGAACGGCTGGCCGAGCTGACCGCATCCAACTACAAGCTCTGGGGCGACGTGGCGCGCCGAAACGGCGTGCGCGCGGAGTAGGGCGCCGGGCGCCGCGGCTCACGCGGGCGTCATGGCCCTGTGTACGAGCAGCGTGTCGGTGAATTGCTCGAAAGCGAGCACCTTCCCGCCCTGCAGTTGCCATACGTGCGCCACGCGCGCCTGCATCGGCTTGCCGGTGGCGCGGAACGTGCCGCGGTAGGTGCCGATACCGACGATGCTGTCCCCGGCATCCACCAGTCGTTCCAGCTCGAAGCGGTAGCCTTCCCAGTCGCGGCCGAGCACGGCAAAGACGTTGTCGATAACGGCCTGCGGACCGACCCAGGTGCCGGCGCACGGAAAGCCGGCCATCTCGGTCCAGCGCACCTGCGGCGACACCTCGGCCATCATGGCCGCGAGATCGCCGCGGGCCGAAGCCGCGTAGTGGTCCCGCACAACCTCCAGGTGGCTGCGCGCACTCACCACTTCATTTCTCCCTTGTTGACCTTGGCGCCGATGTCCAGCGCCACGCCAAGGCCCGCGTCCGGGTAGGCCTGCTTCATGGCGCCGATGAGTGCAGCGCTGTCGGCGGCTTTCGGTAGCTCCTGCTCGTAACGCGTCAGGTAGGCCTGGCTCCAGGCGATCTGCGATGCGTCCTGCTTGGCGCCCACGGCGCTGTGGCCCGGGATGACGCGTGTGGGCTGCAGGGCGGCCATCGCACCGAGCTTGGTGGCCCAGTCGGCGCGCTCCTGCGGCGTTTGCGCATCGGCCGTCCAGAGGTGCAGTCCGGCATACACGTTCACGCCGCCGGCAATGGTCTTGAGCGACGGAATCCACACGTAGCTGCGATGCGGCTGGCTGTCGTCGAGCCCGCGCACCTCGATCGACTGGCCTTCGAGCGAGATCGTGTTGCCCGCGAGCACCTCGGGCAGCGGCACGCTCTTGGGCGCATTGGCGCCCATGCGCGGACCCCACACCTGCAGCTTGGTGGCCAGCGTGGCCTGGATCTTCTTCAGCGTGGGCGCGGTGGTGACCACCTTGGCATCGGGGAAGTACTGCTTGAGCACCTCGATGCCGAAGTAGTAATCAGGATCGGCCTGGCTGATGAAGATGGTCTTGAGCGTCTTCTTGCTGTCGAGCACCATGGCCGCGATGCGCAGCGCATCGGCGCGCGTGAAGCCCGTGTCCAGCAGCACGGCGTCGGTCTGTCCGGCGACCAGCACCGAGTTGACGTGGAAGCTGTTGGCATCGGCGTTGTAGACCTGGAGGGTCAGCGGCGGCGCTGATTGCGCCGAGGCATCGGTGGCGACGATGCCGAGTGACATGGCGGCCGGCAGCAGGGCAAGCGAAAAGAACTTGATCGTTTTCATGAGGGACTCCATCGAAGTTGAGGGTTGCGGATGGGGCTCATCGTATTGATTCGGTTATCGAAGATAAACTTCGGATTGATCAAATGATTGTCAACCGGATCGATTCAATCCATGGACCACCTCAGCGCCATCCGCACCTTCATCGAGATCGCCGACCAGGGCAGCCTGACGCGTGCAGCGGAGGTGCTCGATCTCTCGCGCGCCATGGTCAGCCGCCACCTCGAAGGCCTGGAGCAATGGCTCGGCGCGCGGCTTTTGCATCGCACCACCCGGCGCGTGAGCTTGAGCGATGCGGGACAGGAGGCGCTGCCCCGCCTGCGCCAGATGCTCGAGCTGGCCACGGACGTGCAGGCCGTCACCGGCGCGCGGCGAACGGAGCCCGCGGGCAAGCTGCGGCTCACCACCAGCCTGTCCTTCGCGGTCTCGAATCTCACGCGCGCCATCGTGGAGTTCCAAAGCCGCTATCCGCGCATCGAGGTCGAACTGCTCACGGTGGACCGCGCGATCGACCTGGTCGATGAACGCATCGACCTGGCCATCCGCATCACCAATCGGCTGGACGAAGGCGTGGTGGCGCGCCAGATCGGCACCTGCCGCTCGGTGCTGTGCGCATCGCCCGCTTACCTGGAGCGGCGCGGCGTGCCCAAGCGGCCCGACGACCTTTCGGCGCACGAATGCATCACGCATGCCTTCGGCAGCCGCGCCGAGTACCGTCTGCGCAAGGGAGGCCGCTCGGTCAGCATTGCGGTGAGAGGCGGCCTATCGAGCAACGAGACGTCGGTGCTGCGCGCGGCCGCGCTGGCCGGCGCCGGCATTGCGATGCTGCCCACCTACTTCGTTGCGGACGAACTCACGCGCGGCGCGCTGGTGCGCCTGCTGCCGGACCACGAGCCCGAGGTGCTCGGCATCCATGCCGTCATCCTGTCACGCCAGCATCAGCCGCGGCCGCTCAAGCTCCTGATCGATTTCCTCGCGGAGCGTTTTTCTTCCATATGAGCGCGCACAGTGGGCCTGAAGGGCATGTTGCTCTGCCGAAGACCCGGAGCAATCAGGGGGCCCCTCGATCGCGCACGTCCGGAGCCTTTTTGCGGCGGCGTGTGGACGGCGCCTGGCCAAGACTTTCGCGGAGTATGACTTCGTGGCTCAACGCGGGAGGTTCGCCGAGGTCCCGGTCTTCGATCAGCCCGACCAGGCGCCGCGCAGAAAGCGTTCCCATCTGCGCTGTCGGAATATGCACGGTAGCAAGGGGCGGAATCGTAAGACTGGCGAGCTCGATGTCGTCATAGCCGGTGATGGACATTTCATCGGGCACGGCAACACCATGCACGCGGCACTCGTGCAGCGCACCGATCGCCAGGGTGTCGGTGTTGCACATGACCGCCGTCGGACGCTGGGCCATCGCCAGGATGTGGCGCATGGCGAGCTTGCCGCCCTCCACGGACAACGGCTGCTCGATGATCCGATCCTCGCGCAGCTTCAGGCCATGGTCGGCCATGGCGTCGACCGTGCCGCTCACCCTCTGGCGTGCGCGCTCGTTGTGCTTGCGGGAACCACAGACGACAGCAATGTCCTTGTGTCCCTTGGCGATAACTGCACGTGTGAGGTCGTAGGCAGCCTGACGGTTGGAGAAGCCGACTGTGTGGCCGTAGAGGGGCTGCTCAAGCGACCATGTCAGGACCAAAGGAAGCTTGCGATGACGCACCAGGTCGAACACCTGTTGATCATGCTCCACACCCACCAGGATGAGTCCGTCCACGCCGCGCTCGACGATGGAGCGCACCACTTCGAATTCCCGCTCCTCGACGTATTCGTGGCTCGCCACGACCAGCTGGTAGCCGAATCCCCAGAGCGTCTGCTGGAGCGCGTGGATCGAGTCGGCGAACGCGGGGTTGTGCAAGGTCGGATAGACCGCACCCACCGAAAAGGTCCGGCGCGATGCGAGCGCGCGTGCCGCGCCGTTGCGCACGTAGCCCAGTTGCTCCACCGCCTGCATGACGCGCTGCAGGGTCTTGGGTTTGACGAGCCCCGGATCGGACAGCGCACGCGAGGCGCTGCCCAATGAAACGTCGGCGAGTCGGGCAACGTCCTCGAGGGTGGGTCTGCCAGTTGGCGTTTGGGGCATCGGAGAGAAATCCTGGAAGGCGATGTGGCGGGTGCCGGGCTTGGCGAACCGGCAGGCACGCGCTGCGTATGAAGCGCTTCATGATACGAGAAACGACCGGGCCGCGAGCACGCGCGCTACGGCTGCCGCGCCTCTGAATCGCGAGGCGGGTTTTCAATCGCGCATCCGGGAAAACACCATGCCCGTGCTGATGAGTGGCGTGCAAAATGAAGCGCTTCCAAACCAGTGAATGTCCGTCTGCACGTTGCAACACGAACAAACACCGTCAGAAAATGAAGCGCTTCAAAACAGGGCGGCAGAGCACCCCGGGCGCATCGAGGGGCGGGACTGGAGCCGTGATGTTCGAGCGCCTTTGTTAACGAGAACCTGACCAAGGAGTCATATGGAATCGAAGAACGTGCCTCATGTGCGAGAGCTTCTGGAAGGCTCTCCCAAGAACTGGGGAAAGTGGGGCAAGGACGACGAGGTCGGCTCGCTCAATTACCTGACCCCCGTGGAAATCCTCCGCGGCATCGCGACGGTGAAACAGGGAAAGACTTTCACGCTGCAGGTCCGCATGGGCGACCCCGGGGGCGACCCGGTGTGGCCCGGACGGCAATCCGCCAAGCGGATGAATGTCATGGACCGCGGCCACTACCTGTGCGGCAAGGGCCCGCGGTTTCCGGGCCAGTACGAATATGCCGACGACGTGATGTTCATGTACCTGCAAGGCTCCACGCAGTACGACGCGCTGGGCCATGTCTGGTACGACGACCAGATCTGGAACGGCTACGACGCGGACACCACCATCGGCGGACTGGCCAAGGCCAGCGTGCTGCCCATCGGTGAACGTGGCGTCGTGGGCCGCGGCATCCTGATCGACATGGCCCGCCACCGCGGAAAAGAAGTTCTCGGCCCGGGAGAAACCTTCTCGCATATCGATCTGCTCGAGGCTGCGCAAAAACAGGGCGTGGCCATCGAGAAGCGAGACATCCTGATTGTCCGCACGGGCTGGGTCGGCTCTTTCTACAAGCGCGAGCACGCCGAGTTCTACAAGGACTTCAAGGAGCCGGGCCTTACCTACAGCCCCGAGCTGGTCCAGTGGTTCCAGGACATGGAAATTCCCAACCTGGTGACCGACACGATGGCCAATGAAGTCACCGTCGATCCGGTCTCCGGTGTCGAGCTTCCATTGCACAACGCGCTGATGAGAAACCTCGGCATCGCGCTGACGGAGATCGCGCAACTCGACCTGCTGGCAGAGGACTGCGCCAAGGACGGCCAGTGGACCTTTCTCTATGCGGCAGCCCCTTTGAAGATCGTCGGCGGTTCAGGCGCGCCTGTGAACCCGATCGTCATCAAGTAGTTTTTTTCCCGACGCCGGCCGACCAGGCCGGCCAGTCCTTTTCCGCCAATCGCCCATCGGGCACTTATTTTTATAACTGGAGACTACGATGACCAAGAGCTATCCCATCGCCGCCCGCGCCGTGCTTGCATTGAGCGCCGCCCTTGCCTTTTCAGGTGCTGCTGTCGCGAAGGACAAGGTCTTTCTCAGCATGAGTTACATCGGCAACGACTGGCAGGGCGAAGCGGCCTCGATGCAGCGTGCCATGGCATCGCACCCGAGCAACAAGGACAAGATCGATTTCGAAGTCCAGGTCGCCGGACCGAATGCGCAAAAGCAGATCCAGCAGATCAACGCCATGGTGCAAGCAGGCGCCAAGGCGATCGTGATCTATCCGATCTCGCCGACCGCGCTGAACCAGGCTGTCAAGGCGGCGTGCGACAAGGGTGTGCATGTCTTTGCCTACGACGCCGAAATCACTGAACCTTGCGCCCACAACGTGCACATCGACCAACTCCTCGCCGGCAAGGTTGCCGCCGAGTGGTTGGTCAAGGCCATGGGCGGCAAGGGCAACGTGGTGTACCTCACCGGTGTTCCCGGCACGTCCACCGACACCCAGCGCACCAAGGCATCGATGGAAGTCTTTGCCAAATATCCCGAGGTGAAGGTGGTAGCCCAGGGCGTTGGCATGTGGAGCCAGGCCGTGGCTCGCACCGAGATGACCAAGATCCTGGCGTCGCACCCCTGGGACAAGGTCGACGGCCTGCTCGTCCAGGTGGGCTGCTACACCGTCTTTTCCATGCAGGACGAGGCGGGCATTCCGGACGCCAAGAAGAAGCCGTGTGCGGGCGAGGGCGCAAACGGCCACCGGATCCAGATGCTGCCGGCGTCCAACAAGGAAGTCGAGGGCGCCAACGGAACCTATCGGCCGATGGGAGCGCCGAGCTTCTCCTATTCGTCCCCGCCGGTGTCTGGTGCCTATGCACTCAAGCTCGCGGTCCAGGCGCTGGGAGGCAAAAAGTTTCCTCACGACGTCATCGTGCCGCTGCCGCAGGTCACCAACGACACCGTGAAGCTTTGCAAGGAAGGCACGTGGAAGGAGATGAAGGAAGGCTGCAATGTGTTCCAGCCCTCCGTGGTCACCAATCCGGGCTGGTTCGCGGACGTCTTCAATCCGGAAACGCCTGAAGTCGCGCTCAATGCCGCGCTCACGGGCCAGGCCGAGAAGTAGTCCGGCACCCACGACCCGATCAGGAGTTGGCATGTCCCAACCAACGCAAGCCATCAGCGTCGAGCAGGTACGCAAGGCCTTCGGGCCGACCGTGGCGCTCGAGAGCGTGACGTACAGCATCGCAGCCGGGAAGGTTCATGCGCTCCTGGGTGAGAACGGGGCGGGAAAGTCCACCTCGGTCAAGATCCTCAGCGGCCTCGTGCGCCCGGACAGCGGCGTGATCCGCCTTTTCGGCGAAGAGGTCCGCATGAACAGCCCGCGCGACGCGCACAGGCTGGGCGTGCAGACAGCCTTTCAGGAACTCACCCTGATTCCGGATCTCAGCGTGGCGGAGAACCTGCTGCTGCCGTACCAGCCGACCGGCTTTGCCGGTTTGCTCAACAGGAAGGCGGCGGAGGAGCGCGTTGCAGCCAGCCTGGAGAAGATGGGGCTGCACATGATCTCGCCGCGCGCCGAGGTGCGCTCGCTGGATCTGCCGCTGCGCCAGAAGATCGAGATCGCCAAGGCGGCGCTGCGCGAGCCCAAGGTCTTGCTGCTCGACGAACCGACCTCGGCGCTGTCGGGTGAAGACATCGCGTGGCTGGGACAGATCATTGCCCAGCAAAAGGCGCGCGGCACGACGATCATCTTCATCACGCACCGCATGCCCGAGGTGCGCATGTTCTGCGACAGCCTGACCATCCTGCGCAACGGCTCCAGCGTGGGCACGTTCGGCATCGACGAGATCTCGGACGAAGAGGTGATCGAGCAGATCATCGGCCGCTCGCTGGACAAGACCTTCCCGCCAAAGCCTCCGGTGAATCGGGACGTGGAGCCAGTGCTGGCGGTGCGTGACATGTCTGCGGGGCGGCTGCGCAACGCGTCCCTGTCGCTGCAGCCCGGCGAGGTGCTGGGCGTGGCAGGCCTTGCGGGCATGGGGCAACTGGAGTTCTTCCTGTCGCTCTTCGGTGACGTGCCGGCAAGCTCGGGCACCATCACGGTGGACGGGCGCGAGGTGAAGATCGAATCGCCGCGCGATGCCATCGACGCCAAGCTGGGCATCACGCTCGTGCCGGAAGAGCGCAAGACGGAGGCACTGTTCCTGCGCCTGGACGGCCGGCAGAACACCGCGCTGCCGGTGCTCGATCGCTACACGCGCTTCGGGCTCATCGACAGCGAGGCCGAGGGCCTTGCGGTGGCCGGTGCCCTGGCCAAGGTGCAGGTGGCCGAACGCGCGCTGCACATGCCGGCCAGCGCATTCAGCGGCGGCAACCAGCAGAAGATCGTCATGGCGAAGTGGCTGCTGGCCGGGGGACGGGTGTTGCTGCTGTTCGACCCCACGCGCGGCGTCGACGTGGGGACCAAGCACGAAATCTATCTGCTCATCAACGAATACGTGCGGGCGGGCGGTTCGGTCATTTTGTATTCGACCGAAATCGAGGAGGTGGTGCATCTGAGCCATCGCGTCGTCGTGTTCTACGGCGGCAGCATCGTTCGTGAGATCGACGGTGAGGTCGAGGCCATCTCGGAATCGGAAATCATGCGTGCGGCCCTCGGGAGCGCGCACACACACGGGTCGGAATCGGCGACCCGGAAGGCAGTTCAATCATGAGCAACACCGCAGTTGTTTCGTATGCCCAGCCGGCGGAATCGCCGTTGGCGCGTTGGGTGCCGGGCCGCGCCAAGGGACTCCTGATCGCGATCGCGGTCCTGGCGGTGCTCTTTGCGCTCGTCAATTTCCTGTCGGCCACGCGGCTCGCGTATCCCGATCTGCTCTATCTCTCGGCCGGGGGGCTGACGCTCGCGGTGGCGGCGGTCGGCGCAACCATCGTCATCCTCACGGGCGGCTTCGACCTGAGCGCGGGCGCCGTGATCTCGCTTGTGAACGTGCTGGTGGCGACCTACCTCAACGATCACCCAGCCGCTCAAGGCATGGCGGTGCTCATTGGCCTGGGCGTGGGCGCGCTGGTGGGAGCATTCAACGGATTCTTCGTGGCCGTCCTGCGCCTGCAGTCGATCGTGGTCACGCTGTCCACGATGTTCATCCTTACGGGTATCACGCTGGTGGTGATGGACAAGCCGGGCGGCATGGTTCCCGAATCCTTCACCCGCTTCTTCACGGGCAGCGCGATTGAAGGCATGTTGCCCGCACCGGTTCTCGTGCTCGGATTCGTCGTCCTGGCCTGGCTGGCCGTCAAGAAGACGCGCTTCGGCACCGCGCTCTATGCGGTCGGCAGCGATCACGAGGCGGCGACGTACTCAGGCATCAACGTCGTGATGACGAAGCTCGGCGCCTATACGCTGGCCGGTCTGGCCTATGGCGCCGCGGGCGTGCTGGTTACGGCGCAGACCGCGACGGGAGATCCGCTGGTGGGTACGCCTCTGTTGCTGCAGACGTTCACTGCCGTCGTGCTGGGGGGCACCGTACTGGGCGGAGGGCGGGGCGGCTGCGTGGGCTCCGTGGTCGGTGCCTACAGCCTCATGCTGATCGTCAACATCCTGCTGGTGCTGAACGTGCCGGCCTACTACGGCACCATCGTGGAAGGCCTGGTTCTGATCGCCGCCGCACTCGGCACGACCGGCGTGTCGCGCACGGAGCTCGCGCACTGGTGGCGCCAGACATTCAAGCGGCGCCTCGCCGACTCGGCACGCTTGCGGCCCGCGGTGCGGCTGGTGCAGTCGGCGCAGCGGCTGCCCGTGGGCGCGAGCTGGCTCAAGACAAATGGTGTGGCGCTTCGCTACGTGATGCCCGCCTATGTGTGCCTGCTCCTGATCATGCTCGTGATGGTTTTGCTCGGACGGCCGGTCGACATCGGCTATCTCAACACCCTGATCCTGCTGGGCTCCTTCCTGGTGGTGCTCGCCCTCGGCCAGGGCACGGTTATCCTGACAGGGGGCCTGGATCTGTCGCTGCCCTGGACCATTGGGCTCTGTGGCATTTTGCTGGGCGGCTTCGCCCGCGGCAGCAACGAAGCCGCGCTGTGGGCGGTGCCACTGGTGCTCGCCATCGGGGTTCTGATCGGACTGGTCAACGGGCTCGCCATCGTGCTGTTCAAGCTTCCGCCGATCGTGGCCACCCTGGCGATGAACGGGCTTCTGCAGGGCATCGCACTGCTCTACAGCAACGGAACGCCCGATGGTTTCGCGCCGCCGGCGCTCAAGTGGCTGATGAATGCGCACATCGGGCCGTTCACGCCGGTTGTGTTTGCCGTGATTCTGTTCGCGGCGCTGGGCATCGTCCTGCTGTCCCGCACTGTGTTCGGGCGCCATGTTTATGCAGTCGGCAACAGCCCACGGGTGGCACACCTGTCCGGCGTCAACGTCGGGCGTGTGACCATGAGCGTCTATGCCTTGAGCGGGCTGTGCTCTGCCTTGGTCGGGGTGATGCTCACGGGCTTCGGTGGCCAGGCCAGCCTCGGCATGGGCGACCCCTACCTGCTCCCATCGATCGCGGTGGTCGTCATTGGCGGCACGCTCATCACGGGGGGGCGTGGAAAGTACGTCGGGATGATTGGCGGCGTGCTGCTGCTCACGGCACTGCAGACCTTGCTGGCCGGCACGACGATCCCGCCGTCGATCCGGGACGTGATCTATGGCGTGGTCATCCTGTGCGCGGTGGTGATGCTGCGCGAACGGTCGTCCCACTGAGCGGCCGGCACTGTTCCCAGGCGGAGTCTGACCATGGAGCGAACCATGATGCTCACCTCGATGCAGGCGATGCGGGGCCGGCCGGCACCGCAGGTGCCGCCGCTGTCCCACGCACCGACCATGGCCGAACGCGTCGCAAGGGCGTGGATATTGCGCGGCGCCGATGGCTGCGGTTTCGACGAAAACATTGGCCAGGAGGCCGCGCGCCCGCCGGCGACTCCGGCCAACAGAAGCACTTCACATTGAAGCATCAAGGCGCATCGGGTCAGCCACTCAGGTGACTGCCGACGATGCAGGCGTGCGGGATCTGGATCACCCGCCGCCATCCAGTTGACTGACGATCCCAATGCACTCGGAGACAAATCATGTTCAAGCTTTCAGACAAAGGTTGGTGGGATCGCTATATCGCGGAGCTCAACGCCGACAGCCATTGGACCAAGGCCGCCAAATATTTCAGCGGGCAGATCCAGTTCAATCACGACAAGGGCCATTCGACGTTGGCCGTCGTTGCCGGCCGCGCGGTCGCAGCGTTTCCTGAAGGAATTCCGCTGGGTGCGGAGATCGAGGTCGGCGGACCCGATGAGGAATGGCAACGCGTGCTCGACGGGAAAATCGATTGGTTCGAGGCACTCTCACCAGGCCTGGGCCGTCTTGCGCTGTCGGGCAACACGGTCGCCGCCTGGCGCTACGTCGATGTGATGGCTCGGGCATTCGACGCGATGAAGCGGGTCGACAAACCCGTGTCGAGTGAGGCGGCCTCGTACTCGCCGGCGGGGAAAGTCTCGGGCAAGGAGATCAAGGGCCATTACGTCGTCGTCGACGGAATCCGCGTCTATTACGAAGAGGCGGGCGAAGGCGATCCGATCATCTGCTTCCACGCGGCATCGCAGGACACGCTGATGTACCGGCATGTGCTCGAAGGCCTTTCCGACAACTATCGCGTCATCGCCGTCGATGCGCCGGGTCACTCGAAATCGGAGCTGCCGGCGGATGGCCCATTTCAAAGCCTGACCCGCCATGCCGAATTCAATGAAAAGCTGATGGACAAGCTCGGGCTCGTGAAGCCCGCCATCATCGGCTGCTCCATGGGCGGAAACCTTGTGCTGGAGCTGGGCGCGCGCCGACCCGATGCCTACAGCGCTATCGTGTCGGCCGAGGGCGCGGACTACACGCCGACCGTCTCCGAGTTCTTCCTCGACATGCTGCTGATGAACGGCACCGACATCATCGGCGCCTGGTCCCGCTCCATGACGGGCTATCGCACGCCGCCCGACCGGGCGCGCGACGTGGTGTGGCAGATCTCCCGCACCACGCCGGAAGTGATGCGCGGCGACCTGACCGGCTACGGCAATTTCGACAAGCGAGACGAGGTCGGAAAGATCAAGGCGCCCGTCCTGCTGCTGCGCGGCGATGCCGATTGGCTCGTCTACCAGAGCAAGGTCGAAGAGACCGCATCCCGCATCCCTGGCAGCGAAATTGCCGTCCTGGCGGGCACCGGGCACTACCCGATGACCGAGAACCCGCTCGAATTCTGCGAGACGGTTCGAAGCTTCCTCGTGAAGGCCGGCATGGGCAAGGCCCCACGCTGAAAAACCTTGATGTGGCGCCGAACCCTTTTCGGCAGGTTTGCCCTCGGCCGGTATCCCGGTGAGCAAGGGCAATGGGATCAATCAGAGACGGAGAGTTTCCAATGGCACAAGGCACTCGCAAAGAAATTAACGGCACGACACTGTGGGTCGAGGACACGGGGGAGAGCGATCTCCCTGTCATCCTCTGCCTGCACTCCTGCTTCCTGGACGGAACCATGTTCGACGGCCTGGTCAAGGCGGCCGAAGGCAAGTTCCGGGTGATCCGTCCCGACTTCCGCGGACAAGGCAAAAGCGCGGTCGAAGACGTCGACATCATCAGCATGGACCAGTGCGCAGACGACATGCAGGCGCTGATCGACGCCATGGGCATCAAGTCGATCAACGTGATGGCGCAGTCGATGGGCGGAGACGTTGCATTCCGCCTCATCGCGCGGCGACAGGAGCTGTTCCGTTCGCTGGTCGTTGCCGGCTCGTCCGCGTGCGGCGAACCGCCCGAGCAGGGCGCGCTCTTCGCGCAGTGGGTGGTCGATGCCGGCCGCCAGGGATTCACAGGCGAGATCCTGGAGATGACGATGCGGGTCATGTTCGGCGAAACCACCCGCCAGAACCCCGCGAAGAAGGAGATGGTGGCCTACTGGCGCGACAAGATCGCTGCACTGCCGAAGTCGCTGCGTCCCGCCATGAAGGGCGTCATGCATCGCGAGAGCTCGGTCGAATTGCTGCCTTCGATCAAGATCCCGGTGCTGATCATCAACGGCGAAGAGGACATGCCGCGTCCGCCGGCGTGGTCGGACCAGATGAAGGCGGAGCTGCCGAATGCGAAGCTGATCCGGTTGAAGAAGATCGGCCACAGCCCCACCCTGGAAGCCCCGGAGCTTGTGCTCCCCGAGATCGTCGGCTTCTTCTCCGATCCCCAGGTCTGAAACCATGTTGACAAATGAAGCACGCGCTTTCGTGGCGCAATGGAGCGAGAGCCTGCGGGATCTGGGGCCTGTCTTGACTGGCGAGAACAAGACGGTCTCTCTGGACGAAATTCGAGTGCTTTACAGCAGGATGCTGGCGCAGAACCCCGCACCTGCGGGCATCACCTTCGAGGACGTTGTCATTGGCGGGGTACCGGGTCAGTTGGCAACCCCCCACGTTCTCAGAACCGATGCCGTTGTTGTCTACATCCATGGAGGCGCGTACATCGTTGGCGAGCCGAACGGTTACCACGGCATCAGCGGCAATCTTGCGCAGATGTTGGGCGCCAAGGTGTTCCTGCCGGACTATCGGTTGGCGCCCGAGCACCCGTTTCCGGCTTCAATCGACGACACCCTGCGGTTCTACAAGGGCTTGCTTGACGAAGGGTACCCGGCCAAGAAGATCGTCTTCGCGGGCGAGTCTGCCGGTGGCGCAATGACTGTGACGGTCATGGTGGCGGCCCGCAATTCCGGCCTGGCGCTGCCAGCCGGAGGGGTGGCGATTTCGCCGTGGGCCAATCTGGAGCACACCGGCATCTCGATGACGAATCGGGAAACCATCGATCTCTTGAATACCAAAGACGGCCTTGTGTTCCTGGCGCGGGTGTTCCTGCAAGGCGCTTTGCCGAACCATCCGACGGCATCGCCCGTGTTTGCCGACGTGACGGGTCTGCCGCCCATCATGGTCCAGATGGGAGAAGCAGAACTGATGCTCACGGACGGCATGCGCCTCGCAACGCACCTTGCCGAGAACCGGGTGAGGATGACTCTCGAAGTCTGGCCCCAGATGTTCCACGCTTGGCACTTTGTTGCGAACCTGCAGCCGGAAGCACGACAGGCCCTGGAAAGCGCTGCATTGTTCTTGGAACAGTGTCTGCGCGATGCAGACAAGTCGTCTGGCTAGCGTCAGGGGCAGCCACTCTCGGGTAAATACCGGTGGTCCAACTGTGATCACAAATATATGATTCCATACATCAGCTCACGAAGGTCATGGTCGATGTGGAATCAAGATTCGTTTTCGGGCAGGCGAGTCCTCGTGACCGCCGGTGCCGACGGTATCGGTCTCGCGATTGCACGCTCCTTTGCTTCCGCGGGGGCGAGGGTGCTGGTGTGCGACGTGCAAGAGTTCGCACTGGCGCGCCTTGCATCCGATCTGCCCGAAGTGCACGGCTATCGCGCGGACGTCTCCAGTGAGGCTGACGTCGCCGCGCTGTTCGAGGTGCTCGACCAGAAGCTGGGCGGCCTCGACATCCTGGTGAACAACGCCGGCATCGCGGGGCCGACGGGCGGCGTCGAAACTTTGTCCCTCGCCGACTGGGAGCGCACGCTGGCTGTCAACCTGACGGGGCAGTTCCTCTGCGTGCGCGCTGCCGTGCCGCGCCTGCGCCAGAGCAGCGGTGCCTCGATCGTCAACCTCTCGTCGGCAGCTGGCCACCTCGGCATGCCGGGCCGCTCACCGTACTCGGCGTCCAAGTGGGGCGTGGTGGGCTTCACCAAGACGCTGGCCATCGAGCTCGGCGGCGACGGCATCCGCGTGAACGCCATCCTTCCCGGCGCAGTGGACGGGCCGCGCATCCGCGCAGTCATCGCTGCCAAGGCAGAGGCCTCGGGCCGTTCGCTCGAAGAAGTGACGCGCTCCTACACCGCGCAGGCGTCGCTGGGCCGCATGGTCACGACCGGCGACATCGCCAACATGGTCTTGTTCGCGGCCAGCGACCTCGCGGCCAGCGTCACCGGCCAGGAGCTCGTCGTCGATGGCCACACACAAGCCCTGAGCTGACCACCTCGCCCTTTCAACCCTCAACGCTACAAGCACAGACCTCGGAATCCATATGGCCACACGCACCAAGGCAATCATCACCTGCGCTCCCACCGGCGCGATCCATACACCCAGCATGTCGCCGCACCTGCCCGTGACGGCCGACGAGATCGCCACGGCCGCCATCGATGCGGCGAAGGCCGGCGCGGCAATCCTGCACCTGCACGCGCGCGATCCGGTCGACGGCCGTCCGTCGCAAGACCCGGAGCTGTTCCGGCCGTTCCTGTCGAAGATCAAGGCGGCGACCGATGCGGTGATCAACATCACCACCGGCGGCAGTCCGCACATGACGGTCGAGGAGCGCATGCGCCCGGCCACCGTGTTCAAGCCCGAGCTCGCTTCGCTGAACATGGGCTCGATGAATTTCGGCCTGTTCCCAATGCTCGATCGCTACAAGGAGCTCAAGCATGAATGGGAGCGCGAGAACCTGGAGAACAGCCGCAACCTCGTGTTCAAGAACACCTTCACCGACATCGAGAACATCCTTCGCATCGGCGATGCGAACGGCACCCGTTTCGAGTTCGAGTGCTACGACATCAGCCATCTGAACAACCTTGCGCATTTTCTGGAGCGGGGCTTGGTCAAGGCGCCGCTCTTCGTGCAGTCGGTGTTCGGCATCCTGGGCGGCATCGGCGGCCATCCGGAAGACCTGATGCACATGCGCCGCACCGCGGACCGCCTGTTCGGCGACCGCTACCGCTGGTCGATCCTTGGCGCCGGCCGCAACCAGATGCCGCTCGCCACCATCGGCGCGGCCATGGGCGCCAACGTGCGCGTTGGCCTGGAGGATTCGCTGTGGATCGCGCCGGGCCGCCTGGCAGCGTCGAGCGCCGAGCAGGTGCTGCGCATCCGCGCCGTGCTCGAGGCACTGAACATCGACATTGCAACGCCTCAGGAGGCGCGCGAGATCCTGAATCTCAAGGGGGCGGCGAAGGTCGCGTTCTAGGGAGACACTCATGCGCATCGAAATCCTTGTCGACGTCAAAACCGAACTGGGCGAAGGCCCGGTCTGGGATGTGGAGGAGCAGCGGCTCTACTGGATCGACAGCTTCGGCTGCAGGGTGTTCCGCTGCACGGCGGACGGCCGCGAAGTGCGCGCCTGGGACGTGCCCGCGCGCATCGGCTCGATGGCGCTGAGAAGGCGCGGAGGCGCCGTGCTCTCGCTGGCGAGCGGCTTTCATTTTCTGGACTTCGCGACCGGCGAGACGCAGCTCATCGTTCATCCCGAGCCCGGCAAGGCCGGCAACCGGCTCAACGATGGCAAGGTGGACCGGCGCGGCCGCTTCATCGCGGGCTCGATGGACATGAACGAGGAGGGGCCGAACGGCGCGCTCTACCGTCTCGACCCCGACCTCTCGCTGCACAAGCTCGACGACCACGTCATTTGCTCCAACGGACCCTGCTGGAGTCCCGACGGCCGCACCTTTTATTTCGCGGACACCTGGTCCGGCGAGATCTGGGCCTATGACTACGACCTGGACACAGGCAGTGTGTCGAACCGGCGCACCTTCGCGAAGCTCGACACCTCGACCGGCGGCGCCGCGGATGGATCGACGGTCGATGCCGAGGGCTATCTCTGGAACGCGCAGGTCTACGACGGCAAGCTGATTCGCTACGCGCCCGACGGCTCGGTCGACCGCGTGATCGAGATGCCGGTGAAGAAAGTCACCAGCGTGAATTTCGGCGGGCCCGGCCTTGACATCCTCTACGTCACCTCCATGGCCAAGCCGCCGCTGCCGCGCTTTCCCGTCGATGGCGTGCAGGGTGGCAGCCTGTTCGCGATTCACGACCTCGGCGTGCGCGGTATTCCGGAGCCCCGGTTCGCGGGCTGAGCGCCGCCTTTCCATGCCGTGTTCCGCGCGCCGCGCCGCGCCGCGCGGGCGTTCCGCTGGTTCCTAGGGAAGATCCCTATGCGAGAACGCAGCCTTCGGTTGAAATATGAAGCGCTTCAAGTTAGCATTCGAACACAGAGTTTCCAAAGATGGTGCGCGTCCCATCGGTTGGAAATGAAGCGCTTCAAATATATTGCACCCACGGAGAGACCCGATGCAACCCCTCAGGAAACTCGCAGCCGCACTGGCCTGCACGGCAGCCCTTTCATTCACCGCGGCGCACGGCGCCGACCTCAAGCTGGGAGCGCTCTACCCATTCAGTGGCGGGTTGGCCCTGCTCGGTGACGAGAGCTTTCGCGGCGTCCAGCTGGCGGTGGACGAAAGGAACGCGGCTGGCGGCGTCAACGGCAGCAAGATCGTGCTGGTGAAGGCCGATGCGGTGGACGCGAATCAGGCCGTCGGCGAAGCACGCCGCCTGACCTCGGTGGAGAACGTCACCGCAGTGTTCGGAAGCTATGCCTCCGGCGTGTCAGCCGCCGCAACGCAGGTCACGGAATTGGCCGGCGTTCCTTATTTCGAACTGGGCGCGGTGGCAGACACCATCACCGGGCGCGGCATGAAGTACGTGTTCCGCAGCAACTCCACCGCCAGGAATTTTGCCGAGCGCAGCATCGAAGCGGTCGTCAAGGTCGTGGCGCCGCAGCTGAAGGCGGACCCGAAGGCGCTGAAGATCGCGATCATCTTCGAAGACGGTTCCTACGGCACCCTGGTGAGCGGCTTCCAGAAGGAAGAGGCCAAGCGGCTCGGCCTCAATGTGGTGGAGAGCCAGTCGTACTCGGCCAAGTCGGTCGATCTTTCGTCGCTCGTTCTTCGCCTCAAAGGCGCCGGTGCCGACATCGTCCTGCAGACCTCCTACCAGAACGACACCACGCTGTTCATCAAGCAGGCGGCGAATGCGGGCTTCAAGCCAAAGGCGGTTATTGGCGCAGGCGGCGGCTATTCGCTCACCGACACTGCGAAGCAACTGGGTGCAGCGATGGACGGCGCCTACGACGTCGACTTTCCGCAGGACACCATGGCAGAGAACGGCGCGCCCGGCCTGCGTGCATTCACCGCGGCCTACCAGAAGCAATTCGGCACGCCGCCGCGCTCGGGCCACAGCCTCGTGAACTACGTCGGTGCCAAGGCCTTCCTCGACGTGCTTTCCGCCGCCAAGTCCACCGACAAGGACAAGATCCGCGAGGCGGTGCTGGCCTACAAGAAGGCCTCCGGCACCAGCGCCGCCGGGTGGGGATTCGACTTTGCAGAGAACGGCCAGAACAAGCTGGCCACCACCAACCTGATGCAGTGGCAAAAGGGCAAGCTCGAAACCGTCTACCCCGAAGGCGTAGCCACCGCCAAGCCTATCGCAGCCCGCGCTGACTGAGCGGCGCCTATTCCTTTCATCTTCAGCGGCGCGCCCCCTTGGCGCGCGGCGGGGGACAACGCATGTCAATTTTTCTCCAGCTGCTGGTCAACGGGCTTCTGCTCGGTGGTGCCTACGCCATCATCAGCATCAGCCTCACGCTCATCTTCGGCGTGGTGCGCGTGGTCAACTTCGCGCACGGCGAGCTCCTGATGGTCGGGCTCTACGCCACGTGGATGATCACGTCGCACACGGGGATGCATCCCTACGCCACCGTGGTGCCGGTCGCGCTGCTGCTGTTCATCATCGGCGCCGCGATGCAGCGCTTCGTGATCCAGCCGCTGCTGTCGGCCGAGCCTCACATCCAGATCTTCGCAACGGTGGGCGTGTCCACCGCGCTGCTGAACCTGGCGCTGATGGTCTTCGGTGCGGACGTGCGCAGCGCACAGGCGAGCTTCGGCACCGACGCGTTCCAGATCGGTCCGGTCAGCATCGTCACCGGACAGCTGGCCACGTTCCTCACAGCGATCCTGGTGGCGCTTGGCGTGTATGTCTTCCTGCAGCACACCTTCACCGGGCGCGGCTTTCGCGCCTTGGCGCAGAACCGCGCCGCCGCGGCGCTGATGGGCGTGAACGTCAACAAGGCCTACATCCTTGTCTTCGCGCTGGGCACCTCGCTGCTGGGGCTCGCATCCGGCCTGCTCGCGGTCCAGTACCCGGTGTTTCCGACGGTGGGCCAGTACTTCGTTCTCACGGCGTTCGTCGTGGTGGTGCTCGGCGGGCTCGGCAGCCTGCCGGGTGCGGTCGTCGGCTCGCTCTTCATCGGGCTCATCGACAGCATCGCGGGCTTCTATGTGGGCTCTGATCTCAAGGAGGTCGTGTACTTCGTGATCTTCCTGGTGATTCTCACCGTGCGGCCGACCGGACTCTTCGGCCTGGGCCGCGGCTCGGAATAGGTGCAAGCCATGATCTTTCCCCAACTCACCCATCCGCGCGCGTACATCGGTGCGGCGGCGCTCCTGGCGCTGCTCGCCGCACCCCTCGCGATCAACTCGCCCTTCGTCTATCACCTGGCGGTGCAGGTCTGCATCTTCGGCGCGCTGGCAACGGCCTGGAACATCGTCGGCGGCTATGCCGGGCAGCTGTCCCTCGGGCACGCCGTGTTCTATGCCATCGGCAGCTATGCGGCGACGATGCTGGTGATCCACTTCGGCCTGTCGCCGTGGATCGGCATGTTCGGCGGTGCCATCGTCGCCGTCGTCGCATCGCTCGTGATCGCCTATCCGACGCTGCGCCTGCGGGGTCCGTTCTTTGCGTTGGCGACCATCGCATTCCTGGAAGTGTGCCGCTTGCTCGTGGTGCACTTCGAAGGTCTCACGGGCGGATCGGCTGGCTTGAACGTGCCGCTCAACATCGGCCTCCAGTGGATGATCTTCCGCGACAAGTGGGCCTATCTCGCCATCGCCTTCGGCTTCCTCGTCGTGACGCTGTGGATCAGCTGGCTCATCCGCTACTCGCGCTTCGGCTTCTACCTGATCGCCGTGCGCGAGCGCGAAGACGCTGCGCGGGCGGTGGGCATCAACGCGGTCAAGGTCAAGATCGCAGCCGCGGTGATCTCCGCCGCGCTGACCAGCATCCTCGGTTCGTTCCATGCGATGTACCTGACGTTCATCGAGCCGTCGGCCGCTTTCTCGCTGGAGCTCTCGATCCAGATCGCGATGTTCGCCTTGATCGGTGGTCTGGGCACTGTGGCCGGTCCGCTGCTCGGAACGATCCTGGTGCTGCCTGCGGCCGAGCTGTCGCGCGGCTGGCTCAGTGCGCTGGGCAACGGCACGCATGGCTTCGTGTACGGCGTGGTGCTGGTGCTCGTGGTGCTGTTCTTTCCGCGTGGTCTGGTGGGCCATCTGGGCGGTCGCGCGTTGGCGTTGATCGACCGGTTGCCGGGTTCGCGTCGTCGCGGGCCCGGGCCTCGGCAGAAGCAGGTGGCGAACCGCGTGGCGAGCGCCTCCAAAGGGCAACCGCTGCTCGTCGCAGAAGGCCTGCAGAAGCGCTTCGGTGGACTGCTTGCGACCGACAACGTGTCGCTGACCCTGCATGAAGGCGAGATCCTCGGCGTGATCGGACCGAACGGCGCCGGCAAGACCACCGTCTTCAACCAGCTCTCCGGGTTCATCGCGCCCGATGCCGGCACGGTCAAGGTGCGGCAGGCCAATGGCGAATGGACCAGTCCCACTTCACCCGAGGGCTTTGCGCAGACGGGCGTGGGGCGCACCTTCCAGATCGTGCAGCCGTTCTCCGGACTCTCCGTGCTCGAGAACATCATGCTCGGCGCCTTCATGCGCACGCAGAGCGCCGAAGAGGCCGAGTCGATTGCACGCGATGTGGCCGAGCTGACCGACCTCACGGCCCTGCTCGACCATGAGGCGCGCGGCCTGACCGTCGGCGGCATGAAGCGGCTCGAGGTGGCGCGCGCGCTGGCCACGGGGCCGAAGGTGCTGCTGCTCGACGAGGTGCTGGCGGGACTGAACCCGACCGACGTGACGCGTGCCATTGCGATGATCCGCAAGATCCGCGATTCGGGCGTGTCGGTGCTCATGATCGAGCACCTGATGCAGGCAACCATGGCGCTGTCCGACCGCATCATCGTCATCAATGCCGGCAGGCTGCTTAAGCAGGGCAAGCCGGCCGATGTGGTCAATGATCCTGCGGTGATTGAAGCCTACCTAGGCAAGGGGTACCTCGATGCTCAAGCTGCGTGATATTTGTGCCGGCTACGGCAAGAGCGAAGTCCTGCGCGGCGTCTCGCTCGACGTGAAAAAGGGCGAGGTCGTGACACTCGTCGGCGCCAACGGCGCCGGCAAGACGACGACGCTCAAGGCGCTGTGCGGCCTCATTCCCGCGACCGGCGGCACGATCGAGTTCGACGGCGCAAAGCTGTCGGGCAGGGCGCCGCACGAGATCGTCGAGCTCGGCGTCACCATGGTGCCGGAAGGCCGGCAGCTGTTTCCGTTTCTCACCGTGCGCGAGAACCTGCTGATGGGCGCCTACAAGAACACGGCCCGCCAAGGTCGCGAACAACGCCTGGACGAAGTCCTGAAGATCTTCCCGCGCGTGAAGGAGCGGCTACCGCAGCTCGCCGGATCGCTGTCGGGCGGCGAGCAGCAGATGGTGGCGATTGCGCGCGGCATGATGGCAGGGCCCAAGCTCCTGATCATGGACGAGCCGTCGCTCGGCCTGTCGCCGCTGCTGGTGGAACAGATGTTCGACGTGGTGCGCCTGGTGGCATCGCGCGGCACCACCGTGCTGCTGGTCGAGCAGAACGTCTTTCACACGCTGAAGCTGGCCGACCGCGGCTACGTGTTGGAGAACGGCACCATCACGCTGACGGGCACCGGCGCCGAGCTGCTCGCCAACCCGCACGTGCGGCGCGCCTACCTGGGGCACTGACATGAATGCGCTGCAACCATCCGAACACCGCGGCCGCGTCGTGCTCATCACGGGCGCCGCGGGCGGCATCGGCGCGGCCATTGCCGAGCGCTATGCCGCCGATGGCGCCGCGGTAGGGCTCGTGGACTTCGATGCGGCTTCCGGGCAGGCCCTGGCCGCGAGGCTGGCTGCTGCCGGCCACCGCGTCCACTTCGCGCAGGCCGACGTGGCGAGTTTCGGTGAATGCGACACCGTATGCACCGCCATCGAGACTGCGCTTGGCCCCATCGATACGCTGGTCAACAACGCCGGCATCTCGCCCAAGCACGCGGGCAAGCCAGCGTCCATCTGGCAGATGGATCCGGCCGAATGGCACCGCGTGGTCGATGTCAATCTCCACAGTGTCTTCAACTTCACGCGGCGGCTCACGCCCGGCATGGTGGATCGCAAGTTCGGTCGCATCGTGTCGATGTCTTCGGTCGCGGGCAAGGCCTACCTGGACATCGTGGCGGCGCACTACGGCACCACGAAGGCCGCGCTGATCGGCATGACCCGCCATCTCGCGGGAGAGCTGGGCCCGCACGGCATCACGGCGAATGCGCTGGCCCCCGGCCGCATCGATACGCCGATGGTGGCTGGCGCACCGCGCGAGGCCAACGACGCCGTGATCCGCGTCACTCCGTTGCGGCGTCTTGGCAAACCGGTCGAAGTGGCCGATGCCTGCCTTTTCCTCAGCTCGCCGAAGTCCGACTTCATCACCGGCCAGGTGATCGATGTCGCCGGCGGCTGGCTGATGACCTGACCTCCTCGAATCTTTTAGGACTCATCGATGACTGCACAACTCAAGGCGAACTACATTGCCGGCGAATGGCTCGCCGGTGCGGACGTGAACCGCAACATCAATCCCTCTGACACCAGCGACGTCGTCGGCGAATACGCCCGCGCCGACGAGACGCAGGTTTATCAGGCAATCGATGCGGCGTTCGAGGCGCGGCTTCCCTGGCAGCGAAAGACGGCGGAAGAACGTTCCGACGCACTCGACCGCATCGGGAGCGAGATCCTCGCACGCCGCGAAGAGCTGGGCCGCCTGCTCTCGCGCGAAGAGGGCAAGACGCTGGCCGAAGGCATCGGCGAAGCGACGCGCGCGGGCCGCGTGTTCAAGTTCTTCGCCGGCGAAGCCTTGCGCCTGGGCGGCGAAAAGCTCGCGTCGATCCGCGCCGGCGTCGAAGTGGACGTGGTGCGCGAAGCCGAAGGCGTCATCGGCGTCATCACGCCGTGGAACTTTCCGATCGCGATTCCCGCATGGAAGATCGCGCCCGCGCTCGCCTACGGCAACACGGTCGTTTTCAAACCCGCGGACCTGGTGCCCGGCAGTGCCTGGGCGCTGTCCGAGATCATCGTGCGTGCGGGCGCGTTGCCCGCCGGCGTGTTCAACCTGGTGATGGGCGCGGGCTCGAAGGTCGGCAACGCGATGGTCAATTCGCCCAAGGTGCGGGCGATGACCTTCACGGGGTCCACGGGCACCGGGCGGCAGATCGGCCTCCGATGCATGGAGCGCGGCGCCAAGGTGCAGCTGGAGATGGGCGGCAAGAATCCGCTGGTCATCCTTGACGATGCGGACCTGGAGCAGGCGGTCTCGGTGGCAGTGAACGGCTCGTTCTTCTCCACCGGCCAGCGCTGCACCGGCTCCAGCCGGCTCGTCGTGCAGGACGGCATCCATGACCGCTTCGTCGCGGCCATGGTCGAGCGCATGGCCGGCCTGCGCACCGACCATGCCCTGAAGGACGGCACCGACATCGGTCCTGTGGCCTCGAAGGACCAGCTCGACCAGGACTGCTTCTACATTGCCAATGCGAAGGAAGAGGGCGGCCGCCTGGTTGCGGGCGGCGAGCTTCTGGAGCGCGAGCACCAGGGCTTCTATCTGTCGCCCGCGCTGATCGTCGAGACCCACAACGCAATGCGCGTCAACCGTGAAGAGGTGTTCGGGCCGGTGGCCAGCATCATCCGGGTCGGGGGCTACGACGAGGCGCTGGCCGTCGCCAACGACACGGAGTTCGGCCTCTCCTCCGGCATCTGCACGACCTCGCTCAAGCACGCGAGCGACTTCAAGCGCAACTCGACCGCCGGCATGGTCATGGTGAACGTGCCGACGGCCGGCGTGGACTACCACGCGCCGTTCGGCGGCCGAAAAGGCTCGAGCTATGGATCGCGGGAACAGGGCGCCTATGCGCGCGAGTTCTACACCGCGGTCAAGACCACCTATACGCAGGCCTGAAATGACCGACATCACTGGACACACGCGGATCTTCGGCATCCTGGCCGACCCGATCCATCACGTGAAGACGCCGCAGGGCATCAACCGCCTGCTGGACGCGCGCAAGTTCGACGGCATCATGGTGCCGATCCATGTGGACTCGGAGGGCCTTGGCACCATGGTCCAGGGGTTGCGGCGCATGAACAACCTGGGCGGCTTCGTCGTTACGGTGCCGCACAAGACGGCCATGCCCGCGCTGTGCGACGAGCTGACGCCGGCCGCGCAGCGGATCGGCGCCGTCAATGTGGTGCGCCGGACCGCGGACGGCCGCCTGGTCGGCGGCATGCTCGACGGCGAAGGCTTTGTTGCGGGGCTGCGCAGCGCTGGCATCGAGCCCGCGGGCCTTGCCGCTTATCTTGCTGGCGCAGGCGGTGCCGCAAGTGCGATCGCCTATGCGCTCGCGCAGGCTGGCGTCTCGCGCCTCACGGTGGCAAACCGTACGCCGGCCAAAGCCGAGGAACTCATCGCACGCCTGAAAGAAGATTTTCCCGGCGTGCCGATGGCGCTGGGGACCGACGATCCGTCGCAGCACGACCTGGTGGTCAACGGCACGTCGCTCGGCCTGCGCGACGGCGATGCGCTGCCGATGAACACCGGCCGCCTCTCGGCCCATCAGATCGTGGCCGAGATCATCATGCAGCCCGCCGAAACACCGCTGCTGCAGGCGGCACGCGCGAAAGGCTGCCGCGTGCACCACGGTGCGCCAATGCTGGCGAGCCAGATCGCGCTGATGGCCGTGTTCATGGGCGTGGCGGCAACACTGGAGACCGGAACATGACGGACGTACAACTCCTGGAGGCGCTCCGCGCCATCGTCGGCGAACGCGGCGTGCTGGCCGAGCCGGCCGATCTCGAGAACTACAACGTGGACTGGCGCCATGTGTTCAGGGGCCAGGCGCGCTGCGCCGTGCTGCCGCGAACGACCGACGAGGTCGCCGGCGTGATTCGCCTTTGCGCCAGCCACGGCATCGCAGTCGTGCCGCACGGCGGAAACACCGGTCTCTCCGGCGGCGCGACGCCCGACGGCAGTGGCCGGCAGGTGGTGCTGTCGCTCGCGCGCATGCGCGCCATCCGCGACATCGACGTTCTCGGCGAAACGATGGAAGTCGAGGCCGGTTGCATTCTCCAGACAGCGCAGGAAGCCGCGGCGGCCGCGGGACTGATGCTGCCCATCAGCCTGGCGGCGGAAGGCTCTGCGCAGATCGGCGGCGTGCTGTCGACCAATGCTGGCGGCACGAACGTGCTGCGGCATGGCATGTCGAGGGCGCGGGTGCTCGGCCTCGAGGTGGTGACCGCCGATGGCGAGATCGTGAACGGCCTGCGCCGCTTGCGCAAGGACAACGCCGGCTATGACTGGAAGCAGTGGTTCATCGGCACCGAAGGCACGCTCGGCATCATCACGGCGGCAGTGCTGCAGCTCGCACCGCAGTCGCTTCATCGCGTCACGGCCCTGCTGGCCGTGCCCGATGCCGACTCGGCATTGAAGGTGCTTCGCGCGGCCCGGCAGCAGATCGGCGAGACGCTGAACGCATTCGAGCTGATGTCCGGCGCCGCGCTGGAACTGGTCGAGCGCCACCAGGGCCTCAAGACGCCGCTGGCGGCCTCCGAATGGTTCGTGCTGTTGGAAGCGAGCTCGTGCCTCCCCGGCCTGCGCGATGCGGTGGAAGGGCTTCTTGCGATGGTGCTCGAAGAGGGCGATGCGACGGACGGCGTCATCGCCGAATCGGAGCGGCAGGAAGGCGAGCTCTGGCTGCTGCGCGAATCCATCACGGAGGCCGAGTCGCGCGAAGGGCGTTCGCTGAAGCACGACGTGTCCGTGCCAATTTCAGGCATTCCCGCGTTCCTGTGCGAGGCCGATGCCGCGGTGGCGCTCGCGGTTCCCGGCTCGCGCATCAATGCCTTCGGCCATGCGGGCGACGGGAACATCCACTACAACGTGGTCGTTCCGCTCTCCTGCGATGGCCCGGCACTCAACGCGCTGGTCCACGACCTGGTCGTGAAGCACCAGGGCAGCATCTCGGCGGAACACGGCATCGGGCAGTACCGCGTGAGCGAGCTCCAACGGTGCCGCTCGGCGGCAGAGCTGAAGCTGGCGCGCCGCGTCAAGGCGGCGCTCGACCCCGCGGGGCTGATGAATCCCGGCAAGGTCATGGCCCAGTCTCCCGAGGCACAGTGAACATGGAAACCTACGACTACGTCATCGTCGGCGGCGGCACCGCCGGCTGCATCCTGGCTAACCGGCTGACCGCCTCCGGGCGGCACCGCGTGCTCATGCTCGAAGCCGGCGGAGAGCCGGCCAGCATGTGGATCAACATCCCCGCCGGCTTCAGCAAGCTGCTGACCAACACCCAGTACAACTGGCGCTTCCAGACCGAGGCCGAAGAGAACACCAACGGTCGCGTGATCGCGGTGCCGCGCGGCAAGGGCCTGGGCGGCTCCACGCTCATCAACGGCATGGTGTACGTGCGCGGCCAGGCCGGCGACTACGACGCCTGGCGCGACGCCGGCGCGCGCGGCTGGGGGTGGAAGGATGTGGAGCCCTACTTCCGCAAGCTCGAGAACTACGACAAGGGCGGTCCCACGCGAGGGCACGACGGGCCGATGAAGCTCGCGCAGGTGCGCGAACGCTTCCCCATCTCCGATGCCTTCATCAAGGCAGCCCAGGAGGACGGACTTGCCTTCAACGAAGACTACAACGCCGGGCGCCAGGAGGGTGTGGGCTACTACCAGGTGACGCAAAGCGGCGGAAAACGCTGGAGCGTCTACGACGGCTATTTGCGGCCCGCGCTCAAGCGCAAGAACCTCACGGTCGTGACCCACGCGCATGTGTTGCGCCTCGAGCTCAGCGGCAAGCGGTGCACCGGCGTGACCTACCGCCGGAACGGCGTGGAGAGCACGGTCAACGCCCGGGCGGAGGTTGTTCTTGCCGCGGGCGCGATCCAGTCCCCTCAGCTGCTCGAACTGTCGGGCATCGGGCGCGCCGAACTGCTCCAGTCCTACGGCATCGCGGTGCGCCACGGCTTGCGCGGTGTGGGGGAGAACTACATCGACCATTTCTGCACCCGCATGAACTGGCGCGTCAAGGAGGCCGTCACGCTGAACGAGATGTCGCGCAGCTGGCGCCTTGGCCTCGCAGTTTCGGAATACTACGCACGGCGCACCGGCATCCTGACGCTGGGCACCGGCCTGGTGAACGCGTTCGTGAAGACCAGGCCCGAGATGCCGACGGCCGACGCGCAGTATTTCTTCATGCACGCGAGCTATGCCAATGCCGCCGAGCGGGTGCTCGACAAGCTGCCCGGCATGACGATCGGCGTGACGCAGCTGCGACCCGAATCGATCGGCACCATCCACATCAAATCGAAAGACCCGTCGGCGGGCCCATCCATCCGACCGAATTTTCTGTCGAGCCCGGCCGATCAGGAGTGCATGGTGCGCAGCATGCAGATCGCACGGCGCATCGTCGAGCGCCCGGCGCTGGGACGCCACGTGGTCCAGGAGATGAGCCCGGGTTCAGAGGTGCAGACCGATGCCGACTGGCTCGCGTTCGCGCGCCGTAACGGACAGACCATCTATCATCCGATCGGCACCTGCCGCATGGGCGAGGACGATGCCGCCGTCGTCGATTTGCGCTTGAGAGTGCGCGGCATGAGCGGCCTTCGCATCGTCGATGCCTCCGTGATGCCCCGCATGGTTTCGGGAAACATCCAGGCGGCCGTCATGATGGTGGCGGAAAAGGCGGCCGACCTGATCCTGGAGGATGCTTCCTATCGGTAGTGCGAACGAGTGTCCCAAGGTTTCTTTCGATGATGCTTGCAACGCGATGACTGCCGAAAGACGCTCGACCCTTGAAGACGTGGCCCGCCTTGCCGGTGTGTCGCTCGGCAGCGCCTCCCGCGCGCTGTCGATGCCGGAGCAGGTGAAGTCGGCCACGCTGGAAAAGGTGCGGCATGCAGTCTCGCAGCTGGGCTATGTGCGCAACGGCGCCGCCCAGGCGCTGGCGTCGCGTCGCACCCGCACGGTCGCGACGATTTACCCGACGTTGAGCAATCCGATCTTCTCGGTCGCGATCCACGAACTGCAGCAAACGCTGTGGAAGTTCGGCTACCAGCTGCTGGTGGCGAGCCACGAATACAAGCCCGAGCGCGAGATCGAGCTGCTCCGAACCATCGTCGAGCGCGGCGTGGACGCGCTGGTGCTGGTCGGCACCGACCACTCGAGCGAGGTGTTCGAACTGGCCCGGCAATATGCGCTGCCCTACGTCATGACGTGGTCCATCGACGGTTCGCATCATCCGCATTGCGTTGGCTTTTCCTATTACGACGCCGCTTTCGAGCTTGCGTCGCTGGCCGTGAAAACGGGCCACCAGCGCATCGCGCTGTGCAACGGTTTCGAACACACGAACGAGCGTGCCCGCGCGCGGGCCGCAGGAACCCGGGCCGCGCTGAAGGCTGCGGGGCTGTCGCTGGACCCGTCGCTCGTCACCGAACAGCCGTTCAATTTCGAGGGCGGGCGCGAGGCGGTCCGGATCTTCATGGACCAGCCCATGCCCCCCACAGTGCTGATCTGCGGCACCGACCTGCAGGCGATCGGCGCCATTGACGAATGCCGCCGCCAGGGTATCCGGGTGCCCGAAGATTTGTCGATCACCGGCTTTGACGACATCGAGCATGCCGCCATCGTGGTCCCACCCCTGACGACCGTGAAGGTTCCGACGGAACAGATCGGCGTGCTTGCCGCGCACCGGGTGGTGGCGCTGCTGGAAGGAAAGGCGGACCAGGCAGTGCAGCCGTTGGAGACGCGCGTTATCGTCAGGGAAAGCCTGGCAGCGCCGAAGCCGGTGCAACCCGGCCAGGAGTGGTGCGCCGCCCGGACGCGCAGCAAAGCGCCGATTGGCAGCGCCGGTACGCAAGAGAAGGAGTAATTGCAAATGAGCCGACTTTTCGAGCCGTGGTCGTTGAACGGCCTCGACCTGCCCAACCGCATCGTCGTCGCGCCGATGTGCCAGTACTCGGCCGAGGAAGGGTGCGCCACCGATTGGCACATGATCCACCTCGGCCATCTCGCGCTCTCCGGCGCGGGGCTGCTGATCCTCGAGGCCACGGCGGTGTCGGAAAGAGGCCGTATCTCGCCGCAGGACCTGGGCCTGTACTCCGACGCGAACGAAGCGGCCTTGAGTCGCGTGCTGGATGGCGTCCGCGCGCATTCGCCCATGGCGCTGGCAATCCAGCTTTCGCACGCTGGCCGCAAAGGTTCGAGCCGCGCGCCCTGGGAGGGCGGCGTGCAGATCCGCCCCGGCGAGCCCGGAGGCTGGAAAACGGAAGCACCCAGCGCCGTGCCGCATGCGCAAGGGGAAGACGCGCCCACGGCGCTCGATCGCGATGGGCTGCGGCGCGTGCGCGATGAGTTCGTGGCCGCCACGCGCCGCGCCGCACGCCTGGGCTTCGACGGCGTCGAGGTGCATGGCGCCCATGGCTATCTGCTGCACCAGTTCCTGTCGCCGATCGCAAACCACCGCGAGGACGAATATGGCGGCAGCCTCGAGAACCGCATGCGCTTTCCGCTGGAGGTGTTCGATGCGGTGCGCGCCGAATTCCCAGCGCACAAGCCGGTGTGGATGCGCGTCTCGGCCACTGACTGGGTGCCCGGCGGCTGGGACATCGAAGGCACGCTGGCGCTGGCTCACGCGCTGAAGGCCCGCGGCAGCGCGGCCGTGCATGTGTCCACAGGCGGCGTCTCGCCCCAGCAGGCCATCAAGCTGGGCCCGGGCTACCAGGTGCCCTATGCGCAGCGCGTGAAAGCCGAGGTCGGCCTTCCGACCATCGCCGTGGGACTGATCACCGAGGCCGAGCAGGCGGAAAGCATCATTGCGAACGGCGAGGCGGATGCCGTCTCGCTGGCGCGGGCGATGCTGTACGACCCGCGCTGGCCCTGGCATGCCGCCGCGAAGCTCGGCGCCCACGTGTTCGCGCCCAGGCAGTACTGGCGCTCGCAGCCGCGCGAGTATCAGGATCTGTTCAAGGGCGCGGCATTCGGGCAGAGATAGCGCAACCGGCCATCAGGCGGCCAGCGCGGTGTCGCCGAGGCGCCGCAGCGCCGCGGCATATTCGCGGCGGAGCCGCTCGACCAGCGCCGCGGCCGGCATCACCTCGGTCACCGCTGCGATGCCCTGGCCGCAGCCCCAGATGTCTTTCCAGGGCTTCTTGCGGTCGCTTCCGAAATCCATCATGCGCGCGTCGCTCTGCGGCAGCGCGTCGGGATCGAGCCCCGCCGCCGTGATCGAGCCGCGCAGGTAGTTGCCGTGCACGCCCGTGAACAGGTTGGAATAGACGATGTCGCGGCTCGTGCTCTCGACGATCATCTTCTTGTAGGCGGCGTCGGCGTGTGCTTCTTCAGTCGCGATGAAGGCGGAGCCGATGTAGCCGAAGTCGGCGCCGGCCGCCAGCGCGGCGAGCAGCGCGTCGCCGGTGGCAATGGCACCGCTCAGGGCGAGCGGCCCGCGGAACCAGCGGCGGATCTCGTGCACCAGCGCGAAGGGGCTGACCGTGCCGGCATGGCCGCCGGCACCCGCGGCCACGGCCACCAGCCCATCGGCCCCTTTCTCCACGGCCTTGCGCGCGAAAGCGTCGTCGATCACGTCGTGCAGCACGACTCCGCCCCAGGCGTGCACGGCGTCGTTGATCTCGGGGCGCGCGCCCAGCGAGGTGATCACGATCGGCACCTTGTAGCGTTCGCAGGCCGCCATGTCCTGCTCGAGGCGGTCGTTGCTCCGGTGCACGATCTGGTTGATGGCGAATGGCGCCGAAGGGGCTTCTGGGTGGCGTCTGTCATGCGCCGCGAGTTCCTCGGTGATCTCGGCCAGCCAGTCGGTGAAGAGCGCGGCAGGCCGGGCGTTGAGCGCCGGCATCGAGCCCACGATGCCGGCCTTGCACTGGGCGATGACGAGTTTCGGCGTGCTGATGATGAACAGCGGTGCGGCCACGACGGGAAGCCGCAGCTTACGGAATGCTTGGTGCATGGGCATTGAAGATCAGAAGATGGAAACGAATTCGCCGAGGCGGTTCCAGCGCTTGCCGTCGAACACGACCGGCTGGAGGGACTTGATGAGCCGGTAGTCGTCAGGGCTGCTGCTCACCACCACGCCGGGCAGGAACATGGGAAGCTGCACCGCCTTGATCGATGCGGCTTGCCGCAGCACGTTCTCGCGGGTGAGGTTGTCGCCCGAGGCACGCAGGATGTCGACCATGAGCCGTGCGCTGGAGTAGGCGTACACATGGGAGCCCAGGCGCAAGTCGGCTTCCGGGCGGTATTTCTTCATGAAGGCGAGCCATTCGCGGAAGGCGGCATCGTTCTCCCACTGCGTGTCGTTCGGGTCCTTGGAATACGCGGTGGAGATCACGCCAATGGCCTTCTCCGGCCCGGCCGGATTGAACACCGCACCGATCAGCGCCGCGCCTTGCGCCAGGTAGTGCGTCGGCTTCCAGCCGGTGTCATGGACCCGGCGCAGCGTCTGGATCGCCGCCTTGGCGGTGCTGAAGCTCACCAGCACGTCCGCACCCGCGCCGCGCAACTGCACGATCTGCGAATCCACCGTGGGGTCGCTCACTTCGTATGAAGCTTCCGCCACGATCATCGACTTGGCGCGCGCACCCAGCCCTTCCTTGAAGCCGCGCAGGTAGTCGCGCCCGTAGTCGTCGTTCTGGTACAGGATGCCGATCTTCGCGTTGGGCTTGTGCTCCAGGATATGCCGTGCGTAGACGCGCGCTTCGGACGCATAGTCCGGATAGAAGCTCATGCTCCAGGGGTTGCGCTGCGGGTCGTTCCACTTCGATGCGCCGGTCAGCAGCAGAAGATGCGGAATCTTCTTGGCATTCACATAGCGGTGCACCGCGGAATTGGTGGCAGTGCCGAACATGCCATAGAGCAGCAGCACCTGCTCCTGCTCCACCAGGCGCCGCACGCCCTCCACGGTTTTCGGCGGCGAGTACCCGTCGTCCAGGCTGATGAAGTTGAGCTTGCGACCGTTCACGCCGCCCTGGTCGTTGACCATGCGGAAGTAGGCCGCCTGCGTCTTGCCGACCTCGCCATAGATCGAGGCGGCGCCGCTGTACGCCATCGTCTGGCCGATGCGGATCTCGGTGTCCGAGGCGCCCGGATCGTATTTCTTCTGCGCGGCAGCGCTGCCGCATGCCAATGCCAGCACGGCGGCTGCCAGACCCAGGGCCAATTTCTTCATGGCTTGCTCCTCGCAAGAAAGCGGAGTTTCAGATGACGGACGCCTCCGGCCGCGCCGGTGGGCCAGAGCAGCACCAGCACGATCAGGATGGCGCCGTAGACAGCCCAGGGCGCGGACTTGGAGACCTGCTCAGCCACCCGCGGCACGAACTGGATGAAGAGCGCGCCGTAGACCGCGCCCTGGAGCGACGACAAGCCGCCCACCACGGCGCCCACCAGCAACGTGATCGACAGGAAAATCGAGAAGCTGTCGGGCGCCACGAACTGCACCACGATGGCCGACAGGGCACCGCCGACGCTGGTGCACAGCGCCGACACACCGAACGCGAGCGTCTTGATGCGTGCGTTGTCCACGCCCATGGCCGCCGCTGCGATCGGGTGGTCGCGCACCGCGACGACGTTCAGCCCGACGCTGCCGCGCAGCAGGTTGTGCACGGCGGCGAACAGCGCGGCCGCCACGGCCAGGCAGAAGAAGTAGAGCCACTGGTCCGCATCCAGCGGCAGGCCGAACGGCACCTCCGGCTTCATGAGCACGAGGCCCTGCGAGCCGCCGGTCCAGGTTTCCAGGCCCTTGTACTTCAGCAGCTGCGGCGTTGCCACGCCCAGCGCAAAAGTCGCCAAGGCCAGGTAGACGCCGTCGAGCTTGAGGGCCGGCCTGCCGAACAGCCAGCCGAGCGATCCGCCCAGCAGCGCGGCGGCCGGCAGCGTCGCCCAGTAGGGCCAGCCGGCATGCTCCATCAGCACGGCGGCCGTATAGGCGCCCAGCGCGAAGAACGCGCCGTGGCCGAGCGAGATCTGACCGTTGAAACCCGTGAGCAGGTTCAGGCCGAGCAGGGCCACCGCGTAGGTGATCACGAGCGTCGCCTCGAACACCGCATAGCTCGGCAGCGCAAAGGGGAGGGCGCAGGCGATCGCAACAAGAAAGACGGCGGGAAACAGGCGGCGCTGCATGTCAGACCCTCACCACGACGGCCTTGCCGAAGAGCCCGTTGGGCCGCGCCACCAGCACCGCGATGATCAGCACCAGTGCGACGGTGAGCTTGAGCTCGGCACCCACCACGTAGGTGCCGACCAGGTTTTCGAGCACGCCGACGATGAACCCGCCGATGACCGCGCCCGGTGCGCTGCCGATGCCGCCGAGCACCGCCGCGGCGAAGGCATACACCAGCACGCCCGACATCATGTGGACGTCGAGGAAGACGACCGGGGCAATCATCATTCCGGCCACGGCGCCGATCGCACCGGCAAGTCCCCAGCCCAGTGCCAGCATGCGATCGACCCGCACGCCGACAAGGCGGCTCGACACAGGATTCTCCGCGGTCGCTCGCATCTGCAGCCCGAGCGGCGAATGGCGAAAGAACAGGTACACCACGAGGAGCATGGCGAGCGTCATGCCCACCGCGCCGAGCTGGTGGGCGGAGACGAGTCCGCCGCCCGTGCCGGCTTCCGGAAAGGGGCTGGGAAACGATCGGATCGCATAGCCGAACAGCCAGCCGGAAATGCTGTGCAGGATGACCAGCAAGGCGACGAACACCACCACGGTGGACAGCACCGGCGCATGGCGCAGCCGCCGGATCAGCACGGCCTCGATCGCGGCGCCCAGGGCGAACGCGATCGCGACGGTTGCCGCGAAGGCGGCCCAGTACGGCCATCCGGCCTCGATCAGCAGCGACGCGATGAAGGTGCAGAACATCGCCATCTCGCCCTGCGCGAAGTTCACATGGTGGGTGCTGCGGTACACCATCACCAGCGCCAGTGCCAGGCTGGCGTAGATCCCGCCGGTCGCCAGGCCCGCCGCAAGCTGCGGCAGCAATGTGTTCATGCGATCTCTCCTCCCAGGTAGGCCGCGTGCACGGCCTCGTTGTTGCGCACGGCCGCCGCAGGCCCGTGCAGGACGATGCGGCCGGTCTCGAGCAGGTAGGCCGTGTCGGCCAGATCCAGCGCGAGCCCGGCGTTCTGTTCGACCAGCAGGATCGCGACGCGCTGCTCGTCGCGAACGCGCCGCATGATGCGGAAGATGTCCTGCACCACGTTCGGCGCGAGGCCGAACGACGGCTCGTCCATCAGCAGCAGCCGGGGCCGAAGCATCAGGGCGCGCGCAATGGCGAGCATCTGCTGCTCGCCGCCCGACAGCGTGCCCGCCTGCTGGTGGCGGCGCTCCTTCAGCCGGGGAAAGTATTCGTAGAGGCGCTCGAAGTCCTCGCGCACGCCGGCCTTGTCGGTCCGCGTGCATGCGCCCATGCGCAGGTTTTCTTCCGCGCTGAGGCCCGCGAACGTGCCGCGGCCATCCGGAACGTGGGCCACGCCCAGGCGCACGATGTCTTCCGTGGCGAAGGTGTCGATGCGCCGACCGGCGAAGGTGACCTGGCCTTGCCGGCGCACCATGCCGCACAGCGCGCGCAGCGTCGTCGTCTTGCCGGCACCATTGGCGCCGAGCAGCGCGGTGACGCCTGCGACAGGCACCTGCAGGTCGATGCCGAAGAGCACGCGGCTGTGGCCGTAGCCGGCCTCGAGCCCGCGCACGTCGAGCAGGACCTCGCTCATTGCACGACCCTCCGCTCCGCCGGCTCGCCCAGGTAGGCTTTCACCAGTTCGGGATCGCGCCGCACTTCGGCAGGGGGGCCTTCAGCGATCTTGCGTCCGAAATTCAGCGCCACGATGGTGTCCGACAGAGCCATCACGAGTCCCATGTGGTGTTCGACGAGCAGCACCGTCAGCGCGAAGCGCCGGCGCAGCATGCGGATCAGGTCGGCGAGCTCGTCGACCTCCTGGTGGTTCAGGCCGCACGCCGGTTCGTCCAGCAGCAGCAGGCGCGGCGACGAGGCCAGTGCGCGCGCGAGCTCCACGCGCTTCTGCGTGCCGAAGGGCAATTCGCCGGCGGGCACGTCGGCCACCGTGCCCAGCTGCAGCAGCGCGATCAGCTCGTCGACGCGCGCCGCCTGCGCCAGCTCTTCGCGGGCGACCACGGGCAGGCGCAGGGCATGCGCAAGCCAGCCGGTGCCGCGGCGGCAGGTGGCGCCCACCGCGATGTTCTGCCGCACCGTCAGCGTCCTGAACAGCGCCAGGTTCTGGAACGTGCGCCCGATGCCCAGGCCCGCCATCCGGTGCTGCGGCAGGGCTCCGAGCGCCTGCCCCGCGAAACGGATCTCGCCCGAATGGTTGGCGTACAGGCGCGACAGGCAGTTGAACAGGGTGGTCTTGCCCGCGCCGTTCGGTCCGATCAGTCCGCAGATCTCGCCGCGCGCGACATCGAAGGACACGCCGTCCAGGGCCACGACGCCGCCGAAGCGCACGGTGAGGCCTTGCACCTCGAGCAGCGGTTTGGGCCGCGGGCGGCCGCCGGAGATGCCGTGCTTCATCGGTTCTCCCTCACCCACGGACCTGCGCGCGCAGCACGTTCTTGAGCACCTTGCCGGCGCCCGACAGCGGCAGCTCGGGCACGAAGCTGAAGGCGCGCGGGCACTTGTAGCCGGCCAGCCGCTCGCGGCACCACTCGCGCAGCACCTCGCCCTCGACCGGCCCTGATCCTTGCCGCAGCACCAGCACCGCGTGCACGGCCTCGCCCCAGCGGGCGTCGGGCACGCCGACCACGGCCGCATGAGCCACGGCGGGATGGCCTCGCAGCACGGTCTCGACCTCGCCGCCGTACACGTTCTCGCCGCCGCTGATGATCATGTCCTTGAGGCGGTCGACGATGAAGAGGTGGCCGCTTTCATCCATGCGGCCAGCGTCGCCCGTGCGCAGCCATCCGCCTCGGAACACGGCTTGCGTCGCCTCCGGCTGGCGCCAGTAGCCGCGCATCACCATGGGCCCGCGCAGCACCACCTCGCCCACGTCGCCGCGCGGCAGCTCGCGGCCTTCTTCGTCGACGACGAGGATCTCGGAGCCCAGGCCCGCGCGGCCCACGGAATGGACCAGCCCGCTCTCGCGCGCTCCGGCGCGGTGGTTGACCGGCGGGTTCATGCACACGGCGCCCGCGGTCTCGGTCATGCCGTAGGCCTGGAAGAATTCGGCCTGCGGCAACACATCCAATGCGCGGGCCAGCAGGTCCGGCGGCATGGGCGCGGCGCCGAAAGCGACCCGCGAGAGGCCCTGCACGCGCTCGCGCCGGAATCCGGGCGCGTCGAGCAGCGACTGCAGCATCGTGGGCACCGCGACGATGTCGCTCACGGCGTGGTGCTCGATCGCGTCCAGCACGCGATCGGGCTGGAACCGCGCCAGCGTGTTGCAGGTGCCGCCCACGACGATTTGCCCGATCAGACGGCCCAGGCCCGCGACGTGGAACAGCGGCGCGACGAGCAGCGCCACCGAGTCCGGCGAGTTCGGCAACTCCGCGCCACGCGCCACCGAGGCGGCCCAGAAGTTGGCGTGCGACAGCATCACGCCCTTGGCGCGGCCCGTCGTGCCGCCCGTGTAGAGGATGGCGGCGAGCGCATCGCCGCCGGTGCGCGAATCGGGCAGCTCTGCGCAATCGCGCGCCTTCGCCGCGAACGCGTCCAGCGAGAGCACCTGAACTGCGCCCTGCGGCACGAGGTGCATGAGGGATTCATCGGCCAGCATCAGCACCGCGGCGCTGTCGGAAAGCGCGTCGGCCAGTTCGGGCGCGCTCCAGCGAATATTGAGCGGGCAGGCGACGGCCCCGAGCCACCAACAGGCCAGCAGCGCCTGCACCAGGCGGTCATCGTTGGGCGCGAGCAGTGCCACGCGGTCACCCGCGCTCACGCCGTGAGCGGCCAGCGCGGCCGCCTGCCGCGCCGTGCCTTGCAGCAGTTCGGCGAAGGTGTGGCGCCGCGGGGCGCCGTCGCGGAGATGAACCAATGCGTCCTTGCCGGGGTGGCGCTGGAGCGAGCGGTGCAAGCCTTGGGTGAGATACATGGGGTTCGGTTCAGAAGATGACTGCAGCTTCGCGCCGAACCGCGCATGCCGATATCGGAAATGTGCAGGCCGGAGGATTGCGTGCAGGAACTGCGGTTTCCCCCATTGCCCCTCCCGGCCATCGGTCCGAGAGTGCGGGCATGCGCGTTTCTTCCTTGCCTTCCCGGATCGAATACGCCGGCCATCGCATCGCCGGGCTGCGCCTGGCGGACTGCCGGGACGTCGACCAGTCGAACGAACTTTCCGCCCGCCTTTTCGGCTCAGCGCGCATGCGCCGGCTGCGCGCCGGCGGTGCGTTCCATTTCACGCACGACCATGTGCCCTTCGGCGCGGTGTCCTTCGACCGCATGAGCTGGGGTGCCCACACCGCGCTCGTGCCCAAGGCCGAAGCGCTGCCGGGCTATTACCTCGTCAACCTGCCCATCCGCGGCACCGCGCGTGTGCGGCAGGATTCGCATGTGCAGCCGCTGGCGCACGGCACGTGCGGCGTGTTCAGCCCCTTGCGCAGCTTCGAGATTGAGGCGTATGAGGGGTTCGACCACCTGCTCGTGCGCATCGATGCCGGCTTCCTGGCGCGCGCATGGCAGGGGATATCGGGCCGGCCGCTCACTGCGCCCCTGTTCTTCGACTCCGCCATGCCGGATTCACCGACGCTTGCGGCCAGCTGGATGTCCCTGGTGACCCTGGGCGAGAGCGTGGCCAGACTGCCCTTGGGCACTGCGGCGCGCGAGTATGCGCAGTCGGCCTTGTCCGCCAGCGTGGCTTCGGTGCTGCTCACGCAGCACCCGCACAACCACCGCTTCATGCTGGAGTCCGACGCCAAGGCGGCTGCGCCCCGCGTGGTCCGACTGGCCGAGGAGTTCATGCTGCAGCGCTTGCGTGAACCGGTGACGGCAGACGAGGTCAGCACGGCCTGCGGCGTGTCGCGCCGCTCACTGTTTGCGGCCTTTCAGGCGCACCACGCCACAGGCCCGATTGCATGGCTGCGGCAGCGCCGCCTGGAAGCCGCACGCACGTTGCTCGAGAAGCCCGCGCGCGGCGACTTGCGCGTGGCGGACGTGGCGCTGGAATTGGGCTTCTTCCATGTGGGCGAATTCGCGGCGGCCTACGGGCGCGCGTTCGGTGAACCGCCGTCCGTCACACTGCGCCGGGCGCGCCTGGGATAGCCAAGAGAATTCTCGTCAGAGCCTCGGGCGCCAGGCGCGGAATATCGTGCGCGCAGTCGAGGCGATGGGTCGCCCATTCGGGGTCTGCGCGCAGGCGCTCGTACAGCCCGATGAACGGGCTTCCTTCCCAGCCGCCTGCGGCGATGAAGGTCTTGCTGCGGACGCTGCGCCAGGCGCCGGTCAACCGTATCGCCTGCAGGAAAGTGGCGATGGGGTGGGGCCGGCATCGGCCGTCGAGATGGGGCGATGGCGCGCAGGTCAGACCGTCCGCAGCCGCACCCGCGATGAAACGTTCCCGATAGTTCAGTGTGGTGAGCGACCAGAGGGATTCACCGTCCTCCGGCACGTAGGCATCGGCGTAGACCATCGCCTGGACCCGCGACGGCGCGTGGTCGGCCGCACCGGTGATCACCATGCCTCCATAGGAATGCCCGACAAGAACGGCCGGCGTGTCGCGCCCGCGAACCGCCTGAACCACCGCATCGATATGCCGGTCGAGATTGGCCCCGTCCGCACGCTCGTCGCCCAGCCCCGGCAGCGTGAGCGCCTGTACTTCGTGGCCTTCGCTGGACAGCGCGTTGCCGACAGCTTCGAATGCCCAGCCTCCGTGCCAGCCGCCCGGCACCAAAATGAATCTTGCCATCTGATCTGCCCTTTCGAATGCGGCTTCGGTGCAGGGTTGAGCATCGGCCGCAGCACGTTCGACACGCGCTCATTGTCCGCTAGGGAGCAGGCGTCAAGTCCCACTGCTGGCGCGCCGCGTCCTGCAGGAAGTCGATCACCGCGCGCACCCGCGCGGCGTTGCGCCGGCTGGGCAAAGAGACGGCGAACATCGTGTGCACCGTGGTCGAAGCGAACGGCGCAAGAACTTCCACCAGTTGGCCCTTGGCAACGTCCGCGGCCGCCAGGGGGCGCGACAGCATGCCGATACCCGCGCCGGCCACCAGCGCGTGGTGCACGAGGGCCGAGGTGCTCGCGGCAAGCTGCGACCTGACCGTGATCTCCAGCGGCCTTCCCGCCTTGCTGAATGTCCAGGTCACGGCAGGTCCCTGCGAGGTATGGGTGACGGTCTGGTGCTGGTGCAGTTCATGGGGGCTCTCCGGCTCGCCATGCTGGCGCAAGTAGCCGGGTGAGGCATACAGGCGCCGCTCGAACGATCCCAGTGCGCGGGCCACCACCGCTTCGCTGTTGCCGACAGCCGTGCGCAGCGCCACGTCGATGCCTTCCGTCACCAGGTCGACGACGCGGTCCTCCACCACCAGTTCGATCCGCAGCGCGGGATGGCGCTTTCGCAGCTGCGCCAGGCAGGGCACCACCAGTTGCTCGCCGATCTCCTGGCTCGATGCGAGCCGCAGCGTGCCGGCCACGCGGTTCCGCTGCTTGGAGAGCGCGGCCGAAATGTCCTCCAGGTGGTCCAGCAGCGCACGCGCTTCCTGCGCCAGGCCGGCCCCTTCGGGCGTTGCCGACAACCCGTGCGTGGAACGGCGCAGCAATGTGACGCCATATCCGGCTTCGAGGCGGTCCACGCCGCGCGTGACCACCGAAACCGCAACGTCCAGTTCCCGCGCGGCCGCGGAAAACGAACGCAGGTCGAGCGAGCGAACCAGCCATCGAAGGTCCGAAGGATCGGGCAGGAAATGTCTCATCGCCGGTCTTGCCTTTGCGTGTGGAGCAAAACCAATTATTGCGCGGCGCCGTTTCGCGGTTGCGCCGTCTTTCCTAGAGTGAGGACACCAACTCACCACAAGGAAAGCAGTCATGCCCATTCTCAACGTCAAAGTCTCGGCGCACCGCACGGCCGGGCTGTCCGAGCGGATCACTGAAACCCTGCTTGAACTGACGAGCCGCGTGCTCGGCAAGCGGCGCGACCTGACGGCGGTCGTGATCGAGTACGTCGACCCGGCCGACTGGTTCATTGCTGGCAAGTCGCTTGCGGAATTGAAGCAGGCGAGCTTCTACTTCGACGTCAAGGTGGTCGACGAGACCAACACCAAGGCCGAGAAGGCGCGCTATGTGGCCGAGGCCTTCGACGCCTTCGCCCGCCTCCTCGGGGAGCTGCATCCCGAAAGCTACGTGTATGTGCAGGACGTCCGCGCCTCGGCCTACGGCTACGGCGGCAGGACGCAGGAGTACCGCCACCAGCATCCGGACCAATGAGGAGTGTCGCCATGGAGCTCGCAAATGTCATCGTGGCCACGGCAATGCGCCGCGCCGGACTGGATTCATGGATCCCCGAGGGCGAGGGCAAGTGGTCGCTCCCGCTGCAGTTCCTGCCGGACGAGGCAGGATGGGTCGAGCTGATGCGCCTCGTGCCCGGCACCCGCGTGGGCCTGCACCGGCACACCGGCGAAGTCCATGCCTTGACCCTGGCCGGCGCGCGCCGCCTGAACGACGGCCGCCTCGTCCAGGCCGGAGACTACATCCATGAGCCCGCCGGCAATGTCGACTGGTGGGAAGCCGTGGGCGACGAGGAACTCCTCGTGCACGTGGTCGTCAAGGGCAGCGTCGAATACCTGGGGCCGCACCACAGCGTGCTGCGGCGAATCAGCGCGCAAGACCGCGTCGCGGACTATCGCGCGCACTGCGCGGCCGTGGGCGCCGCGGCGCTCGAACTGGATTAGCGGCAGGCGTCGGCCGAGGGAATTCGCCGCATCGCGCTACCGGCGATCGGCTGCTGCGCTCCACCGCCAGGCAGCGCCGCGTCCGACACCGTGCCGGCCGAAGATGGCCGACCATCGCGCCATGCCGCCGCTTCGAAGCATCGCCGTCACTGTCGCCCAGGACAAGGAGGGCGCCTACCGCTGGCGCCTGGTCGAACTCGGGGAGGAGAGCTGGCACGTGGTGAGCCAGCAGGCGCGGTCCGCCAAGTCCTACAAGGCCGCCATGGCGGCGGGCCTTGTCGAACTGCAGAGGATGATCGAGGACCTCGACGCGGGACCCCGCGAAGCGGCGGCAGCCGAGCCGGCGGAAGACAGGAAGGCCGGTCCGGTCTTCGGGTTCGGCTTCGGACTGCCGAAGATCGGCTGAGCCGCCGCGGGAGTCCCCCGATGCCTGAACGCCTGCTCCTCGTGTACGCCGTGCTGCCCCTGTGGTGGCTGGCGGGCATGTTCGACTGGTGGCTGCATCGGCGCTCGGCCATCGAAGCGACTGCGGGCGTGCGCGAATCACTGCTGCACCTGCTCATGCTGGCGGAAATCGGCGTGCCCGTGCTGGCCCTGCTGTGGCTGCAAGCCGATGCCGGACTGCTGCTGCTTTGCGTTGCGGCCTTTGTGGTGCACGAACTGACCGTCCTGGCCGACCTGCGGTGGGTCCGGGACAGGCGTCCGGTGGTCCCCTTCGAGCAGATGGTGCACAGCTTCCAGGAAGTGCTGCCCCTGGCCGGCATCGCGCTGCTTTGCGCCGCACACTGGCCGCAGGCGCTTGCGCTGCTCGGGACCGGAAGCGAGGCGCCGATCTGGCTGCCGCGTGCCAAGACCGATCCGTTGCCCGTGCCGCAGATCGCGGCGGTCCTCGCCGGGTCGGCCCTGGTGGTGGCGCTCTATCTGGAAGAACTGGCGCGCTGCCTCGCATCTCGTGCCGCGCGAAGGCCCGGCGGGCCCGCGCCGATGCTGTAAAAACCCGAACTCGCCTCTGCATTTCAGGAGAACACGCCATGACCACCAATACCGTCCGCCTCCACCGCGTGCTGCGCGCACCGCCGGAGCGGCTCTACCGCGCCTTCACCGATCCGGGCGCCTTCGAGCGCTGGCTGCCGCCGTTCGGATTCATCGGCAAGGTCCATGGCATGGACGCCGTCGTCGGCGGCGCCTGGCGCATGTCCTTCACGGCCTTCGGCAGCGGCCAGAGCCATTCCTTCGGCGGCAAGTACCTGGAGCTCGTTCCGGGCCAGCGCATCGCCTACGACGCGGCGTTCGACGATCCCAACCTGCCGGGCACCATGAAGACCACGGTGACGCTCACCGCCGTGTCCTGCGGCACCGAGATGTCCGTCGTGCAGGAAGGCATTCCCGATGTGATCCCGGTCGAGATGTGCTACCTGGGCTGGCAGGAGTCGCTGGTCGCACTGGCCCAGCTGGTCGAACCCGAGATTCCGGCTTGAAGCGCCATTCGCCGGCCGGCTCAGGCCAGCAAGCAAGCGAATGAGCCAGAGCGCTGCACCCCAGGATCCGGATCTGCTGCGAAGGCTGCTGCGCGCCAGGGATCGGATGGATGCGGCCTCGCACGAGGAGTGGCCGGTCGGGCGGCTCGCGCAGGTGAGCGGTGTTTCCGAGGCCCACTTCGCGCGATCGTTCAAGCAGGCCTTCGGCATTCCCCCGCACCGCTATCTGCTCACGCGGCGCATCGAGCGGGCGATGGCGATGCTGCGCGAGACCGACATCTCCATCACCGACATTGCCTTCGACACCGGCTGGGCCAGCCTCGGCACCTTCGGGCGCACCTTCCGCGACGTCACGGGCGAGACCCCGAGCGCGGTGCGCTTGCGCGGAAAGGCGGCCGCACATGATCTCGGCCGCGTGCCCGTGTGCATTGCGAACGCCGCGCGCCGGCCCGACCTCATCACCGCAGTTTCGGAGAAGCGGCGCCGCGCGGCAGACGGTACAAACGAGCCCGAACAACAACAGGAGAGTTCATGAAGCAGGGCATTGACGTCGTCGGTTTGTATGTGCGCGATCAAGACGAGGCGCTCGCGTTCTATGTAGAGAAGGTCGGTTTCCGCGTCCACACGGACGTGAAGAACGGCGACTATCGCTGGCTCACGGTGCAGCATCCCGACCAGCCGTCGTTCCAGCTCGGGTTGTTCGCGCCCGCACCGCCGGTGCTCGATGCCGCCACCGCGCAGGCCGTGCGCGCGCTCGTCGCCAAGGGCGCGATGCCGCCGCTCGTGCTGAAGGTGGACGACTGCCGCGCGGCCTGGGAGCGGATGCGCGCGCTCGGCGTGGAGTTCACGCAGGAGCCCGTGGAGCGCTTCGGCACGGTGGACGCCGGCTTTCGCGACCCTTCGGGTAACGGCTGGAAGATGATCCAGGCGCGCGGCTGAGAAGGCGGCCGCCATGAACTGGAACATCAACAACATCCGGGTCCGGCAGGCGCACCGCTGGGTGTCCATGGCCTTCACGCTCACGGTCGCCGCCAACTTCGCGGTCCGGCCCTGGGGAGAGCCGCCGGCCTGGCTGACCTATTCGCCGCTGGTGCCGCTCTTCCTGCTGCTCTTCAGCGGCCTGTACCTGTTCGTGCTGCCGTACGCCGGCCCGCGAAAGCGCGCGGGGCAGGTCACCTGACCGGCTTGCGCTCGCTCACCGGAACGTGCACTGCCCATTGCTGCTGTGCGGGGCTCGCGGACCGGCCGCAGACCACCGCGATCACGCGTCGGCTGCGCTGCACCAGCTCTGCGTTGCGGGAGGTGTCGAACCAGTGTACGGCGTGCCAGCGCGCCTTCAGGGGGACCGCGCACCGGGGGACGAGAACCTTGAGGTTCGGGTCCCCGGCCTGCCATTCGCCTTGATGGCCGGCGTTCTCCTCGGCAATGAACCTACGGGCTTCCTCGCGAATCTCGTAGAGTCCGTGCACGGCATCGTTCGAGCGCATGTCCTCGATGCTCGAAGACGCAAGGCAGCCCGATGCTCCGGCGAGGAGGCACAGGGGCAGGAAGCGACGACAGGCTTGCGCCGCCGTGCGGACGGGCCGGTTGTCGCGTGTCGGTGGCATGGATGTGTCTGAAGGCTCCGAGGGAGACCGACTCTAGCCGCACTTGTCGGCCGGCGCTGCGCTTCAGCCGTGCGGCCCACGCCGGCGCAGGCTTCTCTCCGACACCCGGCGGCCGCGCGACTCCGTAGCGTGGGGATTTCTCTCCACGCTGGCGTTGGTCCGGCGGGTGCCGCGCTGCGGCACGCGGAGTCCTTTTCACGAACAAGACACCATGGGTAGAGACACCTATGAACGGAGCGCGCGCGGCCCCGACAGGCGTGCGGAAGCGGCCGCTCAGTTGACGGTCAGGGAAGCCATGGAGAAGCGGGACATCGATCTGCGCGCAGCCATGGGCACCCTGAGAGCCGCCGTCGACAGGATCGCCACCGGCGTCGCCAGGCTTGTGCAGGCCACCGAACCGGACGCCCCGGCGCAGGCCCGCCAGAAAGTGGTGGGCGAGCGGCGAGCCGCCGATCGGTCCCACGAAGCGCCCACACTCGCCGGCGAGATCCACGCGGTGGCGTACCGGCTCCGGTTGCTGGAATCGGCACTGGAACGCGCCGCGCGCAAGGCGCGGCGCCGGGCCGCGGCCGAGCGCCCCGACGCACCTTGATGAGGCGGTGATCCGCGGCCTGCCTCCTTTCCAGCTTCGTTGGCCTGCCGATATCCCGCCGCGGCTGTAGAGGCTTCGCGAAGTCGAGAGGCGCACGACCGCACGGGCACCCGACCGGCGCAGTCCTGAGGGGCACCCCAGCGGCATTGCGCCGAGCGGATTTCACGGGCTGGTCGAGTGCCCGTGACCGGCGAATGTCACCCGTCGGCGGGAGTCAGGCGCAGCCGGCCCTGGACGACATGCCGGCTCATCTCGTCCTGTGCGGCCGCCAGGCACTGGTCCGCAGTGGCCCGGGCCCGCTTCACCAGCTCCCAGTCGACCGCGTCAGGCGGCGGACCGAGGCCGCGGAAATAGGCGATCCGTTTCTCGTGCAGCTCGTTCTCCGCGCGGCGCGCATGCTGCTCCAGTTCTTTCCATAGCCTCAGGTAGACCACGGAGGTGGGCACGCTCTCCTGCACGGGCGAAGGCGCCAGTGCGCTGTCGCCATTCGCGGCCGCGCGGTCTTGCGGGTCCGATGCGCCGCCCGGCATGGCAAAGGCGGCCACCGCTTCCTCGCTGCTGCCTGCCGCAAACCACCGGAAGGTATTTGCGCGCTTGGCAAAGCGGCCGGTGGTGCGCACGAAGAGATAGCCCGATGCCACGTTGCCGACCACATCGACCGGGATGCCCGCATTGCGCAGTGCATCGACGAGTGCGCGCCCCTTCACGCTGGCCGGCAGCTTCAAGGTCACCGTCGCGTCATGCACCGTCTGATTTTTCATGAAGCTGACCCGTGCTGAGAACGTTCTTGCGAAGCTAGCTGCTGGTCACCCGTGCGCTGGCTGCGAGGAAGGCCTGGAGGTTCTGGGAAGCGATTTTGCGAAGCCGCACTGCTTCCTTGGCCCGTTCGTGATCGGTCCGCATGGATGCGGGTCGGCCGCTGGCCAGCTGGAGCTGGAACTCGGCTTCCGAAGCCTTGCAATGCGCCTCCTTCCAGGCGAGAAATTCGCGCGCGGCGTTGTTCATGTGGGTGCTTCTCCTGAGACGAACCCAGCGTGCGCCGGTGCCGCGGCGCGCCTGTCGGACGAGGCCGACGGGCAGGGTAGGCCGCGCAGGTTCGCCGGGACGCTTGCTGGCTGCGAAGTCGGCGGCGTCCGACAACCCGGTGTGAGCCGGACACCTAACTTGCCCTCCGCCCCGAGCCTTGGTTCTCTTGTTCATCCCCGGGGCCCCTGGCGTTGCGACAGCGCCGGGGATTCCGCCCAGCCGATGCGCTGGGCGCTTTTTTTGGCGTCTGTCCGACATCACAGACAGGTGCCTTGCACGACGCTGGATGCTTGATTTCAGGAGGTTCTTTCCATGGCTGCACTTCACCACCCTCTCGACAACCGCGGTTCCGGCGGCGGCAGCCATCCGGCGCCATCGCCGGGCGACCTCAAGCAGGCCGCGGACGCGTTCACCGAAGGACCCAACATAGAGGCAAGCCCCTGGGAGCTTCAGGCAGCCCGGGGAGAGACGCCGCTGGAAGGCCCGCGGGCCGCCGATGCGATCGACTGGAACGAGTTCCAGGCGCGCTACGACGAATGGAAGGGCGCCACCATGCGCTTCGAGGCAGCGGTGCGCGAGATGAAGGCGGGCTCCGACGAAGGCCGCATCCGCGCGCAGCAGCTTGCGCGAGAACTGGCGCGGCTGCACCACGCGTTCATGGAGTCTTCCAAGCCTTATTTCCAGGCGTCGAAAGTCGACTGAAGGTTTCGCTTTGGAAAGCTCAGCGGCGCCGCCAGGGCTTCCACCACAGGCGGGAGGTCTCGAATGGCGCCAGCGGCCGGGTGTCCAGTTCGTGGGCGACCGCAGGGGTGGCGCCGCGAAGCTGCCGGACCCTCACTTCGAGGGCGTGCGCGATGCCGCGCGCCTGGCGGTCGCCGCGCAGCGCGCGCCTGCGCCACTCCGCAGCCTGCGCCGCCAGCGCATGCGGATCCGAGTCATCCATTTCCAGCATGGCGGCATTGTTTCCTTTCGCGCGTGACTTGCTGTAGGCGAACTGCGCAGAGGCATGTACGAAAGGATACAAGCGTGGGTATGCGGCCGCATGCCGGGGTGTTCCTACTGTCGACGCGTCAGCGCCACAGGGATAGGATCAAGCGCCATGCAAGGAGATCGAATGCCAGACCCGAAAGCAACGGCGGGCGCCGACGCCCATCCCATCGAGCGCGCGCTGGACAAGAGCAAGGACGTGCGCAAAGCCGTGGAGGAAGCGGCGGACGATCTCGCCGTCGTTCACGTGGTTCTCGACAAGGAGATCGCCGACGACGCGCGCAGCGCCGAGGTGGACCGCGCCATCGAGAAGACCGACGAGATCGAGAAGCGGTTGGCCAAGTCCGCCGAGGTGCTCGAGAAGGTCACCGAGACCCTGGAGACCGAGATCGTCAAGAAGCGCTCCTGAGGTCCGGCTTCGCGCCAGCAGTGATTCCAGCCCCATGCGCCGCGTTCGCATCCTCGGCGCCTTCCGCACATCGAGGAGCCAGCCTACAAGGCTGAGCAGGCCGGGGTCGTAGAAACATGCGACTTGCGGGTCGAGTCTTCCCTGTCCGAGGGCTCCTCCAAGCACCGAAAGCTGTGCATGTCGCTGATCACCATCCTTGTCGAGGACAGCCAGACCATCCGGGACAACCTTATTCCTGCGCTCGAGGAGCTTGCCGACGCTCAAGTCGTCGCTGTTGCCGAGACGGCGCAGAACGCCCTTGAGGCGCTCGAGCGGCATGCATCGTGGCGGCTGGTGATCGTCGACCTGTTTCTGAAGGAGGGCTCGGGCCTCGCGGTCTTGCGCGCCTGCCGGAACCGTCCCCCAGGCAAGCATGTCGTGGTGCTGACTAACTATCCGACGGTCGAGATGCGCGAGCGATGCCGCGTGCTGGGCGCGGACGCCGTGTTCGACAAGTCCACCGAGCTCGATGCGTTTTTCGAGCAGTGCCTGCGCTACCAGGCCGGCTGAGCGCTTGATCCTGTCGCTTCCGCCTAGCGGCTCAGGCCGACGGCGCTCATGGCAAAGCGCAGCACCAGGGCAAGCAGATAGAGCGAGACCACGCTCGCGAGCCAGATGACCGCGAGCCACCCGAGGCGCCGCAGCCACTTGCGCCGGGCCGGGCCCGGCTCAGTGGTAGCCGTCGCCATGCCGCACCTTGCCGCGGAACACCCAATAGCTCCACGCCGTGTACATCAGGATCACCGGAATGATCAGCAAGGCGCCGACGAGCGCGAAGCCCAGGCTCTGCGGCGGCCCGGCCGCCTGCCAGATCGAGATGCCTGGCGGGATGACGTTCGGCCAAAGGCTGATGCCCAGCCCCGTGTAACCAAGGAACAGCAGCGCCAGCGTGAGCACGAAGGGCGAGGCGTGCCCTTCGCCGCGTAGCATCTGCAGCAGCCTGAAGACCACCAGCGCCACCAGCAGCGGCACCGGGGCGAAGTACAGCAGGTTGGGCAAGCTGAACCAGCGCTGCGCGATGGCGGCATGCGCGAGCGGTGTCCAGATGCTGATCACGACGATGACTGCCAGCATCAGCCATGCGAGCGGCCGCGCCAGGCTGCGCATGCGCATCTGCAAGGCGCCTTCGGTCTTCATCACCAGCCAGGTGGCGCCGAGCAGCGCATAGGCCGCCACCAGCGCCAGGCCGGTGAAAAGCGAGAACGGGGAGACCCAATCGAACGCGCCGCCGGCGAAGTTGCCGTCCACGACCGTGAGCCCGTTGAGGAACGCGCCGAGCGTCATGCCCTGGAAGAACGTGGCGGTGAACGAGCCGCCGATGAAGGCCGCGTCCCACCAGTGCCGCGTGCCTTCGCGCGCCTTGAAGCGGAACTCGAACGCGACGCCGCGGAACACCAGGCCCACCAGCATCAGGATGAGCGGCAGGTAGAACGCGCTCAGGATGACCGCATAGGCCAGCGGAAAGGCCGCGAGCAGGCCGGCTCCGCCGAGTACGAGCCAGGTCTCGTTGCCGTCCCACACCGGTGCCACGGTGTTCATCATCACGTCGCGGTCGTCCTTGGCCGGCACGAACGGAAAGAGGATGCCGATGCCGAGATCGAAGCCGTCCATCACCACGTACATCATGATGCCGAACAGGATGATCACGGCCCAGATGAGAGGAAGATCAATGCCCATTGCCGGACTCCGTTGCTGCTGAAAGCGGGCGCATCGGCTGCCGCGGTTCTCCGGGTCCGCCATGCACAGGCGGATCACCCTGGCCGCCTGCCGGCCCCTTGGCAATGAGGCGCAGCCCGTAGGCCGTGCCCGCGCCGAACACCACGAAGTACACGACGACGAAGAGTGCGAGCGTGAACCCGACCTGCGAGGCCGAGTGCTGCGGCGACACCGCATCGGCCGTGCGCATCAGGCCGTAGACCACCCATGGCTGGCGTCCGATCTCGGTGGTGTACCAGCCGGCCAGGATTGCCACCAGGCCGGCGGGCGAGAGCGCGACCGCCAGGCGCAGGAACGCGCGCTGCGAGAACAGCCGCTGGCCGCGACGCAGCCACAGCCCCCAGAACGCGAGCACGATCATCAGCACGCCCAGGCCCACCATCGCGCGGAAGGTCCAGAACACGATGGTCGAGTTGGGCCGGTCTTCGGGTGGAAAGTCCTTCAGCGCGGGAATCTGCCCATCCCAGCTGTGCGCCAGCAGCAGGCTGCCCGCGCGCGGAATCTCGATCGCGAAGCGCGTGGCTTCGGCTTTCATGTCGGGCCAGCCGAAGAGGATCAGCGGCACGCCTTCGCCTTCGGCCGTGCGCTCCCAGTGGCCTTCGATGGCAGCGAGCTTGGCGGGCTGGTGCTCGAGCGTGTTGAGGCCGTGCTGGTCGCCGATGAGCGCCTGCAGCGGCGCCGCCGCGAGCAGCATCCACAGCGCCATCGACAGCATCGTGCGCACGCGCGTGTTGTCATGCCCGCGCAGCAGGTGCCAGGCCGCGGCGCCGCCGACCATCAGGGCCGTGGCCAGGTAGGCCGCGGTGACCGTGTGCGCGAGGCGGTAGGGGAACGACGGATTGAAGATCACGCGCAGCCAGTCGACCGGCACCACGCGCCCGTCGATGACCTCGTGGCCCTGTGGCGTCTGCATCCAGCTGTTGGAGGCCAGGATCCACGTGGCCGAGATGAGGGTGCCTACGGCCACGGCCAATGTGGAGACGAAGTGCAGCCCCGGACCCACTTTCTCGCGGCCGAACAGCATGACCCCGAGGAACCCGGCTTCCAGGAAAAAAGCGGTGAGCACTTCGTACGCCAGCAGCGGGCCGGTGACGCCGCCGGCAAAGCGGGAGAAGTTGCTCCAGTTGGTGCCGAACTGGTAGGCCATCACCAGCCCCGACACCACGCCCATGCCGAAAGCCACCGCAAACACCTTGATCCAGAACTGGTACAGGTCGATGTACACCGCGCGGCCTGTGCGCAGCCACAGGCCTTCGAGCACCGCCAGGTAGCTGGCGAGGCCGATGGTCAGCGCCGGAAAGATGATGTGGAACGAGATCGTGAAGCCGAACTGGATGCGAGCGAGGAGAAGGGATTCCATGTCGATGTTCCTTGGCGCAGGCGCGAAGCGGATCGTCGATGGCGACGATGCCGGGTGCCGGTCAGGTACTGCTATTACACGGCGATGCAGCGAATGAAGGAAGTGGGCGTTTTGACCACATGCGCCTCGCGCCCGGTCGCCCCGCATCACCGGGGAGTGGGCCAGAATCGGGCATCCGACCGGCATGCGTTCGATCCACCACCGCGACACACATGAGAGCCACCGTCCCATTCACTGCTCTTGCATTGGCCGCCTGCTTCGCCGTGGCGCCGCTTGCGCGCGGCCAGGCGGCACAGGGCAGCCCGCAGGCCTACGAAGGCCCGCTCTTCGACACCCACCTGCATTACAACCAGGAAGCATGGGACGGCAACACCGGTCCCTATCCGCCCGCCGAGGCGCTCGCGCGCATGCAGCGCAACAACGTCACGGCCATCGTTGCCAATTCACGGCCCAACGCCGGCACGCAGACGCTTGCCGCGGCGCGCGAAACCCGCGCCGCGGGCGTGACCGTGGTGCCCTTCGTGCGCCTGTACCGCAACCGCGACGACTACAGCAACTGGTTCCGCGACGAGAGCATCCACGAGATGGTGCTGGCCGAACTGGCGCGCGGCACCGCGAGCGGGCCCTACCGCGGCATCGGCGAGTTCCACCTGTACGAGAGCGCCAATGCCAACGGCCCGGTGGCCAGGAAGTTGATCGCGCTGGCGGAGCGGCAGAAGCTCGCGGTGCTCGCCCATGTGGACGACGTGGCGATCGACCTGCTGATGGCCCACGCGCCGTCCAAGGGCAAAAACCTGCGCCTCATCTGGGCGCACACCGGCATCGGCGGCGCACCCATCGAGCGGGTGCGGGCCCTGCTGGAGCGCTACCCGCTGCTGATGGGCGAACTCTCCTATCGGCCGGGGCTCACCTGCGACGGCGGCAAGCTGTGCCCCGAGTGGCGCGCGCTGATCCTGCAGTATCCGGAGCGCTTCATGATCGGCTCCGACACCTGGGTGAACCAGCGCTGGAGCGCCTACGACGAGATCATGCGCGGCTACCGCAGCTGGCTCGGCGACCTGCCCGCCGACGTGGCGCGCCGCATTGCATCGGGCAACGCGGCCGCGCTGTTCGATCTGCGGTGAGCGCGGCGTACGGCTGCTCGCTTCATCGATGACTCTGCCGGCCATAGATCCTTGTAGCTGCATAAAGTCCTTGTGCGAGGATTAAAATGTAAATACAATAAAATCAATGCTCACGGTGATCGAGACCCCAACATTCCAACGCCTTGCTAAAGAAATTTGGTCGGAAGAAGAGCGTTTGGAGTTCGTTTCGTGGATCGCTGAAAACGCCGAAGCGGGCGACGTGGTCAAGGGCACAGGCGGCCTGCGCAAGGTCCGCTGGTCGCGTCCCGGCATGGGCAAGCGCGGCGGTGCCCGCGTGATCTATTTCAAGCGAGACGAGCGCGGTGATCTTGTCTTGCTGGTGGTCTACGTCAAGGCCAAGTTCGACAACATCCCCGCCGCTGACCTACTGAAGCTGAAGGAAGCCATCGATGACTAAAAGGAAAGACCCCGAGATGGAGCATTTCATGGGCGACCTGCTCCAGTCCATAGGAGAAATGAAGCGCGGCAAGCATGCTGCCGTGCACACGCCCGAGCAGATCGCGGCGCGCAAGCGCGGGCGACCAGCGGGCAGCGTGAAGGAGAACCCCAAGGTAGCCACGACGATCCGATTTGATGCGGATGTGCTCGAGGCCCTGAAGGCGGCCGGCCCGGGCTGGCAAACGCGCGCAAACCAAGCGTTGCGCGAGGTGTTCGTGGCGAAATCAACGTCGGGCACGCGCACCAAGCGCACGCTTGCAGGCCGATCGAACCAGAACGCTCGGTAGCGCTCGATGAGTGGGGGCTAGCCTCGTGGTGCCATCGCTTCAGCAGACAGGTCACGAGCGCTAGAGTTTTCCATCCTGGCGCGACTCAGGCCACCGGTGCCGTGTGCCGCCCGAGCGCCGGTCGGCCTTCTCAGCCACCGCGCCCTGCGCGATCAAGGCGTTGCCGCGCTGTTCGAGGTGCTGCAGGCACTGCAGGAAGATGTCCAGGTGCGCGGGCGCAATGCCTTCGAGCAGGTCGATGTTGAGTTCGGCGATGCGCGGAAACATGCGGTCGAAGAGTTCCCGGCCCGAGGGGCTCAACCGCACATGTACTTCGCGCCGGTCGTCGGCGTCCTGCCGGCGCACCGCCAGCTTCTTCTCGACGAGTCCGCGCAGGGCGCGCGAAGTGCGCACCCGGTCCAGGTGCAGGTGCGCCGCCAGCGCCGAGGAGCGGATCTCGCCCTGCTGCGCAAGCGTGGCGATCATTCCCCATTCGCGCCGCGTGATGCCGAAGCCGCCTTCGACCAGCCGCGTGGCCATGCCGTTGCTCGCGCGCACCGCACGCGAGAAGCGGTACAGCAGCAGGTCGTCGAGCGAACGGGGCGCGCGCACCGCGTGGGCGTCGGGAAAGTCGGGCATGTCTTGCGGACCGTGCATGGCAATCGGGAAGCGATGAAAAAGGATGTGGCCTGCGCGCCTCGGCGGACAGTTGATGGATTAGATCAACTGTTTGTTGCGTGCGTATAAACGGTAACAAATCACACCTGATGAAACAAACGCAGGCTCAGCGATTGTCGCCGTGAACTCCTGCGCGTATCCGTGTTCGCCGCCGCAACCATCTGCAAGCAGGAAACCCGATGACCGCATTCTTTTCACGGCGCAAGCTCTCCGCATGGGGCCTCGCATTCGCCGCATTGGCGGCGTGCGCCGCGCCGTTCGCCCACGCGCAAACGCCCGTCTTCGACGGCCCGCTCACACTGGTGGTCGGCTACACGGCGGGCGGCAGCACCGACCGCATCGCGCGCCTCGTGGCCGAGCGGCTCGGCCCGCGGCTGGGCGTTGCGGTCACGGTAGAAAACCGCCCGGGCGAGGGGGGCCGGCTGGCCGCCAAGGAGATCAAGCGCGCGTCCGCCGGGCAGAACGTGCTGATGCTCGGCAACCCGGCCGTCATGGTGGTGGCGCCGCTCGTCTTCAAGGAGCTCGGCTACGACCCAGACAAGGACTTCGTGCCCGTCTCGCAGGTCAGCAGCTACGACTTCGCGCTGGCCGTGGGCAACAAGCTGCAGCTCGACCGCGCGATGTTCCTCGTGGGACGGCTCTGGGCGCATCCGGAAGAGGCCGTCTTCGGCGTGCCGGCCACCGGCAGCCTGCCTCACTTCTTCGGCCTGATGGTGGGCGATGCATTGAGCGTGCAGCCGCAGATCAAGGGCTACGGCGGATCGGCGCCGCTGTCGGCCGACCTGAGCGGCGGCAGCCTCCCGATCGCGATCGACACGCTCGATTCGCTCTATGGCCAGCACGTGGCCGGCAAGATCCGCATCCTGGCCGTGTCGGGCAAGAAGCGCGTGAGCTTCGCGCCCGCCATCCCCACGTTCCGCGAGGCCGGCATGAAGATCGACGCCGACGGATGGAACACCTTCTTCGCCCCGGCCGCGATGCCGCCCGCCAAGGTGCAGCAGCTGGCCACCGCGATCCGCGACGTCATGCAGGACCCCGCGCTGCAGAAGGCCGCCAATGCGGCCTACATCACCCCCATCGTGAGCACGCAGGCCGAGACCGCGCAGATGCTCAAGACCTTTCGACAGCAGTGGGAGCCGGTGGTGCGGCGCTCGGGCTTCCAGCCCTGAACGATTCCTCCCGGGGGCTTGCGGGGCTCAGCCCATGATCTTCTGCACGCTGGAACCGCGCAGCAATTCCGAGTCCCCGCAATTCAGCGCGGCTTCCACGAAAACCAGTGTGGACGTCACGCGCACGACGCGGCCGCGGGCTTCAAGAAACTGCCCCTCGCGCGCCGCCGTGAGGAACTGCGTGTTGAGCTGAACCGTCACGCATGCGCGGCGGTCGACCGCTTCCCAGGCGACGGCGCTCACGACATGGTCGAAGAGGGCGCAGAGCACACCCCCATGAACAAATCCCCCTGGATTCAAATGGTCCGGGGTCGCCAGGATGCCGTAGGCCCACCCTTCGGCTTCCTTGCGGGTCCACAAGGGCCCCATGCGCTGTGCGAAGCCGCGAAGCGTGCGCTGCCGCCAGCCTGCGTCCTGCAATGCGGTGATCACTTCACCCGGCTCGCCCGTGGACTCGGCGCCGGTCATGACAATGCCTTTGCCTCTCGCACCAGGTCCACGGTCAGCGACTTGGTGCGCTCGCTGGTCATCTGGTCCGCCACACCGAGCGCGACCAGTGCGTGCGTCATGCGCTTCTGGGCGTCGAAGATCGGAACGGCAATCACCGTGATGCCGCTCATGTAATTGCCGCGGTCGATGGCGAATCCCTTCCGTTGCGCCGCACGCACTTCTTTCTTCCAGGTTTCAAGGTCGGGAGGGTTCTCCCAGGTCAGGGTCTTGAAGCGGCGGGCCAGCTCCGCATCCGACAGATCGGCGTAGGCGGAGACGAGCCGTCCCGTCGCGCTGGTGAGTGCGGGGAACCGGCTGCCTACCTCCACATAGAGACGAAAAGGACCGCGTGAGCGCGCCAGCGAAAGCACCACGAGGTCCTCGACTCCGGAGACCTTGACGCCGATCGTGGTGACGTTCCACGCCTCCGAGAGCCGATCGAGCGCGGCCTGGATGCGCGCCGGGAACGGATTGTTCTCGGCCACGCTGCGTGCCAGGGAAAGCACGCCGACGTCGAGGCTGTAGCGCTTCGTGCCCGGCTCGACCTTGACCATGCCTTCATCGACCAGGACACGCAGGATGTGCAGACACGTGCTCGTCACGAGGTCGAGGCCTTCCGAAATCGATTTGAGCGTCAACGGCTCGGGGGATCTGGCCAGCAACTGGAGGATGGCCAGGGCGCGAGAAACCGCCGGCACGGGGCGTACGCGAGGCCCTTTGTTGGCAGGGGGAGGGACTGGAACAGCAGCAGGCATACGGTAGGAGGTCACGAGTTTTGCAAAGCATACGACGCTTTGCGGGGTGCACATTCCGCCCGGATCGACACGGCTTTCGCGGGGGGCACTCGATCTGTAATTGTCTATAGACAATTCATAGACGCTATTGACAATTAATCGGCCGACGCGCAAAGTCTCTCCATCAGCAAGCAAGAGGAGAGACGGCAATGACGAACCTGACGCACTACACCTCCTACGCGGATGCGCAAGCCCACTGCAGCGCGGCGGGACTGTGGGAGCTTTTCGACGGCGATGCGCAGGTCATGAACATTGCGCACGAGTGCATCGATCGCCATGTCGATGCGGGCGAAGCCGTCGTGCTCGTCCGTGCGGCGGGCGACGACGAATCGATCAGCTTCCGGCAGATTTCCGAGGCCTCCTCGCGGTTCGCGCACTCTCTGGTCGAGGAGGGCGTCAAGGCGGGTGACCGCGTCGCCGTGATGCTCGAGCCGTCGCTGGCGTTCTACGTGGCGATCTTCGGCGCGATGAAGATGGGAGCCATCGCGGTCCCGATGTTCACGCTGTTCGGTCCGGATGGAATCCGCCTTCGGGTGCAGGACTGCAAGCCCCGCCTGATCGTGACCAACGCCGAAAAGTCGGAAGTCGTTCCCGCCGGCGACGAGATGAAGGTGCTCGTGGCGGACGAGGCATTCCTCGATTCACTGGGCCGCTTCTCGCCCACCTTCGAGGTCCATACGCGAGCGGACGACCTCGCCATCTTTCAGTACACCTCCGGGACCACGAGGGAGTTGCCCGATGCGGTCAAGCACACGCACCGCGCGATCGTGACCCTGATGCTTGCGGCGCTGTACGGAACGGGCGTGAGGCCCGGTGACCGGTTCATGTGTCCGTCTTCGCCGGCGTGGGGCCACGGCCTCTGGCATGGGACTCTGGCGCCGCTCGCGATGGGGGTCACGATCGGCGCCTATGCAGGCAAGTTCAGTGGCGAGCGGCTGTTGCAGGCCCTGGAGGCGCATCGCTTCAACACCTTGTCGGCCGCAGCGACCCACTACCGGATGATGCGCAACTCGGGCGCGGCCTCGAAGCATCGCTACTTCCTCGAGAAGGTGTCCTTCACCGGCGAGCCGATCGACAGCGAAACCGCCGCATTCATCGAGGCGACCTTCGGCCACAAGGCCTGCAGCATGTACGGTACGACCGAGATCGGCGTGTGCCTGGTGTCCTACCCCGGCGCACCGGATTTCCCCGTCAAGGCGGGCTCGCTCGGAAAGCCGATTCCAGGGCTACGCGTCGAGGTGCAGGACGCCGACGGGAAGCCTTGCGCGCCCGGCGCGACCGGCGAACTGAAGCTCTGGCGCCGCGGCGAATGGGTGCCGACCAAGGACCTGGGCCGGGTCGACGAGGACGGCTACTTCTGGCATGGCGGCCGGGCCGACGACGTGATCATCTCGGCGGGCTGGACGATCGGCGCGGTCGAGGTCGAGGACGCCATCCTGAAGCACCCCGACGTCAAGGAAGCCGCGGCCATCGGCGTACCGGATGCGCTGCGCGGCCTGGTCGTCAAGGCGTTCGTCGTTTCGGATCGTCCCGCCGGAGAGAAATTCGTCGAGGAGATCCAGGACGCGGTGCGCACCCGGCTGAGCCAGCACGAATACCCGCGGCAGGTGAGCTTCGTCACGGAGCTGCCGAAGACGCCGGCCGGAAAGATCCACCGGAAAAAATTGCGCGAGCAGGAAGCCGCCGGCGCCGCAACCAGTTCCTGACCCACCCTTCATTCCATTCATTCAACAGGAGACGGCATGTCCACCACCACCACCGAAAGAACCTTCCCCAAGATCACCGAAAACGGCCTGGACGAGCTGCGCGAGCGCATCGGCCAGAAGATCGGCGCCACCGCCGAGCCGTGGTGCTATGAAGCGACGCGCGACAACATCCGGCACTACGCGCACGGCATCGGCGACGACAACCCGCTCTGGTGCGATCCCGACTACGCGGCAAAGTCGAAGTACGGCGGCATCATCGCGCTGCCGAGCTTCCTCTTCTCGACGAGCCGCATCGTCTCCGGTTATGTCGGCGGCCTGCCGGGTGTGCATGCCATGTGGTCGGGCGCGGACTGGGAGTGGCACAAGCCCGTCCATCGCAACGACACGATCCGCACCGAAGCCTATCTCAAGGACCTGGTCGAGCACCAGACCAAGTTCGCCGGCCGCGCGGTCCAGCAGACCTACCACGTCGACTTCTTCAATCAGCACGGCGACAAGGTCGCCGAGGCGGACAGCTGGTGCTTCCGGACCGAACGAGACCATGCGCGCGAGCAGGGAAGCAAGTACAAGGAAGTGCGTGCGAAGGCGCCGCGCCGCTATTCGACCGAAGAAATCCAGGAGGCCTACAAGCTCTACGCCAAGGAGGAGGTACGCGGCAGCACGACGCGCTACTGGGAGGACGTGAAGGAGGGCGAGGCGCTGCCAACCATGTTCAAGGGACCGATGACCGTCACGGGCTTCATCGCGTATGCCCAGGGATGGGGTGGGCTGTACATCCGTGCGAACAAGCTGGCGTGGAAGCTGATCGATGCGCACCCGGGCGTGGGCATCACGAATCGCTTCGGCATTCCGGATGTGCCGGAGCGCGTGCATTGGGAAGAGGACTTCGCCCTGGAAGTCGGCGCGCCCGGTGCCTACGACTACGGCCCCGAACGCACCTCGTGGCTCACGCACCACCTGACCAACTGGGCGGGCGACGACGGCTTCCTGCGCAAGGCGCACTGCAAGATCCGCCGTCACAACCCTGAAGGCGACATGCTGTTCATCAAGGGGCACGTCAAGCGCAAGTTCGTCGAGAACGGACGCCACCTGGTGGAGATTTCCCAGGAAGCCCACAACCAGGACGACGAGCTTTCCGTGCTCGGCTCCGGAGTGGTCGAGCTGCCCACGCGCGGCTGAGCCATCGCACCCCGCACGGGGTGCAGATGATTAGCAACCGGTATCGCCCTGGCGGCTGGCTCATGCCAGTTGCCCAGCGGCGGTGCCTCTCGAGATCGGCCATGCCAAATTCGTCCAAGCGAAGTGCCCATGGGCACGGCGCGCTCGCCGGGCTGCGCGTCATCGACCTGTCGAGGGTCCTGGCTGGACCCTTGTGCACCCAGATCCTTTCGGATCATGGCGCCGAGGTGGTCAAGATCGAACCGCCCTCGGGCGATGAAACCCGCACACTCGGCCCGCCGTTCAACGAAGAGGGCGACGCGGCCTACTTCACGGCGGTGAACCGCGGCAAGCGCGGCATGGCAATGAACCTCGCCCGCCCTGACGGCCGCGAGACGCTGCTGCATCTCCTGCAGGATGCCGACGTGCTGGTGGAGAACTTCATCCCCGGCACCATGCAGCGGTGGGGTTTGGACTTCGAGGATGAGTTGAAGCCGCGCTTTCCCGGCCTGATCTACTGCTCGATCTCCGGTTTCGGCGCAGACGGTCCACTGGGCGGATTGCCGGGCTACGACGCGGTGCTGCAGGCGATGTGCGGCATCATGAGCGTCAACGGCGATCCGTCGTCGGGGCCGACGCGCATGGGCATTCCGATCGTCGATCACCTGACGGGCTACAGCGCCCTCACGGGCATCCTGCTGGCGCTGCACCACCGCGATCGAACGGGCTGCGGACAACGCGTGGAAGCCACGCTCTTCGACACCGCTCTGAGCTTGCTGGTGCCGCACGCGGCGAACTGGATGTACTCCGACCAGGTTCCGGGTTTGCTGGGCAGCGCGCATCCGAACATCGCTCCCTACGACAAGTTCCAGTGCCAGGACGGACTGGTCTTTCTCGGAATTCTCAACGACCGCCAGTTCGCGAAGTTCTGCAGCGCCATGCAGCTCGACGAGCTGATCGACGATCCGCGCTTCGCGAGCAACGCCGCGAGGCTGCAGCACCGCGATGAGCTGCGAGGCCGAATCGAGCTCGTACTTTCAGCATGGCCGCGAGAGTCGGTGTGCAGCACGCTGATGCGAAGCGGCGTGCCGGCGGGACCGGTGCACACGGTGCTCGAGGCCTTCTCGCAACCCCACGCCGTGCACCGTGGCATGCAGGTGAAGCTCGATGGCTACCAGGGCATCGGCGTTCCCGTTCGCCTGTCGCAGACACCCGGCCGGCCGACCGGGCCTCCTCCGCGCTTCGGACAACACGCGCGAGAGGTCCTCGGTGACGCCGGATTCGATGAAGGACACATCAACCGCTTGCAGGAAACCGGCGTCTGTCCGTAAGCAGTGCCGAGAGACAGGGCGCGCAGCCCGCACAACAATATCTGGAGACTATGTCATGAAGCGCATCACTGGAATCTTGCTGGCCCTGCTGGCGTTCTCGAGCCATTCTGCCTTGGCTCAGACCTATCCCACGAAGCCGATACGCATCGTCGTTCCCTACCAGGCAGGGCAGGGCACGGACGTCGCGACGCGCTATCTGGCCGAGCATCTCGGCCGCGCGCTCGGGCAGCCTCTGGTGGTGGAGAACCGTGCGGGCGCGGGAGGCAACATCGGCGCCGCGGAAGCCGCGCGGGCCGCCCCCGATGGCTACACCCTGCTCATGGGGACGAATGGCACGCATGTGCTGAATCAATTCCTCTATCCCTCGATGCCCTTCGATCCGGTCAAGGACTTCGAGCCCGTGGCATTGGTCAGCACGTTTCCCATGGTGATCCTTGCGAACCCGAACGCGCCGTACAAGAACATGGCGGATCTGCTGGCCGATGCGAAGGCACGGCCCGATGCCGTCAACGTCGGACTCCCGAGCACGACGTCGCGCCTGGTGCAGGAACTCATCCAGAAGCAAAGTGGCGCGCTCATGCGGGCCGTGCCGTACAAGGGCTCCGGTACTTCGATGACCGATCTCATGGGCGGACAGGTGCTGGTGGCCATCGATACGGCGAGCGCGGCGCGGCCCTTCGTTGCCAGCGGCAAGCTGAAGGCATTGGCGGTGACCTCCCTCAAGGAGTCGGCGCTTCTGCCGGGTATCCAGCCCGCAACGGCCCAGGGGCTGGAGGGATTCCAGGTGGTCGCTTGGAACGGGCTCTATGCGCCTCGTGGGACGCCTGCCGCCATTGTTCAGAAGCTCAACGCAGAGATTGCAAAGATCCTGGCACTGCCCGAGGCGCGGCAGCGTCTCCTGGAACTCGGTCACGAAGCTGCGGGCGGCGCGCCCGACAGCCTGGACCGCTTCGCCCGCAGCGAGCGCGACAAGTGGGGTCCTCTGATCAAGAGTGCCGGGATGAAGCTCGAGTGAGGCTCGCGAGGCGGCGAGAGGCGCGACCTAGAAATCGGCGACCTTGCCCCACGCCGAGCCGCTGAATCGCTCCGGCCGGTACGGGACCGGATCGACGATCGGTTCGGCGCCCGTGGCCAGGTCCGCGATCAGGTGGCCGGCGCCGGGTCCGATGCCGAAGCCGTGCCCGGAGAAGCCCGCGGCCAGGATGAAGCCGGGCAAGCCGGGCACTTCCCCGATGCCGGGGACACCGTCCGGCGTGCTGTCGATATAGCCGGCCCACGCGTGCGTGATCTTGGCGTCGCGAAGCTGGGGCAGCAGTTCGATCGCGCGGCGGTGGGTGTCCTTGATGCTCACGGGATCTGGCTTCGGATCGAGGATGCGCACGCGCTCCATCGGCGTCGGCGCATCGAGCCGCCAGCGCGCGAGCGTTTCATGGCCACCCCGGATGGCTTCCAGGCCGCCCGGACGAAGGTTGCGCCAGCGCTTGGCGAACATGGGCACGAACTGCGGCGCAAAGCGCAGGAACTGGCCTGTCGGGTCCACGCGCGCGCGGCCGCTGATGGCCAGTGCGTAGCGTCCGTCGTTGCGGCGCGTGGCGGACACGCCCGAGCTCACCACGGCGTCCGGCAAGCGATGTGCCACGGGGGACACGCTGAGGATGGACTGGCGGATCGAGGCCTGCGGAAAACGGATGCCCAGCTGGCGGCAGAACGAGGAAGCCCACGCGCCGCCCGCCATGACGACCGTCTTGGTCTTGATGACGCCGGCTTCGGTCACGACACCGCTGACGCGTCCGCCTTCGGTCTCGATGCCGCGCGCGGCGCAGTTCTGATGGACGCTGCCCCCGAGCTTGATGAGCGCCGCGGCCACGGCCGGTGCGGCCTTGCCAGGATCGGCAGTGCCGTCGCTGGGCGAGAAGACGCCGCCCTTCCAGGCGCGGCCGGTCGCCTGTCCGCGCTCGGCGGCCTCGCGGGCGCTCAGCATGTGGGTCGTTACGCCGGCCGTCTTCGCAAAATCGCGCCAGCTGGCCCAGCGCGAAATCTCGGCCTCGTCATTGCTGAGGTACAGCAGGCCGCAGCGATGGAAGCCCGTGTCTTCCCCGCTCTCGGCGCCGAATTGCTCCCACAGGTCCAGGCTCTTGGTCGCCAGCGGAAGTTCGCGCGCGTCGCGGTTCTGCTGCCGGCACCAGCCCCAGTTGCGGCTCGATTGCTCGGCGCCAATGCTGCCCTTCTCGACCAGGGCGACCGACACGCCGCGCTTGGCCAGGTAGTAGGCGGTGAAGACGCCGATGATGCCGCCACCGATGACGACGACATCCGCCGAAGCCGGGGGCGTGGGTGAAGTTTGGATGTGTTGCAGCGGAGGCGACATGATCTGGATCTCGCTTGCTCGCCCGTTCAGGCCGGCACGGTCTGGCACACGTAGAACTTCGCCACGCGATCGCTGCTTTCCCATCCGATCGATGCGCCTTGGGGCACGAAGAGCGCATCGCCGGTGCCCACCGACAGCACGCCGCCATCCGGCGCTGCGAAGCGCACGCTGCCGGCCACGAGATGCATGAACTCGTTCATGCGGTGGGCGCGAACAATCCGGTGGTAGGGGGTCGAGTCCCAAACGCCCGCAAGGTACTGCGAGGCGTCATCGGTGAAGACCTTGTCGCTGCGGCACTCCGGCACGGGGCCCAGCAGCACCTCGGCGGGCAGCGTGCCGGTCGGCTTGAAGTCGGCGTCGGCATGCAGCGGGAAGACGCCGCGCTGGGTCGGCTTCTCGCAGGCGGCCGCGCAAAACACCAAGCGCACGCGCGATGCGGCCTGGATATGGACAGCCGTACCGCATCCGATGACGGCTCCCGCCTGGGGACCGACCACCAGCGGGGCGGCCCCGGGCGTCGTGAGGGTCAGCTCGCCCTCGACCACCACAATGGTTTCGATGTGCGGATAGCTTGCGACGTCGAGCTCGCCGATGAAGCTGGTGCGGCCCGCGCTCATCTCGCCCGGTCCTTCCCATGCGATCTCGCGGTGCCGCGCGAACGGATCGTCCTTGCCGAACGGCGCCCTTCGGAAAGCGGTTGAAACGGGCGCGCCATCGGCGCGATGCAGTACTAGGGCCACGGTCATGATTGCTCCTGCGCGATGCGCGATGTCTTCACTGAAAGTTCTATCAGTTGTTGCTGGGCGCCGAGGCATCCTGGAAGCCGAGGATGGCTTTCGTCTCGAGATACTCCTCGAATCCCTCGATGCCATATTCGCGCCCATTCCCCGAGCGCTTGTAGCCACCGAACGGCGCGTCAGGGTTCCACGCCGGGTAGTTGATGTGCACCTGCCCCGAGCGGATGCGCGCCGCCACGGCGCGCGCCGCCGCCAGGTCCT